>LWDU01037645.1_pt1 | contig 202962 bp, 177 predicted proteins | sample 727161 | NCBI WGS metagenome assembly LWDU01 (sample SAMN04566230, study PRJNA314399) | hydrothermal vent metagenome | isolation source: deep sea hydrothermal plume seawater | place: Mexico: Gulf of California, Guaymas Basin | collected 2004-07-11 | reverse complement strand
GCGATGAGCCTGAAGTGGATACAGCTGCAGCCGGGGCTGGCGTCGATCAGCACTTCGTTGGTGCTCACGGCCCTCAATATGCTGGCGCTGTCGTTCGCCATGCGGGGCATCCCGGTGGGCACCGCCTACGCGGTCTGGACAGGGCTCGGGGCGGTGGGTATCACGCTGCTGGGGGTGATCGTTTTCGACGATCCACTGGGCGCGGCGCGATTGGGCTTTCTGGCGCTGATTATCGTTGGGGTGGTGGGGCTGAAGCTCTCCACACAGGGCGGTTGATGGCGGCGGAACGCCGGCCATTTTACAATCTTTTCCCGCGAACCGATGGTGGATTGGGTACGCTGCAGCGGTATTGGATGGAGTAGAAACGGTGCGCATTGCTTACTTAGAAGACGATCACGCCCAGGCCGAGCTGGTCACTCACTGGCTACGCGAGGCGGGGCACACTTGCATTCATCTCTCCAGCGGACGGGAGTTCATGAGCCTGCTGCGCAGAGACACCTTCGATTTACTGGTGCTTGACTGGGAAGTCCCCGACATGAGCGGTTACGCGGTGCTTGGGGAGGTGCGGGCCAGCGGCAATAAGACGCCGGTGCTGTTCGCCACTCAGCGTGATGATGAGTCGTCGATTGTTGGCGCACTCAGTCAAGGCGCCGATGACTATATGGTTAAGCCTGTGAAACAAGCGGAATTGCTGGCTCGCCTCAACGCGCTCGGGCGCCGGGCGGGTGTCGCTGACATGGATGATCAAGGAATGATGACCGTGGGGCCCTGGACGATCGATCGTGGTCGCCGCCAGATTACCCTGGACGAAGAGCCGGTCAAGCTCACCGATAAGGACTACGAGCTCGCTTGCTATTTGTTCCAGAACGTCGGGAAGCTGATGTCCCGTGCTCACTTGCTGGAGAAAGTCTGGGGTATCATGACCCCGATTGAATCCCGCACCGTGGACGTGCACATCAGCCGTATTCGCCGTAGCCTGCAGATTCGCCCCGAACGGGGGTACCGCATCAAAACGGTCTACCAGCACGGTTACCGGCTGGAACCGATCGACGACTGATCGCCGGCGGTGCGCCGCTGTTTCCCCCATTGCCGCCGATTTCCCCGCGCCTCCGGGGAGCGGGGCCGCGTCCGCGGCGCCGCCTGTCCCCGGATAGAATAACGCTTTTCTGAAAAATCCCTGTTCCGGCGGTAAACGCCCGGTGGTACCGTTACGCTACGTTGGACCGGCCACGGTGGTCCTGGGCACCGTGGCGGCCGAACTACTACTGACGTTATAGGAATTCATGGCGAAACTCGGCTCCGAGCAACGACGCTACCTGGTGGAACACCTGTCCGTGCTTCTTGTGGTCGCCGGGCTTTGCGTCCTGCTCTCGATCAGCGGTGGCTTGTCGTTCTTCAACCGCTACGTCTACGACAACCTGATGCAATGGCTGCCCATGGAGCCGTCCGGCGACGTGCTGATCGTCGGCATCGATGAGTACAGCCTGCGCGAGGTGGGTCGCTGGCCGTGGGACCGGCGCATCCATGCGCAGATCATCAACCAGTTGGAAGAACAGGGTGCCCGGGCGGTGCTGATGGATCTGATTCTGTCGGAACCGGACCGCAGCCGGCCGCAATCCGATCAGGCGCTGGTGGACGCCATTCGCGCCGCCGGCCACGTCTATTTGCCGGTGCACGTGGAGCAGCTGCGCTCCGGCGGGCAATTGATAGAGGTGCTGCCCCACGCGGACTTCGCCCGCGCCGCCAAGGGGCTGGGTCACGTGGATCTGGAGCTGGACGGCGACGGCGTGGCCCGCTCGGTGTTCATGCGCTCGGGCATCGGCCAGCCCTGGTGGCCGCACATTACCCAGGCCCTGTTGGAAGGCGAGGGTCTGCTGTCCACGGATATCTACCCGGCGGGCAATGAAGGCGCCTTCGCCGGTCTCGCCAATGTGCGCAAGTACCCCCGCTATATCCCGTTCGCCGGCGGCGCCGGCACTTACCCTCAGGTGTCGGCGGTGGACCTGCTTGAAGGTCGGGTGCCCGACCAGCTGGTGAAGGATCAGTTCGTCTTTATCGGCGCCACCGCCGCCGGGCTCGGCGACATGCTGCCGACCCCCATGGCCGGGCAGGGCGAACTGATGGCCGGCGTGGAAATCAACGCCAACATTTTCGATGCGTTGCGCCGCCATCAGCTTATCGAGCGGCTGGATACGGTGCCGGCGCTGTTGGTCAGTCTGTTGCTGGCGCTGTTGGCGCCTTTCCTGCTGCCGTTCGTGCTGCCGCGCTGGAGTATCCCGCTGGTGATGGCGTCGCTGGGTTTGACCGTGGCGGTCTGTTACGGCCTGTTGGCGCTGTTTGACCTCTGGTTCCCGCCGGCGGCGGCGCTGCTCTCGGCCATCGTCGCCTATCCGCTGTGGACCTGGCGGCGTCTGGAATACTCCATGGCGTACATGCGCAATGCCCTGGCGCGGCTGGCGGAATACAGCGATCTCAACCGCCGTTTGACCGAGCCGGCGCCCATGTCGCGCATGCTCAGGATGCTTGATCAGGTGCTGCCGGTGCGTGCCTGGCGCCTGCAGATCCCCGGCGGCGCCCCGGTGTCCGGCGGTGAAGCCCTGGCGCCGGTGGACTGGCGGGGCCAGTTGGCGCGCCGCTACCCGTTTCGCCATGAGGGCAAGCGCTACGAGCTGTGGGTGGCCTGGCGCCAGGGGCTCGACGCGGACACCTACGATTATTGGATCCGTGCCATGCTGGCCCGCACCGAGGCGCGCCGTCCCAGTGGTGGGCCGCGTTACGAGGTGATTGAAAAGCACATTGAGCGGCTGCGCTCCGAAGAGCAGCGTCAGCAGGCGCTGACCCGGTTCTTCCAGGTGGGCCTGGCGCAGATGAGCGAGGGCGTGCTGATTTGCGATGCCTGCGGTGGCGTGGTGTTTATTAACCCCCAGGCGGCCTATCTGCTCAGTCTGGAAGGCGTCGGCCAGGACACCCTGGGGCTGGCGGATATCGGCCGCGAGCTGGAATTCCACGGCGACCGTGACTGGATGGAGCTGCTCCAGGAGGTGCTCGCCGACGGCCGGGTCCAGAAAGAGTGCCGCAACCGGCGGGGCATGGACCTCTACCTGGATATGATTCTGGTGCACGCCGGCGATCAACCCGGGCGCATGTTGATCGTCAGCCTCAAGGACATTTCCGACGTCAAGCAGGCCATGCGCACCCGCACCGAAATGCTGGATTTTCTGTCCCACGACCTGCGCTCGCCGATGGTCTCGGTGTTGGCGCTGATCGGCAAGATGCGCCACGGTGAGGACGGCGAACGGCTGCGGGACTTCCTCGACAACGTGGAGCACTACGCCCAGCGCAACCTGAATATCGCCGAACAGTTCCTGCAATTGGCGCGGGTCGAGGCGGAAGAATCCGTGGAGATGGTGGAGCAGGACATGCTCGATGTGGTCGAGTCCGCCATCGATCAGGTGCAGATCCAGGCGCAAAGCCGGGGCATCACCCTGCGGTTCGACTACGACCAGGAGCAGGACGTCTGGGTGCGCGGCAACAACGAGCTGCTCGAGCGTCTGGTGGTCAACCTGCTCACCAACGCGGTGAAATACAGCCACGAAAACGGCCGCGTGCTGGTGCGCCTTTATGCCGAAGGCGGCCAGGTGTGCTGCGATGTGAGCGACCAGGGCGTGGGTATTCCGGAAGCGTTCCAGGACAAGCTGTTCGAGCGCTTCAGCCGCGCCAGCAGCAGTGGCGGGGCGCGCACCCGCGGTGCCGGGCTGGGCCTGCGTTTCGTCAAGGTGGTGACCGAGCGGCACGGCGGCACCATCCATGTGGAGAGCGTCCCGGATCAGGGCAGTTGCTTCCGCCTGGCGCTGCCGCGCATCGATGTGGGCGGCCTCTAGCCGCCTGTCAGGCGCCGCGTTGCGGGCGCTTTTCACGGCGCGTGGAGCGCCCCGCGTTACGCTGATTCCGCGATAGGCGTCGATGGCGCCTTTTTCCCGGTGTTTTCTGCGGGTATAATTCCGCCGCCCCCGGGGCAAGTCATAGCTATCAGAGGTGTCATAGTGAATAAAATGCTGACCGCCAGCCTGGTCCTTCTCGCCACCGTTTTCGCCGGCAACGCCGCGCTGGCGGCGGAGAAGTCTTCTTATCCCCTGGGCGAGCGCTCTATTCTCAGCGACCGGGCCACCGCCGAGCGCCTTAAGCCGGTGGGCAGCGTCTGCGTGGAGGGCGAGGACTGCGGCAGCGAGATGGCCGATGCCGGCGCCGCCTCCGGTGAGCCGCGTGACGGCGCCACCGTCTATGACAGCGGCTGTGCCGCTTGCCACGCCAGCGGCGCCGCCGGTGCGCCCAAGACCGGTGACGCCGCCGCCTGGGCCCCGCGTATCGACAAGGGCATGGACACCCTGGTCAAGCACGCCTACGAAGGCTTCAATGCGATGCCCGCCAAAGGCATGTGCAGCAATTGCTCCGAAGAAGAAATTGCCGCCGCGGTGGAATACATCGTAGGCAAGAGCAAGTAATGCGCCCGCTGGGGCCCACCGTCCTCGGTGGGCTGCTGCTGGCCCCGGCCCTGTTGCTCACCGGCTGCGGTGACAACGGCGCCGGTGCGCCTTCGGCGTCGGGCTCCGCCGTCGCGGGCGAGAAGCAAGAGGCCCGCGAGCCCTCGGCAATCTATGGCCGCTACTGCGTGAACTGCCACGGCACCGGCATGGCCGGCGCGCCCATGGTGGGCCCGGAACACCGTCTGATCTGGTCGGAAGAGATCGAGGAAGAAGGTTTTCCGCAGCTGGTGAAGATCGCCATCGAAGGTCAGAACGGCATGCCGCCGCGCGGCACCTGCTTTGACTGCAGCGATAAAGAGATCGAAGCCACGGTGTTGTACATGCTCAAGGAAAGCGGCGCCAAGTAGCCCCGGCGCCCCGGCCTAATCCAGCAAGGCCTTGAGGTTGGCGATGCTGGCCTGGGCCACCTGATCTTCCTTCTCCTCGTCTTTCTTGAACCCCTCGCCGATATACTGAAGGTCGTCCAGCGGCAGCTCCTCCAGGAAGCGGCTGGCCAGGGTGTCCACCTTCTCGCCGTATTGCTTGCGGGTCAGCGCCTGGGTGATCGCCAGGCTTTCGCGGGCGCGGGTGATGCCCACGTACATCAGGCGGCGCTCTTCGACGATGTTGTCTTCCTCGATGCTGGTGCGGTGCGGCAGCAGTTCCTCCTCCACGCCCATCATGTAGACGTGGGGGAACTCCAGGCCCTTGGAGGCGTGCAGGGTCATCAGCTGCACCCGGTCCGAGTCGTCCTCCTCGTCCTGCTGTTCCAGCATGTCCATCAGCACCAGTTTGCTGATCACCGCTTCCAGGTCGGAGGCGCCTTCCTCGTCGTCTTCCTGCTTTTCCAGCATGCGCTGGATATTGCGCACCAGCTGCCAGACGTTTTCCATGCGCTTTTCGCCAATGCGCGGGCTGGAGGCGTTCTGCATCACCCAGCTCTCGTAATCCATCTCGGTGATCAGCTCGTTGACCGCCTGCAGGCTGTTGTGGCCGAAGCAGGCGCGGCGCTTTTCATCCAGCCAGGTCTTGAAGGCGCGCAGCTTGTCCGCGGCTTTCCCGGCCATCACCTCGCCCAGGGCGAAGTCGTCGCACACATGGTAGAGGCCCTGGTCCCGCTGGGCGGCCCAGCCGGCCAGCTTCTCCAGGGTGGCCGGGCCGATCTCCCGGCGCGGCGTGTTGATCACGCGCAGGAAGGCGTTGTCGTCGTCCGGGTTGACCAGCAGGCGCAGGTAGCACATCAGGTCCTTGATCTCGCCCCGCGAGAAAAAGCCGGTGCCGCCGGACACCTTGTAGGGAATCTGCAGTGCCTGCAGCTTCATCTCCAGAATCCGTGACTGGAAATTGCCCCGGTAGAGCACCGCGAAGTCCTTCCAGTGCAGGCCGCGCTGCAGGCGCCGGTGGAAGATGTCCCCGGCAATCCAGTCGGTCTCGGCGTCCTCGTCGCGCAGCGCCGCGATGCGGATCGCCTCGCCGTAGCCGTAATCGGACCACAGGCTCTTCTCGAACACGTGGGGGTTGTTGGCGATCACCGTGTTGGCGGCCTTCAGAATGCGACCGGTGGAGCGGTAGTTCTGCTCCAGCTTGACCACTTTCAGGTCCGGCCAGTCTTCCTGCAGCTTGGCCAGATTCTCCGGCCGCGCCCCGCGCCAGGCGTAAATCGACTGGTCGTCGTCGCCCACCACCGTGAAGCGCCCCTCCGGGTGGGTGAGCATGCGCACCAGTTCGTACTGGGCGCCGTTGGTGTCCTGGTACTCGTCCACCAGCAGGTACTGAATGCGATGGCGCCATTTCTCCAGAATGCGCGGCTGCTCGCGGAACAGCTGCGCCGGCATCAGGATCAGGTCGTCGAAGTCCACCGCGTTGCAGGCGCGCAGCATGCGGTTGTAGCCCTGGTAGGCCATGGCGGCGCGCAGCGCATCGTCGCTGTCGGCGTGGCTGACCGCTTCCTCGGGCAGAATCAGCTCGTTCTTCCAGTCAGAGATACGCTTCTGCACCGCGTCCACCGCCGCCAGGTCTTTCTCCGATTCGCCCTGACGCAGGATTTCCTTGAGAATCTCCTTGCTGTCGGTCTGGTCGAGAATGGAGAAGCCGCGCCGCAGGCCGCTGGCCGCCAGCTCCTGCTTGAGAATGCGCAGGCCCAGGTTGTGGAAGGTGGAAACGATCAGCCCCCGGGTGGAGCCGCGTTCGGTGAGGCTCTGCACCCGCTCCTTCATTTCCCGCGCCGCCTTGTTGGTGAAGGTGACCGCGGCGATGCGGCCGGAGGGCACGCCTTTCTCGGCGATCAACCAGGCGATTTTGCGGGTGATCACGCTGGTCTTGCCCGAACCCGCCCCCGCGAGCACCAGCAGGGGGCCGTCGGTGTAGAGCACCGCTTCCTGTTGGCGGGGGTTGAGAGACGACATCGATACTCCGGCGGGGCTGATGGACGAAGCGCGTATCATAGCAGCCGGAGCGCACCCTTTAGGAGCCGTGATTGATGAGACTGGACCGCTTTCTGGGGCAGCGGAAAAGGCTGGGACGGCGCGGCGTGCGGCTGTTGCTGGCCGCCGGCCGCGTCACCGTGGACGGGCGGGTGATCCAGGACGGTCGCCACGAAGTGGGGCCTTTCACGCCGGTGGCGTTGGACGGCGAACCCTTCACCGTGCGCCGCGCCGCCTACTGGATGCTGCACAAACCGGCCGGCTGCGTGAGCGCCACCCGCGACCGCCACCATCGCACGGTGCTGGACTGCCTGGACCCCGCCGACGCCACCGACCTGCATCTGGCCGGGCGGCTCGATTTCAACAGCACCGGACTGATACTGCTCACCAATGACGGGCGCTGGTCGCGGCGTCTCAGCGACCCGCGCCACAAACTGCCGAAGGTCTATCGGGTGCGCACCGAGGACCCGATCACGGCGGATTACGTCGCCGTGTTCGAGCGCGGGCTCTATTTCCCCTATGAAGACCGCACCACCCGCCCGGCCGGCCTGGAGATCCTGGCGCCGCGCGAGGCGCGGGTGACGCTGTACGAAGGGCTCTATCACCAGATCAAGCGCCTGTTCGGGCACTTCGACAACCGGGTGGTGGCCCTGCACCGGGAACGGATCGGCCCGATACGGCTGGACCCCTCGCTCGCACCGGGGCAGTATCGCGCCCTCGGCGCCGACGAAATTCGTCTGCCGGGCCCCGCCGAGCCCGATGTTCAGGAGCTCCGCCGACCATGACTTCCACCGTGGCCGTCTTCGCCGACGTGCAGAACCTGTATTACACCGCCCGCCAGGCCCACCAGCGCAACGTGGATTACAACGCGCTCTGGGCGCGCGCCACCGGTGGGCGCCAGGTGGTGGCCGCCCACGCTTACGCGGTGGAGCGCGGCGATGAGAAGCAGCGTCAGTTCCAGAACATCCTGCGCGCCATCGGTTTCAACGTGAAGCTCAAGCCGTTCCTGCAGCGCGCCGACGGCTCCGCCAAGGGCGACTGGGACGTGGGCATCACCATCGATATCATGGAGCAGGCGCCCAGCGTGGACCGGGTGGTGCTGGCGTCCGGGGACGGCGACTTCGCGATTCTCGCCGACCATATCCGCGCCCGGCACGGCTGCCAGGTGGAAGTCTACGGCGTGGAGCCGCTCACCGCGGCGGCCCTGATGCGCGCCGCCGATGATTTCATTCCCATCGAAGGAGATTTGCTGCTTGGCTGATTCCCCCACCGGCCCGGCGCGGCTGGATTTCTTCGTCGCCCACGCCGCCGGCCTCAGCCGCAAGCAGGCCAAGGCGCTGATCCGCGGCGGCGCGGTGACGGTGACCGGTGAAGACGGGGCGCCGCGCACCGGCCTCAAGGCCAACAGCAGCGTGGCGCCGGGGGAGTGCGTGCGGCTCGACGGTGCCGCGCTGACGCTGCCCGGCGAGCGCTACCTGATGCTGCACAAACCGGCCGGCCGGGTGTGCGCCCTGGAGGACGCCCTGCCCACGGTGATCGATCTGATTCCCGCCGAGCAGCGCCGTGGTCTGCGCATCGTCGGCCGCCTGGACCGGGACACCACCGGTCTGTTGCTGCTCACCACCGACGGCCAGTGGGCCCACCGCCTGATGTCGCCGCGTCACCACTGCGCCAAGCGCTACCGGGTGACCACCGCCGAGCCGCTGGACGACACCCAGCTGACGCGGCTGCGCGACGGGGTGGTGCTGCACGACGACCCGGCGCCCACCCGGTCCGCCGAGGCGCGGGCGTTGAGCGACACGGAACTGCTGCTGACCATCAGCGAAGGCCGCTACCACCAGGTCAAACGGATGCTGGCGGCGGTGGGCAACCGGGTGGTCGCCCTGCACCGCGAAGCGGTGGGCCACATTGAACTGGACCCGGACCTGCCCGCCGGCGCCTGGCGCCCGCTCACCGACGCGGAAATCGGCTAGCGCAGCTCGCCCTGCAGCGCCATCACATCCACGGTCCGCGACCGGTCCAGCGGGTCCACCAGCGTGTGCGCGTCCTGATACACCCGCGGCGTCTGGTACAGCGCGACCAGCGCCCGGGCGTGGCTGGGGCAAACATAGCGGTCCGGCATTTCCCGTTGCAGCCAGGCGCGAGCCTTGGGCGCCTGGTCGGAGCCCATCTTCGGAAACAGGTGGTGCTCCACATGGTGGCTGAAGTGGAAATGCAGCGGGTCCAGCCAGCGCAGCTGACGCACGCTCATGGAGTTGTCCACCGGGTGGTTGTTGTCCATCTGTGGGCGCAGCATGTGGTTGGTGAGAATGTAGCCCTGGCCCAGGGCGTTGGCCATCATCAGCGGGATCAACACCGTGAACAGCGCCAGCGGCCCGGACAGCACCGCCAGAACCAGCCAGGCGGCGCCGCACAGCAACGCCTGGCGAATCGCCTTTTTGCGCTCGAACCCTTTGAATTCCTCGCGGCGGCGGGTCTGCATCCACAGCACCAGCTGGGCGTGGAACATGAAGGAATAGAACAGGAAAAAGTAGCTGTACCAGGTGCCCGAGCCCGGCGCCAGCTTGGTGAAGTTGGCCAGCTTGGGGTGCTTGTTGTAGCGGTGGGCGGTGCCGAACGAATCCGGATCCCGGTCGCCCAGGTTGGTGTGCGCGTGGTGGGCCACGTTGTGCCAGCGGCGCCAGAACTCCGGCGGAATCATCATCGGGCCGAAGCCGATCCAGCCGAACAGGTTCTGCAGGCGCCGGCTCATGCCCAGGGCGCCGTGCAGCACCTCATGGGCGAGCAGCGCCTGGCAGCCCAGGGTGTGGCCCACCACCACGGCGATCATCAGATTACCCCACCAGGGCAGGCCCAGCGTCAGAATCGCGGCGATGCCGCCGACGATCACCAGGCTCATGGGCAGAAACCAGATCGCGCGCCACGGCCGGGCCCGGAACGCCGACGGCCCCAGGTCCTGTTTCATGGCATCGCGAATGGCGCGGGCGTCGTCGGCGCCGAAGGTGCGCTGGTAGCCTCGGGTGTCGCTCATGGGGTCCTCCGGAAGGGAATGGCAACGGGTGGATGTCACAGCGCCGCTATTCTCACCGTGCCCCTGTCGACGGCGAAGGGCCGCGCCGGACAGTGACCTGTCATTTTCGGACAAAGCCGCGAACAGGTGTATTCTCTTGGCCATGAGCGTACAGATCGCGGATCTCCCCAGCCTCGCCGGCGACCGCACCCCGATTCCGGTCAACTATGTCCGTAATCTGGTGGAGCTGGTCCATGAGTTCGGTCTCGACACGGACCGGCTGCTGGCGCATGTGGGCCTGACCCAGGCGGAGGTGTACAGCGCCGAGCCGGCACTGCGCTTCGAGCAGTTCCAGCGGGTCATGGCGGGCGCCCGGGACCTCAGCGGCGACCCGGCCATCGGCCTGGCGCTGGGCCGCCAGCTCACCGTCACCGCCCACGGGCTGCTTGGCTACGCGGCGATCAGCAGCGCCGACCTGGGCGAAGCGCTGGAACTGCTGGAGCGCTATTTCCGCACCCGCACCCGCCTGTGCCTGCCGCGTCTGAGCCTGGAGGGCCGCTGGGTCCGGTTTTGCCTGGCGGAACCCTACGACCTGGGCGATATCCGCGAGCCCTATCTGGAAGTGGTCACCGCCGCGCTGGTGGGCGGGCTGCGCTATTTGCTCGATGACCGCCTGCAGGACGCCACCCTGGAACTGCCCTACGCGCCGCCGCCCCATGCGGAGCGTTACGCCGAAGTGCTCGGCATGCCGGTGGTGTTCGGCCGTGAAGTGGCGGCGCTGCGCTTCCCGGCACGGCTGATGAAGGTGGCGTTTCCGCTCTCCGACCCGGCGTCCCGGCGCATGGCCGCGCACAAATGCGAAGAGGAACTGCAGCGCCTGGAGGCGGACGTGGACTGGGCCTCGCGGGTGCGTGCCCGGCTGATGCAGGCGGAGGGCATGCTGCCCAGCCTGGACCAGCTGGCGGCCAGCTTCCATCTCACCTCCCGCACCCTGCGGCGCTACCTGGCGGCGGTGGGGGTCAGCTACCGGCACCTGCTGGAAGAGGTGCGCATGGCCCGGGCGGTGCGCTACCTGCAGGCCAACCTGCCGGTGCAGAAAGTGGCCGACCTGCTCGGCTACGCCGACCCCAGCAATTTCACCCGCGCCTTCCGGCGCTGGACCGGCCACCCGCCCAGCTTCTACCAGAACGGCTGAACCGACACATCCGCTTACCCAACCGCCGCCGGTGCGCGCCGTGGGCGCTTGAGCGCGGCCCCGCCCGGCGTTAGGGTTTTGCTCTTCTTTCCTATTCCTCCACCTGATAAAGAGACCCCCATGAGCGAGAACCGATTCGACGTCAGCGGCAAACGTATTCTGATCACGGGGGCGTCCAGCGGCTTCGGCGCCCACTTCGCGCGGGTGCTGGCGGAACAGGGCGCCGACCTGGTGCTCGCCGCGCGGCGCGTGGAAAAGCTGGAAGAAACCGCCGGCGCGGTGCGCGCCCTGGGCCGGGACGCGGTGGTGGTGCCCATGGACGTGGCCGACCACGCCAGCGTGGAGGCCGCCTTCGAGCGCATGCCGGCCCTGGATGTGGTGGTCAATAACGCCGGCATCAGCCGCGACGGAGCCACCGACACCCTGAGCGAAGAAGACTGGAGCGCGGTGGTGGACACCAACCTGAACGGCGTCTGGGCGGTGAGCAAGTTCGCCATCCAGCAATGGCGCCGCGACGGCCGCCCCGGCAACCTCATCAACATCGCCTCGATTCTGGGCCTGCGCGTGGGCGCCATGCTCGCGCCCTACACCGCGGCCAAGGCCGCGGTGGTTCAGTTGACCCAGTCCATCGCCCTGGATTACGCCCGCCACAATATCCGCTGCAACGCTATTTGCCCGGGCTATGTGGAAACCGATATCAACCGGGAATTTTTCCAGGGCCCGCACGGTGAAAAGCTGATCAAGCGCATTCCCTACCGCCGTCTCGGTCAGATCGATGAGCTGGTCGGCCCGCTGCTGCTGCTCGCCTCCGACGCCTCCAGCTACATGAGCGGCGCGGCGATTCCCGTGGACGGCGCTCACCTCTGCAATACCCTTTAAACGCCGGCTACGGTTTGAGCAGGTTCTGACGGTAGCTCAGGGCCTCGCGCAGATGCTCCCGCTCCACCGCCTCGTTACCGGCCAGATCGGCGATGGTGCGGGCCACGCGCAGGCTGCGGTGGAGCGCCCGGGCGGACAGTTCCAGGCGCTCCATCACCCCGGTGAGCCAGGCTTTGTGCGGGCCCAGCGACGCCATCAACCGGTCCGCGTCCAGCTCGCGGTTGAGGCACCCCTGGCGTTGCCGCTGACGATCCCGGGCCGCCCGTACCCGCTCGCGCACCCGCCGGCTGGGCTCGCCGTCGGCGTCACCCAGCAGGGTGTCCGGCGACACCGCCGGCACTTCCAGATGCAGGTCGATGCGATCCATCAGCGGGCCGGACAGTCGCCGTTGATAGCGCTTTGCTTTCTCGCATTCGTACCCGCAGCCTTTCTCCGGGTCGCCGAGATAACCGCACGGGCAGGGGTTCATCGCCGCCACCAGCTGAAAACGGGCGGGGAACGACACCTGCTGAGCGGCCCGGGCGATATGCACCTCGCCGGTTTCCAGCGGCTCGCGCAGTACTTCCAGTACCCGGGGCTGGAATTCCGGTAACTCATCCAGAAACAGCACCCCCTGATGGGCCAGGGAGATTTCGCCGGGCCGCGGCCGTCCGCCACCACCCACCAGAGCGGGGGCGGACGCGGTGTGGTGCGGCGCCCGGTAGGGCGGCTGCAGAAAGGCCGGGGCCGGCCGCGCCTGGCGCAGCGAATGGATCGCCGCCACCTCCAGGGCCTGGTCTCGCTCCAGGGGCGGCAACAGGCCGGGCAGGCGCGACGCCAGCATGCTTTTGCCGGCGCCGGGCGGCCCGCCCATCAGCAGGGAATGGCCGCCGGCGGCGGCGATCTCCAGCACCCGTTTGGCGGCCGGCTGGCCACGGATTTGCGACAGGCAGGGGTTCTTGCCGGCGTCGTCGTCGGGTGGCGGCGGTGCGGTGTGATGCGGCAGACGGAGGTCCCCCTTCAGGTGCGCGCACAGCTCCGTGAGGCTGCTTACCGCCAGGGTGTCCGCGCCGGCCAGGGCGGCTTCGTCGCCGTTGCCCGCCGGTACCACCAGGGTGTGTCCGGCGCGGGCCGCCGCCAGGGCGCCGGGCAGGATCGCCGGCACCGGGCTCAGCGCCCCGGAGAGCGCCAGCTCGCCGATCCATTCCATGTCCTTCAGTTCCACCCGCCCCAACTGGCCGCTGGCGAGCAGAATGCCCACCGCGATCGGCAGATCGAAACGGCCGCCGTCCTTGGGCAGGTCCGCCGGTGCCAGATTGACGGTGATACGCTGCTGCGGAATGCGGAAGCCGCCGTTGATCAGGGCGGAGCGCACCCGGTCCTTGCTTTCGCGGACGGCGGTGTCGGGCAGGCCGACCATGGTGAAGCCGGGCAGCCCCGGGCCCAGATGGATTTCGACGCGCACCGGTACGGCGCGGATTCCCAGGGTGGCGCGACTGTGGAGCAGGGCAATAGACATAGGCCGAGGGTAAACGTCCCTCGGCACGGGTGATGTACGCCGACGCCCTCGATTTCTGTGCGAGGGTGGCTCTATTTAATACAGGACGGTCAGGAACGTTCTTCCAGCGCCGCCACTTCCTTCTCCAGGGCTTCCAGCCGGGCGCGGGTGCGCTCCAGCACCTGCTGCTGAATCTCGAACTCCTCGCGGCTGATCAAGTCCAGCCGCGTGAGTGTCTCATTGAGCACGGCGCGCACGCTGTGCTCCACCTCCTGGCGCAATTGGCCCAGGTCTCCGGGCAGATGGCGGCTGATGTCGCTCATCAAACGATCGAGAAAGGCTTGGCTTTGCATGGCCACAGGCTCCACTATTTGCAACACGGGCGGGTCAGGGTGCGATGGTACCACCGCCCTTGCCGTTATGGGGCCTACCGAGAGCACCGTAACGGCGTGCACCATTTTGGGATGTGCCCTTCAGTGGTGCACTATATTGCCGCAACCGGCCCCGGAACACCCCGGGGTTGCAGTTCTAACCCTCTGAAAATGCGTGACTTTTAAAAATTGGCATGGGTCGTGCAGTTAACGGGCTAGAGCGTCCCGGTCTGGAACCCAACGGACGTCAACGGACGCGTTATAAGCGTTTGAAGGAGATAGAAATGAAACTGGTTACAGCCATTATCAAGCCGTTCAAATTGGACGACGTGCGTGAAGCACTGTCCGAGATCGGCGTTCAGGGCATCACCGTTACCGAGGTGAAAGGCTTCGGGCGTCAAAAGGGTCACACCGAGCTGTATCGCGGCGCGGAATACGTGGTCGATTTCCTGCCCAAAGTGAAAATCGAAGTGGCCATCGCGGAGGCCAGCCTGGATCAGGTTATCGAAGCGATCACCAAAGCGGCCAATACCGGGAAAATCGGTGACGGCAAAATCTTTGTCACCACCCTGGAACAGGCCATCCGCATCCGCACCGGCGAGACCGGCGAGGACGCGATCTAAAGTTTAGAAAACTGTGTAACACGACCCATGCCAAGGTCCTGAACACGCTTCCAATTCTCGGAGGGTTGCAACGTGGAAAATCAAATTTTCGAACTTCAGTACGCCATCGACACCTTTTATTTCCTGGTGTGTGGCGCACTGGTAATGTGGATGGCAGCGGGCTTCGCGATGCTCGAAGCCGGCCTGGTGCGTGCTAAAAACACCACCGAAATTCTCACCAAGAACGTGGCGCTGTACGCCATTGCCTGCCTTATGTACCTGGTCTGCGGGTATTCGATCATGTACGGCGGCGGCATCTTCCTGAACGGCATTGAGGCCTTTGATCTGGCCGGCGTGCTGGCGGATTCCGCGGCCAACGGTTTTGATGGCGGCTCGGTGTATTCCGGTGCGTCCGACTTCTTCTTCCAGGTGGTGTTCGTCGCTACCGCCATGTCCATCGTTTCCGGTGCCGTGGCCGAGCGTATGAAGCTGTGGGCCTTCCTGGCGTTCGCGGTGGTCATGACCGGTTTCATCTACCCGATGGAAGGCGCCTGGACCTGGGGCGGCAACGACGTGTTCGGCATGTACAACCTGGGTGATCTTGGCTTCTCCGACTTCGCCGGTTCCGGCATCGTGCACATGGCTGGCGCGGCCGCCGCCCTGGCCGGTGTGCTGCTGCTGGGCGCCCGTAAAGGCAAGTACGGCCCGAACGGCGAGATCCACGCCATTCCCGGTGCCAACCTGCCGCTGGCGACCCTGGGTACCTTCATCCTGTGGATGGGCTGGTTCGGCTTCAACGGCGGTTCCGTGCTCAAGCTCGGCGACGCCGCCAGCGCGCACTCCGTGGCCATGGTGTTCCTGAACACCAACACCGCCGCCGCCGGTGGTGCCGTGGCCGCGCTGATCGTGGGCCGCTTCCTGTTCGGCAAGGCCGACCTGACCATGCTGCTTAACGGCGCGCTGGCCGGCCTGGTGACCATCACCGCCGAGCCGTCCACCCCCACCGCGTTGACCGCCACCCTGTTTGGCGCGATCGGCGGCGTGCTGGTGGTGTTCAGCATCGTGACCCTGGACAAGCTGAAGATCGACGATCCGGTCGGTGCCATCTCCGTGCACGGTGTGGTCGGCTTCCTGGGCCTGATGCTGGTGCCGATCACCAACGACGGTTCCAGCTTCTCCGGCCAGCTGATCGGCGCCCTGACCATCTTCGTGTGGGTGTTCGTGGCCAGCCTGATCGTGTGGGCCATCCTCAAGGCGATCTTCGGCATCCGCGTCTCCGAAGAGGACGAGTACGAGGGTATGGATATCGTGGACTGCGGTATGGAAGCGTACCCGGAGTTCGTGAAAAGCTGAGTCTGTCTCCTTACAATCTGTCTTGCACCAACCTACAGGGCGCCTTCGGGCGCCCTTTTTTGTTTCGGTGAAACAAGTCTCTGGTATCCTGCCGGGAGCGGCGCTCCCTTTCCCGGGCCGGGCCCGCCCCTACAAAGTCATCACCGAGTACTGTCTGTGTTTGCTGATCTGAATCTGCATGAACGTTTATTGCGCGCCCTCGAAGAGTTGTCGCTGAGCGAGCCCACGCCGGTGCAAACGGCCGCCATTCCCCCGGCGCTGGCGGGCCGCGACCTGCGCGTGGTGGCGCGGACCGGCACCGGCAAGACCGCCGCCTTCGTGTTGCCCATGCTGCAGCGGCTGCTGGAAGAGAAGGACAAGGGCGTCGGCACCCGGGCACTGATTCTGGCGCCCACCCGGGAACTGGCCCGGCAGACGCTCAAGCAGGTGCAGGCACTGTCGCGCTTCACCTTTATCAAGGCGGAAGCGGTCACCGGCGGTGAAGACTTCAAGGTGCAGGCGGCGCGCATCCGCAAGAATCCGGAGGTGCTGGTGGGCACGCCGGGCCGGCTGATCGAGCATCTCGAGGCGGACAACCTGGCGTTGTCCGAGCTCAAGGTGCTGGTGCTGGACGAATCGGACCGCATGCTCGACATGGGCTTCAGCGACGACGTGCTGCGGCTGGCGGCGGCCTGCAACCCGACCCGGCAGACGCTGTTGTTCTCGGCCACGCCGGGCGGCGCGGCCATGGACGCCATGGTGGCGCGGGTGCTGCGCGAGCCCGAGTCGCTGCTGCTGGACAGCGTGCGCGAGCTCAACCAGCAGGTGCGCCAGCAGATCATCACCGCCGATGACCGCTCCCATAAGGAGCGTCTGGTGCAGTGGCTGCTGGCCCATGAGCCCCACCGCAAGGCGATTGTCTTCACCAACACCAAGGCCGCCGCCGACCGCCTCGGCGGGGTGCTGCGTTCCACCGCCCACAAGGTGTTCGTGCTGCACGGCGACAAGGACACCAAGGACCGCAAGCTGGCGCTGGAGCGACTGAACAGTGGCGCGGTGACGGTGCTGGTGGCCACCGACGTGGCCGCGCGGGGCTTGGACGTGGACGGCCTGGAGCTGGTGATCAATTTCGATATGCCGCGCAGCGGCGACGATTACCTGCACCGCATCGGCCGCACCGGTCGCGGCGACGGCGAGGGCGTGGCGATCTCGCTGGTGGAAAGCTTCGAATGGAACCTGATGGCGAGCATCCAGCGCTATCTGCGCCAGGAGTTCGAGTTCCGGGTGGTGGAGGCGCTGCGCGGCCGCTACCTGGGCCCTAAGGAGCGAAAGCGTTCCGGTAAGGCGGTGGGCAGCAAGCACAAGAAGCTGAAGAAGAAGGCGCTGGCCCAGTCGGCCAAGGCCGCCGGCAAGAAGCCGGCGGCGAAGAAGAAAGCGGCACGCAAGCGACCGGCACCCTCGGCGGCGCCGGATACCCAGGGTGGTTTCGCCAAGCCCAAGCGGCGCAAGAACCCGGGGCCGCTGGACTAGTTTCCGGCGGTCGGGGGTCAGGTCATTTTCTTGACCAGGGAAAGGGGTAATACCCTCATCGCGAACCCCAGTGGCGCCCAGGGCCAGGACGGCACATAGGCCTTGGCCGGTTCTTTTTCGATGGCGTTGACCAGCGCCTTGCAGCCGGTCTCGGTGTCCACCATGAAGGGCGCGTTTTCCACTTTCTCGTTGATTTCCGAGCGGATGTAGCCCGGGTAGATGGTGCTCACGGTGATCGGCTTGCCGATCATTTCCATGCGCAGCCCTTCCGCCAGGCTGGCCACGCCCGCCTTGGTGGCGGCGTAGGTGTTGATGTTCTTGCGCATGCCGCGCACCGCGCTCATCGAGGACATCATCACCAGATGGCCGCTGTTCTGGGCCCGGAAGATCTCCATGGCGGCCTCGCACTGCGCCAGGGCGGCGACAAAGTTGGTCTCGGCGGTTTGCCGGTTGGCGTGGAAATAGCCGGTGCCCAGGGGCTGGCCCTTGCCCATGCCGGCGTTGACGATGATCCGGTCCAGGCTGCCCAGTTCGGTACGAAACGCACGGAACACATCGAACACCTGATCGTAGTGGTTCACGTCCAGCGGTTTGACCAGCACGGTGATGCCGGGGTGGGCCTGCTCCAGTTCCGCTTTCAGGGCGTCCAGCTTATCGGTGCGCCGCGCGCACAGGGCCAGATTGCGGCCCCGGGCGGCGAACAGCCGCGCCATGCCGGCGCCCAGACCGGAGCTGGCGCCGGTGATGAGAATATTGGAACGGGTACTCATGGCATTATCCTTGTCGCGTGCGTGGGCCCCGGATCACAGCGTGGCGAGGAAATCGGACAGCGCCCGGTTTACCGCTTCGGGGTTTTCTATCGGCGAATGGTGCCCGGAATCGGCCACCGTGACCAGCCGCGCCCCGGGGATGGCGTCGACGATGCGCTGCGCTTTTTCCGGTGGTGTGGCCCGGTCCAGTTCGCCGACGATCACCAGCGTGGGTGCGCTGATCGCGCTGATATCGCCGCTGATGTCGTCACGGGTGAAGACGTTCTCCAGCGCCAGCTCGATGCCGTGGCGGTCGTGGGCGAGGATCAGGGCTTTCTCATGGGCCACCCCGTCCGGGTTGGCGTCGCGCCAGGGTTTGGCGTACAGGAATTTCTGCATCCGCGTGACCACGTCGTCGCGCTCGGCCTCGCTGCCATGGGCGAACCGTGATTGCTGCTGGCGGTGCACCGGCAGCAGGTCGGCGTCTTCCGGGTCCGCGGAGGTGTCCAGCAGCACCAGGGCGCGCACCCGCTCCGGGTACTTGAGCGCCAGCCGCATGAAGGTCATGCCGCCCTGGGACAGGCCCACGAAGATCGCCTGCTCATAACCCAGTTGGTCCAGCAGGGCGACGCTGTCGTCGGCCATGTCGTAGAAGCTCCAGCCTTTCTCGCGGTAGCCGGAGCCGGTGTGGCCGGGCCAGTCCAGGCTGACGCAGCGGTAACGGTCCCGAAGCGCTTCGATCTGCGCCTCGAACATGGATTTGTCCGCCAGCACGCCGTGGCCGAACACCACCAGCGGGCCTTCGCCCTCGTCGAGATAGGCGTAGCGCTGGCCGTTCAGTTCAGTGGTGTGGTGGGTGAACGCCATGGTGGGCCTCGTTGTCGCCGGTTAGCGGTAGGTGAGCTGGTCGCCGGCCAGATGCAGGTGCTCGTTGAGCGTGGCCAGGCGCAGGCGGCCGGTATTGACCAGCAGCCGGGTGACGCTGGTGTTGATCAGCCCCCGGTTGAAGGTGATCAACGCTTCCTGGTCGAGCTCCAGAAGGTGCTGAATGGCCACGCTGATGGCGCCGCCGGAGGTGAACACCAGGGCGCTGTCGCCGCTTTCCAGCCGGTTGGCCAGGCTGTACAGGGAAGCCAGCACCCGCTCCCGGAAGGCCGGCCAGGTTTCCTGGTAGTCGTCCTCGTTACGCTGCCAGCGGCGCAGGGCTTCCTCGAAACGGGCCTGGAACGCCCGGCGCGGGTTGTCCTGTTCGTTCATCCAGCGGGTCAGCACCGCCCGGTCCTGGGATTCCGGCCAGTGCACCCGCATCAGAGTCTGGTGATCGTATTCGTTGAAGCCGTTGTCGGTGGCCCATTCCTGAGGTAGCCCCAACGCTTCCAGCGTTGCCTGGGCGGTTTCTTTATGGCGCTGCATGGCGCCGCACACCACCCGTGGCGCGCCCAGGTTCTGTTCGCGCAAATGGCGGCCGAGGGTGCGGCTCTGTTCCCAGCCGGCGTCGGACAGGGCGTCATAATTCTCGGCGCCGAAACTGGCCTGGCCGTGACGGATCAGGTAAATCACTGGCATCGAGGGTCTCTGCTGTCATCCCGGAAGTTGACCCCATGCTAGGGGTCGGTTTTCAATTAATCTAATGAATCTGAAAAATACACCTGGATAAGCCCCATGCATGTTTCCCGCTTCGATCTGAACCTGTTCGTGGTCTTCGACGCCATCTATACCGAAGGCTCCCTGACCCGCGCGGCGCGCGTGCTCAACCTCACTCAGCCGGCGGTGAGCCACGCCCTGGGACGGTTGCGCGACCGCCTCGAGGACCCGTTGTTCGTGCGCCAGGGGGCGCGCATGGTGCCCACCAGCCGTGCGCGCGCCATGGTCACCCCGGTGCGCCATGCGTTGGGCGGGTTACAGCGTTGCCTTAGCGACGAGGGCGGCTTCGACGTGGCGGACGCCGAGCGGACGTTCGTGGTGGGGCTGCGCGACGGGCTGGAAGGCTGTCTGCTGCCGCCGCTCACCGCCGGTATTCTCGAGGAGGCCCCCGGCGTGCGGTTGCAGTCGATGACCGTGGCGCGCCGGCAGCTGGCCACCGAGCTGGCCAGCGGTCGGCTGGATCTGGCCGCCGATGTGCTTTTGCCCCTGCCGGACGCCATCGAACACCGCCCGGTGATGAGCGGGCCGCTGGTGGTGATCATGCGACCGGGCCATCCGCTCACCGGGAAGCTGGATCTACCGGCCTATCTGGCGGCCCAGCACGTGCTGGTGTCCTCGCGGCGGGAAGGGCCGGGCATGGAGGACTTCGGTCTTTCCCGCCTTGGTTACCGTCGCAATATCCGCCTGCGCTGCCAGCACCACATGGCGGCATTGTCCACGGTCATGGGGTCGGACCTGCTGCTCACCCTGCCGGGCTTGCTGGCGCGCCAACTGGCCCCCCCGGGCAGCCAGGTGGAGCCGCTGCCCGCCGATGTTCCAGGGTTGGAACTGCACCTCTATTGGCACCGGGATCAGAGCGCCGATCCGGGCCATACCTGGCTGCGACAAAGGGTGATGGCGATGCTGGCGGACCAGCAGAGCGAGCCTCGCTAAGCCACCTTACTGACGCCTTCTTCACGCTTACCCAATTCGCCTTATTGCATAGTCCCAGGGTGCGGGAGCAGTCTCTTGCGTTGTGATGATCGTCACATTTTTGGGTTGTGATAATAAAAGCACTTTGGGGATAGCAACATGGGATGGTTCCGAGAGTTCGGGCTGGTGGACTGGCCGATGGTGATACGCCGTGCAGTGCTGATACTGGTGCTGGGCGCCGTGGCCTGCGCGGTGGCGGTTGCCGTGGGCGGCTGACGCCTACGGCAGCACGTCGGCGAACGCCGGGTTCACCGCCACATCAACGTCCCGCGCCTCCACGTGCTCGCCACAGTGGGCGCAGGTCAGCCTTGCCTGCAGGCGGTGCCCGCATTGGTGGTGCCTGTGGAACAGCGGGGCGCCGCGCTCGTCAGCCAGGTGGCGATCACCCCATTGCACCAGATGCAGAATCACCGGATGCAGCTCGCGGCCCCGTTCCGTAAGCCGGTATTCCTCCCTCCGTGGCCGTTCCTGATACACCCGTTTCTCCAGTACTGAGTGCGTCACCAGCTTGGTCAGCCGGTCACTGAGCACATGGCGTGTTACACCCAGCCGGCTCTGGAAGGCCTCGAATCGGCGTACCCCCAAAAAGGCGTCACGCAAAACCAGGAGCGTCCAGCGATCGCCCACCACGGCCAGGGTGCGGGCCAGGGAGCAGGGTTGTTGATCCAGTTCTTGCCAGCGCATGGGGCATATCCTCGTGGTCGGTGGGCAGCGGTGTCAGTTTAACCGGTTGACAGGTTCTAAAAAAGAACTGACTATTTATCGGCGAGTTCCAAAAAGGAACTGATGCTGATAACGAACAGAAGAAGGACACCGCCATGACCGCCCCCGCGATTCTCGTGGTCGGCGCCGGTGACGCCACCGGCGGCGCCATCGCCCGACGCTTTGCCCGTGAAGGTTTCACCGCCTGTGTCACCCGCCGTACCGAGGAGGCCCTTGCTCCGCTGGTCGAACGCATTGAAGAAGAGGGCGGCCAGGCCCGCGGCTTCGGCTGCGACGCCCGCGATGAAGATCAGATGCGTGCCCTGGTGGACACCATCGAAGCTGAAGTGGGGCCGCTGGAAGCGGTGGTTTTCAATATCGGCGCCAATGTGAACTTTCCGATCCGCGAGACCACCGCGCGGGTCTACCGCAAGGTGTGGGAAATGGCCGCGTTCGCCGGCTTTCTCACCGGCCGGGAGGCGGCCCGGGTGATGGTGCCGCGCGGCCGTGGCACCATCCTGTTCACCGGCGCCACCGCGTCGCTGCGCGGCGGTCGCGGTTTCGCCGCGTTCGCCGGCGCCAAGTTCGCCCTGCGGGCGCTGGCACAGAGCATGGCCCGGGAACTGGGGCCGGAGGGCATTCATGTGGCCCACACGGTGATCGACGGCGCCATCGACACCGCCTTTATCCGCGACAACTTCCCCGAGCGCTATGCGCTCAAGGACCGCGATGGCATCCTCGACCCGGAGCACATCGCCGACGCCTATTGGACGCTGCACCGGCAGCCCCGCGATACCTGGACCCACGAGCTGGATTTGCGCCCGTGGATGGAAACCTTTTGATCACAATCGTTAATGAATTGGAGAGTCGCCAATGAGCCGCGAACTGGAATTCTTCTTCGATGTGGGCAGCCCCGCGTCCTATCTGGCCTGGACCCAGGTGCCGGGCCTTTGCCAACGCACCGGCGCCACCCTGCATTACCGGCCCATGTTGCTGGGCGGTGTGTTCAAGGCCACCGGCAACGCCTCGCCGGCGGCGGTGCCCGCCAAGGGGCGCTACAGCGGCCAGGACATGCAGCGCTTCGCGCGCCGTTACGGCGTCACCCTGAACCAGAATCCGCACTTTCCGGTGAACACCCTGATGGCCATGCGGCTGGCCGCCGCCGCCGTCGACAGCGACCAGCGCGACACCGTGCTGGCCGCCCTGTTCGAGGGGATGTGGCTGCAGGAGCGGGATCTGTCGGACTTGGACGTGCTCGGCCGCACCCTGGCCGAAGCCGGTCTGGATTCGGCGCACTGGGCAACTCTGGCCCAGGATCAGGCGGTCAAGGACAACCTCAAGGCGACCACCGAAGAAGCGGTGGAGCGCGGCGTCTTCGGCGCGCCCACCTTCTTCGTCGGTGAGGAGATGTTCTTCGGTCAGGACCGTCTCGACTTTGTCGAGGAGGCGTTACGGGCCTAGCCCGTGGCTCAGGACAGCGCCTGTTCCATGAACGGCGGCAGCACCAGTGCCGCTTTGTGGATGTCGGCGCTGTAGTAACGGGTCTCGAAGCTCTTGCCGGTGGCGTCCGCCTGGCGGAAATCCGCCACGTCGTGATCCTTGCCCGCCAGGGTGCAGCTCCACCAGCCGCTGGGGTACACCGGCTGCGGGAACGGCAGCGTGCGGGTATGGCTGAAGCCGGCCTCGCGCATGTTGGCGTGCAGGTCGAGGATGATGGTGTCGCTGTGCAGCAGCGGTGATTCGGACTGCTGCACCAGCACGCCGCCGTCGGCCAGGGCGCGGTGGCAGTGGCGGAAGAACTCCGCCTTGAACAGACCTTCCGCCGGGCCCACCGGGTCGGTGGAATCGACGATGATCACGTCGAAGCGGCCCGCCTCGCACTCTTGCATGAACTTCACGCCGTCCTCGAAGCGCAGCTCCGCCCGCTCGTCGCTGTTGGACTCGCACAGCTCGGGGAAATACTTCTCGGAAAAGCGCGTCACCTGCTCGTCGATATCGATCTGCACGGCGCTGGCCACTTCGCCGTGGCGCAACACTTCCCGCAGGGTGCCGCAGTCGCCGCCGCCGATGATCAGCACGTTGCGCGGTGCCGCGTGGCTGAACAGCGCCGGGTGGGCCATCATCTCGTGATACAGGAAATTGTCCCGGGTGGTGAGCATGGTGGCTCCGTCAATGGTCATCAGATAGCCGAAGGTATCGGTGTCCCACATTTCGATGTGTTGATAGTCGGTCTGTACCGATTCCAGCTTTCGTTTCAGACGCAGGCCGAAGGCGGTGCCGGCGGAGTCGAAATGCTCGATGAACCAGTTGTCTTTTTCGGAGCTCATAAAGGGGTGTCCGCTAAACGCTTCACAGAAGGCCGCTATTGTAAGCGTTCGGCGTCAATGTAGAAGCGCCGGGGCGCGGTATCCGAGCAACTATTTTTGTCCGTCGGCGGCCCCGGCAGGCATAATGCGGCAAAGCACGCAGCCGCCAAGGAACCGCCCATGACCCAGCCCCAAAGCCCGTTTGACGCCATTTACAATGTGCAGCGCTGGGGTGACGGCTATTTCCGGATCGGTAAGGACGGCCATCTGCATGTCCGCCCGCAGGGCGACCAGGGCGGTGAAGCCACCCTGGAGGCGGTGCTGCGGGCGTGCCGCGCCGCCGGTCTGCGCACGCCGGTGCTGGCCCGTTTCTCGGGCATCCTGCGCGACCGGGTGCGGCGGCTGTCCGGCGCCTTCCGGGGGGCCATCGGCGAGCAGAATTACCAGGGCCGCTACACCCCGGTGTATCCGATCAAGGTCAACCAGCAGCGGCGCGTGGTGCATGAAATTCTGCGCGCCCGGGAAGAGGGCGAGCCGGTGGGGCTGGAGGCCGGCTCCAAGCCGGAGCTGCTGGCGGTGCTGGCGCTCTCCAACCCCGGCGACGTGGTGGTCTGCAACGGCTATAAGGACCGCGAATACCTGCGTCTGGCATTGATGGGCGAAAAGCTCGGCTTCCAGGTGCAGATCGTGGTGGAAAAGCTCTCCGAGCTGCCCATGCTGCTGGAGGAAGCGCGGGCGCTTGAGGTGTCGCCGCGCATCGGTTTGCGGGTGCGTTTGATGAGCATCGGCAAGGGCAACTGGCAGAACACCGGCGGCGAAAAGTCCAAGTTCGGTCTCAGTGCGCCGCAGCTGATCGAGGCGGTGGAGCACTGCCGCCGGGCGGGCAAGCTGGACTGCGTGCGCATGCTGCATTTCCACCTGGGCTCGCAGATCGCCAATATTCAGGACATCAAGGCGGGCATGCGCGAAGCGGCCCGCTACTATGTGGAATTGCGTCAGCTGGGCGCCGCCCTGGATACCGTGGACGTGGGCGGCGGCCTGGGCGTCGACTACGAAGGCACCCACTCCCGCTCCTATTGCTCAATGAACTACAACCTGGCGGACTACGCCTGGCATATCGTGCATACCCTGAGCGAACAGTGCCGCCGCAGCGACGTGCCCGAGCCGCATTTGATCTCCGAATCCGGGCGCGCGCTCACCGCCCACCACGCGGTGCTGCTGGTCAACATCACCGACGAGGAGCGCCAGGCCTCGGCGCCGGTGGCCGCCCCCGGCGACGGCGACTGCGTGGAGCTGCATGAACTCTGGCGTCTCAACCAGGTGCTGGCCGGCGATCATCCCAACCTGTTGGAGGTGCACCCGGAACTGCTGGGCGCGTGGCAGGATCTGCACCTGCGTTACCTGAACGGCGAAGTGGATATCCGCGGCCGCGCCCGTGGCGAGCAGCTCTACACCAACGGGCTGCTGGCGTTACGCGCGCGCCTGGACCCGCGCCGCCGTCAGCAGCGAGACCTGCTTGATAGGCTGAATGAAATCCTCGCCGACAAGTTGTTCGTGAACTTTTCCGTGTTCCAGTCGGTGCCGGATGTGTGGGGCATCGACCAGGTCTTCCCGGTACTGCCGTTGTCCGGCCTGGATCAGCCGGCCACCCGGCGCGGTGTGCTGCAGGACATCACCTGCGATTCCGACGGCCGCATTGACCAGTACGTGGACGGCGAAGGGGTGGAAGCGACCCTGCCGCTGCCGGAAACACTGAACGGTCATCTGGGTATTTTCATGGTTGGGGCCTACCAGGAAATCCTCGGTGATATGCACAACCTGTTCGGCGATACCGATTCCGTGGATGTGAACCTCAACGAGAGCGGCGACATCGAACTGACCCACGCGATCCAGGGCGACACCGTGAGCTCGGTGCTGCGTTATGTGAATTTTGATCCGGAGCGGTTGCTGGCGACCCTGGAAACCCGCTGTCAGCAATCCCAGCTTCACGACGACGAGCGCCAGCGCTTCCTCGGCGAAATCCGGGACGGTCTGGCCGGCTACACCTACCTGGAATAACCGCATGGACGATCAGAAACGGGGCCGTCAGCAGGCCGCGCTGGCACGCCTGGACCGCTTCAGCCGGTTCACGGATTCCAGTATTCGTATTCCTTTCACCCGGTTTGAGTTGGGCGCGGAGGCGCTGATCGGTCTGGTGCCGGTGATTGGCGACGCCGCCGGGCTGGTGCTTTCCAGCTATGTGCTTGTGGAAGCACAACGGGCCGGCGTCAGCGGCGCCACCAAGCGCCGTATGCTGCGCAACATGATGGTCGACTTCGTCGGCGGCCTGGTGCCGGTGGTCGGTGACGCCTTCGACGCCATTTTCAAAGCCAACACCCGCAATACCCGCCTGGTGCGTCAGGATCTGCTCAAACAACTGGGCGCCGAGCCGGCCCGGCGATTCCCCTGGGGTACCCTGGTGGGCCTGTCGATTTTGTTCGGCGTGATCACCGCCGCCGGGGTGGCGCTACTGGCCTGACCCTCGGCGTGAAGTTCCCGTGAGGCGCCCCAATGCAGGTAAAAAGCTGTAATAAGAGGCTGTTATTCTCAAATTGGAGGCTGATACTGGGGGAATGATTAGAAGGCCCGCCAAAGACGGCCTCTCAATCCGGGAACGCACCGTACGATTTCGAGCGACGCTTGCCAAAGGAGCTTCGAATGACCACCTCATCCCCTTCCCAGGAATCGGAAGCCCTGGATCAGCAGGACCGAATCAACCCGGTTGTTTTTTACGGTTCCGGCCTGGCCATTCTCCTGTTCGCCCTGTGGGCGATGTTTTTCACCGAAGCCGCCGGCACCGTGATCTATGCCGCGCTGGCCTGGATATCCAACAGCTTCGGCTGGTTCTACTTTCTCGCCGTGGTGTCCTACCTGGTGTTCGTGATCGCCATCGCCTGTTCGCGCTATGGCTCGATCAAACTGGGGCCGGACCATTCCGAACCGGAATTCAATATCGTCACCTGGGCCGCGATGCTGTTCTCCGCCGGCATCGGTATCGATCTGATTTTTTATTGCATCGTCGAGCCGGTGACCCAGTTCATGCAGCCGCCGGTGGGCGCCGGCGGCTCGGTCGAGGCCGCCCGCGAAGCCATGCAGCTGACCTTCCTGCACTGGGGCCTGTCCGGCTGGGGCATCTACACCCTGGTGGGCATGTCGCTGGCGTTCTTCAGCTACCGGCACGGTTTGCCGCTGACCATCCGTTCCGCGCTCTATCCGATCTTCGGTAAACGTATCTACGGCGGCATCGGCAACACGGTGGATATCGCGGCGGTGCTGGGCACCGTCTTCGGTGTCGCCACCAGCCTGGGCATCGGTATTATTCAGCTCAACTTCGGCCTCAACTATATGTTCGGCGTGCCGGAAAGCACGCTGACTCAGGCGCTGCTGGCGGTGGGCATCGTTGTGTTCGCCGCCATTTCCGCCGCCACCGGGGTGGAAAAAGGGATTCGCCGCCTGTCGGAATTCAACATGCTGCTGGCGGTGGTGCTGGTGCTGTTCGTGTTGATCGCCGGCGACACCCGCTTCCTGCTGGACGCCTTCGTAATGAACGTGGGCGACTACATTTCCAACTTCGTTCCCATGTCGTTCGACACCTACGCGTTTGATCCGCCGCAGGACTGGCTCAACGCCTGGACGGTGTTCTTCTGGGCCTGGTGGATCGCCTGGGGGCCGTTCGTGGGCTTGTTCCTGGCGCGTATTTCCCGTGGTCGTACGATTCGTGCCTTCGTCACCGGCACGCTGATTCTGCCGCTTACCTTCATGATGGCGTGGATGTCCATCATGGGTAACTCCGCCATTGATCTGGTGATGAGCGGCGCCACTGAATTCGGCAACGAGGCGGTGGGTAACCCGGGCTCGGCGATCTACCTGTTCCTGGAAAATCTGCCCTGGGTCACGGTGACTACCGTGGTGGTCACGGTACTGGCGATCGTGTTCTTCGTGACCTCCGGCGACTCCGGCTCGCTGGTGTTGTCCAACCTCACTTGCTTTATCCGTGATCCCTCCAACGACGCGCCGGCGTGGATGCGTATTGCCTGGGCCACCGTGATCGGCCTGGTGACCGTGGCATTGTTGTCCACCGACGGTCTCAACGCGTTGCAAAGCGCGGTGGTGATCATGGGGCTGCCGTTCGCGTTCGTGTTGTTCCTGATGATGATCGGGCTGTTCAAGGCGCTCAAAGTCGAGGGTATGAAAACCACCAGTAACCGCGACGCGCTGGCCGGCCATCTTTCGGCGCGCATCGCGTCCGCCCGCGACCACAGCAACTGGGCGCACCGCCTGAGCCGGGCGATCAGCTTCCCGGGCCTGAAGCAGGTTCAGAAATTCCTGGAAGGCACCGCGCGGCCCGCGTTCGAGGACGTCAAAGCGGCGCTGGCGGAAAAAGACCACAAGGTGGAGATCTCCGTTGGTGACGGCGATCAGGAGCACCTGGGCCTGGTGGTGGATCTGGGTGGCGAGGAAGACTTCGCCTACACGCTCTGGCCGCGCCAGTGCGCCATGCCGTCCTTCACCATCCGTGCCCAACAGCGCCGCAGCGTCTATTACCGCCTGGAAGTGCACCTGCGTGAAGGCGGTCTGGGCTATGACGTCATGGGGTACACCCGCGAGCAGTTGATCGAAGACGTGGTCGACCACTTCGAGAGCCATCTGCAGTACCTGCATCTGCGCCGCGAGAAGAGCCCGGGCGGCGCGTCGGAAATACGCGGTGACTACGAGGAGGGTGAATCATGAGCGAAGCGGCCTACGACGCCGAATTCGATTATGTGATCGTCGGTGCCGGCTCAGCCGGCGCCGCGCTCGCCCACCGGCTCAGCGAAAGCGGTGAGCATTCGGTTCGCGTGCTGGAATTCGGTGGCAGCGACAATTCCATCTTTATCAAGATGCCCACCGCCTTTTCCATTCCCATGAACATGAAGCGCTATGACTGGGGCTTTCATTCCGAGAAAGAGCCCGGCCTCAAAGGTCGCAGCCTGCACCAGGCGCGCGGCAAAGTGCTGGGCGGCTCTTCGTCGATCAACGGCCTGGTCTATGTACGTGGGTGCGCCGGTGACTTCGAGGAGTGGCAAGAGCTCGGCGCCTCCGGCTGGGGTTACCAGGACGTGCTGCCCTATTTCAAACGGGGTGAGGACTGTGTCTACGGCGGCGATGCCTATCGCGGCGACCAGGGCGGCCTGACCACCTGCAATGGCAACAACATGAAAAACCCGCTCTACCGTGCCTTTATCAAGGCCGGGGAGCAGGCCGGCTACGGCTACACTGAGGACTACAACGGTTATCGCCAGGAAGGTTTCGGGCGCATGGATATGACGGTGCGCGACGGCGTGCGCTGTTCCACCGCCATGGCCTACCTTAAGCCGGCCATGAACCGCCCCAACCTGGACATCCAGACCCACGCCCTCACCACCCGGGTGATCATGGACGGCAAAACCGCGGTGGGTGTGGAATACCGGCAGGGCGGCAAGACGCTCAAGGTGCGCGCGCGCAAGGAAGTGATTCTGTCCGCCAGTTCGTTCAACTCGCCCAAGCTGCTGATGCTGTCCGGCATCGGGCCGGCGGATCATCTTAAGGAACACGGCATCGAAGTGGTGCACGATCTGCCCGGCGTGGGCCAGAACCTGCAGGACCATCTGGAAGTCTGGGTGCAGCAGGAATGCACGCAGAAGATCACGCTGAACAGCTGGCTCGGGCCCCTGGCCAAAGCCTGGATCGGCGCCAACTGGCTGTTCCTGAAGCGCGGCCTGGGCACCTCCAACCAGTTCGAATCCAACGGTTATATCCGCAGTCGCGCCGGCATGAAGTACCCGGACATTCAGTTCCATTTCCTGGCCGGCGCGATCGCCTACGACGGCTCCAGCGCCTTCAAGGGCCACGGTTTCCAGGTCCACCTGGGCGCCAACAAACCCAAGAGCCGGGGCTGGGTGAAACTGAAATCCGCCGACCCGGAAGCGCCCCCGGAAATCGTCTTCAATTACTTCGCCGAAGAGGAAGACAAGGAAGCGTTCCGCGCCGGCCTGCGCTGGACCCGGGAAATTTTCGCCCAGCCCGCGTTGGACGAATACCGTGGCAAGGAAGTGTCACCGGGCCCGGACGTACAAACCGACGAGCAGATTGACCAGTGGCTGGCGGAAACCGCGGAGACCGCCTACCACCCGGCCGGCTCCTGCCGCATGGGCACCGACGCCATGGCGGTGGTGGACCCGGAGTGCCGGGTGCACGGTGTGCGCAATCTGCGCGTGGTGGACTCGTCCATCATGCCGACGGTCACCAACGGCAACCTCAACGCACCGACGATCATGATCGGCGAAAAAGCCGCCGACCATATCCTCGGCCGCACCCCGCTGCGCAGCGACGCGCCCAGCTTCGCCCCCGACGACTGGCAAAACAGCCAACGCGTCAGCGCTCCCGAAAGAAGCGTCTAGAGCCGCGAGGTTTGTGGGAGCTTGCCTGCAAGCGAAAGGCCGGCAAAGCCGGCCGGCAGGATCCCAGAGGCCTTGTTGGTGCTGCCGTTAGAAAAGTCTCTGGGATCCTGCCGGGAGCTTCGCTCCCTTTCGCGGGCAGGGCCCGCTCCCACAAGGGTTGCTCCCACAGCCTCTAGTAGGGCGCCTCCACATCACCCTGAGCTACATACACCGTCTTCAAACGCGTGTAGTGCTCGAACGCGCGGCGGCTGTTTTCCTTGCCGACGCCCGACTGCTTGAAGCCGCCGAACGGCATCTCGATGGGGGTAATGTTGTAGTGGTTGATCCACACAATGCCGGCTTCCAGCGCCGCCGCCATGCGGTGCGCCCGGTCGATGTCGCGGGTGAACACGCCGCCGGCCAGTCCGAAAGGCGTGTTATTGGCGCGGGCCAGCACTTCGTCTTCATCCCGGAAGCTGAGCAGCGACATCACCGGCCCGAAGATTTCCTCGCGGACGATGGTCATGTCGTCGTTCAGATCGTCGAACACCGTGGGCGACACGAAGTTGCCGTTTTCGAACCCGGCCACCCGGGCCCGTTCGCCGCCGATCAGCACCCGGCCGCCTTCCTGCTTGCCTTTCTCGATGTAGCCGAGCACATGTTCCATGTGCCCTGCACTGATCAGCGGGCCCACGTGCGTGTCGGGATCAAGCGGGTCGCCGAGCACCATGTTGCGCGTGCGGGCCAGCAGTTTTTCCACGAAGGCGTCCTTCACCGCTTCGTGCACGAACACCCGGGTGCCGTTGGTGCACACCTGGCCCTGGGTGTAGAAATTACCCAGCAGCGCGCCGGACACGGCGTTATCCAGGTCGGCGTCGTCGAACACGATCAGCGGTGATTTGCCGCCCAACTCCAGGGTCACGGCCTTCAGGGAATCCGACGCGGCGCGCATTACCGCCTTGCCGGTGCCCACCTCGCCGGTGAGCGATACCTTGTCGATGCCCGGGTGCCCGGTCAGTGCCTGGCCGGTTTCGGCGAACCCCTGCACCACGTTGAAGACCCCGTCCGGCAGGCCGGCTTCCTGGAACACCTCCGCCAGGCTCAAGGCCGACAGCGGCGTCAGTTCGGCGGGCTTGAAGATCATCGCGTTGCCGGCGGCCAGGGCCGGCGCGGATTTCCAGGCGGCGATCTGCAACGGGTAGTTCCAGGCGCCGATGCCGGCGCACACGCCCAAGGGTTCCGGGCGGGTGTAGAAAAAGCCGCCGTCGACCTGCTGGTACTCGCCCTGCAAGGAAGAGGCCTGGCCGGCGAAATACTCCAGGCAGTCGGCGGCGGAATCCACATCCGCTTCCGGCGTCTCCGAAATCGGCTTGCCGGCGTCCAGGGATTCCAGTCGCGCCAGGTCATCGCGCTGGTCACGCAGTAGTTGGGCGGCGCGCATCAGCACCCGGCCCCGGGCGGTGCCGTCCATGGCGCGCCACTGCGCCAGGCCGTCGCGGGCGGTTGCCACCGCCCGGTCCACATCCTTGGCGCCGGCCACCGCCACGCGGCAGATCACGTCGCCGGTGGCCGGATTCAGGTTATCGAAAAATTCGCCGTCGGTGCCTTGCTGGTAATGTCCGCCGATCCAAAGCAGGCGGTCTTTCTGGCGTTCCATAGGGATACCTCGATGGCCGTGGGTTCACCGGGCCGGTGCGGCCAGGTGTTCGATAAAACGTCGGGTGCCGGAGAGCAGCGGCTCGTCGAGCCCCTCGCTGCGGCGGCGCAGAGTGTCGAGTGCGTTTTCCGGGTGCGGGCTGTGCCGCCACTGATGGTGGCAGAACAGCCGCACCGCGAAAGCGGTGAGAATCGATGGGTCCTGCAGGTCGCTTTCGTTACACAGGGGCAGGGCCGGGAAGCGCGCGGCCAGCGTTGCCGCGAAGGCGCCGTCGCCCAGTCCGCGAACGCCACCGTCGGGGCCGTGCACCGGCGTGGTACCCCAACCGCAACTGGGCGAGCGGGCCTTGAACACGAAGCCGTCGAGCGGCTCGTCGAGATGCCGGGCCTGGGCGCTCAGTGCCTCGGTATAGTCGTCGTCGGGCCGGGCCACGCCCCGCACCCGGTGCTCGCCGCCAAGGGCCACCACCTGGATCGGCGGGCGTGGCACCGGCAGGCCGATGGCCACCTCCGGACACACCTCCACGAAACGCACCAGGGGGCCGAGTTCGCGGTGCAACAGGGGTTCGTGGCGGTGGCCGCCGTCATGGCGGACCGGGTGGCCGAGCAGGCAGGCGCTGACGCCCAACCGTGGCCGGTGGCGCGCTGGCGGGGCCGTTTCGAAGCCCATTTGTCGCAGTAAATCCGGTAGCATGGGGAACCCTCTCCCAACCTGTACCGATTGTCCCATGAAAGGTGTGATCCTCGACAGCCAGACCCTCAAGCCTTCGGAGCTGGACTTTTCCGAGCTGGAAAAGCTGCTGCCGGAATGGACATTCTATGAACAAAGCGGCCCGGACGATGTAAAAAACCGTTTGCGGGGCGTGACCGTGGCGATCACCAATAAAGTGGTGATCGATGCGGACACCCTGGCCGCGTCGCCGGACCTGAAGCTGATCTGCATCTCCGCCACCGGCACCAATAACGTGGACCTGGAGGCCGCCCGGCGACAAGGCGTGGTGGTCTGCAACGTGAGCGGCTACGCCACCGCCACCGTGGCCCAGCACACCCTGGCGTTGATGCTCGGCCAGGCCACCGCCTGGCACCGCTACGACGCCGACGCCCGGGCCGGCCGCTGGTCTGAATCGGACATGTTTTGTCGCATGGACTATCCGGTGATCGAGTTGGCCGGCAAAACCCTCGGCCTGATCGGCTACGGTGACCTGGGCCGGCGCGTGGCGGCGCTCGCCGAAGCGCTGGGCATGACCGTGCGGGTGGCGGCTTCGCTGCGCCCGGGGGCGGACAACAGCGGCCGGGTGCCGCTCAACACCCTGCTCGGCGACGCCGACGTGGTCAGCCTGCATTGCCCCCTCACCGAGGCCACCGAGAAGATGGTCAACCGGGACTTCCTGGCCGCCATGAAGCCCGGTGCCTTTCTCATCAATACCGCGCGCGGCGGTTTGGTGGACGAATCGGCGCTGGCGGACGCCCTGCGCGGTGGCCGTCTGGGCGGCGCCGCCCTGGACGTGCTCAGCCAGGAGCCGCCGCCAGCGGACCACCCGCTGCTGGCGCCGGATATCCCCAATCTGATTCTCACCCCGCACAGCGCCTGGGTGAGCCGCGAGAGCCGCCAGCGGTTGCTCGACGGGGTGGCCGGGAACCTTCGCGCCTGGCGCGCCGGTCGGCCCACCAATGTGGTTAATGGTCTGCAAAGCGCCTGAAACCGGAGATCGATGATGTGGTTACAGCGGATTCTTACCCTGACGCCCCGTAGCCGGGGCTTTCATCTGATCAGTGGCGAGGTGCGCGATGCGCTGCCGGAGCTGGCGGAATACCGGGTCGGGTTGTTGCACCTGTTCCTGCAGCACACCTCCGCGTCCCTGGCCATCAATGAGAACGCCGACCCGGACGTGCGCGGCGATCTCCAGCGTCACTTCAACGTGATGGTGCCGGAGAACGCGCCGCACTACGCGCACACCCTGGAAGGACCGGACGATATGCCCGCGCACATTAAAACGGTGCTGATCGGCGAGAGCCTGACGGTGCCGGTAAGCGACGGGGCGCTCGCGCTCGGCACCTGGCAGGGTATTTACCTGTGCGAGCATCGCGACCACGCCGGAAGCCGGCGCGTCGTCGCGACGCTGCAGGGCGAGAAGCGCTGACGCTTCCCGCGCGGGGGCTCGCTACTGCGAAATCCACTGCAGGAACTGGCGGCGTTCCTCCTGGGTGGCCTGGTTCCATTGGGCTTTGAGCGTGTCCAGGTAGTTGGCCTGGCCGCTGGAGCTCGCACCGCCTTCGGAGCCGTTAGCGCTGCCTGCCTTGGGCGCCGCCGGCGCCGGCGTTACCGCTTCGGCGGCTTTGGGTTGCACCGCGCTGGCGCCCTTGGTTTCCACTTCGGTGCCGGTGATCGGCGCCAGGAAGCCACGGTTGAGCACCAGGCCGCTGGCCTGGCTGGGGGTCTTCTCGCCGCTGTTCATGTTCTCCACCCAGCCGGAAAAGTCTTCCTCGAGGGCGCGCGCCTGGGTGACGTTCTGCGGACGCTCGAAATCCAGGCGATAGACTTCGCCGGCTTTACCGTCCACCACGAACAGGGCCGGGTCGGACTTCATCACTTCATGGCTGTCGGCGTCGAGATCCCAGAGGCGCTTGTAGTAGGCCAGGATTTCATAGCGCCCGGGGGTCACTTTGAGATCCTTGTGATCGGTATTGAAGAAGGTGTTCACCCCGTCCACTTCACTGCCGTTGATGGTGAAGACTTCCAGATCGGAGGGCACGCGAATCGTCAGCACCTGGCTGTCCGGTTGCTTGGCGCCTTCGTAGAGCTGCACCACCGGGCTGCGGCTACAGGCGGTGAGCAGAAAGGCGGCGGCCGCGATCAGCGCGAACGAACGCAATAAAGCCATGATGTTCTCCCGGTTTGCGGACCCGCCAGTGTGGCGGACCCGTATGATGTTTTTATGACGGCCCTAGAAGCCCCAGGTGGTCAGGTTCGACGGCGGTTCGCCGTTCGCCAGGCTGTTCAGCCCGCGTACACAGCGCACGATCCACCAGATTACGATAATTACCAGCAGCAGCCAGCCGATCAATGCCAGCGTGGTGATGCCGGCGATCAGGTTGTACAGCAGCCCGATCCAGAAGGTGCGGTACTGAAAGCGGAAGTGGGCCTTGTGCGGCTCCGGCGCGTCCGGTGCCTGCAGGTGGGCGATCACCGCGCCCACCAGGGCCGTGACGCCGCCGGTAAGCAGGCCGATCAGCAGCAGCGCGTAGTTGATCCGGACCAGCTGGGAGCGGGTTTCCGCACTGCTCTCGCTCACGGCATTTCCCGCTCGGTCAGGTCCGGCGCCGGCGCGTAGCAGCTCGCCATGCACGCTTCCATGGTTTCAAACGGGACGCTGCCCTGGCAGCCGCCCCAGGTGAACTCCTGGCAGCTCTCGCTCTCGCTGTCGTAGTAATAGCCCGGTATCGCGGCGCGGCACTGGCCGCTGTCCGGCGCCTGGTGGCAGGCCTCGGGCAGAGGGTGGGCGTTGCGTCCGCTCTGGCAGCCGGCCAGCGTCAGGACAAGGGCGGACAGGATCAACAGGACACGCATCGGTAATTCTCCTTGTGCGGTGGTGGCCCACACTATACCCGGACCGGCGGCCGGTCTCAGCCCATCAGTTTGCCACAAAGAGGGGCTCCCCTTCAGCGCGCCGAGATAGTCACCGGCAGGCCGTCCTTGGGCATTGCCAGCGGTACCAATTGCACGGGCATCTCATAGCCGTCGGGCACGCTCACCCGGTAGCGCCGCAGGAAGTGGAACAGAAACGTCTTGGTCTGCAGTTCCGCGAAGTTCAGCCCCAGGCACTTGTGATGACCGCCACCGAACGGGATCCACTGGAAGTGGTGCTGCTTGTGCTCGGCCCGTTCGTCGCTGAAACGTTCCGGGTCGAAGTGCTCCGGGTTGCTCCAGTATTCGGGCATGTAATGGGTGTACAGCGGCGACAGGTTGACCAGGGTGTTCTTGGGAATGCGGTAGCCCTGGAAGGTCACTTCCTCGGCGGTGCGGCGCGGGAAGGCGGTCAGCGCCGGTCTCAGGCGCAGGGTCTCCCGGAACACCCAACCGGTCTTGGTCATCTTCTCCAGATCGTTGTAGCCGAGTTTGTCCGGGTGTTCCGCGGCGGCGGCCACCTGGTCCATTTCCTCGGCCAGGGTGTCCTGCCATTCGGGGTGCTTGCAGAGCAGATAGATCAGCGAGCAGAGCGTGCTGGTGGTGGTGTCGTGGGCGGCGAACAGCAGGAAAATCATATGGTTGGTGACGTCCTGGTCGCTCAGGCCGCCTTCTTCTTCCGCCGCCTTGCACAGCTCGCTGAAGAAGTCCGGGGTGTCCGCCTGGCGTTTTTCCGGGATCAGCCCGGCCACGAACTGCTCCAGGTAACGGCGGCCGCGCAGGCCCCGGTGCCAGAGCGTGCCGGGGATCGGCAGGCGCAGCACCGCCAGCGAAGCGTCCGCCGCGTCGATAAAGGACTGGTTCACCTTGTCCGCTTCCGGACCCATGCGCAGGCCGAAGAAGATCTGGGCGCCCACGTCCAAAAGCAACGCCTTGATACGGTCAAAGAAAGTGAAGGTTTCGCCGGTGGGCCAGTCCTTCAGGCCGCTTTCCACGCTCGGCCCCATGCGGTCGATGTAGCTGGCCAGGGCCGGTTTCTTGAACGCCTGCTGCATGATGCGGCGGTGAAACTTGTGGTCGGCGAAATCGCGCAGCATCAGGCCGTCGGTGAACAGCCGCTCCAGAATCGGGTTCCAGGCCGCCCGGCTGGAAAACACGTGCTCCTTATCGCGCAGCACGAATTCGTTGGCGTCCGGGCCGAGCAGGGTGACGCCGCGCTGAAACAGCACGCTGCCGCGGTAGACCAGGCCGTAGCGCTCGGCCTTGCTGTGCACCAGGCCGTGGTAGTCGCGCAGAAACGCCAGGGTGTGGCCGAGCAGCGGCAAGCCGTAATCCCCCGGGATGTGGCTCAGGTCGCGCTGTGGCATTTTTGGTAGTCGCGCCGCTCTTTCCTGGGCGCTGTCCATGGAACCCATAATTATTTCCCGTTTAAAAACCGCAATACCGGCAATGTACTGCCGTCCCGCTAAGCGGCGCCAGACGCTGTTGGCAGGTGTCAATCGCCACTGTCCGGCCGGGTAGGGCCGCCCGTTGGGGCGGCGGCTTAAAGATGGGTCGGGTTATGCAGGTCGCGCTGGTCCATGGGCGGCGGGGACCACTGATAGAGCCAGGTTTCGGTGAGCGGCGCGTCGCTGTCCTTGCGCTTGAGATAGAGGCGCAGGTTGATCGGCGTGGTGTCGTTTTCCGGCGGCACCACGTCGAACATGGCCCGGTAACCGTTGATGGCGTGCAGGGGCCGGGCCGAGGTGATCTCCACGCGACCGGACGAATGTTCGATCACCGGCACCACCTCCACGTCGTCGTCCAGGCCGTCGAGGGGTCCGCCCAGGAAGTCCACCGCGAACCGCCAGCTGAAGTATTCCCGGGTCTGCCCGACCACGCCGCCGAGACCGGTGCGGGTGGCGACGCAGCGCGCCAGCGACGGCCGCGGCGCCCGGCCGGTCCAGGACAGCCGGTAGGCGAACAGGGTTTCCTCGCCGGGGCGCACCGGCTTGTCCGGGTTCCAGAACGCGACGATGTTGTCGAAGGTTTCGTCCAGGGTGGGGATCTCCACCAGCTGGATGCTGCCCTTGCCCCAGTCGCCCCGGGGTTCCACCCACAGGCTGGGCCGGCGCTCGTAGAACACGCCGTCGTCCTGGTAGTGGTCGAAATTGCGGTCCCGTTGCAGCAGCCCGAAGCCGCGTGGATTGTTGTCGGCGAAGGCGTTGAAGCGCAGCTGTGCCGGGTTGGCCAGCGGCCGCCAGATCCATTCACCGCCGCCGGTGTGTATCGCCAGGCCGTCGGAGTCGTGGATTTCCGGGCGCCAGTCCCAGGCTACCCGGCGGCTGTTTTCGCCCACCTGATACATGCTGGTGAGCGGCGCCACGCCCAGCCGCTCAATCGGCTTGCGCGGGTACAGGGCCGCGTCCACGTCCATGATCACGTCCCCCGACACCCGTTCGATGATAAAGCGGTAGGCGCCGGTGACGCTGGGCGAATCCAGAAACGCGTAGACAATCACCTGATCGGCGTCCGCTGGCCGTTCGAACCAGAAATGGGTGAATTCCGGAAACTCTTCCGGTTCCGACATGGCGGTGTTCACCGCCAGGCCCCGCGCCGACAGACCGAACTGCAGCGACGCACTGGTGGCGCGGAAATAGCTGGCGCCCAGAAAGGCGGCGATGTCCCGTTCCCAGTCGCTGTGGTGCAGCAGCCGGAAGCCGGCGAAGCCGAGGCCCTCGGGCAGCGAGGAGGGATCCAGATCGGTGTGGCTGAAGTCGAACAGGCCGGTGCGGTAGGGGATCGGCCGGGCCCGGCCGTCCACCACTTCGTGCATCTTCACCGGGGTGTGGAAGTTCAGGCCCAGATGGAAGAACTGCATGCGGAAGGCGGCGTCCCGGTCGTTCGCCCACAGCGCCTCTTTATCCAGATACTGAATGCCCTGGTACTGGTCCCAGGACAGGTCGTCGATGGCCGGCGGCAGGTCCAGGCGGTGGCTGTGGTAGGTCTGCCCGGAGAAGTGCCGGGCCATGCCTTTCAACCAGGCGTAGCTGAACGGCTCACCGGCGCCTTCGCCGTGGGCGCCGGCGGGTTCACCAAGTACCCGCGCCAGGGCCGGCGCCGCCGGCAGCAGGGCGCCGCCGAACAACCCCAGGGCCTTCAATACTGAACGTCGATCCATGTCGTCCTCTCCGTCTTTGTTCGCCACCGGGGCCGGTGACCGCTCTGCGAATAGAACGCCGGAGCGCGGCTAAGTTCCAGCCCGGCGGGCCAGGAAGCCGGAACAAAACACTACCAGGGCTGCGCCCAACAGTACCGTGCCGCCGATCTCGAAAATCAACGGGCCGCCGCTGGGGTGGGCGTACAGCGTCGCCATGGCGTAGGCGGCGCCGGCCTGGCCGACCGCGAACAGCGCGGTGGCCCGGCCCCAGGCGTGGGTGGCGAGATGCGCCGGCACCAGCTCGGCCACCCGGCCCATGGTGCCGGCCACCATGGCCGGAATCATGGCGCCGACCACGAACGAGGACAACGTCACCACCGCCAGGCCGGGCAGCAGCATCGGCAGTATCACCGCCAGCCCCTTGCAGGAGAGCGCGCCGATCAGGGTCCAGTGCCAGCCCAGGCGCCGGGCGGCGGCGCCGGCCAGGAACGGGCCGCTGATCGCGCCGAAGGCGAACACCGCCCACTGGCCGGCGGCGGCCCAGGTGCCGAATTCCCGGTAGCGTTCCAGGTAATCGACCCAGAACACCGTATGCGGCACGAAGCCCACCGCGTCCATCAGGTAGGCGGCGTACAACATGATCAGAAGAATACCGGCGCCGTTACCGTTGGCGGGGGCCTCCGCCACGGTGGGCATGGCCGGCCAAGCCCGCCACACCAGCAGGGTGGGCACCACGCAGGCCGCCGCCAGGCCGACCCAGGCCAGCGCCAGTCCCTGGGTGATCAGCAGCGGCACCAGGGTGGCGGAGAACAGCACCCCCAGGCCGACGCCGGCGAAGATCCAGGTGGTGCCGCGCTTGCGCATGGATTCCGGCAACTGGGAGGCGATCAGCGACGGCGCGATCACCATCAGAAAGGCGCCGGTGACCCCGGCCACGAAACGCCACAGGCTGAACCACCACACCGGCGCCGCCCAGGCGCTGGCCAGGAAACCCAGGCCCACCAGCAGCACCGACGCCTTGATCACCCGGGTGGGGCCGAACCAGCGGCTGACGCGGCTCGCCAGCACCGCCCCCACCAGATAGCCGAGCAGGTTGGCGGCGCCCACATAGCCGGCGTCCGCCTCGTTCAGCCAGCCGGCCGCGATCACGCCCGGCAGCAGGGCGGCGTAGGCGAAACGCCCCAGGCCGATGCCCACCAGGGTGGCGGAGCCGGCCATCAGCACCAGACGGCCGGGCGACAGAGAGGGATTGGGCGGTGTCATGCAAGCTCCAGCGGATCGAATCAGCGACCCAGTTAACCAGAGCACTTTTATCACTGGAAATGATTTTTTAAGATGCTCTGTATCGAAAAATGTGAAGAGCTCTGGCCATGTTGATCCGCTCCCTGGAAATCTTTCGCGCCGTGGTCGATACCGGCAGCTTCAGCGCCGCCGCCGAGCGCCTGCACACCGTGCAGTCCAACGTTACCGCCCACATCAAAAAGCTGGAAACGGAACTCGATGCCCGTCTTTTGGAGCGGCGCACGCCGGTGGTGCCGACCCCCGCCGGCCGCCAGCTGCTGAGCTACGCGCGGCGTATCGTGGCGCTCCACGACGACGCCGTGGCGCGCTTCCACCCGCAGGCGGAACCCGCCGGCGAGTTGCGTCTGGGCAGTATGGAGACCACCGCCGCGGTGCACCTGCCCGGTCTGCTGGCCGGTTTCAGCCGCCGCTGGCCGCAATTGGCGGTGCACCTGCGCACCGGCACCTCGTCCGAGTTGCTCGAGGCGGTGCGCGCCGGGCAGCTGGACGCCGCTTTCGTGGCCGGCGAGAAGGTCGGTGATGAGGTGCGGCTGCGGCCGGTGTTCGAGGAGCGCCTGGTGCTGGTCAGCGGTCGACCGCTCAAGGCCATGCCCGACCGCGTCACCCTGGCGCAGACGGCGTTCCTGGCGTTCCGTCAGGGCTGCGGGTATCGGCACAGCATTGAGAAACTGTTCGCCGAGCAGCGGGTGCCGGCGCCGCGTATCCACGAATTCGGCAGTCTGGACGCCATCGTCGGCTGCGTCGCCGCGGGCATGGGGCTGGCGTTGCTGCCCGAGTCCACCGTGCGCCAGTACCGTCAACGCTTTGAGCTGCACACCCTGACGCTGCCCGCCTCGTTCGCTGACGTGACCACGCAATTGGCGACCTTGCCCCGGCCCAGTTGGAGCCGTGCTCTGGAGGTGTTCATGGAGGGGATGGGGGAACTTGAAAAGGAACGGGCGCCGGTACAGGCGGCGGTTTCCTAGCTCCGGACTTTCTACGGAGCGGGCTTGTGGGAGCTTGCCAGGCTCGCTCCCACAACAAGCCCCACCCGCGAGAGCGGGTGGGGCTTCGGTCGTGCTTAGTGCTCGTGGCCTTCGGGCCCGTGCACGTGGCCGTGCTCTTTCTCTTCGTCGGAAGCTTCGCGTACTTCGGTCACTTCCACGTCGAAGTTGAGGGTCTCACCGGCCAGCGGGTGGTTGCCGTCCACGGTGACCTGATCGCCTTCCACCTCGGTGATGGTGAAGATGCGCTGGCCCGCTTCGGTCTGCGCCTGGAACTGCATGCCCGGCTTCAGCTCGCCACCGGCGCCTTCAAAGGCGGACGTGGGGACTTGCTGGATCAGGCCTTCGTGGCGTTCGCCGTAGCCTTCTTCCGGGGTCACGGTAACTTCCAGCTTGTCGCCGGCCTGCTTGCCCACGAGCGCCTTTTCCAGGCCGGGGATGATGTTGCCGTGGCCGTGGAGGTAGTTCAGCGGTTCTTCACGCTGGCGCGAAGAGTCGATGGTCTGGCCCGCTTCGTTGGTCAGGGTGTAGTGGAAAGCCACTACGGTGTTCTCTGCGATTTGCATTGGGCGCCCTTTTGGGGTTGATGAATGTCCGACGCTGGGCGTCTCGGATGCCCGTAATGGTAACAGCCCCGTCGAGGGCTTGACCAACGCGGCGGCGGCCGTGGGCCGTGGCAACTGGCGCGAAATGACCGGCCGGGGCCGTAATGCTAAGGTTTTGAAAGACTTTTACCGTTGCACGGCGGCGCCGTTGCGGCATCATAGACGGCGCCTTGAATGGGCGGATTCCGATACAGGGAGCGCAACCGTGAAGACCCTTCCAGAACTTTTTGCCAACAATGACGAGTGGCGTCACCGGACCGAACAGAACCAACCTGGCTTCTTCAAACAGCTGGAGGGCCAGCAAAGCCCCCGTTTTCTATGGATCGGCTGTGCCGATTCCCGGGTGCCCGCCAACCAGATCGTCGGCCTGATGCCCGGCGAACTGTTCGTGCACCGCAACGTGGCCAACCTGGTCAATCACACCGACCTCAACCTGCTGTCCGTGCTGCAGTTCGCCGTGGATGTGCTCAAGGTGGAGCACATCATGGTGGTCGGCCATTACGGCTGCGGCGGCGTGCGTGCCGCCACCGAGGATCAACCCCACGGGCTGATCGACAACTGGCTGCGCCAGGTGCGCGAGCTTTACCTGCGCAACCGCAAGGCCCTGGCCGAACTGCCGGACGACGGTGCCCGCCTGGATCGCATGTGCGAGCTGAACGTGGCCCGCCAGGTGATCAACGTGGCCAACACCACCGTGGTCCAGGAAGCTTGGCGCCGCGAGCAGCCGCTGAGTATCCACGGCTGGATCTACTCCATCGCCAACGGCAAGCTCAGCGACCTGGACCTGGGTGTGAACAACAACCCGGAGCTGCGCACCCTGGAAGCGGACAGCTACAACGGTTGACCGGCGTTAATGCGCGTGCCCGCTGCCTCCGTGGTTGTGCCCGTGCCCTGACGGCGTTGTCGCGTGCTCGCCGTCACCGCCGGTCAGGTTAGCCCATTGCGATTCGGACATGTCCGGCAGGACATGCAATAGCGCCACGATGTCCCAGAGTGTCTCGTCGTCGTGGCTGGGGCCCCAGGCCGGCATGCCGCTCATTTTAATGCCGTGTTTGATCGTCCAGAATGCGCGGCGCGGGTCATGGATGCCGTGATCGGTCAGGTCCGGTGGTTGTGGATAGAGCCCGTCGCGCATGGCGCCGCTGCCTTGGCCCGGCGCCAGGTGGCAGCCGACGCACATGGCTTGGTATTGTTCCGCGCCCGCAGCCACGCGAGCGGGGTCGGAGAGGTCCCCGGGGACCGTTATGTCCTCCGCCCGGGCATCCACCGAGCGATGGCGGGCATAGCCGATCAACGCCTCGGTGGCCGACCAGTGCGGCTCATCGGCCGCGAAATTGTAGGCGCCGCTGACAACAAACACGCCCGCGCCCAACAGCAACAGGGCCACCAGCACCGACCACGCTTTTAATGTTTTCATAAACGCTCCTCGGATGTGCATTTGCGGTAATGTCTTGTGGTGAAAGGGTGCGCCGCCGAGCATCCGTTAATCGGGGCTCGACGGCGCCCGAGGGCTAGAACCAGAAGCGAACACCGGCCACCAGCGTGGTCTCGGAAACGTCGTCTCCAGCGCCACGGGTTTTGGCGGCGGTATCACCGAACTGCCGTTCCCAGTTCACGCCGATATAGGGCGCGAACTCGCGGCGGATCTCGTAGCGCAGTCGCAGACCGGCTTCGATGTCCGTGAGACCTTCGCCGATGCCGAGTTCTTCATCTTCCTTGCCGTAAAAGTTGGCTTCCACCGCCGGCACCAGGATCAGCTTCTGGGTAAACAGAATTTCGTATTCCGCCTCCAACCTCAGGTTGGTGAGTCCTTCCTCACCGACGAACAGGGTGGCCTCGCTTTCGAACAGATAGGGCGCCAGCCCTTGAACCCCGAAACTGGCCCAGTCCCGGTTCGGATCGTCCGGCTGCCAGTCCCGGCGGGCGCCGAGCTGCCAGTCCCAGAACGGTGCGAAGGCTCGGTTCCAGGCAACCCGGGTCTCGAAGCCTTCGGTTTCGCCGCCGTTGTCCATCAGGCGTTCGCCTTCGGTGCTGAGATAGAGCTTGTTCAGGTCGCCGCCGTACCAGGCGGCGGCTTCCCAGGCGGCCACGGTGCCTTCATCGGCGTCGCGGGCTTCGAACTCATCGACGATCACACGGCTGAACGCCGGCTCGTGCTTGTCCACCGCCTGAACCAAGGGTGACAGTGCTAGCAAAGCAGCGGCGGTTATCAGATGTGTCTGTTTCATGACCGTGCCTCCTTCGTCGTTGCGTTGTCGACCACGCGCACCTCGCGGAACATGCCGGCCTCCATGTGGTAAAGCAGATGACAGTGGTAGGCCCAGCGTCCGGTGGCATCGGCGCGCACCAGGTAGCTGAGTTTCTCGCCGGGTTTCACGGTGATGGTGTGCTTGCGCAGCAGTCGCCCGCCGCCCAGTTCCAGGTCGCTCCACAGGCCGTGCAGGTGAATCGGGTGGGTCATCATGGTGTCGTTGACCAGGGTGATGCGCGCCCGCTCGCCGTGGTAAAGCTCCAGGGGTACGGAGTCGGCGAACTTGATGCCGTTGAAGCTCCACATATAACGGCTCATGTTGCCGGTCAGGTGCAAGACGATCTCGCGGTCCGGCGTCAGGCTGTCCGGCGGGCCGCCGGCGGTCTCCATGTCCGCGTAGGTGAGGACCTTCCAGTCGCGTTCGCGCAGGCCGATGCCGGGATCGTCGAGCATTGCCGCCGGCGCCATGGCGCGCATGTCCACGCCCGGCCCGTATTCGGAATCCAGATGCTGGACGGCGCTGGTGCGCGGCGCCAGATCCGGGTTATCCGCCACGAACGCGAACGGCACCTTGTGGTCGCCGTCGTGCTGCATGCCTTTATGCTGCATCCCGGCATGTTTCATACCACCGTGACCCATGTCGTCGTGCTGCATGCCCTTCATGGCGCCATGGTCCATCTTGCCGTGATCCATCGCACCGTGGTTCATGCCTTCCATGTCGCCATGGTTCATGCCGGCCATGCCGCCCATACCCATTTCGGTGTGCCCCAACAGCGGCGGCGGGTCCATCTCCGGCACGGCCGCGCTCATGGCCGGGTCGGGGGTGAGGGTGCCGCGCGCGAAGCCGGAGCGGTCGATGCTTTGCGCGAACACGGTGAACGCTTGCTTTTTCTCGGGGGTGACGATCACATCGATGGTTTCCGCCACGCCCAGCCGGCATTCATGGAAGCGCACCGGTTTCACCGGCTGCCCGTCCATAGCCACCACGGTCATATCCAGGCCGGGGATGCGAATATCGAAGAACGTCATGGCGCTGGCGTTGACGAAGCGCAGCTTCACTCGTTCGCCGGGTTTGAACAGACCGGTCCAGTTGGCGTTCGGGCTGCGACCGTTAAGCAGGTAGGTATAGGTATAGCCGGTGACGTCGGCGAGGTCGCTCTGGCTCATGCGCATGGTGTTCCACATGTGCCGGTCCTTGAGCGTTTGCACCACGCCTTTTTCACGGAAGTCGCGCAGCGTGTCGAAGATCGTGCGCTCGTTGAAGTTGTAGTAGTGGCTGAGCTTTTTAAGGGTGGCGTAAATCTGCTCGGGTTTTTCGTCGCTCCAGTCGGACAGCACCATCACGTAGTCCCGATCCACCGGTTCCGGGTCCGCCTCGGCGGGATCAATGACGATAGCGCCGTAGACCCCGCTTTGCTCCTGGAAACGGGAATGGCTGTGATACCAGTAGGTGCCGTTTTGTTTGATCGGAAAGCGGTAAGTGAAGGTCTCGCCGGGCGCGATGCCGTCGAACGACAGCCCGGGCACGCCGTCCATCTGAAAGGGCAGCAGCAGCCCGTGCCAGTGGATGGAGCTGGTTTCCGGCAAGTAGTTGGTGACGTTAAGCGTTACGGTGTCGCCTTCCCGCCAGCGCAGGGTGGGCGCAGGCAGGCTGCCGTTGACCAGCGTGGCCGGGCGCGTGGTGCCGGTGAGATTCACATCGGCACCGCCGATCGCCAGGTTGAACGTGTTGCCGCTAAGCGTGGCGGCGCCGGTCTGGCCCTGGCTGGCGAGCAGTTTGGCGGGGCTCATGCCGAGCCCGCCGATGCCGAGAGCGCCGGTGCCCAGGGCCAGACCCTGGACGAAGCGACGACGCCCCATAAGAGGTGAAGTGGTCATGTCACGACTCCTGAATAGAAAGAGGTGCGCCCACGGGCGCATGGAACCTTTTAAATCGGGAGTAGTGCGGACGGTGGCCGCCAGGGGGAGGCGTGGAAGCCGGCGAGCCGCTCGCCGGCGCGGGCGATGTGACGCCTGGGGGTGACCAGGGGCGGTCGCGCCGGCGCCAGGCTGGCCGGCATGCCGTTGGCCTGGCAGGCCTGGGTGCAAGAGCAGGGCGCGCTATCGTGGGCGTTGCCCTGGCAATGGATCTGAACGCTGGCACTTCCGGCTTGCGCGCCCGCGCACGGCATTTCACTGGTGGTGCCGTGTGCCGGCCCCGCCATTACGTGGGCCGCCTGTACCGGCGACCACAGCAGCCCGCCCGCCAGCCAGAGCAGCAGAATCAGAAAACCAGGGCGGGACCGCAGTGATGAATTCATAGTAGAACTATAAAACCCCGGGGCAGCCCCGGGGTCAAGTTAAAGCGGTGGGAGGAGTTAGCGGCGCACGCCGCTGGCATTGAGGTGGCTGCCGCCGTCCACCAGGATCGCTTCGCCGGTGGTCAGGTCGCCGCCGATCACCAGCCCCAGCACCGCCTGGGCCACGGTTTCCGGGGAGGCGGCGTCGTTCAGGGCGGCGCCGGCCTTGGTCTTGGCCAGCAGGTTGGCGTAAGCCTCCTTGCCCAGCCCTTTCTCCAGCCATTCGCCCTGCACGAAGCCCGGGCAGATGGCGTTGACGCGGATCTCCGGGCCCAGCACCCGGGCCAGGGATTTGGTCATCGTCAGCAGGGCGCCCTTGGAGGCGGCGTAGGCGATCGAGCTGCCCACCCCGGCGAGGCCGGCGATGGAGGCCATGTTGATGACCTGGGCGGTGCCCGCCTGGCGCAGCGCTTTCTCGGCGGCGCGGGTCATCTGGTAGGGCCCCACGGTGTTCACCGCGTAGAGGTGCAGGAAATCGTCCTTGCTCAGGCCATCCAGGTCCTGGTGGGCGCAGAACTTGGTGGTGCCGGCGTTGTTGACCAGCACGTCCAGGCGGCCGAACTCCGCCAGGGTCGCTTCCACCAGGGTCTGGCACTGGGTGTCGTCGGACACGTCCGCCTGCTGAACCAGGGTGCGGACGCCGAACGCCTCGCAATCCTTGGCCACGGCGCGGGCGCCCTCTTCGTTACGGCTGTAATTGATCACCACGTGGCAGCCCTGCTCCGCGAACAGACGGGCGGTGGCGGCGCCGATGCCGGAAGACGAACCGGTGATCAGAGCCACGGCGTTTTTTAGTTTCATGTTGATAGTCCCGAGACAAACGAAAAAGAAAATCGACGTTAACACGCCGGCCGCTGAAAGCGCATCGGGTTGCTAGGGGGCGGGGCCGGCGGCCTGGCGGAACAGCCCGGCCAGGTCGTCGAGCTGCTCGTGCAGTTCGCCGTTCACTTCCTTGGTGAGCACATGCAAGAGAATCATCGCGTTGATTGGCGCGTCGGAGCCGTCGGGGTGACGGAAACGACGCACGAAACAGCGGTTCAGTTCCCCCAGATTGCGGTAGGCCCGGTCCATATCCTCCAGGTTCAGCGGCAGCTCGGGGTTGTCCCGTTTCGCCAGGTAGCGCTGCAGCAGAAAGAAGCCGGCGGCGCGCGTCAGGGTTTCCGTTTCCGTGCTCACCGGCAGATGGAACAGGGCCATGGGCCGCAGGAAGCGGGTGTGCGGGCAGTCGCTGAGTGCGCACACCAGCCCGAACAGGGAGCTGAGCGCCCGCTGCGCCGTGGTATCCAGCAGGTATTCCCGCTCCCGGGTGGCGACGCGCAGATGAATGGGGTCGAAGGAGTGACCCAATTGTTGTTCGGGGAGCAGCCACGCCAGGTTGCGGGCGATCGGACAATAGCGGTGTTCGTCGCGGCTCAGCGGGCAGTGCGAGCACTGGCAGTGTTCCAGCAGGGCCCAGTCCGGGGGCACGAAATCCGGGTCCACGGCCAGGCCGTGGCTCTCCGGTTCCTGGTGCAACTTGATGTGGGTTACCTGCCCGTCGGTGTCGGTCAGCTGGTAGTGGATATCAGGCTGCATGGGCACGCTTCTTTTCCGCCAGCGGCAGGCGGATGTCGATGCGGGTACCCTCGCCGGGCGCGCTGGTGGCGGTGAGGGTGCCGCCGTGGCGTTGAATAATGTCCTGGGAGATGGACAGCCCTAGGCCGGTGCCCTGGCCGATCGGTTTGGTGGTGAAGAACGGCTCGAAGATCTGTTCCAGCTGGGCCGCGTCCATGCCCGGGCCGTTGTCGGTCACCGACAGGCAATACGACTGCTCGTCGCTGTGCGCTTCGATGCGGATCTCGCCATCCTGCTCCACCGCCTGGGCGGCGTTGACCAGAATGTTCATCAGCACTTGAGAGAGCTGACTCTCCGAACCGTTCACCGGCGGCAGATCCGGCGGCAGGTGGGTGGTCACCCGCACGCGCTCCAGTTCGTGGCGTGCCAGGTTCATGGACGTGGCCACGCAGCGGGACAGATCCACCGGCTGATAGCGTTCCTGCTCGTTATGGGAAAAGTGCTTCAGATCGCGGATGATTTTCTTGATCCGGTCGATGCCTTCGCTGGTTTCGCGCATCAGGTGGGGATGATCGTTAAGAATCATTTCCAGCGAATCCATATTCAGGCGCAATGACTGTTCCGCCTGCAGAAATTGTTCAAAGCGTTCCGGGCTGATACGGCGGCGCAGCCCGGCGATCACCTTCGACAGGGTGGTCAGGTACTGCTCGCTGCGGCGCAGGTTGGCGGAGACGAAGGCAATCGGGTTATTGATTTCGTGGGCGATGCCCGCGGAAATCGTGCCCAGGGAGGCCATTTTTTCCGAATGCAGCAGCATCGACTCCACCTGGTTGATCTTATCGTCCTTGTCGCGCACCGCCTGGATCAGTTCACTGTTCTGCGCCTTGATCTGGGTGATGTCGGTGCCGAAATAAATATAGCCGTCGTCCTCATCGGTGATGTACGACAACGGGAAAATAAACATATTCACCCAGTACAGCTCACCGTCCTCGCCCCGGCCGCACACCTCGCCGCTCCAGACGCCGCGGCGCGCCTGCTCGCAGCGCATGAAATGCGCGCTCAGCTCAGGGCGGTCCTTGGGGTGGTGCATGCTTTCGTGCTGGCCGATCAACTGCCGGAAGGAAAAACCGCTGAGTGACAGAAAGCGGTCGTTGGCGAAGGTAATGATGCCTTTTTCGTTGGTGGTCATTACACAGTATTCATCGATGATCCGCGCCAGCGGACCGAGCACCCGTTTGTTGAGTTTGTACTCGTCCGCGTTCACTTCGATCAACCGCAGTTTGCGGCCGAAGGCGCTCTGGCTCAGCGAGGCGAATTCCGACAACCTGGCTTCCACGTTCATGGAGGCCCGGTAGGTTTTGTACATGAAGAAAATGATGATCAGCAGGATCACCGTGGAGGACATCAGAAACAGCCCCTGGCTCCCCAGCCCGGCAAACGGCCCCTGTAACGATGTAAATAGATCCATGCGGGTTACTCCCCGTCGTAACCCATGCTTCTGAGGGCTTCGCGCTGGTCGCGAACGGTCTGCGCGAGAATTTTATTTTCCACCAGGATATCGCGGAATTTCAGACCCTCCTCGACACTTTCCAGCAACTGGTCGTCGTCCCAGGGTTTGGGCACGAAGCGGAAGGCGCCGGCCTGGTTGATGGCGGACATCAGGGTGTCGATATCGATCACGCCGGTGAGCAGGATACGGATGGTATCCGGCTGCATGGTCCGCAACTCCTGCAGCATCTCAATGCCGTCCATGTCCGGCATCCGGTAATCGGTGATCACCGCGTCGAACACGGTGGTGCGGGCGCGCCGTAACGCGGTGGCGGCGTCCGTGTAGGTTTCCACTTCCCAGTCCGGCCGCGTCGCCAGAACCCGGTTCAGCGCCTTGAGAATATAATCTTCGTCGTCGACAACCATGATGCGGTACATGGTGATCTCCCCTTGCCCCATGAATCTGCTCAAATTATCGGCGCCGCTGGTTAAAAAGTCATCACCGTTCACGGCGCGCTCATTGTTTCTACGAAGATACTACTACCGGATCAGAGTAAACAAACCATTTCATCGCCTTCCCGGGCCGTCTGGTCGCCCGGGCGGGCTCAGGCGCCGGCCGGGCTGATGATGGATTTGGTCACCGAGCCGGTGGCGATCAGCTTCTCGCTGCCGTCGGGTTTCACCGCCAGGGCGTCCGCGCGCATTGCCGCCAGGGTCCGGCCGAGCCGGTCCACGCGGGCGCGAATCATCACCCGGTCGCCCTTGAAGGCGGCGCGCAGCACGCTGGTGTGGGTTTCGATCGACACCGGATGCTTGTCCGCCTCCAGCAGGGTCAGACAGGCAAAAAAGCAGGCCACGTCAAAAAACGTATACAGCATGCCGCCGTGCAGCGAGCCCTCCGGGTTGAGGGTGAAGTCGTTAAGTTCGATTTCCACTTCGCTCTCGCCGTCGGCGGCGCGCTGCAGGCGCAGGCCGCAGGCCCGGTGCAGGGGGTGGGACAGCACGTCGTCACGGACTTCTTCGAAACGGCTGGGCATATCATTCTCCTTGGCCGGGTGTGTCAGGGGCGTTGAGTATAGGACAAAATGTCCGGTTGCCGAACGAGGTAGAGGCCGGTAGTATTTAGTTCATGATCCGTCTTCTGAATGCCCTCACACTCCTTGCGGTCCTGACCAACAGCCTGGTCTGGAGTGGCGATGTGGTGGCGCATACCCTGGACAAGGACGGACATTCCCACGCTGAGGCCACCAACGAGCCCTCCCAGCTTCACATCGTCACCTCCACGCCTCAATCGGACGACGGAGACGGTGATCGGCATCACTGCTGCCATCAGGCTTCCCACTTGAGCGGACTGAGTGCGGTCCCGGTGGCATTTACGGTGATTAGTAGCCCGGCATTGTCGATTGCTCCCAGCAGTCCTCCTATCAGCGGATTCTTTCGCTCCCCCTTCCGACCTCCCTCTGTCTGATTCACTGGACAAGTTTGACGGCGCTTCAGCGCCGATTTGATTCCCTGAATCACGCATACAGAGGTCTTTATGAACCGACCGTGGAAGTTGGTCGTGCCGGCGGCGTGCGTCGCCCTCGGCCTGGCGGGTCCTGTGCCCGCCGATCAGTTCAGCATGGGGCGGGTGGGCGATTATCTGGCCGAAAAGCCGGTTAACGAATCCGTCTCTCTTTCACTGCAGCAGGCGCTGGAAAAGGCGCTCCGGCGTAACAGTGCGCTGCAGTCGGCGCGCGCTGGCGTCGGACGTTTCGAGGGCCGTCTGACACACGCCAGTCGGTGGTTGCCCGCCAATCCGGAATTATCTCTGCAGGTCGCGGAGAGGGACCAGGGCGGACAATCCAGTACCGATAAGGGCATCCGATTGTCCCAGGAAATTTGGATTGGCGGGCAACGGGGGCTTGGTAAAGCGGCGGCGTCCGCACGGTTGACCGCCGCCGAGCAACGGCTTGCTTTTCTCGAAACCAGTGTGCGCGCGCGAGTGCGCCTTGCCTATCTGGAAGCCTTGCTGGCCCGGGAAAGCGTTGAAACCGCTGAGCGAGCCGAGACCCTGACTGGAAAACTTTACCAGTTTGCGTCACAGCGTTTTCAGGCCGGGGCCGCCACCCAGCTAATACTCAATACCGCCCGTATTGGTGCCGCCCGCGCCCGTGCGGCACTGGTTGATGCCCGCCGGGATCATAAACGGGCTCGATTGGCGCTGATGGAACTGCTGGTGATGGATCCGGAAAGCGCCCGTTTGCGTTTGACCAGTGAACTGAGCCTGGACCGCTTTAACCTGCCGAGTATGGGCCCGCTGTTGGGAGAGGCGCTCAAGCGCCGCCAGGACCTGGTCGCCGCGGCCAGGGAGGTTGTCGCCGCGCGCAAGACACTGTCCCTATCAAAACGCCAGCTGATTCCAAATCTCAAAGTGTTCGGTTTCATGCAGGAAGAAGAAGGTGCGGACGTTGCGGGTCTGGGCGTGTCCATGCCCATTCCGGTGTGGGATACCCGCTCCGGTGAAAACCAGGTGGCGCGCGCGGAGCTGGAGCAGGCGCGCATCGAAGAAGATGCGTTGCGCTTGCAGGTTCGCACCGAAGTGATTGGCGCGGTAACCGACTACAACGCCGCTCGACAACGGCTTGAGGTATTCGGCAAGGATGTCCTGGCCAGCGCCGAGGAAAACGTCCGGCTCACAGAAAAAGCGTTTCGCGCCGGTAGTGTTGGCGCGCCGACCCTGGCCATGGCTCAGGACGATCTTATCAACACGCGAAGGGAATATCTGGATGCGCTGCGTGAAGCGATTGGCGCCGCCGCGGCCCTGGAGAGGTCCACTGGCGGTGTGGTGGCGCTGCGTGAAGCCGGAACCGAACAACTGAAGAACACGGGAGATTCCGAATCATGAAAGTAGCCACGACGATCACGACAATGGTGTTAACTCTGGCGTTGGCGGGATGCGGTGATGCTTCTCCCGGACATGACGATGAGGCCGGCCACGCCAAAAAAGAGGCGGGCCACGAAAGGTCGGAATCGGGCACCGAACACGGCGATCATAATGAAGAAGCGGGCTCGAAAGTCTCTTTAACTTCGGAGCAAAGCGCCTTGTTGAACGTCAAGACCGACAAGGTGCCCGGTGGTCGAGCCGATCAAAGCATCCAGGTGCCGGCCAGCGCGCATTTCAATGCGGACCGTATCGCTCACGTGGGCCCCCTGCTGCCAGGCAGAGTGGAGAAAGTGGTCGCCGACCTCGGCGCCCGTGTGAAACGCGATGACGTTCTGGCTGTTTTGTCGAGTCCGCAATTGGGCGAGGCCAAGGCGCGCTACTTGAGAAAGCAGGCCGAATTCGAAGCCGCGGCCGCGGATTTGCGCAGGCAGAGCCGTCTTGCCAAACAGAATATCGTCAGCCAGGCGGACCTGCTTGACACCCGTGCCCTCTATCGCGGTGCGCGCGCGGAAAGAAACGCCGCGAAGGCGGCGTTGCGTGCCATGGGGCTCACTGAAGACCAAATAGCGGCGCTGGATCAGAACGATGACCTGAGCCGGTATGTATTGACCAGCCCCCTGGCCGGTGTCGTGGAAGAGCGCGATCTGGCGCCGGGGCAGATACTTTCGACGGAGCAGACCCCGATTATGGTGGTCGACGCGAGCTCTCTTTGGGTGTTCGGTCAAGTGTACGAGAAAAACGCGGATTTGGTCGCCGTGGGCCAGCCGGCGCGTTTCGACACCGTGGACGCAGCGGTCGATGGAAAAATCGACTGGGTGGCCAGCCAGCTTGATGGCGAGACTCGCACTTTGAAGGTCCGTGCGCTGATCAATAACCCTGATCGCACAATGAAAGCCGGCCAGTACGGTGATCTGACCATAACCCGCCAGGTGGCTGATCCGGTGCCTTTGGTGCCTGTCGATGCGGTGCAGACCATCAACGGTCAGACGCATGTTTTCGTGCCCGGCGATACAGACGGCGAATACCGTGCTCAGGAAGTGGAAACCGGCGAAGAAGCCAACGGTTTAATCGAGATCAAAAGCGGTTTGCGGATTGGCGCTTCCGTAGTGACGTCCGGCGCTTTTGACCTTAAGTCCGCGCTCACCGCCAGCGGTCGTAGCGCCGCGCACGGCCACTGATCGGGAGTTCAATATGATCGAAAGATTGATTGATGTCGCGCTGCGTAACCGCTTACTGGTGCTGGTTTTCATGCTCGGTGTCGCCGGTTGGGGGGTGCTTTCCTGGCGGCAGTTGCCGGTGGATTCATTCCCGGATGTGACGCCAAGCATGGTTCAGATCTTTACCGCCTCGCCTGGCTTGTCACCGGAGGATGTGGAGACCCTGATCAGTTATCCGGTGGAAATATCCATGTACGGCCTGCCAGGTCTGAAGCGGGTGCAGAGCACCTCGATCTTCGGGCTCTCCAGGGTCAATGTGTATTTCTCCGAAGACACAGATGTCTACTTCGCACGCCGCCTCGTGATGGAACGACTGGCCAAGGCGCGCGCCGAGATTCCCGGCGACCTTGGCGAGCCCCAGTTGGGGCCCATCACCAGCGGCCTCGGTCGGGTGATGATGTACACCCTGGAAACCGAGCCGGACAGTGACATTTCGTTGACGGAGCTGCGTGAGCTGCAGGATTGGGTGGTCAAGCCCATGATGCGCACGGTGCCGGGGGTGACCGGCGTGTTGTCTCTCGGTGGCTATGAAAAGCAGTACCAGGTCCGGCTTGATACGCGCGCTCTACTGGCGCGGGACCTTACCGTCGCGGATGTACGCGGAGCTATTACCGCTAACAATAAGAATGTGGGCGCCTCCTTTATTAATCGCGCCGGGGAAGAGAACGTGATCCGCGGTTATGGATGGGTGCCCCCGGGTAACGCCGGCTTGGATGCTATCCGTGACATCGTCATCCGTGCCCACGAGAGCACTCCGGTAACAGTCGGTGACGTGGCGAGTGTGGAGTATGGGCCGGCCATTCGCCGCGGTGCGCAAATTGCCAGTGGTGCCGAATCGGTGGGCGGCTATGTTCTTAAGCTGCTTGGTTCCAATACCAGTCAAGTGCTAAAGGATGCTAATCAGAAGCTGGAACAGATCAACGGCGCACTGCCTGATGGCGTCAAAGTCAAAGCGTTCTACTCCCAAAAGGAGCTGATCGATAAGGCGGTGGGAACCGTGGAGTCGGCGCTCCTGCAGGGCGCGGTACTGGTGATATTGATCCTGTATCTCCTACTGGGCAATCTGCGCTCCACACTGATCGTGGTCGCCAGCCTGCCTCTCTCCGCGCTGTTCGCGTTCATCGGGATGCGCTATGTGGGGCTGTCCGCCAACCTCATGAGTCTGGGGGGGTTGGCTATCGGCCTGGGCATGATGGTGGACGGTTCGGTGGTGATCCTGGAAAACATCTTCCGGCATATGGAAAATCGCGCCGAGGAGAATGTTTCCATGGCCAGGCTGGCCAGTGAGGCGGCGCGTGAGGTGGCGCGCCCCATTGTGTTTGCCAGCAGTATTATCATCATCGTCTTCCTGCCGCTTTTCACGCTGCAAGGCGTGGAAGGGAAAATGTTCTCGCCGATGGCCTACACCATCGCCTTCGCATTGCTCGGCGCCATGATTGTAGCATTGGTGCTGGTGCCCGCGCTGATGACCTATGCCTTCAAGAAGGATGGCAACTACGGTGAGCCGCGACTGGTGGGCTGGTTAAAGGATCGTTATCAGCCCGTGCTGGACAAGGTTATGGCCTGGCCCAAGGTGGTCGCCGGCGCGGCGGTACTGGTTCTGGTGCTGGGTGTATCGGTGTTTCCGCTCCTGGGCAGTGAATTCGTGCCGACCCTTCGTGAAGGGACGCTCATGGTGCGCTCTACCCTGCCACCGGCTGCCAGCCTGGACAGTGCTATCGGTTATGCCAAACGCATACAAACGGTGTTCGAGGAATTCGAACCGGTAACCGGCACCTACTCCAGAGTCGGGCGCGCTGAGGTGGGCGGTGACCCCGAACCCGTAAATGTCATCGCCACCACCATCACACTCAAACCCCTTGGTCAGTGGTCCGGCGACTACGACTATGAAGGGTTGCAGTCGGCCATGTCCGATGCGGTGGCGGACCGGCTGCCGGGGCTGGCCAATAATTTCTCTCAGCCGATTCAGTTACGTACCGACGAACTGTTATCCGGTATCAAGGCACAGATCGCGATCAGTATATTCGGTGAAAACTTCGGAGAACTCGCCCGTATCGGTGAGCAGGTCAAACGTATCGCGCAAGCCACGCCTGGCGCTGTCGATGTGCGCATGCAGCAGCAAGGGGGCAAGCCGCAGATCCGAATCCGACCGGACAGGGAGGCGATGGCCCGCTACGGTTTGAGCGTCGACCAGCTGTTCGCCACTGTGGAAACCGGTATCGGCGGCGACGCGGCCGGTCAAGTGTTCGAAGGTATTAAGCGCTTTGATCTGTTCGTGCGGCTGCGCGAGGAGCAACGCGACACGGTGTCGGCGATTGAAGACCTTTTGATCCGAACGCCGGCCGGCGCGGTGATACCGCTGACCCGCGTCGCCGATGTGGAGCGCTTCATCGGCCCGAAAATGATCTCCCGCTCCAAGGCCAGCCGGCGCCTGTTCGTGCAACTGAACGTGCGCGGCCGGGACATGGGCGGGGTGGTCACGGAGATACGTCGTAAGGTCGCCGAACAGGTGGATATGCCGACCGGCTATTTCGTCGAATACGGCGGTCAGTTCGAGAATCAGCAACGGGCCATGAAGCGTCTCTATCTGGTCGTGCCTGTGACTCTGGCGCTGATCTTTCTGCTTCTGTACACCGCCTTTAACAGCTTGCGTTATGCCGCGCTGATTTATCTGAATGTGCCGATCGCCACCATGGGTGGGATTTTCGCATTGTGGCTATCGGGCATGTATCTCTCCGTATCCGCCGCCGTCGGCTTTATCGCCGTGTTCGGCGTCGCGGTACTCAACGGCGTGGTCCTTGTGAGCTACATAAACCAATTGCGCGACGAAGGCATGGACGTTTTCGAGGCCGCGCGAACCGGCGCCATGCGGCGATTGAGACCGGTGCTGATGACCGCGCTTACCTCTATGCTTGGCCTGCTTCCGCTGCTGATCGCCGATGGCATTGGCGCCAACGTTCAGCGTCCACTCGCCGCCGTGGTCGTGGGGGGCTTGATAACCTCCACCTTGCTGACCCTGCTGGTCATTCCGGTGGTCTATCCCTGGTTTGCCGGCGCCCGCCGGGACGATGTTGAATTCTAAAATCTGAGAACGGCCGGCATCGTCGATGGCGGCCGATAAGGAGACCGTAATGAAAGAGATAAAAGCTTACGTACGAAACAACATGGTCAACAAGGTGATTGACGCCTTAGCGCAGCTGCCGGAGCCGCCTTCGGTGGCGACCGTACCGTTGGAGACCTATGGTCACGGCGTCATTGACGACGCCTACGGTCGATTACGAATGACAAAGCTGGAAGTCGACATCGCTGATGCCCGCGTGGAGGAGGTCGTGATCGTGATTGAGAGGGCCGCCAGGACAGGGGAGGGTCATCCGGGTGACGGCCGAATTCTTGTGGCTGGCGTTGAGGCCGCCTTGCGTATTGATACTGGCGAGCGCGATGAGGACGCTTTGAAATGAGTCAGTGGATTTCACTGTCCTTAAGATGTCACCGGGACAGTTCGAGATAAGCAATGAATTTCCGAATGGCCTTGGTAGCCGTCACAAGGTTGCGACAGTGGACCATGTCGAGAATGGTGAGCGCAATCTCGAGAGCAGGGACGCCCAATTCGGATCCAGACGACGGATGGAGAACGCGAATAAAGAGGTATCTACGCTTTCTAATTTGCGGCGGTGCGGCCACGGGAGTCCATTGGTTGATTATGGCGCTATTAATGACGGTCGACGTTCCGCCCGCCTGGGCTACCGGGGTCGGAGCGATTGCGGGCGCCATAGCTAACTATCCGTTGCAAAAAATTTTTACTTTTTCTGGTCGTGTGTCTCCAAGTCCGGTGCCGGTCTACATCCTGGCATGCATTCTGACATGGAGCCTTAACTTGTTCCTGTTCGTGACTCTTAACTCCGGGTTTGGTTTTTCTGCTGGCATTGCTCAGATCAATTGGAAGTTACGGTTTTTATAGAAAGTGGGTTTTCCATGATTAAAAATTCTAGCGGTTATTCGGTTGAGGCTGAAGTCCCGGTCATTAGTCTGGTTATACCGATATATAATGAGAGAGAGGTACTGCCAGTTTGTCTGCCTCGCCTTGATAAAGTAATGCGTGAGGTCGGCTTTTTTTTCGAAGCCATCTTCGTGGATGACGGTAGCAAGGATGATGGTTATGAGTACCTGGTTGAGCAGTCCCGTCGATATTCCTGGATCAGGCTGGTGCGCCTCAGTCGAAACTTTGGGAAAGAAGCCGCATTGACCGCCGGTCTCGACTATGCTGCCGGTGAGGCGGTGGTTATTCTGGACGCGGACTTACAGGACCCTCCTGAGTGTATTCCTAAAATGGTCGAAGCTTGGCGGGCTGGTGTCGATGTCGTCCTGATGCAACGCCGTACCCGGTGCGGAGAAAGCTGGGTTAAGCGCGCCAGTTCCTATCTGTTTTACCGCCTATTGAATCGATTGAGTGACTGCGAGATTCCTGCGGATGTGGGTGATTTTCGTTTGATGAGCCGGCGTTGTCTGCAAGCCGTGCTCGAGTTGCCCGAACGAAACCGTTACATGAAGGGGTTATTTTCTTGGGTTGGGATGCCTACAGAAGTGATTCAGTATGACCGCGGCGCCAGAGTGGCGGGCAAGACAAAATGGAATTACGCGGGTTTAATTGGGCTGGCCATGGAAGGCATCACCTCTTTTTCCATCGCGCCTCTTCGGTGGGCTGCGGTAATGGGTGTTTTTAGCGCTATTTTTGGCGGCGGCTTCGGGTTATGGATTATATTCAAGGCAATGGTGTTTGGTGCGCAGGTGGCCGGGTATCCATCATTGATTGCTTTAATTACCTGCTTGGGCGGTGTGCAACTTATTACTTTTGGAATACTGGGGGAGTACGTTGGGAAAACCTACCTGGAGGCTAAGCGCCGACCGATCTATTTGGTTCGTGAGGTGTTGAGCGCCGTCCGCGGAGGGGAAGCGGCTTCGGCGCGTGGAGGTTGTAATGCCAGGGACCATTGAAAATCGCCGTGACTGGAAGCTGGTGCCTCGCTCGCCAACGGAAAAGCTGGTGCTCGCACTAATGGTCGTTCTACTCAGTCGTTGGATCTCCATGGCCTTTTTACCCTTTACTGATACCACGGAAGCGCGCTATGCGAATATTGCCCGGGGCATGGCAATATCGGGGGACTGGATCACTCCCTGGTTTGAGCCGGGCCTGCCATTCTGGGGAAAGCCGCCGCTGTCATTCTGGATTCAGGCCGTGTCGTATAAGGTTCTCGGCTGGGACGAGTTCGCACTTCGTTTTCCGGCCTGGCTGGCTCAGTTGGGTATGGTGTGGCTGGTTTGGCGTTACGCGTCGAGCCTGGTAAGTCGTCAAAGTGCCCTTATAACCAGCCTGATATTTGCATCGTCCAGCCTGGCTTACGTACTCGCCGGTGCCGTAATGACGGATCCGTTCCTGGGCCTGGGAACTACCGCAGGCCTGACCGGCGCAGCTTTGGCCCTGCGTGGTGAAGGCTTGGTCTGGGGCTGGGTTTGCTTTTTGGGTCTGGCCGTGGGGCTGCTCGCTAAAGGTCCGCTGACCTTTGTTCTGGTCGGCGGCCCGTTATTTTTGTGGTTGCTGTGGACGCACCGCTGGAGCGACCTAAGGCGCTTGCCGGTCGTTGGCGGCACCATCGTGATGCTATTAATGACGGCGCCATGGTATCTGTTGGCTGAACTGAAGACGCCGGGATTTATCGACTATTTCCTTGTTGGAGAGCACATTAAGCGCTTTCTGGATCCAGGTTGGGTTGGGGATATTTATGGAAGCGCCCATGATGAAGTTCGTGGAACTATATGGCTGCTGACCTTGTATGCGACCCTGCCCTGGTCGCCACTGGCGTTGAGCGGGCTTTTTCTGCTGCTTCGAAATGACGATTGGGGGTTTGGTGCTATACGGCGTGGCCTTAGTGATGACGACAACAAGTTATTGTTGCTAGCCGCTTTCATGCCTAGTTTGTTCTTTACTTTTTCGGGAAATATTCTCGCTAGTTACGTACTTCCTGGGCTGCCATTCATGGCGCTGCTAATGGTGCGCGGTATGCAAAGCTCGGGCGTGACCTCCCGCTGGCTAGACCTATGTTTGTGGCCGTTTGCGCTGTTTGTGCCGACTTTGTCTTTGGTCGCTGGTGCCTGGATTTACCTGCATCCTGGAAGTATAAAGACGGAAAAGGGGTTGATTGCCTGCTATTATCGGCAGCCGGAGAATGGCGCAGCTCCGCTCATCTATTTGGATGATGCGCCTTTTTCGGCCCGCTATTACAGTCAGGAAAAAGTCCGAGAAAAGAGTTTGGATTTGATTCTCCGAGAAGTGAAGAATTCCCCCGGTAGATCGCTATATGTCGCCGTCCAACCGGACGACCTGGATCGTTTTAAGAGGCAGTTGTCCGCACCGTTCGTGAAAATATTCGAGAATCGCCGTTACGTATTGATGACTCAGAGTGACCGTGCCGTTGTAACGTGCCGGTAAACCCAGCGGAGCTAGAAGACGCCGCCAGCTCGTCGGCTTGAGCGGCTGAGCCATTCGCAAGGAGAAAACTATGCCGCATGATCATGGAGCCGCACACGTTGAGCCCGATACCGGCGATCGCCGTGTATCCATAGCCATTTGGGCCAATGGTATTCTGACCGTGGCTCAAATCGTCGGTGGTATACTTTCGGGAAGCCTCGCGCTGATCGCGGATGCCCTGCATAATTTTTCCGACATGGCCGCCCTGGTGATCGCCTTCGCGGCACGCAAGATCTCAAGACGGCCAGCTGACGAACGCATGACTTTCGGATACGGGCGCGTTGAAGTGGTGGCTGCCTTAATTAATTACACTACATTGATCTTGATTGGAATTTATCTAATTTACGAAGGCGGTATGCGTATTATCAGCCCGCCCGAAGTGCAGGCGTGGACGGTGGTTGTCCTTGGCTCTATCGCGCTGGTCGTGGACGCGCTGACAGCGGTTTTGACTTATTCAATGCAGAAAGGCAGTGTGAATATTCGCGCTTTGTTCCTGCATAATCTTTCGGATGCACTTGCCTCTGTTGCCGTAGTCGTCAGCGGCACACTTATTATTCTATATGACATGTGGTGGATAGACCCGGCGATCACGATCGGTATTGCGGTTTATATCCTTTACTTGTCTTTCGCCGAGATAGGCGGTCCGATTCGCACATTGATGCTTGGAAGTCCACCGGATATCGATAGCAAATCCGTTTTGAGCATGATGCGTGGTGTAGAGGGCGTCGACGACGTGCATCATGTGCATCTCTGGCAGATGGAGGAGAGTGAGCCAGCTCTCGACTGCCATGTGGTGTTGATGGCAGATGCCTGGTCACGAATGGAAGACATTAAGAGCCAGATTAAGCGGCGGTTGGAAGACCAGTTTGATATTAGCCATTCCAGTCTGGAGTTCGAGCATGAGCACAGACAGCATCAAAATGCCGATCTCTATGGCCACGGTCGATCCGAAGATCGCAATGCGGCACAGTTTTCGGGGCCCTAGAGGAGCACAGTGGTGTCATTGCCTGGCATGCCGTGGCAGGTTGTCTCGAAGCGACTTAGAGCACATGTATGCTATGCTTCGGGAACGGTTTGCGGTTGCTCGCAAGCCCGGTTTGGTTCATGACCTGGTTGATTTCGAAGGTTAAGAGGACTTGTACGCCATGCATGGAGATTTCAAGATGGACATCGCTCGCTGAATAGATTTTGGCCGTATCGCCGTAGTCGGTGACCGGAAATGGATTGAGCTGGGAGCGCCGCGGCTGACATAACGTAGCGGTAACATGCGCATAATGTTGGAGTATTCATGCAAAAAAAGGCGCTTTGTGCGTTCCTCGTCATTTTCTCGTTGATGTTTTTCACCAGTCTGGCCATGAATATGTACACTGACCGCGCTGTCTATTTGGCCCCTCTTATTGGGCTCGGCGGGATGCTCTGGTCGGTGCTGAGGTTGCGAGGTTGCACTCATGCCGCGGGCTTGAGAATAGGCCGTGACGATACGGAGTGAGCGGGGCCGACAGCGCTCGGCACCCTCAAGCCATTCTCGCCGAGCCGCGCCGAACGGTGCTAGCTCTTAAGCGCCAGAATCCGCCTGGCACCGTTCAGCACAATCACACCCGTGATCGTGCCGATAATTAGGTCCGGGTAATTAGATCCGGTCCACGCGACCAAGGCGCCGGCGGTAATGACTCCCATGTTAACGACCACGTCATTGGCGGAGAAGATCCAGCTCGCTTTCATATGCGCCCCGCCCTCTCGATGTTTGGATATGAGAAGAAGGCAGCTGATATTGGCAATCATTGCGACGAACGCGATAGCCATCATAACCAGCGATTCAGGTTCACTCCCAAATGCAAAGCGTCTCATCACTTCCGCAAGTACGCCTATGGCTAGAATCAGCTGGAGTACACCAGCAATGTGGGCGGCGCGCACTTGCATTTTCACCCCACGCCCAACCGCATAAAGGGCTATTGCGTATACTGCCGCATCGGCAAAATTGTCCAGCGATTCTCCGAGCAGTCCGGTGGATTGGGCGATCAAGCCGGCAGTCATCTCCACCACGAACAAGAGAGCATTGATGCTCAGCAGCCAACGCAGACTGCCGGATTCCTGCTCCGCGGAGAGGGTCGAAGATCCGGCGGTCTTGGCGGCTTCGGAATTGATAGCCGTGGTGCTCTGGAGCGAGGCTCCTAGCCCTAGGGTGGTCAGCTTTTCAGTGATAGGGTCAGCCTCGCCATGATGTATGACCTCCAATCGGCGGTTCGATAGGTCAAAGGTCAGCGCGCGAACCTCTTCAAAGCCGCTCAAAGCCAAGCGGATCATTCGTTCTTCTGACGGGCAGTCCATCTTGGGCACTGTATAAGTGCTGATCCGTGTTCCTGATGTTGTGCGGCCGCCAGCACCATCGTTGCTCGACTGGGGTGTTGCACTACGGCCAGAGGGCCTGTCAACCGATTGGCTCATGACACGATTCCGATCAGAAAATATAATAAGGCTATTCAAAACCATATAGTCGCTATAAGGTCAATAGGGCGAAGGATATCTAGAGGAGAAGTCGAATGCTCATTAGTCAGTTGGCGCGCTCAGTAGGGGTCGACCCTCAGACAATACGATTCTATGAACGGCAAGGTCTGTTGCCGTCGCCTGATAGGCAGGAAAATGGTTATCGCATTTATACCGACCAACATGCTGAGCAGCTGACCTTCGTTCGTCACTGCAGAATTCTGGACCTTTCACTGTCTGAGATTTCCGAACTTCAGAAGTGCCAGAGCGACCCACATCAGTCTTGCGCTGTCGTTAACGTCTTGCTGGACGAGCATGTCTCCCGGTTGCGATCACGGATCATCGCTATGTTGGCGCTCGAGGAACAGCTCATTTCACTAAGAAAGAGTTGCAACGATGACCGCAAGGTTCGAAGTTGCGGAATTCTTTCTGGAATTAGCGATATTGACTTTCAATGAAGTAGATTCAATCGGCATCATCGATGATTCGGTTGATTAAACAGTGCTGGAGGTCAACAGCATTTGGTCTTGTGGGAAACATGGATCGACGTCGAAGTCCTTTGGTTGTATATGAAAGTGCCTAGCTTCGTGCGATGATCTTGGCCGCAATAGGTGAGGTGATCATTTGAATCACGGCAAAAAAAGCGGAGGGGATAGCTATTTCTGATGGCAGGCCCGATGCGGCCACGAAAGCCGCGGCGATGCTGAATTCCTTTTTGCTTACGGTGAAGAGATATGTAATCACCTCCTTACAATCATTGGTTAGTAGTCGTGAGGTCATCGCTACCAAATAACCGATAAGGTTCAGGCACAAGGCCGCCCCCGCAATGACAAAAGCGTACCAGCCGTAGTTGATAATGGTTGCAGCATTTGGCCCGACCACGGCGAGCAGTATCAATAGGTAGATAATTGAGCCGAGGCCCGCGTAATGGGAGTCGTACCGTGCGCAAAAGTCTGGGAGCCCCGTACGTGAGCTTACACCCAACACCGTAGGGACAAAGACGATCAATACTAGTTCCAGGATTATGGATTCGAGTGGGACTTCCAGTTGTATCCCCGTGAGCCATAGAAACAGGAAGGGAACGATGAACGGAGACAGTACTGTATTGATTGCGTTAAAGACCGCGGCCAGAGCAACATTGCCCCGCGCTATCAGTACCAAGAGGGGGGACGAGACATCCGTTGGCAGGGTGCCAAGTAAGGTTTGGCCGGCGGCCAGTGGGCCACCTCCAAAGAAGAAACGACCGGTTACCCAGCCGGCAATCGACATGGGCCCATAGACCAGGCCCAGGGCAAGGAATTGCCTTGACGGCTTACGTACCACCATCCGTACATCGTGCGCGTCGAAGGTCAGGCTGATGATAAACATCAGAAGCGCCAGTAGTGGCCCGATGCCGGGTTCCAGGAACTGACCGGTTTCCGGGATTGCTAGCCCTAGCCCAGCTACAACAATGACAAACCACACAAGTTTGGATTCGACAAAAGAAATTAGTTGATTCATCGTTTGGCTTCCTGCCTAAAGCAGCGCGCTGACGCCCAGCACACCGGCGAAACCCACCGTGTAGGCCACCAGCAGATAGCCGGAGTACTTCAGGTAGCTGCCGAAGGTGAGCGATTCCACCTTGCTCATCGCCACCACCCCGGCGGCCGAGCCGATCACCAGCAGCGAGCCGCCCACGCCCACCGCGTAGGTGAGGGTAAGCCATTGTGGCAACGTCATTTCGATGCCGGAATTCAACAGCGCGGCCGTCAGCGGCACGTTGTCGAACAGCGATGACACCAGCCCCATCACATAGTTGGCGGCCAGCGGCGGCATCACGTCGTACAGGTGCGGGAAGTAGGCCAGCACGCCCAGCTCTTTCAGCATGCCCACCAGCAGCAGCACGCCGAGGAAAAACAGCAGCGTGTCGAACTCGATCTTGCGGATGTACTCCAGGGTGGGTTCGTCACGGTTGAGAAACTGCACCACCATGAACATCAGCGACAGGCCGAACAAAAACATCAATACCGGCGGAATGCCGAACAGAATATTGCCGCCGATGGTGGACAGGATGGTAGCGAAGAACAGCCCGGCCACCACCTTGTCGCCGCCGTTGATGTGCACTTCTTTCTTTTCCAGCACCAGCTGCCCGTTCAGGCCCCGGGACAGCATCAGTGACAGGGACGCCACCGCCAGAAAAGCGGGCAGGCTGAGCAGCAGCAGATGGGGGATTTCCACCTTGTCGGCCAGGAAGATCATCAGCGTGGTGACGTCGCCGGTGATCAGCGCGGTGCCGCCGGCGTTCACCGAAAACACCACCAGCACCACGTAGCGCAGCAGCTTGTCCGTGGGCAGGTTCAGATTCAGCAGAATCGCGATGCACACCAGGGTGGCGGTGATGTTGTCGGCCATGGACGAGAAGCAGAACGCGAACAGGCCGGTGAGCAGCATCAACTGGCGCTCGCTCATGCGCTCGGGAATCAGCCGGTTGACGATGCCGTCGATGATGCCCTTGCTGGACAGATAGGCGACGAACGTCATCGCCGCCATTAAAAACAGCCACAGCGAGGCGATATCCAGCAGGTTGTCGTCGAGCGCCAGCATCAGCGCTTCGCTGGTCTCCCCGGAGGGCGGCGAAATGAAATGCAGCACCCAGACCAGCGAGCCGAAAAACAGCGTGGTCTTGGCTTTGTCGATATGAACCACGTCTTCCACAACAATGGAGACGAACCCGAGAGCTACGAGACACAGCAGCACGGCGGACATGGCGGACTTCCAGGCAGGACAGGGGAAAAGACGGCGGCGATTCTAACGCCGATACGTCAAGAAAGCGACCTACCTGTTTCGCGGATGGCTCTTTACTGCTTGCCGGCCACCGCCTCCAGGGGATGGTCGTTTCGGCACAGGCGGTGATCGCCGAGCACCTCGATCACCCCGCAGTGGGCGACATCGCCGCCGGCGCACCCTTTGATCATACGGTCCAGTTCGTCACGCAGCGCGCACAGCGCGCCAATGCGGTCGTCCACCGCGTCCCGGTGGCGCCGCGCCAGTGCATCCACGGCGGCGCAATCGCGGTGCTCCTGGTCCGACAGGGCGAGCAGCTCGCGGATCGCTTCAATGCGGAAGCCCAGCTGCCGGGAGTGGCGAATAAAATGCAGCCGGTCACGATGGCGCTCGCCGTAGCGCCGCTGGTTGCCGGCACTGCGCGCCGGCTCCGGCATCAGGCCGATCTTTTCGTAGTAGCGGATGGTCTCCACCTTGCAGTCGGTGGCGCGGCTTAACTCGCCGATTGAAAGCATGCGGCTTCCCTCGTCTATCTGTAGTGACTACAGCTATTTAACCGAAATGGCGAGGTCAGCGAAACCGCCAATCCCGGGCATTGAAATAAGCATCATTTGGTGACATATTTGGTGCTAACCTGACACTTGGAGAGGAGCAGCAGGATGCGGACCACGATCAATATCGATGACGACTTGCTGGCCGAGGCCCAGCGGCTCACCGGCGTTAAGGAACGTACCCAGATTATCCGTGATGCCCTGGTGGCATTGATCGAACGGGAGAGCGCCTTGCGGCTGGCGCGCCTGGGCGGCTCCGAGCCGGATCTGGCGGTGCCCGGGCGCCGCCGGCCATGATTCTGGTGGACACGTCGGTGTGGGTGGACCATCTGCGCGCCGGCGACCGGGAGCTGGCCCGCCTGTTGGAGCGTAACCAGGCGCGGATGCACCCCTTCGTGGTCGGCGAGCTGGCCTGCGGCAACCTGAGCCGCCGCCGCGAGGTGCTGGATTTGCTGCGGGGGTTGCCACCGGTGCCGGTCGCGGACCAGGACGAGGTGTTGTTCCTGATCGAGCGGCACGGTCTGATGGGGCGGGGTATCGGTTTCATCGACGCGCATCTGCTGGCCGCAACGCTGCTCAGTCACGCCACTTGTCTGTGGACCCGGGACAAGCGGCTCGCCGAGGTGGCGCGAGACCTGGGCGTGGACGGCGCACCGGGGCCGATGATTCATGATCGGGCTTGACCCTGTAGTGGCTACAGGTATTTCAATTGACATCCTGAGTTCACTGAAAGCAGGACGGGTCCATGAAACCTCGCCTTCGCCGGGCTTTCCGCCATGAAATGGATCTCGCGCGCCTCGCCTATCAGGAAGGCGACTGGCAAGCGGCGTTCCGTCATCTTGAGCGAGCGCACATTATCGGACAACGGTTTATCGGCCCGCACACCCTCGCGCATTGGTGGATGCTGCGAGTGGGGTGGAGACGCAGGGATGCTCGGGAGGTCCGGGGTCAGTTACCGCGACTGGTGGCGGCATTACTGCTGTCACGAATCTGGGTGCCCGCCGGTAACACCGGCGGCGCGGATGTCAGCCCGATCAAGCCGATGCCGATACCCGCTGATCTGGTGGCCCTATTGCGCCGACGGTGATTTTGACGCCATGCGCGCGTTGCCGTACTGTTTCCGCTCTGATTAAGGTGGTGTGCATGTTGAAACGTTGGGTCGCAGCAATGCTGGTTGTGTTCCTGGCCGTTAACGGGCTGGTGGTGGCGGGAGATTCCACCATCCATGCCAGCCATGACACTCCAGGCCTGTCGTTGCACGCCGACGGTGATATTAAAAACGTTTCAGCTGCTTTTCCGATGGACGCCGACGATGGCGGTTATCATGATTGTCACAACCCCGCTTGCTACGCGCCTTTAAGCGCCAGCGTGGCGGGTGCCCACTTCGCTCTTGGCAACACCTGGCCGCCGAATCCGCGTCCGGGCGCAGTGCTGTCTGGGCGCCAACCTCCCGTTCCCCCACCGAATACGGTGTCGTTCTAGCGTACTGAATGACCTCCGGCGTCCCGCGCCGTCGTTTCCCGTATTTGGAGCATAGTTTCATGCATCACCGTACTTTGTGCGGCGGCCTTGCCGTCGTGTTCGGCGGTCTAGTGCTGGTCTGGCCCTTGGCCACCGGCGCCGACACCATCGATTTGAAATCCGTGAATCTGACGACCGTCCTGTCCCGGGTGCTCGAGCGCAACCCTGGTCTGGATGAATACCCCTATCGTTTCCGCGCCGCTGATGCGGCCGTTGTTCAAGCGGGCATCCGCCCCAGTACCGAAGTCTCCCTGGAAGTGGAAAATATCGCCGGCTCCGGGCAATGGGCCGGCACCGACGGTGCGGAAGTCACGTTGGCTTTGAGCCAGACCGTCGAGTTGGGCGGTCAGCGCGACGCCCGGATGGAGAGTGCTCGCCGGGCCGGAGAAGTGAGTCGTCTGGACTACGATCTCGCGCGTCTTGACTTGCTTGGCGAAGCGAACCGGCGCTACTTGGCGCTTGTCGCCGCCGAGCGCCGCGTGACCCTGGCCGAGAAGGCCCTGGGCCTGGCCGGTGACGCCGAACAGGCCGCCCAGCGGCGCGTTGCCGCTGGCGCCGCTCCGTCATCCGAACGGCGTCGTTTGGTGCTGTCCCGGCAGGCGGCGGAACGAGACCTGGAACGGTCCCGCATGGATCGCCGTTCCGCCAGCCAACGGCTTGCTGCCCTGTGGGGAGAGACCGGTGAGCAAGGTTTGCGTGCCGCCGAAGAGCTGCTGCCCTTGCCGGACCTTCCCGGTTTGAAGCAATGGCGCGGACGTCTGGATCAGGCGCCGAGGTTGCGCGAATTCGCTTCTCTAACCCGTCTCGCTGAGGCCCGGGCCCGGTTGGCGCAAGCCAATGGCAGCCGTGACGTACGCTTTTCCGTGGGCGCTCGGCATGATGAATCCAGTGGCGATCAAGCCGCGGTGTTGGGGTTCTCCATGCCGCTTAATCTGAGCAACCCCAATCGTGGTAACGAGGCCCTTCGGCTGGCTGAAGTGGACCTTCTCGAGGCGCGCAGAAGTGCCGCGCGCATCGAGCTGTTGTCGCTGGTGGAGGGCTTGTACCTGGAGCTACAACAACGCCGCACCGAGGTCCGCTCGATTCTGGAGCAATCCCTGCCGGAAGCCCGGCGGCTCTACGAGGAAGTCCAGGCCGGCTATCGTCGCGGGCGCTACAGCGTCCTTGACCTGATTGACGCCGCTCATTCCCGTCTGGCCCTGGAGCGTCGAGTTACCGACCTGGCTGAGGGCTTTCATCAGCAACGCAATGAACTGGAGCGCCTGACCGGCACTTCCCTGGCCGCCGAAGCGCGTGCGCAAGGAGATTCCCAATGAACCGATTTATTCTGAGTGTGTTGTACGCTGGCCTGCTATCTGCTGTCACCACCGGTGCCTGGGCGGCAGGCGCGAGTGGTGGCGATCATGCTGAACGCCAGGAGCGTGAGGGGCCGCACGGGGGACGCCTGCTGGAGAAAAATGAATTCGGTCTGGAGCTGACGATATTTGAAGATGGCGTTCCACCTGAATATCGAGTCTACGCTTACCGGAACGGAAAACCCCTGGACCCGGATCAAGTAGATTTGACCATCAGGCTGGACCGTCTGGGCGGACAGCGAGACCGTATTACCTTTGCCCCGGAGCGTGACTACTTGCTGGGCCAACAGCCAGTGGCCGAACCGCATTCCTTTGATGTCACCGTGGAAGCCAGCCTGGATGGTGAGGCGCACCAGTGGCGTTTCGAAAACCATGAAGGCCGCACCCTTATCCCTGAACGTCTGGCGAAAGCCTCCGGTCTCGGTACCGAAATCGCCGGTGAGCGAACCCTGGAGCGCACGCGCCAGGTCACCGGCCGGGTCGAAGCAGATCCAGACAAACTATACCGGGTCACCGCCCGCTATCCGGGCACGGTTGAGCGGGTGCTGGTGTCGGTGGGCGACCGGGTAAAAAAAGGCCAGCCGCTGGCGCGGGTGGAAGCCCGGGAGAGCCTCACCCTGCAGACGGTGACCGCACCGGCGGATGGCGTGATTACAGAGCGCTTTCTGAACGCCGGAGCGGCCACCAGCGGCGAACCAATTGTTGAGATCGGCGATTTCTCCACCCTTTGGCTGGAGCTGCATCTGTTCCCTCGTGATCTGGACGCTGTGTCCCCAGGGCAGGCTGTGCGCCGAGCGGACGACGCTACTGTGTTGGGCGCAGTGGATTACCTGTACCCCCGAGCTGACGAGGACAGTCAGGTCACCCGGGCGCGGGTAGTGGTCAACGACCCACCCGCCGATCTGCGCCCTGGCATGTTGATTGGTGCCCAGGTGGTGATTGAAAAGAAGACGGTGCCGTTGGCGGTACGCCGGGAAGCGATTCAGAGTTTCCGCGACATGCCGGTAGTGTTTGCCCGCTTCGATGAAAAGTATGAAGTGCGGATGATCAAACAAGGCATGAGTGGCGCGGATTACGTGGAAGTCACCGGTGGTTTGGAGCCAGGCACCGAATACGTGACTGAAAACAGTTTCCTAATCAAGGCCGACGTCCTTAAAGACGGCGCCACTCACGGCCACTAAGTGCTTAAGCACTAAGGAGATCTCATGATCGATGCTTTCGTGGGCTTGGTGGTCCGCCGGCGCTGGTTGGTGATGGCGCTGACCGCGTTGCTGGTGTTGGTGGGCATACGTAGCGCCGTGCAATTACCCATCGACGCGGTACCCGACATCACTAATGTCCAGGTGCAAATTAATACCAGTGCGCCAGGCTACTCGCCACTGGAATCGGAACAACGTATCACCTATCCGGTGGAAACGGCGATGGCCGGGCTGCCTAATCTCGACTACACGCGCTCGGTATCCCGATACGGTTTGTCACAGGTCACGGTAGTGTTCGAGGAGGGCACCGACCTGTACTTCGCCCGCCAGCGGGTGGCGGAAAAACTGCAAAGCGTGCGCGGGCAACTGCCCGAAGGCATGGAACCGGAGCTCGGTCCCATTGCCACCGGACTGGGTGAAATTTTCATGTACACCGTGGAAGCCGACCCGGGCGCCCGCAACGAGGAGGGTGAGCCCTACGACGCGGAAGACCTGCGTACCCTGCAGGACTGGGTGGTGCGGCCTCAGTTAATGCTGGTGGACGGCGTTACAGAGGTGAACACCATTGGCGGCTTCCAGCGCCAATATGAAGTGGCGCCGGACCCGTCGAGGCTGATCGCCCACGAACTGAGTTTGAGAGATCTGTCAGCGGCCTTGCGCGACAACAATTTAAACCTCGGTGCTGGTTATTTGGAACGCAACGGCGAGCAGTGGCTGGTGCGTTCCCCGAGCCAGGTGGCGAGCCTGGATGAGATCGCTGAGATCGTCGTGGCGCGACGCGGTGATACCGTGATACGTGTGGCGGACGTGGCGGAAGTCCGCTTCGGTAAAGAGCAGCGCACCGGCGCGGCCACCCGCAACGGTGAGGAAGTAGTGCTCGGTACCACCTTCATGCTGATCGGCGAAAACAGCCGGGAAGTGGCCAAGTCGGTAGCGGAACGTCTTCAGGAGGTTAATCGTTCCTTACCCGACGGTGTGCGTGCCGAGCCGATGTACGATCGCACCTCTCTGGTCGAAAAAACCATCGCCACGGTGGAGAAAAACCTGTTCGAAGGCGCGTTGCTGGTGGTCGTGGTGCTGTTCGCCCTGCTGGGCAACTTCCGTGCCGCCCTGATCACCGCCGCGGTCATCCCATTGAGCATGTTGTTCGCGCTCACCGGCATGGCGGCCAACCGGGTCAGTGGCAATCTGATGAGCCTGGGCGCCATCGATTTTGGGTTGATCGTCGACGGTGCCGTGATCGTGGTGGAGAACTGTCTGACCGGTCTGGCGGCGGCTCAGAAGCACCATGGGCGTTTGCTCACTTTGAAAGAGCGTTTGGACACCGTCACCCGGGCCACCCGGGAAGTGTTCAAGCCCAGTGCCTTTGGGGTGTTCATCATCATGGTGGTATACCTGCCGATCTTCGCGCTCACCGGCGTAGAAGGGAAGATGTTCCACCCCATGGCATTCACCGTGGTAGCGGCGCTTACCGGGGCGCTGATTTTATCGGTGACCTTCGTGCCGGCCGCCGTCGCCCTGTTTGTACGAGGTCGGGTGGGCCATCAGGATAACCCGGTGATGCGGGTGGCGCGGCGACTTTACCAGCCGGCTCTGGATGTCGCTCTGCGTGCTGCGGTGCCGGTATTGCTGGTGGCGGGGGTGTTGGTTGTTGCCAGCGGAGTCCTGGCGACCCGACTGGGCACCGAGTTCATCCCGCAGTTGGATGAGGGCGATGTGGCGGTCCACGCGCTGCGCATCCCCGGCACCAGCCTGAGCCAGGCATTGGAGATGCAGGAACAGGTGGACCGCCGTTTCCTGGAATTCGACGAGGTGGACAAGGTGTTCGCCAAGCTAGGCACCGCCGAGGTGGCCACCGACCCGATGCCGCCCAATGTGGCGGACACCTTTGTGATTCTGAAGCCCCGTGACCAATGGCCGGACCCGGATCGGCCCAAAGCGGATTTGGTGGCCGCCATGGCCGAGGCGGCGGAAACGCTGCCGGGCAACAAGTACGAGTTCACTCAGCCGATTCAGATGCGTTTCAATGAGCTGATCGCCGGGGTGCGGGCCGATCTGGCCGTGCGCTTTTACGGCGATGATCTGGCTCAACTGGAAGCGCTGGGTGAACAGGCGGTATCGGTGATCAACCGGGTGCCTGGCGCCGCCGACGCGCGTCTGCAGCCGCTCTCGGGCTTACCCGTGCTCACGGTTACACCGGACCGGGAAGCATTGGGCCGCTACGGTCTTAATGCCTCGACCGTACAGCGGACGGTGCGTGTCGCGGTGGGCGGCGAGACCTTGGGTACCGTATACCAGGGTGACAGCCGCTTCCCGTTGCGTTTGCGCTTGCCGGCGGAGAACGTGGCGGATCTGGACACCCTGAAGCGGCTTCCGATAGCGGTGCCCGGAGGTCATGACCCCGGCTATGTGCCGCTGGAAGAAGTGGCGGAGGTGGCGTTGACGCCGGGGCCTAACCAAATCGATCGCGAGAACGGCAAGCGTAATGCCATTGTATCCGCCAACGTGCGGGGCCGGGACCTGGGCTCATTTGTCGAGGATGTGCGGACGGCGGTTCGTGAGGAGATTGATCTGCCCACCGGTTATTGGGTGGACTATGGCGGTACCTTTGAGCAGCTGCAGTCCGCCTCCCGGCGTTTGGCCATCGTGGTGCCGCTTTCGCTATTGCTAATCTTCGCGTTGTTGTATCGGGCGTTCGGCAGCGCTCGCGATGCGCTGATTATTTTTACCGCCATTCCCCTGTCGCTGACCGGGGGCGTGCTGGCCCTGTGGGCACGCGACATCTCCCTGTCGATCTCCGCCGGGGTCGGGTTTATTGCCCTGTCCGGTATTGCCGTGCTCAATGGCGTGGTGATGCTGTCTCATATCAAGGATCTGATGGCGGAGGGCATGCCATTGCGGGACGCGGTGCGTGAGGGCGCGCTGCGCCGCCTGCGACCAGTGCTGATGACTGCTTTGGTAGCGGGGCTTGGTTTCGTGCCGATGGCCTTCAACACCGGCATCGGCTCGGAAGTGCAGCGTCCTCTGGCCACCGTTGTGGTTGGAGGGATCGTCACCGCTACCCTGCTTACTCTGGTGGTATTGCCGGCGCTGTACAGCCGGTTTGGCCGCAAAACGGTTGAACAAGTTTAACCTGGACCTTAACCCGAAACAGGGCGCCACCGTTTGGGCGCCCCGTCAGTATGATATGGGATTGACGATGAACTACTGGCCGTGCCTGTGCGTCGCCGGTACCGGTCGAGGACCAGGCCGAAGTCCTCTTTCTGATCGGGCTTGACCCTGTAGTGGCTACAGGTATTGGAATGTGCGGAAACGGATCGAAGGAGCCGGCCAGTGCACACCCATCACCATCATGACCATGCTCACCCGCACGGCGCGCCAAAGGATTTCGGGCGCGCCTTCGTGATCGCCATCACCCTGAACCTGGGGTTCACGGCGGTGGAATTCGTGTACGGCTTCCTCGCCCAATCCTCGGCATTGATGGCCGACGCCGGGCATAACCTGTCCGATGTGCTGGGCCTGGTGCTGGCCTGGGGCGGGGCGATGCTGGCGCGCAAAGCGCCGGACAGCCGCTTTACCTTCGGGCTGCGCGGCAGCTCGATTCTGGCGGCGCTGGCCAACGCCATGTTCCTGCTGATCGCCTGCGGCGCCATCGGCTGGGACGCCATCCGGCGGCTCGCCGATCCGCCGGAAGTGGCGTCGGTGACCGTTATGGTGGTAGCGGGCATCGGTGTTCTGATCAACCTGGCGTCGGCCTGGTTATTCGCCAAGGGCAGCAAGGGCGATTTGAATATCCGCGGTGCTTTCCTGCATCTGGCCGCCGACGCGGCGGTGTCGGTGGGCGTGGTGCTGGCCGGTCTGGCGATACTCTATACCGGCTGGAACTGGCTCGACCCGGTGACCAGTCTGCTGATCACCGTGGTGATCGTTATCGGCACCTGGGGTTTGCTGCGCGAATCCCTGAAGCTGATCCTCAATGCGGTGCCCGCGAACATCGACCTCGCCGAGGTGGACGCCTGGCTTCGGCACCAGCCCGGCGTCAGCGACATCCACGACCTGCACATCTGGGGCATGAGCACCACGGAGAGCGCGCTGACCGTCCATCTGGTGATGCCGGACGGTTTCCCCGGCGACGCCTGGCTGGACCGGGTGGCGGAGGGGCTGCATGACCATTTCGGCATCGCCCACAGCACTTTGCAGGTGGAGCGCGGCGACCGCGCCCACGTTTGTGTGCTGCACGCTTCCCATTGACCACCGCAGCGGAGGAGATCGACATGGCATGTTGCGAACCGGAATTGAACCACCAGGCGCCCGCCGCCTATCGAAACGTATTGATCGCGGTGCTCGCGATCAATCTGGTCATGTTCGCCGTGGAAGCGGCGGTGGGCCTGTTCTCTGGCTCGCGGGCACTGCGCGCCGATGCCCTGGATTTCCTGGGTGACGCCGCTACCTACGGCATCACCCTTTGGGCGCTGGGGCAATCCCTGACCTGGCGATTTCGCGCCGCCCGTATCAAGGGCTTCTCGCTGCTGCTGCTGGGGTTGCTGGTGCTGGCGGACAGCTTGGTAAGCCTGATAACCGGGGCCGCGCCCCCCGGGGTGATGATGTCCGGCATCGGCGCCTTGGCGCTGGTGGCCAACCTCACCAGCCTGATGCTGCTGGTACGCTACCGCCAGGGTGACGCCAATATCCGCTCCGCCTGGCTGTGCACGCGCAATGATGTGCTCGCTAATATATCGGTGATCGTCGCCGGCCTGCTGGTGCTGGCCAGCGGCAGCCACTGGCCGGACGTGCTGGTGGCGATGGCGATTGCCGGTTTGTTCTGCCATAGCGCGGTGTCCATTCTGCGCCAGGCCAATGCCGAACAGAGGGCCGGGCAACGTGACGGGCCGGGCCCCGGTGGTGACGGCTGCGGCCCGGCGCGTTAGTCTGCCCGGCATTTCCGCTCCAACGGCATCGTCATGAGTTTTAAAAACGAAGACCTGATCGCTGTCTGCGAGCGCACCATGCCTTTCGGTAAATACCAGGGCAGGCCGTTGATCGACCTGCCTGAATCCTACCTGCTGTGGTTCGCCGACCGCGGCTTTCCACGTGGCGAACTGGGCCGCCTGATGGCTCTGGCGATGATCCTCAGCGTGGAAAACCTCAAGCATCTGGTGACGCCGTTCCGCGACTAACGGCCAGCGCGCACCGTGCTTGCCGGTTTGGCGCATATTCTTTGCATCTTTTACCGGTACCGTTGAGTTCGACACACTTCTTCTTGGGCAGGCTATTCGGGCAGGGTCATGACACGCTGGATCAAAGGTCATTTGCGAATCGTTGTGCTGGTGGTCCTGGCCGTTCTGGGTGCCGCCTGGTGGTGGCTGTCGGGTAACGGTGCCACGGCGGGGCAGTGGCAGACCGCCCGGGTCCAAACCGCCGACATCGAGGACCTGGTGACCGCCCTGGGCACCCTGGAACCCTACGACTACGTGGATGTGGGCGCCCAGGTGTCCGGCCAGTTGGAACAGCTCCACGTTGATCTCGGCGACAAAGTTGAAAAGGGCCAGCTGCTCGCCGAGATCGATGCTTCGGTGCAGGAATCGCGCGTGCAGGCGGGGCTGGCGGAGCTGGACGCCCTGCGCGCGCAGCTGGAACAGCAGCGCGCCGAACTGGAACTGGCGCGGTTGCAGTTCGATCGCCAGGAGCGGCTGCGCCAGGCCGACGCCACCAGTGACGACGCCTGGCAGACCGCCAGGGCCACCCTGGCCACCACGCGCGCCCAGATCAAGGTGCTGCAAGCGCAGATCGACCAGACCCAGTCCGGCCTGGAGGGCGATCAGGCGACTCTCGGCTACGCCAAAATCTACGCGCCGCGCGACGGCACCGTGGTGACCCTGGACGCCCGAGAAGGGCAAACCCTCAACGCCAACCAGACCGCGCCGATTCTGATGCGCATTGCCGACCTCGCCACCATGACCGTGTCCACGGAAGTGTCCGAGGCGGACGTGGACCGGCTTGAGATCGGCATGCCGGTGTACTTCTCCACCCTGGGCAACAGTGACGTGCGTTACGACAGCACTTTGCGCCAGGTGCTGCCAACCCCGGAAGTGGTCAACAACGTGGTGCTCTACACCGCCGAGTTCGATGTGGCCAACCCCGGTGACGCCTTGATGTCCGGCATGACCGCCCAGGTGTTCTTCGTGGTCGAATCCGCGGAGGACGCGCTCAGCGTGCCCGCCTCGGCGGTGAAGCGCGGCGCCGGCGGCCAGTACGTGGAAGTGCCCGCCGCCAAGGGCCGGCTGGAAAAACGCCCGGTGAAAACCGGCGTCACTGACCGGGTGCGCGTACAGATCACCGAAGGACTCGCCGAAGGCGACACCGTGGTGATCGGCAAGGTGCAGGCGCAAACCGAGGAAGCGCCGCGCCGCCGGGGTCTGTTCTGATGGCACCGTTGATCAAGTTGCGCGACATCCGTAAACGCTTCCCCGGCGGTGACGAGGATGTGGAGGTGCTGCACGGCATTTCGCTGACCATCGAAGCCGGCGAATGCGTGGCGATCATGGGCAGCTCCGGCTCCGGCAAATCCACCCTGATGCATCTGCTCGGTTGTCTGGACCGGGCCAGTGACGGCGAATACCGCTTCGCCGGCCAGGACGTCAACGCCATGGACCACCAGGAACTGGCCTGGCTGCGCCGGGAGATGTTCGGGTTCGTGTTCCAGAGCTATCACCTGATCGGCACCGCCAGCGCCTGGGAAAACGTGGCGTTGCCGGCGATCTACGCCGGTATGCACCGCGACGAGCGCAAAGCCCGCGCCCAGGCACTGCTCACCGATCTGGGTCTGGGCGAGCGCCTCGACCATCGGCCCAACCAGTTGTCCGGCGGTCAGCAGCAGCGCGTGTCCATCGCCCGGGCGTTGATGAACGGCGGCCGGGTCATTCTCGCCGACGAACCCACCGGCGCCCTGGACAGCCAGAGCGGCGAGGCGGTGATGGCTCACCTGACCGGCCTGGCCGACCGGGGCCACACGGTGATTCTGATTACCCACGATCCGGAAGTGGCCGCCCACGCCGACCGCATCATCGAGCTGCACGACGGCGAAATTGTCGCCGACACCCGCCACCGGCCCGCCCGCGCCACCGCCGAGACGCCCACCGCGCTGGCGCCGCCGGCGGAATCCGGCCTGCCGGAGCCCGGCGAAATCCCCGAGGCGGTGACCATGGCGCTGCGCTCGCTGCGCGCCAACTGGCTGCGCACCCTGCTGACGCTGCTCGGCATCGTCATCGGCGTGGGCGCCGTGGTGGTGATGCTGGCCATCGGCCAGGGCGCCAAGCAGGATGTGGTGGCGCGCATCGGCGACATGGGCACCAACCTGCTGGTGATCCGCCCGGACCGGGGCCAGCAGCGCACCGCTGACGGCGTGGTGGCGACCCTGGTGCCGGCCGACGCGGAAGCGCTGGAAAGCCTGCCCAATGTGCGGGTGGCGGTGCCGGAGATTTCCGGGTCGGCCACCGCCCGCGCCCTGGGCCGGGACGTCAGCACCTCGGTGAAGGCGGTGTCCTCGGCGTATCCGACGCTGCGTGACTGGGAACGCTCCGCGGGCATCTTCTTCAATACCGACGACGAAGCCCGCTACGCGCCTGTGGCGGTGATCGGCGAAACCGTGCGGGCGAATCTGTTCCCGGACACCGACCCGTTGGGGCAGTTCGTGTTGCTCAACAGTATTCCGTTCCAGGTGATCGGTGTGATGAGCGAGCAGGGCGCCACTAATTGGGGCGACGACCAGGACGACGTGGTGTTCGTGCCGCTCTCCACCGGCACGCTGCGCCTGTTCGGCCAGAACTATCTGCGCTCGATTACCCTGGCGGTGGAAGACATGGCCGCCATCGACGCCACCGAGCAGGCGGCGGTGGACCTGCTGGTGGAGCGCCACGGCACCAAGGACGTGCGGGTGTTCAACATGGCGTCCCTGCTGGACATGATTTCCGACACCCAGAACACCCTCACCATGCTGCTCGGCTCGATCGCCGCGATCTCGCTGTTGGTGGGCGGCATCGGCGTGATGAACATCATGCTGGTGAGCGTCACCGAACGTATCCATGAAATCGGCATCCGCATGGCCACGGGCGCCCGCCAGCGCAATATTCTCCAGCAGTTCCTCACCGAGGCGGTGGTGGTGTCCGCGCTGGGTGGCATCATCGGCGTGCTCGGCGGCGTCGCCGTGGGCCTGCTGTTGAAGGTGCTCGGCCTGCCGATTCTGTTTTCCGCCACGGTGGCCGCGGCCGCCTTCCTGTGCGCCGCGGTGATCGGCCTGGTGTTCGGGTTCGCGCCGGCGTTAAAGGCGGCACGGCTCAATCCGGTGGAGGCGCTCTCCAATGAGTAAACCAGGCTTCAAGCTACAGGCTGCAAGCGGCAAGCGGCCGCTGTGGACCGTGGTGCTGGTCTGCTCGGTATTTATGTCCGGGTGCGCGGTGCGGTCGGGGCTGGAGACGCCGGAACCGGAGGCGCCGGCGCAGTGGGAGAATCAGATTGCCGACAGCCGCGCGGCGGTGACCAACCCGGCCTGGTGGCAGGGCTTCGGCAGCGATGAATTGAACCAGCTGGTGGCCCGCTCGCTGAGCGACAACACCGATCTGCGCGCCGCCGCCGCCCGCGTGCTGCAGGCCGAGGGCCGGTTGCAGCAGGCCGGTTCGTCGCTGTTCCCGAGCCTGTCCCTGGACGGCGGCGCGTCCACCTCCGGCACCTTCGGCGGCACCAGCAGCGACAGCTTCCAGCTGCGCGCCAACGCCAGCTACGAGCTGGACCTGTGGGGCCGGCTGCGCAATAACAAGGCGATCGCCGAGGCCAACCTGGAGGCCAGCCGTTTCGACCGCGACAGCGTGCGCCTGACGGTGCTGGCCAGCGTCGCCAACACCTGGCTGCAATGGCGCTATCTGGAGGACCGCCTGGCCCTGGCCGAGGACAGCCTGGCGCTGGCCGAGCGGGTGCTGGAACTGGTCGAGGCCAAGGTGCGTTACGGCGCCGTGTCGCCCCAGGACCTGGCCCAGCAGCGCACCCTGGTGGCCAACCAGCGCGCCGCCCTGCCGGACCTGCGCCAGCAGGCGCGGGAAACCCGCTACGCGCTGGCGGTGCTGGTGGGCGACACGCCCCAGGGCTTTCTGCTGTCGGACGGCGGGCTGGACGAACTGACCGTGCCCGAGATCGAGCCGGGTCTGCCCGCCGAAGTGCTGGCGCAGCGCCCGGACGTGGGCCGGGCCCTGGCCAATCTGATGGCCGCCGACTACGGCGTGGCGGTGGCGCGCAGCGCCTATTGGCCGTCATTGAGCCTCACCGGCGGCGCCGGCTACGCCAGCAGCTCGTTGAGTGATCTGTTCGACGGCGACGCGGTCTACAGCCTGGCGGCCTCCCTCAGCCAGCTGTTGTTCGACGGCGGCCAGGTGCGCGGCGAGAACACCACCGCCCGCGCCGCCTGGCTGGAGCAGGTGGCCACCTACCGGGGCGTGCTGCTCACCGCGCTGTCCGAGGTGGACCAGAGCCTGGGCAGCATCAACGCCCTGGAACAACAGGACCAGTTCTTCCGCGAAGCGCTGGCCCAGGCGCGCCGCAGTTTTGAAATCGCCGAGGTGCGCTATCGCGAAGGCGACATCGAGCTGATCTCGGTACTGGACGCGCAGACCAGCCTCAACAACGCGCGCCGGAACATGCTCGATCAGCGTTACAACGAACTGCTCGCCAGAGTGACCCTGTACCGGGTTCTGGGCCAGGGCCTGGCCGGTTTCCCCGAGGCGCCCTGAGGGGCGCCCGCCAAACGCCGCCGTTCCGCTATACTCCCGCCATGTCCGTACCGCTTGTCTATCATCCGTCCTACAGTTTTCCGTTTCCCGGCCGGCACCGCTTTCCGATGGAAAAGTTCCGGCTGCTGCACGAACGGCTGCGCGACGGCGGCGTCGCCGGCGCGGCCAATCTGCACCGCCCGGGACGGGCGCGTCCGGCGCTGCTGTCGCTGGCGCACTGCCCGGAGTATCTCGACCGCTTTCTCGGCAACCGACTCGGCGAGCGGGAAGCCAAACGCATGGGCCTGCCCTGGAGTGAAGACCTGGTCCGGCGCACCTGCATCGCGCCCATGGGCACTCTGCTCACCGCCCAGCTGGCGTTGAAGCACGGCATTGCCTGCCACCTGGCCGGCGGCACCCACCACGCCCACTATGACTTCGGCTCCGGCTTCTGCATTCTCAATGATCTGGCGATCACCGCCCGGGCGTTGCGCGCTGGCGGGCTGGTGAAGCGGGTGCTGATTTTTGATTGCGACGTGCATCAGGGCGACGGTACCGCCGCTATCCTCGCCGGCGATCCGGAGCTGTTCACCTGCTCGATTCACTGCGAGAAAAACTTCCCCACCCGCAAGAGCCGCAGCGATCTTGACGTCGGCTTGCCCGTGGGACTGGAAGATGACGGCTACTTGGCGGTGGTCGAGGAGACACTGGCCGACCTGCTGCGGCAGCTACAGCCGGACCTGGTGCTGTACGATGCGGGGGTGGACGTGTACGCCGGCGACCCGCTGGGCCGGCTCGCGGTCAGCCTGACCGGGCTGGCCGAGCGCGAACGCCGGGTGCTGACGCTGTGCCGGGAGCACGGCGTGCCCGTGGCCACGGTGATCGGCGGCGGCTACGACGACGACCGGCCGGCCCTGGCCCGGCGCCATGCCCTGGTCGTGGAAGCGGCCCACCAATTGTGGAGGCAGTAATGAGCAAAGCTCTGTTGATCATGGCCCACGGCAGCCGTGCCGAAGCCGCCAACGACGAATTCCGTTTGCTGGTGGAGCAGGTGGCCGAACAAAGCCACGACTATGTGGCGGTGCTGCCCTGTTTCCTGGAGCTGGCGCGGCCGTCACTCATGGACGCGCTGCAGCAGATCGAACACCAGCCGGTGGAGACCGTGCAGGTGTACCCGCTGTTTTTTAACAAGGGCAAGCACGTGTCCCGGGATATTCCCGACCAGGTGGAGGAGGCCCGCCAGCGTCACCCGCACCTGCGTATCGAGCTGCTGGAATACTTCGGCAACGCCGGCGGCCTGGTGTCTTTGGTGCGCGACCACATCGACGCCCAGAGCTAGCGGGCCCGCCCTAGAAGGTTCTGGCGATAATCAGGCCGCCCCACAGCAGATTGCGGTCGGCCGCCCCTTCGCGCACTTCCGACGTGTGGCCGCGCAGTACATAGCTGAGCCGCCAGCCACTGGCGAACGACTGGGTATAGCCGAGCCAGGCTTCCACGATCATGTGGTTCAACTGATCGGAATCGTAGGTCACTTCGCTGTCGCGGAACTGGCCCTGAAGAAACACGTTGTAGCCCCGCGCCACCACGGCGGCGCCACCCCACAGATAGCTTTCCGCCCGCGCCGGCCCGCCGTTGCCGCGCGCCGCGCCGTCGCCGTAACTGGCCAGCTCCGGATTGAAACGCCACCAGGGGTCGGCGATGCGCCCGCCCCGGAAGCTCAGGCTCCAGCGCGCCTCGGTGAGGTAGCCGGCGGACGCCTGCACGGTGCTTTTTACTTCCAGATTCGGTGAGGAGACATCCAGGTATTTTTGCCGCGCCACCGTGTAACGGGCGGTGGGTTCGCCGCCTTCGCTGACCTGATGCTTCCAGCCTTCGGCGTGCTCGCTGCCGATCACCTTGTGCACCGCGTTCTGGCCGTTACCGACCATGGCCAGGCCGAGCGCGCCCAGGGTCAGGCTGCTGTGCCAGGCCACGTTCTCACGCGGGTCGATCCGCACCCGGGATTGAGACAGGTAGATCAGGCTCGCGTAGGGGCGGTCGTTATACACCGGCGTCGACGCGGCTTTGTCTTCCGGCGTGAAGCCGAACAGCCCGAACTCGATGCTGTGGCCGTCGACGCGTTGCGGCGCGCGGCCGTCCACGCCGAACAGACCGTCCAGGGCGCCTAGCACCGGATTCAATGAGTACCAGGCATCGCGGGCGTTGCGGCCGGTGTAGGAAAGACTCAGGCCATAGGTGTAGTCCTGGTCGCGATGGGAGGGCACCAGGGCGTCGTTGTCGAAGGCAAACGACCAGCTTTCCTTGGCGGGCTCGCGCCGCGGCTCGGGCCTTGGCCGGCGCGGCGTCCGTTCGTCCTGTTCCAGTAACGCCAGTTGGATTTGGCCGTCGGCTTGGTTGAGCGGGACGTTGTTGTACCGCCCCGGATCGGTTTGCGCCAGGGCGGTGGGGGCCGCGCCCAGGACGATCAGAAAAACGGCCGTCAGCAGCAGGCCGCTGTTGGGGTGCACGCCCCAGCGGGGGGCGGCGTATCCGGATGCATTGTTCATCGTTCTCCGTTCCGCAGAAATGTCGCCGTTATCGGGGCGTTACCCTAAGAGCGCGGCCCTTTTCTGCGGTAGGTCAAAACTGGCCCTTTCTTGCCTGTTTCTGCGGAACGGTTTTGTTTTTCTGACCGGTTGGATCAGCGCAGCCGATAGGTCAGCGACGCCATGACGCTGCGCTCGGCTCCGAAATAGCAGTAGTTCAGTGAGTAGCAGGAGGCCACGTATTCCTTGTCCAGAAGGTTGTTGGCATTGAGGCGCACGCTCAGGCCGCGTACGCCCACTTGCCCGAAATCGTAGCCCAGGGTGGCGTCCATCAGGGTGTAGGAGGGCACGTTCAGGGTATTGGCCCGGTCCGCTTCGATGCCGGACAAGTAGCGCGCGCCCAGCCCCACATCCAGGCCACTCAACGCGCCACCATTGAAGTGGTAATTGCCCCAGACAGTGGCCTGGTTGCGCGGCGCCTGATTGACGCGGTTGCCTTCGATCTCCTCTTCGGCTTCCACGTATTCAATGTCGGTGTAGGTGTAGCTGGCCTGCAGCCGCAGCTGGTCGGTGACCAGGGTCTGGGCGTCCAGCTCCACCCCGCGGGAACGCACTTCGCCCACCGGCACATAGACCGCCGCCTGGGGTTCGCGGATCGCCAGGTTCTCCTGATCAATGTGGAACAGCGACAGGGTGTACAGCCCCCGGCCCCGGTGCGGCTGATATTTGAGGCCGGTTTCATACTGGGTGCCCTCGGTGGGCTCCAGCGGGTTGCCGTCGGCGTCGGTGTAGACGCTCGGGTTGAACGACTCGGAATAACTCACATAGGGCGACAGGCCGTTGTCCATCCGGTACAAGGCGCCGGCGCGGCCGCTGAACTGGTCGCGGTCCTGGCTGGAGCGGGCGCCGGTGTCGGTGTTCACATTGGCGGTGCGCACCCAGTCCTGGCGGCCGCCCAGGGAGAAGCGCCAGTTGTTCAGCGCGATCTGATCCTGAATATAGACGCCGGTCTGGATCAGCTTGCGCTCGTGCAGCACCGGGTCGGTGATCGCCAGGGGCGCGGCGCCGTACTGCGGGTCGAAGGCGTCGATGGCCGGGAAGCTGCCGGAGGTCCAGGCGGCGTCCACGTCGCGGTGCTGATAGTCGACGCCCACCAGCAGGGTGTGCCGCAGCGCGCCGGTAGAGAACAGGCCCTGCAGTTGGTTGTCCACCGTGTAGGCGTCGAGCTGTTCGTCGGCGCCGGAGTAGAAGCGGCTGAGCTGGTTCGAGTTGCCCACCCAGGCAAAGCTGTACACCTGTTGCAGCGTCACGTCGCTGGTCAGATAGCGGAAGTTCTGCTTCACGCTCCAGTCGTCGTTGAAGAAGTGTCGAAGCTCGTAGCCCACCATTTTTTCAGTACGTGAGAACTGTTCGTAGGCGGGTTCGCCTTCAAAGAAATGGTTGGAGATGTAACGCCCGTTGCGGGGGTAAAGCGTGCCTTCCGCGGGCACGCCGCTGTGGCTGCCGCCTTCCGGGTCGTCTTGGAAATAGGCCATCAGATCCAGGGTGGTGTTGTCACCCAGGTCCAGGGCCAGCGACGGCATGATCGCCCGGCGCTTGTGCTCCAGGTGCTCGAACTGGGTATCACCCTGGTCGGTCAGCCCCACCACCCGGTAGGCGGCGCCGTCGCCCAGCGGGCCGGTGAAATCGAAGGCGGCGCCGCGGTACTGGTTATTCCCGGCGCTGAAAGTGACTTCCTGGCGGGTTTCGAACAGCGGCTTTTTGCTGGTCAGATTGACCAGCCCGCCCGGTGACGCCCGGCCGTACAACACCGAGGTGGGTCCTTTGACGATTTCCACCCGCTCCAGAAAGTAAGGGTCGATCTGCATGGAGCTGAAGGTGCCGCCGTCGCCCATGGTCTTGAGGCCGTCGAGATAGATGTTATCAATGCTGTCGTCGGAGAAGCCGCGCAACACCACATAATCGTAGCGCCGGGAGGCGCCGATCTGTTCGGTGAACACACCGGGGGTGTAGCGCAGCGCCTGCTGCACGGTCTCCGAGCCCTGCTCCTCCAGTTGCTCGCGGCGCACCACGTTGATCGTCTGTGGCGTTTCCAGCGTCGGCGTGTCGATCTTGGTGGCGACCCGGGCGGAAATCGCCACCGGCGCCAGCGTGTGGTTTGTGGCGGGTGCCGGTTCCAGGGTGACGCTGCCATCTTCGTTGCGGCGATGGCGCAGGCCGCTGCCGGCCAGCAGCCGGGTCAGTGCCTGGTCGATGGCGTAATCGCCGGACAGCGCCGGGCTCCTTTTGCCGGCGGTGATGGTGGCGTCGTAGATCAACTGCACGCCGGTGTCCTCGGCCAGTTCGGCCAGGGCGGCATCCAGCGGTTGCGCGGCAATATCCAGCGTGGCTGCCCGGGCACTGGCCAGCAAGGTGAGACCGGCGAGCAGCATGGCCGCGCGCAGGGTGTGTTTCATCAGGGGCATCATTGGTCCTCTCTGTTCGGATGCAAATACAAACCATTTGCGATCTGGTGCCAGGGAAGACGAAACCGCCACCGGTTTCTGAACCAGGCGCTCTTCAGGGGCTGTCTGAAAGCACCACCACGCCGGGCAGGCGCCGCACGGTGAGAGGCAGGGTCTGGCTCAAGGCGCCGAGGGCGGCGTCCGGATTCCTGATGTTCAGGACACCGCTGAAGCGGCGTCCGCCGAGCTCGTGGTCCAGTAGCAGCAAGCGGTCGGGATGGTGCGGGGCCAGCTCCCGGAGAATCTCCTTTAGCGTCTGGTCGCGGAACACCAGCCGGCCCTCCAGCCAGGCGAGCGCGCGGTCCACGTCCACGCGGCGAGGGTTGCCCAGGTGACCGCGTGTCCATTCGACCTGCTCGCCGGCCCGCAACGTCAGCCGGCGGCCCGCGCCGCCGGCGACCACCTCGCCCTCCGCCACCGTGAGGCGCACCCGGTCGCCGTCTTCCCGTCGCAGTTCGAAGCGGGTGCCGGTGACCCGCACCTGCGCGTCACCGGCGTCCACCAGGAAGGGCCGGTGCGGGTCATGGGCTACCTGGAAGTAGGCACGCCCGCGCAGCAGCGTGATCCGGCGCCGGTGGCCGGTCAGGTGCAGGTCGATGGCGCTGTCGCCGGCCAGGGTCACCCGGCTGCCATCGTCCAGGGTCAGCACACGCTGTTCTCCGGCGGCGGTGCGCTGGTCCGCACCCCACACCCGCCAGGGCAGCTGTGCCGCCGACACGACCACCAGCAGCAGTAGCGCCGCCGCCAGCCAGGCCCGGCAATGACGCAGGGCGCGACTGATGTACTTACCCGCCATGCGCTCGGAGACACCCAAACGGGCGCCGATTTCCCGCTGGGTCAGGCCTTCCAGGCGGTGCCACAGCAGCGCCTGGCGGACATGGTCGGGCAGCTCGGTGAGCGCCGCCTGGACCCCGGCCAGGGTCTGGGCACTGCTGGCCGCCGCTTCCGGGGTGGGGGCGTCGCTTTCCAGCCGCAGGTCCGGGTCGTGCAGGGCCACGGTCGCCGGCCGGGTGTGTTGCTGGCGCAGGTGGTCGATCAGCAGATTGCGGGCGATGCGGAACAGGAAGGCGCGCGGATTGTGCAGCGGATAGTGCAGCGGGGCGCCGCCGCCGGCCTGCTCCAGGCGGCGCAGACGCAGGTAAACCTCCTGGCAGAGGTCCGCTGCCAGCTCCGGGGAGCCCAGGCGACGGTGAAAATAGCCGCTCAGTTCCGGGGCGTGTTGTTGAAACAGGTCGTCGGCGCCCATGGCATCGCCCGCTTATCAAACGTGATTGATAATGATTCGTGATCGCAGTTCGGGCGATTATGCCACCACCCGACCGGCGGGCGCCAGATCGGGGGCGTTTAGCGGGGGGCCTGGTAGGTGCGGCTGCGGTGGCCGGGTTTACTGAACACCCATTGCCAGAGCTGGATGTTGCGGGCGCGGAAGGCGCCGGCGCACAGGTTCAGATAGTAGCGCCACATACGGTAGAAGCGCTCGTCGTAGCGGTGCCGGAGTTGCGGCCAGCCGGCCTGGAAGTTGGCGTCCCAGGCTTTGAGGGTGCGCGCGTAGTCCGGACCGAAGTTGTGCAGGTCCTCGACCACCCAGCCGGGTTCGGCGGCGCGGGCGATCTGTTTTACCGACGGCAGTTCGCCGTTGGGGAAAATATACTTGTCGATCCAGGGGTCGTGGCTGTGGCTGCTCTCATTGGTGCCGATGGTGTGCAGCAGCATCAGCCCCCGGTCCTTCAGCAGGCCCAGGGTGGTGTCCATGAAGGTCTGGTAGTTGCGGCGGCCAACGTGCTCGAACATGCCCACGGAGACCACCCGGTCGTAGCGCCCGGTCACGGCGCGGTAGTCCTTGAGCAGCACTTCCACCGGCAGGCCCTGGCAGCGCTCGCGGGCCAGTTGCGCCTGTTCGCTGGAAACGGTGACGCCTTCCGCGCGGACGCCGTAGTGTCGGGTGGCGTATTCCAGCAGGCTGCCCCAGCCGCAGCCGATGTCGAGCAGGGTCATGCCCGGTTCCAGCTCCAGCTTGCGGCAGATCAAATCCAGTTTGGCGAGCTGGGCCTCGTGGAGGGTGGTCGCGTCTTTCCAGTAGCCGCAACTGTAGGCCATGGTGTCGTCGAGCATCAGCTCGAACAGATCGTTGCCCAGATCGTAGTGCTGCTCCGCCACCTGGCGGGAACGGCGCAGGCTTTGCCGGTTGCGCAGGGTGTGGGCGAGCACCTGAAGCGCCAGCATCCAGCGGTCCTTGCCCAGATTGTCGCCGCCGGCGCGCAACATACGGAACGCGAACTCATCCAGCGCATCGCAGTCCCACCAGCCGTCCATATAGGATTCGCCCAGCCCCAGGGAACGTTGCGCGGCGATGCGGGAAAGGGTTTCGGGATCATGGATCTGCATGTCCCAGGGGCGCCGCCCGTTGATCTGGATGTCCGCATCCGCGAGCACCCGGTTGATCAAGGCGTCGATGGGGGCCGAACCGCTGGACGCGGAGCGGTCTTCTCGATGACTAAGCATACAGAGACTCCTTGCTGGAAGACTGCATGACTGTCACGGGCTACTTCGCCGCTGCCCGACGTTTCAAATCATTCTTTGCCGCTTACCTCACGGACGCAAGCGGCAAAGTGAGCCGGATCCACGCAAATCGCATGATAAGCCGCATTTTTACAATATTATTCAGAAGCTTGGGCGCTGGTAAGCGGCGGTATGGAAGCATTCTATTAATGTTATTTGCTGCCGCTATGCTGGCGGCGGGGGCGAGAAAGTCCACTGGGTCGAGATGTTGTTGACTTTTTAGGAGCTTGAGCCTATTCTCCGCAGCGACTTTGAATGATTTTCACGGGCAGATGTAACGAAAATGTTTGGTAGACGGAATACAAACATAGTGTTGCTGTTCTCCATGTTGCTTGTGGTTCAGAGTCTCTTTGCCGACCAAATGGTTCTTCCCTCGACCAACCATTCAGTTACTGCGGAATTGTCGGGCTGTGCCATGGTGGATGGGGTTGCCGCAATGGACGATTGCGAATCGACCGGCACGGAATGCCTGTTTCAAGCCATGGCTGGCGGTTGTGGTGTCTCTTACTGCCCCGCGCTGGTGTCCGAAGTTTGGGTTTCTGGTGATGAGGGCTCAGAACGCCTGAAGACGTCTTTTTCGAATAATTATCGAGGCGTTGTTCTTGACCTCCTAACGTATCCCCCGAATTCCTTTCTAGTGTAAGCCAATTTTTTAGTTCTTTTCTGGTTCCGTTCACTGCTGAGCCGGATTGATTTGGTTACCTATGAGGAATTTCGCATGTCTTTTTCTAAAGCCCCTTTGTATGCTCTGTTCTTGCTCGTGTTTGCGCCTTATCTGCACGCTGAAAGCGCTAACGGCGATTTGACCGAACTGTCCAGACAGGCGTCTGCTCGGCTCGCCGATAAGCCATTCCGGCCCCATCATGCCATGCATGGCGCGATGTCAAAGCTGGATGCTGAAGATAAGAAAGAAATGATGCGCGCTTGCGCTAGCATGATGCGTGAACATCACCAGTCTGGTAGTTGAGGCTCTTTGCTGCGGGTGCGTTCGCGTGCCCGCTCTATCCCCCAGTCCAGCCCCTGATCTCAAGTTGCACGTCTCGGCCTTCAGTGATGCTTGGGTGTATCAAGTGCTGCGATTGAGTAGAGATATCTCGCAGAGGGTGCTTGGCGGCACATGAACTTGGCTTATTGCCATTAATTGGTAAATCGACATGTGTTTGGATCATGCAAGCTAAACGATTATGGCTGGTAGTATTCGCGGTGTTCCTCATAAGTGGCGGGCAGATGGTCTATGCTTGCGATACTGCGGAGCTAGCCTATCAACCTATTTGCTGTTGTGAGGACGGGATGACGGGTTGTGACCCGGAAGCTCCTGTTTTCCCAGTGGACGGGTGTGAACACGATAAGTCGACCGGCTTGCCCGGCTCCTGCTGCGAGGCCGAGTACAGGTCGGTGGTTAAAGACGCGGCTCCTACGGTGTTCAGTGATGATCGAGCCTTGACGTGGCTACCCCTCGTTGTCTTGGTGTGCTGGCCCTTTCAGGAATCGCCTTCAACCCTATTTATAGCAAACGCTCCCCCCGGCCCTGACTGGCTCCTTGCCCAGGCTGAAAGTGGTCGCACTGCCTACCTCGCCACCCTGCGTCTGCGTATCTGATTAATCCGCCCGATTTGTCGTGAGGCTATGGCCTGCCCTGTTGGGAGGCCGAGGATTTTTCGTTATGCCGATGGAAGGAATTCCCCATGCACAACCGAATTGGCGGCTTGATGGCCCTGATGGCGTTTATTGCACCACTGGTGGCTTTCGCTGCGCCGCCGCAACAACTACCAAACAGCCACCCCCTGCAGGACGACCTACAGGATGCAAAAGCGCTGACCGCCGAACAACTGGTGGCTGCCGTGCTGACCCGCAATCCGGGCCTTCAGGGGCTGGCGGCCGCCGCCGAGGCGGCAAATTACCGCATCGCCCCCGCCGGCGCTCTGGATGACCCCATGCTGACCTACGCGGGGGCGCCGAAAACCGCAGGCGGACCCCGTGGTTTTCAGGAGCGGGTGGAGCTGAGCCAAAGCCTGCCCTGGCCGGGCAAGCGTGGCCTGCGTGAAGACGCGGCCCGCGCCCGGGCCGAAGGCAGGGAGCAATCCCTTGCGGACGGCCGGCTGGCTCTCATGGCGGCCGCCAAGCGTTTATTTGCCGAATGGGCGTATATTCACCGCACTCTGAAGATAAAGCACGCTCACCGGGATCTGCTTACCGAGTTGCGGCGGGTTGCCGAGACCCAATACACGGTCGGGCGGGGCCGGCAGCAGGACGTGCTACAAGCCGAAGTGGAAGCCGCACGTATTGAGGCTGACATCGTCACTCATCAGCGACGCCGGAGCGAAGTGCAGGCAATGATCAACGGTTTGTTGAATCGTCCGCCTCAAAGCCCGTTGCCGCCGCCGGCGTCACTGCCTGCCCCTGCTGACCCTCCCACCTTGCGGATCTTGCATGAAGTTGCACTGGAGAAGCACCCGGAGCTGCGTCGTATCCAAGCACGCATTGCCGAAGCTAACGCCCAGCATAGCTTGGCCGAGAAAGAGTATTTCCCGGACTTCAAGTTGTCGGCCGGTTATAACGCGCTGTGGGATTCTCCCGACAAGCGTTGGGTGGTTGGCCTCAGCATCAATCTGCCGATTGATTTCTCCGGCAAGCGCAGCGCTCTCCGCGACGCTGCCGAAGCCGACGTCATGCGGTACCAGTGGCAATTGAGCGATCGGCAAGCGCAACTGCTTGCGCAACTGGAACAAGGGCGTGTCCGAGTACAAGAAAGGCAGGAGATCGTCGCTATTCATCAACAAAAGCTGGTGCCGCTGGCTGAGGAGAGCCTCAACGCTGCCGTCGCCGATTACCGGGCGGGTCAAGGCAGCTTCCTAACAATTATCGATGCCGAGCGGCAGCAGTTGCGGACTCAGGACAAGCTGGCTCGTGCCCATGCCGATTATATTCGGGCGCTGGCGGACTTGGAGCGCACCACTGGTAGGTCTTTGGGCGACGGCGACCGATTAACCGGAACCGGCCCAGCACCGACGAATATCCCCGTTCAGTCCTTTGGACAAGAGTAACGACTATGACTTCACGCACCACATTTATCTCACTTCTCGTTATCGGACTGCTGGTGGGTGCCGCCGGCGTATTGGGTCTTCAGAGGCTCTCCGGTGAGAAGGCAACCTCTGCCGTTCCCGATGAGGAGCCCTCCCTTAGCGCTTCCTACCAAAGCGGTCCCTTTCAATTGGGGGTTGAGATTGACCCGAAAACACCCCGGGTCGGTGAAAACGATCTGACCCTGGTATTGCTGGATGACTCTGGAGAGCCGGTCAGCGGTGCCGCCATCAAGGCGGTGGCGGAAATGCCCGCCATGGGCGCCATGCCCGCCATGCAGGCTCCGGCCGATATGCAGGAGATTGAGCCCGGTCTCTACCAGGGCACCTTTGAGCCCTCCATGGACGGTAGCTGGCCGCTGACCTTGCAAATCAGCAAGGAAGGCGTGGGATCCTCGCGGGCCAATTTTGATCTGGCCGTCGGACGAAAGGGCTTGCAGCCAGCCGGAGGCGTGACTGCTTTGAAGCGACAACAGGCGGGCGCCATGGGCAAGAACAGTGACGGCGAGTTGCCCTACCGCAGTGGCCCCTATCGCCTGGATGTGTCGATTGACCCTACCACGCCACGTGTGGGAGAGAACATCCTGAGCGTGGCTCTGCGCAATGCCGACGGTGCCCCACTGGACAACGCCGACATCAAAGCGGTGGCGGAGATGCCCGCCATGGGCGCCATGCCCGCCATGCAGGCTCCGGCCGATATGCAGGCGATCGAGCCCGGTCTCTACCGCGGCACCTTTGAACCCGCCATGGACGGTAGTTGGCCGCTGACTCTAAAGATTGAGGCGCCGGGTATGCCATCTCGGCAAATCAGCTTTGATTTGGCCGTCGGTCGCGAAGGCCTCCAACTGGCCTCCGGTGCCAGCCGAACCGACGGTGGCGGCATGGCCGAGGAGGCACCACCGGGTACGGTGACCCTGGACAATCGTCGTCGCCAGTTGATCGGTGTGGAAACCGCCGAGGCACAAACCTTGGCTATGACCCGCGCCATCCGCGCGGAAGGGCGGATTGCCTACGACGATACCCAACTGGCGGACGTCAGCCTCAAGTTTGATGCCTGGGTCGGCGAGCTCTACGCCGATTACGTGGGGGTTTACGTGGAAAAGGGAGAGCCCCTGTTTACCGTTTATGGTCCGGCGCTGCTCGCCGCTCAGCAGGAGTATCTGCAGTTGAAGCGCCGCAGTGGCGCCTCACAAACTTTGGTGACCGCCGCTCGAAAACGGCTTGCACTGTGGGACATGACCGACGCGGAAATCACCACCCTGGAAAAACGAGGAGAGCCCCTCGATTACGTCACCATGCACGCGCCCATCAGTGGCACAGTGGTGGCCAAGAATGTGGTGGAAGGGACCGCCCACAAGGCCGGGATGACGCTTTTGCGTATTGCCGATCTCTCCCAGGTCTGGGTGGAGGCCGATATCTACGAGGGCGAACTGCCCCTGGTGACGGAGGGCATGCCCGTTACCGTGACGCTTCCTTATCTGCCCGGTGAACAGTTTGAGGGCCAAGTGGACTACATTTACCCCTATTTGGACGACGTCAGCCGTACGGGGCGAGTGCGCCTTAGCGTCGCCAACCCTGAAGGTCGTCTCAAGCCCAATATGTACGCCGAAGTGAAGCTTAAGGCCGATCTTGGGCAGCGAGTGGCCGTGCCGGAAGAGGCGGTAATTATCGCGGGTGAACTGCGTGTGGTGTTCGAGGACCTGGGAGAGGGTCGGCTGGCACCGCGCAAAGTGCAAACCGGCCAACGGGCCGGCGGTTACATCGAAATCATCGAGGGGGTCGAGGCGGGTGACCGCGTGGTCACCTCCGGTAACTTCCTGATCGCCTCCGAGAGCCGACTCAAAGGAGGCATGGAGCAATGGTAAACGACGTACAGAAACATTCACCCGCTCATCCTCCCGCTGAAGGGGAGGGAATCGGCTGGTTGCAGCGAATTATTGGCTATTGCGGCCGTAACCCCCTGATTACGCTGGTGGCGGTACTCGCCCTCACGTTCGGTGGCTGGCAGGCCCTAATGCGGGCGCCCCTGGACGCCATTCCCGACTTATCCGATGTGCAGGTGATCGTCTTCACCGACTGGCCCGGGCGCAGCCCGGACTTGGTAGAGGACCAGATCACCTACCCCCTGACGACCGCCCTGCTGTCCGCGCCGGGGGTAAACTACGTGCGCGGCCAAAGCATGTTTGGCCTGTCTTTCGTCTATGTGATTTTTGACGACGGCGTAGATATGTACTGGGCCCGTTCCCGTGTGCTGGAGTATCTCAATGGCGCTGCCGCCGAACTGCCGGACGGGGTTACCCCGACACTGGGCCCGGACGCCACCGGCGTTGGTTGGGTCTATCAATACGCCCTGCGCGACACCACCGGCAACCACAGCCTGGCGGACCTACGTTCACTGCAGGATTTCAATTTACGCTATGCCCTGGAGGCCGTCGAAGGCGTGGCCGAGGTGGCTTCCATCGGAGGCTTTCAGCGCGAATACCAAATCAGTCTCGACCCCAACAAGCTCGCCTCTTATAACATCCCCATGAAACGGGTGGCGGAGGCGGTTGGGGAGTCCAATCAGGATGTGGGTGGACGCATCCTGGAGGTTGCGGGTCACGAACAGTTTATTCGCGGCCGGGGCTATGTGAAGTCCGTGGCGGACCTGGAAAAAGTAGTGCTAAAAACCACGCCGGGTGGTGTGCCGATAACAGTAAAAGACGTCGGCCACGTGGCCCTGGGGCCCGCCATGCAGCGCGGTCAGGCGGAGCTCGATGGAGAGGGCGTGACTGTGGGCGGCATTGTGGTAATGCGCTACGGCGACAACGCCCTGGAGGTGATCGAGAAGGTCAAGCAACGGCTTCAGGAAGTCAAAGCGGGGTTGCCCGAAGGGGTCGAAATTGTACCGGTTTACGACCGTTCGACCCTGATCAAGAACGCCATCGACACCCTGGGCAAAACGCTGATTGAGGAGATGCTGATCGTCTCCCTGATCATCGGCATTTTCCTGCTGCACGTGCGCTCGACCCTGGTGGCGGTGATCACGTTGCCAGTGGCGGTGATGATGGCGTTCATTCCCATGTACTTTCAGGGACTCACCGCCAACATCATGTCACTGGGGGGCATCGCGGTAGCCATCGGCGCCATGGTGGATGCGGCTATTGTTATTATCGACAACGTGCACAAAAGGCTGGCCCGATGGCAAAGCCCTGATGCCGACCCGGAGGAGCAGGCCAAATCCCGCCGAGACGTGGTGATCGAGGCCATGCAGCAGGTCGGGCCCAGTATCTTTTTCTCGCTGGCGATCATCACCATCTCCTTCATGCCGGTATTCGCGCTGGAAGGCACAGAGGGCCGCATGTTCAAGCCGCTGGCCTTTACCAAGAGCTACTCCATGGCGTTTGCGGCACTGCTGTCCATTACCCTGGTGCCGGCCCTGGCGGTGTGGCTCATTCGCGGCAAGATCCGCGCCGATCGCAGCAAGCTGAATCAGTGGCTGGTGGCCGCCTACCGGCCCGTGGTGGCCTTTGCCGCGCGTTTTCGGTGGGGGATAGTCGGCGGGGCCGTGCTGGTGTTGCTGTTAACAGCGGTTCCTTTTCGTCAGTTGGGCAATGAGTTTATGCCGCCTCTGAACGAGGGTTCGATTCTCTTTATGCCCACGACTCTGCCGGGCATGTCCATTGGGGAAGCCACCCAGACCATGCAGACCATGGATGGCATTATTGCCGACATCCCCGAAGTGGCGCACGTTTTCGGCAAAGTGGGCCGCTCCACCAGCGCCACCGATCCCGCACCTTTGTCCATGGTGGAAACGGTAATCACGTTGAAGCCTGAGGACCAGTGGCGCGAGGGCATGACCTGGGACGGGCTGCTTCAGGAGATGGACGCGAAACTGAAGTTCCCGGGTATGCCCAATATCTTCTGGATGCCAATCCAGACCCGAACCGAGATGCTGGCCACCGGCATTCGTTCGGCCCTGGGCATCAAGGTGTTCGGCCCGGATCTGGCCACCATCGAAAAAACCGGCATCGCCATAGAAAATGCCCTGCAGGAGGATGAGCGCACCGCCGGTGCCACCCGCAGCGCCTTTGCCGAGCGCAGCACTGGTGGTTACTTCCTGGATTTCACGGTGGATCGGGCGGCGGCAGCTCGCTTTGGCCTCAACGTGGCCGACGTGGAGCGGGTGATCATGGCGGCCATGGGAGGCAAGGTGGTATCGCAAACCGTGGAAGGGCGGGAGCGCTACAACATTCTGGTGCGTTATGCCCGGGACTACCGCGACAACATTGAGGCATTGGGGCGGGTATTGGTGCCCACTCCCACCGGCGACCAGATCCCCATCACCCAAGTGGCGGACATCGAGTTTCAAACCGGTCCGCCCTCTATTCGCAGCGAAGACGGTCAACTGGTGGGTTTTGTCTTTGTTGACGTCGATAGCGAAGTCGGTATTGCCGACTACGTGGAGCAGGCCAAACAGGTGGTGGCGGACAGGGTTGACGTTCCCTCGGGCTACCGTCTGGCCTGGGCGGGGCAGTTCCAGTATTTCGAGCGGGCCAAGGCCAAGCTCCAGATACTGGTCCCGGCTACCCTGTTTTTGATCTTCTTCATGCTGTTTTTGCATCGCGGTTCCCTTACCGAAACCCTGGTGGTGATGTTGAGCGTGCCCTTTTCCCTCAGCGGCGCGGTCTGGCTGCTGTGGTGGCTGGGTTTTAAGCTCAGTGTGGCCGTCTGGGTGGGTATGATCGCGGTGGCTGGCCTGGCCGTGGAACTGGGGCTGCTGATGATGGTGTACCTGGATATCGCCTGGCGGGACCGGGAGGCGGAGCGCCGACTCAATACCCGCGGGGATATGGCGGAAGTCATCCAGAGCGGCGCCGGCCAGCGCATCCGTCCCATGCTGATGACCGGGCTAGCCCTGTTTATGGGATTGATCCCGATCCTGCTGTCCAGCGGGACGGGCGCCGACGTCATGCAGCGCATCGCCGCGCCCATGGTGGGTGGCGTGATCTCTGCCCTGTTGATGGTACTGGTGGTATACATCTTCATGCTATGGCGGGGACGCGGTCTGCCCAAGGGAGCGCCGACATCACCGCCGAAAACTTAATGTGTCATCGCCGCCCGGTACCGATTCGTACTTTTGGTGCCGGGCGGTGGTACTTCCGGAGCTCTACTTACTTTAATTGGAGGCAACCCATGAAAAAATTTATGCGTTCATTTTTACTTTTAGCATTCACATTGCTGGCAAACACCGCTCTGGCTGCCGAACAAGCTTCGGCTGGGATGATGCAAGACTCCGGCATGATGGGCGCTGGTTTTATGTTGGCGTGTATTATCTTGCTGATCCTGCTGTTCATTGCGTTGGCTCTGGCGATCCTGTCCATGATTAAGTACCTGTTCTTCAGTAAATCCAAAAAAGGAGACCGTTCATGACAACCTTTCTCCGTTGGGAAAGGCGATACACATCGATCCTGAGAGGGGCATTGATGCTGACCGTTTACTTGGCCAGCTTGCCGTCGGTGCAGGCCGCCGAAACCATTGATGCGACGCTGTATAAAAATCCGAGTTGCCGGTGCTGCGACCAATACGCTGCGTACTTGCGCCAGCACGACTATGAGGTCAAGGTGACTGAAAGCCCCAACTTGAAGCAGTTCAAAGCCGGGCATGGCGTACCGTCCCGCTTACAAAGTTGTCATACCATGCTGCTCGATGGGTACGTGATCGAGGGTCATGTTCCGGTGGGGGTTATCAACAAGCTCCTGGACGAACGGCCAGATATCCGCGGTGTATCGCTTCCCGGCATGCCCCAGGGGTCGCCGGGAATGTCTGGGCAAAAGCGGGAGCCTTTTGTGATTTATGCGATTACGGATGACGAAAGGTCGATCTACGCCACGGACTGAAACAGAGGTCACCGTCATGACGAAGAGCGAGAAAGAAAACGAGCCGGGGCGAGGCGCCCGAGTGCGCAGCTTGCGCCAGTGGTTCAGGCGCCGTCCCATTGCCGTCGCGGTCTGCCTGGTGGCATTGATAGGTCTCGCGCTCGGTTGGAACTGGCTGGCGGCGAGTGGGTTGCTCGTCGTGGCCCTGGTTGGCCTGGGGTGTCTGATGATGTGCGTTTTGGGCATGCACAGCGGGCACGATAAAGGAGACGAAAACTAAACGCTCCGAAAACCGGCGTTTCCCATGGAATGTCGGGAGAGCCCAACCACCGCACCTGTGAGGGTATCAAACGATGAATGAACTTATGGGCCATGCGGGGCTATGGGGCATTGCACTGATTGTTATTGCATTGGTCTCCTGGATGTTTTATCGGTATTTTGCGCCGAAAAGCTGGCGTGAATGGGCGGGTGCCGGGTTGGTGCAAGCTTTCATCGTCGCACTTTATGCCGAGATGTACGGCTTTCCACTGACGATTTATCTACTGGTGCGGTTCTTCGGGCTGGATAGCGATTACGTTAGCGCCAACCTGTGGGCCACCCTGATAGGGTTGGGTGAAACCGGCATGCTGATCTCCATGTTGCTTGGCTATGCACTCGCTTTCATCGGCATTGGCCTACATTGTTCTCGGTTGGGTTGTTTCCGCTTATTGTATTTGCCTACTACCGGCTGGCGCAGCGAGAGGAGCGGCAAGTGATGGAGCGGTTCGGTGACGCCTACAGGGCCTACCAGCGACGGGTTCCATGTTCCTGCCTGGTTGGCGTCAATGGCGGCAGCTCGCGGATGCCTCGCTGGACGAAACCGATCACAAAAATTCTGAATGATGTTTCGCGAGTCAGATTCCCCGGCTAGGGAAGATTTGCGACTCTGGCGAGAATGTCTAGACTTGAAACTAGCGTTTCGTCTAGGCATCCATGGCAGGGGGCCCGAAGCCCTTTGGCAATAGCAGATTAAAATTTCAGCCTCTGAGGCAGAGTAAACTTGAGAAGTTAGAAGTTATGAGCGCTACACAACAATACTTACTGCTGCTGGGATTGGCACTGGGTATCCTGGGCGCGGTGTTAAGCCTGTATGGTTTAGCCCGTAGTGTGGGTCCAACACGGCAGGAACCTGGCAAGGATGTGCCGGCAAGCGCCGGAGTGCTGTCGCGGGCTCCGGTCTGGGGACGTTATCATGCGCGCTATTACGGTTATGCATTGCTGTTTTTGGCGTTCGATATGGAGATGGCCTACATGTACCCTTGGGCGGTTGTGTTCAAGGAAGTAGGGCTGGTTGCTTTACTTGACATGGGCGTGTTTCTTGCGATTCTCTTTCTTGGGTTGCTTTACGGATGGAGTCAGGGCGCTCTGAGGCGGCAATGATGACCGAGGTCGCAACGACACTTGCAGGCGCACGCAAAGGGCGTCCATCTATCCTGCGAAGGTGGGTTGGGCAGGCTCTGGCGCGCAATTTGAGCTGCCTGGTAGTCCCTGGGCCGGAAGTGGCCCTGGCGCATGGGCTGAACCTGGCGGCCGCAGACATGCGCATCGCCGCCACGCCGCGCGATGCCACTGTGCTCCTGGTTGTCGGTGAGCTATCTCAGAAGTTGGACGAGGCCACCGCAGTGCTCTATGCCCAGATGCCTAGGCCGCGAGCTATTCTAGTGCTCGGTGGGTCAGAACCTTCGTCTTTGCCTAAAGCTGACGTTTCCGCGGATCTCTCACAAACCGAACTGATGGAGGCGGCCACTCGGCTGCAGCGGTTGCTGGCTGAAGACGCCTTCGCCGCCTCGCCTGACGATTTTGACTCATCAATCCTGCAAACCAGAACTGAGTACGTCTGCCCCATGCACCCGGAAGTGGTGGAGGACGAACCAGGTAGCTGTCCCAAATGCGGCATGGATTTGGTGGCGCGCGAAGCCGGCGGCGACGCGGATGCTGGGGAGCACGACCATTCCGGCCACGGTCACGGCGATCATGATCACGGAGACCACGACCACGGCAGCTCGGGATTCATGTCCATGGTCGAGGTTACCAAAGACCTGCCTCGCAGCGCTGACGGTTTGGCAATGGACTGGCTTGAGGTGCCCTTCGGCCCCTGCTTTCCCGGTTTGCCGGGAGGATTGAGACTGACCTTGACGCTCGACGGTGACGGGGTGACCGAGGGCCAAGCGACATCTCTGGTAGCTATGGGCACCCCCTCTGAAGAGGTGGCGGTCGAAACCTTCATCGAGCGCCTGGCGGCGGCCACGCCGTTGGCACCGGTAAGTTACCGCCTCTTGGCCTGCCGCGCTATCGAGCAGGCGGCTGGTCTGGAGCCAGATCCGGCCGTCGAGCGGGGCCGGGCGGCCGCTCTTGAGCGAGAGCGCATCGCCAGCCATCTGGGCTGGCTGGCCCAGTTGGGCCGCCAGCTCAGCTTTGTCTGGTTGACACGTCGTGCGGCGGCTTTGCAATTGGAAACCCAGCGCGCCGACGGGGAGCAGCTTGTTGTCCTGCGGCCGGCGCTGCAGGCGCTCATCGCACGGCTCGAGCATACGCCCCTTCTCAAAGCGCGCTTGAAAGGCATCGGCGCTTTGCCCCACGGCTCCCAGGATCTAAGAGGCCCGGTGGCACGCGCCTCCGGCCGGACCGAAGATGCCCGCCAGGCGGACGCAATGTATTGCGAGCTGGGTTTCGAGCTGTACATTGAGGGCGCTGGGGACGCCTGGGCGCGTTTCCGGCAGCGGCATGTTGAGATCGTGACCAGTCTCGATCTCGTAGAGGCCGCCGGAGACCCTGAGCTCCCCAAGCTGCGAGCCATCGACAGCCCTTCCGGAACGGGGGAGGCGACCGTGGAAACGCCGCGCGGCCGCTCCACATTGCAGCTGACCCTGGAGCGAGGGCAGGTGGTATCGGTCGAGCTGGACGGCGCCTGCCGCCAACATATCGGCCTGGCCGCCGACCTGGTCGAAGGTCAGGAATTGGGTGATGCCTTGGTGGCGGTCGGGTCACTGGATCTCTCGCCCTGGGAGGTGAGCTCATGACTGTCGCCATAGTGTTGCTCACACTGTTGGTTGGCGCTTGGTTACTGGCTGTGATTGAGGCCTGGCTCACGACCGGCCGCCTGCGACCGGTCGCCCCGCTGCTTGCGGGCCTGTCGCACCTGGGCCGCGAGTCCATCTTGGCGCGCAAGCCCGACCGGCTGTTTTTCGAGACCGCACCAGTGTTGTTGCTGGTGGTGGCGGTGCTCGGTGCTGCCGTACTTCCGCTGACGCCGGATCTGGTCATTGCTGATCTGGCCACCGGCGCCTTGTTTCTCAACGCGGTGCTTGCCTATGTGTTGGTATCGCTGATCATGGCGGGTTGGGGCCCGAACGGCGCCTACGCGATGATAGGTGGCTGGCGTTTTCTCGGCCAACTTATCGCCTACTCCATGCTTATCGTCATGCCCATTACGGCGACCGCCATGCGCGCCGAGTCCCTGTTGAACAGCGTCATCGTCGAGTCTCAGGCCGGTTTATGGAACATCGTTTACCAACCGCTCGGGTTTGTGTTGTTTTTCATCGCCGCTATGGCGTTGGCGTTCCGCTCACCCTTCGACCTGCCTACCGCACCCGGCGAGTTAGCCGGCGGGGTCGACGCCGAATACACCGGCGTGCGCCTGACAGTGTTGCGGCTAGCACGATTGGTGATGCTAATCACCCTGTCTGCCGCGACTACGGTGTTCTTTCTCGGTGGCTGGCAGGGGCCGCTTTTGCCGCCCTGGGCCTGGAGCCTGATCAAGACTCTGGCGGTAGCCGTATCGATGTTGCTGGTTGGCTACTATTTGCCGCGTATTCGCGAGGCGGATCTGCTGGGTTGGTGCTGGAAGTTTGGAATCCCCCTGGCGCTGCTCAATATTTTGATAGTCGGATTGCTCATCCTGGTGGTGCCCTAATGGTTGCACAGGCTTTTTTTGTCGGCGTATTCGGGCTGGCTGCGATCGGTTTCGGTGTGGCGGTGTTCCGTACCGCGTCTATGGTGCGTTCTGCGCTGGCGCTGCTGTTTTCACAGGCCGCCGTGGGCTGCATGTTTCTGGCCATGCAGGCCGAATTTCTGGGCGTGCTGCAGATTATGATGATGGCCACCGAAATGAGCATCATGGCCATCTTCATGGTGATGTTCATGATGGACCCCGGTGGGCTTGGCGGGATGGATATGAGCCACCAGAAGCGCTTTTCGATTGGTGCTGGAGCCATTGCCGCCACCACCGCCATCTCGGTAGCGCTGTTCTCTGATTGGGGGCCGATATTCGCCGAGGCGCCGGATGCTGCAATGCAAACGCGGGAGCTCGGTTTTGAAATGTTGGATCGCTCTATGCTGATTTTCGAGACCGCCGCTATCACCATCCTGACCGCAATGATCGCGGCTACGGCAGTAGCGATTCCGGTGCGCCAGCCCGGCGTCGACACAGGAAAGCTCGACAAGGAAAACGGTGATAAAGAACAGGAGGCTTCAAAATGACTCCGGTACTGATCCTGGCACTTCTGACCGGCGCCATTCTCTTTGGTGTCGGTATCTATGGCGCGCTCTCGCAGACTAACCTGGTCATGATAATGATGGGAGTGGAGCTGATTCTGGCGGGCGCGCTGGTGAACCTTGTGGCCTTCTGGCGCTTTCTGCATCCGGAGGTCTACGCCGGACAGATGTTTGTGCTGGTGGTAATGACGGTTATGGCAGTGGAGATGGCCGTCGGTTTCGGCGTCGCAATTGCACGCTTCCGGGCCAAGGGCTCGGTCGAGATGGAAGAGGCCGGAGACCTGCAGGGATGAGTGACCTGGTCTTGCCCATAGTGTTCCCTTTGCTTGCGGCCGCTGCCATTCTGCTGCTGCGCCGGGGAATGGTTATTTGGGCGCTGGTCGGGGTCGCACTTAGTTTGGCGGCAAGCCTTAAGCTTTTGGGGGCGGTCGCCAGTGGTGACTCCGCAACCCTGCTGCTGCCAGGCTTGCCGGATCTACCCTTGCGGTTGACCGCCGAGCCGTTAACCGCGTTGCTCAGTGTAGTGGTTGCCGCCGTGGCGACTTGCGTGTTGATTTATTCGGTAGGCTATATGAAGCGGGAGTCCGGCCTACCCCGCTTTTTTGCCGTTATGTCCTTGTTTGTTGCCGCCATGCAGGCCCTGGTTCTGGCCGGCGACTGGGTTCTGGTGCTCGCCGCCTGGGAGCTGATTGGCTTGTGCAGTTACCTGCTGATCGGTTTCTGGTTTCAGCGGCCCGAAGCGGCGAACGCCGCGAGCCGTGCCTTTCTCTACACCCGCAGTGCCGATCTTGGTCTGTACATCGCGATATTCACCCTCATGGGGGCGGCGGGCACCAGCGAGATCGCCGCCACCCTGAATGTCGACGGAGACACCGCCGTGGCGGCCGGGCTTTTGTTGCTGCTCGCTATCATGGGCAAGTCTGCCCAGATCCCCCTCCAGGACTGGCTTATGCGTGCCATGGCGGGGCCCACACCGGTGTCGGCGTTGTTGCACTCGGCGACACTGGTGGCAGCAGGTGCCATTTTACTGATCCGTGTAGCGCCGCTGCTGACGCCGGAAGTTTTGCTCGCTATTGGGCTGGTGGGCGGTATTACTACCGTGGCGGCAGGTCTGATTGCGCTTGCCGAACGTGACCTCAAGCGCCTGCTGGCGGCCTCAACCGCCAGTCAGTATGGTCTGATGCTGATTGCGGTCGGCGCCGGGGTGCCGCTGGCGGCGTTGTTGCATCTGCTTGCCCATGCCGCCATCAAGAGTGGCCTGTTTTTAGCAGCCGGTGAATTTCAGCATGCGCGCGGCGGCACGGCTCTGGAGCGCTTGCGTGGTGTAGGGCGCGTCCGGCCCTGGACTTTCTTCGGCTTCGCATTGGCAGCGCTGGCCCTAGTGGGTGCTCCACCGCTGAGCGGCTTCTTCTCAAAGGACGCGGTGATCGCCGCCGCACTGTCCGCGCCAAGTGTCGCCTGGCTCGCTCCCCTGGCACTGGCGGGCACACTGCTGACCGGTGCCTACTTGGCTCGCGCGCTGCGGCTGCTATGGCACGAGCGCGAGGAGGGTGAAAACGAAAACCGTTCGGTGGCCGGCGCCCGCTGGATGGGGCTGGGAGTATGGGCCCTGGTAATCCCAGCCGTCTTCCTGGGTCTGACCTTCGGTCCCATTGAAGCCTTGTTGGGTTTGCCCGGCCCTGGAGACCATGGCACTACCGCCATGCTGTTCGGGCTTCTCGCGGCAGCGGCCGGTCTGGCGCTGGGCTGGCTGGTACCGGCATCTCGCTTGCTTGGCCCTTTCCACCCCTGGGCACAATCGGGGCTGGTCATCGCCGGAGGGCTCTCCTTCTGGATCGGCCGACCAGCCATGGCCATTGCCTACGGCTGCCAGCGCCTGGAGCGTGGCCTATACGCGACCGTCCTGAGTGTCGGCCGCGGAGGCTTCTTCATTGCTCGAGGTTGCGGGCGCGTGGAACGAGGTTTGTATGCGGTGGTGTTGGGTACTGGCCGTGCCAGCTTGGCCGTGGCGCACTTGGTTCGGGTAGGAGATGAGCGCCGAATCGACGGCCTGATCTTCGCCCTGGTGGCCAGCGTACGAGGCTGGGGAGACCGCGCCCGCGTCCTGCAAAGCGGTTGGATTCACCACAGTCTGGCTATCAGCGCCGTGGTTACCGCCGTAACACTGATCATACTGCTTTCAGCCTCGTTGAGTTTCTAGAGGATAGCCATACTCATGCTACCAATTGTATCCCTTACTCTGTTTTTGCCGCTCGCCGGTGCCGCCCTGATTCTGGCCCTTCCGGGGCCGACGGCGCGAACCGTACACAGCATTGGTATTGGCACCGCCAGTTTAACTCTGGTCGGGGCGCTGGCCATGTGGCTGGAGGGAGTGAGCGGCGCGGGCTTTTCCCAAGTCGAAGAGCTCGAATGGATTCCGGCTATCGGTGCCGCCTACCGGGTCGGTGTGGACGGCATCAGCCTGCCCCTGGTGCTGCTGAGTGCTATGCTGTTTTTGGGGGCATTCATCTATGCTTCGTCGCTGCGCGAGCGCCCGCGCGCCTACGTGGCTTTGGTTCTGCTTCTAGAAACTGCAGCAATCGGCACCTTTGCCGCCCTCGACGGAATTCTGTTCTATGTGTTCTTCGAAGTCTCCCTGGTGTCGATGTATTTCATGATTGCCGGTTGGGGCCATGAGGACCGGCAGCGGGCGGCTCTGATGTTTTTTATCTACACGCTTCTGGGCAGCCTGCCGTTATTGCTCGCCATCCTGGGGCTTTACCTCGGCAGTCCCGATCCCAGCTTCGACATGCGCGCCTGGATCGCTAATCCACCGCTGGAAGGGGCTGCGGCCATGTGGGCGCTGGTCGCCATGCTGGTTACTTTTGCGGTCAAGATCCCCGCCGTACCGTTGCACACTTGGTTACCTGCCGCCCACGTCCAGGCGCCGACTGTCGGCAGTGTCATCCTGGCCGGCATCATGCTGAAATTTGGAACCTACGGGCTGGTTCGCTTCGCCCTACAAATGACTCCCGAGGCGTTCCACGAAGCCGGCGTCGTTGTCCTGGTGTTCGGTGTCATCGGCGCGCTCTATGGCGCCTTCGCCGCTCTGGCGCAGACCGATCTCAAGCGTCTGGTGGCCTATACGTCGATTAACCACATGGGCTATGTGATCATCGGCGTCGCCGTGGCTGCACTGGCTCTGGACCCTTCAGTGCGTGCCACCGCACTCGATGGCGCCGTCCTGCAGATGTTCAGTCACGGTTTGGTTACCGGTGCATTGTTCTTCCTGGTGGGGATGATTCAGGAGCGCGCACATACTCGCGAGATGGGCGAATTTGGCGGCCTACTAAAAACGGTTCCGCTGTTGGGCTGGTCCTTTATGTTGGCGGCCTTTGCGTCGCTGGGCCTGCCTGGTCTGGCGCACTTTCCAGGGGAGTTCCAGATATTTCTGGGTACGCTTGGTAGTGTGCCCGCCGCCGTCGTGTCGATACTGGGCCTTGCTATCATTGCGGGTACCTTTCTCAAAGCGATTCGCGAAACCTTTCTTGGCGAGCCTCAGTCACGTTGGCATAGCATGCCCGACCTGAGTTTGCGCGAAGTGCTCGCGCTGGCGCCATTACTGGTTCTCACCGTAGCTACCGGGGTGGCACCATCCTGGGTGCTGGACACCATTCACCGGACTGCCTCGGCGTTGGTGCTATAATGGGGCGTGATCTGGCATTGTTAATTCCCGAGATCGCTGTGCTGCTAGCCGCAGTCAGCGCGCTGATTGCAGAAATACTGCGCAGGCCTCGAGCTTCGCTGGCTCTCGCCATGCTGGGCCTGTTCGTCGCCACGGGACTGACCATACGTTTGGTGGGTACAGACACCACCGTATTCGGTGGCAGTTTTCGGATAGACGCGCTCAGCATCTGGGCAAAGCTGATTTTATTGCCGGCGACGATGCTGTCTTTGCTGCTGGCGAGCGCGGAAGTGCGCGGCACCGTGCGTGAGGGCACGGTCTACAGTTTATTATGTTTAGCTACCGTTGGTGCTCTTATTCTAGCCGGCGCCGGCGATATGATGTTTCTGGTTCTGGGCCTGTTGCTCACCAGTTTGGCGACCTTTGCTCTGGTGGCCTACCCGGACGACGATCCTGCCACCGAAGCCGCCATGAAATACTTTGTGTTTGGTTCGGTGGCTGGCGCGGTGATGATCTTTGGTCTCACGTACTGGTTCGGTGCCGCCGGCTCCACAATGATTGCCGACCTTGAGGGTACGGAGGCCATCCCTTTGGCTGTCATATTCGGTTTGGTGGCGGTTATTGTCGGTCTTGGCTATAAAGCATCTCTGGTTCCATTTCATTTTTGGGTGCCGGATGCCTATGAAGGTGGGCCCTTATCGGTTGCAGCCTTCCTGTCTGTGGTGCCCAAGGTGGGCGCGTTGTTTGCGCTAACTCAAGTGTTTCGTGACCTGCCTTCCGAAAGCGGTGGGCCCGCTGTTATCGCGGGACTAGCCGTACTGAGTATGACCTACGGTTACCTTGCCGCGTTGGTGCAGGATAATGTTGTTCGACTGCTGGCTTACTCATCTATTGCCCAGTCCGGGTACTTCCTCCTGGGTATTGTGGCGCTGGGCGAAAGTTCTTTTGCTTTGCCATCAATCATTTTTTTCGCTGCCGCGTACGCCGCTATGAATCTGGGGGCTTTCGCCGTTATCGCTGCGGTTGGGCGTACGCTAAACGATTTCAACGGCCTGGGGCGCGCTCAACCACTGGTGGGAGTCGCCATGGTACTTTTCCTGCTCTCGCTGGTAGGCATTCCGCCACTCGCTGGTTTCGTTGGCAAATTCCTGCTCTTTGCCGCTGCTATCCATGCGCAGTTTACCTGGTTGGCTGTAGTGGCGATTCTCAACAGTGTGCTCGCTCTCGCAGTATATATGCGTATTATCGTGCCTATGTATAGGCAAGAAGAGGTGCCTCATGACGCTGCTAGTATTTGGATCGATATCGTGACGCTAACGGCGCTGTTAGCCACGGTTACTATTGGACTGGCCGCCCAGTTCTTCTTTGTGAAGTCGATGGCATAGCGCATTCTCGGCGTCGTTCCTAGACAGATACTTGTTGTGTTTACCGTTACTTCTGATATCTCGCTCATCATCTTTCCCAGAGAAGTCAGAAGCTTCAATGTTATTTGCTGCCGCTATGCCGGCGGCGGGGGCGAGAAAGTATGGATTCGATAACGCAGGCGGCCCTGGGGGGCGCCCTGGGCGGGGCGGTGCTGGGGCACCGGTTCGGGCGCGCCGCGGTGGTCGCCGGCGCGCTGCTCGGCACTCTGCCGGACATGGACGTTCTGATCGACTACGGCGACGCGGTGGCCAACTTCTCCCAGCACCGCGGTTTCAGCCATTCACTGCTGGTGCTGGCGCCGCTGGCGGTGGTGCTGGCGGCGCTGCTCAGCCGCTGGCAGCGCGGCCTATCGTTCCGCCGCTGGCTGACCTTCACCGGCGCCATCCTGATCACCCATCCCCTGCTGGACGCGTTCACCACCTACGGCACCCAACTGCTCTGGCCGCTGGGGCCGCCGGTGGCCTGGCACAGCATTTTTATCATCGACCCGCTCTATACGCTGCCGTTGCTGGTGGCGGTGGTGATCGCGCTGATCCGACCGCCGGCGATCCGCGCGCTGACGGTGGGGTTGGTGCTGTCGAGTCTCTACCTGGCCTGGAGTCTGGCCGCGCAGCAGTGGGTGGATCACCGGGTGCAGCAGGCGCTGGCCGGTACCGGCTATCAGACGGCGCCACGGATGGTGCAGCCGATGCCGTTCTCCACCCTGCTGTGGCGCGCCACGGTGCTGCACCGGGAAGAGCGCCTGGAAATCGTCACCGGGCTGCTCGACGGCGACATCCCGCTGCATATCGAGGGGTTCCCCCGCGACGCCAATCTGGTGGCCGCGGCCAAGCAGCTCGACGATGGACGGCGGCTGGAATGGTTCACCGGGAGCTTTCTGGACTATCGATTGGAGGACGGGCGTCTGGTGGCCACCGACATCCGCCTTGGCGTGCCTGGCGCCCACCCCTTCCAGTTCGTGATCGCCGAGGCGCAGGGCGAGCCCGACAATCTGACCTGGCAGGCGGTGCGCAGCACGCGCCTGGCCCGGCCGATGGTCAACGAAGACGCCTGGCCTGCGCTGTTCCGCCGCACCCTGGCGCTCAGCCCGGTGCTGTGTCTGCACGAGCTTAAGCTGGCTGCGACCGGCGCTGTCTGCGATGGAGCGCTGCCGCCGCTGGGTTCGCCCTGAACCCGGCTAATCCCAGCCGGCGAGCACCAGCTTGCCGATGGTCTTGCCGGACTCGATGCGCCGGTGGGCCTCTTTCAGGTTGGCGGCGTTGATCGGCCCCAGGGACTCCGAGAGGGTGGTCTGCAGCACCCCTTCTTCCATCAGCCGGGCGGCGGCGCGCAGGATCTCGCCCTGGCGCTCCATGTCGACGCCGAACAGGGCGCGGGTGAACATGAATTCCCAGGCGAAGCGGGCGCTTTTCGGTTTCAGCGGGTTCACGTCCAGGGGGCCACGGGCGTCGACAATGGTGACAATGCCGCCCAGCGGCGCCACCAGTTCGCAGGCGTCGCTCCAGTAGGCGTCCGGTTCCTGGGCCAGCAGGATCGCGTCCACCTGGTCGATACCCAGCCCTTTCATGGGCTCGCGCAGGCCGTTGCGATAGTCGATGGTGTGGGTGGCGCCCATGGCGGTGCACCAGTCCGCGGAGGTCTGGCGTCCGGCGGTGGCGATCACCGTCATGCCGAAGTGGCGGGCGGCCAGCTGGGTGGCGATGGAGCCGACACCGCCGGCGCCCCCCACCATCAGCAGGGTCTTGCCGGCGGCGTTTTCAGGCGTCAGGCCGAGCTGGTCGGTGAGGCTTTCCCAGGCGGTAAGCACGGTCAGCGGCAGGGCGGCGGCCTCCTGCATGCCGGTGCCTTCGGGCATTTTCGCCACCAGGCGCTCGTCCACGCACTGGTACTGGGCGTTGCTGCCCTGGCGCTGCATGGCGCCGGCGTACCAGACCCGGTCGCCGGGCAGGAAGTCGCGGACTTCGGCGCCTACCGCTTCCACCCGACCGGCGGCATCATAGCCGAGTACTTTATGGCCCTTCTCCGCCAGGGGGCGTTGGCGTACCTTGGTGTCCACCGGGTTGACCGATACCGCCTCCACCGCCACCAGCAGGTCGCGGGGGCCTGGTTTGGGCTGTTCCAGCTGGATGTCTTCCAGGGCGTGGACGTCTTCGATGGCGCGGGGTTGGTTAAAGCCGACGGCCTTCATAGGGTCTCCGTGGGAATACGAATGTCACTGGGGTTTTAAATAATAAGGATACCATCATGCGTTTTGACGAATACCGCAATCTCGACGGCGTGGCGCTGGCCAAACTGGTGGCGGACGGGGAAGTCACCGCCGCCGAACTTCTGGAGCTGGCCATCGCCCGTGCCGAGGCGGTGAACCCGGCCCTCAATGGTCTGATTATCCCGCTTTACGACCAGGCCCGGGAACAGGCGGCCGGCTCCCTGAGCGGCCCCCTGGCCGGGGTGCCCATGCTCACCAAGGACCTGTTCCAGGAGATCGGCGGCGCGCCCAACTATCAGGGCAACAAGGCCCTCAAGCAGGCCGACAACCATGCCGCCGTGGATTCTGAACTGGTGCGCCGCTGGAAGGCGGCCGGGGTGGTGCTTTTCGGGCGCACCAATACGCCGGAATTCGGCGCCAAGGGCATCACCGAGCCGGAGGCGTTCGGCGCCACCCGCAACCCCTGGAACACCGACCACACGCCGGGTGGCTCCTCCGGCGGTTCCGCGGCCCTGGTGGCGGCGGGCGTGGTGCCGTTCGCCGGCGCCAACGACGGCGGCGGCAGCATCCGCATTCCCGCCGGCTGCTGTGGCCTGTTCGGTCTCAAGCCGGGGCGCGGGCGCACCCCCTGGGGGCCCAACTTCAGCGAGGCCATGCACGGCATTTCCATGAACCATGTGGTGACCCGCTCGGTGCGCGATTCCGCGCTGCTGCTGGACGCCACCCAGGGCGAGGAAGTGGGCAGCCTGTTCCGCATCGCGCCGCCGGAGCGCAGCTACCTGAGCGAGCTGGAGAGCGACCCCAAGCCGCTGCGGATTGCATTCTCCACCACCTCGCCGATCGGCACCGAGGTGGACCCGGAAGCGGTGGCCGCGGTGGAGGACGCCGCCCGCCTGCTGGAGTCCCTGGGCCACAAGGTGGAGCAGGCGTCGCCGAAAATGGACATGCTGGCGATGAGCATGGACTGGCTCTCCATGTGGTTCGCCAACTGCGCCGCCAGCGTGGACTGGGTGCGCGACGAGACCGGCTGCGGCAACGACGGTTTCGAACTGGACACCCTGGCGATGGCGGCGTTCGGCCATGCTACCTCGGCGCCGGACTACGTGCGTGGTTACCAGCGCTGGCAGGGGTATTCCCGGGCGCTGGCGGAATTCCACCAGCAGTACGATCTGTGGCTGACGCCCACCCTGGCGTTGCAGCCGGCGCGCATCGGCGCCTCGGAAACGCCGGCCTGGCAGCAGCGCATGCTCAAGGTGATTCTCAAGGTGGGCGCCGAGAAGCTGGTGATGAAAACCGGCCTGGTGGAGCAGACGGTGAAGGAGAACCTGAAGTACGTGCCGTTCACTCAGCTCGCCAACGTCACCGGCGTGCCCGCCATGTCGGTGCCGCTGCACTGGTGCGAAAGCGGCCTGCCGCTGGGGGTGCAGCTGGTCGGCGATCACGGCAGTGAGGGCCTGCTGTTCAAACTGGCCGGTCAGCTGGAGCGGGCGCGGCCCTGGTTCAACCGCATGCCGGATCTGTAACCGGGCTCAGGCCCCTTCGCCCTGGGGCAGAGGGGGCCACCAGGCCTGGATGCGGTGTTCGGACACCGCCGCCAGGTCGCCGAACTGCAGCAGCACGAACTCGCTTTGCGTGGGGCGGAAGAACAGCTGATCGCCGGGCACCAGCTCGGTGGCCGGCGAGCCGTTGTACATCATCTGATTGGTGCTGGCGCCGTACAGGTCGTTGCGGCGGATGCCCGGCGGTGACACCGGCTCCGCTTTCCAGTAACCGCCATAGATAAAATAAGTGCGGCGCCGGTTGGGGTCCCACAGGGCCCAGGCGTCGCCCAACGGCAGCGGGCCGGGCAGGGTGAGCCCGTCCAGCGCCTTGAGCACCGGCGCGGCGATAAAGGCGGCGGGCTCGAAGTCCTTGAGGCTGGGCACGTCGAAATCCGACGGCTTGACCAGGCAGGAGCCGGCCGCCAGCTCGTTGAGCGGCGTCTCGTCGCCGTGCAGCGTGAAGGTGGGGCTGCCGGCACCGTTGAAGGTGAGCGGCTGCTCGCGAAGTTCAGGGGCGACCTGGTAAAGCCTGTCGATAAAGCTCTGATAGACCGCCTGGGCCTTGCGCAGGCTGGTGTCGCGGCTTTCCACCAGGTCCGGCAGCTTGCCCACGTGGGCGTCGTAACCCATGAAGCCGGTGAATTCCAGATGGCGCGGGTGGGCGGCGATACGCTCCAGCAACGGATCCAGCTGGTCCGCCTCGGTGAGGCCGCCGCGATGCAGCCCCACGTCGATTTCCACGTTAATGCGCAGGCGGCGGTCCAGCCGCCGGGCCAGCGCCAGGTATTCCTCCAGCCGAGTGTCGCTGTCGATCAGCCACTGCAACTGACGATCCGGGTCGAACCCGGCGTCCCCCGGCAGTTCTTCATAGAAGCGGGCGGCGGCCTGCACCGGCATGGGTTTGCCGAGCAGCAGGTCGCAGCCCGGCTCCGCCTCGGCCATGGCGTTGATGAACGGCTGATGGAACACCATCACCCGGTCGGTGCCGGTCTGCGCCATCACTTCCCGGATCAACGGCACGCTGGGCAGTGACTTGGCGACGATGCGGTAAGCGCGGCCCGGCGGCAGCGCCTGCTGGAGGCGCCGGCAATTGGCCGCCAGCCGCTGCCGGTCGATAAACAGCAGCGGGCGCCCCGGGCCGCTGTCGCGGAACAGGGTGTTGTAGGGCTGGAAGTAAGCGCCGTGGGGGCCGCCCTGGTCGCCGGGTTTCAGCCACCAGGCCGCCGCCAGGCCGCCGCCCAGGGCGAGCAGGAAGGTGCGTCTTTTCATGCCGGTTGCCCCTTGGCGTCGATGCCGAACAAGTGCCTCAGGTGATCATTGAGCAAGCGTCCGCGCGGGTCCAGCTCGCGGCGCAGGGCGAGGAAGTCGTCGAAGCGCGGATAGAGTTCGCGCAATTCGTCGGCGCCCAGGCTGTGCAGCTTGCCCCAGTGCGGGCGGCCCCGGTGGCGACGCAGCACCGGCTCGGTGGCGCGGAACAGCGGCGTGGCGTCCTGCTTGAAATACTGATGGATGGACAGGCTCGCCCCGGCCCGGCCGCTGAACATGGACAGCAGGGTGTCGTCGGCGGCGCTGTAGCGAAACTCAATCGGGAAGAACACATTGATGTCCTGCTCGCGGATCACTTCGCAGACTTCCTGCAGGCATTCGATGCCTTTGTCCGCCGGTACCGTGTATTCCATTTCGTTGAAGCGCACCGTGCGGCGGTTGGCGTAGATCTTGTGGGCCGGTCCCCGGCGGCGGTTTTCCTCGACGAAAAAGGTCACCAGCTTCTGCAGGGTGGACGTCATCCAGCCGGCGCGCATGCTCAGCTCGCAGACCGTCTCCAGCAGGTCGTTGCTGTCGCCCTGGGCCAGGTCGTCCTCCGGGTCGTCGGTGAGCGACATGGTTTTGACGATGGCGGTGCCGCCGAGGGGAAAGGCGAAAAACTCGATGTTGCGGAAGTTGTCCTTCTCCCGCTCCACGAAGTCCATGGCTTCGTCCAGCGGCAGCGTCCAGGTGTGCTCTTCCAGCCGGTAGGCCGGGGCGCTGTCCAGGGTCACGGCGGTGATCAGGCCCAGGGCGCCCAGGCCGCAGCGGGCCGCCTGGAAGCGGTCGCCGTCCTTGTGGTCGAGCCGGTGCAGGGTGCCTTCGGTGTCCATCAGTTCCAGGCCCACCACCTGGTCGGACAGGCACGGCAGCCCCAGGCCGGTGCCGTGGGTGCCGGTGGCGATGGCGCCGGCCAGCGACTGCAGGTTGATGTCCGGTTCGTTGATCAGGCTGCGGCCTTCGCCCCAGGCCTCGCTGCTGGCCTGGGCGATGCGGGTGCCGGCGCCGAAGCGCAGGGCGCCGGCGTCGACGCTGCGCAGCCCGCTGAGGGCTTCCAGGGACACCAGGGTGTCGCCGGTGGGGACCACGGCGCTGAACGAGTGGCTGCCGCCGAACGGCCGCACCGTGCCCTCGGTGTTGGCGAGCAGCCGGGCCAGGGCGGTTTCGTCCGCCGGGTAGGCCAGGTTGCGCGGCCGCGCGGTCTGGTTGCCGGACCAGTTCTGCCAGCTGGCGTGCTCGCCCTGCGCCTTGCCGTCGGCTTGCCCGGCGCCGGCCTGGGTCGGTACGGCGGCGGCGCCGGCGGACGCGGCCAGCGCTTTCAGGAAGGCGCGGCGGGGAAGTCGTTGCAACATGACGGCGGAATCCTTTCGGCTATTGTTGTACTAGGCACCGACCTGCGGCGCCTTATACCTTAATGGTACTGTCGTACCAGAAAAGTGCAATAGTCTATCGTGCGTCCCGTGCACGGGTCGTCAATGCCCGGGGCCGGCGCCTAGTCCAGCCCCAGTTCGCTCCACATTTCGTCGACCCGGGCTTTGACATCGTCGTCCATGCTGATCGCCCGGCCCCACTCGCGGTTGGTTTCGCCGGGCCATTTGCTCGTCGCGTCGAGGCCCATCTTGGAGCCCAGCCCGGCCACCGGGGAGGCGAAATCCAGATAGTCGATGGGGGTGTTCTCCACCATCACGGTGTCGCGCACCGGGTCCATGCGCGTGGTGATCGCCCAGATCACGTCCTTCCAGTCACGGGCGTTAACGTCGTCGTCGCAGACGATCACGAACTTGGTGTACATGAACTGGCGCAGGAACGACCACACCCCCATCATCACGCGCTTGGCGTGGCCCGGGTACTGCTTCTTCATGGTCACCACCGCCATCCGGTAGGAGCAGCCCTCCGGCGGCAGATAGAAATCGACGATTTCCGGAAACTGCTTTTTCAGGATCGGCACGAAGATTTCGTTCATCGCCACGCCCAGCACCGCCGGTTCGTCCGGCGGTCGGCCGGTGTAGGTGCTGTGGTAGATCGGGTCGCGACGGTGGGCAATGCGGTCCACCGTGAACACCGGGAAGCGCTCCACCTCGTTGTAATAGCCGGTGTGGTCGCCGAACGGGCCTTCGTCGGCGTACTCGCCGGGCTGCAGATGGCCTTCCAGCACGAACTCGGCACTGGCCGGCACCTGCAGGTCAGAGCCCAGGCATTTCACCAGTTCGGTGCGCGAGCCGCGCAGCAGGCCGGCGAAGCCGTATTCACTGAGCGTGTCCGGCACCGGCGTCACCGCGCCCAGGATGGTGGCCGGGTCGGCGCCCAGCGCCACCGCCACCGGGAACGGCTCGCCGGGGTGTGCCTGCTGCCATTCCTGAAAATCGAGCGCGCCGCCGCGGTGGCCGAGCCAGCGCATGATCAGCTTATTGCGGCCGATCAGCTGCTGGCGGTAGATGCCCAGATTCTGGCGTTCCTTGTTGGGCCCGCGGGTAATCACCAGCGGCCAGGTCACCAGCGGGCCGGCGTCGCCGGGCCAGCAGGTCTGGATCGGCAGCTGGGTGAGGTCCACGTCGTCGCCTTCGATGACGTGTTCCTGGCAGGGCCCCGAGCCGCTCACCTTCGGGTTCATGCTCAGCACCTTGCGGAAGATCGGCAGCTTCTCCCAGGCGTCGCGGAAGCCCTTGGGCGGCTCCGGTTCCTTCAGGAAGGCGAGCAGCTCGCCCAGCTCGCGCAGCTCTTCCACCGACTCCCGGCCCATGCCTAGCGCCACGCGCCGCTCGGTACCGAACAGATTCCCCAGCACCGGGATCGACGACCCCTTGGGGTTCTCAAAAAGAATTGCCGGACCGCCCGCCTTCAGGGTGCGGTCGCAGATCTCGGTCATCTCCAGGCGCGGGTCCACCTCGCGGGTCACCCGTTTCAGTTCGCCCAGATTCTCCAGTTGCTGAATAAAGTCGCGCAGGTCGCGGTATTTCATCAATCCAATCTCGCCGGCTGCAAGGTGGCGGCAGTATAGCAGCCGAGCCGCCGTCCCCGGCGCTGCCCACATGGACAGTATGATTGATACTGGTAATATTCGAGTCGGCGTCCTAATACCTGTTAGGTGTCAGGCGAGATGAGCAGAGATCCATACATCATTTCCAGTCACTTAAGTTTGCTCCGGACTGCGGCCTCCTTAATGAGGCTATAGAAGAGGCTAAATGCGGTAACGAAGATGCGATTGCCAAGAAAGTTGTTTGGAAGGAAGAAGGAGGAGCCTCTCAAAGAGAATGAGGTCCGTGTGGTTCTGCCTGAGGAGTCCTACACACTGATGGAATGGAAAGAGGACGGCTTGCCTTGTATTGGGATGCTTAACTCCGCACTCAGTGACTTTGAACATAAACAGGTTTTCGGGTGGCACCTTTCGGTAATCATCGACTTCGAGGAAACAGTCGAGAATGAAATGCCCTCGGAGGAAGAAAGAGAAATTGTCGATCCGTTCTGTGACAAATTAGACGAAGAAATCAAAGCAGGTGGAAATGCTTTGTTTCTTATCAGAGAAACTTGGAACAGAACCCGACGCTTGGTCTGGAGAGTTTACGATCCAGAAATTGCCCACCACCACCTTCAGTACTTAGTTGATCACCACCGGCACCCTCGACCTTTTGATTGGCGAATGGAACAGGACGTTGAGTGGGACCAGGCCGAATGGTACTTCAAGCAACTGAGGGCATAAAAAGCGGTTGTGCAGGGCGCGCTGTAGTTCCCTCGCTTTAGTAGGCGCCCGATCCCGAAAGCGCAGAAAGAGTCCCTTACACGCACAAAAAAGCCCCGGCAACCGCCGGGGCTTTTTTGTACGGTTCCCTTGCCGGGCGCCGCTGTTACTTGCGCTTCATGGAATCGAAGAATTCCGCATTGGTTTTGGTCTGCTTCATGCGGTCGATCAGGAATTCCATGGCGCCGATTTCGTCCATCGGGTGGAGGACCTTGCGCAGAATCCACATCTTCTGCAGCTCGTCCTCGCTCACCAGCCGCTCTTCGCGGCGGGTGCCGGAGCGCTTGATGTTCATGGCCGGGAACACACGTTTTTCCGCCACTTTGCGGTCCAGGTGCAGTTCCATGTTGCCGGTGCCCTTGAACTCCTCGTAGATCACTTCGTCCATCTTGGAGCCGGTTTCCACCAGGGCGGTGGCGAGGATGGTCAGGCTGCCGCCTTCCTCGATGTTCCGCGCGGCGCCGAAGAAGCGCTTGGGCTTTTCCAGGGCGTGGGCGTCGACACCACCGGTGAGCACCTTGCCGGAGCTCGGCTGCACGGTGTTGTAGGCGCGCGCCAGACGGGTGATGGAGTCGAGCAGAATCACCACGTCCTGTTTGTGTTCCACCAGACGCTTGGCTTTCTCGATCACCATTTCCGCGACCTGCACGTGGCGGGCCGGCGGTTCGTCGAAGGTGGAGGCCACCACTTCCCCGCGCACCGTGCGTGACATCTCGGTCACTTCCTCGGGCCGCTCGTCGATCAGCAGCACGATCATGTGCGTTTCGGGGTTGTTGCGGGCGATGGACTGGGCGATGCCCTGGAGAAGCATGGTCTTACCGGCTTTGGGCGGCGCCACGATCAGGCCGCGCTGGCCTTTGCCGATCGGCGCCACCAGGTCGATCACCCGGGCGGTGATGTCCTCGGTGGAGCCGTTGCCGACCTCCATGACCATCCGCTCGGTGGGGAACAGCGGGGTCAGGTTCTCGAACAGGATCTTGGTTTTGGCGTTTTCCGGCCGGTCGGTGTTGATCTCACTGACCTTGAGCATGGCGAAGTAGCGTTCGCCATCCTTGGGGGGCCGGATCTTGCCGGCGATGGTATCGCCGGTGCGCAGGTTGAAGCGACGTATCTGGCTGGGCGACACGTAAATGTCATCCGGGCCGGCCAGGTAAGAGCCTTCCGCGGAGCGCAGGAAGCCGAAGCCGTCCTGCAGAATTTCCAGCACCCCATCACCGTAGATGTCCGAGCCGTTTTTGGCGGCTCGCTTGAGGATGGAGAAGATAACGTCCTGTTTGCGGGTTCTCGCCAGGTTCTCCAGGCCGAGTTCCTTGGCAATATCCAGAAGTTCGCCGATCGGCTTCTGTTTCAGTTCGGAAAGATTCATTGGTGTTTTACAGGATGTCCAGAAATGAATTGACGGAATACACCTTGGATGGTGTCTCTCGATGGTCGGACCCGGGCCGGAAGGCCTCGGAATTTCTTATTGATTCATTTGCATTCGCAGGGGCCGTTTCACGGTCTCCCAAGGTCGGGGACATCGTGGAGAACGGGGCCTGCTTGACTAAGGCTGACGCATTCAGCGGGAGCGATAAACGATGAAACCCTTGCAAATCATCCGTCGGCGGGGCCTGAATTCCAGGGGCCGGACAGGATGACTATCTCGGAAAAAGGACGCTCAGAAACGTACGAATTAGAGATCCCTGCCAGAGGGTGCGAATACGTTGATTCGGGAATGTACCACCGGGCCGGAGGGCTGTCTAGTCCGGGACGCGCAGACCGGGACACGTTGTCCGGGACCGGCGCGGACGGCCACGGGCCGGCGGACCCGTGGCGGCTCACCCGCTGGATCAGAGCGTGCTGTCCAGGAACGCGGTGAGCTGGGACTTCGACAGGGCGCCCACTTTGGTGGCTTCCACGTCGCCGTTCTTGAACACGGTCAGCGTGGGAATGCCGCGCACGCCGTATTTCTTGGGCGTGTCCGGGTTCTCGTCGATGTTCAGCTTGGCAATGGTCAACTTGCCGGCGTAATCCCCGGACAGGTCTTCCAGGATCGGCGCTACCATTTTGCAAGGGCCGCACCAGGGCGCCCAGTAGTCCACCAGAACCGGACCGTCGGCTTTCAGGACTTTCTCCTCGAAATCCGCGTCGGTCACGTTGATAATCTCGCCGCTCATTGAAATCTCCTGCTAGGCTTTCGCGGGATGATGACGCCGACACGCGGCCGACGCCGTCACAGGTCGATTAATATCGGGGTCTGGCGCGCGGATTTCAAGCGCGCCGGACAATGGTGCCGACAGAGCGCGCCTATCGGCGGCGCGCCGAAGCAGCGGGAACGCCCGCGTGGCGCCCGCTCGGGGCCGTTTCACGGCCGGCTCTGGACCGTCAAGGAGAGGGGTTTTGCGACAACCTGAACATCTGGCCGCCATCGATTTGGGGTCCAACAGTTTTCACATGGTGGTGGCCCGGCAGGCCCAGGGCGAGGTGCGGGTCCTGGAAAGTCTGTCCGAAAAGGTGCAGTTGGGCGCCGGCCTGGGGCCTGACAACCGCCTCGACGAAGACGCCCAGACCCGGGCGCTGGACTGCCTGAGCCGCTTCGCCCAGCGCATCAAGGGCATCCCCCGCGGCAATGTGCGCGTGGTGGGCACCAACACCCTGCGCATGGCGCGCAACGCCACCCAGTTCATCGCCCGCGCCGAACACGCCCTGGGGCACGACATCGAAGTGGTGGCGGGCCGCGAGGAGGCCCGGCTCATCTACCTGGGGGTGGCGCACAGCCTCGCCGACGACGCCGGCGCGCGGCTGGTGGTGGACATCGGCGGCGGCTCCACCGAGCTGATAATCGGCGAGCGCTTCGAGTCCACGGAAACCGAATCCCTGCATATGGGCTGTGTCAGCTATGGGCAGCGCTTTTTCGCCGACGGCAAGATCACCGAGGCGGCGTTCAAGAAGGCGGTCACCGCGGCGCGCCAGGAAGTGCTGTCCATCGAAACCAACTACCGCCGTTTGGGCTGGGCCCAGGCGGTGGGCGCCTCCGGCACCATCAAGGCGATTGCCCAGGTCTGCGAGGAGAACGGCTGGAGCACCGAAGGCATCAGCCTGGAGGGGCTCGACAAGGCGCGCCGCAAGGCGATCAAGGCGGGCAGCGCGGACGCCCTGTCGCTGAAAGGGCTGCGCGACGACCGCAAGGCGATTTTCGCCTCCGGCCTGGCGATTCTGCTGGGCATTTTCGAGCAGATGGGTCTGGCCCACATGCAGGTGTCCAGCGGCGCCCTGCGCGAAGGCCTGTTGTACGACCTGCTGGGGCGCTTCGCCCACGAGGACGTCCGCGAGCGCAGCGTGCAGGCGCTGATGAACCGGCACCACGTGGAGCGCGCCCAGGCCGAGCGCGTCTGGGAAACCGCCCGGGGCCTGTACCGGCAGGCCGCCGGCGACTGGGATCTCGAGGACGAAGAGGCGCAGGCCACGCTGCGCTGGGCGGCCCTGCTGCATGAGGTGGGGCTGGCGGTGTCACACAGCCAGTTTCACAAGCACGGCGCCTACCTGGTGTCCAATTCCGACCTGCCCGGCTTCTCGCGCCAGGCCCAGCAGGCGGTGGCGGTGCTGGTGCGCGGCCACCGCCGCAAGCTGCCGCTGTCCACGCTGGCGGAGTGCCCCGAGGATGAACAGGCCCGGCTGCTGCGGTTGTGTCTGCTGCTCAGGCTGGCCTGCCGCATGCACCATGCGCGCAACGGCGCGCCGGTGCCGCCGCTCACCCTGAACGCCGGCGAGCGCACCCTGGAGCTGGTGTTCCCGGCCGGCTGGCTGGCCGAGCACCCGCTCACCCTGGCCGACCTGGAGCAGGAGCAGGAGTTTTTCCAGGCCGCCGGCTACCAGCTCACGGTGACCGACGCCACCTGACGGAGGCGCCGCTCAGGCGCCGCCGGACAGGGCCTCAAGCAGCGCCTGCTGGGCCAGGAACGGGGCCTCGTGCTCGGCCCGCTGCACCCGGCGGTAGATGCCGTCGCCGTGCAGCTCCCAGGCCTGGCCGTTGTCGCGCAGGTAATACTCCAGACCCTGCTCCAGCACCTGCGCCTTGAGCGCCGGTTCGTTGACCGGAAAGGCGGTCTCCACGCGGTTGAACAGATTGCGGTCCATCCAGTCGGCGCTGGAGCAGTACACCAGGTCTTCGCCGGCATGGTGGAAGTGGTAGATCCGCGTGTGCTCCAGGAAGCGGCCGATTACCGAGCGCACCCGGATGTTTTCCGACAGTCCGGGGATGCCCGGGCGCAGGCAGCAGATGCCGCGCACGATCAGATCAATCTGCACGCCCGCCTGGCTGGCCTGGTACAGCGCCCGCATGATCTGCTCTTCGGTGAGCGAATTGAACTTGGCGATGATGCGCGCCGGCTTGCCCGCCAGAGCCTGCTCCGTTTCGAAATCAATCCACTGCACCAGGCTTGGATGCAGGGTGAACGGCGAGTGCTTCAGTTGTTTCAGGCGCGCCGCCTTGCCCATGCCGGTGAGCTCCTGAAAGATCTTGTGCACGTCCTGGCACAGGCCTTTTTCCGCGGTCATCAGGCCGTAATCGGTGTAAATCTTGGTGGTTTTGGTGTGGTAGTTGCCGGTGCCCACATGGGCGTAGCGCTTGATGCCCTCGCCGTCGCGGCGTACCACCAGCAGCATTTTGGCGTGGGTTTTGTAGCCCACCACGCCGTACACCACCATGGCGCCGGCTTCCTGCAGGCGGCGGGCGCCTTCGATGTTGGATTCTTCGTCGAAGCGGGCGCGCAGCTCCACCACCGCGGGCGGTTTCCAGGTGATCGAGAATTTCCGAATTGGTGCCGGTGCGGTACAGCGTCTGCTTGATCGCCAGCACCTTGGGGTCGCGGGCCGCTTCCGCCAGCAGGTTGACCACCGGCGAGAAACTTTCGAACGGATGGTGCAGCAGGATATCGCCCTGATCGATGGCTTCGAAAATACTCTCGTGTTTTTTCACCGCCGCCGGCAGCCGCGGGCTGAAAGGCGGGTAGTGCAGGCGTGGCCGGTTCACGCTGGTGAACATGCGCGCCAGATTCACCGGGCCGTTGACCTCGTAGGCGTCCTGCTCGGTCAGTTCGAACTGTTCCAGCAGGTACTCGACCAGATCGCGGGGGCAGTTGTCGGCCACTTCCAGGCGCACCTCGTCACCGTAGCGGCGCGACAGCAGCTCGCCCTTCAGCGCGCTGGCCAGGTCTTCCACGTCCTCGTCCACTTCCAGGTCGGCGTTCCGCGTGACCCGGAACTGGTAGCAGCCGGTGGCTTTCATGCCGGGGAACAGATCGCTGACGTGGGCGTGGATCATCGACGACAGGAAAATAAAGTTGTCGTTGCCGTTCTCGCAGATTTCTTCCGGCAGCCGCATCAGACGCGGCAGCGAGCGTGGCGCCGGCACGATGGCCAGACCGGTGGAGCGGCCGAACGCGTCCTTGCCGTCCAGCGACACGATGAAATTCAGGCTCTTGTTCACCAGCCTCGGGAAGGGGTGCGCCGGGTCCAGGGCGATGGGCGTCAGCACCGGGTAAATCTGGTCGCGGAAGTACTTTTTCACCCACTCGGTCTGCGCCGGCGTCCAGTCCTCGCGGCGCAAGAAGTGCACGCCTTCCTCGGCCAGGGCCGGCAGCAGGATGTTCTGCAGGATGTGGTACTGACGTTGCACGGCGTCGTGGGTCACGCGGGCGACCTCGGCGAGCACTTCCTCGGCGAGCATGCCATCCGGGCCCGGGCGCCCGGTGCCGGTTTCCAGGCGGTTCTTCAGGCCCGCCACGCGAATCTCGAAGAACTCGTCCATGTTGGAAGAGAAGATCAGCAGGAAATTGAGACGCTCCATCAACGGATGATGCTCGTCCATGGCCTGCTCGAGCACCCGTAGGTTGAACTGCAGCAGGCTCAATTCCCGGTTGATGTAGAAGTCCTGATTGCTCAAATCGGGGCCCTGGATACCGGTGTTGGCGTTCATTGCGAGTCCTGAGCTTGGAGGCGGAAGGACCTATTGGATGACATTAGCATGACAAGAGAATGACAAGGATACCTCTTCACTTGCCGGGAATGATAAGTATAATGCGAACGATTATCGTTAAAGGCTTGCCGAGCCAAGTCCAATTCCTGGGGAAACACCATGCGCAATCACGATTTCGCCGCCGCCGCGGCCCTGATCACGCTGCTGACCGCGCCGGCCCTGGCCGCCGCCCAGCAGGAGAATAATGCCGGTGCCCTGGCGCCGGTGGAAGTGGGCGCCGAAGGGCCCGCCGATGAAGGATATATCAATGCGGACAAGCCGGCTTCCGTGGGTAAAACCAGGGTTCCGGTGGAGCGGCAGCCTTTTGCCATGGAGATCGTGGACCGCGAGCTGATCGAAGACACCGGTGCCAAGAACATCCAGGACTCCTTGCTGTACATGTCCGGGGTGTACGGCGCTAATTTCGGCTTCGACACCCGTGGCGACTCCGCCATGGTGCGGGGTCTGAGGCCCTCGCTTTACGTGGACGGTCTGCGTGCCAGCTACGGTTCCTACAACAGCGTTCGGCCCAACATCTATGGGCTGGAGCGTGTCGAGGTGCTCAAGGGGCCGTCGTCAGTGTTGTACGGTCAGGCGGAATTGGGCGGCATCATCAATGGCGTGTCCAAATTGCCTAAGGCGGAAAAGCAAGGCGAGCTGCGCGCTCAGATCGGCTCCTACGACCGCAAGATGCTGGCGGCGGATGTGACCGGACCGCTGTCCGAAGATGGCAAGCTGCTGTACCGGCTGGTGGCGCTCAAGCGTGACAGCGGCACCCAGGTGGATTACGTGGACGACAACGGCTATGTGTTCGCGCCGTCGCTGACCTGGCTGCCGTCCGACGACACCACCATCAGCCTGCTTTTCAACAGCCAGGAAAACACCGGCGCGGTCTCCGCCCAGTTCCTGCCCTCCCAGGGCACGCTGGAACCCGGCCCGCAGGGCGATATCGGCTCCGAGACGTTCGTCGGCGAGCCGGATTGGGATCGCTACGACCGGCGCAAGGACGAAGTCACCTTGTTCATCGATCACCGGCTTAACGACACCTGGGGAGTCGCGACCACCGCCCGCTATACCGAAACCGAGACCGAGACCCGGGAGCACTGGGCCAATATCGGGGCGGCACCGGCCGCCGACGGTACCATCGGGCGCACCATTTACATGGCGGACAAAGGCACCGAGATCTTCAATGTGGACGCGCGGCTGGAGGGCGATCTGCGCTTGGGCGCCACCCGTCACACCCTGGCCATCGGTATTGATCGGCAGAACGCTCTGTGGACCGAAGACAACAGCTTCAGTGCGACCGGCGGCGGCACCAATCTGAATGTCTATGACCCGCAATACGGCGATGTGAACTACGCCATCCTGGATCCGGAAGATAAGAACGACAACCGCATTAAACAGACCGGTGTTTACCTTATCGATCACATGGAGATTGATCGGGTGGTGGTCTCCGGTGCGCTGCGCTATGACGACACCACCACCACCGTCCTGGGCACCAACGGGGTCGATACCGATACCGACGATACCGCGACCACCGGGCGTCTGGGCCTGATGTATGTCGCCTTACATCAGCTACTCGGAATCCTTCGTGCCCAATCTCGGGCTGGACGGTTTCGGTGAAAGCCTGGACCCGACCACCGGCGAGCAGCAGGAAGCCGGCGTAAAATATTTGTCCCCGCGTGGCGATCTGTCCGTGACGGCGGCCTGGTTCGACATCGAAGAAACCAATCGCGTCGTTGACGGTGCCAACCCGCAAAGCGTCGAGCAGACAGGCGCGGTCGTGGAAGGCTGGGAAGTGTCGGTCAAAAAGCGGTGGGGTAACGCCAGCGTTCTGGCCAACTACACCAAGCTGGACGCCACGGAAGATGATACCGGCGAGCGGCTGGCCTACGTGGCTGAAGAAAGCGCTTCGCTGTGGGGCAAATACGAACTGGAAAGCGGTTTCCGCTTCGGTGCCGGGGTGCGCTATGTCGGCGATACCGTGGGCAGCGACTACGGTAGTGGTGCCGGTCCGGAAGTACCGTCCGTGACGCTCTACGACGCCATGGTCGGCTACCGCACCGGCCCCTGGGACTTCACCGTGACCGGCAAGAACCTGGCGGACAAGGAGTATGTGTCCTGGTGCCGTGGTGAAGGTCTCGACTGTGGCTACGGCGAGCGCCGCGTGATCCTCGGCGAGGCAAGCTACAACTTCTGACTTGTAGGAGCGGGCCTTGCCCGCGAAAGGCCGGCAAAGCCGGCCGGCGAGATGCCAGAGAGCTCAGGTATCCCGCCGGGAGCTTCGCTCCCTTTCGCGGGCGGGGCCCGCTCCCACAAGGCCCGCACCTGCAATTATCTTTTCTGTTCGGCGAGCTTGAGCGCGGCGGCCTTGGCGAAGTAGGTCAGGATGCCGTCCGCGCCGGCGCGCTTGAACGCCAGCAGCGATTCCAGCATCACCTTGTCCTGGTCCAGCCAGCCGTTCTGGAACGCCGCCATGTGCATGGCGTACTCGCCGCTCACCTGGTAGGCGTACACCGGCACCTTGAACTCGTCCTTCACCCGGCGCACCACGTCCAGATAGGGCATGCCCGGCTTCACCATCACCACATCGGCGCCTTCCGCCAGGTCCAGCGCGATTTCGTGCAGCGCTTCGTCGGAATTGGCCGGGTCCATCTGGTAGGTGCTTTTGTCCGCCTTGCCCAGGTTCGCCGCCGAGCCCACCGCGTCGCGGAACGGGCCGTAATAGGCGGAGGCGTACTTGGCGGAGTAGGCCATGATGCGGGTGTTCGGAAAGCCGTGGCCTTCCAGGGCCTGGCGGATCTCGCCGATGCGGCCGTCCATCATGTCCGAGGGCGCCACCATGTCGGCGCCGGCCTCGGCGTGGGAGACCGCCTGCTTGACCAGGGCGGTGACGGTGACGTCGTTGAGCACGTAGCCGTCCTCGTCGAGGATGCCGTCCTGGCCGTGGGTGGTGAACGGGTCCAGGGCTACGTCGGTGATCACGCCCATCTCCGGCACCGCCTCTTTGATCGCCCGGGTGGCGCGCTGGGCCAGCCCGTCCGGGTTCCAGGCTTCGGCGCCGTCCAGGCTTTTCACCGCCACCGGCGTGACCGGAAACAGGGCCATGGCCGGGATACCCAGGTCCGCCAGCTGGCGTGCTTCCTCGCACAGCAGGTCCACGGTCATGCGCTCGACGCCGGGCATGGAGGGCACCGCTTCGGTGTGGTTTTCGCCGTCGAGAACGAACACCGGGTAGATCAGGTCGTCCACGGTGAGGGTGTTCTCGCGCATCAGGCGGCGGGAGAAATCGTCCTTGCGCATGCGGCGCATGCGGCTGGCCGGCCAGGGGGCACGGTTGAAAGACATGGGCCGAACCTCTCGATGGGAAGGGATAACGAATGGGAAACGCAGTTTACCAAGCCGGCGCGGCAAGGGGAAAATGAGCCGGCGCCGCGCTCTATAATGGCGTTATTATGCCATAAAACAATTATTATGGCGTCCAATATGGTGATATAGTGCGAAAATGGATAATAAGTGTACAGCACAGATCTTTGTAGGCGGAGCGTGGCGGGACGCGGCGGTGATCAGCCTGGCCGGCCCGGAACACCAGGGTTGGCGCACGCCCACCTACACCACCTATTTGCCGGATTACGCTCTGGATCATCTGGGGCGTCGTGACGCCGCGGCCTGTGGGGTTCGCTTTCCCGTGTCCTTGGAAATTGATGAACAGGACACCTGGCCGGCCTGGCTATTGGACGTCTTGCCACAAGGCTACGGGCGACAGGAGTTACTGCGCCAGTTGGACTTGCCGGCCACCGTTGAAGCCAGAGGGGACTGGCCGTTGCTGAGGGCCGGCGCCGGCAATCCGATTGGCAACCTGCGCATCAGGGAAGCCTGGGACTGGCTGGCCGAGGGACAGGCCGGCCCGGCACGCGGGTTCCGCTTTGACGAAGTGGCGGACCGCCATGAAGACTTCGTGGAGCACCTGGCCGGGCACGGCCTGTTCGTGGCCGGTTCCTCCGGTGTTCAGGGTGAGTGGCCGAAGATTCTGCTCACCGAGGCCGATGACGGCCTGCTCTATCTGGATCATACATTGGAGGATGACCGTGCCCGGCGCCATTGGCTGGTCAAATTTCAGCGCGGCACGGACCGCGACCTGGAAACGATCCTGCGTGCTGAAGCCCTATATATGGAGTTGGCCCGGGGATTGGGCCTGCGCGTTCATGGTGCTTTGGAGATGCACGGCCGCACGCTGTTCATCCCGCGTTTCGACCGTTGCGTTGACGATCACGGGGTACAGCGGATCGCCCAGGAAAGCCTGGCTGCCTTGTGTGGCCGGGCGGGCTTTGGCATCGGTTTGAGACATGAAGACGCCTGCCGGGCTTTGGCCGAGGTGACCACCGACCCGCAAGCGGAGATCATTGAATATCTCAAGCGTGACGTGGCCAATCTGGCGTTGGGTAACAAAGACAACCATGCCCGCAATACGGCCATCGCCCGGCATCATGATGGTCGCATCGCGTTGACCCCGGTGTTTGATTTCGCACCCATGTTCCTGCACCCGGACGGGATCGCCCGGCAGAGCCGCTGGCAAGCCGACAATGGTGGGCAGCCGGACTGGCAACAGGTAACGGAAGCGGTGGCGGCGGCGGGTCATCTGCAGGCTGCGCTGTTGCGACGGGCGTTGCGGGAGATGGCGCCGTGTCTGCAGGCGCTGCCAGAACGCATGACCATGCTTGGCGTGGACGCGGACCTGGTGGCAAGGCTGCGACCGGGCATCCTGAAACTGGCTGAGCAATTGGAGCGCCTGCATGGATAAGCGCTACGCCGAAATGAGCCCGGCGGAGCAGGTTGAGCGACGTCGCGAAGTCCTGGGCCACATCCAGGCCAGGCCGGAGCTGCCGGTTGATCGGGTGGTGTCGCTGCTGCGGGGCGAGCTGCGCTTCACCTTGAGCGAATACAGTCGACTCACCGGCGTGTCCGCGCGCGTGATTCAGGACATTGAACAAGGCCGCGGCAACCCCACCCTGGGCACCGTGGAGAAATTACTCGCGCCCTTCGGGCTCAAGCTCGCGGTGGTGTCGTCCCGGGCGCCACGATCAATACAGGGAGGGGAGTAGCGTATGGGCCGTTGGCGACCGAAAGGCAAGCCCGCCTCCAAGTACATCACGCCGGAGGGCTACCGGCGCCTTAACGAGGAGCTGCAGCGGCTCTGGAAGGAAGAGCGGCCGCCGATCACCAAGTCGGTGCAGGAGGCCGCCGCCCAGGGCGACCGCTCGGAGAATGCCGAGTATATTTACGGCAAGAAGCAGCTTCGCGAGATCGACCGGCGCATCCGCTTCCTGAGCAAGCGTCTGGACGGCATGACCGTGGTCGAGCGGGTGCCGGACGATACCGGCAAGGTGTTCTTCGGCGCTTGGGTGGAAGTGGAGGACGACGACGGCAAGGTCGAGCGCTTCCGCTTGGTGGGCCCCGACGAGGCCGACGGCAGCCGTGGCGAGATCAGTGTCGACGCACCGTTGGCGCGGGCCTTGCTTGGCAAGCGGGTGGACGACGAAGCCTGGGTGCGAACCCCCAATGGCGAACGTTGTCTCTACGTCAATCGAATCTGGTATTCCTGAAACCCCGGCAACGGAGCCGCCGCGCGCCCATGAAAAACGATAACCGCATCTGGTTTTTTATCCGCAAATCCCTGCTCGGCGGGCTGGTGATTCTGCTGCCTATTTCCATCATCGCGTTCTTCTTCAAGTGGATATACGACGCCGCCACCGGGTTGATCGCGCCGTTCACTGGCCTGGTGGTGCGCTTCTTCGGGTTGCCGAAGTTCGCCGCCGACTGGGTGGTGGTGGCGGTGCTGATCGTGTTCTGCTTTCTGGTCGGCACCCTGGTGGCCACCAGCCTCGGCAGCTGGTTGTGGCAGAAGCTGGAAAAGCGCGGCATGGAGCGGCTGCCCGGCTATCGCATGGTCAAGGAAGTGATCGTGCAGTTGTTCGGCGGCAGCCAGGACAGCTTGATGCGCGGCGAGGTGGCGCGGGTGTGGTTGTACGGGCGCCAGGTGCCCGCCACCGTGCTCGGGCTGATCACCTCCCGCCACGATGACGGCCACCTGTCGGTGTTCGTGCCCACCGGTCCCAACCCCACGTCCGGGTTTATCTACCATGTCCACGAGGACCTGGTAGAGCCGCGTCCGGACATCGCGGTGGAACAGATGATGAAAACCGTGGTGGCCTGCGGGTCCGGCAGCGCCGCTTTGCTGAGCAAAGAGCAGCGCTAGGCCGGCGATTCCAGGTGTGATGGAAGCGGGCCTTTTATGGGGCGGCGGGCCCTTTGTGGGAGCGGGCCCAGCCCGCGAAAGGGTGGCTTTAGCCTCCCGGCAGGATACCAGGGAGGCTGTTGGTATCCCCTTTGAAAGCTCTCTGGAATCCCGCCGGCCGGCTTTGCCGGCCTTTCGCTTGCAAGGCAAGCTCCCACAAACCTGGCTTCGTAGCGCGGCGCAGTGCTATTCGGTTTCGGCGTCTTCCAGGGCCTGCATGGCCTCTAGAAGCGCCATCTCAGCGTCTTCGTGGCGGCTTTTCAGGTCGCCTTGCCGGCCTAGCAGCTCGCTGAGCTCGCCTTTGCGGGCCGGGTCGGTGTAGAGGGTTTCGTCGCCGAGGGCGGTTTCCACGTCGCTCAGTTCGGTGCTCAGCCGGTCCAGTTGTTTCTCCAGCTTCTCCACTTCCTTTTTCAGCGGGCGCAGCTGCTCGCGCAGGCGGGCGGCGTCCTGGCGGCGCTGCTTGGCGTCGTCCTTGCCGGCGGCCTTGTTGTCGCCGGCCGGCGCCTTGGCGTCGCGGCGCGCCTGCTGCAGCCAGCGGGCGTAGTCGTCCAGGTCGCCGTCGAACGGGCGCACGCTGCCTTCGGCCACCAGTTGGAACTCATCCACCGTGGTTTCCAGCAGGTGGCGGTCGTGGGACACAAGCACCACCGCCCCCTCGAAGCTTTGCAGCGCCATGGTCAGCGCTTCGCGCATGTCCAGGTCCAGGTGGTTGGCGGGTTCGTCGAGCAGCAGCAGGCTGGGCTTCTGGTGCACGATCAACGCCAGGCCCAGGCGCGCTTTTTCGCCGCCGGAGAAGCGGCCCACCGGGTCGAACACATTGTCGCCGTGGAAACCGAAGCGGCCCAGTTCGTTGCGCAACTGCTGCTCGCTCCAGTTCGGATGCTGGCGGTGAAGCAGTTGGTAGGGGCTCTCGTCGGCGGCCAGCCGGTCCACCTGCTGCTGGTGGAAGTAGCCGACTTTCAGGTCCGGGTCCCGCTGAACGTGGCCGGAGAGCGCCGGTAATTCGCCCATCAGGGTGCGGATCAGCGTGGACTTGCCGGCGCCGTTGGGGCCCAGCAGGCCGACCCGGGACTCCGGGCGCAGGCTCATGGAGACCGCGCTCAGGATGGTGGTGTTATCGTAGCCGCAGGCCGCGTTTTCCAGCAGCACCATGGGATTGGGCAGCTTCAGCGGTGTCTTGAACTCGAACTCGAAGCCGGAATCCACATGGGCCGGGGCGATGCGCTCCAGCTTCTCCAGGGCCTTGATGCGGCTTTGCGCGGCCTTCGCCTTGGTGGCCTTAGCGCGGAAGCGGTCGATGAATTTCTGCATGTGCGCCACCTGCGCCTGCTGCTTGTCGTGCAGCTTCTGCTGCAGGGAAAGCTGCTCGGCGCGCTGGCGCTCGAAATCCGAATAATCGCCGGCGTAGCGCTTCAGGCGCCCGTGTTCGATGTGCAGGATTTCCGACACGGTGGCGTCGAGAAAGGCGCGGTCGTGGGAAATCAGCATCAAGGCGCCGGGGTGCTGCACCAGCCACTGCTGCAGCCAGAGGATGGCGTCCAGGTCCAGGTGGTTGGTGGGCTCATCGAGCAGCATCAGGTCGGCGTCGCTGATCAGAACCTGCGCCAGGTTGAGGCGCATGCGCCAGCCGCCGGAAAAGGCGCTCACCGGCTGCTGTTGCTGGCGGTCCGAGAAGCCCAGGCCGGCCAGCAGCGCGGCGGCGCGGGCCGGCTGCTCCCAGGCGCGCAGCGCGTCCAGTTCGGCGTGGGCGCGGGCGATGCCGGTGTTGTCCTCGCTGTCCTGGGCCTTGGCCAGGGCCGTCTCCCAGTGCCGCAGCGCCTGGTTGCCGTCGAGGACGTAATCCAGCGCGGGCTGCGCCAGTGCCGGCACTTCCTGCACCATCATCGAGAAGCGCCAGTCCGTGGGACGCTGTACGTTGCCGCCGTCGCTTTCCAGCTCGCCCATGATCAGTTTGAACAGGGAGCTTTTGCCGCTGCCGTTGCGGCCCACCACGCCCACGCGCGTGCCTTTATGCAGCACGAAACTGGCGTCTTCGAGCAGCAGCTCCGGGCCGCGGCGCAGATTGATGTGTTCCAGGGACAGCATGGTATAAGGGGCCTTGGATCGGCGAATTCAGGACCGGCGCAGTGTATGGCAAGCGCCCGGATAACAGAAGGGCCGGCGGCGGGGACCGCCCGGGAGGACACCATGAAAGACGCGCCATTGTGGCGTTTCGCGTTACGTCTGTGGCGCGACAAGCGTATCGAGCGGGTGTGTCTGCGCCTGCAGGACGAGCACGGCGTGCCGGTGGCGGTGCTGCTCACCGCGCTCTGGCTCAGTGACGCCGGGCGCCGGCCGGACCCGGCCCTGGGCCGCCGGCTGCTGGCCTACGCGGAACAGTTCGAGGCCGACTATCTGCGGCCGCTGCGCGCGGTGCGCCGCCGCGCGGCGGACGGCCAGGGCACGGTGGAGCTGAAACGCCAGATTCAGGAAGCGGAGCTGGAAGGCGAGCGCCTGTTGCTGGAGCAACTCAGCCGCCAGGCTCAGGCGCAGCCCGGCGGGCAGTCGGTGTCGGCGCTGAGCTGGCTGTTCGTGGTGGTGCCGGAAGCCGGCCAGTGCGAGTCGCTGCAGGCCGGGCTGGAAGAGCTGTCGGCGCTCAGCGAAAGCCTGGCAGTGTCTGAATAAGGTGCCGCTGCACCTCCAGCCATTCGCCGATCAGCCGCCAGTGCCGCTGGTCCACCTGATGCCGGGGGTCTTTCTGATCAAGCATGCTCTCCCCGTGGCTCATTGACTGCACGTACTGCTGGGCGTCCCGCAGCGTGATCAGGTAGGGAATCTTCAGGCTGGCGAGAAACTGGCGCAGGGTTTCGTAGGTGCGCGTACGGGTGCGCGTCCGGTTGGCGATCACCGCCAAGCGTCGGGGGCGGCGCTGATAGCTGGGCGCCAGCATCACGTTCTGTACGAAGCGGGTGGTGGCGCGGATGTCGATGGGGCTGGGCAGCACCGGAATCAGCACGATCTGCGACACGCGCAGCACATGGTCCAGGGTGTGGCGGTCCATGCCCGCCGGGGAGTCGATCACCACCACGTCGCGGGCCTTCTGCATCTGGTCCTGCAGCCGGCCCAGCGACACCGGCTCGTCCGCCGGCCAGCCCAGCGCTTCCACGCGCGGGTCCTCGCGCAGCCGCACCCATTGGGTGGCGGACTGCTGCGGATCCAGATCCAGCAACGTCACCGCCTGCCCGGAGTGAGCGAAATACGCGGCCAGATTGGTGGCCAGCGTGGTCTTGCCGCACCCGCCCTTGCTGTTGGCGACCAGGATCACCAGGCGCCGGTCGTCCTGACGCGCCACGCGACGCGCGGAAGCTGGAGCCAGAGTAGGGTCGATACTGTTATTTGGCATAGTGGTTTGCCCCCTATCCAACACTATAACCCGCTGATGGACGTTTTCGTGAATCCCGCTTTTGACAGAAACCTCCGTACAGGCACAATGAAGCCCTCTTCGACGGGGAATCGGAGGCCCGGCCGGGATATCCGATGGCCGGCGAGGGAACCAATCGCGGTGAAACGCGGTCAGGCGTTATCTGAGCACCTTTCATTGTTTTGGCTGGCGCGACGCTACGCGAAGCTGGCAGTATGGCCAGATTCCGCCGCCGGGTGTGGAGGTGCAGTCCGTTCATGCAGTAGCGCCGACCGTAATGACCGCGAAGGAAATGCGTGGGGAAGGACCGCCGGCGCAGAAAAAATAAACGTAAGCCAATGGAGGCATAATGAAAAAGTTCGCAATCGTGCTCGCCGGTACCGTGATGCTGGCGGCTTGTGGTGGAGAAAAGGACAAGAGCGCCGACGTGGAGCTCAAGAGTGAAGACCAGAAAGCGTCCTACGCGCTGGGCTTCCGCAGCGCTGAGCAGATGAGCGCCATGGAAAATCTGGACCTGGACGCGATGGTCGCCGGTCTGCGTGACGGTTTCGGTGACGAGCCGGAATCCCGCCTCGGCGAAGACGCGGACATGGACCAGCTGATCCGTGATTACCAGACCCGCATGATGGAAGCTCGCCAGAAGAAGATGGAAGAGCAGGCCCAGGCGAATCTGGAAGAGGGCCAGGCCTTCCTCGATGAAAATGCCGACAAGGACGGCGTCGAGGTCACCGACAGCGGTCTGCAGTACCAGGTGCTGGAATCCGGCGAAGAGGGTGCCCAGTCACCCACCCTGGAAGACACCGTGGAAGTGCACTACAAGGGCATGCTGCGCGACGGCACCGTGTTCGACAGCTCCATCGAACGTGACAAGCCGGCGGTGTTCGGTCTGAAGCACATTATCCCCGGCTGGCAGGAAGCACTGCCGATGATGAAGGTCGGCGATAAGTGGAAGCTGTTCCTGCCGCCCGAGCTGGGCTACGGCGAACAGGGCGCCGGCGGCGACATCGGCCCCAACGAGGTGCTGATCTTCGAAGTCGAGCTGCTGGACGTTAAAGACCAGGGCGCGAAGAAGAAGCAGGCTGAAGAAGCAGAGGAAGGCGCCGACGCGGCTGAATAATCCGCGTTAGCCCGACCCGAAAAAAAGCCACGCTCCCGACAAAGGAGCGTGGCTTTTTTTGTGGGAGCGAGCTTGCTCGCGAAAGGCCGGCTCTGCCGGCCGGCGGGATTCCAGAGACCTCTCTAACGGCGCCACCAACAGCGTCTCTGGTATCCTGCCGGGAGCTTTGCTCCCTTTCGCGGGCGGGGCCCGCTCCCACAGCGACTAGAAGTTGAGGACGCGGGCGCGCTCGGCGGTGTCGCGGCTGTGCACGCTGAGGATCAGCTGATCTTCCAGGGCGAAGCGCTCCTCGAGCATCTCGGTGAGCCGGGTGAGCCGCTCGGGCAGCACTTCCAGCTGGCTCAGGCAGTGGTCGTCGGTGTCGAAGTCCTCGTTGAAGGCGAGCGCCTCCTCCGTGGACGGGTCAAGCTGATGCAGGATGCGCGACGCCAGATTGACGGTGCCGCCTCGGTGGGCGGCACCCAGGCGCGCTTCGCGGACCAACTCCTGGTAAATCTCGAAGTGGCCGGCACTGATGTAGTCCATCAGCAGCTGGCAGAACTCGCGCACCTGATTCTGAATCGAGCCGGGCCGTTGAAAGCCCTCCAGGCCCTGGATCGAGCAGAGCAGGACAAGCAGGCGGCGGCGCTGCTCCAGCCAGGCGTGCAGCAGGGCTTCGATGCGCCGCCAGCGTTCCAGGGCGGCGGAAGGGTGCAGAACCGGCGAGTGGGGCGTGGCCATAGGGTCGCTCCTTGCGGATATCGCGCGCTTTTGGTGGGACGGGTATTGAGGCTAGCGCCGCGGTTCGCGGCGAGGCAATGGCGATCTCCCAGCGCCGGCGGCGTGGCTGGAGAAAAGCGCTTTTCGATCAGGGGGTTACCGCGAAAGACCGTTTCTTCATTAAAGGCCCGGCTTTAGGAGAGGGGCCGAATAACGCCCGGCGGGCGGCGTTCAGCCCGGGAACAGCCAGGGGCTGATCAGCGGCCACAGCCAAGGCAGCGCCAGGGCCGTGACCAGGCCGGTGAGGCCCAGGGCCAGGCCGGCGAACGCGCCGGCTTTCTCGCTGAACTCGAACGCCCGGGCGGTGCCGATGGCATGCGCCACCAGACCCAGCGCGAAGCCGCGAATGCGGTCGTCCTTGACCCCCAGCAGGCGAAACACCAGGCCGCCCACCAGCGCGCCGACGATCCCGGTGATGGCCACCGCGCCGGCGGCCAGGGACACATAGCCGCCGGTGCTCTTCACCACTTCCACCGCGATCGGCGTGGTGATCGACTTTGGCGCCAGGGAGCCGACCACCGCCTCCGGCGCGCCCAGCCACCAGGCCAGATAAATGGAAATGCCGGCGGCCAGCGCCGCGCCGATAAAGGTGGTGATCAGGATCGGGCGCCACACGCTGCGCACCGTGTGCAGCTGGCGATAGAGCGGCCAGGCCAGCGCCACGGTGGCCGGGCCGAGCAGGAAGGAAAGCACCTGGGTCTGGTCGCGGTATTCGGTATAGGACACGCCCACCAGGGGCAGCACCACGATGACGGGGATCGAGGCGACGATAAAGGGATGGAACAGCGGCAGGCTGTGCACCTTGCCGTACAGCCAGGTGGCCAGGCGGTAACTGGCCAGGGTGAGCAGCAGGCCGAACAGCGGCGAGTGGACCAGGTCAGCCATCGGCACGGCCTCCTCGCTCGCCGGCTTTGGCGCGGTCACGCAGCAGCAGCTTGAGCAGCAGGGTGACCAGCACCAGCGCCAGGATAGTACCGAAGATCACCGCCACGGTGAGCGCCAGCGCGTAGTCGCTGTAGCGCTCCCACTGCAGCACGATGCCCACGCCGAGCGGAAAAATCAGCAGGCTGATATGGCGGATCAACGCCCCGGAAGCGTCCGCCACCCGGTCGCTGTAGGGGACACTGAACATTAGCGCCAGCAGCAGCAGGACCATGCCCACCACCGGGGCGGGCAGCGGCAGGCCGGTGAAATGAATCACCAGCTCACCGAGAAATTGAAACAGCAGCAGAATCAGCAGGCCGTCGATCATCGGGCGGATCTCCCAAACGCAAAGACCCGCGCCGAAGGTGCGGAGAAGGCGGCTCGCTCAGCCCCGGCGCGGGCGCAGCAATTGTATCAGAGCCACCACCAGCACGCCCCCGAACACCACCATCGACCAGCCGGGGATGGTGAGGCCGAGAAAGCGCCAGCTGATTTCGGCGCATTCGCCGGAGCCGCTCAGCACCGTGCCCAGCACATCGGTGAGGGGGAAAGCGTCGAGCATGTAGTCCAGGCTCGGGCCGCAAGCCGGCACCTGGTCGGCGGGCAGGCTCTGCAGCCACAGATGGCGCAGGGCAATGCCGGCACCGGCCAGCGTCGTCAAGGCAGTCAGCAGCGCGTAAATGCGCACGCCGATACCGCGCGGGCCGTGCAGGGTGGCCACCAGCAACACCGCCGCCACCGCCATCAGGGCGATGCGCTGAAAGATGCACAGCGGGCAGGGTTCCAGGCCTTCGACATGCTGCATGTAAAGCGCGCCGGCAAGCGCCGCCAGGCAGCCAAGCAGGGTGAGTCCGTTAAGCGCACGGGGGCTGGGAAGAAGGGACGACATGGTTGTTTTTCCTTGTTTGAATCCGGCAAGCGTCAACGCACCCTAAGCAAAACCCCGCCGCCGGACAAGCGGCCCGGCGGCGGGGTTCTGGGGGCTCCGTTACCTTCAGACGCTGCGCGAGGCGGCGGGTTCCCGGTGATGATGCCAGGCGGCGGCGCCGGCGTCCCAACCTTGCACCCACCATTCCTCCAGCGCCTCGTCCTGGTAAGGACACTGGTCCACGCGACCGCCGGCCATGCCCCACATGCAGCCGCGGTTGTAGGCTTTCTCGAACGGGTCGGATGTCGGATCAAACATAACTATCCCTCCTTCAACGGGGGCAGACTAGCACCGCCGGGGATAGCCGCTAGTACCATTGATGTACAAAAAACGACCATTCGTCAGGATATCGGCTTAGTTGTGATCCGGTTCGCGGGGGCTCAGCCGCGGAAATAGGCCTCCAGGTACGCCTCGAACGGCATCTCCGCTTCCGCTTCCGCCGCCTGTTGCTCCGCCAGGCTGTCTTCGGCGAGGCGCCGCCACTCGGCTTCCAGGTTGGTGTCCAGCGGCCGCGAACGGAAGTGATCCCGGTGCGCCAGCGCCTGGTTCATGGCGAAGCCGAAAAAGCTCTGCTGGCGGCTTTCCAGCTTGTCGAGGATGCGCCCGGACGGGGTGGCGTCGGGCTCCAGCAGCTTCTCGCGTTGCAGCTCCAGGGCGTCCCGGTAGAGCCGGCCGTGCTGGCCGTCATGGCCATGGCAGCGGTCGAACAGCTCGGCGATGGGCAGCATCTGGTCGAGTTTTTCCAGCCCCCAGTTACGCAGCGAGACCGACTTGCCCCAGTTGTTCAGCTGCACGCCGGTGTTGCGGCCGTCGTAGACCACCCGGCGCAGGTTTTCCTTGCTGGCGTCCAGGTCGCAGTGTTCCAGGCGCGGCGATTCGCGCAGCAGGCAGTAGGTGGCGAACAGGTCCAGGAACCGGATTTCCTGCTGATTGATGCCCACCGGCTCGAACGGGTTGAGGTCCAGGGCGCGGATCTCGATGTATTCCACGCCGCGCCGCTGCAGCGCCAGGGTGGGGCGCTCGCCGCTGTTGATGGTGCGCTTCGGGCGGATCGACGAGTAGTACTCGTTCTCGATCTGCAGGATGTTGGCGTTGAGCTGCTGGTAGTGGCCCTGCGCGTCGCGCACGCCCAGCTTCTGGTACACCGGGTCCGGCGTCTTCATGGCGTGGGTCAGGGTGCGGACATAGTCGTCCAGATTGTTGTAGCTGATCGCCAGCGACGACTGGGCGTTGTTCTGGTAGCCCAGGTCGCTCATCCGCAGGCTGGTGGCGTTGGGCCGGTAGAGGCTGTGGTCGAAGCGTTCCAGCAGCTGGTGTTCGCGGCCGGCCAGGAACGACGAGCACAGCGCCGGCGAGGCGCCGAACAGATACACCAGCAGCCAGGAGTAGCGCTGGAAGTTTCGGGTCAGGTCGAAATAGCGCTGCGAGATATAGTCCCGCAGCGGGGCCTGGCTGCCCTCCAGCTCGCGGTTGATGCGCCAGAACTCATCCGGGAACGAGAAGTTGTAGTGGATCCCGGCGATGGTCTGCATCTTGCGCCCGTACCGGTGGCCCAGGCCGATGCGGTAGATGTGCTTCATGCGGCCCACGTTGGAGCTGCCGTACTCCGCCACCGGCACGTCGTTGTCGTTGGCGATCATGCAGGGCATGGAGTTCACCCACAGCAGTTCGTCGTCGATGTGCCGGTAGGCGTAGCGGTGCAGATTCTCAAGAAACTCGATCGGCTGCTGCAGGTCGGTGCTGGGCGGGGTGATGAATTCCAGCAGCGATTCGGAATAGTCCGTGGTGATATACGGATGGGTCAGCGCCGAGCCCAGCTCCCGGGGGTGCGGAGTGTGCGCGAGCAGGCCCTGGTCGGTGATCCGCAGGCTTTCCTTCTCGATGCCACGGCGAATGTGAGCCAGGGTGGCGGCGGCTTCGGAATCCAGCAGTGCCTGGATTCGCTGGCTGAGCGTATCGGTCATGGGCCTATCCGACAGGGAGGTTGATCGCGCGGCCTGCCAGTATGGCAGGCCCGGGGCCGGTTAACATCAGGGTCAGCCGCGCTTGTTCTTGTCTTCGAACGCCTTCGCGAAGGCCGCGCCCAGGGCGCCCTGCGCCGCCGGTTTCTGGCCGCCGCCCGACTGGCCGCGACCGCCGCCCTTGGGCTTGCCGCCCCGGCCACGGGGGCGGCCGGCGGGGGCGTCGGCGCTTTTCGGCTGGTCCTGGTGGCGTTCGTCCAGGCGCATGGTCAGGCTGATGCGCTTGCGGGGCAGATCCACCTCCATCACCTTGACCTTGACGATGTCGCCGGGCTTGACCACGTCGTGGGGGTCTTCCACGAACTTGTCGGCCAGGGCGGAGACATGGACCAGGCCGTCCTGGTGCACGCCCACGTCCACGAAGGCGCCGAAGTTGGTGACGTTGGTCACCGAACCTTCCAGTAGCATGCCTGGCTTCAGGTCGTTCAGCGTCTCCACGCCTTCCTTGAACTCCGCCGCCTTGAATTCCGGGCGCGGGTCGCGGCCGGGCTTTTCCAGCTCGCTGAGAATGTCGGTGACGGTGGGCAGGCCGAACACGTCGTCGGTGAAGTCCCCGGCGTTCACTTTCTTCAGGAAGGGCGCGTCGCCGATCAGGTCCTTGAGCGGCCGGCCGTGTTTTTCCGCGATGCGCTCCACCAGCGGGTAGGCTTCCGGGTGCACTGAGGAGGCGTCCAGCGGGTTGGTGCCGCCCATGATGCGCAGAAAGCCGGCGGCCTGCTCGAAGGTTTTCTCGCCCAGGCGCGGCACCTGCTTGAGCGCGCCGCGATCACTGAAGGCGCCGTTCTTCTCGCGGAAGGTAACGATGTTGCCGGCGATGGTGGTGTTGAGGCCGGCGATGCGCGCCAGCAGCGGCGCGCTGGCGGTGTTCACGTCCACGCCCACGGCGTTCACGCAGTCCTCCACCACCGCGTCCAGGGAGCGCGACATCTTCACCTGGCTGACGTCGTGCTGGTACTGGCCCACGCCGATCGACTTCGGATCGATCTTCACCAGCTCCGCCAGCGGGTCCTGCAAACGCCGGGCGATGGACACCGCGCCCCGGAACGACACGTCCAGGTCGGGGAACTCCCGCGCCGCCATTTCCGACGCGGAGTACACCGAGGCGCCCGCTTCGGACACCATGATTTTCTGGATACTGCGGTCGCTGAGTTGCTTGACCACCTCGCCGGCCAGCTTGTCGGTCTCGCGGCTGGCGGTGCCGTTGCCGATGGCGATCAACGACACATCGTGCTTGGCGCAGAGTTTGGCCAGTGTCGCCAGGGACTGATCCCACTGCTTCTTGGGCTGATGCGGGAAAATGGTGGTGTGTTCCAGCAGCTTGCCGGTGGGGTCCACCACCACCACCTTGACGCCGGTGCGCAGGCCCGGGTCCAGGCCCATGGTGGCCTTGGGGCCGGCGGGCGACGCCATCAGCAGGCTTTTCAGGTTGCGCGCGAACACCTGGATCGCTTCTTCCTCGGCCATTTCGCGCACGCGGCCGAGCAACTCGGTTTCCAGGTGGGTGTTGAGTTTGATCTTCCAGGTCCAGCGCATCACCTCGCCGAGCCAGTCGTCGGCGGCGCGGCCTTCGTGACGCCAGCCCGCCACCTCGGTGACCATCGCTTCGCAGGGGTGGGGCTGGGCGCTTTCCAGCTCCTCGGGCAGCACCATGGAGACGTGCAGCACGCCCTCGTTGCGACCCCGGAACAGCGCCAGGGCGCGGTGGCTGGGAATGTTCTTGAGCGCCTCCTGGTGTTCGAAGTAGTCGCGGAACTTGGCGCCTTCCTCTTCCTTGCCGTCGGCCAGCTTCGCCTGCACGTGCGCCTTTTCCCACAGGAAGGTGCGCAGCCGGGTGAGCAGCTCGGCGTTCTCCGCGAAGCGCTCCATCAGGATTTGCTTGGCGCCGTCCAGGGCGTCCTTGGCGGTGGCGATCTTGTGCTCTTCGTTCAGGTAGCCGGCGGCGGTCTGCTCCGGATCCTGGCCGGGGTCGTCCAGCAGCGCGTCGGCGAGTGGTTCCAGGCCGGCTTCCCGGGCGATCTGCGCGCGGGTGCGGCGCTTGGGTTTGTACGGCAGGTAGAGATCTTCCAGGCGGGTTTTGGTGTCCGCCTCCTTGATCGCCTTTTCCAGTTCCGGGGTCAGTTTTTCCTGCTCGGCGATGCTTTTGAGGATGGTCTCGCGGCGCTCCTCCAGCTCGCGCAGATAGCGCAGCCGCTCTTCCAGTGTGCGCAACTGGGTATCGTCCAGACCGCCGGTCACCTCCTTACGGTAGCGGGCGATGAACGGCACCGTGGCGCCTTCGTCCAGCAGGGCCACGGTGGCCGCGACCTGCCGGGGCTGGGCGTTGATTTCCTGGGCGATCAGTTGTTCGATGCTTTGCATGGAAGAGTCCTGGCTTGCACGGCGGCGCGCGCGGTATGGCGCCGCTTTATAACGAAACGACCGGAATCATAGGGAATGACTCCGGCCGTTCATAGATTGACGTGACGGGGCGGGCTGTGGTTGCTGTGGAGAGCGCCGGGCCTCAGCCCAGCACGCGCTTGATCATCGCCGCCAGTTCCGGCTCCTGGGCCGGCTTGACGATGTAGCCGGCGGCGCCCTGGCGCTCACCCCACACTTTGTCGGTTTCCTGGTCCTTGGTGGTCACCAGGATCACCGGAATCGCGCCCAGCTCGGCGTCCTTGGTGATCTTGCGGGTGGCCTGGAAGCCGTTCAGCTCCGGCATCACCACGTCCATGAGAATCAGGTCAGGCTTCTGCGCACGGGCCTGCTCGATGCCTTCCATGCCGTTGCTGGCGGTGATTGCCTCGTGCCCCTGGTTTTCCACCATTTTGACCAGGTTGGTCAGTTGCGTGGGTGAGTCGTCCACCACGAGAATCTTGGCCATCTTCGTCTCCTTCGGAACCCATCGGCGGGCGCATGATAGCAGGCCCGGGGGCAAAGGTAAGCTGATCAGTTCCGGCACAGAGTGTCGTATTGCGTCACCGGTTCGCGGCGACCGGTAATCTTTCTATACAATCCAGATTTGCCTGCCGGGCGCGCGGCGGGTACACCGGGCCTCCGGGATCCATTCCCGTAGTCCTGTCGGCGAGGAGCACCATGAGCGAACAAGTGGAAAAGATTCTGGTGGTGGACGATGACGCCCGCCTGCGCGGTCTGCTGCAACGGTTCCTGGAAGAGCAGGGCTACGCCGTCAAGGCGGTGGCCGACGCCGACCAGATGGACCGGGCGCTGTCCCGCGAGATCTATTCGCTGATGGTGCTGGACCTGATGCTGCCCGGCGAGGACGGCCTGTCGATCTGCCGCCGCCTGCGCGACGACGACAACCGCCTGCCGATCATCATGCTCACCGCCAAGGGCGACGACGCGGAACGCATCGAGGGCCTGGACGCCGGCGCCGACGACTACCTGCCCAAGCCGTTCAACCCCAAGGAGCTCAGCGCCCGCATTCGCGCCGTGCTGCGCCGCCATGTGCGGGAAGTGCCCGGCGCCCCCAGCAAGGACGAATCCGTGGTGCGCTTCGGCCCCTGGAGCCTGGACCTGGGCAACCGCACCCTGGCCCGCGAGGGCGAGCCGCAGCCGCTCACCACCGGCGAGTTCGCGGTGCTCAAGGCGCTGGTGCAGAACGAGCGGGAACCGCTCACCCGCGACAAGCTGATGAGCCTGGCCCGGGGCCGAGAATGGTCCGCCATGGAACGCTCCATCGACGTGCAGGTGTCGCGCCTGCGCCGCCTGCTCGAGGACGACCCGTCCAAACCGCGCTATATCCAGACCGTCTGGGGCGTGGGTTATGTGTTCGTGCCGGACTGAACGCCGGCGGGTAGAATCCCTCCATGCCCAACTTCCTGCCCAAAAGCTCGTTCGCCCGCTCGGCGCTGATCATCGGTCTGGTGATCGGCCTCAGCCAGGGCATCACCCTGTGGTTTTTTGCCCGCAACGCCTATCTGCCGGGCATCCGGGAATACGCCCGCCTGACCGCCCTGCAGGCGGAGCTGGTGTTCCAGAGCGAGGGCGACGCCAGCCTGTCTCGGCGGCTGGGCGAGACCACCGGCATTAACGCCGGCACGCCGCCGGAACTGCGCCGCCCGGAAAGTCTGATTCTGTCGCGCCCGGTGGTGGAGCGGTTCCGAGATGAAGTCTCCGAGCTGCTCGGCGAGGCCGCCACCGTGCGGCTGGAAGACGAGCGCCAGCCGGTGCTGTGGGTCACCGCGCCGTCGTTCGGCGACCGCTGGTTGCGGGTGCCGATGGCCTTCTTCCGCGACTACGACCGCTACCTGCTGCTGGGTTGGGGCGTGACGGTGCCGCTGCTGGCGGTGATCGGCGGTCTGCTGATCGCGCGCAGCCTCAACCGGCCGCTGCGGCGGCTGGCGCGGGTGGCGCTCAAGGTGGGGCGCGGTGAAGCGGTGCCGGTGCTCGACGACAGCCTCGGCCCCACCGAGATCCAGGCGGTGAACCGCGCCTTCAACCGCATGACCAGCCAGCTGCAGCAGTCCCAGCGCGACCGCGCCCTGCTGTTGGCGGGGGTGTCCCACGATCTGCGCACGCCGCTGACCCGGCTGCGGCTGTCGGCGGAATTTCTCAACGATGAAGAAATGTCCCAGGGCATCATCGCCGACATCGAGGACATGGACGCCATTCTCGACCAGTTCATTTCGTTTATCCGCGACGGCGCCGACGAGCAGCCCGACTACGAAAACCTCAATGACCTGATCGACGAGGTGGCCGCCAAGTACCCCGGGGAGCAGCTGCGCATCCGGCAAAAGGACCTGCCCCGGCTGATGCTCAAGCGGCTCACCGTCAAGCGCATGCTCTCCAACCTGATCACCAACGCGCTCAAGTACGGCGCCGCGCCGGTGGAGATCGACACCGCCCTGGACGACAACGCCCTGGTGCTGGTGGTGCGCGATCACGGCAAAGGCGTGCGCGAGGAAGACATCCCGTTGCTGCTGCAGCCGTTCTCCCGGGGCGAGAAGGCGCGCACCCTGAGTGGCAGCGGTCTGGGGCTGGCCATCGTCAAGCGCATCGTTGACATGCATCACGGCGAGATGGCGTTGGACAATCACCCCCACGGTGGCCTGCGGGTGAGCATCCGCTTCCCGCTCACCGGGCAGCTGGTGCAGCCGGAGACGCTGTCCGCCGGGGTGCGCTAGGCGCGCTTCAGTCCGGGCATTCCGCCGGCGCCGGTTCCAGGGCGCGGCCGGCGAAAAAGATCAGCAGACCGCCGGCGGCCAGTGCCGCCCCCACCAGGCCACTGCTGGACCAGGGCACGCCCTGGGCGATCACCACGCCCGCCAGCCAGGCGCCCAGCGCATTGGCCATATTGAAGGCGGCGTGGTTCAGCGACGCGGCCATGGTCTGGGCGTGCCCGGCCACATCCATCAGCCGGGTCTGAATAGTGGGCCCCAGGGCCATGCTGGTGCCCACCAGGGCGACGAACAGCAGGCCCGCCCACACCTGATTGGCGGCCACGAAGAACAGCGCCTGCACCACCAGACACCAGATCAGAATCAGCGGAATCGCCTTAAGCAGGTTCCAGTCCGCCACCCGGGCGCCCACCAGGGTGCCAATGATGGTGCCCACTCCGAAGATCGCCAGCACCAGCGGCCCCAGGGCTTCCGCCATGCCGGCCTGTTGGGTGAGTGTGGGCATCACATAGCTGAACACCGCGAACATGCCGCCGAAGCCGATGCTGGCGATGCCCAGGGTGAACAGCACCTGCTGGTTGGCGAGCGCGTACAGCTCGCGCAATGGGCTGGCGTCCGGGTCGCGGGGTACGAACGGCACGAACAGGCGCACCATCAAGGCGGTGGTCAGGGCGATGCCGCCCACGGCGGCGAACGCCACCGGCCAGCCGAACTGGTTGCCGGCCCAAGTACCTAGCGGCGCGCCCAGCAGGATCGCCACGGTCAGGCCCATCATCACCCGCGCCACCGCCCGGGCGCGCTGATCGCTGGGCACCGCGGCGGCGGCCACCAGCGCCGCCACGCCGAAATAGGCGCCGTGCGGCAGCCCGGCGATAAAGCGCAGGCCGACGAACGACCAGAACCCGGGCGCCAGCGCACTGGCCAGATTCCCCAGCGCGAACACCAGCATCAGGCCGATCAGTAACTGCCGTTTGGGTACCTTCGCCGCCAGCGCGGAAATCAGCGGAGCGCCCACCACCACGCCCAGGGCGTAGCTGCTGATCGCATAGCCCACGTGCTGCGGGTCCACCGACAGATCCGTGGCGATGCGGTTCATCAATCCCATGATCACGAATTCGGTGGTGCCGATGGCGAAACCGCCCAGCGCCAGGGCGAGCTCGGCAAGGCGGGGGTGTGAGGCGACCGGCCTTTGGGCGGAAACGGACATGCGCGGGCTCCGGGTGGGGTCGAAAGCCGCGCATTGTCGCAAAGCGGGGTGAACAAACGAAGTCGGTTTTGTCTATCGGCGAAACAGCCCGCCGCGACCACCGGTCGTGGCGGGCCGGGGCTATTGCAGGGCGTCCGCCGGCACCAGCGGGATGTTCACCCGCGACGGCATCGCCGGGGTGCTGTACACGGTGAGCAGGCCGAGCAGGCCCTGCAGCAGGTCCGGCAGCGGGCTCAGGCCGTGGGGCAGGTCGCTGGCGCCGACACTGATGCGCAGCCGGTGGCCGGCGGGGATCACCGCGCTGGTGGGGAAGACTTCCACGTCGGCGCGGAACGGCTGCAGCGGCCCCACCGGGCGTTGCGACTCGGCGGTGTAGGGGTGCCAGGGCTGCACCAGCTTGCCGTTCATAAAGCGCGAACGGGTGGCGTCGAAATCGCTCATCGACGCCATCTGGATGCCGTTGCTCAGTTCCCGGGACAGGCCGTTGGGGTCCACCACGCTGACCCGCACCACCACATTGCTGTCCAGCGCCGTGGTGGAGGCCCAGATCTGTCCGCCGATGGGGCCGTTGATGGCCATGTCCTGGTCCATGGGCTCGCTGGTGTAGACCGCTTCCAACAGCTCGGTGACGTTGTTCTGTTCCTTGCACGGCGACGTGATCAGGCCCAGCACGCCGGCGGTCCATTGGCTGGCGCTGGCGGAGCACAGGCCGTTCACCGGGGTTTGCAGCAGCGAGGTGCGGCTGTTGCTGGTGGGCGCCTCGCGGCGGATCTCGCCGAACAGCGGCAGGCCCGGTTTGCCGTGCAGATAGAACACCTCGGCGCGCGCTTGCGGGTGCGGCCAGTCCTCGGCGGTGACGTAGCGCTCCGCGCCCGTGTAGTACTGGGTCACCGGTGGGTAGTCGCCGGCGCCGGTGTCCATGCCTTTCAGGTACTGGTCGAACCAGGCCAGGCGGATGTTGGCCAGGGCGGGCACGCCGTCGGCGGGCAGGCCGGCGCCGGAGGAGCCGTCCAGATGTTCCCAGGGGCCGATCAGCAGCTTGCTGGTGGTGCCGTTGTTCTTCAGCCCTTCATAGATCAGCGGTTCGCCGCGCTGGAAGATGTCGCGCAGGCCGCCGACCACGAAGGTGGGCGCGGTGATCTTGTCGATCTGCTCCAGCGGCGAGCGCTGGCGCCAGAAGTCGTTGTCGTACTTGTTGTCGTCGCCGATCAGGGCGCCGCCCACCACCGGCACCGGGAACTCGGTGAGGGTGCCGGTGAGATGATCCAGCAGGGTGTTCAGGTAGTAACCGGGCTCGTCGTTCTCCAGCCCCACCGGCGTGGGAATGATGCCCAGGCCGGTGACCAGCGCCACCCACAGCGGAATAAAGCCGGCGTTGATCTGGCCGCCGCTGAACACGATGTCCCGGTAGGCGTCGCCCATCGGCACGATGGCGAACACGGCGTCCACGCCGTCCGGGCGCTGGGCGCCGGCCAGCAGCCCGGTGATGCCCATGTAGGAGGCGCCGTTCATGCCGATGGTGCCGTTGCTCCAGGGCTGGTCGTCGATGTAGTCGAGCAGCTCGCCGATGTCCTGGTGGTCCACTTCGCTGAACGCCTGCCAGGTGCCTTCGGAAGCCCCGGTGCCGCGCATGTCGACAATGATGTAGGCGTAGCCGCGCTTCACCAGATAGGGGTCGGCGGCGCCGATGGCGCCCAGGAACTGGTTGTAGCCGGTGAAGGTGGCGACCACCGGGAAGGGGCCGTCCACCGGCTCGCCGTTTTCGTCGGCGGGCAGGGTCACCGTGGCCGACAGGCGGATGCCGTCGCGCAGGGTGATCAACTGCTGGGGCAGGTCGACCGTGCCCGGGTATTCCTCGGGGCGTTCGTAGGGCGCGTCCCAGGTCAGGTTCACCGGCTCGGGCTGCGGGTCCGGTTCGGGCTCCGGCGCCGGCGGTGTGGTCGGCGCCGGTGCCTCCGGGTCGCCGGCGTTCGCCGTTTGCGGGCCGGGTCCGGCGCTGTCGCTGCCGCCACCGCCGCAACCGGCGAGCGCGAAGAGGGTCAGGAAAAACAGAACGGGCAGTGGAAGGTGCTGCCCCGCGTGGCGAAGAAGAAGCATGCTGGTGTCCCCTGGCATTATTGGATTAATGGGGAAGCCGACCGGCCTGGGCTAGTCAGTTGTTTGTCTATGCAAGGTTACCCAGTGGCGGCGCCGGCCACTGTTGGCACGATGGTGCGAATCGGTGACGAAGCTTGGGTTTATGTGGCGCTGTGTAACAGCGGGATCACTGGTATGCTGCTTCGCCACCCGTTTCCGCTTTGCCGACAGGAGAAATCCGATGACCGACGACCACGCTTCCGATCCCCGCCGCCGTTATTCCGCCCCGGTCGTGGACGGCGTGGGCAAGGCACCCAGCCGCTCCATGCTGCGCGCCACCGGTTTCACCGACGAGGATTTCACCAAGCCGCAGGTGGGCATCGCGTCCACCTGGAGCCGGGTGACGCCGTGCAACATGCACATCAACACCCTGGCGGACGAAGCCGGCCGGGGCGCCGACGCCGCCGGCGGCAAGAGCGTGATCTTCAACACCATCACCGTGTCCGACGGCATCGCCAACGGCACCGAGGGCATGAAGTACTCGCTGGTGTCCCGGGAAGTGATCGCCGATTCCATCGAGACCGTGGCCGGCTGCGAGGGCTTCGACGGCCTGGTGGCCATCGGCGGCTGTGACAAGAACATGCCCGGCTGCCTGATGGGGCTGGCGCGGCTCAACCGGCCGTCGGTGTTCGTCTACGGCGGCACCATCAAACCGGGCAAGAACCACACCGACCTGATCTCCGTGTTCGAGGCAGTGGGCGCCCACGCCAAGGGCGACAAGTCACTGATCGAAGTGAAACAGGTGGAGGAAGAGGCGATCCCCGGCGCCGGCTCCTGCGGCGGCATGTACACCGCCAACACCATGGCCAGCGCCATCGAGGCCCTGGGCATGAGCCTGCCGGGCAGCTCCGCCCAGAACGCCGAGGACAACGACAAGCTGGAAGACTGCCGCGCCGCCGGCGAGGCGGTGCTCAAGCTGCTCGATCGGGACATCAAACCCCGCGACATCCTCACCCGCGAGGCGTTCGAGAACGCCATCACCGTGGTGATCGCCCTGGGCGGCTCCACCAACGCGGTGCTGCACCTGATCGCCATGGCGCACACCGTGGACGTGGCGCTGTCCCTGGAGGACTTCACCCGCATCGGCAAGAGGGTGCCGGTGCTGGCGGACCTGCGCCCCAGCGGCCACTACATGATGAGCGAGCTGGTCGCCATCGGCGGCATCCAGCCGCTGATGAAAACCTTGCTCGACGCCGGCCTGCTGCACGGTGATTGCCTCACCGTCACCGGCAAGACCCTGGCGGAAAACCTGGAAAACGTGGCGCCCTACCCGGAAGAGCAGGACATCATCCACGCCCTGGACCAGCCGATCAAAAAGGACAGCCACCTGCGCATCCTCTACGGCAACCTGGCGCCCACCGGCGCGGTGGCCAAGATCACCGGCAAGGAAGGCACCTACTTCAAGGGCAACGCGCGGGTGTTCCACTCCGAGGAAGAAGCCACCGACCGCATCATGGACGGCACCGTCACCGCCGGCGACGTGCTGGTGATCCGCTACGAAGGGCCCAAGGGCGGCCCGGGCATGCGCGAAATGCTCACCCCCACGTCCGCGATCATGGGCCGTGGCCTGGGCCAGGACGTGGCGCTGATCACCGACGGCCGCTTCTCCGGCGGCAGCCACGGTTTCGTGGTCGGCCACCTGACCCCGGAAGCCCAGGAGGGCGGCCCCATCGCCCTGGTGGAGACCGGCGACGAAATCATCATCGACGCCGAGGCGAACACCATCACCCTGAACATCGACGACGCCGAGCTGGAACGCCGCCGCGCCGCCTGGACCGCGCCGCCGCCGCGTTACACCCGCGGTGTGTTGGCCAAATACGCCAGGACCGTCAGCTCCGCGTCCCTGGGCGCCATCACCGACGGCGACTGACGCGGCCTGTGTCGATAAACCTGAAAGGTGCTCTCGCTTCCCTGGCCAGGGCCCACGCTTGTGCCGGGAAGGAACCTTTGCAGGGCTATAAGCCTTGGCTAACCGACAAGAAGCCAGATAAGAACAGACATTGAGAACGATAAATGACCGCAAAATTGACCCTGCAGCAACTCGAATCCTTCCTCTGGGAGGCCGCCGATATCCTGCGCGGCAACATGGATGCCTCCGAGTACAAGGATTACATCTTCGGCATGATGTTCCTCAAGCGCCTGTCGGATGCCTTCGAGGAGGCCCAGGAAACGGTGGTGCAGTACTACCTGGGCAAGGGCAAGTCCAAGAAGCAGGCGCAGGCACTGGCCGATGACGTGGACGAGTATGACAAGACCTTCTACATTCCTCCGACAGCTCGTTGGGGCGCCCTGAAAGACTTGAAGCACGACATTGGGGCCGAGCTGAACAAGGCCACCGAAGCCATCGAAGAGTTCAACGGCTCCCTGGAAGGGGTGCTGGTGTCCATCGACTTCAACATCAAGAACAAGCTCACCGACAAAAAGCTGCGCGACCTGCTCAGCCACTTCAGCCGCCACCGGTTGCGTAATGAAGATTTCGAGCGACCCGACCTGCTCGGCACTGCCTACGAATACCTGATCAAGATGTTTGCCGACAGCGCCGGCAAGAAGGGCGGGGAGTTCTATACCCCCTCGGAAGTGGTGCAATTGTTGGTCTCCCTTCTTAAGCCTGAAGCCGGTATGCGCATCTATGACCCCACCGCGGGTTCCGGCGGTATGCTGGTACAAACCCGAAACTATCTGGCCACCCACGGTGAGAACCCCGCCAACCTGTCTCTGTGCGGGCAGGAGATGAACCTGAATACCTGGGCCATCTGCAAGATGAACATGTTCCTGCATGGGGTCTACAGTGCCGATATCCGCAAGGGCGATACATTAAGAGAGCCGCAGCACACCCAGGGCGGCGAACTTATGACTTTCGACCGGGTGATCGCAAACCCGCCCTTCAGCCTGAAGAAATGGGGCAAAGAAGAGGCCGACAGCGATGCCTTCGGCCGATTCCCCTACGGCACGCCCCCCAAGGACGCCGGGGATCTTGCATTCGTCCAGCACATGATCGCCAGCCTCAACGCTGAAGGCATGATGGGCGTGGTCATGCCTCATGGTGTGCTGTTCCGGGGCGCCAGCGAGAAAGCTATTCGCCAGGGCCTTCTTAAGGATGACCTGTTGGAAGCCGTCATCGGCCTGCCCGCCGCCCTGTTCTACGGCACCGGAATTCCTGCCTGCCTGCTGATCATCAACAAGCACAAGCCCGCTGACCGCAAAGGCAAGGTGCTGTTTATCAACAGCGAGCTGGAATACGAGGAAGGCAAGAACCAGAACAAGCTGCGCCAGCAGGATATCGACAAGATCGTGACGACCTTCGAGACCTTCGAGGAGATCAAGCGCTACTCCAAGGTAGTGCCGCTGGCCGAGATCGAAGACAACGGCTTCAACCTCAACATCCGCCGCTACGCCGACACCAGCCCGCCCCCGGAAATCTTCGATGTGCGCGCCATCCTCCACGGCGGCATTCCGGTGCGGGAAGTGGAGAGCGAGTATATCCGCGAAGAGATTCTGGAAGACTTTGATGTGTCTATGGTGTTTGTCAGACGGAATGAGAACTACTACGATTTCAAGCCGGAGATCGATAGCAGGGGAGCAATCCGTGACGCCGTAGGCGAAGCCGATGCCAAGGTTATCAACCAACTTGAGCGTTGGTGGGACAAATACCGGGTGTCACTGAGTGAGCTAGATGTCCAGGTAGCGGAAGCAGAAACCGTGATGAAGGGGTATCTGAGGGGGCTGGGGTATGAGTGACATAGTACCCAAGGGGTGGAAGGTAGTCAGGTTAGGTCAGATTCTAAGTGAAAGCCGCATCCCTATTGGCTATGATGACCCGGCGCGCCGGATCTCTGTAAGGCTGCATTTGCAGGGTGTTCATAAGCGCGACGAAAGAGCTACTGACACTGTCGGATCAACGACCCATTTCAAACGATTTCATGGTCAGCTGATATACGGCAAGCAGAATCTGCATAATGGTGCTGTTGGAGTGATACCGAAGCATCTTGATGGGTTTGGGTCTTCGCAAGATATCCCTGCCTTTGATATTTATGACGGGTTTTCCGTAAGTTGGCTTTTTCAATACATAAGTAGGTATGAATACTATAAGGGGTTAGAAAAAATAGCCTCTGGCACCGGATCAAAACGAATCCAGCCTAGTTCGCTTTTCAAGGAGAGGGTTCTGGCTCCCCCTCTTCTCGAACAGCAAAAGATCGCAGCCATCCTGTCCTCCGTAGATGACGTGATCGAAAAAACACGCGCACAGATCGATAAACTGAAAGACCTGAAAGCCGGCCTGATGCAGGAGCTGTTGACCAAAGGCGCTGGGCTGGACGGCGCTCCGCATACGGCGTTCAAGAACTCGCCCGTGGGGCAGATTCCCGATGATTGGGAGGTTGTTCCCCTTGTTGATTTGTGTTCAAAAATCAGCGTAGGTATCGCGAGTTCCACAACTCATGCGTATGCTCAGAAAGGCGTACCCATACTTCGGAATCAAAATATTCTAGAGGGCAGTATTCGGGCGACGGATATGCTGCACATTTCCCAGCAATTCTCGGATGAGAATGCGTCTAAGAAAATTAGGGAAGGTGATGTGCTCACGGTTAGAACCGGTTACCCAGGTGTATCAGCTATTGTTCCGAAAGAATTTGACGGATGCCATAGTTTTACAACGCTAATATCTCGACCTAAGAAAGGTGAGCTGGATCCAGGTTATCTAGCTCTCCTCATCAATTCAGATTATGGTAAGAAATTTGTCGTCGGGGGGCAGGCAGGAGGCGCTCAGCAAAATCTTAATGCGACTACCTTGAAGACTTTCCCGGTAATTCTGCCTTCACTCGATGAGCAGGCCGAAATTTTCGATATCGTAAATTCAGTATCATCGAAGATCGTCTGTATTGAGAAAAAATACCGTTCATTGGTATCCGCCAAAAAAGCCTTAATGCAAGACCTACTCACAGGCAAGGTGAGGGTTAATGTCTATAAAGATGAGGCCGCAGCCGCCTTATCGGCGTGACTAATCGTCCTGTTTCAGGATGAAGCAATTGGGCTTTTGTGTCCGGTGCCGAGCTGGCGCCTGGGCAGCCCGGGGATGAGCGCAGCGATTACCTGGAGGTGATGCTGGTCACGCTGCGGAAAGTAAAACGGGAGGGCTGAGCCCTCCCATCGGTTCTACCGCTTCTTACGTACCTTGATCGGAAAGGCCTTGCCCTTTTTGGGGCGAATAATCTTGCCGTTCTTCCGGATGTAAGGGCGGAAGATGATCTCATAGTCGCTGTCTTTGCGAGCCATGGGCCACCTCCATATACCTTCCACGGCCTTGGAAACTCGGCAAATTGACTTGCTGCATGGCAAGGTCTAACCTCCATCACGCAATGTCCATTGCAACTGCCAAGAGAGCGGGGCTGCCGTGCTAAGTCCTGCTCTTTTGCGTATCCCGCCCGGGCTGCCACCCGGGCGGGGATCTCTTACCGGAATGATCACGCCATCCCAGTAGTTACCCTGGATTCTCTCATTGTGCCCTCTTAGTTGACAATTTGAACTTTTTCTTCAGAATTGTCAACTAAGGGTTGACGGCCTGTGGATAACTATAAAAAGTCAACTCGCGCCCCAAATTTTAGGAGGAGTCATCATGTTGCATGAGCGGATTCGTCGTGCGCGTGCCTTAAAGGGAATGACCTTGCAGGAAGTAGCCGACCAGATGGGGGGTATTTCTAAACAGGCTATTTCCAAATACGAGCAGGGCAAGGACGCGCCCAACTCCACCCGATTGATCCAGCTGGCCAACGTCCTGGGTGTTAAACCTGAATACTTTTTCCGTGCCGACAGCGTTGAACTGGGAGCAGTAGATTTTCGCAAACATTCCGCCTTTGGTAAGCGTCAGCAGGAAGTGGTTAAAGAGCGTGTGCGTGAGCACATGGAGCGCTATATGGCTGCCGAGAATCTATTTGAATCGGAGGCTCTCCATAGCTTCAAGCAATGGCACCAACATTTTGCAGTGAATGATCTTGATGGAGTAGAGCAGGCCGCTGATGATCTCCGAAAAGCCTGGAATCTTGGCCATAATCCGATTCGAAACCTGACCGAAATCCTAGAAGAGCATGGGGTCAAAGTCGTCGGGTTGGACGATAGTCACGATAAGTTTGATGGTCTTTGTGCGGTGGTTAACGGGGGCAATGATGCTGTGATTGTCAGTAACCTGGATCGCCCTGGTGAGCGACAGCGCTTTAATCTTGCGCATGAGCTGGGGCATCTCGTGATGCGCTTGCCTCAGACGATTCAGGAAACCAAAGAAGAAGAGCACTGGTGCCACCGTTTTGCTGGTGCTCTCTTGTTTCCAAAGAGTCAAGTGTTTGATGCATTTGGATATCACAGAAAGCGGTTTTATGAAGCGGAATTTTTGCTGGTAAAGCACGAGTGGGGTATATCCATGCAAGCTGCTTTAAGGCGCTTGTATGATCTCGATGTTATTAACACCAGTGTCTATCGGAATATCTGTCAAAAGTGGTCGGTCAAGAGATATCGCCGCAATGAGCCCGAGCCATTGCCGGCAGAGCGTTCATACCGTTTGAGGCAGTTGGTATTCCGATCTCTGGCGGAGGACCTTATTACTCCGTCACGAGCTGCTGAGTTGCTGGCTACCAGCCTGGAGCAGATAGACCGCGTGATGCAGAATCTGCCAGAAAATGGAGGACAGGATGCCCTCAAAGATACTGGTCTCTGATACCAATATCTGGATCGACCTGCATCATGGAGGGTTATTGGATGCGGCGTTTGAGTTGCCGTACCAGTTTGTGACATCCGAATTCGCCTATTTCGAGTTGCATAAGCCGCCGGGCCAGGCACTGGAAGAGCGTGGTTTGGCGGTTCAAGGGTTCGCCCCGGAGGAATTGCAGGTTCTGTTTGAGCTCAAAAAGGAGCTTCACAACCCTTCTTTGGCTGATGTGTCTTGCTACCTGATTGCTCGTGAGAATGGCTGGCTGTTGGTGACGGGGGATAAAAAGCTGCGAGTTGCAGGGCAAGGGCAGAAACTGGAGGTGCGGGGAGTTTTGTGGATTCTGGATGAGTTGTTCAGGCTTGATGTGGTCAGAGGTCCTGATTTGGCAGCCGCACTCCAGGCAATGCTGGATAGGGGGGCTCGATTACCTGATACCGAGTGTAATCAGCGCATTAAAAAGTGGTCCAACCACTGACATTGGCTACTATTGCACAGCTTCATTTATGGGTAAGGTGTGGCTTGCCTACAGAGCTATAACAATAGAGAGCATTTCGTGTATCAGGACGAAGCCGACAAGGTAGAAATTCCAGCCATTCAACAGCTGATTCACCAGGGGTGGCAATATGTGCCGGGTGCAGACCTTGCTCCGGAGGGTGGTGAACGCGCTTATTTTCGTGATGTGGTGTTGGCTGAGCGCCTGGGGCTCGCTCTACGCCGCTTGAACCCCTGGCTCAGCGAGGAAAATTTTCGCAGGGTAATGCGCGAGTTTACCCATCCGAATTTCGCCGGCCTGATTGAGTACAACCAGGCCCTGTGGGAAATGCTTTGCTGCACTGGGGATCACGCCCTAGCGTTCGAGCAGGATCTGGGCTCGGGCCGCAAGGGCCAGACGGTCACCGTGGTGGATTTCGACAATCCGGCTAACAACGACTTTCTCTGCACTAGTCAATTCAAGGTGGAAGGACTTAACCAGAACATCTGTCCCGATATCGTCTGCTTCGTGAATGGCCTGCCATTGGCGGTGATCGAGTGCAAATCCCCCTATGTGGCCGATGCCATCGGCGAGGGCATCAACCAGTTGCGCCGCTACGCCAACCTGCGCCGCCCCGAAGACGAGGAAGGGGCGCAGAAGCTGTTCTGGTACAACCAGTTGATGGTCTCCACCTGCCGGGACCGGGCGCGGGTCGGCACCATCAGCGCCATGGCCCAGCATTACGGTGACTGGAAAGACGCTCACCCCTACACAGATCAGGATATCCGCGCGCTGCTGACGAAATCGGTTCCTGACAAGCTGGTGGGCGGGTCCGGCGCCAAATCCGCCTATAAAGTCGCGGAGGTGCCTTCAACTGCGTACCTGGAAAACGCCAGACGGACGGCTGCGGGAGGCGAAGGGGATCAAGCGGAGATTAACACCCAGCAGCGGCTCCTTGCCGGCTTATTCAACCGGGACAATTTTCTCGATTTGATCCGGAATTTCATCCTGTTCGAGCCGGTGGAAGGTCGCGTGATCAAAAAAGTGGCCCGTTACCAGCAGTACCGGGCGGTGAACAAGGTCATTGAGCGTTTGAAGAGCGGCACCACCCGCAAGGAGAAATCCGGTGTGGTGTGGCACACCCAGGGCTCGGGTAAATCCCTCACCATGGTTATGCTAGCTGTGAAGATGCGCCGTGATCCGGAGCTGCAGAAGTACAAGCTGGTCTTCGTCACCGACCGCACCCAGCTCGATAGCCAGCTTTCCGCCACTTTCCGCGATGCCCAGAGCGAAACCATCTACAACGCCACCTCTGTGGCGCGGCTCAAGGAGCTGCTCACCAAGGACGCTTCCGATATCGTTACGGCAATGGTGCAAAAATTCCAGGACGCGGAAGCGGAAGGCGACTTCGCTGACCTGAACCCCAGCGACAGAATTATCGTGCTGGCGGATGAGGCCCACCGCACGCAGTTTGGCGGCTTGGCCGCCACCATTAACGCGGCCTTACCCAATGCCCCCAAGATTGGCTTTACCGGCACCCCGCTACTGAAGACCCAGAAGATGGGTCAGGCCTTTGGCGGCTACATTGATCAGTACAAGATCAATGAAGCCGTGGAAGACGGCGCGACGGTGCGTATTATCTACGAAGGTCGTCAGGCCCAGACAGAGGTGGTGGGCGAGTCCCTGGACAAGCTGTTTGATGAGTATTTCAAGCATTCCAGCGATGAGGAAAAGCGAGAGATCAAGAAGAAGTACGGGGTAGAGCGTGCCGTACGTGAAGCTCCGGCGCGCATTCGCTGGGTGTGTATTGATCTGCTCGAACATTACCGGGCGCACATCCAGCCCAACGGCTTCAAGGCTATGATCGTTGTGGGCAGCCGCCATGCGGCCACGGTGTACAAGAAGACCCTGGATGAGCTGGGCGCACCGCCGTCCGAGGTGATTATCAGCGGCGGGCACAACGACCCCGGCTACCTGGCCCCCTACACGGACAAGGCCAGCCAGAAGCAAGCTATTGACGGCTTCAAGAAGCCCGTAAGTGAGCACCCACTGACGTTTTTGATCGTCAAGGACATGCTACTTACCGGCTTCGATGCACCCCTCGCCCAGGTGATGTACATCGACCGTAGCCTGAAAGACCACACACTGATGCAGGCTATCGCGCGGGTGAACCGCAATTATGAAGGGAAGCAGGCAGGCTTTGTGGTGGATTATTACGGCCTCTCGGACTACCTGACCGATGCGCTGGACAAGTTCAGCAGCGATGACGTGGAAGGCACCTACCACACGCTGAAAGATGAAATTCCCAAGCTGAAAGCAACGCACACTCGGGTAGCCAATATCTTCTCAGGTCTTAAGGGTCACGACATAGATGATTATGTCCTGCTTCTCAAGGACGATGACCTTCGTCAGCAGTTCGAGCTGGCCTACAGGCGGTTCGCCAAGCAGATGGATGTGGTGCTGCCCGACCCGGCGGGCAGGCCTTTTATTCCCGACCTGAAGTTGTGGGGCAAGGTGCAGAACGCCGCGCGCAACCGCTACCGCGACCCAGGCCTGAATATCGCCGATGCCGGCGAGAAAGTACGCCGGCTGGTGGATGAACACATCATCAGCACCGGCGTGGATCCGAAGATCCCGCCGGTGGATCTAATGGCGGCGAACTTCCGGGAATCCGTGGCGCAGATCAAGTCACCGGAATCCCGCGCCTCCGAGATCGAGAGCGCCATCAAGCACCACATTACCGTGAACCTCGAAGAAGACCCAGAGTACTACAAGTCTCTGAGTCTGCGCCTGCGGGACATTATCGAGAAGAGCAACGGCAAGTGGGAGCAGCAACTGGAGCTGCTTCTGGACATGGTCGGCACCCTGGAAAGCGATCGTAAGAAGACCGCTGAGAATCTGGGGCTCACGGAAACCGAGCTGGCGTTCTACAACATCCTCATGGCGGAAGTGCTCCGGCACACCGGCGAGGAACTGCTGGACGAAGCCGTACACGACGAGATCAAGGCCGCCACCCGGACCCTGGTGGATACGTTTGATGAAGCCACCCGGATTGTCGATTTCTTCAGCAAGGGAGAAGAGATCAGGCGAATGAAGAAAGCCATCAAACGGACCATCATGGATTGCAGTTTTGATGACAGAGCCATCGTGACCACCGTGCAGGAGCGCTTTATGGATCTGGCAAAGACGAAGTTTCAGTGATGCGCGTGAATAAGCCTGAATACCGTGAAGCAAAGGGCTTTATCGCGGAGGTGATTCGCACCAACCGGCGCAAGTCCGCCGACATCCGGGTCGAAGAGGGCGCGGTGACCGTGGTGGTGCCGGCGAACACCCCCGCAGAACGCATTGACGACCTGCTGACCGCCAAACGCCGCTGGATCAAAGAGAAAATTGCTCTCCACCAGGAAATGGCGCCGGCCAGCAGCAAGCGCTACGTGTCCGGTGAGGCCTTCTCGTACCTGGGCCGCAACTACCGCCTGAAAGTGGAGAAGGGGCCTTTCGCCCCGGTGAAGCTGGTTCAAGGCCGCCTGGTGGTCTCGGTCCCTCAGGGTTCGCAGCAGCCCCACATGATTCGCAATGCCCTGATTCGCTGGTATAAGCGCCAGGCGGAACTGAAGTTAAAGGAAAAAGTCGCCCGTTGGGCGCCGCAGGTCGGTGTGGAACCCACCGGCGTCGCCATCAAGACCTTCAAGTCCCGCTGGGGTAGTTGCACCGCCAAAGGGGAGCTGCAGTTCAACTGGCAAATCATGATGGCGCCGAATCGGATGGTGGATTATGTGGTGGTCCATGAGCTCTGCCATTTGATCCGCCATGACCATTCCCCGGAATTTTGGGGGCAGGTCGGGCGGATACTGCCTGACTACGAGCAAAGCCGAGACTGGCTTAAGCATAATGGCCACCGGGTGTCTGCCTTGTGATGCTGCTGTGGCCATCGCTGGGTGCCATCCCGACGGCTATTCCGGCTCGCGCCGGAAGCCCACGCTGAAACGGTTCCAGACGTTGATCATCGCGATCACGTAGGTCAGGTCGGTGCGCTCTTTCTCGGTGAAGTGGGTGGCGAGCCGGTCGTACTCGCGGCTGTCGTCCATGGGCTCGCTGAGGCGCGTGAGCCGCTCCGTCCAGGCCAGGGCGGCGCGCTCACGCTCGCTGAACCACGGCGCCTCGCGCCAACCGGCCAGGGTGTCCAGAACCTCGTCCGGCACCCCGACCTTGCGGGCGTCGCCGGCGTGCATGTGCATGCAGAACGCGCAGCCGTTGATCTGCGAGGCGCGCTGCTGCACCAGGTGCAGGAGACGGGGTTCCAGGCCGCTGGCGTCGTACACCTTCTGGCAGCCGAACAGATGCTTCATGGTATCCGGTGACGCCTTGTAGAAGTCGAATCGCGCTTTCATCACGAACTCCTTTATGTCTTGCGGGTTATCGAGGGTGGTCGAGAAACGGAACACGCTCAGGTTAGAATCTGATTGGTTCGCGAATAAGATCCAATTTCGCGTATTTCACGGGACCAATCAGCGAGGGCCGGTCCGTGCAAATCCACCTTTCCCTGGACGGGGCCGGCGGCCTCGGCCAGCGGCTTTACGAGAGCCTGCGCCGGGCGCTGATCGACGGTCAGGTGCCGCCCGGCGAACGGCTGCCGTCCAGCCGTGTGCTGGCGGCGGAGCTGGGGGTGTCCCGGCGGCTGGTGGTGGAGGCCTACGAGCGGCTGGTGGCGGAAGGGTTTCTCGGTGGCGCTACCGGCCGCGGCACCTTCGTGTTGCGGGTGCCGCCGCCACTGCCCCGGGAAGCCGAGAGGCCCGGCCCGGGCCCCGGTGCCCACTGGCGCCCGTTGCCGGACTGGGGCGGCCGGCGGGCGCCGGGCCGGCATAACTTTCCCGGCGGCGTCACCGACCGGGCGCTGCTGCCCTGGGCGGCCTGGCGCTGGGCCATGATGGCGGCCCTGCGCGAAGCGTCCCGGGACATCGGCCTGTACGGCGACCCGCGCGGCGAGGCGTCGTTGCGCCTGGCCATCGCCCGTTACCTGGGCTACAGCCGGGGGCTGGCCTGCGACGGGGAGTCCCTGTTGATCACCCAGGGCGCCCAGCAGGGCCTGGATTTGCTGGCCCGGGTGCGGGTGGCCCCCGGGGACACGGTGGCCGTGGAGGAGCCGGGCTACCCGCCGGCGCGGGCGGTGTTCGAGGCCCGTGGCGCCCGGGTGGTGCCGGTGCCGGTGGACGACCAGGGCCTGTGCGTGGAGCGCTTGCCGGAGGCCGCCAGTCTGGTCTACGTGACCCCGTCCCATCAGTTCCCGCTGGGCATGCCCATGAGCCTGGAGCGGCGCCTGGCGCTGCTGGCGTTCGCCCGCCGCCACGGCCCCTGGTGGTGGAGGACGATTACGACGGTGAATTCCGCTTCGAGGGGCGTCCGCTGGACGCGTTGAAAAGCCTGGACCGGGAGGGGCACGTGGCCTACCTGGGGTCGTTCTCCAAGGTGCTGCACGCGGATCTGCGGCTGGGTTACCTGGTGATGCCGCCGGGGCTGGCCACGGCGTTGCTGCAGGCCCGGACCTTCAGCGACGGCTACCCGCCGCTGGTCACCCAGCGGGCGCTGGCGAGGCTGATGATCGACGGTGATTTCGCCCGCCACCTGCGACGCATGCAGCGGCTCTACACGGCCCGGCGCACCCGGCTGGGCGACGCCCTGGCGGCGCATCCGGCGCTGTGGACACCGCTGCCCCAGGTGGCGGGCATCCATGTGGCGTTGCGTCTGAGGTCGCCGGTGGCGGACCTGCCGGCGCGGCTGGCGGACGCCGACATCCGCGCCAACCCGCTGGCGTCCTTCTACGCTGGCGAGGCCTCCCTGGACGGGGTGCTGCTGGGGTTCGGTGTGATCGACGGCGAGGCCATCGACCGGGGCGTCGCCGCCCTGGCCGAGGCGATCACCCGCTGAGTGCGTTTGCCTATTGCTTGGAGGCCCAGATCGCCAGCTTGTGCTGCATGGACTGCTGCGACACCTGATCCTCCGGCAGCGGCTGGATCAGGTTGTCGTGCACCAGCAGCCGGTAGATGTACTCCACTTTTTCGGCGGCGGAATCGGTGGGCTCGAATTCCACCACGCCGCGCTTCTCGCCGTACTCCATGCCCAGCGCGATGGCTTTCTTGACCAGTTCCTTCTCGTTCTTGAGTTTCTTCATGACGGTGGCTCCACACGCAGCAGCTTGCCGTCCGGGGCGTCGGTGAGCAGATAGAGGTGCCCGTCCGGGCCCTGGCGCACGTCGCGGATGCGCTCGCCGCGCTCTTTCAGATAGCGGGTTTCGCCGGTGGGCGTGGTGCCGTCGAACGCCACCCGGTTGAGGTGGGTGAGCTTCAAGGCGCCGGACAACACGTCGCCCCGCCAGTCGGGGTAGCGGTCGCTGGTGACGAAGACCATGCCCGAGGGCGCGATGGAGGGTACCCAGTAGTGCAAGGGCTGGGCGTAGCCTTCTTTCTTTTCCTGGCCGATGTCCGGGCCGTAGTACTCGTTGCCGTAGGTGATCACCGGCCAGCCGTAGTTGACGCCGGCCTCCACCACGTTGATTTCATCGCCGCCGCGCGGGCCGTGCTCGTTGAGCCAGGGCTCGCCGGTTTCCGGATGCAGCGCCAGCCCCTGGGGGTTGCGGTGGCCCCAGCTCCAGATCGCGGTCTTGGCGCCGTCCTGCCCCACCAGCGGGTTGTCGGCGGGCACGCTGCCGTCGTCGTTGACGCGGATCACGCTGCCGCCGTGGCCGCCGGTGTCCTGGGCGCGCTCGCGCTGGCCCCGGTCGCCCACGGTGATGAACAGATAGCCGTCGTTGTCGAACAGAATGCGGCCGCCGAAGTGCTTGGCGGTGTCGGTGCAGGCGTCGGCGATGAACACGTCCTGGAACTGCTTCAGCTCACCGTCGGCGTAGAGACCATGGCCCACGGCGGTGGTGGCGCCGCCGTCGCAGGCCTTGGCGTAACTGATATAGAGACGCCGGTTATCGGCGAAGTGGGGGTGCGGCACGACATCGAACAGGCCGCCCTGGCCCTTGGCCACCACCTCGGGCACCCCGGTTACCGGGGCGTCGCGCAGCTCACCGTCAACCACGCGGCGCAGGTCGCCGCTGCGCTCGCTGATCAGCCATTCGTCGGTGCCGGGCACGAAGGCCAGCGACCAGGGGTGGTTCAGACCTTCCACCAGGGTGGTGGCGTTGACGGAGGGGGCGTCGTCCGGCTCGATCGGGCTTTTGGCGTCCGCGCAGGCGGACACCAGCAGCGCGCCGACCAGCGGCAAATAACGGGACAATACGGAGGCGGGCGTGGGTCCAATCATGATCTCGGGTCTCACCGGCGAATGAAGGACACCAGTGAGCATGCCACGACGGCATCGGACCGTGAAGGAAACCGCTCGCCACCCGGGGTTTATTTGCCGCCGCGGGCGTACTTGAGGAACTTCTCCATGGCCAGATCCCGCTCGGCGGCCACGCTTTGGGCGCTGTCGCGCTGGTTGAGGCGCGCCAGAAGCTCGGCGCTGCCCGGCGCTTCCGCCAGCAGATCGATGCCGAACAGCTTGCCGGCCACCGCCTTGGCCAGGTCCGCGCTGTACAGGAAGAACACGTCCGCGGCGGTCAGTTGATCGCCGGCCAGGAACGGCTGCCAGCGTGCCTTGCGCGCCAGGCCGCGGATGCCTTTCAACAAGGCTTCGCGGGTCTGCTCTTTGGTTTCGTCGCTGACCTGGCCGCCGAAAAAGACTTCCGGGTAACAGCGGCGGGCGGGCAGTTCCAGGTACAGCTCAATGTGCTTGGCGAGCTGTTTGACCTGGGCTTTCTCCAGCGGGTCGGTCGGGTACAGCGTCGGGCCCTCGGTGGTCTCGTCCAGGTATTCCAGGATAACGTTGGTTTCCGACAGGAAGACGCCGCCGGTTTCCAGCACCGGCACCTTGCCCATGGGGCTCAGGCTCAGCACCGCCTCTGCCTGGCTAGGGTAGAGGGTGGCCTGCTCGAACTCGAGGCCTTTTTCGCGCAGCGCGAATTTGACCATGTTCACGTAGTTGCTGGCGTCGAAGCCATGCAATGTCAGCATTATTGTTCTCCCGAAAAACGATTCATTTTGGTAAGCCGGTATGTTCAGAGCGCGGTAAGACCGCCGTCCACCGCCAGTTGGTGACCGGTGACGAACGACGAGGCGCCGGACAGCAGCCAGATCACCGCCTCCGCCACTTCGTCCGCTTCGCCGACCCGGCCCAGCGGGTGCATGGCGCGATGGAACTGGCGCTGCTTTTCTTCGCTGGCGTAGCCGGCCTTCGCCGCCTGCTCAATGGCCCGCTCCATCATCGCGGTGCGGATGATGCCCGGGCAGACGGTGTTTACGCGGATGCCCTGCAGGGCGTACTCGGCGGCGACACTCTTGGTCATGCCGATCACCGCGTGCTTGCTGCCGGCGTAGGCGGCGCGGCGGGGCGCGCCCACCAGGCCCGCCACCGAGGCGGTGTTGACGATGCTGCCGGTCTTGCGCGGCGCCATCACGGCGGTCTGGTGCTTCATGCACAGCCACACACCTTTGACGTTGATGGCCATGACCCGGTCGAACAGCGCTTCGTCCACGTCGGCGACCTTGTCGTTCTCTTCCTCGATGCCGGCGTTGTTGAAGGCGCCGTCGAGCTGCCCGAACGCGTCCACGGTGGCGGCCACCAGCGCCGCCACCTGGTCGTCGCGGCTCACGTCGGCGGCCTGGGCGCGGGCCTCGCCGCCGGCCCGGCGGATCGCGTCGGCGGTCGCCTCGGCGGCGTCCGCGTTGATGTCGGACACCATCAGACGGGCGCCGTCGCGGCCCAGTTTTTCCGCCGTGGCGCGGCCGATACCGCCACCCGCGCCGGTGATCAGCACCACTTTATCTTTCAAGGAATGATCGCCCATGTCCCCTCCCGAGATTAAAAAATAATAGGGGAGCATACCCCACCCGGCGGTGGGCGCCGAGCCTGCCGTGCCCGGCCGGTTAACGGCCGGCGGGGTCCTCGAGCATCTGACGGTGCACCCGGACCGCCGTGCGGCTGGGGCGGATGGTGATGCCCCGCGCCTCGGTGTGGGCCCGGGTGATGGCGGCGCCGAACAGCAGAATCAGCGAGGAGTAGTAGACCCACAGCAGCAGCAACACCAGTGAGCCGGCGGCGCCGTAGGTGGACGCGGTGGCGGTGTGGGACAGATAAAAAGCGATCAGGAAGCGCCCGAGAATAAACAAAAGGGCGGTGACCAGGGCGCCGGAGAGCACGTCTTTCCAGCGCAGTACCGCGTCCGGCAGCACCTTGAAAATGGTGGCGAACAGCAGCGTCACCACCACCACCGAGACCAGGGTTTCCAGGCCCACCACCAGACCCGCCGGGATCGGCAGCCAGTCCCGGGCGAACACCATGATCGCCTGCAGCACCACGCTCAGAAACAGCGACACCATCAGCACAAAGCCGATGGAAAGCACCACGGTGAGCGACATCAGGCGGCTTTTCAGCAGCGCCAGGATGGTGTTGCGCGAAGGGCGCGGCGCGATGTCCCAGACGTTATTGAGGGAGCGCTGCATCTGCGCGAACACGGTGGTGGCGCCGACCACCATGGCGCCCAGGCCGATCAGCGTGGGCAGGATGCCGCCCTGGTCGATCTGGTTGGCGGCCACGGCGGTGCGTACCGTCTCGGCGGCGTCGGGGCCGATGGTTTCCTGCAGCTGGGTCATGATCCGCGCCATGGCGGCGTCGGTGCTCATCACCAGGCCGATCACCTGCACCGCCAGGATCACCACCGGGGCGATGGAGAACAGGGTGAAAAACGCCAGCGCGCCGGCGTAGCTGACCGCGTTGGCTTCCAGCCAGAAGCCCACCGCGTTCCTGGCCACGCGGTACACATATTCGGCCGCCTGAATGAGGGGGTTAGGCAGGTTCATGGGCTCCAGTGTAGCGGTTGGGGGCGCCCCGGCCTATCGCCGCGAGGAGCTCGGTTGTTGACGTATTCCGCGCCGAGGCGGAATCTGCAAGGGCAGGTCACCGGCATCAAGGAGGAAGGCCATGACACGGAAACGCTTTCGCGCGCGGGCGCTGGTCGCGGCGCTGGCGATCTTGCCCCTGTGCGCGCCCTGGGCGGCGGTGCGCGCGGCGCCGCTGGACCCCGGCGGGGATTACGCGCTGGGGGACTGGGCCGGCACGCGCACGGACCTTGCCCGTCAGGGGGTGCGGTTTGATCTCGGCTACGTCGGCGAGATGGCCCACAACCTGAGCGGCGGGTTCCGCGAGGATGGCCGCCTCGCCTACGCGGACCAGTTCCATGCCTCGCTATCCTTGGACCTGGAACGTCTTGCCGGCGTGAACGACGCCGACTTCAAGGTCACCCTGACCAACCGCAACGGTGAGAACCTGACTGGCGAACGGCTGGTGGACCCCGCCACCGGCGGCGTGTCGTCGGTGCAGGAGGTGTTCGGTCGCGGCAACGTGACGCGGCTCACCCAGCTCTGGTTTCAGCAGGGGCTGTTCGGCGGGGCGCTGGAGTACAAGCTCGGCCGCATTCCGCTCAGCGACGACTTCGCCACCCTGGAGAGCCGCTTCCAGAATTTGTATCTGGGCAGCGGCCAGCCGGGCAACCAGGCCGGCGCGGTCTGGTACAACTGGCCGGTGTCGCAGTGGGGCGGCCGGGTGAAAGTGCAGGACGGCGCCCGGCGCTATCTGCAGCTTGGCGTGTTCGATCAGAACCCGGAAAACCTGGATCCGGATCAGGCTCTGGATCTGTATCGTCACGGCAGCGAAGGGGTGATCACGCCGGTGGAGGTGGGCTGGGTCCCGGACAAGGGCCCCGGCGGCCTGCCCGGCAAGTACAAGCTCGGCGCCTACTACAGCAGCGCCGAAGCCACCGACTATGAGGACGGCGGCACCCGCGGACGTCGCTACGGCGGCTACTTCGTGGTGCAACAACAGGTGAGCGCGCCGCACGGCGACAGGCGCGGCCTGACCCTGTTCAGCCAGGGCAGCTGGCACGACCCGGACACCGCCTATGTGGCGCGCTACCTGTCCGCCGGCGCGAGCTGGCGCGGACCGTGGCAAGGGCGCCCCCGGGATGAGCTGGGTGTGGGTCTGGCCTACGCGGAAATCGGCGACGCCTACGTGGACTCGGCTACGGCGGGCAATCCGCTGGTGGCCGGCCCCGGTGCCGCCGGCTATGTGCCGCCGCAAAGCGATGAATGGAACGCCGAGCTCTATTACGGCATCCACATGACGCCCTGGCTGACCCTGCGGCCCAACCTGCAGTACCTGGTCCACCCGGGCGCCAACGACGCGGTCGATGACGCCTGGGTGGTCGGCACCACGGTGGCGCTGACGCTTTAGTCGTCCTTCAGACCGTAGGCGATGATGGCGTCACCGGCCTTGGTGCCCAGGGAACCGTGGCCGCCGGCCACCACCAGCAGGCGCTGGCGGCCCTGGGAGTCCAGGTAGGTCATCGGCGTGGCCTGGCCCCCGGCGGGCAGGCGGTCTTCCCACAACTGCTCGCCGGTGGTGACGTCGTAGGCGCGCACGTAGTAGTCGATGGTGCCGCTCATGAACGCCACGCCGCCGGCGGTGACGATCGGGCCGCCCAGATCCGGCACGCCCATCTTGAACGGCAGCGGCAGTGGCGACTGGTCGCGCACGGTGCCGTTGCGGTGCTTCCACACCACCTCGCCGCTGCGCAGATCGAGGCCGGCCACATAGCCCCACGGCGGCTGCTGGCAGGGCAGCCCCAGCGGCGACAGGAACGGCTTCAGGGAGACCGCGTAGGGGGCGCCGTAGTTTTCGTTCAGCCCCGGTTTGCCGTCGGACACATAGTTGCTGGTGTCGTCCTGGCGCGGGATCAGCGTGGAAACGAACGCCAGATAGGCCGGCGTGGTGAACGCCACCTGGCGCTCCGGGTCCACCGCCAGCGCGCCCCAGTTGAACACGCCGAAATTGCCCGGGTAGATCAGGCTGCCTTGTTCCGACGGCGGCGTGTAGCGGCCCTGGTAGTTCAGCCGCTGGAACTGGATACGGCAGATCAGCTGATCGAACAGGGTGGCGCCCCACATGTCGCGGCCTTCCAGCGGCGGCGGGTTGAGGCTCAGCGAGGAGCTCGGCTGGGTGTCGGCCACCGGCTGGTAGCCGAGGCTCTCCGGTGCCTTGTCTTCGCTCACCGGCAGCACTGGCTCGCCGTTACGACGGTCGAGCACATAGATGTCGCCCTGCTTGGTGGGCGCCACCAGCACCGGCACGGAGCCGTCGTCGGTATCCAGGTTCATCAGGCTCGGCTGGGCCGGCACGTCCATGTCCCAGAGGTCGTTGTGCACGGTCTGGAACACCCAGCGCAGCTCGCCGGTGTCGATGTCGAGGGCGACGATCGACGACGAGAACGGCGCCGATTCGGTGGTGCGGTCCTTGCCCCACTGATCGGGCACCTGGTTGCCCATGGGCAGGTAGATCAGGCCGAGCGCTTCGTCGACGCTGGACACCGACCAGGAGTTGGGCGTGCTGGCGCTGTACGTTTCGCCGGCGGCGATCGGATCGGTCTGCTCCGGATTGCCCGGGTCCCAGTTCCACACCAGTTCGCCGGTGTCGACGTCGTAGGCGCGGATCACCCCGGACGGCTCGCGGGTGGAGACGTTGTCGTTCACCGCGCCGCCGATGATGACATAGTCCTCGGTGACCACCGGCGGTGAGGTGGAGTAGTAGAAGCCATCCTGCTGGTGCGGCATGTTGGCCCACAGATTCACCGAGCCGTTGTCGCCGAAGCCGGCGCAACGCTCCCCGGTTTCCGGGTCGAGGGCGATCAGGCGGGCGTCGCCGGTGGGCAGAAACAGGCGGCGCTGGCAGGTCGGGTAGGCGCTGCTGTCCCGTTCGCCGGAGGCGGCCACCGCGCTGTCCTCGCCGGGGGCGGGGGTTTCCGCCTGCTGGTGGCCGTCGAAATAGGAGAGGCCGCGGCAGGTCTGGTGCTGGCGGCTGATGTCTTTGTCGATTTCGGGATCGAATTTCCAGATCTCTTCGCCGCTGTCCGCGTCCAGGGCGATCACCCAGTGGTGCGGCGTGCACAGATAGAGGGTGTCGTCGATTTTGAGCGGGGTCACCTCGTAGGTGGTTTCCACCGGGTCGCCCTCACCGCGCAGATCCCCGGTGTGGTAGGTCCAGATCGGCTCGAGCCGGTCGGCGTTGTCCGGGGTGATCTGATTCAGGGGCGAGTAACGCTGGCCGAACCCGGTGCGACCGTAGGCGTGCCAGTCGCCGTCGGGGATGTTGCTTTGCGAGCTCTGCGCCGGCTGCGGGGCGCGGGCGGTGGGCAGTTCACCGCGCACGCCGTTGGGGTCCGGGCCGAGCACCGCCGTGAGCGCCAGGGCCCCGGCGGCGACCACCATCACCGCCACCGGCCCGGCGGCCAGCCCCCAGGGCTGACGGCCGCTGGCGTTCAGGCCGCGCGTTACCCAGGGTGTCATCAGCCACAGGCCGATGGCCACGATCACCACGCCACGGGGCATCAGGGCCCACCAGTCCAGCCCCACTTCCCACACCGACCACAGGCCGGTGCCGAGAATCAGCAACGCGTAAATCCAGAGGGCGCCGGGCCGGCGCAGCACCATCAGCGCCCCGGTGAGCAAAAAGCCCAGCCCGGCCAGCAGGTAGTACCAACTGCCGCCGAGCACCGCCAGCCAGCCGCCGCCGCCGGTCAGCGCCAGGCCGATCAAAACCAGAATCCATCCTGTGAACACCGCCATGGTCTTCTCCCTGTTGTGGCTTAGGTGCGAATCAATGCAATTTCATGCGTGGCCGGACCAGCTTGCTGAAGCGGCCCGCCGTCAGCAGCATGAGGGTGCGCGGCCAGCCGTACAACGCCGCCTGATGCATGCGGTACAGGCCCACGTACATGAGTCGGGCCAGCCAGCCTTCGACGAAGAAGTTGCCGCCTTTCAGGTTGCCCATCAGCATGCCCACGGAGCTGTAGTTGGAGAGCGACACCAGCGAGCCGTGGTCGCGGTAGCGGAACGGCTTGGGGTCGCGGTTCATGATCAGGCGCTGCAGGTTCTTGGCGGTGTGGCTGGCCATCTGCTGGGCGGCCTGGGCGCGCGGCGGGATCGGCTTGTCGTCGCCGTCCGGCTTGAGAAAGGCGCAGTCGCCGACCACGAATACCCGGTCGTTGCCCTTCGCCTGCAGGGTCGGCGACACCTCGATCTGGTTGATCTTGTTGAGCGCAAAGCCTTCCAGTTTGCCGACGAAATCCGGGGCCTTGACGCCGGCGGCCCACACCATGAGGTCGGCGCTGATGGTTTCGTCGTCCTTGGTGATCAGCGCGTCCTCGGTGGCGCGCGCCACCATCACGCCGGTGCGCACCGACACGCCGAGGCCTTCCAGGCGCTCCTGGGCGGCGGCGGACACCCGTTCGGACAGGCCCGGCAGAATGCGCGGCAGCGCTTCCACCACCGTCACCTTGAGCTGCTTGCGGTCCAGGTGTTCGTGGCCGTACAGCTTGAGCATCGCCACCGCGTGGTGGATTTCCGCCGCCAGCTCGACGCCGGTGGCGCCGCCGCCGACGATCGCCACGGACACCGGCTCGTCGCGGTAGTTGGCGTGCAGGCAGGTGTTCATGAAGCGCTCGCGGAAGCGTTCCGCCTGGGCACGGGTGTCCATGAACAGACAGTGGTCGCGCACCCCGGGGGTGCCGAAGTCGTTGCTCTGGCTGCCCACGGCGACCACCAGGTAGTCGTAGTAGAGGTTGCGCTCGGGCAGCACTTCCTCGCCCTGGGCATCGGTGATCGGCGCCAGGGTGATGGCGCGCTTGTCCTTGTCCACCCAGGTCATGCTGCCGGGTTCAAAGCGGTAGTGGTTCAGGCGGGCGTGGGCGCGGTAATCCACCGCGTCCAGGTCCGCGTCAATGGCGCCGGTGGCGACTTCGTGGAAGCGCGGCTTCCAGACGTGCACGCTGCTGGCGTCCACCAGGGTGATATCGGCGTGCCCGAACTTGCCCAGTTTGCGTCCCAGCTGGGTGACCAGGGGCAGGCCGCCGGCGCCACCGCCGACCACCACGATCTTTGGTTTGCTCATTCAGGGGCTCCTTGCGTTAAGGCGGCCAGTCTAACGCCGCGCGGGCATGGCGTGAAATCGGGTTGTGGAGCGGGCCGCAACAAAAAAGCCCGCCGTCCGGCGGGCTTTTTTTAGCGGCACAGGCGCCGCTCAGGCCTTCGGGCCGGCGGCGCGGATCTCTTCCGCCACGTCGGCGTACTTGTCGGCGAAGTTGTTCTGGAACTGCTCGGCCAGGTCGCGGGCGCGGGCCTCGTAGTTCTCCGGCTCGGCCCAGGTGTTCTTGGGCTTGAGCAGCTTGTCGTCAACGCCGGGCACGGACTTGGGCACGTCCAGGTTGATGATGTCCAGGTGCTCGGTTTCGGCGTCGTCCAGCGCGCCACTGAGGATGGCGTTGACCACGCCCCGGGTGGTGGGAATGCTGAAGCGTTCGCCTTCGCCGTAGGGGCCGCCGGTCCAGCCGGTGTTCACCAGGTAGACCTTGGAGCCGAACTCGTCCACGCGCTTCATCAGCAGCTCGGCGTATTCGCCGGCGCGGCGCGGGAAGAAGGGCGCGCCGAAGCAGGTGGAGAAGGTGCTCTTGATGCCGTCGCCGGAACCCATTTCGGTGGAGCCGACCAGCGCGGTGTAGCCGCTCAGGAAGTGGTAGGCGGCGGCTTCACGGCTGAGCTTGGACACCGGCGGCAGCACCCCGGTCAGGTCGCAGGTCAGGAAGATGATGTGCTTGGGCTCGCCGCTGCGGTTTTCCAGCACCCGCTTGTCGATGTTTTCCAGCGGGTAGGCGGCGCGGGTGTTCTGGGTCAGCGACACGTCGGTGTAATCCGGCTCACGGGTTTCCTCGTTGAGGATCACGTTTTCCAGCACCGCGCCGAAGCGGATCGCGTCCCAGATCACCGGCTCGTTCTTCTGGCTCAGGTCGATGCACTTGGCGTAGCAGCCGCCTTCGATGTTGAACACCACGTCCTTGCCCCAGCCGTGCTCGTCGTCACCGATCAGGTAACGGTCCGGGTCGGCGGACAGGGTGGTCTTGCCGGTGCCGGACAGGCCGAAGAACAGCGCCACGTCGCCGTTCTCGCCGACGTTGGCGGAGCAGTGCATGGGCAGCACGTCTTTCTCGGGCAGCAGGAAATTCTGTACCGAGAACATCGCCTTCTTCATTTCACCGGCGTAGCGCATGCCGGCGATCAGCACCTTGCGCTGGGCGAAGTTGAGGATCACGCAGCCGTCGGAGTTGGTGCCGTCGCGCTGCGGGTCGCACTGGAAGTTCACCGCGTGAAGGATCTGCCACTCCTGCTTGTCGCGCGGGTTGAAGCGCTCCGGGCGGATGAACAGGGTGTTGGCGAACAGATTGTGCCAGGCGGTCTGCGCGGTCACTTTCACCGGCAGGTAGTGGTCGGTGTCGGCGCCCACATGCAGGTGAGAAACGAAGGTGTCGTCCTCGGTCACGAACGCGGCCACGCGATCCCAGAGCGCATCGAACTTGTCCGACGGGAAGGGACGGTTAATGGCGCCCCAGTGAATGTGCTCGGTGGTGCTGGGCTCGTCCACCACATAGCGGTCCATCGGGGACCGGCCGGTACGGTGGCCGGTTTCCACCACCAGCGCGCCATTGGCGGCGAGGTGGCCTTCGTTACGCTGAACGGCCAGCTCCACAAGCTGGGCCGGGCTGAGGTCGTTGTAGGTCATGGGATTGCTCATCGGTTCTTCCTGGGCTTATGTGGCCGGGCTCCTGACAGGCGCGCGATTATGACAGAAAAGGCGCGCAGTGGCGATGCCAGGGCGACCCGCCGGTCATCTTCTGTTACCTGTTGGCGGCGCCGGGGCCGGTCTCAAAGGCGGCGGATCAGCTCGGCCAGGTCCACCGCGTCGAAGTGCTGTTGGGACAGGCAGAAGTCGCAGGTGAGGGTGGCTTCGCCGTCTTCATCCAGCAGGGTTTTCAGCTCGTCGGCGCCGAGCGACAGCAGAGCGTTCTCGGTGCGCTCCCGCGAGCAGGTGCAGCCGAAGCGCAACGGCTGCGCCTCCGGCAGGCGCGGCGGGGTTTCGTGGAACAGCCGGCGCAGCACGGTTTCCGCCGGCAGGTCGAGCAGCTCTTCCATTTTCAGGGTGCCGGCCAGCGCTTCCAGGTGCTCCCACTGGTTCCGGTTGGCGTCGCGGCTCGCCACCTGGTCGGGCAGACGCTGCAGCATCAGGCCGGCGGCGCGGCCGTTGCCGGCGGCCAGCCACAGGCGGGTGGGCAGTTGCTCGGACTGCTGGAAGTAGCCCTCCAGGCACTGCGCCAGGGTGTCACCTTCCAGGGGCACGATGCCCTGGTACTGGCGGCCCTGGTCCGGGGTGATGGTGATCACCATGGTGCCGTCGCCGATCAGCGCGCCGATATTGGCGGCGGTGTCCAGCTCGCCGTCGTGGCGGGCCAGGGCGCGCAGCTGGCCGTCGTGGGTGCACTCCGCCAGCAGCAGCGACACCGGGCCGCGGCCCTGCGCCTGCAGGCTCAGCCGGCCGCTGAACTTGAGGGTGCCGGCAAGCAGCGCCACCGCGGCCACGGCTTCACCGACCAGGCCCTGCACCGCCAGCGGGTAGTCGTGGGTGCCGAGAATCGCTTCCAGGCTCTCGTCCAGGCGTACCAGTTCGCCGCGAATATCGGTCTCGGGAAACAGGAAACGTTGTTTGAAATCAGCGTTGTTCAAAGCTCACCTTCGTGGTTGCGGCGGAAACGCTGCAGGTCGCGGCGTTCCTTTTTACTGGGTTTGTGGTCGGGCACCGGCGCCGCCATGCGGGCCAGGCGTTTCTGCTCGGCGGACTGCTGCCGGGCGGCCACGCTCTCTTCGGTTTCCCGGTACAGGCTTTCGGCCACCCGCGCCGGGCCCCGCTTGCTGGCCACCGCCTCCACCACCACGGTCCAGCGCTGGTCGCCCTTGCGGATGTCGAGCACGTCGCCGGGCTGCACCGCCTTGCTGGGCTTGGCCTTGGCGCCGTCGACCTGCACCTTGCCGCCCTCGATGGCCTGTTTGGCCAGGCTGCGGGTTTTGAAGAAACGGGCCGCCCACAGCCAGGAATCAATGCGCGCCCCCTCGCTCACGGTAGCACCCGCAGGAAGTCGTCGATGGCCGGGAACGGGTCGGTGTGTTCCCGGGCCGGCAGGCTGGAATCCGGCTGGCGGATGCTGGCCAGATGGCCGAGGCCGAACAGGCGCCCGGAATGCAGCACCGGCAGGGAGTCGTCCACCAGCAGGGCCCGGGCCGGGTCGAACGGGTGGCTGTGGTTCAACTGCCGCCAGAACGCCTGGGCCTCCTTGGCGTGGCCGTAATCGTGGCTGGATACCAACGCATCGAAATAGCGGTCTATGCCGGTGCGCTCCAGCTTCAGATCCAGGGCGTCGCGGTGCGCGTTGGTCACCATGATCACCCGCTTGGGACCGTCCGCCAGAGCGGCCAGGAACGCCTCGGCGCCCGGGCGCACGGCGATGCGGTCCGCCGCCGCGCGTTTCAGCGCGCTGATGTTCAGCCCCAGCTCCCGGGTCCAGAAATCCAGGCAGTACCAGTTCAGGGTGCCCAGGTGGCTCTCGATCCAGTCGTGCAGAATCCGCTCCGCCTCGGCGTAATCCAGGCCGCGGCTGAGGGCGTACTGCTCGGGCACGTGGCGCTGCCAGAACCAGTTGTCGAAGGCCAGATCCAGCAGGGTGCCGTCCATGTCCATGTCCCAGTCGATCATTTACCCGCCTGTTTCAGCCCTGTTCAGCGATCGCACAGTATGCAATATCGGGGCGCGCGCCGAAATACAAAGCCTTGTGGGAGCGAGCCTGCTCGCGAAAGGCCGGCAAAGCCGGCCGGCGGGATTTCAGAAGAGTCTGAAAGCGGAGAACAAAGGAAGTCTCTGGAATCCTGCCGGGTGGCTATAAGCCACCCTTTCGCGGGCGGGGCCCGCTCCCACAAGCCGGGTCGCCGCAGGCGAGGCGGGCTTTGCGGACGTTCTCTTCCAGATGGTGAGGATTGACGGTGCCGGCGATCACGGCGCTGACGCCGGCGGTGCCGAGCACCTTGTTGAGGCTGGCCTGCACCGGGTCGGGCAGGTCGTCGGCCAGGTGGCCGCTGGCGAAGGCCTTCTTGATCAGGATGCCCTTGTGGTGGGCGGCGGCGTGGTCGATCACCGGCCGCTCGTCGTCCTGCTTCAGATTGTAGGTGACCATCGCCACGTCGCTGCGTTTCAGCGCTTCCAGGCCGCCGGCCACGGTTTTGGTGGACATGCCGATGGCGCGGATCAGGCCGGCCTGTTTCATCTCCTCCAGCGTTTCCAGGGCGCCGCTGCGCAGCACGTCCAGATCGTTGCCGTCGGAGTGAATCAGCACGCAGTCCAGGTAGTCGGTGTTCAGCCGCCGCAGGCTGCGCTCCACCGAGGCCCGGGTGTGCGCCGGGGAGAAGTCAAAGTGGCTGTCGCCGTCGCTGAATTCCTCGCCCACCTTGGAAACGATCACCCAGTCCTGGCGGTTCGGCAGCAAGTGGCCGAGGCGCTCTTCGCTGCGGCCGTAGGCGGGCGCGGTATCGATCAGATTGATGCCCAGCTCGCGGGCGCGGGCCAGCAGGTCGCGCACCGCGTCGTCGTCGGGAATCGAAAACGGGGTGGGGTACTTCACCCCCTGGTCGCGGCCGATTTTGACCGTGCCCAGGCCCAACGCGCTGACGGTCAGGCCGGTGTCGCCCAGTTCGCGGAGAAACGCCATCAGCTTTGCTCCCCGAACAGGCGGTGCCACTGCGGCCGGCCGATGTCGGCACGCCGCAGAGAATCGGGGATCGGCGGCAGGGCCTGGCCGGCTTCCAGGCCCTGCTCGCGGATCAGGGCTTCCACCCGGTCGCCCAGATCCGGCGCCAGCGTCAGCTTGGTGGGCCAGGTGATGATCAGATCCCGGTCGCGCCGGGCGTAGGCGTTGTCCGGCTTGGCCAGACCCTGCTGGCGCGGTTCGGCGCGGGCCACGTCCATCAGCGCCAGCTCGGCGTCGGCGAAGTCCAGCCAGGGGAACAGTTCGTCCAGTTCCCGGCGCGCCGCGTCCAGCTGCTGGGCGTCGCTGCGCTCCACGCCTTTCTCCGCCAGGTCGCCGCCCAGGTACCACACCAGGCTGCCGTCCTTCATATCGTGGGTGGTGACGGTGAGCCGGGGCTTGTTGCTGGTGCCCACGCAGTGGGCGTAGAGGCGGTGGCCGAGGCGGTGCTTGAGCAGCACCATTTTCAGGGGCCGGCTCTGCGCCGCTTCACTGGGGAACAGCTCGGCTTTTTGCGCGTCCTGGAGCAGGCCGGCGTTGCCTTCACCGGCGGCCAGCACGGTCAGCTTCGGTTCGATGCGCACGCCGTCCAGTGCCACCGCTTCCAGGCCGCGTTCGTTCCAGCTCAGTGGGTGACGGGCCGGGTCGAAGTGCAGCAGCCGGTCGCGCACCGGCGCGGTGAGCACCTCAAGCAGGCTTTCGGTGTCCACCACCAGATCGTCCAGGCGGTAGACCTGCCCCTTGAAGCGCCGGTCCGCCAGGGCGGAAGGGAAATCCGGGCGCTTCAGCTTTTCGATGCGCCCGCGCAGCATACGGCTGGCGAAGAAGGTGGTCATGCGGCTGGCCACGGAACCGGCCGACCAGAGGTTCTGGGTGTCGCTGAGCACTCGCAGGCCGCGCAAATCCACCGGGTCCTGGCCAGCGATGGCCTGGCGCCAGCGGTCCGGCATGCCGGCGATGGCCTCCGATTCGCTGGAGAGGGTGCCGCCCAGGGCGTATTTAAGGCCGCCGTGGATGATGCCCTGGCTGGCCAGGGTCTGGGCGCCGCCCAGGGTACCGGTTTCCAGCAGCAGGCACTGATAGCCGCGCTGTTGCAGGTGGTTGATCAGCCACACGCCGGCGATGCCGCCGCCAAAGATCAGGATGTCCGGTTTCAACACCGGGGATGTCACGCTCACGGTCATGGATCACCATCGATGGAATGCGCGGCTATGCTAGCATAGCCGGCCGGGTCGGACGTCAGATGTCCGGCGCCCGAGATCCGACGGAATCGCCCATGCGCTTGCTCTATTCGTTACTTTGGTACGCTTTGTTGCCGCTCCTGTTCGCGCGCCTTTGGTGGCGCGGTCGCCGCGCGCCGGCGTACCGGCGCCGCTGGCGGGAGCGCCTGGCCCTGGGGTTGGGACGCGGTCGGCTGCGCGGCAGCGTCTGGGTTCACGCGGTGTCCGTGGGCGAAACCCTGGCGGCGGCGCCGCTGATCGAAGCGTTGCTGGCGCGCCACCCGGACACGCCGCTGGTGGTGACCACCACCACGCCCACCGGTTCCGAGCGGGTCCAGGCGCTGTTCGGCGATCGTGTCACGCACGTCTATTGCCCTTGGGAACTGCCCGGCGCCTATCGGCGTTTCTGGCGCGCCTTCGACCCGCGCCTGGTGGTGATCCTGGAAACCGAGCTGTGGCCCAACCTGTGCGCCGCCGCCAAGGCCCACGGGGCCCGGTTATTACTGATGAACGGACGTTTGTCCGAGAACAGCTACCGGGGCTACCGGCGCCTGCCGAAACTGGTGCGGCCGATGCTGGCGCGTTTCGACCTGCTGGCGGTGCAGACCCGGGCGGAAGCGGACCGGTTCCAGGCGCTGGGCGCCGACCCGGAGCGGATACGCGTGAACGGCAGTGTTAAGTTCGATCTTACCCTTGGCGAGACGTTGCGCGACCAGGCCGCGGCCCTGCGCCAACGCTTCGTGGCCCGGCCGGTGTGGGTCGCGGCCAGCACCCATCCCGGTGAGGACGAGCCGGTGCTGGCGGCCCACCGCCGGTTGCTCGAGCGCCATGCCGACGCTCTGCTGGTGCTGGTGCCCCGTCACCCGGAGCGTTTCGACGAGGTGGCCGCGCTGGCGGCCCGGCACGGCATGACCGTGGCCCGGCGCAGCCAGGATGACGGCGTGGATCAGGGGGTGAACCTGTATCTGGCGGACACCATGGGGGAGCTGTTGATGCTGTTCGGCGCCGCCGACGTGGCCTTCGTGGGCGGTTCGCTGGTGCCGGTGGGCGGACACAATCTGCTCGAGCCGGCGGCCTGGGGTGTGCCGGTGCTGACCGGGCCGCATCTGCATAATTTCACCGCCATCGCGGATCTGCTCGATCAGGCCGGGGCTTTGTCGCGGGTCGCCGATGAGGACGCTCTGATGTCGCGGGTCGGTGCTTTACTGGACGACGCCGACGAACGCCGGCGTTTGGGCGAGGCGGCGGCGGCCGTGGTGGCCGCCAACCGGGGCGCGCTTCAGCGCGGCGTCACCATCTGCTCTTCGCTCTGGCCTTCCAGGTCCGGGTTGTAGAGATCCAGTGTCTCCTGCTCGGACAGCCAGTCGTTCACCGCCACCAGATCTTCCACGTCCAGCTCGCCGGCCGCTGCTTTCAGGGTCAGAGTGTCGAGGATGTAGTCGTAGCGGGCGTTGGCGTAGTTGCGCTGGGCGGCGTACAGCGCCTGTTGGGCGTTGAGCACGTCGACCACGTTACGGGTGCCCACTTCGTAGCCGGACTGGGTGGCTTCCAGGGCCGAGCGGGTGGAGCGGATCGCCTGGCGGCGCGCGTCCACGCGCAGGGCGTCGGCTTCCACGGTGCGGTAGAAGGTGCGCGTCTGCTGGCTGACGTCGCGGATCGTCTGCTGGTACCGCTGGCCGGCGGCGTCGGCGAGCAGGGCCGCCTGCTTGCGCTGGCTGTTGAGGCCGCCACCGCGGAACAGCGGCACGGTTACTTCAATGCCGATAGTCTTTGAATTAGTGTCCGGTTGCGTCGAGTAGAATTGCGTGAGTGGATTGCCGGGATCGCCTCCCGAGACGCTTGGATCGGTATTGTGGTTGTGCTGATACTCAGCGAACAATTGAACCTTTGGAAGCATGGCCCCCAGTTGTCGGTCGGCCGTAAAACCCGCTGCTTTGGCGCTGTAGCGGGCGGCGAGAATCTGCGGATTCTGGTACGCGGCCTTATCGATCCAGGCATTCATTTTTGACGGTTGCGGCCCCTCCATCGGCAGATTGTCGCGCAACTCCGCCAGCGTCTCCCATTTACGACCAGTGAGTGTTTCTAACTGGTCGCGGGCGATATCGAATTCCTGCTCGGCGACGATCAGGTTCACCCGGGCCAGGTCGTAGGCGGCGCGCGCTTCTTCCACATCGGTGCTGGCCACCAGGCCCACGTCGAAACGTTCCTGGGATTGTTCCAGCTGCCGGCTGATCGCCTTCTCCTCGGCCTGGGCGGACACCAGGGTGTCCCAGGCGCGCAGCACGCCGAAGTAGCCCTGCGCCACGCGCAGCACGAAATCCTGGCGGGACTGGTAGAACTCGGCCTGGGCTACGGAGGTCAGCGACTTGGCTTCCTTGTAGCCGTAGAAGGCATCCAGGCGGAACAGCGGTTGCGTTAGCGTCACCGAGGTGGAACGAGATCTACCGTCTATCTCCAGGTCACCCGTCGATTCGTAGGTTTGGTTGATTTCCGAATGGCGGTGGCTGGCATCGATGGTCGGCAGCAGCGCGGCCCGCCCCTGTACCAGCGTTTCCTGATCCGCTTCCCAGGTCTGGCGGTCGGCGCGCCAGGTACCGTCGTAATCCCAGGCGGCGTTGGCGACATTGGTGAGGTCCGCGGCCTGGGCGCCGCCCGCGGCCAGGGTGGCCAGCAGCAGACTCAGGGGCGTTATCGGGCTCCGCTTCATTGCATTGTCCATTGTTGGTAACGGTTTTTTAAAGGTGAACTGGCCAGTATGGTAATGGCAAGTAAAGGGGATTGACACTCCTCTTGATCACCGGTTCCGGTCACACGGGTGCGGTTGTTCGACTTTGAGGCGCTGGCGTATAGTGTTGGCGTTCGCCCAGCCCGTGTTGGGCCAGTGTCATTCTGGCCTTAACGACCGGCGGCGCCTTCCTCCCCACTTACACCACTGCCTGGAGGCCGACCGTGCCAGACGAGCAACGTCACGCCGTATCCAACGCCATTGATGAAGCCTGCCAACCCATAGCCGGTTCAAGAAAAATTTATGTGACCGGAAGCCGGCAAGACATCCGGGTGCCGATGCGTGAAATCCGTCAACATCCGACGCCCCTGGCCGGCGGCAAGTTCGAGGATAACCCGCCCCTGGCGGTTTACGATACCTCCGGCCCCTATACCGACCCGGATGCGAAGATTGATATCCGCAAGGGCCTGGAGCCGGTGCGCGCCGCCTGGATCGAGGAGCGCGGCGACAGCGAGCAGCTGGACGGCCTGACCAGCGAATACGGCCGCCGGCGCGCCCGTGACCTGGCCACCGAGGGCCTGCGCTTCCCGCATATTCGCGCGCCGCGCCGCGCCAAGGCCGGCCGCAACCTGTCGCAGATGCACTATGCCCGCCAGGGTATCGTCACCCCGGAGATGGAATACATCGCCATCCGGGAAAATCAGAAGCTGCGTGAGCACCGCGACGCGGGCCTGCCCACCGATCAGCATCCCGGGCAGAGTTTCGGCGCCTCGATTCCCGCCGAGATCACCCCGGAATTCGTCCGCGACGAGGTGGCCCGTGGCCGCGCGGTGATTCCCGCCAACGTGAATCACCCGGAAATCGAGCCGATGATCATCGGCCGTAACTTCCTCACCAAGATCAACGCCAACATCGGCAACTCGGCGGTGACCTCCTCGATCGAGGAAGAAGTGTCCAAGATGACCTGGGCCACCCGCTGGGGCGGCGACACGGTGATGGACCTGTCCACCGGCCAGAACATCCACGAAACCCGCGAATGGATTCTGCGCAACTCGCCGGTGCCGATCGGCACCGTGCCGATCTACCAGGCCCTGGAAAAGGTCAACGGCGTCGCCGAGGACCTGACCTGGGAGATCTACCGCGACACCCTGATCGAGCAGGCCGAGCAGGGCGTGGATTACTTCACCATCCACGCCGGCGTGCTGCTGCGCTATGTGCCGATGACCGCCAAGCGCGTTACCGGCATTGTCTCGCGCGGCGGTTCGATCATGGCCAAGTGGTGCCTGGCGCACCACAAGGAGAGTTTCCTCTACACCCATTTCGAGGAAATCTGCGAGATCATGAAGGCCTACGACGTCACCTTCAGCCTCGGTGACGGCCTGCGCCCCGGCTCGGTGGCCGACGCCAACGACGAAGCGCAGTTCTCCGAGCTGCGCACCCTGGGCGAGCTCACCAAGATCGCCTGGAAGCATGACGTGCAGGTGATGATCGAAGGCCCCGGCCACGTGCCCATGCACATGATCAAGGAAAACATGGACGAGCAGATCAAGCATTGCGACGAGGCGCCGTTCTATACCCTGGGCCCGCTGACCCTGGATATCTCCCCCGGCTACGACCACATCAGCAGCGCCATCGGCGCCGCCATGATCGGTTGGTACGGCACCGCCATGCTCTGCTACGTGACGCCCAAGGAGCATCTCGGCCTGCCCAACCGGGATGACGTGAAGGAAGGCATCATCACCTACAAGATCGCCGCCCACGCCGCGGATCTGGGCAAGGGCGTGCCCGGCGCCCAGCTGCGCGACAACGCCATTTCCAAGGCGCGCTTCGAATTCCGCTGGGAAGATCAGTTCAACCTGGGGCTGGACCCGGACCGGGCGCGCGCCTTCCACGATGAAACGCTGCCCAAGGAAGCCCACAAGGTGGCGCACTTCTGTTCCATGTGCGGACCCAAGTTCTGCTCCATGAAGATCAGCCAGGAAGTGCGCGACTACGCCGCGGCCCAGGAGGCCGAGGAGGGCATGCAGGAAAAATCCCGGGAATTCATGGAAAAGGGGGCGGAGCTTTATCACAAAGCCGATGAATGACCCCACGCCGCAATTCACCGCCGGGGACGTGGAAGTCATGAAACGGGAAACCCCGTTCCAGGGCTTCTTCCGCCTGGACCGGCTGCATCTGCGCCACCGCCTGTTCGAGGGCGGCTGGAGCGGCACCATGCAGCGCGAGCTGTTCGTGCGCCCGCCGGCGGCGGCAGTGCTGCCCTACGACCCGCAACGGGGTGAGATTCTGATGGTCGAGCAGTTCCGGGTCGGCGCCCTGGACTGGCGCGACACGCCCTGGTGCCTGGAACTGATCGCCGGCCTGGCGGACAAGGAAGGCGAACCGGTGGCGGACCTGGTGCGCCGCGAGGCGCGCGAAGAGGCGGGCGTGGAAATCGGTGAGATGAAGCGCGTGGCCCACTACATGCCCAGCCCCGGCGGCTCCAACGAGCGCCTGCAGGTGTTCGTGGGGCGCGCCGACCTGAGCAACGCCGGCGGCGTGCACGGCGTGGTCGAGGAAAACGAGGACATTCGCGTGGTGGTGCGCCCGGTATCCGAGGTGGAGGCCCTGCTGCGCAGCGGCCGGGTGGACAACGCCGCCTCGCTGATCACCCTGCAGTGGCTGCTGCTGCACCGGGACACGCTGGACCGGGAATGGGGCGCCGCGTCATGAGCCGCCCGCGCCGCTACCGCCTCGACTTCCGCGACCTGATGGCCCAGTGCGAGTGGAACTACGCCCGCCTGCTGCCGCTGATGCGCGCGCTCGGCGACGACGACAGCCTGGACGTGTCGCTTGGCGAGGAGCGTCCGCGCACGGTCAGCATCCGGGTTCTGGAGCGGGCGCCGTACACCACCACCCTGCGTTTCGAGGATCAGGCCCTGCACGACGCCATGCCGGCGCCCCGGCTGACGGTACGTTTGTACCACGACGCCCGGGTGGCGGAAGTCACCGAGGCGACGCCGTTCCGGCGGGTGCAGGCGCGCTATCCGTACCCCAACAGCCACATGCACCAGCGCGACGAAAAAGCCCAATGGAACCGCTTTCTGGGCGAATGGCTGGCCCATGTGCATGATTTCGGCCGTGCCTCCGGCGAGCCCTGGCGGCGTTCCGGCACCGAATAAAACGAGCAATGGTTCCGAATTCGGAACCGCCTTCCTGGCCAACTGCCATCATCTTCGATATAACCGACTAACGTCTTATTTTCCTGGGGGAAAAAGGCGGGCCGAGAGTTTGGCCGAGGCGGGGTCGGCGTGCTTGGGACGCGCGGGTATCGGGATCATGATTACAACGGGAGCGGGGATTTTGACGCATCCGGTTCAGCCGCTGCGGGTAGTGCAGCTGTCCGATTTTCACCTTTTCGCGGATACCGACGGCAAGCTTTTGGGCCTGAACACGCAGTTCAGTCTCGAGGCGGTGCTGGACCGGGTACGCCGCGAACAGCCTGATATGGACCTGATACTCGCCACCGGCGATTTGTCGCAGGACGGCTCCTATGAATCCTACCAGCGGTTGGCGAAAACCCTGTCCGGGTTTCGCGCGCCGATCTACTGGCTGGAAGGCAACCACGACAAGCCGGCCCCCATGCTGCGCGCCCTGCGCGGCCAGGATAACCGGGTCAGCCCGTGCGTGGCGGACATCGGCAACTGGACCCTGGTGCTGCTGGATTCCACCATTCCCGGCGAGGTGCCCGGCGACCTGTTCGATGAGGACCTCAAGTTCCTGGACGACGCCCTGCGCGACGCCGCCGGCGAGCATCTGCTGGTGTGCCTGCACCACCACCCGGTGCCGATGGGCAGCGAATGGCTGGACACCCAGCTGGTGGGCAGCGCGGAACGCTTCTTCGAGGTGATCGACGCCCACCCCCGGGTGCGAGGCATCCTCTGGGGCCATGTGCACCAGGAATACGACGACACCCGCAACGGCGTGCGGCTGCTGGCGGTGCCCAGCACCTGCGTGCAGTTCAAACCCGGCAGCGCGGATTTCGCCGTGGACGACACCAGCCCCGGTTACCGCTGGCTGGATCTGCACGCCGACGGCGGCATCGATACCGCCGTCAGCCGGGTGGAAGGCATCCACTTCGAAGTGGATATGTCGGTGAAGGGCTACTGAACCAGTTAACAGTTGATAGTTGACAGTTGATAGTGAAGAGTGAGGCCGTTTACGCGACCGGGTGCGCCTCATGTCCGACATATCCCTGATTTATATCCACGGTTTCAACAGTTCGCCGCAATCCTGGAAGGCCGGGGTGCTGCGCGACTACTTCGAGCGTCACGGCGCCGGGCACCGGTTGCACGTACCGGCGCTCGACCCGCAGCCCAGGAAAGCCATGGCGACCCTGGAAGCCACCATCGCCGGGGCCGGCCCGGTGGCGTTGCTGGGTTCGTCCCTGGGCGGCTTCTACGCCACCTGGCTGGCCGAGCACCACGATCTGGTCACCACGGTGGTCAATCCGGCGGTCCGCCCCTGGCGACTACTGGACAAATACACAGGTATCAATCATAACTACCACAGCGGCGAGGCGTACCAGTTCGATCCCGCCTGGCTCGATGAGCTCCGCCACTACCAGGTCGAGGCGATCAGCAAGCCCGAGCAGATGCTGCTGCTGACCCAGACCGGCGACGAATCGCTGGACTGGCGCGAGGGCTGGGAATATTACGCCGACTGCCACCTGTTCCGGGGCCTGGGCGGCAGCCACGGTTTTGATGACTTCGACGCCTTTATTCCGCTAGTGTTGCGCTTTTGCGGCATTCGCCTGACGCCGGATACCTGAATTCATATCGATTAGAGATTTATGGCCAACACCTATACCTCCGAGAATATCGAGGTCCTTTCGGGCCTGGAGCCGGTGCGTAAACGCCCGGGTATGTACACCGACACCAGCCGTCCCAACCACCTGATCCAGGAAGTGGTGGACAACTCCGTGGACGAGGCCCTGGCCGGACACGCCAAAAGCATTCGCGTCACGCTGCTCAAGGACGGTGGCGTGGAAGTCGAGGACGACGGCCGTGGCATGCCGGTGGACCCGCACCCGGTGCAGAAGAAGCCGGGCGTCGAGGTGATTCTGGCGACGCTGCACGCCGGCGGTAAATTCTCGAACAAGAACTACCAGTTCTCCGGCGGCCTGCACGGCGTCGGTGTGTCGGTGGTCAACGCCCTGTCGAAAAAGCTGGAAGTGTTCGTCAAACGCGACGGTGAGGTGCACCGCATCGAATTCGCCGGCGGCGAAAAGACCGCCGACCTGGAAGTGGTGGACACGGTGGGCAAGCGCAACACCGGCACCATGATGCGCTTCTGGCCGGACGAAAAATATTTCGATTCGCCGAACATTTCGGTGCCGCGCCTGCGCCACCTGCTGCGCGCCAAGGCGGTGCTGTGCCCCGGGCTGATGGTGACCCTGGAGAACAAGCAGACCGACGAGACCGAAACCTGGCAGTTCGCCGACGGTCTGGTGGAATACCTGATCGACAGCACCCGGGGCTGGGAGCGCGTGCCCGCCGAGCCGTTCGAGGGCGCCATGAACGGCGACACCGAGGCGGTGGACTGGGCGGTGCTGTGGCTGCCCGAAGGCGGCGAGCTGGTCACCGAATCCTACGTGAACCTGATTCCCACCACCCAGGGCGGCACCCATGTGAACGGTCTGCGCTCCGGGCTGCTGGAAGCGATGCGCGAATTCTGTGAGTTCCGTAACCTGCTGCCGCGCGGCGTCAAACTGACCCCCGAAGACATCTGGGACCGGGCCTGCTACGTGCTCAGCGTCAAAATGCAGGACCCCATGTTCGCCGGCCAGACCAAGGAGCGGCTCAGCTCCCGGCAGACCGCGCCGTTCGTGTCCGGGGTGGTCAAGGACGCGTTCTCCCTGTGGCTCAACCAGCACACCGACGAGGCCGAACGGCTCGCCGACCTGTGCATCAACAACGCCCAGAAACGGCTGCGCGCCGCCAAAAAAGTCACCCGAAAAAAAGTCACCAGCGGCCCGGCATTGCCCGGCAAGCTGGCGGACTGCACCAGTGACGACCCGGCACAGAGTGAAATCTTCCTGGTGGAAGGGGACTCCGCCGGCGGCTCCGCCAAGCAGGCCCGCGACCGCGTCTACCAGGCGATCATGCCGCTGCGCGGCAAGATCATGAACACCTGGGAAGTGGACCCGGCGGAGGTGCTGGGCAGCCAGGAAATCCACGACATCGCCGTGGCGCTGGGCATCGAGCCCGGCAGCGACGACCTGGGCGGGCTGCGCTACGGCAAGGTGTGCATCCTCGCCGACGCGGACTCCGACGGCCTGCACATCGCCACCCTGCTGTGCGCTCTTTTCCTGCGCCACTTTCCGGCGCTGGTGCGCGGCGGCCATGTGTTCGTGGCGATGCCGCCGCTGTACCGCATCGACGTGGGCAAGGACGTCTATTACGCCCTCGACAAGGAAGAGCGCGCCGGCGTGCTCGATCGGATCAAGGCGGAAAAGAAGCGCGGCAAGGTCAGCGTCACCCGCTTCAAAGGCCTGGGCGAGATGAGCCCCATGCAACTGCGCGAAACCACCATGGCCCGCGACACCCGCCGGCTGGTGCGCCTTAGCGTGGATGGCGCCGACGACACCCATCAGTTGATGGACATGCTGCTCAGCAAGAAGCGCGCCTCCGACCGCAAGAACTGGCTGGAAGAGAAAGGCAACCTGGCGGAAGTATAAGAGATGGCAGACGATTTCGAAGACCTGTCCCTCAGGGACTACACCGAAAAAGCGTACCTGGACTACTCCATGTACGTGATCATGGACCGGGCGTTGCCGAAGATCGGCGACGGCCTGAAGCCGGTGCAGCGGCGCATTGTCTACGCGATGAGCGAGCTGGGCCTGAAGAGCACCGCCAAGTACAAAAAGTCCGCCCGTACCGTGGGCGACGTGCTGGGTAAGTTCCACCCGCACGGCGACTCCGCCTGTTACGAGGCCATGGTGCTGATGGCGCAGCCGTTCAGTTACCGCTACCCGCTGGTGGACGGCCAGGGCAACTGGGGCAGCCCCGACGACCCGAAATCCTTCGCCGCCATGCGCTACACCGAATCCAAGCTGGCGCCGTACGCGGAAGTGCTGCTCGCCGAGCTGGGTCAGGGCACGGTGGAATGGGTGCCCAACTTCGACGGCACCATGGACGAGCCCAAGCTGCTGCCGGCGCGGCTGCCCAACGTGCTGCTTAACGGCACCACCGGCATCGCCGTGGGCATGAGCACCGACATTCCGCCGCACAACCTTCGCGAGGTGGCGCAGGCCTGTATCCATCTGCTCAAGGATCCGGGCGCCTCCCTGGACGACCTGCTCGAATACATCAAAGGCCCGGATTTCCCCACCGAGGCGGAAATCATCACGCCGCGCAACGACATCATCCGCATGTACGCGGAAGGCAAGGGCAGCCTCAAGCAGCGCGCCGTCTACGAGCGCGAGGAAAACGACATCGTGATCACCGCGCTGCCCTATCAGGTGTCCGGCGCCAAGGTGCTGGAACAGATCGCCGACCAGATGCAGAAGAAAAAGCTGCCCATGGTCAGCGACCTGCGCGACGAATCCGACCACGAAAACCCCACCCGCCTGATCATTACGCCGCGTTCCAACCGGGTGGATATCGCGCAACTGATGGGCCACCTGTTCGCCACCACCGACCTGGAAAAGAATTACCGGGTCAATCTGAACATGATCGGCATCGATGAGCGCCCCCAGGTGAAAAGCCTGGACATGATTCTCAACGAGTGGCTGCAGTTCCGCATGGTCACCGTGCGCCGGCGGCTACAGCACCGTCTGGACAAGGTGCTGGACCGGCTGCACCTGCTGGAAGGTTTGTTGATCGCCTATCTGAACATCGACGAGGTGATCGAGATTATCCGCCGCGAAGACGCGCCCAAGCCGGTGCTGATGGAGCGGTTCGGGCTCAGTGACCGTCAGGCGGAAGCGATCCTGGAACTGAAGCTGCGCCATTTGGCCAAGCTCGAGGAAATGAAGATCAAGGGCGAGCAGGATGAGCTCGCCGAGGAACGGGACAAGCTGGAAGAGACCCTGGGTTCGGCGGCGAAAATGAAGAAGCTGATCGCCAAGGAACTCAAGGAAGACGCCGAAAACTTCGGCGACGACCGCCGCTCACCGCTGGTGGAGCGCAACGACGCCAAGGCCCTGGACGAAGCGGACCTGGTGGGCGCCGATCCGGTCACCGTGGTGCTTTCGGAAAAAGGCTGGGTGCGTTCCGCCAAGGGCCACGACGTGGACGTGGCCGGTCTCAGCTACAAGGCCGGGGACAAATACCTGGCCTCCGCGCGCGGCAAATCCAATCAGCCGGTGTGCTTCCTGGACACCACCGGGCGCAGTTATTCGCTGCTGGCGCACACCCTGCCCAGCGCGCGCGGTCAGGGTGAACCCCTGTCCGGCCGGGTCAGCCCGCCTTCCGGCGCCGGCTTCGTGGCCGCCATCATGGGCCAGGAGAAGGACGCCTATCTGATGAGCACGGACGCGGGCTACGGTTTCGTGGTGCGTTACGCGGATCTGCTGGCCAACAAGAAAGCCGGTAAGAGCGTGCTGAACGTGCCCAAGGGCGCCAGGGTGCAACCGCCGCGTCCGGTCAAGGACCCGCAGACCGACCTTATCGCGCTGGTCTCCAATGAGGGCCGCCTGCTGGTGTTCCCGGTGCGCGATCTGCCGGAAATGTCGCGGGGCAAGGGCAACAAGATGATGGCGATTCCCGGCGGCCGGGTGGCCGAACGTGTTGAGTTCGTGCAGGACGTTCAGGTGCTCGGGCCCGACGACACGCTGGTGATCTACGCCGGCAAACGTCATCTCAACCTCAAGTCCTCCGACCTGGAACACTACTTTGGTGAGCGCGGCCGGCGCGGTGCCAAACTGCCGCGCGGCTTCCAGAACGTGGATGTGATGACGGTGCTGTAAAACGCGGGCCCCGGCCGGGTAAATGGCCGGCCGGGGCCCGGTGTGCTAAGGTACACGCACTGACCTAGCGCCGCCATTACGCAGGCGGCGCGCCGTTCGCTGACAATATCGCACTATCCGCCTTTGGCGGGTACGCCGACATCTCTTCCCAGATCCCTCCGCTTTCGCGCTTGTCACACCGCCGGGATGCTCCCGTGGGCAGCTTATGGGCGTCCGCGTATTAACGCCCGTCATATCAGGACATATCCATGACTACACGAATCGCCATTCTTGGCGCCGGCCCCAGCGGTCTGGCCCAGCTACGCGCGTTTGAAAGCGCCCGCCGTGACGGCGCCGACGTGCCCGAGATCGTTTGCTACGAAAAGCAGAGCGACTGGGGCGGCCTGTGGAACTACTCCTGGCGCACCGGCCTCGACGCCTACGGCGAGCCGGTGCACGGCAGCATGTACCGCTACCTCTGGTCCAACGGACCGAAAGAGTGCCTGGAATTCGCCGATTACGGTTTCGAGGCGCATTTCGGCCGCGCCATCCCGTCCTATCCGCCGCGTGCGGTGCTGCGCGACTACATCATGGGGCGTGTCGAAAAAAGTGATGTGCGCAAGTACATCCAGTTCAACAGCGCCGTGCAGTGGGTGGACTATAGCGAGCACAGCGAACGCTTCACGGTCACCGTGAAAGACCTGGAGCAGGACCTTCTGCACAGTGAAGAGTTCGACCGGGTGGTGGTCGCCACCGGGCATTTCTCCACGCCCAAGGTGCCGTACTTTAAAGGCATCGAGCATTTTCCCGGGCGCGTGCTGCATGCCCACGACTTCCGTGACGCCTGCGAATTCGAAGGCAAGGATCTGCTGCTGATCGGCAGCAGCTATTCCGCCGAGGACATCGGCACCCAGTGCTACAAGTACGGCGCCAAGTCGGTCACGTTCAGTTACCGCACCGCGCCCATGGGCTTTGACTGGCCGGACAGTTTTTCCGAAGTACCCCTGGTGACCGGCATCGACGGCAAGACCGTTCATTTCAAGGATGGAAGCCGCCGCGAGGTGGACGCGATTATTCTCTGCACCGGCTACCAGCATCACTTTCCGTTCCTGCCGGATGCGTTGACGCTGCGCACCGATAACCGCCTTTATCCGGACGGCCTCTACAAGGGTGTGTTTTCAACCGCCAACCCGAAACTGATCTACTTGGGCATGCAGGATCAGTACTACACCTTCAATATGTTCGACGCCCAGGCCTGGTACGCCCGGGATGTGATGCTCGGCCGCATCGCCTTGCCCGGCGCCGAGGCCATGGACGCGGACATCAGCCATTGGCGCGCCGGCGAAGAAGCGGTGAGCAATCCGTTCGAGGCGATCGACTTTCAATCCGCCTATGTCAGCGACCTGCTCGCCGATACCGATTATCCGGCGCTGGACGTGGACGGGGTCGCGGCCATCTTCAAGCAGTGGGAGCACGACAAGGAAGCGGATATCCTCGGCTACCGCGACAAGAGCTACCGCTCGACCCTGACCGGCACCCTGGCGCCCGTGCACCATACCCCCTGGATGGACGCCATGGACGACTCGCTGGAAACCTTTCTCGACGACAGTGTGCCCCGCAAGCGTGCCTGACACGTCTTCATGGACTGTTACCGTCGCTCACTTGGGGCCCGCTTAAAGCTTGGGTATGATTTCTTCTCCATATGGGAAGGGAGATGCTCCGGATGCGGGCCCTGCTGACTGGCGCGGCGACGTTTTCACTGCTGCTGCTGAATACTCTGGTATTGATTGGCCCGATGATGCTGATCGCCCTGTTTAAAGTGGTGCTGCCCGGCAAGCAGGCCAAGGCCGCCTGCTCCCGGGGCGTGATGTGGATCGCCGAGACCTGGGCGGAAATCTGCAAGGCGATCTTCGCGCTGATGACGCCCACCCGTTGGGATATCCGCGGCGACCAGAACCTGCGTAGCGATACCTCCTACCTGGTGGTCTGCAACCATCAGTCCTGGGTGGACATCGCCGCCCTGGTGCAGACCTTCAATCGTAAAACCCCGTACTTCAAATTTTTCCTCAAGAAAGAGCTGATCTGGGTACCGTTTCTGGGGCTGGCGTTCTGGGCCCTGGACTACCCGTTCATGAAGCGCTACTCCAAAGAGCTGCTGGAAAAGCGCCCGGAGCTCAAAGGCAAGGATCTGGAGATCACCAAGGCGGCGTGCGAGAAGTTCGCGGATATGCCGGTCACCGTGGTTAATTTTCTCGAGGGCACCCGCTGCACCCCGGAAAAACAGGCCCGGCAGCAATCCCCCTACAAGCATCTGCTGCGGCCCAAGGCCGGTGGCGTGGCGTTCGTGATGGCGGCGCTGGGCGATGATCTGGATGCGCTGCTGGACGTGACCATTGCCTATCCGGAGGGCAAGCCGCCCGGCTTCTGGGCGCTGCTCAGCGGTCAGTTGGAGCGGGTGATCATCGACGTGCGCACCCACAACCTGGACCCGGCCCTGTGGGCCGGCGATTACCAGGAGGACGCGGAGTTTCGCGCCAGCGTGCAGCGCTGGGTGAGTGATCTCTGGGAACAAAAAGACGCCCGTATCGAGCGTCTTCAGAAGGAGTGGTGACCGCCGGGCGCCCGCCCGGCGATGCGGCTCAGAAGCGGAAGGTGGCCGCCAGGTAAGGGCCGCCGATCTCCAGATCGGAGTCCAGGCCGCTGACGTCGTCCAGTTCCACTTCCAGGCGGGAGTAGCCCGCTTTCACGCCCAGCAGGAAGTCCGACTGCCAGCCGATATGCGCATCAAAATCACGCATGCCGCTGCCGTCGTACTCAATCGCGTTGATTTCCCCGCCCACGTACACGCCGGTCAACGGCAGGTTGGCGCGTACCGCGCCGTGGGCCAGCGGGAAGGTTTCACTGGCGCTTTCAGTGGCCTGTTGGCCGGCACCGGTGATAGTGAAATCCGCGTCCATCTGCCGCACGGTCAGGCCCAGGTCCAGCTTCACCACATTGTCCAGCGGGCTCCAGTAGAAGGTGCCGTCGAGCATCTCCATGTCGTAATCGGAATTCACGTTACCGGCGAAGGTCTGCCCGTTAAACGTGATCGGATCGACCAGAGTGTTGCTGGCGTCGTCGGAGAGGTCCATGTAGCGCAGGCGCACATTGGGCAGCACCGGAACCGCATGTTCCAGGCCCACGTAGAGCACGGTCTGGTCGGAGTCGTCGAAGCCCAGATCGTCCTCCATGTCGATGTCGTTGCTGCCGGAGGCGATGCTGCCGGAGGTGTCCGGGCTCCAGGCGTAGCCGCCGGCGTAGACGTCGACAAGCGGCGCCGCCTGTGCAAAGGGCGCGGCGGAGAGCGCGGCCAGGCCGGCCATCAGGGTGATTTTTTTCATAATACAGGGTCCTCTGTCTCTAATAAGAAAGCATCAAAGCGCACCGGCTCAGTATTGCATCCACCCCGCCGCATACCAAGTAGAGTGATTCTGGTAAGCTGCGCCGCTGCCAACGTCGAGCGCCGCGCATTCCGTATCGCGCGGCGGCCCCAAGAAAGAGTGAAGCCATGTTTCTCGATGAAATGCCCGAGGGCTTCCGCTATCCGCAGCCGGAAGACGAACAGGACAAACAACTGCTGGCCCGCATCGAACGCAAGGGCTGGCATCACCTCAGCGTGGACGGCGCCGCCGGCGAGCCGGGCTATGCCTTCACGCTGGGGCACTTCCTCAAGCGGGACCACCCGGAACTGATCGTGGTGGGCCTCAAGGACACCCTGGCCAGCCGCCTGCTGGACAGCGCCGCCGTGGGCATCACCGGCCTGGGGCGCCGTCTGCGGCCGTTCCAGGTCTATGGCGACATCGCCGACGGCCTGGAGGTGGTGTTCCTGCCGGTGGCGCTGCCCGCCTACAACGAGTATCTGGGCTACGCCAACTGGTTCTACGCCGACCTGCCGGCGCCGTACCCGGCGCTGCAGATGGTGTGGCCGGACCCGAACGGGGTGTTTCCCTGGCAACCCGGTTATGATGCCCGCTTCCGCCGCGCCCAGCCGCTGCTCGGCGAAGCGCCCGAGGCGCCGTCGCTGCAGTAGCGCGCCGTGGAATAGGCAGGCGGGCCCCGGCTCCGTTATCCTCGTACCTGAATTTTCGTTATTGGAACCCCCATGGCTAATTCGTTGCAGGATCAGCTCCTTAAATCGGGGCTGGCGGACAAAAAGAAGGCGCGCCGCGCCAAGCAGCAGAAGAAGGAAGACGCCAACCGCGCCAAGCGCGGCGAGATCGAGCTGGAGGACCCGGCCGAGCGAGCCCGCCGCCAGCGCGCCGAGCAGGCGGAAAAAGACCGCCAGCTGGAAGCGGAGCGTCACCGGCAGCAGCGCGAGCGGGAGATCGTCGCGCAGATTCGCCAGCTGATCGAGACTCACCGTCTGGATCGCGCCCGGGGCGAGGTGGCCTACCAGTTCGTGCAGGACAAGAAGATCAAGAAGCTGCACGTCACCGAGCCGCAGCGCGACCAGCTGGCGCGCGGCCAGATCGCCATCGTCGCCCTGGGCGAGGGCCACGAGCTGGTGCCCACCACAGTGGCGGAGAAAATCCGCCAGCGCGACGAGGCCGCCGTGGTCCTGCTCAACGACCGCAACGTCCAGGACGAAGACGACCCCTACGCGGATTACCCGATCCCCGACGACCTGATGTGGTAACGCGATGACCGCCCCCGGCACGCTCCTTGGTACCCTGCGCACCCTGACGGTGCTTAAACGCATACCCGCGGGTCTGTTGCTGGACGGCGAAGACCTTGGCGAAGTGCTGCTGCCCGCCCGCGAGCTGGCCGACGACGCCGCCGACGTCGAAGCACTGGAAGTGTTTCTCTACGAGGACGGCGACGGCCGCCCCCGTGCCACCCTCGGCCGCCCCAAGGCGATGCCCGGGGAAGTGGCGCGCCTGCGTGTGGTCGACACCAGCCGCGTGGGCGCGTTCCTGGACTGGGGCCTGCCCAAGGATCTGCTGCTGCCGTTCGCCGAGCAGGGCAACCGCCCGGAAGTAGGCCGCTGGCAACTGGTCAAGGTGGTGCGTGACCGGGACGGCCGGCCGTTCGCCAGCGCCCTGCTGGACCGGCATCTGGAAGACACCTGCGACGCCTACCGCCAGGGCGACGCGGTGCCGCTGATGGTGGTGCAAAGCACCGACCTGGGCTACAAGGTGGCGGTGGACAACCGCTACTGGGGCCTGCTGCAGGCACCGCCCGGCGTGGCGCCCCCGCGCCCCGGCCAGCGCTTCACCGGCTATGTGCAGCGTCTGCGCGCCGACGGCCGTCTCAGCCTGACGCTGGACCCGCCCGGCGCCGCCAAGAGCGATCAGCTCGGCGAGCGCATCCTGGCGCGGCTGGAGGCGTCGGACGGTTTCCTGGCCCTGGGTGACAAAAGCAGCCCGGAGGCGATCCGCGCCGCCTTCGGGTGCAGCAAGAACGCCTTCAAACAGGCCATCGGCAAGCTCTACAAGGCCGGGCGGATTGAGATTCGCGACGACGGTATACGTCTGCACGGCAACACCCCGGGCTAACGGCCGGTCTGGTCCGCGTATGTTTGGGTCAAGCTGACGTTCTTTGCGGTCATTGAGCCGCGCCTCCGGCCGGGCGTAGTCTTGGGGTTCTTTCGATTTCAGGCGAGGAACTCATCGTGACCACGGCATACATCGTAGAAGCGGTACGCACCGCCGGCGGCCGCCGCAACGGCCGGCTCAGCCGGGTTCATCCGGCGGATCTGGGCGGCAAAGTCATTGATGCGGTGCTGGAGCGCACCGGCGTCGCGCCGGACCGCGTGGACGACGTGATCTACGGCTGCGTCAGCCAGATCGGGCCGCAGACCTTCAATATCGCGCGCACCTCCGTGCTCAGCTCACGGCTGCCGGAGTCGGTGCCCGGCGTGTCCATCGACCGGCAGTGCGGTTCCTCCCAGCAGGCCATCCATTTCGCCGCCCAGGCGGTGATGAGCGGCACCCAGGACCTGGTGATCGCCGGTGGCGTGGAATCCATGAGCCAGGTGCCGATCGGTTCGCCGGTCACCGTGGCCAAGGAGCTGGGCAATCCGTTCACCGGCGAGATCAGTCGCCGCTACCCGGGCGAGAACTTCAGCCAGTTCGTGGGCGCCGAGCGCATGGCCAAGAAGTACGGCGTCAGCAAGGACGACCTGGACCGGTTCGCCTACGACTCCCACCGCCGCGCCGCCGCCGCTACCGAAGCGGGCCGTTTCAAGCAGGAAATCCTGCCGGTGAACGTGAACCAGGATGACGGCGGAGAGACCCTGCACGATGTGGACGAAGGCATCCGCTGGGACGCCGATCTGGACTCCATCCGCGGCCTGCAGGCGCTGGCGGAGAACGGCATCATCAGCGCCGCCAACGCCAGCCAGATCACCGACGGCGCCTCGGCGGTGCTGGTGGCCAGCGAGCCGGCGGTGAAGGAGTTCGGTCTCAAGCCACTGGCGCGCATCCATGCGATGGCGGTGGTCGGCTCCGACCCCACCATGGTGCTGGAAGGTCCGATCCCGGCCACCGAAAAGGTGCTCAAGCGGGCCGGCATGACCCTGGCGGACATTGATCTGTATGAGGTCAACGAAGCGTTCGGCTCCGTGCCGCTGGCGTGGATGAACGCCCTCGGCGCCGACTACGACAAGCTGAACGTCAACGGCGGCGCCCAGGCGCTGGGCCACCCGCTGGGCGCCACCGGCGCCAAGCTGATGGGCACGCTGGTGTACGAACTGAAACGGCGCGGTGGCCGCTACGGTCTGCTGGCGATCTGCGAAGGTCTCGGCACCGCCAACGCCACCATCATCGAAGTGCTCTAACGCCGTTCCAACGGCCCTTCGCCGGGCCGTGCGGGCCAAAAGAAGCCCGGCGCTTGTGGTTGGCGCCGGGCTTTTCTATGTTGAGCGGATAACCCGAAAATCCCCCGACACAGGTGACAGGCATGGCCACAGGCACGGTGCGCAGCAACGGCGTCGATCTCTTCTACGAAACCCGTGGGCCCGAGGACGGCGAACCGCTGGTCTTTATCATGGGTCTCTCCGCGCAGCTGGTGTTCTGGCCAGAAGGTCTGCTCGACGCCATGGCCAACCGGGGTTACCGGGTGATCGCCTTTGATAACCGTGACGCCGGTAAATCCACCGCCATCCGCCAGCCGTTCAAGTACGGCCCGATGACGGCGATGCTGCGCTACATGGTCGGCCTCAAAGTCCACGCCCCCTACACCCTGGACGATCTGGTCGCCGACACCATGGGGCTGCTGGACGCCCTGGGTATCGAGCGCGCCCATCTGGTGGGCGCCTCCATGGGCGGCATGGTCGCGCAACTGGCCGCCGCCACCCATCCGGAGCGGGTGCTCAGCGTCACCTCGATCATGTCCAGCACCAACAGCCCCTTCCTGCCGCCGCCGAAACCGGCGGCGCTGAAAACCCTGGTGGCGCCCCGGGTGAAGATCGAAACCGTGGAGGACTATGTGGCGTTCGGCCTGGGGATGATGGCCAAGCTGGGCGGCACCCTGGACCAGGGCCGCGAGGAACTCACCGAGATGTTCCAGCGCAGCTGGGAACGGGGCCTGAACCCGCGCGGTATCCGCAACCAGTTCATGGCGATCATGGCCACCGGCAACCTCAGCAAGCGTCTGAAAAAAGTGCGCTGCCCCGCCCAGGTGATCCACGGCGGCAGCGACCCGCTGATCCGGCCCGCCGGCGGCCGCGCCTCGGCCCGCGCCATGCCCGGCGCCCGGCTCGCCATCATCGATGGCATGGGCCACGACTTCCCGCCCTCGGTGCAGCCGCGCCTGATCGAACTGGTCGCGCAAAACTGCGCCCGCGCCGGCAGCGCCTCAAAAGCCGCCGCTTAGCCCTGGTAGGAGCGGGCTGTGGGAGCGGGCCCCGCCCGCGAAAGGGAGCGAAGCTCCCGGCAGGATCCCAGAGACGCTGTTAGTGCCCGCCTTCAGGCCCGGTCGCCGGGAAAGGTCAGCACCTCGTCGATGCGATTGCTGTTTCGTTGGGCCATCAACAGCCGCTCCACACCCATGGCCACGCCGCTGCAGGCGGGCAAACCATGGTGCATGGCGTCGAGGAGGTAAGGGTCGGCGTCCATAACATTCAGGCCGTACTCCCCTCGCAGCCGGCTATCCCGCTCAAACCTTCGGCGCTGCTCGTCGGCGTCGGTCAGTTCCTGGTAGCCGTTGGCCAGCTCCAGGCCCCGGTAATAAATCTCGAACCGTAAGGCCACTTCGGTGCCGTCGGTGTCCGTGCGGGTTTGGGCCAGGGCGGCGGCCCAGCTTGGGAAGTCGGTGACTACCGAGAGCTGTTCGGCGGGCAGGGCGGCTTCCACCGTGGTGGCCATCAGGTAATCCACCGCGGCGGCTTTATCCAGGTCTTCGGGAGCGCCGTGTTGTTCGGCGCGCTGAATCAGGTCGCTGTCCGAAGTGGTCAGCGGGTCCAGCCCAGTGACGTCGGCGAACAGGTCGCGGAACCGATAAGTCCGCGACGGCGCGCCGGGGAACAGTTCGCCGAACAGGGTCAGGCACTCGTTGATCAGAGCGCTCAGATCAAAACCCGGCCGGTACCACTCCAGCATGGTGAACTCGGGGTTATGGCGGGCGCCGGCTTCGCCGTCCCGGTAGGCTTTGCAGATCTGATAGATCGGCCCGCTGCCGGCGGCCAGCAGCCGCTTCATATGATACTCCGGCGAGCTCTGCAGATAGCCGTGGCCGGGCACCGGAATGCACTGAATATGGGGGTCGCTGACCCCGTGGCGCGCCAGTTGCGGGGTGTCCACTTCCAGCACGCCCCGGGCGGCAAAAAAAGCGCGCACCGTGCTCAGCAGCCCGGCGCGCGCTTTGATGGCCTCCAGGGAGGCGGTGGGCCGCCAGTCGGTCACCACTAGTTTTTGATACGGCCCGCGTACTCGCCGGTGCGGGTGTCCACCTTGGCGATTTCCCCTTCCTGCACGAACAGGGGCACGCGGATCACCGCGCCGGTGCTCAGGGTGGCCGGCTTGCCGCCGGTGCCGGCGGTGTCGCCCTTCAGGCCGGGATCGGTCTCGACGATCTCCAGCTCCACGAAATTGGGCGGGTTCACGTTCAGCGGCTCGCCGTTGTAAAGGGTCACCTCGCACATGTCTTCTTCCTTGAGCCACTGCTTGGCGTCGCCGACGGCGGCTTCGTCCGCCTGCTTCTGGTCGAAGGTCTCGGTGTCCATGAAATGCCAGAATTCGCCGTCGCTGAAGATGTACTGCATCTGCACGTCCAGCACGTCGGCGCCTTCCAGGCTGTCGCCGGATTTAAAGGTGCGTTCCCACACCTTGCCGGTCTTCAGGTTGCGCAGTTTCACGCGGCTGAAGGCCTGGCCTTTGCCGGGCTTTACGAACTCGTTCTCGATGATGGCGCACGGGTCGCCGTCGAGCATAACCTTCAAGCCGGACTTGAATTCACTGGTAGAATAGCTGGCCATAGATATCTATCCACTGTGTCGGGGAATTACCGGATGGCATTTAAGAAGCTGGCCATGATAACGCAGGAAGCGGACGGTTGGCAGGTACCCGACTGGCGCCGCCTGCAGGCCGATCTGGTCACCGGGGTGGCGGAACTGTGCGAGCGGTTGTCGTTGCGCCCGGACCAGATTCCCGGCGGCGCCGATGAGGACAGCGCCTTCCCGCTGAGGGTGCCGCGCCGCTACCTGGACCTGATCGAACCGGGCAACCCCGACGACCCGCTGCTGCGGCAGATTCTCGCCACCGGCCGCGAGCGCGAAACGGTGCCCGGCTATAACGCCGACCCGCTGGACGAATCCCGCCATACCCCGGTACCCGGCCTGCTGCACAAATACCACGGGCGGGCCCTGCTGGTGGTCACCGGCGCCTGCGCGGTGCATTGCCGCTACTGCTTCCGCCGCCACTTCCCTTACCAGGAGCACCTTTCCGGCGGACGCTGGCAGCAGGCGCTGGACTGGCTGGCGCAGCGCCCGGACATCAATGAGGTGATCCTCAGCGGCGGCGACCCGCTGACCCTCAGCAACCGGCGCCTGGGCGAGCTGCTGGAGGCGCTGGCGCGTCTGCCGCACCTGCGCCGGCTGCGCATCCACAGCCGCACCCCGGTGGTGATCCCCGAGCGTCTGGACGAGGGCCTGGCCAGTCTGCTGGCGTCGCCACGCTGGCGCGCCACCCTGGTGCTGCACGCCAATCACCCCCGCGAGATCAGCCCGGCCCTGGCGGAGCGCTGCCGGGCCCTGGGCCGAGTGGGCGTGACCCTGCTCAACCAATCGGTGCTGCTGGCCGGCGTCAATGATGACGAGGAGGCCCTGGCGGCGTTGTCCGATGCGCTGTTTGAAGCCGGTGTGCTGCCCTATTACCTGCACCAGCTGGACGCGGTGGCCGGGGCCGCCCATTTCGCCGTGCCCGACGCCCGTGCCCGCGCCCTGCACGCCGCCCTGCGGGATCGACTGCCTGGCTTTCTGGTGCCCAGGCTGGCGCGGGAGGAGCCGGGGGCGGGCTCGAAAACGGTATTGGCTGGATAATGTACAATCACAGGGTGTTCACGTTATATTTGTGAAGCGAATCACAACAATAATTTGAATATCGTCTCCGCCGTCCTGGGTGGAGTCCGAGCCTGTGAGGGACAAACCATGGAAGAGGCCCGCCAAACGGAAGCGGCGTGGGAAGTGCGTCTGGGGATTCCAGAGCTGGAATTGGACAAGCTGTCTCTGGCCAGCGCCAAGCCGCGCCGGTTGCGCGCCTGGCTGGACGCCCTGCCGATGGGGGACCCGCACCGCAGCGCGCCGTTGTTGCTGACCCTGTTGGAAGAGCTGCCCCGGTTGCGCATCGACGACCGCCGCCGGCTGGCCCTGCTTGAGCAGGTCCGCCCCCGCGTCCGGCAAATGGCTTACACCCTGGAAAGCCGGTATCTCAATCTGCCCTTGATGCCGCCGGAGCGCGCCCTGCAGGCCGCCGCATTAACCCACCGTTTGTTCCAGGGCCTGGCCCTGGGCTATCAAAGCGTGGCCACGCCGTTGTTACGGGGCAAGCTCAACCTGCCCGGGCGGCAGGCCGCCGCCACCGCGCTGCAACGAGCCATGGACGCCCGCTCCCAGGATCTTTTCCTGCATATGCTGCTCTACAAGTCGCCGCCGGCGGGGACCTGGCGGGTGCTGCACAGTCTTTACGCCGAGGCCGAGCGCCACGCCCTGGAGGCGCTCACCGTGTCGGATCCGGAGTTGCCGGGGCAGGAAGGGGCGGTGTCGATCGCCTACGGCCGCCTGTTACTGACCGCCAGTGCCCAGCCCAATCAGCTCCGCCAGCCGGCGCTGATGGCGCTCTATCGGGCCGCGGCGCATTGGGCCCGTTGGATGCCGTTGTTGGCGGAAGCCGCCGACGCCCCCTTCCATGTGGATCTGCAAGGCGACGCCGGCCCCCAGCCGGTGTCGGTTCCGGCGGACGGCGGCGAGACGCTGCGCTATTTCGACACCCGGCCGCTGGCTGCCGCGCTGGCCGAAGGTGGGGCCTCGCAACGCAGCCGGCCGTTGTCGGACATCCTCTCCCATCATTTGCGCTGGGTCTGGCTGGGCCCGCGCGAACGTCTCGCGCCACGCCACCCGGCGGACGGTGAAATGCTGCTCTGTCTGGGCCTGGACGCGGTGCACCGGCGCCTTGATGAGGGCGAAGACGATGAGCCCTTGCACCGGGTGCGGCGCGTTGATCACGGCGATGGCGGTTATTGTCTGGAATGGCGTGGCGGCACGCCCCACACCCTGCGCGCCGGGGGGCTGCTGGCCCTGTCTACGTCGGAGCGCCCACACTGGCGGGTGGGCGAAATACGCTGGGTGGCCTGGCTCGGCGATTCGGTGCGTCTGGGCGTGTCGCTGTTGCCCGAAACCCTGCGGCCGGTGCGGGTCAGCGCCGGCGGGCCGAATGCCTGGCCGGCGCCGGCGTTGCTGGTACCGTCCCCGGAAGGCGACGACCCGGAAACCCTGGTGGTGCCCACCACCGGTTACCGCAGTGGCACGCGGTTGACGCTGTGGGATGGCCCGCCCCGGGATACCCGGCTCGGCGTGCGCCTGGCCGGCTCTCCGGACGTTGCCCAGTACATGCTGCGCCCGACGGTCTGAAGGCGGCGTTCCCCAGGGCCCGTGCCGCGCGGCGGTAAGGTCTTTGGCGAACGCAGTCCGGTCAGGCACAATAGACGCTCTACGAATAACGGATGAGCACTGGCGCCGATGAATTACGCCCTCGATACCCTCCGATTGTTGATTGCGCACGATTCCCAGGACGAAGCTGAACAGCTTATGAACACCCTGCGTAACGCCGGCCGTGCTACCCGCGCGCAACTGGCCCTGGGCGAGGACGACATGGTGAGGGCGTTGAAGGGCGGCGCCTGGGAACTGATGCTGTGCCGGCCCACCTTCGGGGACGGTTCGTTCGAAAGCGCCATGGCGCACCTGAACCGGCTCGGCAAGGCGCTGCCGGTGATCCTGCTCAGCGACGATTACAACGCGGAGATCGTGCGCAACGCCTACAAGGCCGGCGCCCGGGCCGTGGCGCCCAAGGACGACCGCGAGCTGCTGATGCAATGCGTCGACCGGCTGATGGAATTCCTGCGCCTGCGCAAGGAGCTGCAGCACTCCGAAATCACCCGCCACGAAGCGGAGAAGCGGCTCAGCCTGCTGATGGATCAGAGCCGCGACGCCATCGCTTATGTGCTCGACGGCATGCACATCCACGCCAATGACAACTACGCGCGCATGTTCGGTTACGAAAGCGCCGAGGAACTGGCCGGCGTGCCGATCATGGACATGGTCTCCGCCAGTGACCACGACCGCCTGAAGAAGCTGCTGCGCAGCCGCGCCGAGGACGCCAGCCAGACCAACGAGCTGGAATGCCGTGGTGTGCACACCGACGACAGCGAGTTCGACGCCACCTTTGTATTTTCCCCCAGCACCTACGACGGCGAGGCCTGCACTCAGATCGTGATTCGCGCCGCCAGCCTGGACGAAAACGCCCTGCAGGAACGCTTACACGAAATCAGCCAGACCGATCAGGTCACCGGGCTCTACAGCCGCACCTGGTTCATGGATCAGCTGGACCAGGCGGTGGCCGACGCGGCCCGCCAGGGGCAGCTGGCGGCGGTGCTGTATCTGCGCCTGGACGGCTTTGAACAGCACCAGTCCAGCCTGGGCATGGAAGGCGCCGACGACGTCCTGCGCGCGGTGGCGGACTGGCTGCGTGAGCACTGCGCCGGCGGCAAGCTGGCGCGGGTGGACGGCGAGGATTTCGCCCTGCTCAAGCCGGTCAACGACCTGGACGAAGCGGGGCAATTGGCGGAAGAGCTGCGCGCCGGCATCGAAACCCTGATGCCCGAAGTGGCCAGCCGCACCGCCCACGTCACTGCCAGTCTGGGGCTGGCGTTCGCCCGCGAGGACGCGCGCAGCAGCCAGGACATTCTCACCAAGGCGCTCAAGTGCTGTAACCAGGCGCAACGGGAAAACGACGAGCAGGGCAACGCGGTCAAGATCCATGACCCGATGGACGACGTGGCCGCCGGTTCCTCCGAAGCCATCGCGCTGAGTATCCGTCAGGCGCTGGAAAAAGGCAGCTTCCGCCTGAAATACCAGCCGCTGATGAGCCTGGAAGACGAGAACGAACATGTCTTCGAAGTGTTCGTGCACATGCCCCAGAAGCAGGGCGACGACCTGGCCGCCGCCGACTTCATGCCCACCGCCGCCGAGCAGGGTCTGGCCGGCAAGGTGGACCGCTGGGTGGTGCTCAACGCCATGCGCGCGGCGGCCGCGCACGAGCAGAAAATTACCTTGCTGGTGAATCTCAGCGGCTATTCACTGGGCGAACCGGGCCTGGCGGAATGGCTCACCAAGGCGATGCGCGCCGCCAAGTTGTCCGGCGAGCAGGTGATCTTCCAGTTCAGCGAAGGCGACGCGGTCAACTACCTCAAGCAGGCGGCGGCGTTCGCCGAAGCGGTGCGCAAACAGGGCTGCGGCCTGTCGATCAGCCGTTTCGGCGGCGGCCTGGACCCGTTCAAACTGTTCGAACACGTCCCCGCCACCATGGTGAAGTTCGAAGGCTCTTTCACCCAGGAACTGAGCAAAGCGGAAAGCCGGGAACGGTTCGCGGAAATCATTCAGCAGGCCCGCGACAGTGGCCGCCGCACCCTGGTCGGCTTCGTCGAATCCGCCGCCCAGATGCAAACCCTGTGGAGCCTCGGCGGCGTCGACTACCTGCAAGGCTACTATTTGCAGGCGCCGATGGACCGCCTCGAAACGGCGGAAACCACGGAAGGATAGAACGGCGGCAAGCCTCAAGCTACAAGCTGCAAGCAGGCCATGCTGGAGGAAAGGCCGTGCCGTGGCGGCGATACAGGATTCAGGATGCAGGATACAGGGAGGGGCTTGAATGCAATGTGCGCGGCGCACAGCGGCCGGCATTCTACGGCCTAATCCGCGCTGCATCCTGAATCCTGTATCGCCATTAAGGCACGGCCTGCTTGTAGCTTGCAGCTATCTCAAAAGTTCCTGTTGGTCCTTATCGCGCACACCAATCAGGTAGAGAATCCCATCCAGCCCCAGGGTGGAAATGGAGTGGGCGGCGTTTTCCTTCACCAGTGGCTTGGCGCGGAAGGCGATGCCCAGGCCGGCGGCGCCCAGCATCGGCAGGTCGTTGGCGCCGTCGCCCACCGCGATCACCTGTTCCAGGTTGATGCCTTCCCGGGCGGCGATCTCGCGTAACAGCTCCGCCTTGCGCTCGCCGTTGACGATCGGCTCCGCCACCTCGCCGGTGACCTTGCCGTCGACGATTTCCAGGGTGTTGGCGTAGACGTAATCAATGCCCAGCAGCTTCTGCAGCCAGTCACCGAACCAGGTGAAGCCGCCGGAAAGAATCGCGGTGCGGTAGCCCAGCGCTTTCAGGGTGGGAATCAGCCGGTCGGCGCCTTCGGTGAGCTGGATGCGCTCGCGCACCCGTTCCAGAGCGCTTTCGTCCAGCCCTTTAAGCAGCGCCACCCGGGCGCGGAAGCTTTCGTTGAAGTCCAGTTCGCCGAGCATCGCCCGGTCGGTGATCGCCGCCACCTGTTCGCCGACGCCGGCCTCGGCGGCCAGCTCGTCGATCACCTCCGAGCGGATCAGGGTGGAGTCCATATCGAACACCACCAGACGGCGGTTGCGCCGGAAGGCGCTGTCGCGCTGGAAGGCGATGTCCAGATTGCGCTCGTTGGCGATGCCCAGGAAGGCGGCGCGCATGGCGCCCGGGTCGCGGGGTTCGCCGCGCACCGAAATTTCCACGCAGGCGCGGCCGTCCGGGTCGCTGGCCTCGCCTTCCAGATGCACGCGCCCTGAAAGCCGCGCGATGCTGTCGATGTTCAGGCCGTTGTCGGCCACCACGGTGGTCACGTCGCCGAGCTGCTCGGCGGTGATCTTGCGCGCCAGCAGGGTAATGATGTGGCGGTCCTTGCCCTGGCCGGACACCCACTGCTCGTAGCGGTCCTCGTCGATGGGTCTGAAGCGCACCGAGATATTGCGTTTGTGCGCCTCGAACAGCAGATCCTTGAGCATCGACGAGGCTTCCGCCGCCGGCGGCACCTCCACCAGGATGCCCAGCGACAGGGTGTCGTGGATCACCGCCTGGCCGATATCCAGAATATTCAGATGGTAGCGGGCCAGAATACGGGTGAACGCCGCGGTGAGGCCGGGCCGGTCGTTGCCGGACACCTGGATGAGAATGATCTCGCGCACGCTGGGGGATTCCTCGGGCTGGTCGGTACGTTGCGGAACAGCCGCTAAGATTACCAGAAAACCGGGCCGGGTTGGCGCGCGTGCGCCAGAGCCAAGCGGAGCGCCGCCGCCACGGGTTATACTCCCCGCCGTCGCATTCACAGGCAAGGAAGGCACTGCATGTCGGTGTGGGAAAAATGGCGGCCCTGGCTGCAACGGGAAAAACAACTGCTGCTGGAACTGGCCCTGATGCTGCTGGTGGCGCTGGTGGTGGGGGTCTATTTTCTGGAGCACTTCTCCGCCCGTCTTCAAGCGGAACAACGTGTGCAGTTGAAGGCCCTGGCGCAACAAACCGCGCTGCGCTCCGCCGAGTCGCTGGCCGGCGACGACCTGATCGGGCTGAACGTGATCGCCCGCGAAACCCGCGCTCTGGATCCGGTGGGCGGCGTGCAGTTCCTGGACGTGGCCCGTGACCCGGTGACCGGGAAAAGCGACGACAGCCTGCCGGTGAAGGTGGAAGTGCCGGTGGCCCTGCCGGACGGCGAGCTGGCCGGCTCGGTGGTGCTGGCCGCCGCCCACGACACCGCGCCGCGCCAGCGGCTGGAAACCGGCTATGTGCTGGTGGTGCTCGGTTTGCTGGCGCTGCGCGCGGCGGCCGAAGTGATCCGCCGCCGCCTGTGGCGGCCCAGGGCGCCGGTGGTGCGGACGCCTCCGGCGGAGGAGGGCGCGGCGGCCGAGGCGCGTCCCGCCAGCCCGGTGGACAGCGATGCGCCGGCGCCGGATGGCGTGTCGGTGGAGCTGCGTCTCAGCGTGGTCAACTTCGATCATTTCCAGCAGCGTTATACCCGCTCGGCGCTGGAAGCGCTGCTGGCGGACTATCACTACCTGCTGCGCGAAGTGGCGGCGCTGTACGGCGGTGAGGTGATCACCGCCATCGGCGACCGCGCGCGCATTCGTTTCACCGGCGAGCCGCTCTCGCACACCGCCTTTTCGGCGCTATGCGCCGGCCTGCTGTTCCTGCGCGTGGCGCGCCTGCAGGCGCCGCGGCGCAAAGCCGGCCAGTCGCCGGCGCTGGAATTCAAGGCCCTGGTCAGCGGCCAGTTCGGCGAGGCGGACAGCTGGGCGCTGTGCCTGGCCGGGGTGCCCGGCCGGCTCAATGTGCCCGAGGCGGAACTGACCCGTGCCGAACTGGACGTAAAAGCCCTCTACCAGACCGAGCGGGCGCAACTGGTGCAGGCCGGCGACCGGCAAATCCGGCTGCAGCCGGTGGAACAGCTCGCGCACCGCTATCAGACCCTGCTGCGCACTCAGGCGGAGAAGGTCATGGGCGGTTCCGGGGTGTCCGGCGAGGCCTCGCCGAGCAAGTAACCACGCATCGCCGCGCCGATTAACTGGGGCAGTTCCGGCATGCCCCGATTGCCGAACAAGCGGTTGAATTCCAGCATATAGGGGCGGCCGTCCACCCAGGCCACGTCGAAGCCGGCGTGGTCGATGTGCAATTCCCGGGCGAGCCGGGCCACCAGCGCCAGGGCCGGTTCCGGCACCGGCAGATCGGTGCGCACCCGCGCCCCGCGCGCCAGATTGTTGTGGAAGCTGGTGCCCTCGCGCCAGTAGCTGGCGATCACCTCGCGGCCCACCACCACCACGCGCAGATCGCGCACGATCGGCAGCAACTTCTGGATATACAGCACCTCGCTGTGGGCGGCGTAGTCCAGCAACTGCTGGCGGCTTTCGATCAGAAACACGCCGCTGCCCTGGCTGGAGCGAATCTGCTTGGCCACGAACGGGAAGCGCCAGGTGTCCAACACCTGGCTGATACCGTGCGGCCCCGCCGGCAGAATATCGGTCTCGGGCAAATGCTCCGGGCAGGCCAGCTTCAGCGCCCGGGTCATTTCCACCTTGTCGTGGCCCAGGTGGTAACTGGCCAGGCTGGGGAAAATAGGGCGGCGGAGCACATAGTGCAGGCTGTGCAGCTGCCAGTAAGCCGGGAACAGCAACCAGTCCGCGTCGAGCAACCGCGCGCGCTGGTCGTGCATCAGCTCCGGTTTGATGTAATGCACGCCCGGCAGGCCCAGGGTGCGGAAAGGGTCGAAGGTGATCAGTTTCAAAGGCCGACGGACCTCAGGCAAAAGCCCGCGCACGGTCGCGCGGGCGAACCGCGAATTTATAGGGCCAAACGGACTCCTCGGCAAGCGGATTTGTCATGGTCAGCGCGGGCCGCAACGGCTAGGCTTTGGCGCACAATGACACTCGGGAGACAGCTGTGAATTTACCCCCTTTGCAAAGCGGCGAGGTGCTGGCGGCCGAAGACGGCGCGGTGCTCACCCTGACCCTGAACCGGCCGGACAAACTCAACGCCCTGACCGGCGCCATGTACCGGGACCTGGTCGACCTGCTGGCGTTCGCCGGCGACAGCGATGAAGTGCGCGCGGTGCTGATCCTGGGTGCCGGCAAATCCTTCAGCGCCGGCAACGACCTGGCCGATTTCCTGGCCGCCGGCGAGGGCACCGAAGGCGGCGCCGCGCCCTTTATCCGCGCCGTGAGCCGCTTCGAAAAGCCGCTCGTCATCGGCGTTCAGGGCCACGCCGTGGGTGTCGGCACCACCATGCTGCTGCATGCCGACCTGGTGGTGGCCGCCGACGACGCTAAATTCCTGACCCCGTTCGTGGACCTGGGCGCGGTGCCGGAAGCGGGCTCCGCCAAGCTGCTGCCGGCCTGGCTGGGCTACCAGCGCGCGGCGCGCATGCTGCTCGCCGGAGAGCCGCTGCTGGCCCCGGAAGCGCTGCAGGCCGGGCTGGTCGCCAAGATGGTGAGCCCCGCCGAACTGGTGGCCACCGCCACCGACTACGCCCGCACCCTGGCGGCCAAGCCGCCGCGCGCCTTGCGCGAGAGCAAGCGCCTGATGCGTCAGGCCGCGCAGATGGATCTGCACGACCTGATCGACCACGACCTGGCGCTGTTCGCCGAACTGCTGCAAGGCGACGAAGCCAGAGCGATCCTTGCCGCCAAGGTCGGCAAGAAATAAGTCCGGATGGGTTTGTAGGAGCGGGCCCCGCCCGCGAAAGGGTGGCTTTTAGCCACCCCGCAGGATTCCAGCGACTTTTCTCTCCAGAGAGCCCGCACCGGGATCGGGTGGGCCCGTCCAGGACACGCCACGAGTACATCCATGTAGATACTCTGTTAGAACTCAAGCTTTCAGATGCTCTTCACTGA
>LWDU01040815.1_pt1 | contig 204333 bp, 146 predicted proteins | sample 727161 | NCBI WGS metagenome assembly LWDU01 (sample SAMN04566230, study PRJNA314399) | hydrothermal vent metagenome | isolation source: deep sea hydrothermal plume seawater | place: Mexico: Gulf of California, Guaymas Basin | collected 2004-07-11 | reverse complement strand
CGTCGACCAAGTCCACCTTGCGAGAGTTGGATCGGGCCATAGGTGAAGCCTTTGAGAAATTTCTAATCGCAAGGAGTAAGACGCCGGGCCTGATCGAGGCACCGGTTGAGCTCGCTGGCGCGGAGAAGAAGGCAAAAGAAGAGCTCATTGAGACACTTGAGAAGGCCAAGGCTAACGCCCGTGACAAGGGCGACAGCGAAGGTCTGATGGCCCTCACCGAAGCCCTCGACCAGCTCGCCGAAGGAAAGCTCCCCCACTCGCGCACGTTCTTGAAAAACAGTCCGGACAAAGAGGCAACGAAATTCAAAGGTCACAGCTACAAGGTCTTCTCCAATGAGGAGGATCGGGTTCCTTGGCCTGTCGCAAGAAAGCGCTGCAGACAAAAGGGGGGATATCTTGCCTGTGTGGAAAGCAGGGAAGAACTCGACTTTCTGGTTAACTTGCTCGGAAATTCTCTTGGCGGTTGGGTGGGTGGATCCATTGGCGATGACGCTGTGTGGAGTTGGGTGACCGGTGAGAGCGTCGATCATTCCCTTTGGCATGAGAACGAGCCAAATCGGGAGGAGGTGGTGTTCCTGAGGCCGGATTACGGGCTCGGCGATGCCCTGGCTGGATTTCGATGGCGCTACATCTGCGAATGGGGCGAATCGCTGCCTTACGGATGGGACTTCAATGACTCCGGGGCGCGAAAGGCTGTGGTCGATTTCAAGAAGGCCATGAACAAGGCCAGCTCGAAATTCGAGGATGACAAAGAGAGCCTGGAAAAGAAGCTGGCCCGTGCTCGGACAGCTTTCCGGAATGCGGCGAAAAAGGCCGTAACAAAGGCGAAGAGAGACTTGAATAAATCAAGCTCTGAAGCGACTCGTGCTGATCGTGTGGACGAAATCAAACGGATCGCCATGGTGGTCGCGGCGCTAGGTGACGACCTCCTGTTTCCGGACCCTCCCTTGTTCCCGAATACGAACAAGGAGAGCGTCGACGCCCTGGAGGGAGCGCACCGCTTCGGGTACAGCACCTACAAGGTCATCGAGGAGAAGATTGGCTGGCACGAGGCTGTCCGTCGGTGTGAGGAACTGGGCGGGCGTCTGGCCCACGTAAAGATTCCCCATCAGCAGCACTTCCTCATAGAGCGAGTTCTCGACGATAACAGCGCACCGCACTTGTGGCTGGGGGCGAGCGATGAGGAGGATGAAGGCGAGTGGCGCTGGCTAGATGGAAGTTCGATGTTTCCCCACAAGTGCAAGAAAGTTGGGGCGGCTACCGTGAAAATACATGAGCCCCTTGACTACGAGGGATATCAGTGGTTCGAGGACAACTATGGTGGGTTTGAACATTTCCTGATGCTGGAGAATTTCAAGACGCATGGTCAGTGGCGCGACCAGAATGGGCTTTATCCCACCCAACCCACTTTCGTGTGCGAGTGGATCTACCAGTAGGACCTCTTGTACGGATCGCGGTGGATTCTTGAGCGGGCTGAAGAATCGAAAGGAGTACAGGGGATTCAAAGAGCCGGCACCCAATGGCGCAAGCCAGGTGAAAGCCTGATCCAGCCCCAGGAAAACTCTCGCGTCCACATGGGAATCGGTGATCGCAACAACCCCCGGGCGCCGAGACTCATGCTCTCCACAGAAGACACCTCCCCAACGAACACCCTCGCCTCAACTCAGGCCAGAGCCAGGGGTTACTCGAACAGCACCCTCTCCATCGCGAGGGCAATGGGCTTGAGGTTGGCGTACTCGCAGTTGCTCATCAGGACCACGGCCGTGCCGCGATCGGGGAACAGACGCATCAGGGTACGCGTGGCCTCCTGGGAGCCGCTGTGGGAGATCAGACGCTGTCCGTGCGCCTTGCCCACAAAGAAACCCAGTCCATAGGAGCTGGTCTTGCCTTCGGGCAGGGGCTGCCGGGTCCACATGCGCTCGCGCGTCTTGGGCTGTACCAGTTTTTCGCCCAGCAGACCCTCGGCGAAACGGGCCAGGTCCGTGACGTTCGACGTGAACCCCCCACCGGGCAGCTTCCAGGACACGTCCGTGTCGGTGCTCGGCACGATCACGCCCAGGACGCGCCGGTAGCCCCGTGCGCGCTCGGGAGTTCTCGTCCAGGGATAGTCCGGCCGTAGGCTCTGCATGCCCAGGGGCTTCGCGATGCGCTGCTTGACCTGCTTCCAATAGGGCTCGCCTCCCGCACGCTGGACCACCGCCCCCAGCAGGATGTAGCCGCGGGTCGTGTAGGCGTACTTCGTACCGGGCTCGGCAACGAGGGGAGACTCCTTGAAGGTGTCGAGGGCCAGGATTACGTCCTCAAACGGGTGCTCGACCTCGTATTCGACCTCAGTGCGGATCACCGGCCCATTGGTGTAGTGGACGATGCCCCCCTGGTGGGCGAGCAGTTGTAGAGAGTTGATGGGTTGCGGCTTCTCGGGGAACTCGGGCACGTACTCGCGTACGTTCCGGTCCAGATCGAGCCGATCCCCCTCCACCAACTGCATGGCTGCGATCGCGGTCAGGGGCTTGGAGATCGAGGCCCAGCGAAATAGCGTGTTGTCGTCAACGGGCCGGGACTTCTCGCGGTCAGCGAATCCGAAGGTGCCACGGTGCAAGGGCTCGCCTTTGCGCACCACGGCCCAAGCCAAGCCGACCAGTTCCTGCTTTTCGGCCTGAGCCACGGCCACTGAATCGACGGAAGCGTCCTGGCAAACAGGAAACGCCAGGAGGGCGAGGAACAGTGAGCACAGCATGGGTCGAAGATCGTGAGGACGGGAGAACGCCAGTAAGAATGGTACCGAGAGGGCGTCAGAGCTTCGCCCCTGTTCAGGCGCACCAGGATGAGATCAGGAACGCGACGCCAGGTGACTCTCGATGTTCTTGAGGGTGTCACGGATCTCCACCAACACACCGTCTTCGGCAACGTCAGCCGACGCGAGTGGTGCGACCCCGCTGGCGACTGCGTCTCGCTGGTCGAGAACCCTGTCGCGGAAACCTAGCGCATCGACCACACCCGGCAACACGGCCTGTCCCATGGTGCTCCCCTGTCCGCCACCAGCGGTCTCGATGCGCATGCTGCAGAGTCCGAGGTAGCGCAGCACCGGCCCCTCGTTGACCGCAAGGTCGGTGATCTTGTCAAGCGGAATGTTCTTCTGGACCTTGAATAGGAAGCCCTTGCGAACGTTGAGCGAGCGCGGTGTCAGGTCGCACCCCATGGCCTCGTATTGCCTGCGATGTATGGCCTTGCCGAAGATAAACCAGATCGGTATGAGGGGAGCCCCAAAGAGACTGATCAAGAGCACAAGCAGCGCCTGCAGCATGAAATACGTGGGCAGTCGCGGATCAAATTCCGCCGACACAAGGATCTCTTCTTCTCTCATAGTTCGGGGATGATAAGAGGCGGAGGTCGAAAGAGAGGGCGTTCTTCGGGTCCTATAGAGCCCAGGCGCTGACGCGCTCGGAGTTCCTGGATTCACTCTCTGGCTTCATATTTTGCCCGCGGAGGCCATTCGACCCCTATTCTTTGGCCTGCAAAGCGCCCTTTTGCATACTTTGTCGTATACTACTCACTCGTATACCTCTAAAGGATTACCCTCTCCCCCATGTTCGTAGGAAGATCCAGGGAATTGGCGGTCTTGGAGGAGCTCCGGGAATCGGGGCGGCCCGAGCTCTTCGTCTTGTACGGCCGGCGGCGCGTGGGCAAGACCGAGCTGCTGCAGCAACTGTGCGAGGGTGGACGCGCGGTCTATTTCTTGGCGGCGCAGGTACGCGAGCGCGACAACCTGCGCGCGTTCCGCGAGGCTCTGAAGGATGGACTGGGCGGAGACCCGTTAGTGGATGGGATCGAGTTTCCGGACTGGTCCACGGCCCTGGGCTTCGCCGCGCAACGGGCTGGCGACAAGCGCCTCGTGGTGGTGCTCGACGAGTTTCCCTACCTGTGTGATTCGACCAAAGGTCTGACGTCCCTGATCCAACGCTTCTGGGACACGGTGGGCAAGAAGAGCTCCTTGATGCTTGTCCTTTGTGGCAGCCAGGTTTCGTTCATGGAAAACGAGGTTCTAGCCGAACGCTCACCGTTGTTTGGACGACGCACGGGTCAGCGCCGACTCGAACCTCTGCACCCAGAAGACACGCTCGCCTTCTTCCCGGACTGGGACGTACGCACGCGCCTCACGGCCTACGGAATCCTGGGAGGCATGCCGGCCTATCTGCAACGCTTCGACTCCACTCTCGACCTGCGCACGAACCTGGAGCGCGAGATGTTGCGGCCCGAGGGATATCTCTTCGACGAGGTCTCCTTCCTGCTGCGCGCCGAGCTCTCCAGCCCCGCCACCTATAACTCCATCCTGGCCGCCGTAGCCCAGGGCGCTGAGAAAGTGGGCGACATCGCCCTGTCGGTGGGCGTGGATTCCACGACGGCCAACAAGTACCTGCACGTGCTGCGCGAGCTCCGGCTGGTCTCGCGCGATGTGCCCGTGACCGATCCCAATCCTTTGCGCTCCCGGCGCGGGCGATATTCCATCGCCGATCGCTTCCTGACCTTTCATTTCCGCCACCTTCAGCCAAACCTATCGCTGATCCACGCGGGCCGGGGCAAGCGCGTGTTCGAGGAGTTCATCGCTCCGGACCTGGACCGCATCTTTGATGAGGCTCGGGTCGATTTTGCCCTCAGCCACATGCGCCGCGAGGCGGCCGAGGTCCTGGGAGATGAGGTCATCGAAGCGGGCAAGTTTGACGGCCAGTTCGTCCGCATAGTGGGGCGCACGGCGGGCGGGCAGACCGTGGCCGGCGTCATCGTCCCCGACGGCCAGGTACAGACCACGGCCCTAAAGGACGAACTGGCTGAACTGACCCAGGTGTTCGGTGTTGAGCCCCAGAAGCTGGTCTATGGCATCACCGGGCGCGTCGACCGGCCCCTTGAGGTGGAGCACGTGCCCGAAGGAGAGCTGCTATGAGCCGAGTGGACAAGGAGTTCGATCGCTACTTCTCGGCCCTGGACCGCGCCGGTGGACAGGATCGCTGCTATCTGTGCCGACGGGCGCCCGCGGAAGTGAAGGCCTTCTTCGGCTTCGACGAGGACGGGCACCCGACCAAGGCCCAGGAATTCGGCATCGAGGACGTCGTCCTCGAAGAGGCCGACATCATGAGCTACCGCGGCATCCGCCCCATCTGCGCCGTGTGCCAGCTGAACCTCGACGCCATCTTCCTGCTCGATGAAGAGGCCCAATTGAAGGCCGTCCTGAACGAGATGCGCGACGAACGCGAAAAGCTCTGGCCAGATTCGGACCGCCCGCCCCAACAGGACTGATCCCGCCGTACACTCCCGCCCCATGTCCGCTAACGAACAAGTCCAGAGCGCCCCACCGGGGTACCTCAGCCACTTCGGCAAGTGGGTCAGTCTCTCGGCTCTCATCGGCGTCTTGGGTGGACTGGCCGCCGTGCTGTTCAAGGGCATGACGGAGCTCGCCCGTGAGCACATCTTCGTACGCTTCAGCGGCGTCACGGGAGAAGGTCTGGAAGCCGGCTCGTCCGGCTGGATCTGGGTCCTGATCATCCCCACCCTGGGTGGCGCCCTGGTGGGCTGGCTCATCCACACCTGGGCGCCCGAGGCGGAGGGCCACGGCACGGACTCCGTCATCAGGGCCTATCACCGCATGAAGGGCGTGGTGCGCAAGCGCGTGATCGCCCTCAAGGCCCTGACCGCGGCGTTGACCATTGGCACCGGCGGCTCTGCGGGTCAGGAAGGCCCCGTTGCACAAGTCGGCGCAGGCATCGGCTCAAGCGTTTCCAATGCCTTGGGATTGTCGGACCGCGACCGGCGCCTGTTCTTGCTCTCGGGCGCGTCAGCGGGTGTGGGAGCCATGTTCTGTTCACCCCTGGGCGGAGCGCTCTTCGCCCCCGAGGTGCTCTACAAGCGCGAGGACATCGAGGGTGACGCGCTCGTGCCGTGCATCATCGCCTCGATCTTCGCCTACGCCACCTTTGCCGCCATCTCCGGAGTGCACCGCGTGGTGGAGATCCCCCCCGAGGTCTTTGAGAACCTGAAATTCAGCGACCCCAAGGAGCTGCTCGTTTACCTAGTGCTCGGAGTGGCCTGCACAGGCGCGGGATGGCTCTACACGCGGGTCTTCTACGGTGTGGATCGGATTGCCGGGAACGCCAAACGGATTCCCAAGGCCCTTCGACCCGCCTTGGGTGGCCTGCTTCTGGGTCTAACCGCCCTGGCCATCTCTCCCTTTGTGGATGGCGGCGGGATCTTCTTTGGGGGCTATGGCCTGATCAAGTCGGCCATCTCAGGTGAGCTGGCAATCTCCGCCCTGATCATCCTCGTAGTGGCCAAGATTCTCGCCACCTCGTTCACAATATCCAGCGGTGGCTCGGGAGGTGTATTCGCACCGGCCCTCGCCATCGGAGCACTGCTGGGCGCGGCGGTGGGCCAGGGTGCACATGAACTTATGCCCGGATTGGTCGAGCACCCCGGCGCATTCGCCTTGGTTGGCATGGGTGGGTTCTTCGCGGGCGTAGCGAAGGTGCCCATTGCCTCGGTCGTCATGGTCTCGGAAATGACCGGGGGGTACGACCTGCTCGCCCCGCTGATGCTGGTGGCGGTCGTACACCTGATGCTCTCCCGCGGCTGGACCATGTACCAAGCCCAAGTCACGCGCCAGATCGACTCACCCGCCCACGTGGGCGAGTTTGTGATCGACGTGTTGCAGAGCATGAAGGTGCGCGACGTGCTGGACGACGTACGCCCGCCGCGGCTAATCCACGAAGACGTGACCCTACGCGGCGCCATGAAAATCGTTGCCGATTCCCACGAGACGCACTTCCCGGTTGTCGATGATGAGGAGCAGCTGGTTGGGATCTTCTCCCTGACGGACCTGCGACGCATCTTCTTGGAAGAGGAGGTCGGCGACTTTGTCATCGTCCGCGACTTCATGAGCGATCAAGTCATGACCGTGACCCTAGAGGACAGCCTGCACGACGTGCAGCGCCTCATGACGCGACGCGGAGTCAGTGCCCTTCCGGTGGTGGACACCGAGGGAGGACGGCAGGTCCTCGCCCTGCTCGAACGCAACTCCATCGGCCGGGCTTATGCGGAAGAGCTCAAGCGGCTCAAGATGGGCACCGGCAGCGAATAGGAGCACCCACCGCTCTGGAAAGCTCGTCCGGCCACCAGTGACTCTTCCCCAACTCTTACGCGTACGGTAGAGTCTGCCCTGTCCCTCCCCCCTAGCCCCGATTCCAACACCATGTACGACTCCGCACTCGTCCAGCCCTTCCGTGATGAACTCACCCAATTGGGCGTGACCGAACTGATGACCCCCGATGCCGTGGATACGGCCTTGCGTGAGCCGGGCACCACACTTGTATTTGTGAACTCGGTCTGTGGATGTGCAGCGGGCAGCGCTCGCCCCGGACTTCGACTCTCCCTCGAAGCCACCACGAAACCCGATCACATTGTCACGGTTTTCGCCGGGATGGAGAAGGAAGCCACCGAGAGAGCACGTGAGTACTTCAAACCCTACAGGCCGAGCAGCCCGCAGATCGCCCTGATGAAGGACGGCCAGCTCGTGAAGATGCTGCAGCGCCAGGACATCGAGGGTCACGACGCCGTCAGCGTTGGCGAGACCCTCACGGCGGCATACCAAGAACACTGCTAGCGTTGTAGGATCGCCTTCCACGCGGGAGTGGCGGAATTGGTAGACGCGCAGGATTTAGGATCCTGTGGCCTTGGCCGTGGGGGTTCAAGTCCCCCTTCCCGCACCAATTCACGGATTGTGGGCACGCCGACAGGAGGCTTGAGCCTAGGATCGGCGCAGCGCGGCGGGGCAAGCCGGCCGGGCGCGAGGAATCCACCGCACCATGAATGAAGACAGCTCCGCCGCCCTGCAAAAGCTCCTGGAGAAGGTCGGGATGGAGCCCGGGCCCTTGGCTGCCGCAGCCGTTGTGGTTGCCGCTCTCGTGGCGGGCAAACTCACGCACCTGCTGATCTCCGCAACGCTGCGTACTTGGACAAAACGTACGGCCACGGACGTGGATGATGCGGTGGTTGCCAGGCTGCAGGTCCCCGTCGTTGCTTCAGTCTTCCTGTTCGGATTGCACCTGGCCATGGGCCTGCTTGAGCTCGAACCGGAGTCGCGGCAGAGAACCTTGCACGGTCTCCTCACGCTTGGGGTACTGATCTGGTTCTGGTTTTTCTTTGGCCTCTCCCACCTGCTGCTCAAGCACGCCAGTTCGAACCCTTCGAAGTACAAGGTCGTCGAGTCACGGACGTTTCCGCTGTTTGAGAATCTATCCCGCCTTCTGATCTTCGCCAGTGGGGTCTATGTCCTCCTGCAGATCTGGAACATCGACACCAGTGGTTGGCTGACGAGCGCGGGAATCGCCGGAGTCGCGATCGGCTTCGCTGCCAAGGACACCCTCTCTAACCTCTTCGCAGGAGTGTTCATTGTCGCCGATGCCCCCTACCGCATCGGGGACTACATTGTTCTCGACGCCACAACCCGTGGCAAAGTGATCAACATCGGCCTGAGGAGCACGCGCGTCCTGACCCGGGACGATGTAGAGATCACCATCCCCAACTCGGTCATCGGGTCAAGCCAGATCACCAACCAGAGCGGCGGCGGATCGACCCGCATGCGGGTGCGAGTCAAGGTCTCCGTCGGCTACGACAGCAACGTGGAGGATGTACGCAGGATCCTGAATGAAATCGCCGCGGCCGATTCTGGTGTCTGTGCCTCTCCCGAGCCGCGTGTTCGCTTTCGCAGCTTCGGCGCCGACGGACTCGAGTTCGAGTTGCTGGTCTGGGTTCAGGACCCGAGCCTGCGCGGATCTACTCTCGACGCGTTGAACGGAGCGATACTCAGCGCCTTCCGCGACGCAAGTATCGAGATCCCGTTCCCCAAGCGCGACGTCTACATGCGGTCTTAGGCCGAGAGCTAGGAGTTCGCGCGATACCAGGCCAACTCCGCCAGAGAGGCTTGGGCGTCGTAGTAGGCGTCGTGGGCGGCGCCCCCCTCCAGGTCCGCATCCGGGAATGCAGCGCGCAATTCGGGGGCCTTTCCCTTGTCCAGTTCCGCTCCCGGCCCACCGCGTGCCACACGCCACTCGGTCTTGATCGAACTCACGTCCAGCAGGCGGTAGTGCAGTCGAGAATGAAAATGCGGCATGTCTCGACGCACGAAGAACCAATCGGAGTGAATCGAATTCCCGGCCATGATCGGGCGATCCTTGATGGACTCCGAGACCGCGCCTACCGCAGCGTCTAGATAGGCGGCCAGAAAGCGATCCCCATCCTCCACCCCAAAGGCACTGGCGCGGCAAGCCTCGACGACATTGGGCATGTTCTCGGCGATGAAGGCACCCGGCTCCCAATCATCAGGCGGCTGGAGGTAGACGCTGATCCCGTTGCGCCGACGGACGGAGTCTGGCAAGTCGGGGCAGTCAGCGGGAACAATGGGTACCAAGTCGATGCCGGTCACCACGAGCGCCACCTGAAGTAGGCTGGCGGAATCCAACTCCAGCGAAGTGAACTCGGTATCGAACCAGCAGTAGATCGGCGAGGCAGGAGTGGTCATGGGCAGTGGGGTGCGGCCTGCCAAGGGTAACGCCATTGCCCACAGGGTTGAACACTCTCGGTGGTCTTCGCTTCCAGAGGGCAGGGGAAGGAGGCCCCCGAATGGGCCCCTCTCCCTCCGCTTTGGCGCTAGCGACGCGAGCCGAAGGTCAGCGAGGCCTCTCGGCGCCGATCCCCGTTTAGCAACTCCAGGAGCACGGTCTGGCCTTCCACCTTCGTGGATAGAACCGCCTGCAATTCCGCGCGGTGCGGAGTCGAGATGCCATCTACTCCTACGATCACATCGCCCACACGGACCATCCCCGCCTCCATTTTGGCCTGGCGAATACCCGTTCGCTCGGCCTCTCCCCCCGGACGCACTTCAATGACCACGATGCCGGCAGTCGGAGAGCCCTCACCCAAGCGTTCGAAGCAGCTGGCGCTGAAATCATCCGACCCAAGAACCAGGCCCAATTCAGGCCACGGCTGAAAACCCCACTCAATGATCTGTGGGATCCACTCGGCCACCCGATCAGCGGGAATGGCGAAGCCCACGCCCGCGTTGGTTTCGGAGGAGCCGTGGATGGCCGTGATCAAGCCCACGAACCGCCCACGAGAATCCAGCAGCGCGCCACCGGAGTTGCCCGGGTTGATGGCAGCGTCCGTCTGAATCATCCCTTCGATCTCCACCCCGTCGTAGCCACGAATGCGTCGGTTGAGCCCACTGATAACCCCCGCCGTGAGGGTCCACTCCAAGCCGAAAGGTGTGCCGATGGCGTAGGCATCCTGTCCAACCAACAACTCGCTCGAGTTACCCAGTGCCGCTGGAGTGAGCTGCTCCGCAGAGGCCTCGATCGCAAGCACCGCCAAGTCGAGACTCGGTTCGAAGCCCACGAGGAGAGCCTCCCAGACTGACCCGTCCGACAAGGTCACCACGGCTCCGGCTCGCGTATCCACAACATGCATATTGGTGACGATGTAGCCTTTGTCATTCCAGACCACACCTGAGCCCGATCCCGTCAGATTGGTTTTCTCTGTGGCGGCTTCTTCGAGGGGTGAATACTCCGTACCCGCCCAACGCACGTGAACCACGGAGGGGGAGGCGCTTTGAAATAGGTTTACCCTTGAGCCCTCGCCAGCGGATGCTCCTGCTCGATCTTCGCCTTGGGCAGGGCCGGCACCACGCATGATGATGAACACGAGCAGCACCACGGTACTGGTCGCGAAGAAGACCAGCGCCGCCAGAGGAAGGGAGCTGGGGGGATTGGAGGTGGAACCCATGGACAGGGCAGGGTACGGCCCTGACTGGAGAATCGCAGAACCGATCACGGGAATCGAACACCCAGCCCAATCATTGCTGCTTGAAGTCTGCCGTTTTTGACAGCCTGCCGGGTATCTTCCTCGGGCCCTCAAGCGCCCCCCCCATGTCCCCCCGCCGCCGAGAACTCCGCACCCTTACGAGCCTGGCCGTACCGCTGGTCCTCACTCACCTGGGCTCCATGCTCATGGGTGCGGTTGATACGGCCATGGTGGGCCGTCTGAACGACGCCCCCATCCTGGCAGCTGCCGCCCTCGCCAACGTCTGGATCTCCGGAACCACCTTGGCCGCCATGGGAATCCTGTTCGGACTCGACCCGGTTGTGACCCAGGCCCACGGGGCCGGCAAAGGTGAGCAAGCGGGCCGCGCCCTGCAAGGTGGCGTGGTCATCGCCATTATCCTGGGCCTGTTCGTCTCCTTTCTCTGGACACGAACGGAGAGTGTGCTCCTGACCTTTGGACAAGACCCGGAGTTGGCGCGCATGGCAGGCCGCTACACGCGTGTGCAGGCCTTCTCCGTGGTTCCCTTTCTGGTCTTTACCGCTCTGCGCCAGTACCTGCAGGGCCGCGGAATTCTCAAGCCCGCCCTGTGGGTGACGGTTATCGCCAACGTCTTCAACGCCCTAATGAACTGGGCCCTGATCTTTGGCCGTCTAGGGCTGCCCGCCATGGGGCTCAATGGGGCTGGAGTGGCCAGCGGATTGACCCGCGCGTTCATGTTCGCTGGCCTGGCCGTCTTGGTCTGGCGTGCGCGTTTGCACCGCGGTGCCTGGGCCCCTTGGAGCATAAAAGCCCTTCACCCGGATTCATGGGGTCCCACTCTTCGCTTCGGCGCACCTGTCTGCTTGCACCTCTCCCTTGAGATCTGGGCCTTCAGCTACTCGACACTGATGGCGGGCAAGCTCGGGGCGGTTGCCACCGCGGCCCACTCCGTGGTGATGAACGTGGCCAGCCTCACGTTCATGATTCCGCTGGGTATCTCGGCGGCAGCAGTCACGCGCGTGGGAAACCTGATCGGGGCGCAAAGACACGATGATGCCCAGAGGGCTTCTTGGGTGGCCATGGGTATGGGCGCAGGTGTCATGGCCTGTTGCGGCTTGCTGATATTCCTACTGCGCGACTCCTTGCCGGGTATCTACACGGGTCAACAAGAGGTCGTGCACACGTGTGCCTTGATCCTTCCCATCGCTGCCGCGTTCCAGATTTTTGACGGCACGCAGGTGGTCGGCAGCGGAATCCTGCGTGGCATGGGGCGCACCTTACCTGCGGCTGGCTTGAATCTGGTGGGATACTGGGCTCTCGCTCTACCCCTAGCCCATTGGATGGCCTTCAAGCGCGGGATGGGGTTGCCCGGCATCTGGTGGGGACTGGCCATTGCTCTGGCGCTTGTCGCCCTCGGTATGGTCGCCTGCGTGCACTTCATCGGCCCTGCAAGGAACCGCAGTCGGGTAATCGACTAGCTCAGCGCCGGCGCATGAAGCAGAGGTCACCGAGATCCGAGGTGAAGCCCCACTGCTCATAGAAGGGCACAAGCTCCTCGCTGCAATACAGTTGGAACTGACGGACGCCGCGCAATTCAGGATGACCCAGGGCGGCGTCCATCAGGCGCCGGCCAAGGCCTGCGCCGCGCCAGTCGGGAGCGACGATGGCGTCCATCAGGAACGCGGTGAAGGCCCCGTCCGAGAGCACTCGTGCGTAGCCCGCCAGGATTCCTTCATCGTCCACAAGAGCCAGGTTCAGAGTGTTTCCGCGCAGCATCTTCTGCACGTCGCCCAATGAACATCCCTTTGACCACTCCTCCGCCTGATACAAGCGCCACAGTGAATCCTCAAGGGCGGGCGTCAGCTCTTCAAGTAGGGTGAATCTCACAGTTGGTGCGGCAGGGGGGAGGGAAGGCTCGGATGGTCTGTCCTGACCCGATCATCGTCAATCACAGAAGCGCACTTCAAGGGCGTCCGAGAAGTTGGATCCGGCACCGCCGGTCAGGGGTGCCCGATACCAAAACTGGAAGTCGAGGGTGGTGCCAGGGCTGAGCAGCGTCCCACCGGGCAGAGCAGTGAGATCGAGGGGGAGCTGTGCAGCACCAAGGCCATCTAGACCCAATGCGGGCAATCTGGCCAGGTTGCCGCCCACGCATCGCATGCCATCCGCAACCGGCAGGAGTGTGCGCTTGTCCCCCAAGAAGAACAGGCCGAACTGCCCGGGGATGGCACCGGTCACCTTCAAAACCAGATCGTTCGAGCTGATACGGGTGGTGCCGCTCCAGCCCATGAGTGCACCGGCACCAGCGGCATTGGGTGTCGTCACACAGTAGGGCGACGCCTCGCAACCACAGGGCCCGTCCGCTCCGACGAGATCGAAAGCCACCAGTGCGTTGGTCGTGATGGGGTCCCCGTCATCGGTCACCCCCGTGACGCTGCGACCACCCTGGGTGAGATCTGGTCCCAAGGCCAGCCCTTCCAGATTGGTAGCCGCACCGGCCCAGAGGAGATTCTTCGACACGGGCGTGAATGCTGCGCCGGCCAAGGAACCCAAGGCACTGACGTCGCTAGCCCCGGTCGTGTCCACTTCATAGATGCGAGTCAGAAACGGAGGAAAAGCAAGTGCTAGCGAGCGCTCCATGGCCAGCATGCGACCATCTGGCAGGGCCACCAGATCCACCAATCCGCTTTGGCCGCTGCCGCCTGGAACGTACGGACCGTGCATGGGCTCAACCCAATAGGCGTACTGCTCAGCGGCCACCGGGCTGGGCCCGGTTAGATCGAATCGCAATAGGCGCACGACACTCCCCGAGGTCGGCGTTGCCAGCGTTCCATCCACGCTGAGGGCCTCTTCATTGGCCGTCCATAGACTGAGCTGATCACAAGCGACGCTCAAGGACTCAAACCCTCGGTTGCTCCGCGCAGCGGCGAATACGGCGGGAACGTTCAAGCTCTCCTGCCAAGCCCCATCCAACCCATGCCGGTGCAGACCGGGGCCATTCTCTTCGCTGAGATACAAGGAAGACAGACCCGGCACGTGAGCGATACCCTCGTGATCTCGGGCTTGATCCATCTGCAAGCCTGTCAGATAGCCAACCTGAGCCACGCTCCCATCCGCATTCAACTGAACGTCCAAGGGAACGACGCGATCCGAGTTGTCCATGACCGCGTGGTAGCCCAGATCCCACCGATAGGCGAGACCACTCAAACCACCGACGGTGAAAGTCTGGCCGTTTGCATCCTGCGCACTGGCCGGCAAAGCAACGGCGCCCTCGTATTGCAGGGAGAGGCTCTGGCCCAAGGCGCTTTGCAAGAGCAGGAATACCAGAGGGAGAATTGAAGAGCGCATCAGGAACCCAACTTGGCCAGCCCAACACACCTCGGGTAAGGGGCTATGCCAGTTGGATTCTACACACACAGTTCAATCCCGGTGCGGCCCGCAGCCTGGGGGCGGGTGCAATCAGGATGAGCGTCCAGCAATGAGGTGCCGATGCAGAGAGCGGCTCCAGAGTCGCTCTACACGTCCTCCAAGGTGGGTAATCAGCGCCGTGCGCGGATCGGGAACGGCGGGCGCTTGGGGCGCACGATCGGGTTGGCCTCAAGCTGTCGCAGGGCCACCTCGATGGCTTTCTCAAGCTGGGGATCACGGCCGGCGGCCATGTCCGCTGGCCACTGCTCCACCTCGATGTCCGGGGGAACGCCCACGTTCTCGACTACGAAACCGTCTTCGGTCCAGATGCCGATGTTGGGCGCCGTGACGCTTCCTCCATCCATCAAGGTCGGGAACCCGAGGACGCCCACGAGGCCACCCCAAGTGCGTCGGCCCACAATCTGGCCAATTCCCTGTTGACGGAACATCCAGGGCAAGAGGTCACCGCCGGACCCTGCCGTCTCGTCGATGATCATGACCTTGGGGCCGAGGATGGCCGCCTGGGGAGTTCGCAGATCTGCTCCGTAGCGCATGGCCCACCAACTGACCATGGGTCGACGCAGCAGATCGATGTAGTAGTCCGCAACGGATCCGCCGCCATTGTAGCGCTCATCGATGATGATCGCGTCCCGGTCGGCTTGGGGGAAGAAGTAGCGCTTGAAGTACACGTGACCCAGGCCCGCCGTATTGGGAACGTAGGTGTAGGCCACGCGGCCATCCGTGGCCTCGGTGACTCGAGCAATGTTGCCCTCCACCCAGTCGCGGTTGCGCATGGATGATTCGTTTGAAGTGGGAACCACTTCAAACGTGCGGGAATCGGTGCCGTCTGCGTTGGGTCCGACGGTCAACTCGACAATACGCCCGGAAGTGTTCTCGAAGCGCGAGTAGAGGTTCTCCGGCGGCGCGATTTCGTGGCCGTTGACGGCCAGGAGATACTCGCCGGCCACCACATTGACGCCCGGCTGGCTGAGAGGCGCACGCAGCTCAGGGTTCCAATTGAGCCCCCCGAAGACCTTTGCGAAGCGGTAGTGGCCGTCGGCGATTTCATAGTCTGCACCCAAGAGACCACCTGGAATGCGATCGGCCTTCACCAGGGTTTCGCCTCCGCCGACGCCGTGATGGCCCACAGCCAACTCCGAACACATCCACTGAATTAAGCGGTTGAGATCGGCACGCACGGCCAGGTCGGGTAGGAACTGCGCATATTTCTCGCGCATGGCGGGCCAATCGGCACCGTGCATGTTGGGGTCGTAGAAATAGTCCCGGTTGATACGCCAGGCCTCGTCGAAGATCTGTGCCCACTCGGCGCGTGGATCGATCTTGATGCGTGCTCGGTCCAGGTCGAGACGCCCCTCGGAGCGCTTCACCGGGCCACCAGCGGTGGCAATGTTGAACGCCCCACCGGCTGCGACCAGCAGGTGGCTGGCCGAGGCGGAGACAGTGAAACCGCCCGCGCCTTCAAGCAGGACCGTCTCCTTGCGGCTCTCCAGATCGAAAAGCGCCAGAGAGCTCGAACCGCCCTGCAATCCAAAGCCCGGCTGAGAGCGGATGTAGTACAGCTCGCCGTCCTTGCCAGCCTTCAAGTTTGAGTAGTCGCCGACGCCCAGAGGCAAGGAGACAATTCGCTGATCAAGACCGGCGATATCAACTGCAGCGATGGCTTCCTCTTCCGAGGGCTCGTTCTCGGACGCCTCATCGGCTGGGTCGTCATCGCTGGCTTCCTCACTCTCGCCATCACTTTCGTCATCCTCAACCTGCACTTCATCGCTCTTGCGCGAGAGGGGGCTGTCAGCACTCCCATCCAGCACGGCCAGGTAGAGGGCATTGCTGGCATCCGCATCCGCGTTTGACATCGCGAACCAAGTCCTGCTCGGCCCAGCGTTTGTGGAGGCCGCGAACCACAAATACTTGCCGCTGGCATCGAACACGGGCTCCGACACATCGCTCAGACCATCGGTGATTACATGAGCCACGCCAGCCTCGCGGTCGAACAGGTGCACTTGCCTGAAGTTCATGGCGGTGTTCAGCGTGTACGCCAACCAGCGCGAATCCGGGGACCAATCATGGTGCATCGTGCGCACCGGGGTATAGGTAGGTTCCCGGCCCACCTCCGTCACCTCGCCGCTCTCAATCTCCAGGATGAAGAGCCCCAGGGAGTTGTCCCAATAGCTGATGTGATTCGAGTCCGGCGACCAGGCGAGCTCCTCGTAGAAGCCAGCTCCGCCCAACTCGAAGACGCGCACATCCCCACGGCCAGCCTGGGGTGCGATGTGCATCTGGTTTTCGCCGCTCGCGTCCGAAATGTAGGCAATCCAGCGACCGTCCGGGGACCAGATGGGATGACGCTCGTGGATGTCCGGCGTGTTGGTGATGTTTCGGGGATCGCCTTCCTTGGCGGGAATCGTCACGATCTCCCCGCGCAGGCCAAACACGGCCCGCTCGCCAGAAGGAGAGATATCGCCGCTACGCACGTGTTCGCCACCATTGACCCAGCGCGGACGGGTCTCGACCAGATCCGCCTGCACCTCGATCGGCAGCCGCTCTGAGCCCTGGCCCGACGTGTAGGAATGCAGGTAGCCCGCTTGCTCATAGACCACGTGGTCTGCGCCGGCTGAGGCCGAGAGGATGGGAAAGTCCTCGTACGCGGTAAGCCGCTGGGGTTCCGCTCCTAGGCTCCACTTGTACAGGTTGAACTCTCCGTCCCGATCCGAAAGGAAGTGCAGATTCCCTTCCACCCACATGGGGTCTGTGTCGTTGCAGCGACCCTCGGGCTGGGGGACCTGCTCTACGGAGAGATCGGAGAGCGTCAGAATCCAGATCCGGCTGGTGGTCCCCCCGCGATAGTTCTTCCACTGGGTAAATGGGGCGCGCAAGGGCACATAGGCAATGCGCGTTCCATCCGGGGAGTAGCTCGCTCGGAAAGCAGTGGGTATAGGCAACGGAGTCGGGTGGCCCCCCACAGCTGGCACAGTGAACAGGCGCCGGAATCGATTGGTGTGCACGTCCCGGGATGACGTGAAGAGGACGGCCGACCCGTCGGGATCCCAGCCTTGGACGACATCTCCACCGGGGTGCCAGGTGAGTCGCCGCGGCTCGCCGCCCGTTGCGGACACGACGTAGACGTCGGCATTTCCGTCGTACTCCGCGGTGAAGGCTATCTCGCTCCCATCCGGCGAGAACCGCGGACGGCCTTCCTCTCCCGAGTGACTGGTCAAGCGGCGTAGATCACTGCCGTCGTGCCGCGCGGACCACAGATCGCCAGCGTAGTCGAAGGCCACCCGCTCAGCGCTGATTGCAGGCCCAGCTAGCATCCGAGTGGCGTCGACCGTTGAGGGCGGAGCCTCGCTGACAGTGGCCGGCTGTGGCCCTTTGCCCTTGGGGGATGATGCGCAGGCTATCGTCGTGAATGCAATGGCTAGAACGGGGAGGGCGTGAACCATGAGAACTCGGGCAGAGGTTGAAAGAAGGCGCCTGTGATACGGGCAGGATCATCACGGAACGAGGCCGTTTGGCAAAGAGCCCCGCACCTTCTCAAGTCGCTTTCACACAAATCAGACGGGCGGGGCGCCCCCCGCGAATGCCACGTAACAGGGATCGAACGGATCGACAAAAGACAAGCGGCCGGCGATCAAACGGGTGATCGCCGGCCGCAGTGGGCGCATCCAATGGCGCCAATCTTCTGAAATGGACTCAGATCTTGATGCCGATGACCTTCACGTCGTCCACGTCACCGCGCTCCTTGCCCATATTGCCCACGGAGCGGAAGCGGATCTTGAAGGAGGAGTTGTTGTCTGCACCGTTGGGGAGCTCGAGGAAACGCCCGTTCCACTTGCGGGCGGTGACCGTGTCCACGGAGTTCCAGGAACTGCCGTTGAACCACTCGATTTCCAGGCTCTCGCCCGAGTCGTAGTTCTTGGAGCGTCTGCTGACGAGCAGAGCGATCTGGTCATAGGTGCTCGTACTCACGGCTCGCTCGATGATTCCCGTATTGCGGATGCGCGCGCCAAAGCCGCCCGTATCCGATGCTTTGCTCTTCACCTTGGCCATACCCATCGGCAAAGACCATCCGCCGGCGACGAAGTCTCCGCTCTCGAAGTCGTCGGCAAACAGGGTCTCTTAGGTGTAGATCAGCTGCATGGTGCGGTACACGTCGATGCGGCCGTATCCGAAGGTGCTGTCTTCACCAGTGCTGCCCAAGTCATCACAGCCGTAGCGCAGGATGTACTCGGCTTGATCGGGGGTCAGGGTCGGGTCGGCGGAGAATATCAAGCCCACCAGCCCCGCGGTCAACGGGGTGGCAAAGCTGGTACCCGAAGCGGATCCGTAACCGTTCCCCATGGTCGTCGTAAAGATGCTGCTACCCGGAGCAAACAGATCGATGTAGTTGCCATAGCTGGAGAAGCTGGAGCGGTTGTCATTGCTATCGGTAGCCCCCACCATGATGGCGCCGTCATCCCGGTTGCCCTTGTAGTTGTTGCCTGCGTTATCCGCGGCCCAGATCAACAACGCCCCTTTGGAGCGCAGGAAGTCACCGGTCGTACTCACCGATCCGGAGGTGCCTCCGCTGTAGCTCACGCTAGCCACGCGGTCTCCCGCCAGGGCGGCGGTTTGGGCGGCGTGGGTCAGAGTTGAGATGGAGCTGCTGCCACCGCTGGAGTTTGAGACTCGCATCATGCGCGGGGACAGGCGCCAGCCCGTTCCAACCACGCCTTTGCTGTTGTTGCCCTTGGCCGCCGCACAGCCGGTGGTCATCGTGCCGTGACCATTGATGTCATCGACCTGCCCACCTGCGGACTCCCACTTCTTGTCCACGGCGTTGTAGCCCTCCATGCGGTGCTTCTGGAGATCTTCGTGGTTGAGTTCCACGCCCGTGTCGCAGATCGCCACGACCACGGAGGTTGAACCCGTCTCCAGGTCCCACCCGTTGCAGGAATTCATGCGGTTCGCGTTGTGATGCCACTGGCTTCCGAAACTCGGATCATTAGGGCATCCGATGGGAAAAACGCGCCAGTCAGGCTCCACGTACTCGAAGTTCCCCTGGGCCATCAACTCCTTGGCCACGAGGTTCTCGTTACCCAAGCCCACCTCGAAAATGTACTCATCGGTCGGCACGGCGTAGTCCACAAGAGGATAGGCCGCAAGAGCTGCATCCGCATTGCGCACCCGGCGACGCACCTCGGCGCGGGTCATTCCGTACTCACGGGCGTCCTGAACTTGCAGGGGACGCGCGATCATGCGGCCCGTGAACTCCATGTTGCCGAAAATCTCGACGAACTCCGGCTGGGCCGATTCTTGAGCCTCGGCCGGAGGGGACAGGAGTGTCGCCACGAAGAAGGCGCAGAGGGACAGGACGGGAGCTTTCGAGTTGGAAGGCATGGTGATATTCGAGTGAGAGTCGTTGAGGGGATGTGGCTGTGGGCCCGAGCGGGCTGCTGCACCAACTGCATACCCTTAGTAGGGACCCAGAGTGCAAAAGGTTCCCTATAGCTCTACATCTTAGGGCGAAAATCGCGGAATGGGCCTCCCATGGAGGAGGTTCAAGTCCCTAATCCTCGCCAGGCCCACCGGCATACCCCATGGCCTTAAGGTCCTCTAGTCGCTCCCCATCCACGCGCACGGTCTCCCGCTCGCGCGCCGATTCCGTGCCCTCCAACTCCTCATTCAAGGCGTCGAGCATGCGGTGCAGGCGAAAGAAGTCGAGATCATTGCGCAGAACCGTCTCCCCGGGGTCCTCTCCCAGGTGATAGAGCTCGTGATTTCCATCGGATGACTGGATCAGCTTGTGCGGCCCGTCATAGACCACGGTTCGCACACGCCGAAAGCGGTCACCGACGGTGGGGTGCAGGATGTCCGGGAGGCGGCTGTAGTGGTTCTCGGACACAACCAGGCCCACCCCCGGGCGTAGTGGAAATGCCGGACTCAATTGATCCTGAACCTCACTGGTCAGACCGTCCAAGACCAATGCCGGCAGGTGAGCACTGCCTGCACGCTCGGTGCGCAGTTCGCCAGCCCTCTGGCCCGGGTACTTGATGAGCAACGGCACGGAGAGGGCGGGCTCATAAACGTCCTTGGAATGCTCAACCAGACCGTGCTCCCCGAAGTACTCCCCATGGTCGGACACGACGACCACCAAAAGGTCATCCCACAGCCCACGCTCCTTGAGTTGCTCAAAGAGCTCACCCAGGGCCAAGTCCAGATTTCGGACGGCACGATTGTACTGATCCTGCAGGGTAAGCCCGAGGTCGCCCGCATCCTCACCCCGCACAATGACCTGCTGGTACAAGCGATTGAGCAGGTCGGATGAGTACTCGGTGGCCTGGTCATACTCGCGCTCTCCCGGCAGGGGTTCGACGTTATAGGGCCGATGGGTGTCCATGAAATTCACGAACATGGTCCAGGGGCGGTCCGAGGAATCGCTCTGTGCATGACCGTCAATCCAACCCAGGACGTTCTTGCAAAGACGCGGCGCACGCTCGCGGCTGATCCGCCAATGATCAAACCCCTGTGACAGGCCGAACTCACCTTTCAAGTAGACGGCGTTGGCCACGATCCCCGCCGTCGTGTAGCCCTGTTCCCTCAACGCCTCGGCCAAGGTCCACTGCTCCTCCTCGAGGGTGAAGCAGTTGTCCACGCTCATGTCTTCCACCTCAAAGGAGTATGCGCCGTGGGCACTGGGGGGTTTTCCCGTGAACATGGACGCGTGGCTGGGGACCGTCCAAGGCGAGCTGGCCGAGCAGCTCTCCCAGCGGGTGGCCTCCGCCGCCAGAGCATCCAGGTTGGGCGTCAGATTCCCCGTGCCCCCGTAGCACCCCAGGCGATCGGCGCGCAGGGTGTCCAAGCACAGGATGAGGACGTTGGGAGGAGTCTCCCCCATGGACCCACAGGCGCTGAGTCCAAGGGGCAGGAGTAGGAGCAGGGGTCTCATGGGGAGGCAGTGTAGCGCCTCACCCTCTACGGAGCCCGAACCTCGTCGTTGGACATGGGAGTTCAACGCGCCATCATGGCGCGGGTGCTGGCAGACGCGGCCAACCTCCTGCGCCCTGCTTGCGTACCCCCACCATGAACCACCCCCCCTCCCCGAGCGCCCGCCCATTCATCCAGTGGGTCCTGTGGCTTGCATGCCTGGCGCCCGGCCTGGGGGCCTGCAGCTCTGAGGTTCCAAAGAGGCGCGTCCTCATCGTGGGCTGGGACGGGGCGACCTTTGACCTGATCGACCCGTTGATCGGGGAAGGCCGCATGCCCGTGCTGGCCGATCTCATGCAGCGTGGCCAACATGCATGGTTGGAGTCTTCCCGGGTGCCGATTTCGTCGGCTGCCTGGGTCGGCGCTTGCAGCGGGCAGCATCCAGGTGAGACCGGGGTCTATGATTTTTTCCAACGCGTAGAGGGCAGCTACGAAGTAGAGGTCATCGACGCGCGGTCCAATCTCTGCCCTCCGATCTGGCGCATCCTCACCGGGCGCGGTGCCACGGTGAACGTCCTGGGTGTACCCATCACTTGGCCGCCGGAGCCAGTGCGTGGTCACCTCGCGGCGGGGATGCTCTCACCCCCCGCAGCGGACTGGGCCTGGCCACCGGAGTACACCAGCGAGCTACGCGAGCGTGGGCTCCTACCGGACGTGGGAATCTGGACCCAGATGCGCAGCCTGGCTCCGGACCAGATGTTGGAGCGTATCCACGAGCAGCTGCTCATCAAGGAACAGGTCACCCTGGATCTCTTGGGGCGCAACGACTGGGACCTGTCGATGGTGGTCTTCAAGAGCCTCGACGTTATTTCCCACCAGCGCTACGACGGAAGCACGCAGGGAGTGATCGCGGACCTGCTGGAAGATCTGGACCGCATTCTGGGTAACCTGATCAAGGAAGCCGGGCCTCAAACGGACGTCATCGTCATGAGCGACCACGGGTTCGGCGTCTTCCCCTTCACGTTCAATCTCTACCCTTGGCTGGTCAATGCTGGCCTTGCGGTGGAACAAGGCGAAGGTCCACCGACCCAGCCCGCCGCCGCGCCACTCATCGTGTTCGAGGCCGAGACGGAGCGGCTGCGCCTGAAGCGCCTCGATCTGGCCCAGACCCGGGTGCTGGCCACCAATACGGAGTGTGAAGGCAATTTCGGCAGCTTGCGGCTGAATCTCGCTGGTCGCGAGCCCGAGGGAGTGGTTCCCGCGGATCAGGCTGAAGCCCTGCTCACCGAGGTGGAAGCCGCCCTGCGCGCCATTGAGGTCCCGGGCGGTCCCCTCGTTACTCAGGTCTGGCGCGGGGCGCAGCTGTATCCGGGACCGGCCAATGGGCGGGTGCCCGACCTGATCTTCGAGACCCGCACGGACTGGCAGGTCGTGGCCTCGGCTGCTGGCCCAGCCCTGACCCAGCACCAGGTGCCGCGGCCTAACCACAGGCTCGATGGCATCTTCGCTGCGGCAGGGCCGCGAGTCTCCTCGCGCGCCGAGCGCGCACGCTGGAGCGTCTTCGATCTCGCGCCTACCGCTCTGCACCTCATGGGACACAGCATCTACGAGGAGATGAGTGGCGAGGCCCATGCCGAACTCCTCTCAAGTCCGCAGCCCGTTCAACGGATTGCCCATGCCGACGACCCCACCTATCGCCCCAGCGCCGAAGCCTGGAAGGAACTGACACAGGAGCAGCGTCAGGCTCAGATCGACCAACTCAAGGCCTTAGGCTACGCCGATGACGACGACGACTAGTCACGGGCGCTGGCTCATCGGCCTGGGCTTGAGCGCTCTGGCCCTTCTGGTTTACTGGCCCGTATTCGATCTGGCGCTCCTGGGCTGGGACACCTGGCCCATGATTCTGACCGCGCGAGTGCAGAGCTTTGGCGATCTGTGGGGCTGTGTGAGCGAGTCCATGATGGATGGTCGCTACCCGCACGGAGAGTACTACCGGCCGGTGACCAACCTGTTCTTCGCCCTGGACCACGCACTCGGCGGCCTTGAACCGATCGCCTACCACCGCACGGACTGGCTCATTCTCTTGGCGACAACGTTGCTGATGGCCGTCCTGGCAGCGCGTCTCTTCCCGCGCCTCCACGGCCTGCGGATCGCAGCTGTGGCGGGCGTCTTGTTCTGCCTACACCCCATCCACCTGGAGCTGGTGACGGCACCGCCGCGACGAGCAGACACGCTCTGCCTGTTGTTCACGCTAGCCTGCCTTTTGAGTCAGTCGTTGCCCGGACGGGACGCAGGAACCCGGGGTCGATGGATGGGAGCCCTGTTTGCATTTCTGGCCGTGGGCTCCAAAGAAACTGGCGCGGTGGTCCTCCCGGTGGCGTTCGCCTGGCACACGTGTTTCGTTCAGGGTCCGTGCACTCTCTTTGAGCGTCTACGCCATGGAGCTCGCCGGACCGTCCCGATCCTGATCGGGGTAGGTGTCCTGCTCGGCATACGTACTCTCGTGCTGGGAGGCTTGGGAGGCCCCTTGCCCATAGAGGGACTTGAGCCTGTAGACCGCACCGAGCTCTTCGGCAGCTTGATCGAGCGTGCCGTGCTACCCATGCCCCTGTGGGGATGGAGCCACGTCTACTTGCCCCTGCTCGCCGCCAGCTTGCTCGTTGTCGGATCCGTTCGACTCTCACGCACGGCTCAAGCTGTCGAGCAGGAGAGCTCGCATGCTCCCCATGAGGGTTCAGTGCTCGCTTTTCTCGGTCTGTGGAGCCTGGCTGTGTTTGGGATCACCAGCCTCGCCGACCAGATGCGTGATTGGTACGCCCTGCTCTTGTCCGCTCCAGTCGTGCTGGCCATCGCGCGCGGGCTGCTGGCCGACAGAACCCAATGGCGCACATCGGGGCCCTGGCTGGCGATTTTTCCGCTGGTTTCCTTGGTCTTCCTCGCACGCGGGTGGCCACTGGAGCCCACCCCCAGATTGCACGCCATGAGCTTCCTGGCCCGACAGGATCTGCTGCGCCTAGAAGAAGGGGTGCTGTCCACCCCCGATGGGGCCTTCCTGCGCCTCAACCCCTGGCACCCCATACTCCCGCCGGCAAGCGATGGGGCTGGCGTACGCAGCCTCTACTCCGCCTTCGATTACAGCCTGCAAGCCTGGTGCGAGCTACGCTGGCCCGAGAGGTCCATTGAAGTGATCTCCTGGTACCAGAACAAGGACCCCCAGCCCCGGCCCGGGGTCCTGACGGTCCAACTCATCCCCGGCCCGGAACCGGGCTGGGTCAAGGACCTGCCTTAGACAATCACCGCGCGGCGCCTTGCAGGGCATGCGCCTGGGCCAGTCGCCGATCCACTTGCGCCAGCAGCTCCGGCGCCAGTTCCGCGGCTCCTGCCAGGACAAGGTACTCACGGGCATCCCTCAAATTCTTGATGCCCCGAGCGGTCTTCCCCTGGGTCAGATCCAGCTCTCCAAGCTCACGCAACGCCTGACCCAACCACTCCGCCTGGTTGGCCCCGCGCTGAGTCCGGTAACGCGCTCTGGTGCGTCGGGCAATTTCCTCCATCATGGTGCGCGCTTCCGTGATACGACCGACAAGGCGCAGACCGTGCCCCACCTGCCAGTCGGCCACCATCTGTTCATGGGCGTTGCCGCTTTCGCTCACGACCTCGCGACACCGAATGAAAGACTCCAGCGCCTGGTCGTGGTGGCCTCGCTCTTCCAGCAGCCAACCGAGTTGGCGCCACAGGGCGCCCAAGAGCAGCGCATCGTCCGCACGCGTGGCATCGTCAATGGCACGCCTGCACCAACGCAGCTGGTCTTCGCCGCGACTCATCACCGCCGCCATGTGAGCGACCTGAACGGCACGGACGTGCTGGCCGCTTGCGCGGGAGAGAGCATGGGCCCGGGTGCAGGTTTCGAGTGCCTGTGAAGTGTCTCCTGCGTGATGCTGGTACGCCGCCTGCGCAAGCAGGATGCGTGCCTGGCCGCGCACCTCCCCGTCCTGGCTCTGGGCCACAGCGTTTTCCAGCCACACCTTTCCCTCTTCCGGCTGACCCTTCAGTAGATACACGTGAGCCGCCTGGGCTGCGCCCTCCACAAATATCTCCGGTACATCTTCAGCTTGCGCCGCGGCGGCAGCCAGGCGGTAAGACTCCAATGCCTGGACATAGCGCCGCGAGTCGAAAGCGGCATCGGCACGCCTCAGGAGTTCATCGGGGGTGAGTCGGCCTGGCGACTGACCCTCGGAGCTGACGCAGGCCGGGCTGAATCCGAGTAGGAGGAAGACCGCAAGGAGGTGGAGGCGCATGCTGACTAGGGTAATTGGCTGCGCCTCAGATGCCCACAGAACTCGGATGTAGGGGTCCTCTGGGCACATCCCAGGGCACCCTTTCCATTTCCTATGTGGATCGGAGGCCCAGTGGTTCGAAGTTCTACTTGAGATGATGGCCCACGCTCTGGAAAGTGGTCCTGGATCCCGCAATGAAAGTCCCCATTTTGCCCCTCCTCGCAACCGCAGTTGCCCTGCTCCTCTGGGGCATTGCCAGTACTGGAGGCGAGGACCCCCTACCGATGAGGGTGAGCAAGCGGGCCCCTTCGCCCCGAAACCGATCCTCCGCGAGCCTGGTCCAGCCGAAGCCAGACCTCGTTATTCCAATCCATACAACCGCCGATCCGAAGACCGTGCTCTCCTCCGTCCCGCGCTCCGGAGAAGGCGCCATGACGGTGACCCTCCTGACCGGTGACGACCAAAGGCCCGTGGCCAACACTCGCTTGGTGGTCTACGACCCGAGCGGCTCAACCAACACGGAGGTCACGGCGGGCCGCTGGTCCCAGATGACTCGCACGAACGGGCAGGCCAATTTCAGCCTGCCACCCGGCAAACCCCTACGGCTGTCCGTACGCGGAGAGTCCGTCGGAATGGAGAACTCATCCGTTGAGTTGCCGCCATTTCGTGAGGGCGAACAACGCAATCTGACGATTCAATTGGGACATCTGCGAGGGGGGTCCTGGGCGGGCAGCTTCCTGGACGCATTCGATGATTCCCCCGTCGAGGGAGCAGAAGTGCGACTCTTCTCACGAGAGGGGCCACATTCGGCGGCACAATTACTTCGACGCTCGGGGCGGCCTGATGCATGGAGCAACGACGAGGGTCGCTTCGAGCTGCAGTGGGATACGGACGGGGCCGCTTTCGCGGGCGTGTATGCCCTTGGATATGGGCCCCTGTTCTTCGAGCTCAACCAGCAGCCGGGCCTGGCCGCGGTGGCAGTCCCGATTCGACTACAACGCAGCGCGGCCTTCGAGTTGAAGTTCGCTCACGCCAGCGCTTCCTCCGACTTCCGCCTCACGCTGACCACGGCGGAGGGACAGTCGCGGGGATCGGGCCCCTCCCCAATACTCGCCGGGCCATTGAGTTGGTCTGCGAAGGTGAACCCTGAGGGCGTTGCCCAGATCCTCGGCATACCCCCCCACATTGCCCTGAACGTGCAGGTCTGGAAGGGCGAGACACAGATCCATGCGTCCACCTCCACGATCACTCTGGCACCCAGTGAGCGGCGGGTATTCGGGCTGGACACGGGAAGCACGACAATGCTCACCGGAGTCCTACGCGACGAAGCGGGGAAGCCCGTGAGCGACAGCGAAGTGTGGCTGGTACCGGCCAAGCACCGTGCGCCAGGCCTACTCACGCAACCAGGATCCCAGGACGATCAACCCTTGCGCGCGGTAACCGACATGGGGGGCCGCTACCAGTTCTCCGACCCCGAGCCTGGCGATTGGTGGGTGGGGCCTGCACCGGGCACGACTCTGGCACCGGACTCTTCGCGCGTCCTTCCTATGGCCCGCTGGGTTCATCTGCCCAAGGGACTGTCGCGATTGGACCTGGATCTGACTGCGCACTCGGGAGTGTACTTGCGAGGAAGCGTGCGGGATGCAGGCGGAAGACCTGTCTCGGGAGCATCCTTCCGATTCCGTGGCGCCCTCGATACGGCAGTTGGCGAGCAAGAAACAAACGAAGAGGGTCAGTTCAATGTGGGCCCTCTCATGCCGGGCCTCTACGACGTCTGGATCGCTCCGGACGAGAAGCTTGACCATCAGGGAAGCCTAGCCCGGACCATCCGCGCCGGTTCGGAATCCATGCACTTCACCGTGTATGACGGATCCTGGATTATTGTGCGTGCCGTTGCACCCGGTGACGGAGGGGCGCTTCGTCTGACGCGCGGCTTGCTCACCAGGCTTGATCCGTCGCCCTCGCTCGCGCGGGACCTAAAGGCGTCCTTGCTGCTTGCACCGGGAACTGATTCCCTGGCGCCGGAAGAGACATCCATGGAGCTGCGCGGCAATGCCATGGAGCTGCACGCACTCTCGAAGGGGCTCTATGCGGCGGCCCTGTATTCCGCGGACGGCCGCGTGGCCGTCCTGGAGCAGCTGGACACCAAGGAAGTTGAAGGGCCCGCCGAAGCCCACGCGATCCTCCAGCCCGTGGGCTGGTTGCTACTTGAGCACCTCGGGAGTGCCCACGGGGCCTACTACCAGGTACTGCGCGGCAAGGTCATCGTCGGGAGCGGATCTCTCGGGTGTGGTGCACTGGCAGAGATTCCGGTCCCCCCGGGCGAGCTGGTGGTGGAATGGGCCACCCAAGGGCAGCCCATCCAGAGCAAGAAGGTCTCATCCGAATCCCACGGACGGGTTCGAGTTCACTTCTGACCAACCCGTTGAGGGGATTTCTTCGCGCAGGTCTGTAACAGCCGCGGAAGTAGGTCGAATGGACTGTCAGGGTGGAAATTCCCAGAAAGCGCGTTCTGGTCACCCAGGAAAGAGGGTTCCAACAGTAGCCCCTCTAGCCCACACCCATATGCCGCCGCGTCTCCATTTCCAGGAGAGTAGTGCGGAATATTGTCCGATCGAGCCCGCCTGGGCCACGCAGGGGGTGAGTTCCGTCCTCTCAACTTAAAGCCCCATGGGCAACCTATGATCCTCTCCCCCCTCAACCGCCCGTTCCCGAAGATCGACCTGCACCTGGGCCTGAACTTGGGCCACGATCGATCCGCCGCCATCGTCTCGGGTGGAAAACTACTTGTCGCCGTGGAAGAGGAGCGCCTCGACCGCTGCAAGCACAGCCCGGGACTGTCCCGGGTGGAAGGGGGGGTCGAGTGCGCACTACCCTGGAAGTCCATCCTGTACTGCCTGGAAACCGTGGGTGCGGACCTGAGCGACCTGACCAGCGTCACGGCCAACTCCCCCGGCCGCGACATCGGACCCGAACTTACCGCGCAGGGCTTCAGCCAGGCGCGGATCCTCCAGATTCCCAGCCATCACCTCGCCCACGCCTACACGGCTTGGTGGCCGAGCGGGATGGACGAAGCCCTCGTCCTGGTTGTGGACGCTACCGGCAGCACGGACTCAGAGGGCAAGACCGAGTCCTACACGCTGTACCGCGGAGGCCCTGACGGGCTTGAAGCCCTGCACTCCGAGCGTGTCGACTCTCACTTGGCCGGAATGATGACCCTGGGCATGGTCTATGAAGAAGTGACACGCCGAATCGGATTCGTCACCTCCTTTGAGGGAGGGTTCAGCCAGGCGGAGGCCGGAAAGACCATGGGGCTCGCCCCCTATGGGGGTCAGGCCAAGAATCTGCGGCGTTGGATCGAAACCCAGCCGGGGTCGTACTCCTTGAAGATCCACGCCTATGACGCCCTGCTGGAGATCGAGGCCTTGCAGAAGCGCCACGAGAAGGTTGATGGCCCCCTCTGGATGCGTCCGCACCTTGTCGAGCTGGCCGCCAAGATCCAATCCGAACTCGAAGAGGCACTCATCCACCTGGTCGGAGAGGCGCAACGCGAGACGTCCCTCAACAAGCTGTGCCTGGCCGGGGGTGTGGCCCTCAACTCCGTGGCCAATCACCGATTGGTTCGAACCCTCGGCCTTGAGGGGTTCTTCGCCTTCCCTGCGGCGGGTGACTCTGGAATCGCAGCCGGTTGCGCTTGGTGGGCAAGCCACCAGCACGGTGAAGGTCCGGCACGCCGGGAACGGCTGCGCGGGGCCGGCCTCGGCAAGCCCGCAAGTGAAGCGGAGATCGAGATGGCCCTGAGCGAGGTCGCCAATCAGGTGAAGGTAGAGCGCTTGGGGAATGCCCAGGTTCTGCAACGCAGCGCCGAGGCCCTCTCCACTGGCCGGGTCCTGGCCCGCTACGAAGGCGGCTGCGAGTATGGTCCGCGCGCCCTCGGCCAACGCTCGATCATTGCGGACCCCACCTTCGAGCGCATGCGTGACGTACTCAATGCTCGGGTCAAGCACCGGGAATCCTACCGGCCATTCGCTCCGGTCATCCCCCTCGAAGCTGCCGAGGATGTATTCGAATTGGGTGTGGACTCACCGCACATGCTGCTCGTCGCCCCGGTGCGTGAAGACCTACGGGCCATCTTGCCTTCCATCACGCATCACGATGGCACGGGCCGCGTCCAAACCGTAACGGCGACAGATAATCCTTTCTTCCATGGTCTTTGCAAGCAGCTTGCGAAACTGCGCGGTGGCCCCCCCGTCTTGCTGAACACCAGCTACAACGTCGCAGGTGAACCCATCGTCGAAACGCCGGCCGACGCCCTGCGGACTTTCCTGGCCACCGATATTGACCACCTGGCCCTGGAGGGATGGTGGATCAGCAAGCGCGGCGAAGTGGGACGGGAATACAAGGACCACATCCAAGGCCTTGACGATGCGCCCCACCCCCAGGGACTCACCGCCGATGAACCTGTCCTCGACGACCTGATGTCCGAGCTCGACGCGGCCATCTTCGGTGGGCAGACCTCGCAAAGCTGGAGCACCGAAGAGGTTGACGAGATCTCCGCTCGTGTTGCCCGCTACAAGGAGACCAGCGAGACGCTTGATGCCTCCCTCTATGGTGGTCCCGTGCAATCCCGACTGGCGGATGGACGCCTGCTGCTCGTGGATCCGCGTAACGGATCCGAGGTCATCGATACGAAGCGCCGCGAGGTGCGCGCAGTCACGGAGCAGGAAGTCTCGCGCCTGCTGCGTACGCCCAGCACAGGTCCGGCGCCCGCTCCCCAGCCCGATGCTCTGCCTTCCACGCCCGTCGGTTCTGCCCTGGCGGACTACGCCGATGGGGGCTATCGATGCGGGAGCGAGTTGGCCGAGTTGGCCCAGCGACTTCGCGCCGCGGAGTACAACCAAGAGCGTGTACGTGCCGCATTGGGGAAAGCTGTCGTCGATCTTGCCCCGACCGACCTGCCCTACTTGGATCGCTTCGGACTCGCGCACGATGACTTGGGAGACCTGATTCGCTTGTTCCTCCTGCGCGGAGTACTCCCCGAATCACGCCTTCGGAATCTCCTGGGCGACGCAAGCGCGGACCTCCTAGTTTCCATGGGTCTGGTGCGGGCCAGCAACGGGGACTGCGTTTCCCGTGTAGACCTCTTCCCGCTCGACGGCCTTCTGATCGCTACGGACCATCGCTATCAGGTCAAGGACAGCGACGAGCTTGACGAGGAGCCTGTCATGTACCTGGGCCGCGACAGCGTGGGTCTGGTGCAGGTCGCTCCCCGCAAGCCATCTCGACGTCACCTGGATCTTTGTACCGGCAGTGGCATCCAGGCTCTGGTAGCCCGCCGTTACGCGGATGAGGTTGTCGGCATCGATCGCAACCCGCGCGCCCTGCGCTTCGCACGCTTCAACGCCGAACTAAATGGACTCGACGGGGTCTCCTTCCGACTGGGAGATCTGTACCAGCCCGTAGAGAGCGAGCAATTCGAGACGATCACGGCCAACCCGCCCTTCGTGCCCAGTCCCGTGGAGAGCCTCGCATTCCGGGATGGTGGTGCGGATGGGGAGAAAATTCTGCGACGCATCGTCACAGGGGCGGCCCAACACCTGACCGAGGGTGGACGCCTGTCCATCGTCACCGATTTGGTCGATATCGACACCTACGAAGCGAAGCTGGCGTCCTGGTGGACAGGTGCCGACTACCTGGCCCTCATGCTGACAACTGCCGATCGTGACGAGCAGCTATTCAGCACCCCCCACTCCCACGCTCCGTTCGGTCAGTCCTTCGAGGAGTTCACCGAAGAGCTTGGTCAGTGGGTCGAGAGCTACCGCGCAGCAGGCCTCGGCGCTGTGAACTTCGGCTACCTAGTGTTGGAAGGTCAACACATGCCTTCGGGGTCACGGTTTGTCCGGCGAGTCATTCAGAGCCCAGTGAATCCGGTTCACGCCCATGTGGAGGCGCTGGTTGACGCTCTATACCGGGAGACGAAAGGCACCCTTGGGCACCAACCCATGGCCTGCACGACGGGCCTGCGGATACAGAGGGAGTACGACGCTCAAGGACGCGAGCTGTCCTGCTCCGCTTCGATCCCGGACTCTGAGTGGTTCACGACCTACCGACTCCAGCCCTCTCTGCGCGCACTGCTGCAGGAGGCAGCCTCTGGACTCCTGACGTGGTCGGAACTTGTCGAGCACTGTGGCGCATCGGCTGCAGGCCTTCTACTCGAGAAGGGGCTGCTCGTGTGCGCCACGCCTCGGGACCAAATGCCCGATCTCGAGCCGCATTCAGCCCGGGATGAGAATCCTGCTGCAACACAGAGCCGGGTACTACTGCTGGATGAACTAGCCAGCAAGACCACGCCGACGTGCGTCTCAAACTACCTTCGTTAGGTCGCCCCATCACAGCTTCGGCGCCCAGTGAGCGATTTCTTGCGGTTCATGGAGGGGTGTGCAACAATCGAGGGATGGAGGACAGCGGGACATCCAACCCGTCCATGCACCTCCTCCATGCACCGCCAACGCCTCACCCGTCCCCTCGGAGTGTGATCATGAACCTCGACGGATCGATTGAACCCATCATTGGCAAGAAGGGGAGCGCCGTGTATTCGGTGTCCTCAGATCAGCTTGTCTTTGATGCCCTGACCCTCATGGCTGAGAAGCAGGTCGGCGCCCTTGTGGTAATGGATGGCGACAGCCTGATAGGAATCTTCTCCGAGCGCGACTACGCACGCCGAGTGGTCTTGGCGGGACGCTCCTCACGGGAGATGAAGATCGCGGAGATCATGTCCGTTAATCTGGTCACCGTCACGCGCGATAGCACCGTCTCTGAGTGCATGCAGCACATGACGAACAGGCGCTGCCGGCACCTGCCGGTGATGGAGGGCGACAAGGTCGTGGCGGTGGTCTCCCTGGGCGATCTGGTTAATTGGATCATGTCCACCCAGGACAAGGCCATCCATGAACTGGAGGACTATATCGGCGGGGAATACCCGGGCTAGGCCCAAGACCCCGCTCGTCTACAGCATGCTCTCGTAGAGGGCCTGCACCTGAGAGGGCGTCAGAGAGCTTCGTAGGATACGAACGTCGTCGACCAGTCCCTTGAACACGCGCGCGCCCGTAGTGCCATCGCGGCCCACTAGGGTGACAGCGTCGAATTCCTCGGGCGAACTCCCGGTGCCACGGACGGCATTGGTGAGGTTTCCAGCCGTGTCCCCCATGTAGAGAGTCGTCTGTGAGGGCTCCACAACCATGGCCACAAAAGCCCACTGGTTGTCCGGCAAGACCAATTGTGAGTCCCAAACATTGCCGCTGCCATTCCACAAGAAACGAAGCTCGTTGGACCATCCGACACAGAGTCCGGCAGCCGTGTTGTTTCCGCGGCAGAACACTAGTCCAGCCCACGTGGGCTGATCGCCGTTGCGCTGCACCCAAGCAGCGATCGTCATGTGATTGTCGTTCAGATCGAGGGTCGGCAAACGGACACGGCCATTGACCCCATCGAGTAGCGCGGCACTGCCCGTGTTGGACGTTGCCCCGGGGAGGCCCAAGAGGAATCCGCCCTTGTACCCACCGTCCAAGCCCTCGCCCAGGTCTACGGCGACTGTCCCACTGAGCTCATCGAGGGGCCAATGATGATAGCGAGGAGTCTGCAAGATCCAGGTGCGGCCCTTCGTGGTTTGGCCCCAGGTCTCCTCGTCCACACGCCAGTAGTAGGTCGCATTGGCCGCCATGCCGGAGGGTAAGAAGGTGGACGAAGAGACGCTGCCCTTGTATTCGGGTGCGGATTGATCTGCCTGGCGCACGGCGTCGTAGTCCGTTCCCAAGTAGACGTGGTGGGCAAAGGCGCCCACGCCAGAGGTCCACCGCAGAAGAGGTGCACCCGCGGATCCCCCATCACGGGGATCGGGGGCCTCAGCCCTTCCACCCAACAAAACCAGATCCTGGACCGCGCTCTGCCCCAAGACTCGCCCATACACCCGGGCATCCGCCATGTCGCCCGCAAAGCGGTAAGTCTCATCGGCAGAGTTCCAGCCCAGGTGGGTCATTCCAGAGAACGTCTGGGAAGAATGGGTGTACTTGTGCACAGCCCTCTTGAGCGTCACGCCGTCATGCATGTGAATGACGGCCTTGTCGTCGCTCACCACGAGGGCCACAAACACCCACTGACCAACGGGCGGGGCCAGACCCGAGGCCCAGACCATCGTCGCGGAGTCTCCGGCCCATACGTAGCGGAGTTCGCCGCCCGGCCCGATAAGCAGGCCGGCGTCCTCACCGTTGGCTCCCGTGTGGATCAATCCGGCCCATGCTGTCTGCGGACCGTTGCTCTTGATCCAAGCGCTCAGGGTGACCTCATCACCGTGAACGCCGACAGAGGAAATGTTGACCTGATCATCCACGCCATCGAACGTCAGGGCTCCTCCGTAGGGGCCGGTACTCCACGTCGCTCCTCCCAGGATTTGGGCGGTGTGACCGTGACCTGTCGCATCCGCCGCGTCATCTCCAGAGCCCTCGGTCAGAGGCCAGTAGCCTTCGAGAGGTCGCTCGGGGATGCTCAGGCTGACGGTTCCCACGCTGGTCAGGCCCGAAGTATCACCAGCGGTGAAGGTGAAGGAATCCAGGCCAAGGACCGGGGCGACGGGGCTGTAGATGAGTTCATCGCTACCATCGGGTCCCGTTCCAACGGACAGGACAATCGGGACGCCCAAGGCGCTCGTGGAGTCGAACGTCTGCAGGCTTACGTCCTCGCAGTTTCCATCCTCAGCCTTGTTCAGCACATCAAACGCCGCAGGCTGCTGGACCATCTGGGCCTTCTCGAGAGTTCGGCTCATCGGGTAGACGTAGGGCGGAACGGGCTCCTCGAAGCTTCCGCTCTGCCAGAAGCAATTGACCCACTCCTTGTAGGCCAGAATGACGTCGCGAGTGTTGGGCCCCACCCACAGACAGGATCCACACATGTTGTTGCAGGGGTAAACATCGTGGCAGTGGCCAGAACCCCAGTTGTGCCCGGTCTCGTGAGCCACGATCCCCGCGCTGTCCATAGACCAGGCGTACGCGATGCTCTTGTTGCAGACCACTCCCACCCATGCCAAGCCCCCATACTGAATGAGGCTGCCGGGCTTGCCGGTCATGAGGTGCGCGAGGTCGCGATCGATGCCCCACTGGGTAGAGTTCCACTCTTGGCGAAACAAGTTGAGGAGATCCCCACCGTCTACAGGAAAGTAGAAAGGGGCCGTGCGAACAACAACGGCCGTCAGCCTGTGCCTGATGTTCAGATCCCGCGCGTACATGGTGTTGTTGAGGCCGACGTAAGCCTGAACGATGGAAACCGTCGCGGCCACGGTCCCTCCTTGGGCAACGTAGTATTCGTAGTCACAATCGAAAGCGATGTCCGCCTGACTGATGCAGCGCACCTTGGAGGCATCTTCTGGCGTAGCGCCCGTGCGCGGTGGCGAAACCGTGGGTCCGTTACCGCTGCCTCCGCCCGAATCACCAGTCAGGCCCATGCCGCATGCGGGAACTCCAGCCAGATCGTCCCTCTCTGCTGAAACCACGTGGGACCGCCTCGAGGCCCTGGGGTCCAAGCGGCGCAAAGGCAGAATGCGCCAGATGGACCCGCCCTCAATAACGATGGCCGTCATTCCCTGGCTGTCGAGGGAAGCGGAGACCACGCTGTCCGGATCTCCAACGATAATGCCGCTGTAGCACAGCTCGGGCTCGGGGGTGACCGGCTGCAGCGAGCCGTCCGCCTGGTAGGCAAGAACCTGAAACGACCCCGCCCGGACAGGCGTACGCACCAGGGAGAGAGTGCGTCGACGGCCCTGGTAAACCACCTCTAGAGTCAAGTCTCGCGGCCCGCCGGACGGCAGGGCAAGCTGCACGAACTCATGCTCGGCCGCGCTAAAAACGCGAGCCGCTTGAGCGTGGAGCCCCCCGCCCGTCTGGGCCCGGCTCGCAGGGGCGAGGGTGAGTGCCAAGGCTACGGCCAATCGCATGTGAAAGTGTCGGGTTGGGGTCTTGTTGATCGGACGGAGCGGGTGATGCGAGCGTACCACGACCTCCGGAGAGAGGGCCCCGCGAGGATGGTGCGGAATGGGCGGGGCCGTCCCATTTTCAGGAATACCCCTGCATTTTGTGTTGACTCGTGCTGATGGGCCTCTATATGGTGTGTCCATCGTCGTTCGGCGCGGAACTCCGGCGCCCCCGCGAGTTCCGCACCCCGCACGCCGAGCACTTTGAAACCGCTGCTCCCCGCTGCCTCCGCCCGACCCCGGAGGTACTGGGGATACGAGTGGCCCGCATCCCCTACCCGGGAAGCAGGTTACGCGCAGGGCTGTGATAACCGACCCCATCCCCACGCCGTCCCCGGACGGCAGGTTACGCAACTCAGCGCTTGGCGCGGTGTGAGGCGGCTGATCTTCGGATCGGCCGCCTCCATTTCTTTCTGGTCGAAGAGCGGTTTGCCGGGCTCGCACCCAGCGCCACAAGACTGCGACCTGCGCACGTAGAATCGGAGCGAGATGTACGCCCACCTTATCGCCGCACTCCTGGTTCCAGCCCCGCAGGATGTTTCCCCCGGCCTCTGGCAGTCGCAGGGTACGGACCTCACGAGCGTGCTTGGTTACGAGGACTATCACCTGCATCTGGAGTTCAAGGTTGAAGACGGGGACGTCAGCTCTGGGGTGCTCCTCGATGGACGCTGGGAGGTCGTGCTGGATTCTGCAGACGAGCGGCCTGGCGCGATCGCCGAATTCGCACCGCCACTCCTGGAAATCGACGCCGCACGAGAAGGGTGGCAGTCCCTGGACGTCTCGTACTGGAAGGACGAAGACCAGCAAGAGCGAGTCACCGTCTGGCTGGGCGACCGGCTCGTGCAGGACCGACTCCTATTGGATGACAGGCCCGAGTCCGTACGCAATGCGGAACACATCCCCAACGCCGAGGAGGGAATACCCCGCTTCATGGCAAGCGCCGAGCAGAGTGCCGCCTGCGACTGGGGTGACGACTTCACGATCCTCTCTACCTTCCGCACGACCGACCGGGGCACGATCGTGTCCAAGTGCCCGACAGAGGGCATTTGGGTTGCCGATGCCAAGGCGCTTTTTGTCCGCGACGGGCTCCTCGTCTACGACATTGGCTGGGTGGGCGCCGTCGTCGGCGACGTCAAGGTCGATGATGGCGAGTGGCACACGGCCATCGTCACAAGCGAAGGCGGGGGTGTGAACATGTGGGTCGACGGTGACCACGTCGGAGATAACGATGATTTTCAGGCGCCAGACGCCGATGAGTTCCGGGTCAAGATCGGGGCCGCCAACACGAACTTCGCCTTTCGCTATGAGGGCGACATAGCACGCGTCCTCTTCCACGACTTCGCCGTATCAGAAGAGGAAATCGCAGGGCTCTTCGGGGGAAAGCTCACAGAGCGAGGGCCCATCTTCAACTGGGAGGCTCCCCACAGCGAGCAACCCACCGAAGGTGAAGGGAAACGGGTACGCCTAGGTTCCGGAGAGGGACGCATTCAGTTCCGCAACATCAAGATTGAAGCACTTGGGGAGACCGACCACGCAGGACTCATCGCAACTCTCGACGAGGGTAGCGCAGCGCGCGGGCGCGAGATCTACGAGGGGCTGTGCGCTGCCTGCCATGGCCGCGACGGGAGGAAGACCATCAACCCCAACGCACGGCCCTTTGCCGTCGGCACGCTCGAGAACGGACGCGACCCCTACTCGATGTGGCGCACCCTCACCGATGGCTACAAGGACATGCCGGTCCAAGACTGGCTGCGGCCTGACCAGCGCTATGACGTTGTTCACTATCTGCGCGAGGAATTCCTGAAGGACAAGAACCCCAGTCAGCATTTTGAAGTCGATGAGGCTTGGCTGAACACCCTGCCGAGAGGAATCACTCGCCGACCTCCCGAGACGAGAGGTGCCGCTCGCGACTACGGTCCGGCCCTCGCCTCACAACTGGGCGGCGATGTGGGTGCAGCTCTCACAGTCCGACTAGACCCCGATACAACGATCTCATACGACATCCAGATGGCCGAGTCTTCGGGTACCTGGACGGGGGGGTTCTTGGACCTCGAAAACACCCAGCACCACAAGCAGCGTGGCGAAGGCCGAGCCACGCCAGCAGGCGAGATGATTCCTGGATTGGGTGGGTGGGCTTGGGGACACGGCGAACGCCTCGACTTTGATCGCTCGCGGCGCTGGCCTCGAGGCCCACTGCCTCAAGAGTGGCTCAAGCACCGTGGACACTATTTGAGTGGGGACGACATCGTTCTCTCCTATGAGATTGACGGCCGAGGTGTGCTCGAACACCCCAGCGTCGATCGTTCCGCGGGGTTCCCTGTCATCACCCACCGCCTTGTGATCGAGCCTGGCGAAACCCCGCTCGTTCTCGCCCTTGCAGAGAGGCCTGACGAATCGCCTCTCGTCATAATGGAGTTTGAACCCGAGGAGGCGCCTCCCCTTTGGGCGGATCCACCGGGCACACTCGACTGGTCCATCGCCGTGACCGGTTGGGACGACACAAGAGACGAGCCATCCCCCTTCGCCGCCTGCGCCGCAATAGGCGGCGGCACACTTGAAACGGACGAGGCCGGGCGCATCCTGCTGCGCATTCCCCCTTCCGATGAACCCATGGAGTACTGGCTGCTTCGAGTAGGAGGCCGCAAGAAGGGCATTCTTGAGGGCTTGCAGCTCTTGGTAACGAACCTCATCGAGCGTCCGCTTCCACCCTCGCCAGCTGAGATGGTCCACGGTGGAGCTTTGCGCTGGGCAGGGACCCTGACCACGAATGGGACCCTAGGAAACCAGACCCCCTACGCCCTCGACACCATCGAGGTCCCCTTCGAAAACCCCTGGAACGCCTGGATGCGAACGAGCGCCATCGACTTCTTTGATGACGGTCGCGCCGCAGTCTCAACCCTCGGCGGTGACGTCTGGATAGTCTCTGGCCTAGACGACAGCCTCGAAGAAGTGAATTGGAAGCGGTACGCCGCAGGGCTGTTCGAGCCCCTCGGTCTCGCCGTCATCGACGGCAAGGTCATGGTCACCTGCCGCGATCGCATCACGCGCCTTCATGATTTGAACGCAGACGGCGAGGCCGATTTCTACGAGAGCTTCTACGCCGACACGGACGTCTCCACGACCTTCCACGCTTTTAATTTCGACCTGCAGGAGGGGCCAAAGGGCGATCTGTTCTTTGTGAAATCCGGCCAGTACACCGACTCCGATGTGGGCGGGGCGGTCATGCGCGTGACGCGCGAGGGCGCCGCATTCGTCTACTGCACGGGCTTCCGCACACCCAACGGCATGGGCATGTCCCCCGATGGTCGCCCACTTGTGGGCGACAACCAGGGGAACTGGATCCCGGCGTCCAAGGTTAGCCTCACGAAGCGCCGGGGCTTCTACGGCGTCTTCCCCGCGGTGAACAACGGAGGCCCCGGTAGGCAGACTCGCACTGACTTCGATCAGCCCGCGATCTGGATGCCCCAGAGCCTTGACTCCTCCTGTGGCGGACAACTGTGGGTCGAGGACGAGCGTTTCGGGCCCCTGTCGGGCCGCTACCTACATACAAGCTTCGGTAAGGGGTGGATGTACGGCCTAACCATTGAGGACGAAGGGGTACCACAAGGAGCCGTTTGGCGTCTACCGTTCCAATTCGACGCGGGCATCCAGAGGCTGCGGCTCGCGCCCCACGATGGCGCGGTCTACACCGTCGGACTCTCCGGCTGGCAAGGTCCCGGAGGCGGCAAGGATGGCTGCCTTGAGCGCGTGCGATGGACGGGAACGGACAAGCCCATTTTGAAAGGCGCGCGTGTCGTTCACGATGGCGTGGAATTCGAATTCAGCGGTCCGGTTGACCCAACCCTTGCCAGCAACCCGGCACGCTTCACCGCCAAGCGCTGGAACTACCAATGGGCTTCAAATTACGGCTCGGCCCACTACTCTCTCATCGAGCCCGGAATGAAGGGTGAGGATCCCGTCAAGGTCGAGACCGCACAAGTAGTGGGCTACACCGTCCACGTTAGACTGGAAGACGTGCGCGTCGTGAACCAGCTCGTGGTGACCTACGATCTGGGACAGGAACTGAAAGGCGAAGTGTTCTTCACCGTCAACCGTGTGCCGTCTCAGACCCTGCCGCGATGAACGCCGGCCCAGGACCTGATCAGCCCCCCTGCGAACCAGCCATGCCGACCCCTTTCCCCGACCTCGTCCTTCAGGCATCCGAAAGGCTGACCCCTCACATCCGGCTGACGCCGGCGGATCCGGCACCCGGGCTTGGCTCCCACGCCTTCCTCAAACTGGAGAACTTCCAGCTCACGGGCTCCTTCAAGGTCCGCGGCGCGCTGAACAAGCTCCTGACCCTCACCGCCGAGCAACGCGCCAAGGGAGTGGTCGTTGCTTCCACGGGCAATCACGGTGCGGCAGCAGCCTATGGGTCGCAGCTGCTCACCTGCCCCTGTACTGTTTTCGCGCCCGAGAGCACCGATGACAGCAAGCTCTCTGGCATCCGCTCAAGGGGCGCCCAGCTCGTCCTCGAGGGCAGCGACTGCCTGGATTCAGAGCTCCGAGCTCGGCGGCACGCCGAGGAGAACGGCCTGACTTACATCTCGCCGTACAACGACATCGAAGTCGCTGCGGGTCAGGGGAGCCTGGGCGTGGAACTCGCCCTGCAGATACCCGATCTCGACCGGGTCTATGTCGCCGTCGGCGGCGGTGGGCTGATTGCAGGGATCGGAGCACACCTTAAGAGCCTCTCCGAGGCCACGGAAGTCGTGGGCTGCTGCCCCGAACTCTCTGACGTGATGGCGCGCTCGGTCCCGCAGGGTCGGATTGTCGACATGCCCTTCGTCCCCACCCTCTCCGACGGAACAGCTGGAAGCCTCGAGGAAGACTCCATCACCTTGCCACTATGCGCCCGCTACGTGGACCGCTTCGAACGCGTCAGTGAGGAAGAGATCGCGGACTCGGTGCGCTGGGTCCTTGAGAACCACCGCATGCTGATTGAGGGAGCCGCAGGAGTTGCCGTAGCCGTCGCACGGCGTGAACTGGAACAGAACGCCAGCTCGCGGATTGCCGTCGTCCTGTGCGGATCCAACATATCCACGGACAAGCTGCGCACTATTCTGGGCTGACCCGCCGAGGCCGAACCTCAGTTCCCGATACGCAGTTCCAAGTTGGGGGCCTGGAGGCCGTCTAGGAGTCGTACGACCAGACGTGCCACGCGACTCAATTTGTCGCAGTCGATCTTGTCGGGGGTGTCCGTGGGCTTGTGGTAGTCCTCGTGCACGTCGGAAAACAGAAAGGCCACCGGGATCTTCAAGTTCTTGGCGAAGTTCGCGTGGTCCGACCGGTTCCAATAGGCGTCAGCGTTGTTGAGCTTGGTGAAACCCTCCTTGCCGCAGTGCTCCTCCACCATCTTGGTCAGCTGGTTGTACTCAGGATGGGAAGCTGTGGGAGTAATGCCGATCTCGTCCGGTGCATTGCGCCCGATCATGTCGATGTTGAGGTTGCAGAAAGGCCTCATGCCTTCGGGCAACCACGGATCCAAGGTCCAGGCACGCGATCCGAGCAGGCCCTTCTCCTCGGCCGAGACCCACATGAGCATCACTGTACGCTTCATGGGCCCGTACTCCGTCAAAGCCTCTGCAATGGCCAACAGGCCGGTGGTTCCGGAGGCATTGTCGTCCGCACCATTGTAGATGTCGCCGTTCTCGCGCTGACCGACGTGGTCATAGTGGGCCGAGATGATGATCACATCGTTGCGCAGTTCACGGTCCGATCCGGGCCACAGGCCGCAGACGTTCTCGAGGGCAATGCCGTCAAGGGGGCCGGAGGCATAAGACTCGGTCATTTCGAACCCCAAAGGTGCACCCATTTTAGGTTCCTGGTTCCCGACCCAATCCGCGCCCCGTTCTTCGGCCAGGTACAAGAGAGGCACGCCGTAGGTGCGTTGCTCCCCCGAACTCTTTCTACGCGAAGTAGACAACCAGCGACCGTACATCTCCTCAGATGATTTCGATGAGGTCGAGTCAAAAGGAATGATGAGTCCCAACATGCCCTCCTCCTCGGCCGCCCGATTTCGCTTGCGTGACACCTTGGCTCCAGGATCCACCAGACCCCAAGCCCCTTTCAGATCTACATCCTCTAGGTCCTCCTCTTCGTAGTCGCCCACGTACACGACCGGGCCGCCCGCAGAGCGCGCACCACGGGAACCCATGGAGACGTAGTAGTCCTCGCCAAACTTCATGCGCGCCGTCTTGCCACCACGCGTCACCGATATGAACGTCTCCTCCTCGTTGAGGCCGTATTGAGCCAGGGAGTAATTGTAGAAGTACCCATCTGATGCTCCGGGCTCCAGACCCAGGCGCACGAGCCTCGAACGGATGTAGCGCGCCGCTATCCGTTGGCCGTTGGACGGCGAGTCCCGACCACCCAGCTCGTCACAGGCAAGGAAGTAAATGTCGGCAGAGATCTCTTTGACCTCAATGGTCTTCAGGGCGCGCTCCAGATCGCGCCCGGGAGCGCTGGCGGATGTCGAAACGGGAACGTCGGAGGCCAGGAGAGACGCAGCAAGAGCAATGGTGTGGAGCAGCATGAATTGGTTGGCAAGCAGAGGTACGGGACGGGCCCATGTTAACGGAGGAAGCAACCCCCGCGGGGGCTCGCACGAAACCGTTACCAACCGCCTGAGCAATCACAGAACGCGCTCAGGCCCAGCGAGCCGCTGCCGATCGGTCCCCCCGGCGGCAGGGGGGGCGCGTCTGGCACGCTCGGCAAGGTCTGGGCCGGACGAGCCAAGAAAGCACTGACCTCAGCAGCCCAGTAGTTCCAGTGGGTCTGCCAGGCTGGACTTGAGTCGCTAACGCTTGGAGTGAGGGCGGACAGACCCTTGAGGCCCGATCGGGCGCGGGCTCGCACCCCATCGGTGGCGCGGGCATCGTCAGCAAGGACCATAATCCCGCGCACCACGGCACCCAGGGCGATGCCCCGCAGCTCCCCCTGCCGTCCGGTTGCCGACGATTCCGGCTGGGTTACTCGTTCGGACAGGGTAGCGAGAACCTCCTCCAGCGAGGGCAGACTGGGGAAGCGTCGGCTCTGATCCACCAGGCGTGCACACCGCTCGGGATGCAAGAGCCCGTCCACCACCTGTGCGCACTGAATGCGCGCAAGTTCCAGGGCATCGAACACCGGACCGGTAGTTGAGGTCGCCAACTCTTCTCCCCGGCTCTGTCCGGGTGGGCGCGGAGGGATGAGACGGTTCACCGACTCGGGAAGATCCAGCCGATCTGGACTCAGACAATCGAGCAGGATCTCCAAGGCCCTGCGCTGCTCGTCACCGCTAACCGGTGCGCCCATCGATCTCCCATCGCCAATCAGCGAGTGGGAGTAGTCAACACCTCCCACTACCTTGATGGCAGCACCCACCTGATAGCGATGATGGAAGTAGACGGGTATCAGGACTTCTTCTAGATGGGCAAGAGGCTGCCCAGCAGCCAGGTTGTCCGGACCAAATCGCTCCAGGGCAATGCGGCGCACGGCGAGAGCGTTCTCCAATCCCGTCACCGGGTCACTGAAGTTGTCCCACAAATTGGCCAACGGATGAGCGGCGCCCGGCGAGCGAGCATCCGAGTCGCTGAGGTAACGCAAACCGCGACCTGCAGCATCCGCCAGTACGCCCGACAACCATTCGTTCTCCGCAGTTCCCCCAGGTTCTCGGCCATACAACCAACGGATAGCCACCAGATCCCAAGCACCCATGCCCACGGCATAAGCTCTGCTCGAGTCGATCTCCCCTTCGGAGGTAACGCTCAACAGGGGCGCGGGATAGTCCATCACGGATGCACGGTCCGCGTACGTGGAAGCGCTGAAGTTGTGCGCCAGGCCCAGGGTGTGCCCGACTTCGTGGGCAGCCAACTGGCGAATGCGGGCGAGCGAGAGCTGTATCGGATCATCCGCCGCTCCTGTGCCGGTGGCGGCAGTACCCAGGAGACCTTCGAACAGGAGGCGATCCTGGCGCACGCGCAGGGAACCGAGGGATACATGACCTTTGATGATCTCCCCGGTGCGCGGGTCGGACAGGGCATTGCCATAGGACCAGCCACGCGTGGAGCGGTGCACCCATTGGATGACGTTGTAGCGCACGTCGAGGGGGTGGGCGCCTTCAGGAAGCAGCTCCACCCGGAAGGCGTCCTCGAAGCCTGCGGCGGCGAAAGCCTCTGCCCACCATCCGGCTCCCTCCACCAATGCACTACGTACAGGTTCGGGTGCCCCACGATCCACGTAGTAGACGATGGGCTCGACAGGGGCAGAGGAGGCGTCACCCGGATTCGCCGCGACAAGCCGATGACGAACGGCCAGGGAACGATGGATCGGCTCCTCAAGGCTCGCCGCGTAGTCCGCGTAGCGCACGGCAAACCCTCCAGCGCGAGGATCTGCGCCACGAGGCACGTAGTCAACATCGGGCAGACGCACGAGGCTGTGGTGAGCGCGCAGGCTGACGGTATTGGGGTCGGGAGACGTGGAGCGAACGTGACGGCCGGGGTTCTCGCCGGTGAAGGTCAAACGCGCGGACAGCTCCACGTTGTCAGGGAAAGCATGGCAGCCAGAGCTTTCCAAGAAAGAGCGTGTGGCATCCAGATGGAAGGAGCCCTGTCCAGCACCGACCAGCGTCCGCGCCACGCCATGGGCATCGCGCAGGACAAAGGGCGTGAAGTCCACCAGCACCGCGCCGTCCGGATCTTCCGCGGCGATCGTGCCAGTCCACAGCACCGATGAGGCGAACGACTCGTCTACCGCCCGCCGTTCATCGGCGTCGGCCTCGTCGGCCCGGTAGCGCAGATTGGGTCGCTCAAGTACGACACGATTGCCGAGACGCGAGAACTCCACGAGCACCGGCGAGCCCAGCTGTCCGCGATCCAGACCCACCGGGTTGGAACCCAGGCCCGACTCCAGGCCTTCCACGTATAGGGCTCGGGCAAAGACGAGCTGCCCCCGTTCGTCGCGGACCGGGGCCGGCAGGCGCAGCCACAACGCTTCACCTGAAGGCGGAAGATACAAGTCGAGGAATCCCGAACAGGCGCGCATGCCCCGGGTCTTCTCGACAATGCTCAATGAGGCCTGCGGATCTACTTGCTTGAGCGGGTCCTGCGAGCTCTTTTTCGCCGCGAACCGTAGGGATGAAACACAACTGGTGAGGCACAGGAATAGGGCGCCGCAAGCCAGGGGGGAGAGGCCGTATCGCAAGGGATGAGGGGGCAGAAGGGGGGAGGCGCGGCCCAGGATAGCGACTGGGAGCATCTACGCCCCCGACAACTTCAGAGGGACCACTTGCGCCGTGACAAAACTGAAGCGGACCGTGCACAGCCAGGGCGACCTATGATCGGCAACGTTGCTTCAGACACAGATTCCGCCGCAACCCTTTTCAACTCAACCCCATGAGCGTCCCTTCCCCTCACGGCACCCTGCGCCCAACCGGGCTCCTCACCTGCATCGCCAGCCTCCTGCTCGCGACCTCGTCCTTCGGGCAAGAGGGCCCTGCTCAAGATCAGGTGAAGGGCAAGCCCCTGGAAGAAACATCGGGTTCGAGCTGGGAGTTTCTCTCGGAGAAGTACGACAAGGACGGCGACGGGAAGGTCAGCGCTGACGAGTACGACCGCAGCAAGAAGACCTTTGACCGCCTCGATGCGAATGGCGATGGGTTCATCACCGCCGAGGATGCAAAGAGCCGGCGCAGGGAGCGGCCGCAGATGGACAAGGGCCAGCCTCCGAAGGTGGGCGACGCCGCTCCGGACTTCCATCTGGACTGCCTGCCGCCTCCCCCCAAGACCGAAGCGGAGCGCAAGATCGCCGCACACGAAGCCAACAAGCAAGCGCAGAAAGAAGGTCAGACGAAGGCCGCACCACGCCGCGTACGCCTGTCAGAGTTCAAAGACAAGAAGCCCGTGGCCCTCATCTTCGGCTCCTACACATGACCCCCCTTCCGCCGATCGGTCGATCGGCTCAAGGGGTTGAATGAGCAGTACGGCAAAGAGGTCGAATTCCTCACCGTGTACATCCGGGAAGCCCATGCCCTCGACGGAGCCATGCCCAACGATCGCCCCGACAGCCCAATCGTCGAAGAACCTGTCACAGCCGAGGAGCGCAAGGACGTGGCCACGCGCTGCGCGGGCGCCCTGGACATGTCGCCCATGACTATGCTGATCGACGACATGAAGGACTCAACGTGTCAGGCCTACGCCGCCTTCCCCGACCGGCTCTATCTGGTGGGCAAGGATGGCAAGATCGCCTTCGCGGGGGCCCGGGGGCCCATGGGCTTCAATCCAGACGATCTGGAGGATGGGATCCGCGAGGCCCTGGGTATGGAGCCCATCAAGCGCGCGAGCTCCGAGCGTGGTTTCGACCGCGATAGGCGTGGTCTTGGCGGCCGCGGCGGGGATCGGCGCGGTTTTGGCGGCCGTGGCGGTGAGCGCGGAGGCCGCGGCGGGGGAGACGACGGAGACGGGGACGGGGACGGCCTGTAAGGCCTAGAGACCCCACCACATCCCTCGAGCCTACCGAGGCGGGGGGGTGAGCGAGACCAAACGGAACAAGCGGTAGAAATCCCGCTTGCTCCCGTCGGGGAAGGCGGCCACGGGCTCGTCGCTCCAGAGCAACTCGAAACCATCCACGCCTGAATATTCATCGCGACTGTTGCCAGCCAGTAAGGCCTCTGCAGCGCTGCCGGCCGGCAGCTCCGGTCCGTTACCAGGGATCCCAGCCAGGTATCGTGAGGACTTCAGCCACTGCAAGGTGTGTCTGTCCATAAGCAAGTACTCTGTCTGCAACGGACCTTGCAAGGCCTGGGCCAACTCAGAGGGAGGGCTGTGATACAGCAACTCCCACAAGCGCTCCACGCGTCTACGGCTCAGGGCGCGCTCCCACTTGGGCTGCACGATTATCGGGCGCTGTGTGTGAGCGAGGATGACTGTTGAGGACATGAAGTCCGCGGCCACAGCTCTGCCCTCCGGAACGAACTGCTCAATGGCAGCCACCATCGCACGGTCACGGTCGCGTCGAAGGTTCCAGTGCCAGTCAAGATTCAGATGACTTGCCCATCCAAGAAACACAAGGGACTGCACCAACATGAATCCCGCACCCGCGAAGGGTAGCCACCGCGAAAGGGAACGCCCCTTGCGTGCCTGATTGCGTCGCGAGAACCACAGGGCGATGGCCGCGGGTAACACGATGACCAGAGCAGCGCTGACCCGCAGGGTCAACCAGGAGCCAAGACCCAACAGGGCGACGAGCAGGCCGATGAAGAGGTGCATGTCCTCTCCCTCCCCACGCAGCCAGCGCGAGGCCGTCGCCACTGTGAGGACGAGAAACCCCAGGAGCGATGGCCCCAGAAGGCGCCGGGCCTCACGCCACTCGAGGGTGGCGAAGGGGCCCTGCCACATCATGCGCACGTCGAAGTCGAGCTGGCCGGGATCAGCGGGCAGGTGCCCCAAGAAACGGACTTTTGCCAGCAGGAGAGCCAGCACGTGGTCCAGGTCCGCCCCACTGCCCAGATAGCCTGCCAGAACCCTTCCAAGGCCCAAGAACACCGCCAAAGCAACAAGACCGGCCGCAAGGCGCCCAGGCCTCTGCCAACTGAAGCGCGCGGCGCAGGCCAGGGCCAGAAAGCCCGCCATGGCGGGGGATAGCAGCGCTCCCTTGGCCCGTAGGGAAGGAACCAACAGGCAAATGGCCAACGCAGCGATCAGGCCCATCAAGGCCGGGCCCCGCCCGAAGGGGTTGCGATCACGGCGCAGGAACAGGAGCCAGGCGGCAGCACACTCCAGGGCCACGAGGAACCCCGCTGCGTGCCAGGTGGCCAAGCTCAGGCCCAGGGTTATTCCAGCCCAAAGACCGGAGGCCGTGCTGCGCGTGCGCCAGGTGCGAGCCACGAGCCACAGATGCGCCGCGTAGAGAGGCAGACACAGATCTTCACGCACGAAAACGAAACCAATGCTCCGGTAGGCCGCTGGAGTCAGAGCATGCAATGCAGCGGCCACCAAACCCCAACGACTTGAGCCCGTCAGCTCTCGCGCCAGACCATACACACCTAGGAGTGTCAGGCTTGCCAGGAATGCCATGAGCCGCAGCGCGAGTTGGTGAGTCGGCATTCCATCACCGACAAATCGGCGAACCAGGGCAACCACTCCCTCTTGACCAAGGCTGTATTGAGCGGGGATCGACACACCATCCGGATGCTCGATTCTCGTATCCATCGGCCACTCACCTTCCTCGCCCGGTGAGTCCGCGAAACGCTCCGTCAGGTAGTACAGCAAGCCGGGATCAGCGCGCACCGATCCCACAGGGTTGGCGTCGAAATGACCACTATCCAAAGCCTTCTCTATACGCAGACCCGTGCTGAATGCGACGAGCAGAAAGAGCAGCAAGGCTGTGAGCCAAGGCGAGCTCACGCGCATATGTTCGGAGTCGGTCAAACTTAAAGGTGGGTAGGTGATTGAAATGGGTCCCGGTGGGTTCCCGTGTTATATGTCCGGCATGCTGTACTTAACCATGCGCTACCACGTCGTGGCGATTCTGCTCGCTGCCACGGCCTGCCAAAGCCCTGGTGGGGCTCCGAGTTCCCGGGCCAATAGCATCCGCAACCTGGCCGGCCCTGTGGTCGAAGGAGAGGTGGCTGTGGGGTTCGTGGTGGGAACCCTCTCGGAGGGGGAAACCTGGGTCGGGGGCTTCGGGGAGACCCGATTGGGGTCTCAGGAGGCCCCTGGGGCCCAAACCCTGTATGAAATCGGCTCGATCACCAAGGTTTTCACGGGCGTCCTCCTCGCGGGGGCGGTCTTGCGCGGGGAAGTGGACCTGGAAGACCCGGTCAACCGCTTTCTCCCCGCAGAAGCCCAGATTCCCGACCACGCGAGCGGGCCCGTGCGCCTCTGGCACCTGACCACCCACACCTCGGGGCTGCCGCGCATGCCAGGGAACATCAAGCCTGCGAACGCGGCTGATCCCTATGCGGACTACAGCGAGGCCGATCTCTTCGCCGCCCTTCCAAAGGTGAAGACTCTCAGTCCACCGGGAGAGAAGTACGCCTATAGCAACTTGGGGGGCGGACTGCTGGGTGTCGTACTCGCTCGAGCCACAGGACAGACCTATGGAGAGTTGCTGCGGAAGCGCATTCTCGATCCACTGGAGTTGCGTGATACGCGCATGGCATTGGACGACGGACAACGGGCGCGCCTCGCTCCACCCTACGACGCGGACCGCAGTCCGGCGAGTGAGTGGCACTTTGACGTGCTGGCCCCTGCCGGCGCTCTACGGTCCAGTGCCGACGACCTGCTTCGTTTTGCTCAGGCGATGCTCAACCCTCCGAAGGGTAGAGTGGGTGACGCTCTACGCAAATCTCGCGATGAGCTGTTTGTTGGTCCTGATGGAAAAGTCATTGTCGCGTTCGGCTGGCATAAGCATCCCAATGAATCCGTGATCGCTCACGATGGTCGCACTCTTGGGTATTCCGCATCTTTGACACTTGACCTGGAACACAATGAGGCACTGGTATTCCTGACCAACTCGCCGGGGCGCGAAGTTGGAGTGCTCGCCGCACAGGCACTCGACGTCATGCTTGAGAAGGAAGTTCGACCCAATCCCATTCGAGTAGAAATTCATCTCTCGGATGCGGTTATCGATCGCTACGTGGGCACCTACCGCTTTGGTGCGTTTCAAGAGTTGGTTGTGAGCCGACGCGCGGGTGGACTGCTCGCGCAAATGACGTTTCAGGGCGCGGCCCCCGTGTACGCCTCCGGCGAGAGGGAGTTCTTCTACAGGGCAGTCGATGCGCGCCTAGTTTTCGAGCTCGACGAGGACCAACGGCCGACGGGCCTCGCGCTGCACCAGAACGGGCAGGTATTGAGGGCCCAACGCAAGAAATAGTGCCCCCGCAGGGAGGTAGGCGACCGGGCCGTCCTGCGCCTCGGGTTCAAATCTCAATCCAGAATCCGCTCCTAGTGGCCATTCTAGGGGCCCTACGGCCATATCCTCAAAAAAAGTGCGTAGATGAGCAAGGGCCGTGGGGGGGGCACCGATTGAGCCTGAAGACCGGGGGAGGGTGGTGTCCGCACCGCCCTCCTCTGACTCACCTGCGCTTTCCAACAGAAGCGCAACCCGCCCTGACTATACGCCTGACTTCAAATCAGGACTGACAATCTCTCTTCTCTAGTGGTGCATCGTTCGCGGTCATAACCTCGGATGGCTGCACCCACTCACCCTTGGAGGTGAACACGATGGATAGTTTCTCTAGAGCCCTTGGCAGTGTGAATGGTGCGTGCAAGCCGATTATGGGTCTTGCCATGAACTTGGCCGTTCTCTTTCTCGTCGTTGGTGTGGTTTTCCCGGCCACCGGGGGCACCGGCATCATCACGAGCGTCACCGGTGTGGTAGACGGATTCCTAGCCGGCGGCTTGGCTGGTCTCATCACTCTGATGGTCTTCCTGGCCTTGTGGCGCGACTAACGGTCCTTAGAGACCAAAACAACCGGCTCCCGATCGGCGGCTTATCCTCACGCGACTGCCGCTGATCGGGGCCCAAACCCCAAGGGGACTCAATGGAACAAGTAATCGCAAGAGTGAGCAACATGGCAAAGTCCGTCACTCAACTGAGTGTCACGCTGATCGTCACGTTCCTCATGGTTGACATCCTCTTCCCCGGCTCTACGGGGATGGCTGCAAACGTGGGCGCCGTCGCTAGCAGTCTCTCAGAGAAAGGCCTCGCTGGCCTTGTAGCTCTGGGGCTCTTCTACGTGGTGTACTCGAAGGCACCTAGCTCGGCTGCTAGCCCAAGCTCGGACTTCTAGACGGACAACAGACACCCCTTCGCAAGGAGGGGCACAGGCGCCGCGGTTCCTCAGGGACCGCGGCGCTTTCTTGTACTTAGGGGCTATCCGGCAGGGGCACTTCCGAGTCGTGCTGCAGATAGGCGACCAGCGCCACAACCTGCTCCTCGGTCAAGGTGTCGAGTTGGCCCTCCGGCATCATGGAGGAGGCGTCCGTCCGCCTCTCCTCGATCTCGTCCTGGCCCAGGACGATTTCCTCGTTCTCCGTACGTAGAACCAGGGTCTCGTCGTCTTCAGCCTGCACGATCCCGGTCAGCAGCCGGCCGTCCACAGTCATGACAAGGGTCATCTGATACTCAGCCGGGATCTGGGCGTTCGGGTCGAGCATGTTCTGCAGCAGGTAGCCAAGATCCGAGCGACCGGCTCCGGTGAGGTCGGGACCAATCTCTTCGCCCTTCTCGTACAGGCTGTGGCAGCGCATGCAGGTCAGCTCGAAAACAGCCCGGCCCGCGGACAGATCGGCTTGAGCCAGGCGCTCCTCCGTGAGTACCCCACGCCAGCGTTCGGTCTGCTCCTGAGCGGTGCCACTGGTCTCGCGCACGACACCCCACACCGCGTTGAGACGCTCGATGATCGCATCATCCCCCAGAGCGCTGAGCTTCCTGAGCTCGATGGCACCCAGGTCGTTGCGCTCAACGCCCCCCTCACCCATGGCATTCAGCATCTGCATGGCCCAAGGTGCCCTCCCGGTCAGACCTGTAATGGCATCCCTTCTAGGCGGTCCCTCCAGATTCGGAAGGGCAGCGAGAATCGCGCTGGGGATCGTGTCGTGGGCAAACGTAGCCAAGCCCTTCAAGGCAGCCGAACTCAGTTCCGGATCCGTGATCAGCCCAATCATGACGGGTACTGCTCCATCGTCCTTGGCACGCACCAGAATTTCCAGGGCACGTGTTCGATCCTCTGCATTCGCAGATGAGTCTACGAGTTGCGCGCGCAGGAACGGAAATGCGTTCGGGTCACCGAATAGGCTCGCGAGGCTAATGGCCTTGGTGCGCACGGCATCGGACGGGCTGTTCAAGAACTCCGCCGACATGGTCGCCCATTTCTCAGGCGCCTGCACGCCACTGCGAGCATCAAGGGCCAAGAGGACCGCGTCGAGTATGACCTCCTGCCTATCAAGGCCTGGCGATCTGGCCAGATCATCCAGGGCAAAGGGCAGCGTCTCGTCTTCGGCACCTGCACGGCGCCAGATCCAAGAGGCCACCGCCGGCAGGCGGCTGGCGCGGGCCAGTTCCATGGCGTAGGCGGGGTTTGCGGCCACGAGAGGCTCGATGCCATACCAGAGTAGGTAGGGGATGTTGGGATCCTGGGCATCCTCCCCGTGGGAAACGAGCGCCCGGGCGAGATCCCAGCGCTGGGAGAGCGGGATGCGCTGCAAGGCACAAGCCAGATATAACCGCACGACCGGCGAAGGATCGGTCACGCCCATGACCTCCAACCTCTCAAGTACCTGCTGTGAGGGTCGACGGGCCTCGCAGGCCAATTGCACGGACCACGCCCGTACCATGTCTTGCTCGCTCTGCAGTTGCTCGAGGAGCACGGCTGGCGCGAGCGCACGCGCGGTGTGCAGGCACCACAGGGCGCGCAAGCGGCGGGTCTTGTCGGGGTGACTGCGCAGAATCTCTTCGAGCCGCGCCGTACCCGCCGCGGAAACACCTCGCTCACTCAGCAGGCGACGAGCGTTGCGGACATACCAATCGTTGGCGTGCAAGACACACTCCACCAATTCGGACTCGTCCATGGCAGCCAGATTCACGTGTGCAGGCTGCGTGTCCCCGTACACGATCTTGTACATGCGGCCGTTTCCACGATTCCATATTTCCTGGTCATTGTGATGGCAGGCCTGGCTGTCGTACCAGTCGATCAGGTAGACCGAACCTGCAGGCCCGTACTTCAGATTGATTCCTCGAAACCAGCGATCGTTGGCCATGAGAAAGTCGGGACCATGCTGGCCGATGAACCCCGATCCATCAGGCACGAGTATCTCTCGGTTGACACGGTTGCCGTGCACGTTGTTCACGAGCAGAGTGCCACGGTATTCCTCTGGCCATGAGTCCCCCAGGTAGATCATCGCACCACAGTGGGCGTGTCCCCCACCAACGGATTCAGAGACTCCATTGCCTCCGTGGGGAGTGCTTCCCACGTAGTGCCTGTGATCGGCAATGGTGGGGATGTCTTCAAACACGTAGGGATTAAAGTGACGCCCGGCCTGCCGCTCGTAGCGACCACCCTGGGCCGTGTAATAGAGGTGCGGGATGACGCAGGCCGTAATGAACGCGCGGCCCGTGTCATCGAAGTCCACTCCCCAGGGGTTTGAAGAACCCCAAGCGAAGACCTCAAACTCCCTGTTCAGAGGGTGATAGCGCCAGACGCCGGCATTGAGGGGGGTTCGATCGGCATCGGGGGTACCGGGCGGCCCCACTCGCGAGTGGGTAAAAACGCCATGACAGCCGTAGAGCCAACCGTCCGGCCCCCAGATAAAGGCATTCAGGGTCTCGTGGGTGTCCTGGTAACCCCAGCCGTCGAGCAGGACCTCTGGCGCGCCATCTGCTCGGTCATCCCCGTCGGCATCTGCCAGAAAGAGGAGCTCGGGAGCGGCGCCGACGAAGATGCCGCCATAGCCGACCTCTAAGCCGCTGACAAGATTGAGATTCTCGGCGAAGACCTTGCGCGTCTCGAACTGCCCGTCCCCATCGCCGTCCTCGAAGATGAGGATCCTGTCGCGCGCATCCTCGGGCGCACGACGCGCAGGGTATGAATAGGCTTCGGCCACCCAAATGCGTCCCCGCTCGTCGAGGGTCAATGCGATGGGTTGGTGAACGTCCGGCTCCCCGGCGACCAGCTCCACACGGAAGCCTTCGTCTGCGGTCATCGCCCGTGCGGCATCTTCCGGACTCAAGCCCGCGTTCTGAAGCCGATCGATCTTGGCTTTCAGCTCCCGTCCGGGTGGAAACTCCGGTCGCTCATCGAAGAACCGAAAGTCGTCATAGTTCACGTGGCCCCAGCCATCTGCGGAATTGTCCACGATGCGGATCTTCAGGTGCTGGCCCACGTTAGAACTGAGGTCCACCACAACCGGCTGGAGCGTCTCGTAGCTGGGCCCCGTGAACGAAGCCAGGACCTCGTCGTTGTCCGTCAGAATCAAGTCCAATCGGGTGTCCTGGCCGCGACCTCCGGCGAGCAGGAAAGCGCCGAAGGGGTGGGTAATCTCGAAGGTCGCCGAGGTCAGGGTACCCAACGGATCGTCCTGCAACTTCTCGTAACCACCCAGCCAGAACTCACCCAGATGACCGCTGGCAGCGCCGCAACGCGGCAGGCTCGTGTCCCCCTGGATCGGTTGACCCTCAAAGGCCTCCCCGTCGGCTTCCCAGTCCTCCAGTGTGCCCGACTCAAAGCCCAGATTCAGGGGCTCGCCATCGGTGCCCATGGGGCGTATCCCCCCGGCCGGAAAGTCGTCTTGGGCGAACCCCGCCTGTACGGGAGCGGCCAAGGCAAGGCCGAGGGCGAGGGTGCTTAGCTTGGGCTCAAAGTTGGTCATGGCCACGCACTCTAAGCGATAGATCACAAACCCGGCACCAGCGAAAGGGGGGGCCCGCTAGTCGTCGTCGAGCGTGTATTTGCGCCAGCGGGGATTGCGCAGGCCCTGAGTCCAGAGCTCGTGGGCTGCAATGAGCTCGTCAATATGCTTCTGGAGTGCGGCTTCCGGCTTGTCGCGCGAGAGGACAACAAACCCCCCCTCGCGATCGGCGAGATTCCTATAGAAGGGGCCGCGACCGCGGTCGACGATCTTGTGATCCCCTGCCAACAAGGCCCACTGCTCCCCTTGGCGCCAGTAGAGCATGGGGTGCGGAGCCTGATGGTCCCCTGCCTCCAATGAGGTGAGCACGAACGGTGCTAGGTCCACTCCGTCGAGCTCATCAGGCAGCGGGCGCCCCGCCGCGGCAAGGGCCGTGGGAACGATGTCCAGAGTGCTGACGTTTTCGGAATACTCCACGCCCTGGGGAAGAGCCTCCGGCCAACGGAGGATGAGCGGGACGCGCACGCCCCCTTCGAGCAATTCGCCCTTCTTGCCAATCAGGTCCCAGTTGGCAATCCCCTCCCTCGCACGGCCTCCGTTGTCGGACATCAGCACAACCAGCGTGTCGTCTGTGCGCGAGTGCTCTTCCAGCGCCCCAAGCACGTGGCCAACAGCGCGATCCATGGACGCCAACATGCGCAAGGCGGGTGCACGCTCGGGATCCACGGTTTCAGGGAGGTCCACCGTCATCTCGGGGTCTTCTTGAAAAGGCGAATGCACGGCAGAGAAGGAAAGGAACAAGAAGAAGGGATCCTCTGAGTTCCTCGCGATGAAGTCCGCGGCTCGTTCACCGAGCTCCGTGGTCAAGTAGGCAAACTCCTCCTCCACAGGATCCCTGCCGTTGTACAACCGGTTGAGGTCGTTCTGGCGGCCACTGCGACCGCCGGCGTAGGCGTGGTAGCTGCGTGCTCCCGACAGAAACCCGTAGAACTCGTCGAATCCGTGGCTGATGGGATGAGAGGCTGCGCTGTAACCGAGGTGCCACTTGCCGATGATCCCGGTCGCGAACCCCGCCCAACCCAGACGGCGCGCGAGAGTGACTTCGCTCGCGCTCAAGCCCTGACCCTTGTCAGCCTTGTGCTGCGGATTGAATTCGTGGCCGAACCGCTGCTGGTAGCGGCCTGTAAGGATGGCTGCCCGTGAGGGGCTGCAAGTAGCGGCTGTGGCATAGGCCCGCGAAAACCGCACGCCATCTGCTGACAGGCGATCGATGTGAGGCGTGAGTCCTAGCGGACTACCGCTGCACCCCAGATCGCCATAAGAAACGTCATCCATGAGGAGGACAACAACTGCGCGCGCCCGGGGGCCGACAACCGCCTCGCCGGGATCGTCTCCCCCATCCTGAGGAAGGCTAGTGGTGGCGGGCATCCACCCCACACCCGCCACAACGGCAAGAGACATGATCCACATGGTGGTATCCTATCCCCCCCGCTTCCCCCATGTGCGCCCTCGTGAGGCAACCACCGAGGGTCATTGAGCTGACCCCTCACGGCGGCACGGCCCGCATCGAGACTTCGAACGTCTTGGGCCGGGCAAGGTCCGGCACTTCGAGTTCTGATACCGTGACGGCTCGGCCCGCGGGGTACATTCGGTGGGGCCCCGCGCCTCTCTCCAGCCCGCATCCTTGAGCCGCAACCAGCGCGTGTTCCAGTCTTCACCTCCCCGCCATACGCTCCTAGCCGCCTTACTCGTGGGAGGAGTGGTCTTGGTCAGCCGCTTCGCCTTTATCGGCCCCGGCCTTGGCATGGACTACGATGCCTGGCTGTTGGCCAGCGCGGCCCGCTCGATCGTGGATTCAGGCCAATATATAGGGTCTCGTCCACCGGGATATCCCGTGGTCGAGGGCATCTTTGCCCTGCTCCATAACTTGGGACCCTGGGCGCTCTGCTCGGCTACGGCCCTGGCTTCTGCTGCCGCATGTGTCTCGACGATGCGACTCATGCGAAGTGCGGGCTGCTCGTCGGCATCAGCTACGGCACTTTGTTTTGCTTTCACTCCCGTCGTCTGGCTGTCGAGCGTCACCGCCATGGACTACATCTGGGCGTGGTGCCTGGTCATGGCAAGCTGGAACGCCCTGGCTGAGAACCGCCCAAGGCGCTCGGGGGTCTATCTCGGCCTCGCGATCGGAGCGCGCGCCACCTCCGGTCTCATGGCATTGCCCTTGTTGTGGTTGGCTGCGCGTCGAGGGAAGGCCGGGACCTTTGCCTTGGCATGCACTGCCATAGCCTCGCTCCTCTACATGCCGGTGCTGCAGCAGAAGGGCTTCACCTGGATGATATCTTTCAGTCCGGGGGGGAGAGGTGTGATGGACACGCTCCGACTGGGTGTGGTTGAAGTCTGGGGTCCCATTGGGATCGCTGCTCTGGGAGTGGCTGCCTTCAAGGTGGGCGAACGGATTCGGCGTCGAGAAAGCAGGCCTGATTCGGTGCAACGGGAGTTGATAGCGGCTGCGCGAACGGGCGCCCTGTTGAACCTGGCCTTGTTCCTCTGGATGCCTCTTGAGGCGGCCTACTTGCTGCCATTTGTCGCATGCGTCCTGATTCTCCTAGGCACACGGGCCCCTACCCGAGTCATGGGCCCGCTTGCGGTTGCTCTTCTCGTCTCCGCTGTCTACTCCCCGGGCAGCAAGGGGGCGCTGCCGGCGGACCTTGAACGGCGTGGGGACCAGCAGGTCCTCTTGGATCTGGTTGAAGAGGCTCTGGCGGACATCCAGGAACCAACCGTGGTCCTGTGCGGAAGCATGTTCAGCATGGTGCAATACAGGATGGGAGGTCGGGAGATCGGATTTGTGAGGCTCAGGATGGCCACGGCTAATCGGGAACGGTTGATGCAAGCCAAGGCTGAAGGGGGCGAGCAGTATCTGTTCATCAACACGATAGACCCATGGCACCGCGCAAACCTGGGTTACTCCCTATGGGAGGTGGCAAGACCCCTGCTGCCCGAGGACTGGCGCCAACTCCGACAAGGCTCGGAGTAGTCCAGGGGCAAAGGGTCGCCAGTTATGGCGTTCAGGGTTGTGGAGATGCCCTCACGCAGGGCGCTAGGATAAGCCCATGTTCAAGCCATGGAGTCCCGCCCACTGTTTAGGCGAAGGCTAGCCCTGAGATCGGGTCACCACCCCCAAGCATGAACGACACCGCCGCCATCTCTCTTTTCGACTGGGCCATCGTAGTGGCCTACGTGATTTTCGCCCTGTGGGTGGGGGTCAAGTACTCCAAGCGTGCGGGGCAGAACGTCGATGAGTTCTTCCTCTCGGGTAGGCGATTGCCGTGGTGGATTGCCGGTACGTCCATGGTCGCCACGACGTTTGCCAGCGATACGCCACTGGTCATCACGGGCTGGGTTCGTGATTCGGGAATCTGGATGAACTGGTATTGGTGGTGCCTAGCAGCGGGGGGCATGCTGACCGTGTTCCTCTTCTCACGCTACTGGCGACGTGGGGAGGTCATGACCACAGCGGAGCTTGCGGAGCTTCGCTACGGAGGCCCAGAGGCCCGCATGCTGCGCGGTTTCTTGGGCTTCTATCAGGCCGCCATCACCAACACGATCATCCTGTGCTGGGTCATCCTGGCGGCAGCGAAGATCATGGACGTACTGTTCGACGTGGACAAGACGGCCTCGGTCGCCATCGCCTGCCTGTTGGCTCTGACTTACTCGATGATGGCAGGCTTCTGGGGAGTCGTCGTCACGGACATGGTGCAGTTTGTCATGGCCATGGTTGGTTCGGTCACCCTGGCGATATTCAGCTGGCGAGCGGTGGGCGGGGCATCGGGCGTTTTGGCTGCAGCGGAGAAGGGTGAAGGCGGATTCACGCCAGAAACCTTGGCGTTCTTCCCCCATGCGGGAGGAGCTGGCGAACCATTCTGGACGGTCAGCCTAGCTGCGGTCTGCGTATTCCTCGGGGTCCAGTGGTGGGCTAATGATCAGGTAGACGGCGGCAGTTTGGCCGTACAACGCATCTCGGCCTCCAAGTCGGAGCGGGACGGCATGCTGGCCTGCCTCTGGTACAACATCGCTCACTATGGCCTGCGCCCCTGGCCGTGGATTCTCGTCGCGCTCGCTTCCCTCATTGTTCTGCCCAACTTGGAGGTGCGCGCACCCGTAGACGGAACGGTCATCAAGTACGAAGACGGGGTCATGTTTATCCGTGCGGATGGCAGCGGCGAACAGGTGGAAGTTGCCGTTTCGAACTACCCCGGGGCGGAACCGGACTGGCAGCCTGACCAGATCCTCGTCAAGACCCTAGGCGAAGCCCAAGCCCGGCCAGACGACCCCGGTGCCTCCAGCACAGACGCTTTTGTGAGGCAGGGGGACGTGCTGGCGAAGACGGATTCAGAGCGCGCCTACGTCGTCATGATGCGTCGCTTCTTGCCGACAGGGCTGCTTGGACTAGCAATCGCTGCATTGCTAGCGGCCTTCATGTCGACGGTGGACACACACGTCAATCTGGCTTCTTCGTTCTTCGTCAACGACATTTACCGACGGTTCCTGGTACCCCACCGCCGGCCGCGCCACTACGTCTTCGCCGCGCGACTGGCGAGCGCAGGCGTGTTAGCCGTCGCCGGATTCCTTGCCTACCACGCTGAATCCATCCGCAACCTGTTCACATTCTTCCTCGCGTTCTTGAGCGGGGTGGGACCCATCTACATGCTGCGTTGGCTCTGGTGGCGTGTACGCGCGGCAACGGAGATCGTAGCGATGATCTCGTCCAGCGTGGCCGCCACCTGGCTGACCTTCGGTCAGGAGATCGCGGCATTCCTTCAAGTCCACCAAGGATGGAATGCACCCGTCAGTTGGGCGGCACACTCCTGGCAACTGGGGGCCCTCTCCCCCGGGGGCGAGCTGACACCCGCCGGACGCCTGATCCTGGTCGTCTGCTTCTCAGGCCTGTGCTCGATCACCTCAATTCTCCTGCTCAAGAAGCCCGATCCGGGGGACCTGCTGGCCTTCTACAAGAAAGTTCGCCCCATGGGCTGGTGGGGTCCCGTGCGACAGCGGGGACGAGTGGATACCCCGGTTCCCAGTGCTACGCCAACCATTGTTGGGGTCATTGGTGGGCTCGCTCTGATCTACGGACTGCTCTTCGGTCTGGGCGGCTGGCTATTGGATCGTAGCACCCTGGCCCTCGGTTGCCTGGGCCTTGCGGTGATCGGCAAGGAGCTGGTGAGCTGGTCCCTGGGCAAGCTGCAAGATGAGGCACCTCCCCCAGCCGACGATGCCGCTCCTCCTAACGACAGTGACGGACTCGCCGCCGAAGGCTAGCCCGCTAGGACTTGCTTGAGCTCGGCCCGTAGGCGACGCAAAGCCACCTTGGCGGAGTTGGACATGCCCGTACCGACCAGATTATTCGTCTCGAAAGGGTCGAGGCTCAGGTCATACAGCTCATGCGAGAAGGGTTCCTGTAGTCCGGAACGGATGAGCTTGTACCGCTTGTTGCGCAGGGTTCGCGTCTCTTGGCTGTGCCAGGCGCCGTTCGGTACGAACAGCTCGGAGAACACGTGGCTGCGAATGCTCGCCTGCTTGGGGTTCTTGAGGTAGGGCACCAGGCTGAGGCCATCGATGGTCTCATTGGAGTGCAGAACGTCCTGGTCGACGCCAGCCAGATCAAGGACGGTGGAGAAGATGTCCGTCGAATGCACGAGGGAGTCGACCTCGCGACCATTCTTCTCCACGACCGGCCCACTGATGATCAGCGGCACGTTGACGCCACCCTCGTAGGGCGTGAGCTTGGCATGCGCGGGGGTGAAGGGGGGCACGGAGGCAGAACGCGGGGTTCCATTGTCGGCCATGAAGATCACGTTCGTGTGCGCCCTCTGAGGACCCATTCCCACGAGAAGGCGCCCGATTTCCGTGTCCATCGCTTCCACCATGGCTCTGTAGAAGAGCCTGGGGCGCGTTCGCGGGTCGATGTTGGGTAGGTTGAATGAATGCAGGTGGGACGGGGGCGCGTGAACCGGATCGTGGGGAGCGTGGAAAGCCACGACAGCCACCCAGGGCTCGGGAGCCGTCTTGCGCCACTCCAGGAAGTCGTCCACGGTGCGGGAGGTGGCGTACTGGTGGCTCCGAGTTGATAGTCCGTTCTCTACGTGCGTCCAATCAAAGTAGGTCTGGGGTTTGTTGAGGTTGGTCTCAGTACCCGCAAAGTGGCTCCAGCCCGCCGCATTGGGAGCCGCTGTCCCACCCACGCTGGCATTGCCAAGGTGCCACTTGCCAAAGTACGCATCGGCCACGGGGCTCGGGGCATAGAGGCCTAGGGCTTCCGGTAGGGTGACCTCGTTGAGGGGGAGAGCCCATCCGGTAACGGTGACGACCATCCCTACGCCAGTCCGGAATCCATGGCGCCCGGTCTGCAGGTGGGCCCGCGTCGGAGAGCAGACGGGGCTGGCCCATGCGTTCCTGAACAAGACCCCCTCACGGGCCAGGGAATCGATGTTCGGGGTCGGGGCGACAACGGGACCCTCCAGATAGCAACTCACAATATCCACCCCCAAGTCGTCGCTCAGCAGGACAAGGGTATTGTCCTGCGCCACGGGCAAGGCCGGGGCTGTACACAGCACAAGAAGGGTTAGGCAGGAGGTAACCATGACGGAAAGGGGGGTGCTTGATCAAGCGCGTCCAGTTCACCACAGGATCGCCTAGAGCGCCACATTAAGTATCCGTCAATACAACATCGATGCCGCCACATAGGAAGTCTCTTTATGAGACAGGAGCGTCAAGGAGGGAGCCCACCCCCCCCTCGAAGTCTTCCAGAGCCTCCATCCCGAAGGTTTCCCAACGCTCTGGGCTCCAGACTCGCAGGTCCCCGAAGTTCCCCACCAAGACCAGGTCCTTGCGGCCCTTGGCCTGGCGGTCCATTCCGGCGGAAACGAGCAGTGAATCAGGGATGCGCACGCGCCCCTGCTTGTCACAGCGCACAAAAGCGGAGTGGGCGGCAAAGAAGAGAATCGCGCGGCGATGACGCGTACTTGTCCCAGCTGCCTGTTGAAGCGAATCCACGTGGGCTTCCCAGTGGGCGCGCTCCCGCAGGCAGATGCTCCCATCCGGCTCCAGATTGGCCATGAGCCTGAAGTCCGGACGACGCACATTCATCTCATCCCGTAGGCCCAGAGGCAGCTGAAGCCGCCCCTCTCCGTCGAGGGTAGCCTTGTACTGGCCGATAAGGTGAGTGCGCTGGGTCATGCGGGTGCGTCCGGATCGCGGCCGGACAATGTACCCAGAAATCTCCACTTTGATCACCTAACGATGGTCTCTATTACGACTTTGACCCGTGCTTCTCCAATCTGTCTGCATTCTCCACGATTCCTTAACATATCCCCCCGGATGCCCACAGAATTGGCACATACCTCAAATCCCTCCTCCTAGACCCCGCGAGGGACGTTTTCTGCCACCGCCGCGGAAGAGGGGGCCCACTCCGGCCCCCGTTTCTCCACAACGGGGGGCACCACGCACACGCAACCCCCACGCCGACATCTGCTGCCCGATTACCATGCCGCGAGGTCGATCGCCCGTTTTGCGAAGTGCTTGCTAGACTCGCAGTGTGGTCCCGAATCTCCCCGTTCCTCGCACAGTCAGTTCCCCTTTCCTCCACGAGTTCCCCGCCTGGGGAGTGGATGTGGTCGAGAGCCACCATGCTGAAGATTGGCGCATGGACCCAGTGCGCCACGATTTCCTGAAAATCGTGTTCCTGGGCTCGGGCAAGGGGTTCCTGGTCTACTCGGAGGGCGAGCGACTCCCAGCTCATCAGGGCAACCTGCTGGTCATCCCCCCGCATTGTGAGCACAAGCTCGAAGACGGGCCCCACACGCCCACCAACCTGTACGTCTTAAGCATCCGGCCCAAAGTCCTAGAGGTGGCTGCTCTTGATCCAGCCCTCTTGCCCACGGGAGTTCTGGAGTTGACCCCAGAGGAGGTTAGCAAGACCGAGAAGACCGTCAGGCGCCTACTCTTCGAGCAAAGCCTCGGGGGCCCACAGGCTGGGGCAAGGGTCGTGAGCCTGACTCTGCGCCTTCTTGCGGAGTTGATCGGCTTGAACGAATCATCGGCCCCCACCCGAATGAGCGAGGGTGCCAACTCCCCCGGTGCAGGATCCGATCGGGCCCGGCCATCGGGCTTTACGACCTCCATTGCCCGAATGCGCTCCTATGTGCAGGATTTGGACCAGCATTTCTTCGAGGCCACTAACCTGAATGACGCTGCGGCCCGCCTGGGAATCAGCCGCCGCCGTTTCACGCAACTATTCAGGCAGGTCACGGGCTCCTCATGGCTGGCCCACGTCCGCCGCCTACGGATCGCCCACGCCCGGCGCCTCTTGGTCCAGACAACGCGTACCGTTCTCTCCATCGCCTTCGAATGCGGATTCGAGGACCTCTCCACGTTCTATCGAGCCTTCAAGCGGGAAGTGGGAATGAGCCCCAACCAGTGGCGAGCAGCCCACAGCCGACTATTGCCCTAGGCTCTCGTGTAACGGTGCTCAGGGACTGGTCTGGCAGAGCGCGTAGAGGGACAATCGGATGCACATGGAAGCCCCCGGCCTGATTCGATTCATCTCTCGCTTCTACGCCCGTATCTGGCACAGGGTACACGTGGTAGGTGAGGCCATCCCCAGAGACGGGCCAGTGATCGTTGTGGCCAATCACACGGCGGGGATCATGGACGGCGCATTGGTCTACGGTTGGGCATCGCGTCCACTGCGGACGCTGATCAAGCACTCCATTCTTCGCATCCCGGGGCTCGCTTCCCTGGCACGGCTTGCTGGCTCCATCGCCGTCTACCGCAAGAAAGACAATGTCTCCGCTGACAAGAACAACAACGAGGCCTTCTCCTCCGTGCGAGCGGCACTCTTGAGGGGGGAAGCCCTGCTTATGTTCCCTGAGGGCGAGAGCAAGTCGGCCTGGCGGCTACGGGCGCCCTTGCGTACGGGCACGGCGCGCCTCGCTTTCAACGCGGAGAACGCGAAGGACTGGAAACTCGGCTTACGCATCGTACCCGTGGGGATCCACTACATCGACAGGGACCTGTATCGCAGTCGGGTGGATGTTCGCGTCGGCGAGCCCTTCACGATCGAGTCCTACCGCGAGGCTCATGCACAGAATGCGCGCGCTGCCGTAGTCCAACTGATGGAGCAGGTCGGCGAGGCTATCGGTGATCTCATCCTGCAGTCCGCTGACGAGAGCGATGAGCCGGTCCTACAGTTGGCGCGCCGCTGCTGGCACTCCCAGGACGGTTCTCACCACCACGAGCTCCGGGCCTTGGCGCGCGGACTGGACCGGGAGCGCACCCGTGACCCGGCGGCCTACGCTGCCCTGCTTGAGCGCACAAGTTCGCTCACGGAGCACCTCCATGAACATGGGGTGCACCCCATTTTCGGTCAGATTGCCCAGCCACCCTCCGAGCGCACGGGCTCACCCCTGGCCTTGCTCCCCTGCCTCCTGGGCCGCCTGTTTTGGGGCCTCCCTGCGCGGCTGTGCAAGCTTCTGGTGGGCCATGCCTTACCTAAGGACAAGATCGTGTCCGGAACCGTTTTGCTGACCCTGCCCGTCGGTGTGCTGTGGAACGCGATCCTGATCGCCCTTGCTTGGACGCAGTGGAATTCGGTCGGGGGCATCGCGTTGGGCATCTTGTCTCTTATTGCCCTCCTTTCTTCGGGGGCAGCAGCAGACTCAAGGAACGCTTACCGCGGCAAGCGCAACGCTTACGCTGCCGGCCTTGCGGACTCACCCAGCACACTCCCCCTCACTCGGGAATTTCACCTCTTTCTCTCGGAGCTCGACCGCCTTGCCCTCTCGGGCAAGGACGGGGACTGAGTCGTGGAATTCAAGACGCCCGGCAGCTTTCGAACTGCTGAGGCGATGCGCGCGCACCTGCACGCGCTGCTCCCCGACCTGGACATGGACGTTGAGTTGGAGGGACGTTCTGGACCGCTCGGACAGGCGCTAGACATCGGGTCCATGACCTTGGGCAACCGGTTCGCCATTCATCCCATGGAGGGCTGGGATGGAACAGCGGGAGGCGAGCCTAGTGAGTCCACCCTCAGGCGCTGGCGTGCCTTCGGACGATCCACGGCCAAGATGATTTGGGGGGGGGAGGCCTTCGCGGTGTGCCCAGAGGGACGCGCCAACCCCAACCAGTTGCACCGGGCCCCTGGCAGAGATGTGGCCGCATCCTTGTCCGCTCTCCTAGAGGAAATTCACACGGGGCACAGGGAGAAGGGCGAGCCGCTGGACGACCTGTGCATTGGTCTGCAGTTGACCCACTCCGGACGCTTCGCATGCCCGCTTGGCAAACCCGCCCCTAAGCTCGTCGCCTCAAACCCGGCCCTGGATGCGCATTACGGCCTGCCAGCCGATCTCCCGCTGCTCACGGACACCGAACTTGAGGCCATCGGGGAGGCCTTTGTTGCCACAGCCAAGCTGGCCCATGAAGCCGGCTTCCACTTCGTGGACGTGAAGGCCTGCCACGGGTACCTGTTGCACGAACTCCTGGGGGCTCGCACGCGGCCCGGACCCTATGGGGGGGACTTGACGGGACGCACTCGCTTGATGAAGCGCATCATCGATGCCATCCGGGTTGAGTGTCCAGGTCTGGTCATCGGCAGCCGCATCTCCATCGCGGACGTGTTCCCGCACCAGCCGGGGAGGAAATCCGGTACCGGCGAACCCAGAGGTTGGGAGGCGCAGCTGCCCTACCCCCACGGACTCGGCATGGATCCCGACGACCCGCGGCGCATGGATCTCACGGAGCCGTTCGAATTGTTGGAGCTACTGCACTCCTGGGACGTCCGCCTGGTGAGCTTGAGCCTGGGCTCACCCTACACATCCCCACACCTGCAGCGCCCCGCCTCCTACCCCCCCATCGACGGGTACCTGCCGCCGCGCGACCCTCTCTTGGAGGTGGGTGAGCACCTGCGTACTGTGCGCCAGTGCAAAGCGGCCTTCCCGGACATGATCTTTGCGGGGACGGGCTACTCCTACCTCATGGAGTACCTGCCCCACGTGGCTCAGCACGAGGTGCGCGCTGGGCACGTGGATCTACCGGGCCTGGGGCGCATGGCCTTGATCTATCCCGAGTTGCCAGCGGACGTGCTCGCCGGCAGGCCCCTCCAGCGTCGGAAAATCTGCCGCACCTTCTCCGATTGCACGAATGGGCCACGCCTGGGATTGCCCAGCGGGTGCTACCCCCTCGATCCCTACTACAGGGGCTCCCAGGATTCGGACGTCCTGATTGAAGCCAAGCGGAAATCCTAACCCTTGGGTCAGGTCTTCTAGGCCTTGCGCTTGGCCCGCACAAAGTGAACGACGAGGGCCAAGAGCAAGAATCCACCCATGAGCTGCGGACCCAAGGCGCCCAAGTTTTTCTTGAGCGTGGCCAAGCTCGCGAAGGTGGCCGTGGATGCACTCAGGATCATCAGCGTGTTCCAGATCACGCGCTTGCGCCCGCGGGGGCGGTGCTCGCCTAGCAGCCCCTTGCTGTTCATCATCAGGAAGAACGTCCAGTAGGCGATGGGCAAGAGCGCCATTCCAAAGTTGGAGGTGGGCACCGCCAGCCAGAACTTGGCGTCGCCCTGCCAAATGAAGGGTCCGAAGAAACCCACCACCCCTGCGAACAGGGCTCCTGCTCGGTGGGCCGTACCGCGCGGCTCCAATCCGAACATCTCGCAGAAGGTGAAGCCGCTGATGAGCATCAAGATGATCACCGTGGAGATAGCCATAGCCAGCACTCCAAGCCCAAACACCACCTGGGACACGGTCCGACCTGTCAGGGGTTCAAGCGAGGCCGCCAAGGAGAAGGCATCCCGCTTCTGAAGCATGGCAGCCAGCTGACGGTCAGCTAGAGGCAGCCTCTGAAGAGTCGCCGCCACCCGAGCTTGGTAGGCTTCCTTTCCAAGGCTGTCCGCCAAGCCCGGAGCAACACTGCTAGCTGCAAACTCCTCGCTTCCAAGTTCGGCTTCGAGGCGAGCGTCCAGCGTCTTCAAGTAGGACGTGTGCACGGCGGCGGCAGCGGGGTCGTTGACCAGAGCCTCATCAGCCTGACCGTGGAATTGACTGGCGGCCACGATGACAACGCAGCTTGTGGCGAGCGCGAATGGGATCAAGAGCGCCGTACCCAGGTCAAAAACGGCTAGGCCCCGGTGAGCACGGCCCCAACCCTTGCGCAACATGGAGTAGGGCAGGAGAAACGTCATGTTGATTCCTACGGCTGTCGCAGCCGCCGCCACCATCACGTCCTGTTGCTCACTCACGATGCGCGCCGACCACCATGCTGCCTGCGGGCTCTGCGCAAGGAAGGAGTCGAACACCGGGGCAGGTGAACTCAGGAATGACAGGTCAGGAATCAGCCCGCTAGCGATGCTCCCCCAAGGCAAGCTGGCTTGTGAAGTGGCGAGGGTCAGCACCACACCGAAGAAGCTCAAGACCACCAGCGCAACCATCAGCTTCAGCACGATCTCGAAAATGCGGATTCCGCGGGCACCACTGTCGTAGAACCAAATCACGCTACTGGAGAGGCCCAGGATCAGCGCGCAACTGATGATTGTGCCGCTGGTTCCTGATAGCGAGGGAATCAGATTCTGTTGAATGGCTGCCGATCCGAGAGCGAACTGCGGCAGGCACCAAACCACGTTGGCTAGCATCACAGCGATGATCCAACCCCAACCGAGGACAGGACTCACATGCTCGTTGATCGCGCGGAAGGGCCTCTTGCCCGTGCTCAGCGTCACGTAGCCGATGGCCGCCAGCATGACGATGCCCAGCAGCATGGCGGTGATCTGCAACCAGAGCAGGTGGAAGCCCGAGAGCACCCCGAGGTAGAGAGCGCTGGCGAGGGAGCCGCCGCCCAGGGTGATGGCGCTCTGCAACCAACCGGGCCCGGACAACCTCAAAAAGGCCCGCAGGGTGGCCATCGGCCCCTGAGCCTTGGCTTCGGTCAGGATGTGCTCTTCGGTGCCGGTACGGGTTTCGGTCATGTCTTGCTCGTCAGAGTGACTGCTCGGACCGTAAAAGGCGGCGGGCGATGGGGCAAGGGGCAAGAGAGCGAGGCTGTGACCCATGAGCTAGAATCGGGTGGGACACACCTGCGTGAATCTTCACGAACAGCTTCTGCACGCTCTTGAGAGCGACCCCCTCGCAGCACACCGCGCTGCCCTGGGCGGTCAAGGCGAAGGGGCGCCCGCTCGCCGTCTATTCGCTGCGGGCCACGTGGTCATGGCGGATTCCTACTCGGGATTACCCCACACACCCGACTCGCCGGGCGCGCCCGACGAGATCAAACCTCACGTGGATTGGGAGGCAACGCGCGCCGGACGCGAGTACCTCATGAGTCACGGCATGGGGATCGCCGAAGCCATGGACACGGCCCAGCGGTTTGTCTTGGGATGGGATCTCTCCAAGAGACTGATCGAAGAAACTTCCCAGCTTGCACATCCTGCAGGTTTCATCGCTGGAGCCAGCGCCGACCACCTGGATCACATCCACTCGGCTGAAGAGTTAGCAGATGGTGTTGTCACACAGGTGAATTTCATCTGTGCAGCTGGAGGTCTACCCATCCTGCTGCCCATGCCTTGGCTCGTGCAGAATTCGTGCGACGAGGAAACTTTTGTCACGGTCTACGCTCAGATTCTCTCCCAGATAGACGGTCCGGTCCTGATCCACTGGCTCGGTCAACCATTCCTTGCCGGAATGGAACGGTACTTCCCAGGGAACAGCTTCCGGCGGGTGATGGCCCTCGATCGGTCGAAGATAGCAGGTGTCAAGCTATCCCTGCTGGACCCGGCCTTTGAGTGTGCCGTGCGCCGTGACTTGATGCCGCACGGACAGGTCGTTCTCACGGGCGACGACTTGAACTTCCCGGCGCTCCTAGAAGGTGATTCCCAAGAGGTACTTGGCACTCGTGAGGTGGCAGGCAACGCCCTGACATGCGGCGACTTCAGCCACGGACTGCTGGGAATATTGGACGCCGTCGCACGGCCTGCCGCTCTAGCTCTGCGCGCCTTGACTGCTGGTGACCGTGTGCGCTACCGCACCATCATGGAGCCATGCGCCGAGCTGGGAACCATGCTCTTCAGTCAACCCACGTGGGGCTATCGGGCTGGTTTGGCACACCTCGCCTGGCTCGCTGGGCGACAGGCGAATGCCATGCTGCCCAACCACGAGGAGTCCATCCGGGACGCGAGCTTCAACCAGCGCCTTGCGCTCTTGGCAGCTCGTGCCGGGGTCTTTGACGACCGAGAACGGGTGGCCGTAGCCTCCTCCAGCGAACCCACCTGACAAAGACCGAGGTCCGTTTGCGAGAGATCGCTATCATGCTCCCCATGAGTACCATGCCCCGCTGCAGTTTCCTGGCTGCTTGAAGGTCTCCCTCTTCGTCTCCTGCTTGGTGGACACCATCGCGCCCCAGATCGGGGTCGCGACGGTGGAGCTGCTGCGTAGGGCGGGATGCACCATCGATTTCGATCCGCGCCAAACCTGTTGCGGACAACCGGCCTTCAATTCTGGGCACCGAGCCGAAGCCTGTCGGGTAGCCCAGGGCGTTCTGGACGCTCTGGGCTCAGGGGAAGACCCCATTGTGGTGCCCTCGGGGTCGTGCGCGGCGATGCTCCTGCGCATGCCCAGTCTGTTCGAAGAGGGCGAAGACCACGAACGTGCGCGCTCCATCGCAGCGCGCACCCGCGAGCTGAGTCAGTTTCTGGTGCAGGACCTGAAGGTGACCGACCTGGGGGCACGCTGGCCCGGGAGAGTCACCTGGCATGATGCCTGCCACACCCTGCGCGAGTTGGACATCCACTCCGAACCCCGCCAACTCCTCTCCGAGGTACGCGAGCTGGAACAGGTAGAGGCCATCGGCTGCGACACCTGCTGCGGCTTTGGTGGCACCTTCGCGGTGAAGCACTCGGAGGTATCGCTGGCCATGGCGGATTGGAAAATCCGGCACATCGAAGAGGCGGGTGTCACGGCCGTGGTCTCCTCGGACGTGTCCTGCCTCCTGCAGTTGGGCGGACGACTGAAAGATATGGGGTCCAAGGTGCAGGCACTGCATCTGGCCGAGGTGCTGAATACGCGATGAAACCAACCGATCCCATCGTCGACCTCGATGCACGCTCCTTCGGGAGGCACTCACGGGAGGCCCTGGCCAATGACTCTCTGCGCGGGGCGCTGGACCTCGTCACGACCGAATTCGCTGACCGGCGCGAAAAGGCTTTGTCTTTAGCCCCCGACTGGGAGATCTGGCGAGAACAGGCACGGGCCATCAAGGCCCATACCCTCGCCAGCCTGGACACCTACTTGGCTCAATTCATGGAGCGCGCCGAAGCGAACGGCATCACGGTGCACGTTGCCCGGGATCGCCAAGAGGCCTGCACGCTGACGGCTGAGATCATCCAGCAGACCCAAGCCTCAACCGTGGTCAAGAGCAAGAGCATGGTGACCGAGGAGATCGGACTGAACGAACACCTAATCGCCCAGGGCCTGGAGCCGGTGGAGACCGACCTCGGCGAGTGGATCATCCAACTGGCAGGCGAGAAGCCCTCGCACATCATTGCGCCGGCTATTCATCGTACTCGCGAGGACGTCGGGCGCCTGTTCCATACCGAGCTTGGCATCCCCGAGACCCACGACGTGGAAGAACTCACCGCCGTGGCCCGGCGCTTCTTGCGCGCACGGTTCGCGGAAGCCGAAGTCGGAGTCAGCGGTGTGAATTTCCTGGTGGCCGAGACAGGCTCGTTTCTGGTCCTGGAAAATGAGGGCAACGCGCGACTGTGCACGTCCCTGCCGAAGGTGCACATCGCGATCACGGGTATCGAGAAGGTCATTCCACGCCTTGCCGACCTGGACGTTTTCCTGCGCCTGCTGCCACGTTCGGGAACCGGTCAGGCCATGACGACCTACCAGACGCTATTCACTGGCCCCAAGCCCGATCCAAGCGGCGAAGGCCCCGAGGCCATCCACCTGGTGCTCCTGGATAACGGGCGCAGCAATCAACTCTCCACCCCTCTGGAGCGCGAGGCTCTGGCCTGCATCCGCTGCGGCGCCTGCCTCAACGTCTGCCCTGTCTACAAGCAGGTGGGCGGGCACGCCTACGGCTCGGTCTATCCGGGTCCCATCGGCGCCGTCATCACTCCGGCCCTCGCGGGCCAGGATCGTGCGGGCAATCTCCCCCATGCCTCCAGCCTTTGTGGCGCCTGCCGTGACGTGTGCCCAGTGAAGATCAACCTGCCAGAGCTGCTGCTCGAACTGAGGGAGAAGGGCGACGAGGCCGGGCGAAGCGAGACTGTGGGTTTCGGTGCCTGGAGCCGAATCGCCTCCCGGCCGAGGTTGAACTCCGTGCTGGGCAAGGTTCTGACTCGCACCTTGCGCCTGAGCCAGTCGCCGGGGGTTGTCGGCAGATGCGTCGGCAAGCTCATGAGGTTCCTCGTGCCGCCCCTGCGGACCTGGCAAGCGGGTCGGGTTCTACCTCCGATGCCCGCGCGCTCGTTCCGGCAACTATGGAGAGCTGGGCTCGATGGTGAGGATCCCCCCGCATGAGTACGAGCCATCACAAGCTGCTCGAACGGATTCGGCACCGCTTAGGAGGCACCCAGGCACCTGAGCTGCCCCCGGTTCTACACACCACCCCCCATGCACAGGGAGTGGAGACCTTCTGCGCAGCCCTTGAGTCCGTGGCGGGGCAAGCCCACCGAGTGACCTGCGGCAAGGACGGGCTCCTGGTCTTGCGCGGACTCATTGCGGAACGTGGCTGGAACTCGTTGGCATGCTCGGACTCGGAGTTCCTCCGGGGATGGTGCGAACAGTTGGGTCCCACGTGCCGCGCGGATCATGCGGACAACCCCATCCCAAGAGGGGAGCTTCTGAAGATGGATGCGGGCCTGTGTACGGCCCAGTTAGGTATCGCGGACACGGGGAGCCTGGCCCTTTGCTCGGAAACCGAGCGGCACCGCCTGGTTTCGCTCGTCCCACCAGCCAGCGTCATCGTTCTGTTCGAGCGGGATCTGGTGCCTGACTTCGCGGCCGCCTTGCAGCGCTTTGGAGAGGAGGGCCTACCGACCACCTTGTCGTTCATCACCGGCCCCTCGCGGACGGCAGACATCGAATTGACTTTGACCGTCGGTGTCCACGGACCGGGGAGCGTAGACGTCATTCTGATCGAAGAGGTCGATAGCCCCAGTGAATAGTCGCCAATCACACCTGGATCGGTGACGGACCGTCGGCGCCCTCACTCTCCTCCCAATTGCAGTCCACCTGCCGCCTCAATCGGCGGTTGAACGTGAAGAGCAGCACGGCAAAGAGGCCGCTGTAGGCACCCAACGCTGTTGGATAGCCGTACCCCTCGATTAACCAACCCAGGAGCGGGCCAAGGACGAAGAAAGACAAGCGCACGCCCAGGCTTGAGATGGAGTTCGCCGTGGCTCTCCACTCAGCGGGAACGCGGGTATTCAAGGCGTCCTTGATCACGACCTGGGTCAGACCGCGGCCGATCTGGAAGAGAATGCCCAAGGTCACCCCAAACACGACCCAGATGCTCGCCCCACCTGAACTGCCGAAAGCACTTGAGCAGAGCGCCATGCCACCAAAACCCAGGACAGGCAAGAGTCCCACGCAGGCCACGACCCTCTTGAAACCCAACCGCTCTTCTACCCTGTGCGCGATGCGGCCCACGAAGGCCACGGTCAGGTTGTAACCCGCCCACAAGAGGCCGAAGTGAGCCAAGTTGATCTCAAGTGAACGCCAGTAGTCCTGGAAAGCCCATACGGCTATCAAGGTCCCCAGTCCGTAAATGATCAAGTTGATCATGACCAAGCGCAGCAGCATGGACTCGCGGAACACGCCGTTCCATATCAGGCGCGCGTTTTGCAAATGGGTGCGCTGGTCCAGGGTAGGGCGCGGGACGTCGACAAGAGTCAAGGTGACCAGGAAGGGAATCCACCCCACCACAGCGTTGAGATACACGACCTGCTCCAGCGCGAAGTTTCCCAGGGATGCACCGAGCAGGCCCGCCGTCAGAAGGGCGGCAGCCGTCTCCCCGCTCTGCATCCACATCAGACGGCGACCCAGAAGACGCCGCTTGCCCCCCCCGTCCCCCAACGCCTCCAGGGAATCGTAGAGCAGAGCCACGTCCGTGCCCGAGTAGAAACACACGCCGACCGCTGCAAGCAACTCGAACACCACGAAGCCGGTGAAGCTGCTGGCCCAGAACAGGGTTGTGGCCGCGAGTCCGTGTAGGAGGCCCGCCAAGATGAGGCACCTGCGCCGTCCGAGCAGGTCGGAGATGTACCCCGACGGCACCTCCAGCAGCACGATCGTGATGGCAAAGATCGCCTGCAATTGAAAGACGCGGTCCATGCCAAGCTCGTGAGAGCCCAAGTAGGGCACGATCACGGGCATCACCAACATGAACATCCACGTGAAGCTCAGAGCTTGAATGCGAGCTACGTTGGCTCGCAAGCGCAACTGGGTGGGAGCGGCATGGACCATTCGGCCCGGGAGGATACCATCCACACCCATGGCGCCCTTCGCACACCTCGACCGTTCCGACTACGCACTGGCACCCGAGCTCCAGGCTCAGCTGCTGAGTCCCTCCCTGGTGGTGTTCCTCGATCAGGTCCGGGCGAACATCCGGCGTGTGATCGAGTGCGCGGGTGGGAAGCCGGACCGTTGGCGCGTGCACCTCAAGACGACCAAGATCCCTGCCGTCTGGGATGAACTCTTGAGCGCGGGAGTGCGCCACTTCAAGTGTGCCACGGTCCGCGAGGCCGCCGAGCTACTTGCCCTGCTCGACGAGCGCGGGATCACCGGAGACGTACTTCTCGCCTACCCCCTCGTCGGCCCAGGCCTCGAATATCTGGGCCGGCTCGCCGTTGCCCATGGGTCGCAGCGGGTCTCGGTCTTGTGCGAGGATGAAGAGCGGATCGGGTCCATCCCCACCGAATTGGAGATCTTCATCGACCTGAACTCTGGCATGGATCGCACGGGAGTCCCTGTCGCCGATCGAGAGACGATCCTGGCCTGCGCCCGGGCCGCCCAGGGACGACTAGCTGGGCTGCACCACTATGACGGACACCTGCACGACGCCGACCTGGACCTGCGCAGGCAGGAGATCTTTGAGGGCTATGACCGGCTCGTAGCGTTGGTGGGCTATCTGAAGACGCAGGGCGTCGAGGTGGATGAGGTCATCACGGCGGGGACCCCTGCATTCCTCTCCGCCCTGGAATACGCGCCACTGCGGGAGTTGGAGGGAGCGCGACACCGAGTCTCGCCCGGCACGGTGGTGTTCCATGACGCCCGCTCGCAGGTCGAGAATCCCGGCTTGGGCCTGGCTCCCGCTGCCTTCGTGTTCAGCCGGGTAGTCAGCCAGCCCTGCCGAGGACAGATCACTCTGGACGCGGGTTCCAAGGCCTTGGCGGCAGAAGCGGGCGACCCCGCGGCCCACGCTCTCGGCCATCCCGAGTGGACAGCCTTGAGCCCCAGTGAAGAGCACCTGCCCGTTGATTTGGGAAACGGGCCGGCCCCCGAACGGGGCAGCACCTGCCTCCTGATCCCCCGTCACGTCTGTCCAACCGTCAATCTGGCCGAACAGGCGCTCTTGGTAGAGAGCGACGGCTCCCATTCAGTCGTTCGGGTCAGCGCCCGCGCCCACGACCTGTTCGCGCCCGGCTAGATGAGAGCGGACTGACCCTCGCCCTCGGTTTGGGCAAGGCGCTCCGTGTCAGCCTCAAGGCAAGCCTCTGCCAGTTGACGGAGACTCTTGTTGCTAGCGACACCGATCCGTTCGGTGCGATAGGCGTGCAACCAACGGTCCGCCTCACGGTCCACAGAGGCGCGCACGGGCAGGTCCAGGTCGTCGCCACCGCTCAGGGAATCGAGAATGTCCTGCAATCGGATGTGGGACAGATCGCGAGCGGGGACAACTTCGGGCGAGGCCCCATCGGGATCTTCACCCAAGGTGACCAGGCCTCCATCCCGCATGCGCTCAAGGGCGTCATCCACGGAGCGCTCGGGCACGCCCAGCTCCTCCGCCAGAGTCCTCACCCGCAGGGGCGCATGTCCTGATAGGAACGCAACGGCCATGCGACCCATCACCCGTACGGCCACGGCCTCCAAGTAGGCGGGATCTTGGTTGCGAGCGCGCATCACCTGGCGGAAGGCGGGTTCGCCTTGATGAGCACAGGCCACCTCTGCACCAAGCAGGACCGTAGTCCACGATAGGTACAGCCAGAACATGAATATCGGCAGGGCCGCGAAAGTGGAGTAGATGGCGTTGTAATTCGCCACACCCACCTGGAAACGCAGGTGCAGGACCTGGGCCAGCTGCCAGAGCGCGCCGCCAACCAAGCCCCCCAGAATCGCAGAGCTGGTGCGAACCCGCGTGTTGGGCATGAACATGTACACGAAGGTGAAACCTATCCACACGGCAACAAAGGGTCCGAAACGCGCGTAGTAGGTCAAGAGCAAGTCCAAACCCAACGTGCGCGAGGCATAGTCCAGGATCGACTGGCTCTGCAGAGACGTGGTCACCGCAGTGGCCGTAGTCAGCAAGATCGGCACGACGACGATGATTGAGAGGTAGTCGCTCAGCTTGCGCAGGATTGAGCGCGACTTGTGCACCCCCCAGATCTCATTGAACGTGCCCTCTATGGATCCGAGCAACTTGACCACCGTATACACGAGGACGGCAAGACCAAACGTACCCAAGCTGCTGACCCGCGTGTCTTGCACCAGCACCAGGACTTGCTCAAGAGCGTCCCGTACTTCCGATCCACCGGCGACAGCGTTCGCTCCGCCGACTCCTGCCCCCAAATGCTGGTCGAGCAGTGGGCGGATGACGTCGTTGAGAAGGGAGTCGTAGGCGCCCAAGCCCTTGGCCACCGCAAAGACAAAGGCCATGAGCGGCACGATCGACAGCCCCGTCATGAAAGTCAGGGCCGAAGCGCGCAGCAGGCATCGGTCCAGGTGGAAGCCGCGAATGGTCAGGTACACGACCCGTAGCCCCTTGTACCCCAAGGCGCGCAGGGTCGGCAGCGAGCCCAGCTCCTTGTGCCACAGATCCTCGCCCAGGAAAGCACCCATGGCCTCCCAGCGCCTGCCGAACCAGGTGGTCGTCTGCGGATTACGAGGGGCAGGGTTCATGGTGCTGGATCTTGCTTGTCCTGTCCGGGGGCTTCTTCAACCAGCAGGGGATCCCTCCCGGCACGGCGGCGAACCCAATTCAGGACCGCATGTACCCGCCTCATCCGTATCAGGGCCAGTTCTGCGGGCCGCTTTCCCGGAAAATCCACCAGCATCGCGCCCACGAGGATAGCCAGGAGGCCCTGCCCGGGAAGCACCAACATGGCGACTCCCGCCAGGACGAGGATAATCCCCAGGACGTTCTTGGTCAGGGTCAGCGAGACTCGCAGCACCGGGTGGGCATCGGCCCAGGGCAGACGGGGTGGATGGGGGCCGAGGAAGTAGTCCGCTGGAATACGCACTATGGCCCGGGGGACCGCTATCAGCCCCAGAATGGAGATCACCAGCGATACGAGCACAACCGTGTCCACCAGATCGCGATTGAGTTCGGGCCAGAAAGGCATGGTCTTTGGGGTGCTCGAAAGGGAATCACTCCCGAATCGGGAAGCTCGCGCCTACCATGATAGGACAATGGCCCACGCTCTGCTCCACACCCTCGGCGGCGCCGGAATCACCGTGGCCCTCTGCTCTGCTTCAGCCGCCGATGGTGGCCCCTCCGGAGATAGGACGTTGCGCTTTGCGACGGATGTGCGCCCCATCCTCTCGGAGCACTGCTTTCCCTGCCATGGGTTCGATGAGAACAAGCGCGAGGCCGGGCTACGGTTCGACCAACGCGAGGGTGCCTTCAACCTTCTGCCTTCCGGTGGGCATGCCATTGTCCCCGGTGAGCCCGAGAACAGCTTGCTGGTCGCACGAACTTCCGCGACAGATTCATCGGAGCGAATGCCGCCGGCGGAATTCAATCGACCATTGAACGCCGATCAGGTCGCCACACTCGAGCAGTGGATCAAGGAAGGTGCCAAGTGGGAGGAGCACTGGTCGTTTGCCCCGGTGGCGGATGACGCACCCCCCGCGACGACTGAGTCCCTAAAGCCCATCGACGCATTCATCCGAGCGCGCCTTGCCCAGTCCAGCCTCGAGCCCTCGCCCGAAGCGGACCCCATCACGCTGCTACGTCGCGTGACCTATGACCTGACGGGTCTGCCTCCCAGGAAGCCTACTCAGCGGCCGTGGACCGTCTGCTCGATTCGCCCCGTTATGGGGAGCACATGGGCCGCTACTGGCTTGATGCTGCGCGCTATGGAGACACCCACGGTCTGCACCTCGACAATTTCAGGATGATGTGGCCCTATCGCGACTGGGTCATCAACGCCTTCAACGAGAACAAGCCCTTTGACGACTTCGTAGTTGAGCAACTCGCCGGAGATCTGCTACCTGAATCCACCATCGATCAGAAGGTTGCCTCTGGGTTCAACCGCTGCAACGTGACCTCCGCGGAAGGCGGGATGATCAAGGCCGAATACCTGAGTCTCTATGCCAAGGACAGGGCCGAGACCACCGGGACCGTGTTTCTGGGCCTGACCATGGGCTGTGCCCAGTGTCACGATCACAAGTACGACGCGATCAGCATGCAGGACTACTACAGCATGTACGCGTTCTTCAACAGCCTGGATGAAGATGCCTCCGACGGGAACAAGGAGGATCCACGGCTGTCCATCCCGGTACCGGGCCGAGAACAACAGGCACAGCTGGATGCCTTGGACGAGCAGCGCGATGTATACGCGACCCAGCTGGATGCACCCATTCCAGAGCTGGACGCGCTGCAAGCCGATTGGGAGGATCAGTGGAGGCAACGGCTCGAGGATCGTTGGCTGATCCTGGTTCCCGAATTGGCCACGTCCACCCACGACACGGATCTCGTCATTCAGGGAGACGATTCCATCCTGGCCCAAGGTCCGAATCCGGCCAAGGAGACCTATGAGATCACGGCCCACTCCCACATATCAGACATCACGGGTGTGCGCTTGGAAGCCATGGTCGGAGAAGGATCTCCGGCAAGCGTCCCCGGACGTGCACACAATCAGAACTTCGTCCTGACCCATTTTCAGGTGGAGACCTTCCCTGCGGGTCACCCTGAACTGGCTCAGGAAGTCGAGCTGGTCAGCGCACAGGCCAGCTTCTCACAGGACAAGTACCCCGTGGCGGGAGCGTTGGACGAGGCCATCTCGGGTTGGGCCGGCCTGGGTAGCGGGGGATCCCGCAGCGCGACCTTCATTGCGGCTGAGCCCTTCGGCTTTGACGGTGGGACGGGAATCCGCGTGAGGCTCAAGCACGAGTCCCAGTTTCCCCAGCACAACCTGAGCCGTGTGCGATTGGCGATCACCTCCGAGCCGGCCCTGGTGCCTACCAAGCTGGGAGGCTGGCACAGCGTCGGCCCATTTGGAGAGACCAATGGGCAGAAGAGCCTCTCGGCGAAATACGGTCCTGAAGAGCGTGTCGACCTCGATGCGAAGGTTGGCGAAGCCCAACTGAGCTGGACGGACCGTCCTGAGTATGTGGACGGAAAGGTCCATCTGTTCGAGAACATCTCCGGATCCACATATCTGTACCGCGAGATCCATGCCCTGACACCAAGAGCCCTGAAGGTCGGTGTCGGGAGCGATGATGGCATTCGCATCTGGCTCAACGGTGAGTTGGTGCACGACAACCCCGTCGCGCGCGGCGTGGCCCTCGATCAGGACTCGCTGGAACTACCCCTTGAGCAAGGACGTAATGAACTGCTGCTCAAGGTTGCCAACTATGGCGGCGCGGCTGGATTCGCGTTCCGCAAGATCGATGAATCCATGGACGACGTACCCTCCAATGTTGGCGCGGTCCTTGGCCTGGCTCCTGCGGAGCGCACACCCGAGCATGACAAGACGATCAAGTACTACTACCGTGGCAGCCACTCACCGAATTGGTTGAAGTCCCGGGAGGCCAGAGACAGCGTCATCGCGGAGCGTGAGGTCCTGCAGCAATCCCTGCCTACGACCATGGTCAGCAGGGAACTCGAAAAGCGTCGACAGGCCCACATGCTCATTCGAGGCCAGTACGACCAGCTCGGGCCCGAGGTGCAACCCAGGACACCCTCCGCCCTTCCTCCCATGGGAAAAGAAGGCCCCATCAACCGTCTGGACCTTGCCCACTGGATCGTGCGTGAGGACAATCCGCTGACCTCGCGCGTTACCGTGAACCGCTTCTGGCAGCAGTTCTTTGGAACCGGGCTGGTCAAGACGTCTGAGGACTTTGGCGCTCAGGGTGAGCTTCCGAGCCACCCGGAGCTGCTGGACTGGTTGGCCCGGCACTTCATGGGGAGCGGTTGGGACGTGAAGGGACTGGTCAAGAGCCTCGTCACCTCCCGCACCTACATGCAGTCGGCCAGGTCCCATGAGGCCGACCAGGAGCAGGACCCCTACAACCGCCTGCTTGCCCGGGGCCCACGCTTCCGACTGGACGGCGAGATGCTACGGGACACGGCCCTGTTCCTATCAGACTCCTTGATCGAGAACCGCGGCGGCCCAAGCGTGAAGCCCTACCAGCCCGTGGGTGTCTGGAAGGCGGTGGGGTACAGCGGAAGCAACACGGTCAAGTACGCCCAGGACCAAGGCGACGCCCTCTACCGGCGAAGCATCTACACGTTCTGGAAGCGAACGGCTCCCCCGCCCAACATGGTCGCCTTCGACGCGCCCTCACGGGAATCCTGCACGGTGCGGCGCTCTAGAACCAACACGCCTTTGCAGGCCTTGGCCCTGCTCAACGATGTGCAGATGGTAGAGGCTGCCCGACGCCTGGCTCAACGCATCCTGTCCGAGGGCGAAGGAGACGTCGCCGCACGGGCCAACGAGAGCTTCCGATGGGTCACCTCACGGGTGCCCACCGTGAAAGAGCAGGCCATCCTGCTCCAGGCGATCGAGTCCCAACTAGCCCTGTTCAAGGACCAGGAGGAGCAAGCGAAGCTCTTGATCGGGATGGGCAACACACCTCCTCCGGCAACGATGGACGCGAGGGAACTCGCTGCCTGGACCCACTTTTCGCTGCTGCTCTTGAATCTCGATGAGGTGATCACCCGTGGCTGATCCTCACCCGCTCAGCGAACGGCACAAGCGCCTGACCCGACGCGCCCTTCTGGGGCGTGCCTCCCAGGGGCTGGGAACGGTGGCCCTGGCCTCCCTGCTTGAACCCGAACTCTTCGCAAGCAACGGCGAGGGCCCGGTGCTATCCGCCCCGCACTTCCGGCCCAAGGCCAAGCGCGTGATCCACCTGATCATGGCGGGTGCTCCCTCCCAGATCGATTCGTTCGACTACAAGCCGCGCTTGCGCGATATGTACAACGAAGACCTGCCGCCTTCGGTCATCGATGGACAGCGGTTCACGACGATGACCTCCGGGCAGAAGCGGTTTCCGATCGCCCCGTCGATTTATGACTTCAAGCAGTACGGCCAGTCCGGTGCCTGGGTTTCCGACCTGTTCCCGCACATGGCCAAGATGGTCGATGAGATCTCGTTCATTCGCTCTGTGCACACCGAAGCCATCAATCACGATCCGGCCATCACTTTCCTGCAGACCGGAAGTGAAGTTCCCGGACGGGCAGGGCTGGGCGCATGGCTCTCCTATGGCCTTGGGAGCATGAACAAAGACCTCCCAAGCTTTGTGGTCATGACTCCCACCTGGACGGGGCGTCAGGAGGCCCAGGCACTCTACTCACGCCTATGGGGCTCGGGCTGGCTGCCCCCCCACCATCAGGGAGTCAGCCTGCGCGCCAACGGAGACCCGGTCCTGTATCTGAACAACCCCAAGGGCGTGACGAGCACGAGTCGCCGTGCCATGCTCGATGGCTTGGCAGCGCTCAATCAAGAGCAGTTCGATGCGCACGGGGATCCCGAGACTCTGGCGCGCATCGCCCAGTATGAAATGGCCTACCGCATGCAGACCTCGGTGCCCGAGCTGACGGACATCTCAGACGAGCCCCAGAGCGTGCTGGATCTGTACGGACCGGACGTCAAGAAACCGGGCACCTTTGCGGCCAGCGTGCTGCTGGCGCGACGCATGGTCGAGAGGGACGTGCGCTTCATCCAGATTTATCATCGCGGTTGGGATCAGCACGGCAACCTCCCCACGGACATGCCCAACAACTGTAGGGACGTGGATCAACCCTGCGCCGGACTGCTCCGCGATCTGGAGCAGCGAGGCCTGCTGGAGGACACGATCGTGGTCTGGGGCGCCGAGTTTGGCCGAACGGCCTATTGCCAGGGCGCGCTATCCAAGACCAACTACGGGCGCGACCATCACCCGCGCTGCTTCACCTACTGGATGGCTGGTGGCGGGATCCGCGGAGGCGTGGTGCACGGTGCAACCGACGACTTCAGCTACAACATCATCCAAGACCCCGTTCACATCCATGACCTCAACGCCACGATCCTGCATTGCCTCGGTATTGACCATGAGCGGCTCGTGTACCGATTCAAGGGGCGTGACTTCCGCCTCACGGACGTCCATGGGAAGGTGGTTCGCGAGATTCTGACTTAGCGCAGGGCAAGTCTAGCGAAGCAGGCGCGAGTCACTCTCCCACGGGATTGGGGCGGACGCCTCAAATAGCACACGCGCCCTGCTTCGTATGCGCCACTGAGCCCAAAGGTAGAGTGGAATTAGGGGCCAGCTTGAGATGGGCAGGCTGATGGCCTTCCGAGCCAGCGAGCGTGTAGTACGGCGCTTGGCTGCCCACAATTGGGGGTACTCGGCAGCCAACTCGTACACCCCCGCCCGTACCCGAGAGCGAACCCGAATGTGATCCGAATAGGATTGGGCCGCTTGAACGACCGAACAGGCTTGGGGAACAGTGATAATCTCGTCGGCCGCAAAATGCGCGCGCAGGTAACCATCGTCCGCGATGATGTCTGGGAACTCTCCGAAGCGCTTGCGACCTTCGGCCGACACACCACAGACGCCGCCCCCCAGGTCCCCGCGCTGGCCACCATGTAGGCCGGTCCATACGTTGTAGAACGCGCGCACACTTAGGCTGCTGTGTGACGTTTCGTACCTGGATCCGGGTTCGGCTGCCAGCACGCCAGGACGTGCGAGAGCGGCCAGGAGGTGCTGCATCTCCTCCCCGGTGAGCTCTACGTCTGCGTCCATGAACACCCGCGCACCCACCGTGTCGGGTTCCTGCGCCAGATGAGCCTCCCCATGGTTCATCGCCCGAGGCTTGGAGCCCTCAGGCAAATCCAGCACTTCAACGCGTGGTGCGAAAGCGCGCGACGCCTGAGCCGTGCCATCGGAACACCCATTGCAGATCACAAGCACGCGCACGCCGGCATCAAGTCCTTTCAGGAGACCTGTGAGCGTGCGAGCAATGACGACCTCTTCGTTGTGGGCGGGAATAAGAATGGCATCAACCATGCCCCCAGGATACGGGTTCTTTTGGTAGAAGGGCCCCATGGCCCACAAGCTCCCCACGATTGGTTTGGTTGATCACCGCTTTGAGGTACCGCTTGACCACACGCAACCTAAGGGTCCGCAGATCGAGGTGCGTGCACGGGAGGTGACCCCAGTCGGATCCTCCGACCATGGGGACAAGCCCATGCTGGTGTTTCTCCAGGGGGGGCCGGGGTTTGGGGCTCCCAGGCCAAACGATCGCTCCGGCTGGATCGGGAAGGCCCTGGAGGACTACCGGGTCTTGCTCCTCGACGAGCGGGGCACCGGACGCAGCTCTCCCCTCAGCTTCCAGACCCTGGCGCGCTTCGGGTCGCCCGCCGAACAAGCGGCCTACCTCAAGCACTTCCGGTCCGACAGCATTGTCGCGGATTGCGAGTGGGTGCGCCGCAAGCTTCTGGGAGAGAGCTGCACCTGGTCGGTACTTGGCCAGAGCTACGGTGGGTTCTGTGCTACTCACTATCTCTCAGCCGCACCCCATGGATTGCGGGAGGTGTTCATTACGGGCGGGTTGCCACAGCTAGAGGGCCCAGCGGAGGACGTCTACCGCCTGACCTACCCTATCTGTGCCCGAAAAAACCGCGAATACTACGAGCGCTACCCCGACGACGTGGAGCGCATCCGCCGCATCGCCGACCACATTACGGAAACTCCCATCGAACTACCGAGCGGCGGGCCCCTGACAGTCCGCAAGTTCCAAACCCTTGGCCTAGCCTTGGGATTCTCCGATGGGTTCGAGGCCATTCACTACTTGGTGGAGCAGGCCTTCGTGGACGGAGCTCGAGGCCCCGAACTTTCGTACTTGTTCCTGCGTAATTTCGAGAACGCCATCCACTTCGATACCAATCCAATCTTCTCCATCCTGCACGAGGCCTGCTACACCCAAGGAGCTCGGTCCAACTGGGCTGCGGAGCGCCTGCGCGGTGACTATCCGGAGTTTGAGTCTGCCGCGCGGGAGCCACTCTTCCTCACGGGCGAGATGATCTACCCCTGGTTTTTCGAAGAGTTCCCAACCCTTGCCCCACTCCGCGATGCTGCGGAGCTACTGGCCCAAGACGAAGACTGGCCCATGCTCTATGACGTGGAGGCCCTCGGCGCCAACGAGGTGCCCGCCGCGGCCGCAATCTACAGCAACGACATGTACGTGCCTTGCGAAAGTTCCCAACGGACTGCGGGCTCGATCAAAGGTCTCCAGTCCTGGGTGACCGATGAGTTCGAGCACAACGGATTGCGTGCGGCCGGCCCCCGGGTACTGGGGCATCTGATGGGATTGATAAACGACTGAGCCTGAAGCTGACCTACAGCACCGGACTGAAGATTCCCGCTGCGTTGTAAGCAAACCTGCGCAGCCAAGAGCGCCCACGCACCTGGGCCATCGTCACAGCCGTCGAACGCCCCATGTAGTCACGCTGCAACATCCGTAGCTGACTGGCGAAGTCGGAGTCGTAGACCAGGGTTGAGACCTCAAAGTTCAGGTCAAAACTGCGCCTATCGAAATTAGCCGTCGTGACGAGGGCCAGATCACGGTCAACGGTCAAGGTCTTGGCATGAAGGAGGCCCTCCTGGTACTCAAACACCTCCACGCCTGCGTCGAGGAGTCGTTCGTAGTGGCTGCGTGAGACGGCTTGCACGAGGGGGGAGTCGTTACGCGCTGGCACCACCAGGCGCACGCTGACGCCTCGCTTCGCCGCCGTACACAAGCTGACGACTTCAGCCTCCCCAGGAACGAAGTAGGGCGTCGTCAGGATCAACTCTTCCCGAGCTCCGTGGAAAGATGCCAGGGCCAGCTGGGCCAGAGCCTCGTTGTCGTTGTTCGGTCCAGTGGGGAGAATCTGCACGGGTATACCACCAGGGAATGGCTCGGGTCGCTCAATGAGGAGTTCCTCAAGCGGCTCCTCGGTCTCCAAGAACCAATCGCGCACAAAGATCGCTTGCAGATCCCCGACGACGGGTCCGCGGATCCGCAGCATGCAATCCACCCAAGGCGCGAACGCTGGTTTGAGCGCAAAGGCCGCCGCGGCGATGTTCTGAGAGCCCGTGTAGCCCACGCGTCCGTCCATCACCGCGATCTTGCGGTGGTTACGGAGATCCACTCGCGCGAAGGCCATGCGGACCAGGTTTGCGGGCAGTGACTCCACGACCGCGACTCCCGCCTCTCTCAAGGAAGTTACGTAGCGGGACCTCAGGAACGGCCGTGATCCCACGCTGTCCAGCAAGAGGCGGCAAGTCACCCCCCGACTGGCTGCCGTCTTGAGAGCCTCCCCGATGCGCCACCCGGCTTCATCTTCGACGAAAATGTAGAAGAGCAGGTGGCAGGAACTCTGCGCGGCTTCAATGTCATCGGCGAGGCGATCGATAAACACCATCGAATCCCCCGTGAGCTCAAGCTCGTTCCCGCTACGCGGAGGTGTGCCCCCTACGGCCTCGGCCAGCGCAATGGTGGGACCATACTCCCCGGCTGCGGCGCGATACTCGGGGATGGGTCCCATGCGCGCGACCTGGTCGGCAACGCGGTCCGCGATGGAGCGATACCGTTCTCGGCGTCGACGCCCCAGGCGAGCCTCCCCAAGTAGCAGCCAGATGGGGATGCCGACGAGGGGCAAAAACACCACCATGAGAATCCAAGCCCGAGATGAATCTGAGGCACGGGGCCCGCGCATGATGATCTGCACCACCACTGCGAGTCGCAGGCACAGATCGAAGGCCAACAGGAACGCTGGCCACCACGAGGAGAACCATTCCATGGCTGCAATTGTCCGTCCCCCGAGGGCCTCTGCGCAAGGGTACTGGTGAGCCCAGGGCCCCCCATGTATTCTCGCATGGGCATGGGACTCCTACTGCTGCGAGCTAACGAGGTATCAGGAGCAGGTTCGTGGCAAGCGGGCCCCGTCCTCCTGGAGGACAACCGGATCGTCGCCGTGGGCACGCAAGCTCTCAGCACCGCCCCCGACAGGGTCCTGGAGGTTGAGGGCAGCCTCCTACCCGGACTGATTGACCTGCAGGTCAATGGTGCCGGGGGTCGGGGCGTGGAAGAGTGCACAACCGACGCCCTGAACACGGTAGCCCGAACGGTCTGGTCCGGGGGTGCAGTGGCGTTCCTGCCCACGCTGATCAGCGCGCCCCTCGACGATCTCCTGGGCCAAACGGCCGCCCTTGCAGACTGGATAGAGGCCTGGGATGGAGTGGGCGCTCGCCCCCTAGGCATTCACCTGGAGGGCCCCTTCCTGGAGGTTCCGGGTGCGCATCCAATCGACCATCTACAGGACCCCGAGACCGAGAGCGTGCAGGCGCTGATCGACGCAGCGCGAGGGCACCTCAGGCTCCTCACCCTCGCACCCGCTCGACGCGGGGCCATAGAGGCCACAGCCCAACTACGCGCGGCAGGTGTGTGTGTCTCCATCGGGCACGCAAGGGACGATGCGTGTCTCTCAGAGTGCGTCGCGGCAGGGGCACAAATGGTCACGCACCTCTTCAACGCCATGTCGCCCCTGCACCACCGCGAACCGGGCATCGCCGGGAGCTGCATGGCCGACCCCGCCCTCTCCTGCTCCTTGATCGTGGATGGCATTCACGTCCATCCGACCATGGTCCAGAACGCCTTCCGCTGCCTGGGACCGGAGCGCATGGTCCTGGTAACGGACTGTATGGCCGCGGCAGGGATGCCCGATGGCGTGTACTCACTCGGAAGCAGCAAGGTGACTCTCGCCGATGGCCAGGTCCGCGATTCCAACGGGACCCTGGCGGGATCAGCAATCTTGATGACCGATGCCGTGCAGAGATTCTTGGAATACACCTCCGCGACGGACGGCACCCACGTGGCTCAACTGGCTTCAACCAACCCGGCGCAGCTTCTGGGGCTGGCAGACTTGGGACAGATTGCCCAGGGCACGGCTCCAGGATTCTCGCTCCTGACCGATGACGGTCACGTGCAGGCTCTTGCGCTCGAGGAATAAAGTGCTCCCTCCCACTGAGTATCTGGCCGTGGCCCTCACGGTTCTGGGCCTCTTGGTTCCAGTCGGCGAGAGCGATGTCTTGGGTGATTTCCGCAAGACCTTTCGTGCAACCCGCAATCCTGAACAGAAGCACGAACAACGCCTAGCGGCATTGAACTCGGTCAAGGACTTCGATGACCCCAAGCTTGGGATGGCCCTAGTCGCGGCCTACAGCCAAGTGAATAAAGAGCTAGCCAAGAGAGAGGACGAGCATCGTGAGTACGTCCTTCGGCTGGCCCGAAACGTGGCGCTGGAAATGCGAGAGGGCATCAACGATCCCCGCCTGCTATTGGAGGTGGCCATGGAACGGATCATGGCCCTGCGATCCCCTGCATCCATCTGCCCGATCGTTGAGGACGCGCTATCCAACAGAACCCTGCCCCTGACCCTGCGCCTGGAGTGCGCTAGGCTGGCTCGTTTTCTCGCCGACGAAGTCCCCGGACCGATACTCAAGCTCCTCTCCAAGCGGCCGCGGTCGCCTGAGGACACGCTAACCCTCTTGACCTGTGCGGGCGCGTTGGGACCGGGAGGACGGCCAGCCCTCAAGACCGCCCTGGGTACGCTCTCCCATCAAGACGCAGCCCTGCGGGAGGCGGCCTTTGCAGCATTGAGCACGATTGGCTCGGGAGAGGGCATTGCGCCCATGGTCGAACGCTTGGGAGTGGAACGGGGACACACGCTGAAGCGCCTGACCGCAGCACTTCAAGTTCTCACGGGGCAGAAGATCAGCTCCTCACTGAGCGCCTGGTCATCATGGTTGAATGAAAACGGGCAGGCCCACATTCAGGGCCAGGTCCCTCTTGGCCAGGGCGCTGCGGTGGTTCAGACCTTGGCCCAAGGCGGAACCAGCTATCATGGCCTCCCGATCGAAGGTCAGTCCGTACTGTTCGTTGTGGACGTCTCCCAGTCCATGCACGTCATGATGGCTCGCAAGGATGAGGCGGAGGAGGCAGCTCCCGAATCTCGGCTAGAGCGTGCACTCACAGAGTTGGTGCGCACCTTGCAGATCCTCCCTCCGGACACGCGATTCAACATAGTGGCGTTTGCCGGCCGACTTGAGCTGTATGCGGAGGAATCCGTTCTGGCAAGTCCGGAGCGGGTGCAGGAAGCCATCACCTGGCTGAACGCCAGGAAAATGAACCTCGGTACGCGTATTCACGATGCTCTCGAAATAGCGTTTCACCTTGCGGGTCGCGGCATTGAGGACGCCTATTTCAATTCCTCTGTGGACACGATTTTCCTGCTGACGGATGGTCAGCCCATTGCTGGGGGCAAGAAAGACCCACCTGTGGGAATCCTTCGCGCCGCGAAGCGCTGGAACCTAGGTGCCCGGGTCATCATCCACACGGTAGGTCTCGGGGACGGTGTCCCGGTGCAGTTCCTGAAGAAGCTGGCCAAGGCCCACGGAGGACAGTTCGCGCACGAGAAATCAAAACCCAAGTAGGCCCCAGCCCATCCCACACTCCCCTCGCTGCTGGTATCATCCCGCGCATCGCCAGCCATGACACGCCAAGCTGAATCCGCTGCCCCTGACAGCCACGAATCCGAACGCCTTAACTTCGTTGAACGCATCGTCGCCGATGATTTGCGTGAAGGGCGCGTGGATCACGTCCACACGCGTTTCCCTCCCGAGCCCAATGGCTACCCACATATCGGTCACGCCAAGGCCATCTGCGTGGACTTCGGCATTGCGGAGAAATATGGTGGCGTCTGCAACCTACGCTTCGACGACACTAACCCGGGTAAGGAGAGCGTTGAGTACGTTGAAGCCATCAAGGCTGACGTGCGTTGGCTTGGATTCGACTGGGGCGACAGGCTGTTTTTTGCCTCTGACTGGTTTGAGGACCTCTACAAGTTTGGTGAAGAGCTGGTCGGAAAGGGACTGGCCTATGTCTGTGATCTCTCGGCGGAAGAAACACGGGAGTACCGCGGCACGGTGACTGAAGCGGGCAAGAACAGCCCCTACCGCGACCGTCCCTTGGAAGAGAGCCTCGATCTGCTGCGCCGCATGCGGGCTGGTGAGTTTGAAGATGGCGCGCGCACGCTGAAGGCCAAGATCGACATGGCCTCGCCCAACATGAATATGCGCGACCCGGTCCTCTACCGGATCATGCGCGCAACCCACCATCGTACGGGCGACGAGTGGTGCATCTATCCGATGTACGATTTCGCGCACGGCCAGTGCGATGCCCTGGAACACATCACTCACTCTCTTTGCTCGCTGGAGTTCGAGAACCACCGGCCCCTCTACGACTGGTTCACGGAGAACCTGTCGGTGCCCTCGGTTCCCCATCAGTACGAGTTCGCGCGCCTCAAGCTGACCTACACCGTTGTCAGCAAGCGCAAGCTCGTCGAGTTGGTGGACGGCGGCCTGGTAAGCGGTTGGGACGACCCACGCATGCCCACCCTGCGTGCCCTGCGCCGGCGCGGCTACACCCCCGAATCGGTGCGTGAATTCTGCAAGCGCATCGGCGTCGCCAAGTTCAACAGCACTGTGGACTACGCCCAGCTTGACGGCTGCCTGCGAGACGACCTGAACAAGCGCGCCGAGAGGCGCATGGCCGTCCTGCGCCCATTGAAGGTCACTATCACCAACTGGCCCGAGGGCCACGTGCAGGAGATCGAGGCCGTCAACAACCCGGAAGACGAGGGCGCAGGCACGCGTGTTCTACGCATGGGCTCCGACCTCCTGATCGAGCAGGATGATTTTCGCGAAGAAGCCCCTCGGAAGTTCTTCAGGCTCAAGCCGGGAGGCCGGGTGCGCCTGCGCTACGGGTACGTGATCACCTGCGACGACGTCATCAAGGATGACTCGGGCGCGGTCACCGAACTGCGGTGCACCTACCACCCCGAGACCCTGGCTGGCGCCCCTCTCGCAGAGGGCGGCAAGGTCAAGGGCATCGTGCACTGGGTCAACGCCCAGGAGTCCATTGGAGCAACGGTCAATCTCTATGACCATTTGTTCCGGACCACGGACCCCGAGGATGTGCCGGAGGGTGGACACTGGCATGACAACCTGAACCCCGATTCCCTTGAGGTTCTTTCCACGTGCCAGCTTGAACCATCCCTCGCGGATGCTGAACCCGGTGAGCGATTCCAGTTCGAGCGACTGGGCTACTTCTGCGTGGACTGCGTTGACTCGGCACCGGGCGCCTTGGTGTTCAACCGCACGGCCACGCTGCGTGACACCTGGGCTAAGCTCGAAGCGCGCTCCTAGCCCGGCTTGCCCCGGACTGGCTGGCGTCCACTACACTCGGCTCATGAGTGAAGCCTCGATCCTGCGTGAGGGACTGGTTCCGTGATGTTCCTAGCCGCCCTCCTCTCCATTCTGTCCCAGGGCGCAGCGGTACCCGCCCCCGTGATCCGTGGTCAGGCCAATCCGGACGCCCTGCGTCCAAACATCGTTCTGGTCATGGCTGACGACCAGGGCTGGGGCGATACCTCCTTCAACGGGCACCCCACCCTCAAGACCCCCGCCCTGGACGAAATGGCGAGCGAGGGCCTACGCTTCGACCGGTTCTACGCAGCCGCTGCAGTCTGCTCCCCCACCCGGGCCAGCGTTCTGACTGGACGCCACCCTTTTCGGATGAGGATCGATGGCGCCAACTCCGGTCACCTGCCAGAGGAGGAGCACACCCTGGCCGAGATGTGTCGCGAGCTCGGGTACGCGACCGGACACTTCGGCAAGTGGCACCTGGGCACGCTGACCCGAGAGGTCATCGACTCCAATCGCGGCGGCCGCCCAAACCAAGCTCAGCACTACTCGCCACCCTGGCAACATGGGTTCGAACGCTGTTTCTCTACAGAGGCCAAGGTGCCCACCTGGGATCCCATGCTCAATCCCGAAAACGGCAAGCCCTATGGCACGCGCTATTGGGATGAACACGGAAAGGTGGTCACCGAGAACCTCGAAGGGGATGACTCACGCATCATCATGGATCGAGCCCTGCCGTTCATCACGGCGGCCGCGACGGAGAAGCGTCCCTTTCTGGCGGTGATCTGGCTGCACGCCCCCCACCGTCCCGTCGTCACGGGTCCGAGCCGCGAGGAGCCCTATTCAGGTACCGAGCGCGAGGACCTGCGCCGCTACTACGCCGTGGTCGCGGCGGTCGACGCATCCCTCGCTCGATTGCGGGAGCACCTCGATCGACTGGGCGTGGGCGACGACACTCTGCTCTGGTACACAAGCGACAACGGACCCGAGGGCTCCGCCGCTGAGGGCCAAGGGTCCACTGCGGGGCTACGCGGCCGCAAGCGCAGCCTGTATGAAGGCGGCGTTCGCGTGCCCGGGCTGCTCGTCTGGCCCAAGCAGATTCGCAAACCGCGACGTTTGAACTGCCCAGCCTCCACGCTCGATACCCTGCCTACCCTGGCCGAGATTCTGGGGGTACGACTTGCTCCAGAGCGCCCTATCGATGGAGTCAGCCTGCTGCCGTTGCTCATGGCCGATGGGCCCGACGAACGCCCCGGCCAAGCGGCCTTGCCTTTCGTCTCGCCCAAGGCAGCCGCACTGCACGCAGGCCGCCTGAAGGCCATTCGCCCAGAGCCGAAAGGGAAGTGGGAACTATACGATCTCGTCAGCGACCCGATGGAGTCCAGGGACCTGGCTGCGGATCAACCCGACGAACTCGCGCGGCTCGTTGAGCTGTTCAATGCGTGGGAATCGGGCGCGAGCCAAAGCCGATCGCGGTAGAGACCTGCAGCAAGCAGCCAGGATGCACGTCCCCTATGAGGGACGGAGGAAAGGCGCGTGGGCGTAGTGCGCTCCTGCTTGGACAGCCACCAAGATAAGGAGCGCCATTCCAATCCCAGCCCAGAAGGCCCGGCGTGTGGGGGGGGGCTCACGGCGGACGCGGTGGGCGTCGCTGATCAGATATAGGGCGAGGGCAAAATTGGCCACGGACACCCAAGTGTATTGGCCAGTCGAGAGCATCCGGAGAGGCTCAGTTGCGGCCGCCTCCTCCTCCAGAGTCCTGAAGCGCAGCGTACAGAAGGTCCAGATGGCCCAAATGCTCGCCAGGCCGGTATAGACCATGGCCAGCACCGTGCTCAAACAGAGAACGGGGCCGTGGGGAATGTTGGGAGCCTTATGCATGGAACACGTCCACACACTATAGACCCATTTATTCAGGGTTTTGGGGGGAGGGCCTGCGGGCGGTATCTTTCTGCCCATGGTCAGGCTGTTACGCATCGCGAGGAGAATAGACGGACTCAGCCGCCGTGTCGGGAGAATGGTCGCCTGGCTGACCCTGGCCATGGTGCTCGTGGGTGCCTACAACGCCGTTGCCCGGTACGTTGAGCGGGACCTCGGTCTGGCCCTCGCCTCCAACGCCTACGTCGAGCTGCAGTGGTACCTGTTCAGCCTGGTCTTCCTCCTTGGCGCGCCCTATACCCTGCGCTGCGATCGCCACGTGCGCGTGGATGTGATCTACGGCGGACATCCAACGCTGGCCAAGGCCTGGATCGACCTCGTGGGCGGCGTGCTCTTGTTGCTGCCGTTCTGCGCCTTCGCGATCTGGTCCTCGACGGACTTTGTGCTGGACTCCTGGAGCCAGCGTGAGATGTCCTCCGACCCTGGCGGCTTGCCGCGCTACCCACTTAAGACAGTGGTGCCCATCGCCTTCTTTCTTGTGGGCCTGCAGGGGATCTCGGAGGTCATCAAACGCTTGGCCATCATCCGCGGAATGAGCCCCGAATCCGTGGGACTGGAAGAAGTTGAAGAGGCAGAGGCATGAGCTTCGAGACCCTCGGGCCACTCATGTTCGTGGTCCTGTTCCTGCTCATCTTCGTGGGCTATCCGGTGGCCTTCTCCCTGGGGGGCACAGCCCTGGCCTTCGCCATCATCGGGGTCGCCGGAGGTGATTTCGAATGGGACCTCGTGCGTGCTTTTCCCGAGCGCTTGTTCGGCATCATGGACAACCAGATCCTGTTGGCCGTGCCGTTCTTCATCTTCATGGGCACCATGCTGCAGCGGTCGCGCCTGGCCGAGGATTTGCTGCGCACGATAGGTCTGCTGTTCGGCCCCGTGCGCGGTGGCTTGGCCCTCGCCGTGGTCCTCGTCGGCACCCTCTTGGCGGCGGCTACTGGAGTCGTCGGAGCCTCCGTCGTGGCCATGGGGATGATCTCCCTGCCCATCATGACGCGCTACGGCTACAAGCCGAGCCTGGCCACGGGCGTGATCTGTGCTTCGGGAACTCTGGGGCAGATCGTCCCGCCCAGCGTAGTTCTCGTGGTCCTGGCAGATCAGCTGGAGCTCAGCGTCGGGGATCTGTTTGTGGGTGCACTCCTGCCGGGCCTCCTGCTGTCCGTCTCCTACGCCGTGTACGTTCTGGCTATCGCTTATCTGCGCCCCAACCTCGCACCGGCCATTCCCCGGGCGGAGCGGGAGGCAGCTGGAAGCCTGTGGCGCCAAACCGTCAAGGTCATGATCCCCCCCCTGGTCCTGATCATTGTGGTGCTCGGTAGTATTTTTGCCGGTATTGCCACACCGACCGAGGCCGGTGCTCTGGGGGCAGTCGGTGCCATGGCCCTGGCCTTGGTGGCAGGCCGCTTCACCCGCAAGGCCCTCGATGGGACCATGAACGAGACCATGCGCCTGACGAGTATGATCGTGTTTTTGCTGATAGGCTCCACGGCTTTTGCCCTCGTGTTCCGAGGCTTGCATGGAGACGACTGGATCAAGGATCTCCTAACCGGACTGCCGGGAGGGCGGGTCGGGCTACTGATCGTCGCCAACCTGGCGATCTTTATCCTGGGCTTCTTCATCGACTTCTTCGAGATCGCCTTCATCATCCTGCCCCTGATTCATCCTGCAGCCGCGCAACTTGGAATCACCGGCGATGAAATGGTCTGGTTCGGCGTGATGATCGCCATGAACCTCCAGACCAGCTTCCTCACGCCGCCCTTTGGATTCTCCTTGTTCTACCTGCGCGGAGTGGCGCCCAAAGAGATCCCCACAAGCGCGATCTATCGCGGCGTCGTGCCCTTCATCATCATCCAACTCATCTGCCTAACCCTCGTCATCCTCTTCCCGGAGATTGTGACGGGAATGCTCTAGCCCAGGACAAAGCGGGAGTAGGCCAGCTCTGCGGTTCCAAACCAGCGGAAGGACTCTTTGCGGAAAGCGCGCCAGTGCTCAAGAATGCGAGCGTAGTCCGCATTGGCCGCCGCCTCGTCCACGAGCAGTTGCTCCGATGCCTCCTGCGCCCCCTTCATGATCTCCTCGCTGAATGGGCGCAACGTAATGTCCTTTTGCAGCAGGCGCTCAAGCGCCACCGGATTGCGCTCGTCATAGCGCGTCTGCATGGCGGATGCCGCCTGGGCACAGGCGGCACTGAATATCGCCTGATACTCCACGGGTAGCGCATCCCATGCCGACTGCCCCACCAGGAAGGAGAGGGACGGACCGGGCTCCCACCAGCCAGGGTAGTAGTAGTTCTTGGCCACCTTGTAGAAGCCCAACTGCTCGTCATCGTAGGGCCCAACCCACTCCGTGGCGTCAATCGCCCCCCGCTCCAGGGCGGTATAGATGTCGCCACCAGCCAGGACCTGCACGGTCACACCCAGCGCATCCATGACCTTCCCACCCAGGCCTGGTATCCGCATCTTCAATCCGCGCAAGTCATCGAGGCCCTCGACCGGGTCCTTGAACCACCCTCCCATCTGCACACCCGTGTTGCCTCCCGGGAACGAACGGATCCCAAACTGCGCGTAGACTTCGCGCATGAGCTCCAAGCCACCGGCTTCATTGAGCCAGGCGTTTTGCTGGCGAGGGGTGAGCCCGAAGGGAACGCAGGTATCAAATGCCAGGGCCGGGTGCTTTCCGATGTAGTAGTAGCCACCGGTCTGCCCCACCTCGACCGATCCCTTCTGCACGGCATCGAGCACCTGCAAGCCCGGCACGATCTCGCCGGCCTGATAGACGTGGATGCGGAACATTCCGCCTGTCATGGCCGCGACCCGTTCGGACAAGACTTCGGAGGCGCCGAAAATCGTATCCAACGAACTTGGAAAGCTCGACGCCAGCCGCCACTCCACGCGCTTGCCCGTGTGAGTCGCGGGCCCAACGACCTCCCTGGACTGGGTTGTGCTGGATGCGGCAGCGCCAAGCAGTCCGCCTGCGGCGCCCACCAGTCCTCCCGTCAGAAACGCCCGTCGCTGGTGTTGTTGTTCGGCCATGGATGATCCCTTGGCCAGACTCTAGCGATCCTGGGTCACCATCGGCCAGTCATCCGTTCGGAAGGAAGGCGCAGGCAAACCCGCAGCGTTCTTCAGATTGGGCTCGTCGGCGGCTCCCCAGGCGTACCGTACGGCGCGCGGGTGTGGCACGGCCACCGAGCGCACCACGACCGTCTCTCCCTCAATGCGCGCCGTGGCGGCGTGGAAGACATGATCCTCGCCAGCCACGGTGAAGTGTGTCGGCGAACCTCCGAGGGCGGACAGGCCACCGTCGGCGTAGCCAAAGTGCAGTCGCGCCTCATCGCCGACCACTACCATCGAACGGTACATGGGTCCCGAAGGCACTAGGCTGCGGCCATAGTCACGAGCCAACGCCCAGCGGGCCAGCCGCGCTCCTACGGTCTGCTTGTTGGTGGGGTGAATATTGGCCGGGTTCCCGACATCCATGGTCACAGCCATGCCCGTGTTGGGCAGAGAGAGTGTCAGGGCCTGGGCCTCGCGCAGCTCCGCGGCCTCACCGGTGTCATTGCCGTAGCTGTAGGGCGCAATCTGCACGAAGTAGAACGGAAAATCGCCCTGCCCCCAGCGCGTACGCCAGTCCTGGATCATAGCGGGGAACAGTCGCCGGTATTGGTCTGCGCGTGTGCGGTTGGACTCACCCTGGTACCAAATAGCCCCGCGCATCCCGTAGGGGATGATGGGTGCGATCATGGCGTTGTAGAGGGCCGTCGGATAGTTGCGGTGGAACCACGCCCCCACGGGGAAAGCGCCCAACTTCGACATGGGGGCGCCGGCTCGCGCTTGCCAAGTCCCCTCAAGGGGAATGCCCGCGCCCTTCTCGGAATCAGCACGGCGCAAGCGCATGGGGGGCTGCACAGAACCCGAAGCGCCCAGTGTTCCCCCGCCACCTGTATCCACAGCGCAGACGGCGATGGTGTTGGCACCGGCCTTCAGTTTCCCAGCCGGGATGCGATACGACCGTGGGGTCTGCCACTTGCCATGGATGCGTGTGGCTCCCACGGCTTCGCCGTTGATGAACGTCACATCCATATCGTCCACGGGTCCGATTTCCAAGACCGTCTCTACGGCAGCCAACTCCGCAGGCACTTCGACTTCGCGCCGAAACCAGACGCACCCATCAAAGCTGCCGAGGTCCAGAGCGGTGAATGCCGCGGGGATGGTGGTCGCCTTCCAACCCTTGGATGAACCACCGGAACTAGCCCAATCTCCCCGGAAGCCGGGATCGGCGGCCTCGAGCCCCTTCCACCAGCGGCCCTGGAGTTGCGCCAGCGAATCGCCTGCGTCCGCATCGCCCTCTGCCGTGTCCAAGCGTGCGAGTGAATCGCCAAACTCGCCGGCATCAGCAAGGGCTTCAGCGCTTGTCCATGCTTCGACGACGGTCCCGCCCCAGTTGGTGGAGACCAATCCGACGGGCACTCCGAGTTTGCTCTGAAGGTCCCTCCCGAAGAAGTACGCCACCGCGCTGAAGCCACCGACGGTCTTGGGCGAACAGACCGACCAGGACCCCGAAATATCCTCGGCAGGTTCCATGGAGTACGCCTGCTGAGCTTGGAACAGCCGTAGTTGAGGATGCTCGGCGCTAGCTATCTCTGCACCAGCGTCGTCGGAGCTCGTCACCGTCCACTGCATGTTTGATTGGCCGGAACACACCCATACTTCGCCAAGCAAGACGTCCTCTACCAGAAGGTTGCCCGAAGCCGCCCGAACACTCAGCGCGTGAGGGCCACCGGCAGGGCCCGTTTCGATCATGACGCGCCAGGCACCCGAAGCATCCGCCTGCGTGCTTGCTTGCGTCTCAGCACTGTCCCCACCTATACCCCAGGATGGGATTACGAGAACGCTCTCACCCGGTTCGGCCCAGCCCCATACCGCCACCTTCGATTCCCGCTGAAGAACCATGTGGTCGCCAAAAACCTTGGCCAAACGAACATCGCACTGACCGGAAGGGGCCAGAGCAAAAGACAAGGCAATCAGGCTTGGAAATAGTCGCTGCAGGTGCATGTTTGGTCTCGGGTCAGGGGTGTCAGCGGTACGCTTATTGATCCTTGGGGCGGTGGTCGCTGCAGATCAGATGCCCCTTGCTGTTTCGACAGTAAATGCGACCGTTGGCAAGGACAGGCATAGTCCAGCAGACTCCGCCGTCAAACAGCTCTTTGCGCGAGAGCTCCTCGTAGGCCTCCGGGTTAGCCTTGGCCACCACAAGCTCGCCATCCGACGTCAGCAGCAGAAGCCTGTCGGGAGTAGCTGATATGGAGCCCTTTCCGACACCTCGTACGTGCCACTTCTCCGTGCCCGCAAGATCGAAACAACGCAGCTGAGACTCGTCGATGCCGTAGATGTGATCACCGACCAGCATGCTGGTCGCCATCTGGTTGCGAAGGGACTTGGTCTCCCAGACCGCCTCGAACCCTTCCTCGGTGAGCTTCAGAAGGCTGCCTCCGTGGCCGTAGCCCGAAGAGATCAGGATCTGATCCTCTCCAACCTGCACTGGAGTGGCGGCGTTTACGTCGTAGCGCGTCTCCCACTCGTAATGCGCCATCACTTCCTGCCCGTCATGGGAGATCAGAAAGAGCCCCTCTCCACCGAACACGGCCAAACCATCCTTGCCGGCAAGAGTGCAGCTCACGGGCGTCGCATAAGCGTGCCCCACATCCTGTTTGCTGACCCAAATCGCTTTGCCGGTCTTGCGCTTGAACGCGAACACACGGCCCATGTTCACGATGATCCGATCTTCATGGACCAGAGGGGCCGCGCTGAAGCCCCATGTGGGGTGCTCGAGCCCGAATTCCTTGTGCAGGTTCTTCTCCCACCGGAGCTTGCCCGTATCGCTCTCCAGGCAATAAAGCGCGCCCTCCCGGTTCTGGTAGTACAGCACGTCCCCATCGATGACCGGAGTAGAAAGCGTCCCACCACCGTGGAACTGGTTCCAGATCTTGGCGGGATAGCGGAACGACCAGACCTCCTCTCCGCTGTCCACATTCAGGCACCAGATCACGTCCTCTTTGGCCTCCGCGTCAAAGCCGGCGGTGAACATGTGCTCACCCACAATGCTGACGGTTGAGTAGCCGAGCCCCACCTGCTTGCTCCAAGCCTCCGTGCCCTCGGAGCGCCACTCCGTCTCGCGCGAAAGGCCATCATGTGCGGGTCCCCTCCATTGGGGCCAGTCATCGGATGTAGCCGGAGGAGAAATCGTCAGCAGAATCAGCGGAAGAAGCGTCAGGGTCATGATGGTATCCAGGGTGTTTCGAGGCCCTCAGTCTACGCGAGCCCCTGCGCCAGGGGCTGTACAGAATGGACGAGTCGGTCGGGAAGATCTGCGGACCTGATCGCTAGCCGTCGAGAAGCTTCAGCGTGGTGGCCTGCATGCGGTACAGGCTTGATGCAAAGCCCGCCGAGCCAATGATCTCTCCCACCTCCAATACACCCTCCACCTCTACACGCAGGTCCGGATTCAGGGATCTGGTGCCCTTGGGCGCCGCGACCTCCACCCATTCATCCATCACGGGGACTGAGCCGAAGCAGCAGCCCGGGGGAAAGCGTGAGAGCAGGATGGTCCGCACGTACTCGCCCTCCATGTCTGCCGCCAGGGGAAACCCGCGCAAGCGGAAGGCGTGTCCGTCTATTGCTCCAATGGCCGCGGGAAACTGCTGTTTCGAAAACGGTTCGGGGTCAGCCCGCAGCTCCGGTGGGTCGTAGTCGGAAAGAGCCAAGAGAGCCATGTCCAAGAGACCACCTTCAGCGGGAATCGAGGCAGAGTCATCAATCTCAACCGGTGCAATCAGAGGCTGTCCCCTTTCCATCCCTCCTGCCGGCCCAACGGAGGTCACGTCCCAGAGCAACACGCGCCTACCCGGGCCTGCGGCGGCCAGCAGATTCCCCGAAGCGCTCGCGTGCAGGCGCAAGACGGATCCCATGGGCAAATCCAGAGCCTCCACAACCTGTCCCCTCTCCACGTCGATCAGGTGCAGCACGCCAGCCAGGGACGAGGCCGCCAAGATCGAGCGCCCTCCCAGGAAAGCCAGTGAGCGGGAGGGACTACCCATGTCCACCGCAGTGGAGACGTGGCCCTGCCCCATGCGCCATACGTCGACCTTGTCCGATCCCACTTCATTTGTCGCCACGAGGGTTCCCGAAGGGGACACCGCCACGGACCCCACCAGCAAGCCGTCCTGAATGCGCCAGCCCCCGAGCTTGTCCCCGGTCACGCCATCCCAGGTGCGCAGGTTGCCCCCATCCGCCGCCCAGGCGAAAACCGCCCCATGGCGTGAGAGGTCTAGGTTGCTCACGCCGCGCTGCACGGGTCCCGGCTTGAAGAACAGTCGCTTCCCGTCAGGCATAGACCAGGCGTACATGGCCCCGCCCACGGTCACGGCCTGCACGGCTTGCCCGTCAGCGCGCCAGGCCACTCGGGACAGGGGTTCGTGAGCGCCCTCCAACACCCGCTCTTCAGCCAGAGGCCGGGCAGTCCAGATGCGCACGGTGCGGTCGGGTCCGGCGCTGACCAAGCGCTTCCCGTCTGGAGAAAAAGCGACACATGTTATTCCCCGCCGATGCCCAACGGCCTCTTCCAGCAGCGCCCCACCTTCGGTGGAGAACACCCGCAATCTGTCGTTTGAGAAGCCCGCGGCGAGGAGGCCCTGCTCTTCGCACAGGGCGACACACAGCGCCTCCCCACGCTCAGCCTCGTACTGCATTCGCAGTACGGGCTCGGTGGGCGCTTCGTTACCGGAACCTTGCTGGCACGAACACACGAGCAGAGCGACCACCATGGTCAGCCGTCGTCGGTTGGCGGCCGACCCGTTCAATTCATGCCTTTTCATCATGGGCGCCTGCGCGCGTTCACGTTCGCCCAACGGGCACCGGCCAGGATCCAGAATCCAGCGTTAGCGACCAAGACCCCGAGCCATGGCACGAGCTGGCCCAACTTGTCTCCATCCAATCCCGTGGGAACCAAAGCCACAAGTGCCGCCACCACCCCTACAGCAATTCCGAGCAGAGCCAAGCTCCCATGCTCCACGATAAGCATGCGGCGCAGGGCGCCAGGTCCAAGTCCCAGAGCGGAAAGTACGCGCCACTCGTGACGGCGTTCGTGGGCGTTGCGCAGCAGGACCAGCGCAAGGCCGATACTCCCCAGCAGCACACCCAGACCCCCCAGGACCTGGAATACGCGCAAGTAAGTGTCCTGAACCGCACGGAAGCGGCCAAGCCGTTCAACGCTAGCCTCGACCTCAAGTCCCTCGGGAGCGAGGGCCTTCTCGAGTGAGGCAATCACACTGGCCTCACGTTCTGGATCCACCTCCATGAGCCAACCCCGGTACCCGCTGCTCCCAGGGAAGTGATGGACGAAGGCCTCTTCGGGAATGAGGAGCATGCCCTGCAGAATCGAATCCTGTACGGCGCCGACGATCCGGACCTCGACGGAACCGCCTCGGCCGTCGGTGACGTCGACACTCTCGCCCACCGCGGACTTGAGAGACCAGGTGATGCTAGCCGCGTCCCCCACAGCAGGGACGGGGTCGCCCGGTGACCAGCCGTTGAGCAGGGTCCAGGGATTGTCCGAAGACGAGTCCGGCAGCATCGACTCGACGAAGGTGAAGGAACCACGCCGAGCCAAGCCATCTGCCCTAACCCCCACCAGACGCGGCTGCTGAGGAGCACCAAGGTTCAAGCAACTCGCCTCGTCCCCCTCGCCCATCCTCAATGCGGTCAACTTCAGACCCTCGACGTCCGCAGGCTTGAGCGCATAGGCGTCTTGCCCGCTCTCCGTTGTGGGGTCGTTGAAAAGGGGCAGAGCGGACCGGGCGAAGTGACTGAAGCCGCCCGTGCCTGAAGTGGGGTCGGATCCGTCCACCCGATTACCCTTCACGTTGGCACCCATCGAAAAGACCAGGAAGGATCCGATAGCCAGGAGAGCTACAACCGTCAAGCTGCGGCTCGGCCGGCGGCCAATGGCGCGCCACCCCAAGGTGGTCACGCTCCTGGCCAGCGAGCGCTGTCCGTTCGGATACATCAGCAGCCGGCCCAAAGCGATACCCGCCACAAGTAAGCAGGATCCGGCACCGAAGAATGAACCTGAGGTGCCGGGGCCCGTCGTCACCAGAAGCACCTGTGCACAGAGTGCGCTGAACGCCAAGGCCCACCAAAGCGCGCGGGATGATGGCGATGCGATGCCCTCTGGCGGTGCTTCCTCACCGCTTGCCAGCAACGTCCGTGCTTCGAACTTGCTGAGCCCCCGAGAGGCCACCCAACCTGCCAACACGGCTGCGGCCCACGTAATGCCCGCACCGATTCCCACTGTGGTCCAGCGACCGTGATCCTCAAGGGCCTGACCCGCCACAGCACCACTCCAGCGTCCAGCGAGCAGATCCAAAATGCCACCCTGGTAAAGCCAGCCGAGAAGTGCGCCACAGATGGAGGCATCCAAAGCCACCAGGCATGTCTCTGCGAGCAACAGTCGGCGTACACGCTTGTGGGTAAACCCGATGGCCAACAACAATCCCATCTCCCGGGAGCGCCGCTCAATGCCAAAGGTCACGAGCAACACCACCAGCCCCAACGCGGCGGCCAAGAGGAAGAACGACAGGCCTAGAAACAGGCCGCCGAAGTCCGTAGGTGAATGGGCCGCGGCAAGTGCGGGGGAGCGAAGATCCTGGAAGTCGAGCCCCAGCCGCGCAGGCTTGAGCGCATCATGCAGCAGCTCGGCATAGTCTCCTTGCGGATCCGGCGCGCGTATCGCAGTCAGCGTGCCGTAGGGGTTGGCCCAGATGGCCTGGCCCGCTTCAAGAGAGATGAACGCCTTGGGTGTACCACGGCGCTCATCCCAGTAGCGCTCGTCGACGTCTCGGATGCGATCGAGGTCGATGGGAATTCCGGGTTCCCAGTCCCGGCAGTGCTCCTCGCCCTCGAGGCCGGGGAAGTCGGGCATCAATCCCGGGTCGGCGGCCAGCCCGGTGTGAGGGACGAATGAACCCACGGCAAACGAACTCGTGCTCTCCGTGAGACCGCGGCCGGCGGTGGGAACGAAGTAGGTCAACTGCACCTCGTCCCCCGGAATCAGAGCCTGGTTCTGCTCGAGCCAGGTGCTGATGGAGACCTCAGCGGGGTCCCCACTCAGTGCTAGAGCCTCCAGGTCCGGGACGGGCCCAACAAGGGCGCCCACAGCGGCCACCGTGGAGTAGGGGCAGGTGCGGATCGGTCCAGAAATCGAATTGACGAAGTAGGTCAGGATCCCCAGGGAGGGTCGCTGCAGAGTGCGCGCAGTCTTCTCGATGATGGCGTCGAGAAATACGCGCTCGGTGGATAGCTCCGTCCAGCCGTCGTTGCTGAGCACCCGGATCTGGGCATCGCTCCAGCGCCACGCTCGGGCCAGGGCCTCATTGCACTGCGCTTGCACCTGCGCGCTGGATTGACCGGCCTCCCCGCTGGCTAGGAGGAGGTTGGCGGCTCCTTCGCGTTGTAATTCACCTTGCAGCCAGGCCAAGTTGACAAAGGCGTTGTGCGCGGGCTCGGAAGAACTGTGCAGGGAAAACTCCGACCACTCCGCCGGCAGCAGGATGCGCCCCACCTTCATGCGCAGGCCCACGGTGCTCTCATCCGCTGGGGTCAGGGCGAGATCGAGACTCAGAGCCGACGGCGCAGGTACGCGTACGCGCAACTCGTGCCCCTCTTTCAGCCCCAACTCCTGGGCCAGGGACTCTGAAACAAACGCCTCGCCTGGCTCAGGTTGCGGCCAGGGTTTGTGAGCCATGGCGCCCATACGCGCATCGCAACCCACCACCTGAACGCCCCCCAACCCTGCACTCTCCGAGCGACCCTGGCCGATCATGCGCCAGGCAGGGGCCAGCTGCACGTCGACTAGATGCCCCGCAAGCTCCTCTGCGAGGTCAGCGCGAAATTCCCGTTCTCGGGTGGCGAGTACAGCATCCGCCTCGGCGATACGCGACAGCCCGCGGGCCTCTAACGTGCCCCGTACGGAATCTCCCACGAGCAACGCGCCGGTCAGAACGGCTCCGGCCAAGACGATTCCCAATCCGGTGAAGATGTGGGAGCCCATGTGATGGAAGAGGCTCCGCCAAGCGAGTCGCGCCCCGTTCACCGTGCATCGACCCCGGATTCAACGCGGCCGCCCCGCAAGGACAACTGCTTGCCAAGGCGCTCGGCCAGCTGATTGCTGTGGGTTACGACGATCAGGGCCGTGCCCTGCTCCGCATGCACCTCAAGCAGGAGGTCTCCTAATTGCTGGGCTGATTCCCCATCAAGGGAGCCTGTGGGTTCATCGGCGAGGATTAGCCGTGGCTCGTTGATCAATGCCCGCACCACCGCTACGCGTTGAGCCTCACCACCTGAAAGTTGAGCAGGGAAATGATCGTGACGCTCACCGAGGCCAACTCTATCCAACAGCGCACGGGCGCGCTCAGGCGCGCTCCCGCGCAGGTTCGCATCTGTACACACCAGCGAGGGGACCAACACGTTCTCCAGGGCGGTGCACTGGGGCAAGAGATGGTGGGCTTGGAACACGAAGCCCAACTCCTCCGCCCTCATGGACGCCAGCTCTTCAGCGTTCATCTGTGCCAAGTCCCGGCCCCCCAACCGAATGCTGCCCTCGTCCGGCTGATCTAAGCCGCCAATCAGATTGAGCAGGCTGGTCTTTCCGCAACCGGATGGGCCCACGATGGCTAGAGCCTCACCCTCATCTAGGACGAGACTGATCCCGCGCAGGACCTCGGTCGTGGCTGAGTCCCCGGAGCCGCCAAAGCTGCGGGTCACTCCCTGCAGTTCAAGCAAGGGCACGGGCTCACTCCTCCACTACGGCCGCAGGTGGCTTACCAGGGGCTGGCTTGTAGAGGGTCACCAGGGTTCCGCCCGTTGCTGCGAGAGCGAGGCCGAGATAGAAAGGCCACCGAAGTGCCCCCATTCCACCCGCGGGGGGATGCAAGCTGAAGGCCACGACCGCATTCACGATAGGCGCCCCCGCAAAGACGATAGACATGACCACAGCCGGGTGTCCCTGGGCTCCGAAAGCAAGCAACACACAAAAGGCACCAAGTGCACCGGCTGTGCCCGCCAGAAGGGACAGGAGTATGCCCTTGCCCGGCATATCCCAGTCTGAGCCGTTCGCGAGCAACATGGCGAGGGGGCCGACGACAGCGATGACAACGTAGGCGATCCCCACCCATAGGAAAGCCTTGTAGCGACCGTTCGCCGGATCCCCCATGGCCATCTGGCCACTGTGCAGCAGAACTCCGTAAAGACCCCAGGTCGCTACGGTCAGCAAGGCAAATAGGAGCCAGAGGTTGGCGGTTGAGGATTGGTCGGGAGTCATGGGGTTACCTGATCGGGAGCCTCTTCGATGAGCTCGGATACTGTTGTGGGAATGGGAGCGGAGTGAGGAGCCTCCTCGCCGTGCATGCCTGTCAGGTGGACAACCACAAGCTTACCGGTGGCAACGACCTGTGGGCCCTGGTCGCCCGTGCATTCGAAGGTAAACCCGTAGGTCAGAGACTTGTTTCCCTTGCGCAGAACGCGCAAGTGGATGGTTATCTCGTCGGGGTAGCGCACCGGGATCAGGTAGTCGCACTCGGCGTGGGCACGCACCCAACCGCTGACCCGCGCCCCCTCCTGTAAGTGCACGTCCTGACCGAACGATCGGAAGAACGCGTGCTCTGTGGCCTCCATGAATTCGAAGAATTTAGCGAAGTGCACGATGCCCGCCATATCGGTGTGGGCGAACTCGATCTGGATCGGATGCGTGAAGGCGTGGACCATGGTCACTCGTAGGGTTCCAGGGTGGTCAGTCGCTCGTCTTCGACCGGCTGACCCAGCGTGAAGTGATACAGACTCTGCAGAGTCGTGTCCCGCAGAGCGAGGATCGAATGGACCGCATCGTCGAAGTAGCAGCCTATTCCCGTTCCCCGCAAGCCCAGCACCTCCGCTTCCAGGTAGAGCACCTGACCGATGGCCCCGGCCTCCCAGAACAGGCGCGGGTAGAACCAGGCCCCCTCCTCGACGGAGCGATCGAAGTCCGCGATCATTCCCAGGCTAAAGGCCCCGTCTGCGGCGATGTCCTGATTGCAGGAAACCTGGGACGCGGTTTGCTTCAGGTCGGATGGAAACAGCAGGGAAAGCGGCAGGTCAGACGGGCAGTCCGCTGGCCGCGCCCAGAGAAATTCGGGCCTGCAGGCAGCGCGCAGGGCATCTTTGCGGGCCTCGTCGCGTTGCAGCCAATACAATCCGGGCTCAAGTCCTTCAACCCTGTGAACAAAGATCGCCAGATGCAGACGCGGGCTCCAAGGCAAGGTGTCGAAGGGCACCCGCCCCGCCCTCGGCATCACGTTCTCAAGGATCCCATAGAACGCTCGCGCGGAAATGCCGGCTTTGCCGTCCAAGGCGACGGCGCTGCGCCGCTGGCGGATGATGCGCCGCAAGCCCGGAGTCTCCTGGGGAAGAGGCGCCGTGCGGGGCGTGCGTTCCCATTCCCCGTGTGAGTCCGGGCCAGACGGTCGAACCGATGCGCGGGCCGCCAGGTCGATGGCGTCCCATTCCTCATGCTCGCGCGAAAGATCATTGGATCGACCCTTCCATTCCAATGCGGGGAATTGCGCCGCGGCAGCCGCCGCAGAGGCATCCAGAATGCCCCCCTCGCCGCTCGGGCACACGAGCAACAGGCAATCAGGGGTCTCCGCATCCGGTCCTTCCTCTGCCCATACACCCACCAGCCGCGCCAGATCCTCCGTGCCTATCTGATCACACAAATCCACCGACCATCCCATGCCCCCCGCGGCAATCGCCAGCGCGGCGATCCCATGCCCGGCATCGTGCTGGCAGTAGCGGTACGCGCGCTCGCCGTACTTCCAGGCCTCGCGCCAGTGAATGGAGGTGAGCGCGATGAAGAACGAACCTGCGGGCAGGCCCAGTGTCAGACTGCCCCACAGTTCGTCGGGAACCTGTGCGCGTAGCTCGAGACAATGTTCACGCGGCGCGTAGTGAGCCACGACCGGGTGCTCGCTCACTCCTTCAATCGGAGGTGCAAGCAGGTAGGCTTCGGTAGGGTGCAGGTTGCCACTCGAAGGATTGACCCGAAGGGCCCAGCGCGCCTCGCCCGCCTGCTTCCAGGCCGAGAGGGAGAAGCTGTCGAAGAAGAGCCGGGAGATCGATTGTCTGTCGAGATCGTGCCTGGGCACCATGCCGCGACTGAGGGACGGACCGTACTTGGGCTCGTCGCTGGGCAGCACGACCTCCAACGGGACCCGCTCAGCGCCACCCCAAGTTCGAAACGGGTCCGGTTGGTTGGCCCAGTCCAGACCCATGGGCCCCGCAGCGTAGCGGTGCAGGCCGTGTTTGGTCTGCTGGTGATAGGCGTGCACGACTCGACGGCATGTGGTTGGGTCAGAGAACGAGAGCCCGGTTTCACCCGGCGTGTCGGGCCCGGGCTTACGCTTCCTGAATCGATCGAGGATCCCCATGTCTCCTACTCCAACGTGCTCGCACAGACCTGTGCCACGTCCGCGCTCATCCGGTTCGCCGTGTAGTGGCTGAGAACCGCGGCGCGCCCATGCTCGGCGGCAGCCTTGCGCCCCTCGGTGTCCAACAGAAAGGACTCCAGGGCATCGGCGAGGGCTTCGGGGTCACTAGGGTCGTAGAGAACGCCGCCGCGTGTATGGGTGACCAACTCCGACAGGCCCCCGTGGTCGGGTTGCACAACCGGTACACCAGCCGCCAGGGCCTCCAGTACGTAGAGTCCAAAGGACTCTCCATAGGTGGCGGGAACCGAAAGAACGCTCAGGCTGGAGAGGAACTCCACTTTCTCGGCCCGGGTCACGTTCGTCCGAATGTCCACTTGGTCTTCAAGCCCTGCCCGTTTGACCCGTGCTCGCAGAGCCGCCAGGGGCCGGCGGTCCTCATTCAGAACCGCCCCGCACAAGTGCAGACGCAGGCCAGGCAGGTTTCCACGTGTGTGCAGCTGCTCGAAGGCCTCAACCAATGGCTCAAGCCCCTTGTCCGAGCACAGACGGGCCATGAATCCCACGGTGGGCACGGCAGGGGTACGTCTTTCCAGTGCGGCAAGTTCTTCAACCTCTATTCCGTTGGTGACGACCTCCATCTGGTCCGGGCCCAGGTCCAATCGGCCGGCCATTTGCGCGCCGTACCAATGGCTGACCGCAATGAAGCGATCGACGTCCGTACAACGGGAGCGTAACTCGCTCCAGGCCTGGTCACGGTAGGGCTGGGGTAGACGATCAAGAAAGGGCTCCTCCCCCTGCAGAGTGCAGATCACACGCACTCCGGGCAGCCCTGCCTTCAGTCCACGCGCCAGGCCAACGAGCATGGCGTTGGAGAGAATGACCACCTCGGGCTGCTTGTCCCCCGCCAAGCCCGAGACCAGCTGCTCGACGAGGCGGCTCAAGGGTCCGGCCTCCCCGCGCATGGTCGCCACGGTCAATGGCCCCAGATCCGGCGAGTCGGTCATGTTTCCCCGCCTGGATGCCCAACGCAGCAAGCCGGGACGATCCAGGAGACCGCGAAGGAACCCTGGCAAGTTCCCCGCCCAGGACAGTTTCTGCTGCAGGTACATGTTGATACCCCCCAACTGCACGGCGGCCTGATTCGCGGGCCGTGGTTCCTGCTCAAGTACGAGGGGCAGATAGAGAGGGGTGACACTCACCTCGTGCCCCTCGCGGGTCAGACCGTGGGCGAGAGCTTCGTCCCTCAAGCAACTCCCGCAGTGAAAGTGACCCGTCCCGGGTATGAGGAGGCTGATGCGCAAGGCTCAAACCACGTGACTGGTGCGGAACTCGGCGGGAATGTACTCCGCGATCAAGCTGTCGATTCTCAGAAGTCCATCGCGCGTCAGGCGAATCATCTCGGCGTCCTCGGCGACCCAACCCTCGGCCCGATGCCGGGCCAGGAGTGACTCGTATTCCTGAGCCGGGTTCACGCCGAGGTTGGAAGCGAACCAACCCGGGTCAACCTGCCCCAGCTTCAACTGCAACAGGAACATGCGCCGCCAGCGCTGGTCTTCGTTCATGGCATATGCCCTCCAATGCGGCGCCTCTCCAGCGAGGGCCGGCGCCTCATAGGCCTCCAGGTCCGCATGGTTCTGCACGTGGACGCCTCCAAGGTGGGAGAAGGACGAAACGCCCACGCCCAACATGTCGGCACCATGCCATAGGGCGTCTCTGTACATGAAGCGGGTGTTCTCCCCGCGGTAGGCCGTGTAGGCGCTACCCACCTTGAAGCCCGCACCCTCGAAAGCCTCGAAAGCCGCCGCCACCCAACGCCGCTTGGTTTCCCAATCGGCGACGGGTGCCACTTCATCGCTCCCCTCCTGCATCCGCTGGTAGATGGTGGTGTTGTGCGGAACCTCCATCTGGTAGACGGTGATGCTGTCAGGGTTCAACGCCAGGGTGCGGTCGATGCAGTCCTGCCAGCCTTCTTCGGTCTCACCCACCATGCCCGCAATCAGGTCGATGTTGATCTGGGAAAAGTCCGCCTTGCGTGCCGCTTCGAAGGCGGCGTAGATCTCCTCCTGTCGATGGGCGCGGCCAGCAACCTCCAGGACCTTGTCGTCATAGTGCTCCACGCCCAAGCTCAGGCGAGTGACCCCCAAGTCCCGCAGGCGTTGTAGCTTGCTCTCCTTGACCGTACCCGGCTCACACTCGAAGGCGACCTCCTTCACTCCCTCCCAACCCATGTGGGTCTGAATGGCAGCGAAGAGCTCGCTCAGCTGATCGGAGGAGAGGTAGGAGGGCGTCCCACCGCCGAAGTAGACGTAGTCGGGACAGCGGCCCTGCAGGTACGGCGCGCGGGCCGCAGTTTCGAGTTCGGCCAGAAGGGCATCGAGGTAGCTCCGCACTTCGGAGCTGCTCTTGCCTGTGTAGACCTTGAAGAAGCAGAACTCGCAGCGCTGACGGCAAAAGGGAATGTGTACGTAGAGAATCAGCGGAGTGTCGGGAGCAGGAGTCGAGGCCAACACCCTCTCCACCTCTGGCAATTGCTCAGCATCCCAGAAGGAATAGGCCGGGTAGTTGCTGAAGAAGTAGTTCCCTGCGCGGGTAGGATCGGCGGGTTGGCTAGTGGTCATTTGATTTCGTCCTCTGTTCCCTTCGGTGTGGGGCCGAAACAATACAACCGCGAGTCGTTGGCGCCCACCAGGACGTGCCCATCCACCACCGCGGGCGAGGACATGATCGGCCTTCCGATCTCATAGGACCACAGCTCGGAGCCATCCTTCAGGGAGAGGACGAACATCCAGCCGTCTCCCGAGCCAAACACCACCTTCTCCCCAACGATGACCGGCGATCCATCCACCTTGCGCCGGGTGGGGAAACTCCAGATCTCCTTCCCATCACTACGCTGGACGCAGTGCAGCCGCTTGTCCCGGCCGCCAAAGACAACGCGCTCGTCCCCCACCGCTGGGGAGGAGAAGAACGGTTGGCTCTTGTGGTTGTGGCTCCAGACCGTTGTGTGTTCTTTCAGGTCCACACACACGAATGCATTGCCGTAGTGGCCGAGGTACGCGCGACCTCCCGCAAGCGCGACCGATCCTGCCACGTGACTATCAGGGCCAAGCTCCACCTGAGCCAGGGCCTTGCCCGTGGCGACGGAGACTACGTGCAGCACCGCATCGCATCCACCGAAGACAACGACTCCCGCATCCACGGCTGGGGTGCCATTGATGTAGTTCCCGGTCTCGTATTGCCAGAGCTCTTCCCCCTTCGCGGCATCGAGACAATACAGGCGCGTGTCGTAGCTCCCGAAGAGCAGACGACCGGCGTCTGATTCACCTTTATTCGTACCCGTGGGCGACGCCACCCAGGTTGCCCCACCGGTAATCTTGTCCGCGGCCTCGAACTTCCACTTCAGTTGGCCGCTCTGCGCATCAACCGCGTACATGAAGAAGTCGCTGGACCCCACGTAGACCGTGTCCCCGTGCACCATGGGCGGGGCCTCGATGATGTCCTCCGTTGCCAGGGCCCAGAGCTCTTCGCCGGATTCGAAGTCCAGCGCGTGCAACTTGCCATCGTCGCAGCCGAAGAACACGCGCCCGTCGGCAACCACGGGTGAGGAGACGATGGCGCCTTCCGCCAGGAAGCTCCATGTCAACTCCAACTCCTCTGCGAGCGCTCCGGAGGCCACGCCGGACTGACCGGAGTTGCCCCGAAACATGGGCCAGTCCCCAGGAGCTCCGAGGGAGCCCAGGGCGAGAACAGGAGCGGCAAGGCACAACATGCTCCCATTGTGGCCCAAGACCGCCCTCAAGTGGGCCGACCGCCCGTTCGGATGATGTTCGCAGCCCCTTCTCAGAGGGCCGATCGCAGGATCTCCTGCAAACTCGCCGTATCCACGGGCCGCGGATTGAAGCCGCCCGTCCACTCCTGGGAGGCGGCCTCGGCCAGGGGCCCCAAATCGGAGTCCACGACCCCCGCTGCCCCGAGGCTGCGGGGAATACCAGCCTCATCGAGCCAGGCCTCGACACGGCTCGCCAGGCCCTCCGCGCCGCCCTCGATTCCGGCGACCCTGCACAGCTCCTCGTAGCCCGCGGCAGCCCCGGGGTCCTGAGCGTTGAAGCGCACGACGTGAGGTAGCATCGTGGAAACGGCGCGACCGTGAATCAGGCCCTTCCGTGCGGTCAGCGGGTTCGCGAGGGCGTGGGCTGCGCCAAGCATGGAGCTTTCGATCGCGAGCCCGGCCAAGCTCGCGGCCATGAGCATGTTCCGCCGGGCACCGAGGGCATTCGTCATCAGGGCCTCCGAGAAGGATGAGCAGACCAATTGAAAGGCCAGATGAGATAGTTGGAGAGACTCCGGGTTAGCACAGGAGGTGACCGCCGTCTCCACCGCGTGGGTGAGACAATCGAGCCCAGCATGAGCAGCGACCTCAGGTGGCACGCTAGCAGTCAACTCCGGGTCCAAGAGCACAATACGGGCAATGGCTCGCTCGTCCCCGCAGGCCATCTTGCGTCCATCCCGCTCACGGGTGATCAACGCGAAGGACTGCGTCTCGCTGCCAGTACCCGCCGTGGTGGGCACCATAACCAAGGGCAGGAATTCCCCGCGCCCCTTTCCACGGCCCCAGTAGTCCTCCATCTGCCCGCCACCTGCCAGCAGAAAGGTGGCGCCCTTGGCCGTATCCATGGCACTCCCACCGCCAAGGCCCACGAGGAAGTCCACGCCCGCTTCATCTGCCGCTAGGGCGCAGGCTTGGACGTGGGATTCATTTGGATTGGGGCTTACGGAACTGAATAGGGCCGCCTCAATCCCTGCGGAAGCCAGTGCCTCCTCAGCCCTTTGGGTGTGACCGGCATCCACAAGGCCCCGGTCGCTTACCAAGAGGGCTCGGCTCACGCCGAGCTCACCACACAGCTCCCCCAACCGCGACAGGATCCCATCTCCCACGACCACGCGTGGGCGTTCACAGCGGGCCAGTCGCTCAAGTACCTCGGTGGCGCACATGGTGTTGAGGATACCGGCCCCGCCCCGGCCCTACCAATCCGTCTGGCGGTGGATGGCGCGGCGGGTGTAGAGGGCTTCGAACAGGTTGCCCTCGTGGGGTTGCTCCCAGTCGATGCGCGTGGTGGGCGCGTTGCCCAGGTTCAGACGGTCGATGGACGAGCAGGCCAATAGCTCGCCAGTGAGAACGGGACTACGCGTTATGGCAGTGACCACGAGACTGTGACCCATGGCCTGCACGACTTCCGACTCGGGGACCTCCACAACGGAGCAAAAGGGGAACATCATCTCCGTGTTGCCCAGGGGATGGTCCAGGCTGGGGGCGCGCACGAGTGTGGGCTGAAGGTAGGTCGCGCCGTCCAACTCCATCAGGCGTGGGGTCCCGCGCAAGCGCGCCGTCACGTCTTCGGCCTGCCCAACGGCCAGACCATCATCCAGGGTCTGGTTGCACCAGGCGGCAACCGCCGGATCAGCGAATGCGGAGAGACGCGCCTCGGGATCGTCCGGGGCGCACGGGACCACATCTATCATCCGCTGCGCCAGGGCCTCGGCGATCGCATCGGCGTGGCGCGGAACACACAAGGTGCTGGCGTTTACGCAGCTGCGCCCGCCGTTGTCCAGAATGCTCGCCGCAATCACGTCCAGATGCTGCTCCCAGTTGTCCACCTCGTCCTCGCCGAGGATCACCTTGCTGTGGCCGGGACCGTGGACCTCAACGTGGGGCGAGTGGGCGTGGGCCTTGGCCACCTTCGCATCACCGAAGAGGATGGCCCGATCGCAACCCTCAAGGATCGCACTGGCACCTTCATGGCTGGTGGGGTAGTAGCCCAGGGCCTCGGAGGGAAGGCCGGCGGCTTCGAGGGCGCGCATGATGCGCAGGGGTGTCCAGGGTTCCGCCCCGCCGGGCTTAACGGCCACGGGTGTCTTCAAGGCGAACGCCGGAAGCCAGATGGAGTTCACGCCGGGCGAGTTGCTGGGGAGCACCGCTCCCAGAAGACGCGCATTGGGCGCGTAGCAGAGTTCGACTCCGTCCTGCTCCACAAGACCACTATCGAGTACTCCCAGGTCCAGCCCGCGGGTCAGCCCACGCAGCACCCCGGCCATACCCTCCAGCGCCTGACGGATCTTGGCCATGTTGGATCGGCACAGGCTGTGGGGCAGTCCGCTGGTGGCCGAGAGGCAGCGGACGAACTCGTCTGGGGATTGGGCTGGCCCAGCCTCGGACACGGGAAGGTCCGCCTCTTCAAACAGGGCGCCGGCCCGTTCGCAGATGGAGAGCAGTTCGCCAGCCTCCATTGAACGCAGGCGATCCGCTGCGCCCTGTGCGTGCTTCTGCAGGTCGCGACGCACCATTCCAGGGCTGGCCTGGCTGACTCGGGCCAGGACCTCACCGCTGGCCGGGGCAACGACGTCCACTTGCTCCAAGCTCTCGTAGTCCCTTCCGAAGCGTAGGACGGGGATCTTCCAGGGTTCACCCATCACCTACCCCTCTCCTCCCGCAACCGGGCCACGCACGGCCGGGACCTTGCCCCTTCGCGCAACGGTGGGGCGCGGCATGCTGGGATGGCCGAGGCACATGGGGTATAGCTGGAGTTCGATCAACACAAGCTCGGCCTGGGAGAGCAGAGGGTCTCGGGGCCAAGTCCCCAGATTCTAGTGCGGCTGCCGCCCCGGTCCAGCATCGGGTCAGGATCTCGCTCCGGCACTTGGATCGATGCGACAAGTTCGCCAACGGTTCATGCCGCTCCATTCGATTCCACCCCGCTGCATCCACTGCAGCAGAGGTGCGGCGCACCTATCGCCCGGCGAGTTGGAGTGCGTCTGGATGGCATACGGGGGGGGCTACGCTGGGCTCCCGAGGAGAGGCTAACGCATGCGTGCGCCCCGGTTTGCCAACTTCACAGCGTAGAGTGACGTGCGCGCCGTGATGAAGAGCGTCTTGAACTCCTCGCCTCCGAAGCAGCAGTTGGCGGGCGGTTCCGGAGTCTCGATCGTACCGATGATCTTCCCGTCCGGGTGCAGGACGGTCACGCCGATGCGAGACGTCGTGTAGAGGTGGCCCTTCACATCCACGCACATCCCATCGCAGCGTGTCCTTGTCTTCCAAACGGGCTTCGGGTTCAGAGTGCCCTCCTTATCGACCGCATAGGCCGTGACCGTCGGGGGCAGTCCGTGCAGCCCGGCATCGGGATGAGAGTTGTGGCCCCCGGTGTCGGCAACGTAGAGGCGACGTCCGTCGGGCGAGAAGGCGATGCCGTTGGGCATGCAGAGGTCCTTGATCAGGACGGTGACCTTCTTCGTCCGCGGGTCGAGGCGGTAGACCCAGTTCCCTGGCTGCTCGCGACCCTCGCGCTGCTTCGGGAGGCCCCAAGGGGGGTCGGTGAACCAGAGCGTTCCGTCAAGGCGCAGGGCGACGTCGTTGGGTGAGTTGAAGCGTTTGCCTCCAAAGCTGTCGCAGAGCACAGTCAACTTCCCGTCCGTCTCCGTGCGCACGATATCGCGCGCTCCGTGGCGACAGGTCAGGAGTCGCCCTTTACCGTCGAGTAGGTTGCCGTTGGGGTTCGGACTCTCCCGGAAGACCTTCAAGCCGCCCTCCGCGCTCCACTCCATCAGTTTCTCGCTCGGGATGTCGCTGAAAATCAGCCTGTGCTCCTTGGGCATCCACACAGGGCCCTCGGTGAATTTCATGTCACCCGCGAGTATCTCCACGGCAGCATCGGGAGCGAGCAGGTCCGCGAGCCGAGGGGCCTCGGGGTCCTGGGCAAGAACAAGGCAGAGCGCGAGGAGCGGAGCCATGGGCACCTCCAGGTGAACAGGGGAGTCGTGACGGGGCTACGTCCGAGGCTACAGTCTCCGCAGATATGGAGTCAGAGCAACTTCCGCCAGATTCCGCAACGCCGACTCTGTAGCTGGCATCGAAGACTGCAACCAGCCCCGGAGGCTCTTGAAAAGGACAACCAGCCTGCTTCCAGAGTGGATCAGCCCCGCAGGGCCCTCCTACCAGCAGAGGTCATTGAGCGCGCCCGGTGTACCCCGATCGCCGGCGCCAAAGACGGTGTTGGATGAGCACCAATGCGACCCGTGGTCGTTGTTCCCCGCCTGCACCTGGCCGGGATGCAGCACGGCAGACCGTCCGCCCTTATCCGGCCACTCGATCCCATTGTCGTAGGCGATCGAATCCACCAGCACTCCGCTGGGTGTGGACAAGATGATCTCATCCGAGGTATTGGAGAGGATCATGCCTTGGTAGGCCACGTCCACCTGTGCCCCCCCGTTGTAGAAGGGGTCGACATCCAGGCCGAAGACCATGCGCGCCCCGGGCGCGAGCAGAATCCCGGCTCCCAGATTGTTCAGCACGGTCACATCGATGCCCGCGTCGGAGAGGACCCAACCCTCTAGATCAAGAACTACCGAGCTGCGGTTGTAGACTTCGAACCACTCTCCGAAGGCATCGGGAACGGCTTGGGGATCCTTGTGAAATTCCGTGATCACCACGGCACCCGCCGGGAAGGGCAGGGGCCCGACTGAAACCGCGGGACGGGTCACGCGACCGCTCAAGGAAGCCGCGGACCATGGCGCTGCGCTCTCCCAGACGACGACTCGCAGGTCGAGTCCCAGGTTCAAGGCCTCGGGCGGCAGCGCCCACGTGGCCAATCCCTGTCCGTCCAGAGCGACAAGCGGCCCCAGTCGCCCGCACAGACCCTCCAGGCACGGGGCCCAGGGCAGAGGAGTCCCCCCAGGTGTCACAAGCAGCAAGCAGGCCCGGCCGAAGGCTCGCTCCCCACCGCCGGCCACACCAAAGGTCCACGACCCGCCAGGCTGTCCGTTTGTCGGACCGGGGTGCATAAAAACGCTCGGCAGCCCGAGCCCAGCGGGTGCACAGGCCCCGTTTCCAGCACCTCCGCTTTGTTCCGCGGCCTGGGCCGCAACCGGGGAGCAAAAGGCCCAAACGGTGATCTGGGCCACGATGAAGGACACGACGAGATGGCGTAGAGAGGCTGCGGAAAGGGAAGGCATGAAGTTCTCCGGGTTCGGATTGGCGCGGGTCAACGGACGGACACACACGACGATCGGCAGGGCCGCGGGTTACACCTGTTGCGGGTACGGAGTCAGGGCAACTGTCTCCTGATCCCGCAACACCTGCGCCGTATCTGGCATCGATCGAAGCAGCCCGACCCCGGACAGGGCCTGCGGAGTCCAATCCTCATCTTCTTGAACGGGGTATGAGTCAGGATTCACGCTGACCAGGCCTCTTCCCCTCGCTCAGCGATTCGGCCGCACGGCGATGTCCACCTCGGTCCGCTCGCCCGCCCGGATGCGTACCTCGCGCGGCTCGAACACATACTCCGCCTCGGGTGACGCGCGCACCACGTACTGACCCGGCTCCGCGACGTAGCCGAGCAGGCGTCCGGCGACCGGCCCCGAGAGCTCCCACTGCGCGTCACCGTCCACAGCGCGCACGATGAGCCCGGCCGGCACCGGAACCAGCTCGTCGCCGTCGAGGAAGCCGACGAGGAGCGTCGACCGGCGCGCCAACGCGAAGTCGACCTCGTTGCGCCCGGGCACGAGCTCGACCCAGCGGCTCTCCCGTCCGTATCCAGCCAACCCGACCATGACGAGCGTCCGTCCTATCGGCGCGCGAAAGCTCGCACGACCGGGGCCATCGGACCTGAGATACTCCGGATCGATGTTGCGCTCGACCAGGCTTCCGGAGTTCGCGGGGAGCAGGTGGCGGGGGACCGGGTTGAACTTCGACCAGGAGATATGAACGTCCTTGGGCAGCAGCTCGGCGCTGCTCTTATCGACGACGCTCACGAGGACGTGCGCGAGCTCAGCGACCGCGAGGTGCACCGCGCGATCGCCGATGGGCGGCAGATCGATCAGGACGCTCAGCTGCAGTGGGTGCACGATGAGATTCACCCTGCCGGAGCTCACCTCGCCGGCGTCCCAGCGGTAAGTCTTCCCGTCGCCGAGGGGTTGCATGCGCGTGAGCGGGATGTGCTGTTTGTCGCCCGCGCGCCAGCCCGGCCCGCGGTTCGGGCGAATCTGGAGCTCGACCCCGAGCTCGGCGGCGCCCACCGGCAGCTCAAGCGTGCCCGCGAGAGCCGCCTTGCCCGGTACGAGCAGCTCGGCGTCGGTCGCGAGCGTGATCGTCTTGCGCTCCCCGGGGGCGAGCGTGACTTCGCATTGGGCGAGGATCGTCGGCGGGTCCCGCCAGTACCCGAACTCGACGCGCACCTGGCGCTCGCCGGGCTCCAGGCCCTCGAACAGAGTCGGCTGGCCCGGCACGAGGTCGAGCCCGACGTACGCCGGGTCCGGGTTGTCCCAACCGCCCGGGTAGATCCGCACCTGGACCGGCAGCTCGATTCCGTCCACGTCGGTGATCACGACGAGACTGGCGGCGCGCGAGAGCTCCACGGTGCGCTCGGCACCCTGGTCCAGGTCGAGCTCGATGTCCGCCCAAGAGTAGCCACGCGCCCGCACGCGCACGCGGAATCGTCCGCTGCTGACCTCGAGCAGCACCGGTGACGCGGCGCCGGTGATCAACGCGTTCTCCAGGCTCGCCGCCGTCGGGTGCACCCAGCGGGCTTGCCAGCTCTCTTGCACGAGCACGTCGACGCCGTCCAACTCGATCCCGAGCTCGGCGTCCACGACGTGCAGGACGATGTCGGTCACCCAACGCGCGGTGAGCGCGATGGGCGCGTCCGAGGCGCGCAGGACCGGCGAGTCGTCGACGCGCGTCGGTCGAGCTCCGAGCGTGGCCCCGATAACGCGGTAGCCGACGTCCGGCTCGACCTCGAGGGACCAGACGCCGTTCGTGACCGGGACCTCGACCGGCGTGTCGCCGTCGAGCGCCTCGAGCATCAGGAGCCCGTCCTCGCCAGTGTGCTTGGTGGGAGAACCGATGAACTGGCCTCCGCCGAAGACGACGAGCGTCCCGTGCAGTCGCTCAACGACGGCCGGCGAGACACCGCCGTCGCTCGACGCGCCGATGGGCGTGCGGCGCGCGGGGTCGGTCCGGAGGGGGCCGGCCGCATCCTGGTCGCCCGCGCCTGCGAGTTGGGCGGCGCTGGAGTCCGCCGGATGGACCGCCGCGGAACCCCCGCCGCCCTCGAGGGCGCGCTGCTCCGGCCCTTCACCGAACGTATACCAGAGCAGCACAAGGATGATGGCGAGGCCTGCGCCCAAGGCGATGCTCGTTTTGTTGTTCTTCACATTCAGGGCCCCCCCGTACGCGTCAACCAAGAAAGTGTGACAGGGAGCACGACTCCGTATCAGTACACCCCTTCCACAATGTTCCCCGCCTGAGCACCGAAGGGGCGCACCTCGCCCACACCGTCCCAGGGATACTCCCGGCATGGCTCGCGGCGGATACCTTCATCCCGTTCAAGGAAACGGGGCATGAACAACTCCTGAGTGAGGGTCGTCAGCTCGACCCGGCCCACCTCGCCGTGGGCCACGGTCTGCAGGGGATCGTCGGGGTTCACCACGCGCAGAACCGCCCGGGGTTGGGGCGCGTAGTAGGTGATCGAGTAGCCGTCCTCGGCGAGGCCCGGCTTGTGGGCCGCGAGGCCCATGAGCGTGTTGCCATAGGTGGGCACGAACCCGACCTTGCCTTCCAGAACCTCCTCCACCAGGAAGCGTGTGTATTCGGGGTCCATGGTGGTACCACCACAGAACACGCCTTTGATGCCGGAATCGGGAATGGAGCAGCGCAGGGCCAAGGCCTCCAGCAGGCGCGGCGTGGTGAAGAGCACCGACACATCGCGCGCCTCCAGTATGGCTGCGGCCTGATCTACCACGTGCGTCATGTACTCGTTGGCCTGGGTGGACTGACCCGACTTGATGAGCTTCTTCACCCAGCGCGGATCCAGGTCCACGAAGTAGCACGAACTGCCGCGCACGTGGGCCAGGTGTTCGATGGCCAGCCGCAGGCGACGCGGTCCAGTGGGACCGACCATCAGCCAGTAGCTGCCAGGAGGGAACGCCTCATCGTCCAGGGTCTCGGAGAACTCCTCGTAGTCGTGGCGGTAGTCCTCCCAACCGATGCGCTGCTTGGGAAGACCGGTGGTGCCGCCGGTCTCGAAGATGGTGAAGGGCCGGCCTTCGAAGGCCTTGGGGATGAAGCGCTCGTGGGGCTCGGTGCGCAGGAGGTCGCCGTCGAAGTTGGGGAAGCGCTGCAGGTCATCGATGGTCTCGATGGCCGTCAGCGGATCCCAATCCTGACCGGCGGCCCATTCCAGCCAGTGAGGCGTCCCGGTCTCGGGAGAGAAGTGCCAGAGAACGGTCTCGCGCACGTGGGCGTTCAGGGCCTCGCAGGCCGCCGCCGCATCGCCGCCGCAACGGGGCTTCATGCGGTCTCTCCTGAGCGGAAGAAGCGGGCCAGGTGGCGCTCGTCGGGGGGCGCCGTGACCAGGGAGACGAGCACCAGGGCTGCCGTGGAGATGGCGAAGATCACCGCAACGGGCATCATGCCTCCCACCAGGAAATCCCCTTCGGCAGCGTCCGGCCGTGCGATCAGGCCCTTGTAGAACAGCCAGAACCAACTGATCGCCATGGCTATCACCGAGGCCAGGGCGCCCGCCCGCGTCACGCGCCGCCAGTAGAGCGAAGCAAACACGAGGGGGAACAAGCTGGCGAAGCCGCTGAAGCACCACACGGCCAGGTCGAAGATTTGCGGAGGCGGGAAGAAGGTCAGGAGGTAGGTGATCGTCACGATGGCCACGATGAAGCCGCGGGCGATGAGTACTCGCTGGCGGTCATCGAAGCGGTCTTCTCCCACCGTGTGAATGACCACGTCGTGGGTGAACATGGTGCCCAGACAGACGAACTGGGAGTCCAGGGAGGACATGATCGCCGCCAGGATGCCAGCCATGAGCATGCCGGAGATCAGGGGGCTCTGAACCAACTTGGCCACCATGTAGGGCAGGACGCCATTGGAGCTGGGGGGATTGAACGCGGGATCCGAGGCCGCCAGGCCAGCCGCCCACAGACCCATCAAGATGCAGGGCACCCAGACGATGGCGATGAAGACCGGATGCCAGGCCACGCTCAGGCGGAAGCTCTTGGCGCTCTTGGCCGTGAGCCAATGCTGGAACAGGTGCGGGAACATGCCCACGGAGAGGGGCACGAGTCCATAGCTCAGAAACTGAGCCTTGCCGATCATCCCGGTGCGCGAGAGGTGGTCCGGTGCGTACTCCAGTGCCATCCGTGTGGCAGCGCCCACCCCGCCGAGCTTGTTAGATATCAGGAAGAAGGCGACGATGCCCATGACCATGAACACCAGGGTCTGAAAGGTGTTGGCCCAGACCGCACCGCGGATGCCCCCATAGAAGATGTAGAACAAAACCACGGCACTCACGACCAGACCACTGAGCCACGGTGGAACCGCTCCGCCCGTGGCCTCGAACATCTCCGGGAACATCCCCCGCGTCATGCCCTTCACCACGATGCCCGAACCGAGGAGGCCGATCAGGAGGTAGGGAATCACGAGGCCCACCAGAATCGGAAATAGCAGCCAGCCCAACAGCGAGGACTGGAAGCGATCACGGAAGTACTGGATCTGGGTCACGTACCCATTGCGCTTGCCTACTGCCCAGAGTCGGATGCCGACCATGAAGAACACGAGGCTGTGTACCAGTCCCGAGGAGGACGCCATCAGCCCGTAGACCCCGATGCCCTGGTCGAAGGCCTTGCCCGTCGAACCCACTAGGGCAAAGGCGGTCATGGTGGTTCCAAAGACGCTCATAAGGAGCAGGAACCCGCCGACGGAGCGGCCCGCGGCGAAGTAGTCCGCGCTCGTGCCACGGAACTTGCGCTGGGTCATGACGCCCAGGCCGAGCAGCATGACCATGTAGCCGCATACGACGAACAAGGGTGTGCGATCGGCGGGGGCCGCTGCGAGCAGGGCCAAGCTCATTGGGAGGCCTCCCCGTCTTCACCCGTCTCATCCGCCCAGGCTTCCACGCCGCTGGGCCAGGCCCAGCGCAAAGCCGCCATCCACACCAGGGCGGCGGCCAGCGAATAGAGCGCGTGATAGGCCAATCCGATCGGCATGAAGTCCAAGACAAGGGCCTTGGAATCCCAGTTCCACACGTCCTGATGCAGAACGGCCAAGACGGCGACCATTATCCAAACCCGGCGTGCCAAGTGCTACTTGCCCTCCTTCTCGGGCTTCCCCGCTACGGAGGCTCCAGCCTCAATGGCAAACAGATGTGTGTGGGTCGCCACGTAGAGCACACCATTGGCCGCCACGGGCGAAGAGTAAACGGGAGAGGTCATGTCGACCTCCACGACCTTCTTGGAGTCCAGCGTGCGTCCCGCGGGCAGGATCGTCAGGTAGCCGTCTTCGTTGCCGATGTAGACCTTGCCATCCGCCACCAAGGTCGAGCCCCAGATGTGGGCCATGGTGTCGTGCCGCCACAGCAGCTCACCCGTGAGAGCGTCCAAGCAATAAATGAACCCCGAGTAATCCGCGACATAGATCAGTCCATCCGCGATGGAGGGCGTCGACATCGAACGATTGATGCCGTCATAACTCCAGACGACATGCGTCCCGGACACGTCGCCGGATCCACTCGGATCAATACAGACCAGCCGGCCCACTCCCTCACCGTGCTCCGGGTCCTGGCCGATGACCGCATACACGCGCCCGCCCCATGAGATCACCGTGCTCAAGACCTCACTGGGCCCCTTGCGGGTGGCGTACTTGAGCTTCTTGCCGTCCAGAACGCGGTAGTCGGCTCTGTTGGCGTCGCAGCGCCAACGTTCTTTGAGGATCAGGTAGCCGTCTTCGTCTTCGACCGGCTTGGGATCGAAGGCATAGACGAAGCCATCCGGTCCACCGAAGAGGCCTAACTCGATGAAGTTGCCCTCCTCCCCCGTTCGCAGGTACGCGGGCGAGGTCCAATTGGAATGGAAGATGCGCTGGCTCAACCCCGAAGCCTCTTCACCGATCAACTCCCCGCTCATCTTGTCCACCTTGATCAGGCAGGGCGCGAACGGCGCGGGAGTCTCAACGTGACCGTAGTCCACTCCGTTGGAGGTCGTGACCCATAGGGCGTCATCGACGACAAGGACTGCGCTGGTGGTGATGTTGTGCGGGAACACGCCGCACTCATCAATCATGTTGAGCGTCCAGAGAATATCCGCGTCATGCTTCTCCACGGGCAGGGCGGCCTTTTCAGGCCAAGCTGCATAGAGTCCCTCATCGGCGAATCCCTGGTTGCCGTCTGCCATCCCGTTCACGTCGAGGCACATCACCTCGCAACGATTGGTGACCAGGTAGACACGATCCCCGTCCACGGTGGGTGAGCTACAGATGCCCAGGAACTCCCAGTCACTGACCTTGCCCGTGCCAAGCTTGGGCACGTTCAGTTGCCAGATGAGCTCACCCGTTGCTTCATCGAGGCAATTCAGTACGCAGCGATCGCCTTTGAAGCGCTTGTCTCGCGGGGCGTCGTTGTTGGTGCCCACGTAGACCCGGCCATTTGCAATGGTCGGGTTGCCGTAGGACTGGGAACCTAGCTTGGCGATCCAGCGCACGTTCTCGGTGGTGTTCACGTCGATCTCGTCGCTGACGCCAATAAACTCGCCAGCCTTGAATACGGTGGGCAGCCCACTGGCTTCACAAGCCATGTTGCGGCTTTCGTCATGGCCCCACGTGGGCCAATCTCCTCCGCGGTTGGCCTCACCAGCCTCCTGCACAGGAAACAAGGGCAAGAGGGCGAGCAGCAGGGAGCTGCCGGAACGAAGATCACTCATTGGGTGTCACCGAATAATTGTCGAGATAAACGTGGTAGCGGCTCTGGGGCGAGAAGCCAAAGAGACCCGGGGAGCCATGGGTGTGGGCGTCGGCGTGTTCTACCTGAAGGCTCCAGTCGGCGGGCTCATCCTCGTCCCGGGGCCAGGCCTTGGCACGCACCACGCCGCTGCCATCCGCGTTGACGTCCACACGGGTCTTGAGGCTGTACCACACACCGGGCTTCATGCTGAAGTCCACACGCTCCTTGATGCGTTCGTCGTTGGAGCTGATCTGTAGGGCGCGGTAGTTGCCCATCAGTTGAATCAGGTAACGCTGATTGACCACCCCCGCCGAGCACATGGTGCGCCGGTTGCCATCGGTCCGGATGTCTACCTGCACCGTGTAGTTCGACATGTCGGGATGGCCGGTGAAGCCCATGGCCCGCTGGAAGAGTGGATTGGCGAGGGTCTTGCGTAGCACCTTGCCGCCTTCGAGGTCGGCAACCTCCCACTTCTTGAAGGCGCCAATCCAGCCCCCCGGAGGGAAGGCCACCTTCTCTCCGTGATCGCCAGGCTTGTTGAGCACTGAGGACTCGAAATCCGCCGCCCAAGGCAGGCCCTGCACGACCCGAACACGAGCCACTGCCACGCCCTCGGCCGTGTGCACCTTCAAGACACCCGCGCCAACGCTCTGTGCTATGCCAACGTTGCCGATGGCGCCTGCAAACATGGCCGGCCACTCAATCCTGTTCGGGGCGATCACGCCCAAATCATGCCCGGCCGCGTCCAGCGCACGAATAGCAACGCTGCCCTGCTCGCCCAGGTCCAGGGTCTCCCCCACGCGCAGCAAGACATCGCCTGGGACGAGGCGTGCCGCACTCGCCGGACCGGTACGGTCGCCATCGGGGACCGTGGTCCACTCGGGCTCGTCGCTCGGCGAGCCAAAGCAATACAGGCGCTGGGTCGTGTGGACGAAGACTTGCCCCCCACAGACTGCGGGGGCCGCCACACAGGCCCCCTCCAACTGCAGCGAGCAGAGGACGTCGGCGCCTTCATCGCTCGGCCGCACCACGTGGAAGCTGCCGTTGTTCATGGGCACGTACAGCTTGCCATCCGCAAACACGGGGGAAGCATGCACCTGGTCGGGAGCCAGTTGATGGCGCCAGAGGATCTCGCCACTGGCCGGATTCACGCAACACAGATCGCCGTTGGCCACCGTCGTGTACACGCGATCGTCCGCCAGCACGAGGGAGCTGGTGAACGAACCGAGCTCGTTACGCCAGGCTTCGTGGCTTGCGTCCAGGACAAGGGGGCCCGCTTCATCTGCTCCCGCTTCGCTACCCAGGCGGATCGACAACATGCGGCCGATCGTGGACGAGTCCATGTTCTCCCGTCCGTGGATGGCAATCAGGTGATCTCCGTATAGGACCGGAGAGGCGTTCACGCCGCCCGTCGCCATGCGATAGCGCCAGACCGGCTCCCCTGTGCGCGCGTCCACGCACACCATATTGCCGCACCCGGTGCCCGCGTACAGAAGACGTCGGCCACCACGGTTTTCGAGCACGGGGTGAGAGTAGGGCCCGTCTTTGGGGCCCGTGCCCGGCGTGGACCACCAGACCACATCGCCCGTGTCCTTGTGGAACGCGTAGAAACGATCCCGCGCTGGCCCTTCCACCTTGCCCCAGTGGGCCGTGATGATGTGCACGATGACAAGGTCCCCATCGATCAATGGAGCCCCGGTACGACCGTTCGGGAAGGTCAGGCGACCCAGCTCCTCCATGGTCGATACCTCCCAACGCAGCTCGCCGTCGGGGCTATAGCGCCGCATCAGGCCGGCGGTGGTGAGCACGAAGAGGTCTCCACTCTCGGGATCGATGGTCGGGCTGCCGATGGAGTAGCGGTCGTAGATGATGTCCGTAAGGTAGTCGCTCCAGCGGTCCTCCCAGATCAGGGCACCGCTGCGAGCATCGAGGCAGACAAGCACCTCTTGTAAGTCCTTGCCTTCGCCTTCATATCCCAGGGCGTACAAGCGACCATTTGAGACCACCGGCGTCCCACGCCCCGCCAAGGCATACGACCAGGGGTTGCCCTTGCCGCCCAGCTCTGCCGTGTCGAAGAGACCGCTCTCCGTGGACAGACCGCACTGTGCAGGGCCACGCCAATCAAGCCAACCGGTTGCGGGTTCCTGTGATGCCTGCACAACACAGGATAGGCTCGCCACGAGGAAGGCCGAGAAGGCTAGACAGCGGAGTCGAAACACAGTTGCTTGAGCAATCATGAGGAATAAATCAGAAGCTGACTCCCATCGAGAGACCCCAGGTGCGCGGGGCACCGTTCTCACCGATGAAGTAGTTGGGGTCGGCGGGGTTGGCTTGGAAGGCCACGGGAACGTAGTTCTCGTCGAGAGCGTTTCGTACGAAAACCGCGAGGCGCCAATCGCCTAACTGGTAGCCCCCGCTCAAGTTGACAAGCTCGTAGTCTTCGCCCTGCAGGTTGCCCGGGTCGTAGAAAAGGTCCTGAACACCCACATAGTTAGCCCGGGCGAAGAGGCCGCCTTCGGAAAACTCCCGGTCGTAGCTCATACCCACACTCCAGGTTTGCTCGGGCGCGTTGGCCAGAGAGTTGCCGGCAACATCCTGACCGAAAGCGTCGGTGAATTCCTGGAATTCCGTGTGGGCGACACCGAGGCCCAAGGACATGCCCCAACCGCTGCCCAGATCCGCATCCAATTCCATCTCCACGCCCGTGCTGGTGGACTCGCCAGCGTTCTCTACATAGCCACCAGCCACCGGATCAAACAAGGACATTTGCATGTCCTGCCAGTCTACAGAGAACGCCGCGAGCTTGAGGTCCAACCCCCTCTCTGAGAGAGAGCGCTTGTAGCCCACCTCATAGGTCCAACTGGACTCGGGATCGAAGAACTCCTCACCTGCAGGAGCGGTCAGGTTGAATCCGCCGGCCTTGAAGGCCTTGGCGGCGTAGGCATACACCTGGGATGAATCCGTGGGCCGGTAGCTGGCACTCAACATCGGGGTCGTCTCGCTGAACTCGTCTTCGAAGGAGGCGTCCGTGTCGAGTACGGTGAAGCCACCCGTCTCGAAGGTGTGGTTGGCATCGAGTTTCTTGCTCTCGCGGTCCATCCGCACACCGTAGGTCAGCTCCCAGTCGGGCGCTGGACTTATACCCAGTTGCCCGAACAGGCTATGGCCCCTGTTCGTGAAGTCCCCGGTATTCGTATCGATGCCCTGCATTCCCGGGGGAAACATGCCTGGTCGAAAGTCGTTGGCTGCGGAGCGGGTCGCATCCGAATCGAATCCCGAGAGCCCCACGAGCAGTCGCATGCCCTCCCCCTTGTCCACATCGAAGCCTCTCTCATCAGACCAGCGCAGCTCCTGGTAGAAGACGTCCTGCTCCTCCTCGGTCCTGCGCCGAAGGCCATCGATGGAGCTGAAATCAAAGTCGCTGGTCTCGGTCACATCCATGGTGGTGAGGGCCGATATCGACGTGAACGACCGGCCACCCTCCGCCCAGGCGTAGACGACAGAGGGCTGGAGGGAAGCCCGCGAAGTCTCTCCCTCAAAGTCCTGGTTGATGCGGTGTGGATTGTCGCGGAGTGAGCCAAGCTCACCCAGTCCAAAGCCCCCGTCCTCGGCCTTCTGCCCCGTGAGGCTGAAGCGGAGGCTGGAGGAATCATCCAGATCCAATGCCAGCTGGGTACGCCCACTGAAGGCCATCCGGTCGTCCACAAGCTCACCCGTAAAGTCGTTCGTCGTGTACCCATCGCGGCGCGAGACCCTCCCATCAAAGACGAACCCCGCACTGTCTCCCAGGGGACCAGAATAGAAGGAGGACACCTCCTGAAGAGAGTGGCTCCCGCGCATCACACTGCCACCAATCTCCGTCTGACCGTCAGGTTGGCGGCCTACCATGTGGATCACTCCTCCCATGGCGTTGCGCCCGTAGAGGGTGCCCTGAGGGCCGCGCAGGAACTCAATCCTCTCCATTCCGAGCAAGGGCAGGTTGGTGCTGCCCACGCTCAGCTGCGGGACGCCGTCTACATAGGTCGCCACGGACGGTTCCCCCAGGCCCGATCCGATCCCGCGCACGTAGGGAAAGCTCAGCCGCCGCGCGCTGAACTCGGTGAAGTGCAGGTTGGGAATCCGGCCCACCGCGTCGCTGATGCTGCGCATGCCCGACTTCGTGATGTCATCCGATGAAAGGGCGCTGACACTGGCAGGGACGTCTTCGATGGCCTCTTCGATCTTGCGTGCGGTGACGATGGTGGTGCCCAGATCGGTGGCGGGTTCCTGGATGGCCAAGAACAAGGTGAAAGCGAGAAACATGGTGCGGCGAAGGGGGAGGGAGGGGGGGGATTCTGAGGGGACATCCTATCCGTCCGCTTTCCCTTCGACCGGGCATTTCACCGAATCCATGCACAGGACGAACCCCGATCGTCGAGGCTGAGCGACTATAATCAGACGCGCGGGCCTCACCCCTGAAATTCCCCACTCCGTGCAAGCCGATTCAACCGATTCCTTCGATGTAGCCGTTATCGGTGCCGGCCCCGCGGGCTGCGCGGCGGCCACGGTCCTCGCTGAGCACGGGCACAGGGTGGCCCTTGTTGAACGCTCGCCTCTGCCCCGCTACCGCATCGGCGAGTCGCTCATCCCCCACTGCTGGTTTCCCCTGGACCGCCTGGGACTTGTGGAGGCCCTCAACGAGTCGAGCTTCATCGTCCCCAAGTACAGCGTGCAGTTCGTGAGTACAGATGGAGCGCAAACCAGGCCCTTCTACTTCACCGAGCACACGGACCATCCCAAGGGGCGCACCTGGCAGGTGGTGCGCTCGGAATTCGATCAGCTGCTGCTCAAGCGGAGCCTGGAGGCAGGGGTGACGTTCTACTCCGAGACAGCCGCTACAGACCTCCTGCGTGCAAGCGACAATCCCCAGGGCCCCGTCGTTGGAGTGCGGGCGAAGAATGGCAAGGGGGCTTTCGACCTGCACGCCAAGGTCACGGTGGATGCGAGCGGTCGCGATCTGTTCGCCGTTCAGCGCAACCGCTGGCGCGTGGGCGATGACTCCCTTCGCAAGCTGGCCATCTGGAAGTACTTCCGCGGGGCCAAGCGCGACCCGGGCCGGGATCAGGGTGCCACGACCATCGCCTACCTGCCCGAGAAGGGTTGGATCTGGTACCTGCCCCTCAGCGACGACCTGACCAGCGTCGGGGTGGTCGCCGAGCCCGAATACCTGCTGCGCGAGGGCAAGGACCACGCCCGGATATTCGAGCGCGAGGCGGCACTCCAGCCATGGATCGCAGAGCGCATCGCCTCGGCGACTCCCGAAGAGGAATTGCACGTCACCGGGGATTTCTCCTACCGCTCGCGCCACTGCGCCGAAGACGGGCTGGTCCTCGCGGGGGACGCCCTCGCGTTCCTGGACCCGGTCTTCTCGAGCGGCGTGTATCTGGCCCTGGACGGGGGAGTGCGCGCTGGGGATGCGGTACACGCAGCCCTGTTGGCCGACGACACGTCCGCCACGAGTTTTGCCGATTACGGCAGGGAATCGGTCCAACAGCTGGAAGCCATGCGCCATCTGGTCCACGCGTTCTATGACCCGCAATTCCACTTCGGGAAGCTCTTTAAGGCTCACCCACAGATGCGCGACCGGGTCACCGAGGTGCTGATCGGAAACCTGGGCCAAGACTTCAGCGATCTGTTCGCTGCCCTTGGAGAGTTCGCGGATATCCCCGCGGCCCCTGAAGGGGGCGAGCCCTTTAAGCGCAGCTAGGGCCGTCCGTCAGTCTCGGGCTCCTCTTCGGAGTCCTTGGTGAGGGGCGGATGGGATGCCTCGGGGCGCTCCTCTTCCTCCATGGCGGGCACGCTCCAAAGCACGTCACCGCGGGGATCCTGGATGGCGGCATCGAGTTGCAGGTCTCCGCTCTCCATGGTCACCACGGCAACACGCAACTCGGGCAGGCGGTAGCGCAGCCGCGAGACCGTTCCCTCACCGTAATCGGAATGAAACTTGCCGCAGACGTGGACGACAAGAGGCTGGCGCCCCTGCCCCCAGGCCTGGCTCAGCGTGTCGGCGATGGACTCGGCCATCGTGTCGTCCTTGTAGCACTGAGCAGCGAAGAAGCGCTGTAGCAACTCGTCGTCAGGCTCGCCCCCACTTGGGTTCATGATGTCCCAGAAGAGGTCGTGGTAGAGCCCGGGAGGCGCGGTCGAGAACCGCGCCGCGAACTTCTCTCCTGCTATGGCCTCGGGGCCTTCCTTGGAGACCTTGCGGGCCAGAGGCCGCGGGATGTTGGCCGCCAGAACAGCAAGGTCGTTGTCACGCGCGTACTCAACCAGGGGCCGATAGTGAGGCCGGTAGTTCCCCCATGGCCTGGAGTTCTCAAGGAACTTCTCCTCGCTCACCGCTCCTGCCAGGTAGGCGTCCAGGATGTCCTGAACGTCCCTCTCGAACATTTCCATGGAGAGGATCAGGTCCGGACGGCGCTCGTGGAGTGCGACCAGAAGTTCCAGTTGCATGGCATGTCCCACGTCGTTGTCGTGCTCTTCGCCCATGAACACCACGTCGAGCGTGCTGAACCGCAGGGCCGTGTCCTCAACGGTGACTTCATCCCCTGTGACCAGATCCAGGGACGTGGAAGAGGTGGTGGCGCAGGAGACAAGGAGCCCGGTAAGGGCCATGAAGGGCAGGGGGACAAAGCGGGCCATGGGAGAGAACCCACTACAAGTGCCCCAAGATTGCAATACCCCGAGAAATCTGGCCGCCGCCATGTGCGCATGGATCGGGTTCGCGGGACAAGAAGACGCCGCCCCCTCCCAGCCAGCTGGCGGGAGAGGGCGGCGCCTGACTGAGAGCCTCGGTATCCGGCTAGAAGCCGGGAACCTTGGCCGCCTTGTCGTACAGAACCTTGATTATCACGAAGCTCAGGACCAAGACGGCAGCGATCGTGGGTAGGACCTCGTAGGTGAACATCGCTGGCTGACCAACCCCAACCATGAAGAGTAGGAGGGCCGCAGACATGTAGGTGTTGTGCTTCGAGCGTGAGCCCGCCATGGCGGCATCCGCTCCGTCAGGAGCCTCGCCGTTCTTGATGGCCGTGATGATGCGCTGCTGAGCAGGCCAGATGCGCATCCAGACGTTTGCAAACATACAAGTGCCGAACAGACCCGCCACGTGGACGTACGTTGCTCTGTCGGAGAAGCCCAGGTTGTTACTCACATACCAGCCAAAGCCCACGCTGATGGCTCCCCACAGGACAACGGCCACCGAATGCTGCTTGGCCATTGCCTTGAAGAGTGCGTCATAGATTGCGAATCCCACAAACAGCCCAGCAAAGGCCGGGCCCCAATCACCGGGGGTGGGCTTGGGATGCTGACCCTCAAATAGGTTGGCCCCTTCGTAGCCGTGGTAGTAGACGACGAAGAGCAGCAGAACGCCTGTGATCCACGTGTACATCGCACCCCAGCGGAACCAGAACAGACAACGGGGCATCAACTCAGGGATGACCTTTCTCTTGGTCTCCGCATCCATGGTCGGGACGAAGGCCGAGTTCACCCAGTTGAAGAAGTACAGGAGTCCAATCCAGAGCACACCAGCTCCAAAGTGCAGCCAGCGGTCAGCGAGTTCGAAGAGTTCCATGGTTTTTGGGGGGCTAGATGTCTGGGGAATAGTGCGCAGGAAGAGAATCGGCGCTCACGTAAGCGTAACTATCACCAAACCTGCCCCGGAGAGTCAATCTCGGAAGTGGAGGTGAGGGCCAATCCCCTCGATTCGCCCGCTAGCGGGCCTCGAAGCCCAGGGCAACTCCGGTCGACGACCCTGCCCGCACCACGACCCGACGCCTCAAGACACCGAGCCCCTCGTGCTCAATCCGCAGCACGTACCCCCCAGGTGGAACCCCATCGATGGAGAACTGGCCCCTCTCATCCGACACGGCGAACCATGGATGTTCGCAGACGTGGACGTTGGCGAACATCCACGGGTGGACGTCGCACTTGAACAGGATGGTGTCGGCGCGCCGCGGGCGATACTCCAAGGGAGCCTGGCCCGCAGCCATGCTGACGTTCAGACCGCGATTGCGCTTGGTCTTGACGTTGACGTTGTGGGTGGCCGGATCGCTGTTGGACACCTGGATCACCTGACCTACCTGCGCACCGAGAACGTGGGGAGTGTAGATGCAGCCGCGCTGATCCAAAACGACGGGCTCGCTGGGCGGAGGCGGAACATCAATGCCCTCCGATTCCAGCTCCAGCTCAAGGTAGGCAAAGCGCAGCTTGCCATCCTCGGCGACGAGGACATCGCTCAGGTGCTCCACATCTGGATGGTGCTGGCAGTCGGCCACCTTGCGCGCGCCGAGGGGAAAGCGCTCAGGTACGTCTCCCGTGACACTCACCACTCCGTGCACTGCTCCAGAAGTCGTGGAATCCAAGACAAGCGAATCAAGCAGCTCGGCCAACGGCACATCGTCACTCCGCTGCCCCCCATTTTCAGATCCGCCGTTCCCTCCGTTCCCGCCGCCGTTGGGCATTGGCCCGGGTCTTTCATTCCCCTCTGAACAAGCGCAGAGACCGAGCGCCGTGATCAGCATCAGTAATCTCAGGTGGAACGGCATGGCACCAGGATACTGGGTCATCCAAGGGGTGAAGGGTAGACACCGTCTCACTGAAATCTCGTGGCCGAATAAGGCCCTGGATCGATCCCCGGATCCTCGCCGCAGAGCAATCGAGCCACCAGATCGCCTGTAGCTGCACACATGCTCACCCCCATCATTCCGTGCCCCGTGGCCACCAGAATGCGCTTTGAGACGGGGGAGGGCCCGATCAGGGGAAGCTCATCGGGAGTCATGGGCCGCCAGCCGACCCATTCATCGCCCGCACTCGTCAGGTCGCAATCCAGAAAGCGGGCCCCGCCAGCCCGCAGGGCGGCGATGCGGCCGGGCAGGATGTCGAGGTTGCGACCGCTCAACTCCATGGTCCCGCCCAGACGCAATCCGCTGGACCATGGTGTGACGGCCATGTTGGCCTCATGCAACAGCAGGGGCATTGTCGGCGCGCCGTCGGGAGACGGTATCGTAAGGGAGTAGCCCTTGCCGGCCTGGATGGGCAAGCGCAGGCCCACGCCTCGAGCCAGATCTGGGCCCCAGGCTCCGGTGGCCATCACCAACTGCGATGACACCCACTCGCCGCGGGAAGTCCTGATCCGCTGCGCCCGGTCGTCATGCAAGATCTCATGTACCGAGCAATCGGTCTGAATGACGCCGCCGCGATCGCGCACGGCTCGGGCCAGTTCAGCCACAAAGGAATCGGGACGAAGGTGCGCATCCCGTGGGTGAAACAATCCACCCGCGACGCTGCTGGCCGTCAGGGCCGGTTCCCGCTCTAGGGTCTCCTGAGCGGACAGGCGCTTGGAATCCAAGCCGTGCTCAGACAGGATGGCCTGAACCTGATCCGCATCGGACAGGGCGGACTCCTCACCGTACACCTCAAGCAAGCCCTCGCTCTGCCACTCGCACTCGAGCCCTTCGGTCGTAATCCACTCACGAGTGAGCTCAAGGGAACGTTCGAGCAAGGCGGAGCGAGCGCGAAGCGCCCGACCCATCTGCTTCTGGCCGCAGTGACGGGCGAATCTCAAGCCCCAGAGGAGGAAGTCCAGATCCAGCCGCAGGCGCACGTACAAGGGCGAGTCCACCTTCCCGATGCAGCGCAAAGCCTGGCGCAGGGTTGCTGGGCGGGTCAGGGGCAGGGCATGGCTGGGGGTCAGCAGCCCGCAGTTTCCTTGAGAGGCCCCGTTTCCCAGGTCTTCGCCTTCCAGTACGCACACACCACGGCCCTTGCCCAGGAGGGCATAGGCACAAGCCAGCCCCACTACGCCTCCTCCAACCACGATCACGTCAAAGCGTCTCTCCATTCAGTTGCTCCGCTTGGGCATACTACGCATCCGAACACCCGATCGCCCATGTTGTCTGCCCCCACTCACGCCCGCATGCGAGTCCCCCTGGCCAGCCTCCTGCTGCTGAGCGCCTGCGCCTCGCCCGTTTGGAACGTTGAGCTGGATGAAGAGTACCAGGGGGTCGTCTCCGAGCTCGCAGCGGCCGTGAAGCAAGAGATGGGCACCAAGAAGATTCCGGCCCTCTCCATCGCGCTTGTGGATGGAGAGCGGGTCGTCTGGGCCCAGGGCTTTGGGCTCGCAGATGCTGAGGAGGGTCGTGTCGCCACGGCCGACACGGCGTACCGGGTGGGCTCCGTTTCGAAACTGTTCACCGACATCGCACTGATGCGTTGCGTGGAGAACGGGAGCATCGACCTCGATGCGCCGGTCAGAACCTATCTGCCCAGCTTTCAACCCGTCTCCGAGTTCGAGACGCTCATCACGCTGCGGCATCTGACCAACCACACCTCGGGTCTCTTGCGAGAGCCTCCCGTTGGCAACTACTTCGAGACCGATGCGCCGAGCCTGGAGGACACCGTCCTCAGCCTGAATGGCACGCGTCTGATCTTTGAACCCGGGTCGCGCACCAAGTACTCCAATGCAGGCCTGGCTGTGGTGGGCCGCGTCCTCGAGGTTTTGCATGGCAGGACCTATCCGGAGGTGATGACGGACCTGGTCCTGCAACCCATGGGGATGGCAGAGAGCGCTTCGCTTGAACGCAACGCGACGGTCATCCCCCGCCTGGCCAAAGGGCGTATGTGGACCTACGACGGGCGGAGTTTTGACGCGCCGACGTTTGAGTTGGGCATGTCCCCGGCGGGAAGCTTGTACGCCTCTGTGCTGGACCTCGCCAAGTTCATGCGCGGCCTGTTCGGACACCTGCCCGGACACAAGGCGGAGGTCCTACAGCCCAGCTCCCTGGAGACCATGTTGACCCCGGTCCAGGCAGCGGACGGGTCGCAACTACCCTTCGGGATCGGCTTCCACGTAGGCGAGTTGGACGGGCACCGACGCTGCGGACACAACGGCGCCCTGTATGGCTTCTCCACCGAGCTCGCCTACTTGCCCGAGGAAGGTCTGGGAGTTGTCGTCGCGGCCTCGCTGGATGGATGCAACAGCGTGACCCGGCGCCTGGCCGACCATGCCCTGCGGTTGATGCTTGCCGCCCTTGCAGATCGGCCCCTGCCGCGCTTGGCGAACTCCCGTGGGATCAACCCTGCGCGTGGCAAGCAGTTGGCCGGCCTATATCAGCGCGATGGGCATCAAGCGCGGCTCACTTGGGACGATGACCGATTGCTTCTGGAAATGCGGGGGAAGATCTGCGAGGTACGCGATGTGGGCGGTCGCTTCACGGTGGACGACCGGCACAGCTTCGGTACCCAGATCGAGCGTCTCGATTCCAAGAGCATTGCGATCGGTGGTACCCCTTACACCCGGGTGGATCTGGCAACGCCCCCCCCGCCCTGCCCGCCGGAACTTGTGGAGTACGTCGGCGAGTACGGGCTTGACCACAACGTGCTCTACATCCGCGAGCGCGATGGGCAGCTCGAGGCCTTGATCGAGTGGTTCTGGATTGAACCGCTCGCCGCCGCCGGCCCCGACCGCTTCGAGCTCCCCCGCCGGAGCGGACTGTATGCCTCGGAGGAGGTACGGTTTCGCAGGGATGCCAATGGAGCCATTGCTTCGGCGCTCTTGGGTGAAGTGGACTTTGAACGCCGCGCGGTCGGCACCATTGAAGGCGAGACGTTCAAGATAGCTCCGCTTCATGATCAGGCTCAGCTGCGCTTGATGGCCGCCGCTGCCACCCCTCCGCTCGAGACCGGCAAGCTCGCACCCGACCTGATCGACGTCACCACCATCAGCCCTTCCATCCGGCTCGACCTGCGCTACGCCACTTCAAACAACTTCATGAGCACGGTGTTCTACCGCGAGGCGCGTGCGCTCATGCAGCGCCCGGCAGCCGAAGCCCTGGACCGTGCTGCTGGGAATTTTGCTGCCCTTGGGTACGGAATACTCATCCACGACGCCTACCGCCCCTGGCGTGTGACCAAGATGTTCTGGGACGCCACGCCCCTTGAGCACAAGCAGTATGTCGCCGACCCCAGCAAGGGCTCACGCCACAACCGGGGCTGCGCCGTAGATCTCACGCTCTACGATCTGGAGACCGGGCGTCCAATCCGTACCACGAGCGGCTACGACGAGTTCTCGCCCAGAGCCCACCCGCTGTACCCGGGCGGTACCAGTCTTGAGCGCTGGTATAGGGACACGATTCGCTCCGTGATGGAACGCGCGGGCTTCCGCACGTACGTCTGGGAGTGGTGGCACTTTGACTACGACGGTTGGCGTGAGTACCCCATCCTCAACGTCCCCTTGGAGGAGGCGGGAAGGAGCGACTGATGGCCGATCGGTCGGTTAGGCAAACAGGACCGCGAGCAGGCCTAGCGCCAAGCCGGTGATGATGACGCCGGCGACGATCATCAGAATCTTGGCCCAGCTGATCGGGGCTTTACCCATCAGAACCTGTGCATCCTGGCCGGAAATGACGACGCGGAAGAGCTTGTGTTCGTAGCGATACGCCATAACCCAGGTCGGGAACGACATGCGCCTCGTGTCAAGGCCGGTCAGGAGGGCGCGCACGTGGATGTTCCTGAAGCGCGAGCCGGGAATGTGGCCTTCCTGCAGCCTACTGGCAGCCGCCCTCCGAATGCCGTGGGTGATACGCTCGCGGGCTTGAGAGCGCTGGACGTCAAAGGCCTCTAGGGTCGCATCGGCGGGTGGGGCCTCAAGCTCAGGCAAGGCCGATCCCAGCGAGTACGAAGCCGAGAGGGCATAGGCCTCCTCGTCGCTCAATCCGCGAGAGGCACTAATGAGCACGTCGTCGAAGACCATGTCCGTCTGACCCGAGTGCGGGGCCCAGTCGCTGCTGCCTGCGCCAGCATTGGAGTCTGCCGTCCAACTGACCCGCGCATGGGCGTCAAACACCCACCCGGCCCACCACAGAGGCCGAAGGTCCTCGATGCGTGCGGCCGACTTCAAGTCGGAGGGTCGGAAGAAGCCGAGGTTTCCCAGCCAGGATCTCAAGGCGGACCGTGCGCCATCGCGGTCCACAGTAAAGGGCAGATAGGCCTCGGTCTGCTCTACGGGATCGGTCAACTCCTCCGGTTTGAGTTCACCGCTGCAGAAGGAGCACCTCACGGACTCGGATCGCGCGTCGTAGCGCGTCGCCGCGCCGCACTGCCCACAGCGTAGGACGGTTTGCTCCAGTCCGGTGCCGACAACCTGCGGCACCAGTTGCTCAGGCACGTCGCCACACACGGCGCAACGCAGGTCCCCGGCCTCCAGGGGGGATTCACAGCGGTTACAAGTAACTTCGCTCATGAGAGCAGCCCCGCAATGACAAAGATGGCCGCCAGGGCCAGCAGGCTGAAGAGGACGGTTCCACCGATTTTTGCCCAGGAGAGGGGCAATCGGCCACCCACCTGACCGTTCTGGCCGTTAATGACGATCCGAATCGGATCCTCGTCCTCGCCATAGCGAAGCGCGAAGACCCACACAGGTAGTAGAACCAGATGCGACACCTCTTCGCTGAATGTCACATTGGCTCGGATGTTGCTCGACGAATCGCCTGGCATGAAGGCGGCGAGATCCTGCCCGATGCTCTCCCGCATTTCGGACTGCGCCGTCCGACGGCACTCGTCCGCGGCCAGTGAAGGCTCCTCGGCAATCCACCCCGCCAGCAAGTCGGGGCTGTATCGGCGCAGCGCCCGCAAGTCGAACGGTTCCACCGACTCCAGCTCGGCATTCCCAATACCCTTCGATGCAGTGACAAGTGTATCGGTGACGTAGCACTCGTAGCGACCTGCGAGATCCCGCCACTCGGTACGCGTCTCCGTTCGAGTCCGCGTCACGGTCCGCCCCTTGGAGTCCGTGGTGGTGTAGGTAACGGTTACGGTGTAGTCCTCGCCGATCTTGGCCGTGTAGTTGGCATGCGCCCGTGCCCCGTACAGGTAACTCGGGAGGTACACACCGCGCGTGCGCTCCAGCACGCCCTCCTTCAAGCCGCTCTTGACGAAGGGTCCACGGCTCTTGATCCACGAGTTCACGATACTCGTCGCCGCCTCGCGATCGAGAGTGAACGCCAAAACGAAAACGGGATCGGGGCGCCCCGCTTGGGGAGGCCGTTCGACTACATGCGGCGAAGCGCAATAGGGGCACTCGACGGTCCGCAGGTCCTCCTCCACCACCACCAATGCACCACAAGTGGTGCACGAGATCTCCAAGGCGGGTGAGTGGGGCGCAGGAGCGGTCATGGCCGCTGCAGATTTTGAGGGTGGCACGGTCAGCCCGCAAGGCCTCATCGTGGGTCAGTTTTTCTCACATCGCCTGCGGAACTTTCGTGCCCATGGGGAGCCATTCACCCATCATTGTGCGGGCAATGGAGCACTCTTCAGAAGAAATGGCCGCCCTGGAAGAACGCCGCATGGCGTTGAGCATCTCTGAAGTTGCCTTGGAATCCGAGGCGATTGCGGGAGGGTGGATGTGCTATTCGCGCCCCGGATGCTGGTCAAACCAAGCCAATGCAATGGGACTGGATGGCCCAGTCACCGAGGATGAGTTGAACCGGTTGGTGAAATTCTATCGCGAGCGCAACGCAAAACCCCGAGTGTCCGCCTGTCCGAGCGCCCATCACTCTCTGGTCAAGGGTTTGGAGTCCCGCCACTTTGAGCTGTGTGAAATACTGACGGTCCTGGCGCGCGACCTAGCTGAGCCTCTTGCCCCCATGACCAGCCCCTGGAGCCCTCCGGATCAGATGTTGGAGATCCGCCAACCTCTCCCCGAAGAAGAGGGTGTGTTCATTGAAATTTCAACTTCGGGGTTCATGGAGCACGACAGCGAGAGTCCGGGGGCATTGGCAGAGATAACCCGGCGGGTGGTCGACCACCCGCGGTGTACGCCCTTCTTGGCCCTGTGGGATGGCATACCTGTAGGGGGAGGGTTGCTTGAAACCTTGGGCGACCAGGCCTGCCTTATTGGAACGAGCGTCCTGCCCGAGTTTCGCGGCCGAGGGATCCAGACGCACCTGATGGCCCATCGCATGGAGTTCGCCAGCAAGACGGGAGCCAAGTGGATCACCGTGTCCTCCCTGACGGGTATCGCAACTGAACGCAATGCGAGACGCTTGGGGTTCAATCCGATCTTCGCGCACGCCACGTTCATTCAAAACGCTGGCTGACGGCGAGGATCTAGAGGCCGTCGTCGCCCTCGGCTTCTTCCCCACTCGCCTCTTCTCCTTCACCGACCGGAGGGCGTTTGGCCTTCCCCTGCTTGGCACCCGAGCGGCGGACAGTCCCACCAAAAATCCGCTCGCGCGGTATCTGGTCTGTACCGGCCGCCATGACGGTTGCCTCCATGGTGGACAGGGGGGCACCCTTCAAGACTCCCAGCGAAACCTCGATGGCCTTGGCCCGGCGCCTTAATGTCGGATCATTGGGCAGCGCTTCGAGGTACTCAATCCACTCCGCGTTTCGCGTTAGCCCGATGGCAAGCAATGCCGCAACCTGGGCGCTTTCTTCTTCTTCAGCCACCGTTTCGCGCAGCAGTTCCTCAATGTCCTCATCCGGAGCTAAAACGCCCAGGGCAAGCAGGGCGTTGGCCTGGAGCAGCTCGTCGCGCCCGTCGCGGGCCCTCTTCAGGAGGGTGGCGCGGGCACGGCTATCGTCACTGCCCACCGCACCCAGGGCGCGATACAGGTTCTTCTTGATCTGGGGGTCCTTTTCCTTGCCTACCCGGCCGGACACCTCGCGCAGAGAGTCGGGGGACCCAAGTTGTTCCATGGCCACAACGGCCTCGGCTCGCAACTCCTCTTCCCCAGCACCCAAGAACTCTACAGCTACCTCCCAGTAGCTCGGCGGCGAGTGCGCACCGATCCAGCGCAGTAATTCTCCGCGACGGTCTTCTCCCCCGCGGCCACCGCCACCACGCCTTCCGCCTCCACCGCGCCCGGCGCGCAGGATGGACGTCAGGTACTCGCGCGCCTCTGGCTCATCTGCGGTAGCCAGCACCTTGATTTTCTCCTGCTTTGCTTCGGCACGCCCTTTCTTCAACTCCTTGATCAACTCCAGAACTTCTTCGCGCGTCAGAGGTTGAGAGGACTCACCACCAGCACCCTCGAAGACTCCATCCATGACAAGCCTCGCAGGAGGCCGCGCCTTGGAGGACATCTTGAGCGGGAAGTCCCCATCAATCGAACGCAGGGCCGTCACGAAACACCACTCTAGCTCGGCCTCTGTCACACCATAGGGCACCGAGAGTATTGGCTTTCCATCTGGCGCAAGGAACACGTGCTGGGGGGCAATCACGAATCCGTCCGCATCGGGCGCCAAAACGTTCCCACGCACGTGCACGTCTACCTGACGGTGTTCGACGCAAGAGATGGAACCGAAGCGCGAACAAGTCTTGCTGGATCCATGGGTGTTGTTGGACGCCACCAGGTTGATCGTCTCAGCTGCGAGCTTAGTGATCACCTTGTCGCGATAGACGTCCTTGACCATGCGCTCATTGGCTCGCTCACCATCCATGTTGACGGCCACAAACACGACCTTGTTCTCGGCCTTGGCTTGGATCAGTGCCAACTCGTAGGAAGCCTGCCACTCTATCCCCCCGGATGAGACGGTGCCGGGGACGAGCGAAAGCAGGGTGCAGACTAGGAGTGAACGCATGGATGGTGGTCGGGGGTGACGGAGAGTGAGTGTAGGTGAGCAGGGAGGGGCGCGGGCTACACACCCTGGAAAGGGTGCAGACTTCTGCGCTGGACTCTTCGTTGGTCCCGCGAGGCCATTCGTATGGGACTTGTCTGCTTTCCCCCAGACAGGAGACCACTCCACCATTTCATCCGATTTCTCGCACGAAGTCGCAGGGCTCTGTAGGAGATTCTGTGGGCAGAGGGCCAAGAAGTGTTGTGGGCGGAGACCTGGGATCCTGGGCGTTAGGATGAGCCCATGCTTCACTCCCTGCTTCTGGCCTCCCTTGCTCTCCCCACGGTCACAGGATCCGAGTTCTCTCGCCTGGAGGACACCCCCCTCAAAGTTGCGTGCATCGGGGACTCGATCACCTATGGAAGCAAGGTTGCGGCACGCGAGAAGAACCACTACCCCGCACAACTCGGCTACATCCTGGGGGATGGTTTTGAGGTGCGCAACTTCGGCGTGGGCGGCTCAACGCTTCTTGGAGCAGCGGACAAGCCCTTTGTGGGGACAACCCGTTGGGAAGAGGTCCTCGCCTGGAAACCCGACACGGTCATCGTCGTTCTCGGCACCAACGATACCTGTCAGAACGAGCAGCGCCCCAATTGGGAACATGCGGCGGACCTAGAGGACGACGCGAGGGCCATGGTGCAAGCTCTGCGCAAGGACAGCCAGGGAACACGAGTCCTCCTTTGCACTCCGCCCCCAATGTTCCCAGATGCGTCTGGCTTGGCTCCGGAGCGACGGGCCGACCTTGCAGAGCGAGCTCCACGTCTGAAACAGATTGGTCAAGCCCTACGGCAAGTCGCACGGGGCAAGAAGGCCATCGAGTATCACGATCTGGCCCGTGTGTTTACTGCCGCTGAAACCGTGGACGGGGTACACACTTCGCCGTTCGGTGCAAGGGCGCTGGCCCAACGGTTGGCGGAAGCGGTCCTCGCCAAGCGAGGCAAGGGCCTCCCCTCAACGGGAAACACTGCGCTGGGCGCGGAGCTGGAGGCGAACCTGGTGAACCTCTCGACGAGTGACTATCACGGGTTCGAGAGGATGGACTTCAACCTGCCCAAGTCTGGTGCGGCCTGCATTCTTGTCGCACCCCACGAAGGGCTGCGCGGTCGCCCATGGCTCTGGCGCATGCGCTTCTTTGGGCATGAACCCGCCCTCGAATTGGAACTGCTCGATCGCGGTATGTACCTGGCGTATGTCGACGTGGCTGGCCTCTATGGAAGCCCCGAGGCGCTCCGGCGCATGACGGAGTTCTACGATCTTCTGCGCCAGGACGACGGTCCGCGCCTCTCAAGCCAACCTGTTCTGATGGGAATGAGCCGGGGCGGACTGCCTGCTCTGCACTGGGCCACGGTGAATCCCAAGAAGATAGCTGGTCTGTACGTGGACAACGGGGTCTTTGATCTCTCCACCTGGCCAGGGGGAAAGGACGGACAGCGCAGGGAGGCCGAGTGGGCTGAGGCCCTGAAAGCGTGGGGTTGGAACGAGGAGGAAGGCATGCGCGTGGCAGGCCAACTGGTCGCCAAGTCTCAGCGCCCGGCCAAGGAGGGGGTGCCGCTCTTCGTTGCCGTGGGCCTGGCGGACGAAGTCGTTCCTCCTAGCCGCAACAGCCTGCGCCTGGCCCAGGCATGGGAGCGGCGTGGCGGCCCCGTGTACCACTGGCCCAAGCCCGGCGCAAAGCACCACCCCCACGGCGTGCATCCCCCCGCCTCCTTGCGCCGTTCGATTCTGACCGTACTGGGACATTCGACAATGCCCACGGTGCGCGCTGTTCCCTCTGCGGAGTACCGAGGCAGCGCAGCGGGCTGGGGCGGCGGGACCTGGTGGGACGAGCTGGCCAAGTTGCAGGCTCTCGGCCGTGAACATCCGGAGGCCACAGTGGTCTTCTTGGGCGATTCCATCACCCAGTCACTCTCAGGCGCCGGCGATCGCGTGGCCCACGAGGGAGGAACCGGGCCCTTCCATCGTGACTTCGGAGCCTCCAAGGCAATCAACTTGGGGGTCAGCGGAGATCGCACGGAACACCTCTTGTACCGCATCAAGCACGGTGCCTTGGCTTCCATGAATCCCCGGGTGATCGTGCTGCAGATCGGGGTGAACAACGTGGCCGCCGCGGGTCACACGGCACGCGAGACCGCGGCGGGCATCGAAGCCGTGGTGGCCTCCCTGCGCGAAAGCGAACCCCAGGCCAAGATCGTGGTCTGTGGTCCATTCCCCGCAGGCGCCACACCCGATGACCCCCGCCGCATTTGCATCAACGCAATCCACGATCGACTCAAAGCTCTCAACAAGGACAAGTCGGTTCTTTATGTGGACCTGCGCAAGGTATTCCTGGATGTCCGCCGTATCCCCAATGGCAACATGGCCGGCGACGCCTTGCATATTTCGCCCGCGGGCAAGGAAGCCTGGCTCTCGGTTCTCTATTTCTCCGTCATGGACATGTTGAGCCGCTGATCGACTCGCCGTTCGACTCACGCTTGCATGCTCTGCGCTGGTCGTGCAACTCAGTCCACATTTTTCCAGGAGCGCCCCATGGAATCGACGAAACGGCAAGGGCCTGTCTTGGTCATCTGCCGCTACAAGCCCCGCGATGGTAGAGACGACGACGTGCGGGCTTTGGTCGCTCGGCATGCGCCCGTCCTCATCGCCGAGAGCCTGGTCACGGACAGGCCCTTTGTGCACGCGACAGCCGCGGACGGCTCTCTCTTGGAGATATTCGAGTGGAGATCGGAAGAGGCTTCCCGTTCGGCCCACTCCAACCCCGCCGTGATGGAAATCTGGGGAGGGTTGGCAGAGTGCGCCAGCTTTGCACCCCTGGCCGAACTACCAGAAACTCAAAACCCATTCGCCCATTTCACGCCTCTGGACCCCGATCCCGCCTCTGGTGTGTAGGAATCATGCAAGCCGCATCGCCTTCCCTGGCGCAATCCACTTCGCGGCTGGAAGATGCACCAATGACACGATCTCTGCTCTTGCTCCTGTGCCTCTCCTGCGCACCCCAACCCGCACGCCCGACCGTCCAGCCGAGCCCGTTGGAGTCCCAGCCGGCCTTCCGACCTGAGCCGCCCGAGTGGGGAGGCTTCCGCGGCAACAACAGTACAGGGATCGCAGTCAACGCGGTGCTACCCGACGTGCTCGACACGGAGACCAACCTCCTGTGGCGAACCGAGATCCCCAAGGGCTACTCCTCGCCCACGATCTGTGGTGAGCGAGTGTTCATCACGGGAGCCGACAAGGAGCATCTCTTCACGCTTTGCCTTGACCGCAACAATGGCGAAGTTCAATGGAAAGCCAGCTTGCCCTACGACGGGAAACGGCCCGGCGCAAACTCACCTGCGGCACCCTCCCCCGTGACGGATGGGGAGCGGGTCTATTCCCTGTTTCATCACGCTGGGCTGATCACGTACGACATGGCCGGTCATGAGTTGTGGCGCAAGGACCTGGGCATCATCAACATCCCTCACGGCCTGGCCACTTCACCACTGGTGCACGAAGGCCTGCTGATTCAGATGATCGATCAGGACACCGGGTCATTCCTGGTGGGCCTCGATGCCGCGACCGGCGAGGAGCGCTGGCGGACGGAACGCAACAACGTCACCCACTCTTACTCCACACCGACCCTCTACACCCCCACCGAGGGCAATCCTCAGATCATCGTTTCAGGTTCATTCCAGATAGCCGGTTACTCACCTCGTGATGGCTCCAAGTTGTGGTGGGTCGATGGCGGTGCCTGGCAAACGAAGGCGGTGCCAGTGATCGACGGGGACCTCTGCATCGTCAACTCCTTCATGCTCTCCACCTCTGAAATGGGTATCCCCAAATTCAGCGGGACTTTTGAAGAACTACTCGAGCTGCGTGACGAGAACGACAACGGCTTCCTGGACCGTGAGGAGTGGGATCATGAGCTCGTCCAGCAGATCTGGTTCATTCTGGACCTGAATGGCGATTCGCTCCTGGATTCTGCCGACTGGGACTACGCCCTGGCCACCACCCGCGCCCTTGGCGGGCTCTTCGCCATCCAACTCGGTGGCACCGGAAACGTCACCGACACCCATGTGCGCTGGTTCGCGGACGACCGGCGCGGGCTGCCGGACATTCCCTCACCTCTTGTCCTGGATGGGACGATCTACATGATCAAACGCGGTGGTATCTTCACGGCATTGGAGGCGGCCACGGGGAGGGTGCTCCAGCGAGGACGCGTGGGAGAGTCCGACGCCTACTACGCGTCACCCGTGGCGGCTGGCAAGCGCATTCTCCTGGCCAGCCAGTCCGGCCAACTCCTGCTCCTCGATGCCGATGAGGGCTGGGAAGAAATCTCAGCAGGAAGCGTGGACGAAGAAGTTTGGTCTACTCCCGCCGTCGCAGGACAGCACGTAGTCGTGCGCTCTCAAAGCGCCCTCTATTGCTTCGGTCCTGATCCCGGTTAGGCGGTTTTTGGATCGAAGAGGCGTCAGTCTTCACGACTCAGAATGACACGGATCAGGGGAATCCAATCCTCACATCCATCTGAAGCGGTCAGGATTTCTTCGACGCCCCCCGGAGTACCAGCCGCCTGCATGATGCGAGCCTTGGCAAAGGTGATCCGCGCCCCGACGTAGGGCCTGTTGCGCTCATCTGTATCCATTGGATCCAGCTGGGCAAGGCTGGCCCGCGCTTCATCCAAGCGACCCGCCCGACATAGGGCCAAGGACAGGACGAACGGTGGGCTAGCACCGTACGCATTCCAATTATTCCAGATGAACTCTCTTACGGTCAAATCGCTGCCTTCCTTGCGGTCAGTCCATTGGGTTTCGTACCACGCCATGGGCAAGCGGGGTATGCGCGCCGCCTCGCGCAACTCCATGACCCGTTCCGGGTCTCCGTCGCGTACGGCCTGAATCCGATCGGCCATTGCCTGGACCCAACCTGCGGCCTCCATCGCTCCTGCCAATGGACTCGTGCTACATGCGTCCACAAAAGCCTCAACCAGCTTGAGTAGATCGGGGCCATGGGAGCCCGGAGGAACCAATGGCCACTTTCTCAGGTGTTCACCTAGGTCGTCGAAGGCGAGCGGAAGTGCGGCACCGAGACCGTCAAGATAGGCTCGCCATCGCTGCGACATCAACTCACCTGCATCTTCGAAGCGGCCCTGAAACAGGTAGGTCTCGTACAAACCCCGAAGTGCCGTGAAGCGTAGCGGGTCGGATGGCAGCAGACAGCGATCCATATCCACCAGCAAGTCCACAAGGAGGGCCCGCTTGTTCTCATGCCTATCGCATAGCCCTTCTCCCACGGCCTGATTCAAGCGCGCGTGTAGCGTCAACCGACTGTCCGGACCGACAGACGCCATTAGGCTGGAAACCGCCCTCTCAAAAAGCGGGCGAATGCGCTGAAGGTGGTACTCCTCGCCGTTTTCCACGTGCAAATCTTCAGAGGCCAGATGGATGGTAGAAGTCCCCATGCCAAACTCCGCAATCCCCGCGCGTACGTCATTGGCGCCAGAGGATCTCTCGACCCGCTTCTTAAGGGTGCCGTACAGGCCTAGGGTCGCCAAGTGGTCGCCGAGCTTGTAGTTCACCCAGGCCTCAAAGGCGAGCGCGTCCAGAACCCAGTGATGATCGGGACCCAGGAGCCCCTCCATTCGGCTGACTGCATTGTGAGCCGACTCCGCAAGGCCGGGGGTAACGCCTTGCAGTTCGACGTTCAGACGCATGACCAAGAGTTCAAGGTATTGGGTCTTCGACTCCCCCCCCCAAGCAGGATGAGAGACTGACAAATCGAACGCCAAATCCTGCACTGACTGACCGCCCAGAAGGTCCTCAACTTCCGCTCCCGATGTTCCGAGCAACCAGGAATTGACCCACGAATAACCCAACACCTCTGCCCTGAGGCGCGCGGAATACTCGTCAGTAAGTGTCGACAAGATCTTGGCCGCCCGGACTTGACGCGCCACGGCGCCTTCAAGGTCGCCAATGCGCTCCCTGTAGTAGGAGTCCGTCAACAAGATATGCGCGCGAGCGTGGGGATCGGCGGCATGCTCGTCTTCCTCAAGCCCTAGGGCCAATTCCAGTAGGTCCAGCCCTGGCTCCAGCAGGCCCCGCTCACAGAAGAGGCCCCCCGCGCTTGAGATCACCGAGGTCCTGAATTTTAGCCCGACATCCTCCTCTGCAGACACTCTTCGCAGATCATCCACCAGACTGTTCACTCTCTCCTGGTCGAAGTGCGTCACACCCGTGCCTACAACCTGAATGATGGTCGTCGTCAATTCCAGGGCCCGTTCCGCCTGCGCCCTCAAGGTAGCCTGTCGATTGGTAACGAGTATGGCGCCAGCGATAAAGACCGCCGTCATGGTTCCCAACAGGGCCGCGCGCCGGTACTTGCGGCCGACCAAGGCCAGACGCCGCTTTATTGCCAGACCCGCTACAGGTTGGCCGCCGAGGGCGCACTCCAGATCCTGGGCAAGGGCACCGGCATCCTGATAGCGATTCTCTGGATCTTTCTCCAGGCAACGCCCGACAATGGAGCGCAGAGACCGCGACTCGGAACGAGTGAACCCGCCCAGAATACGAGGGATGGGTCCGGGTTCTTCGTCCAGAATGCAACGCATGACGGATGCCGGTGATCCGCTCCCAAATGGACGGCTCAGCGTGAGAGTCTCGAACAGGATCGCACCCAGAGCGAACACGTCCGATCGCTCGTCAGCCCCACGCCGATCGCCACGGGCAAGCTCGGGACTCATGTATGCGGGGGTTCCCAAAACTTGGAGGGTTCGGGTCAGGGAAGGGTCATCCTGAATTCTCGCCAACCCAAAGTCCGTCACCTTCAAGCTCAGGTCATTTGCAATGAGGAGATTTGCAGGCTTGAGATCCAGGTGCAGAACGCCGGCCGCATGCAAGGCACTGACTCCGCGTACGGCACTCAGTAGGCGGGCGACGATGGCGGGCGCATTCCATTGGGCTTGCCCCTCTCGATACTCGGTCAGCTCATCGGCAAGGGTAAGCCCCGCTCCCACCAGATTAGTGACGAGCGCTAAGATGCCCTCCTCCTCGATCCTACCGGTGATCCCGACAAGAGATGGATGATGCACGCGCGATGCAGCTTCCACCTCCACCTTCAGGCGCCGAACACCCTCAGGACTGGACTGGTACAGGGGATGAATGATCTTGAGCGCCACGCTGCGGCCCTCGGGATCTTCTGCGGCCCAGACGGTGCCTGTCGTTCCTTGGCCGAGCCTCTTGGCCAGGATGTAAGGTCCGACCTTCTCTCCCGCGCTGTAGCGAGACGAGGTGGCGCTCAGGCGGGACAGTTCTAGCAGTTCGGCGATACGCTTCCGCAGGGGGTCGCGTAGGTGCGGCGGCGCCTCTTCAATGATGGTGCGCGCCAGATCCTGGGCCTCAGCGTCGTCTCTCCCCAACCCGTCCAACCATTTGGCCAACAAGGAATCGACCGTCACATTCTCCTCACATTGCACGCCCTCTCCATGCTCCGGGCGTTCTTGGCTTTCTTTCACGGGAGATGAACCGAGCCCATCCCGCTTTTGAGTCTGCCGTTTTGCCATTTTTCTTCCTGCCCCTGTCCGTGCCGCCTGGGGCGCAAGGAAACGCCAGCCCATTCCCCCATGCTATGCCTGCCAGAGCAGACCGGATACCCACTTCCGTGCCGTCAGGAGACGATTCCCAGGAAAGTGGGGGTGTAACTTGGAAACACCGGCGGCAGTCGGTCGCTCCCCGGAAGCAAGGAGACAGGATCTCGGCATCACGTCGCTGTAGTCAGTCGTGACCGGCAATTCCCCGTTGTCCAACTGGCTCACCAGTGGACCGAGCCAGGCTCTGCATCTTTGCCCGCCATTCACACTCGAGCCATGACGAACATACACGCAGGTGTGATCGCTACTGCGAGGGCAAATTTTGAGTCTGGGCCGCCAGATTTGATCCGGATTCGGACTCCATGATCAAGATGTTCCTTTCCATGTGCAAAGCTGAGAATGCTCGTGCGCCTGCCGGGCCCCTAGACAATGATGGGAGCATGGCTCACGAAGACTCCAACGGGCAATGGACTGGAACCGATGGGAACCGCACATGGCCAAGTTGGACCGGCATGGTCGCCGCCATGCCAGGTCTGCTCCTGTTCTCCGGCGGCGCCCTGGTTCTGGCCGCGATGCTATGGGGCCCCGATGGGGTCTTCACGGGGAGTGGGATGAATGACTGGATCATGGAGTTGTCCGGGAACCTCATGGGTCTGGTGGTCATTGTCCTGCCGGGCCAGGCGTTCTTTATCCTCGCCGCACTTGTCCCGGCCCTGCTCTCGGCTCGCCCATGGAAGGAGAGACTTGGACTTCGGCGGCCAGCCCTCTCCACCCGAACCTGGCTGGCCCTTGCCCTTGCGACGCCAACGATTCAAGTCTGCAGTGCCCTCTTTGCCAGCTTGTTCTTCGACCTGACCAAGCCCTCCTCCCACCTGGAACAGCTGAGCAACCTGCTCCTGGGGCAGAGCGGTCTAGGCCTTGTGTTGGTCGTACTCTGCGCCGCCGTCCTGCCTGGCTTGAGCGAGGAGTTGTTCTTTCGCGGCTTTGTGCGCGAGGGTCTGAGCCGTCGGCACGGGTTTGCCCTGGCCGTCCTCGTGCCCGCCGTGTTTTTCGCCGCCGCTCACATGGACCCGATGCACGCCACGGCCGTGCTGCCCTTGGGCATCTGGTTTGGAATGATAGCCTGGTGGACCCGCTCCACGATTCCCGCCATGTTGGCCCATGCCATCAACAACGCCTTCGCGATTCTTGCGGGGAACATCGCCGGGGAAGAAGCCAAAAACCAAACCGCCATCGAGTCCCTCACACAGGCCCAAGGAGTTGTGGTCGCCGCCTACGGACTGAGCTTGGTCCTCCTCATCGTAGGTCTACTGAGCCTTAGAGGGGAAAGGACCCGAGGCTAAGCCGGCCCCACAGGAGTCCATGCCTGCCCCCCTACCCCGGTTCGCCACGATCGCCTATTGCCTTCCAGCCCTGGGTCTGGCGCTGCTAGTCCTTCCCTTGCAACTGGCTGCGCCGCGCTTCTATCACAAGGTGCACGGTCTCGACCTCACCACGCTCGCGATCATCGTTCTGACGGTTCGGTTGTTGGACGTGCTGTTGGCTCCCGTGGTCGGGTTGGCTTCCGATCGTTTGCGCACCCGATTCGGGCGTCGACGCCCCCTCCTGGTTTTGCTGGTGATACCCCTCGCTGGGGGTGCGGCCATGACCCTGGATCCCGTTCCCGGGGCGGGCACGGTGTGGTTCACCCTCGCTTTCTCTTTGTCGTTGATTCTCACCACGGCCGTGGCTGTGACTCACGAAGCCCTGGGGCTCGATCTGATCGGCGGCCACGACCGGCGCACGCGCGTCTGGGCCCTCCGGGATGGATGCTTCCTGCTGGCGGCGCTCATCCTGGTGCTCACGTGGAATCCGCTTGTTCCCATGGCGAGGAGCTGGCTCAGCTCATGGGTACCCATCGCCATCCCCTTCACGGTCGTTTCCGTCTTCTTGTGCGTGCGTGCCCTGCAAGAGAACCGACACTCTCAGGAAGAGGTCAGCTCCCCCTCTACCATCGGTCAAGACCTGAAGGCTGTGATGAAGAGTCGCACCCTCCTCTCCCTCTGCGGTGTGCACTCCTTGGCCATCGCCGGCCTGGCCGCCCAGTGGGCTCTCGCGCCCGCGTACCTGGACGAGGTGGTGCGCTTGAATGGAGAAGATGCTCTGCCCACGGCACTGGTTTGTGCTCTGGCCGGGTTGATCGCATGGTCACTAATGGCTCCGAAATGGGAGAAGCTGACTGGCTTACGGGTGGCACTATCAATCTGGATTACAGCGCATGCGGGCTGGTGGATCTTGGGCGTGGGCGACGCAAGGGGGCTCCTTCAGTTGGCAGGCCTTTCGGGATTTGCAACCGGTGGGGTGCTCTGCATGTCTTCCTCCCTCTTCGCGGACACGCCCGCCCTGGTGCGCCGGGCCCACGGTCATCGACTGGAGGGGTTGCACTCGGGCCTGTGGATGAGCACGCGCAAGGTGCCAGCCATGGCGGCAGCCGCGTTGGCTTTATGGGCACTCCAGCACATCGGTGCGGGCAGCGAGGAGGGGGCGAGTGACGCGAACAGAAAGGTCTTACGCACCCTTTTCTCGGCCGGACCCGCCGCCTTGGGAACCATTGCACTGGCCACAACGTATGCCGTGCGCTTGGATCGACGCCTGGCGTGTAGTCTCGACACGGCACTGGGTGATTGAGCCCAAGGGGAAGCCGCCCACATACGGGCAATCCCGCTCGAGGTGGTTATGATCGCCGCCCCGATTCACCCTTGGACACCAAATGAACTCGCGCACTCTCATCCCTCTCGCACTCATTGTCATCGTTGCTGGTCTGCTGATCCTCAACAACGAGGGGGAGCCTACTCTGGTAGGCTCCACCAACCCCAGCCTGGGTGATGGTTCGCAAGAACCCACGGTGGCTTCTGATCGTGGAGTCGATAATCTCGATGCCCCGACAGCCCTCGTCCAAGCTGAGGGTGCAAGTAATCGGGTGCTGGCCCCTGAGTTGGAAGCGTCCACCAGTACAGAGCAGCCGGAAGAGGAAATTGAACAGCGCCGTTTCAGAGGGCGAGTGGTGACTCTCTCAGGCCACGCCGTGGAAGATGCTCGCGTCTGGATGAATCGCGCGTCGGGAGGGTTCTCCTTCGCGGCGTTTGGTGGGCGGCAAGAAGCTGAAGATGCCGTCCAAACCGATTCCAAGGGCCGGTTCGAGTTGGACGCTCCCAAGCGATCAGGCTCGACCATTCACGTCCGAGCCAGCCGTTTCGCTCCGTTCTCGCAAGACGATCTGCCCCTACCCGAGGATGGCAATCTGGGAGACTTCGTGCTGCAACCCGGCGCCATACTGGCCGGCAGCGTGCTGAGCGACCTGGGTCAGCCACTGGAGGGCGCCCAACTGCGTGTCCAGGCCCAGCAGAATCAAGGGGGAATGAGCATCGTCGTCGCTTCGGACAGGGCAGGACCCGCCGACGCGACGACTGACGCCACGGGGCGATTCGTTCTGGATGAGCTGGCCCCCGGTCCATACCTCGTGAGCGTCCATCACGCCCAGCACCCCAACAAGGAGGTCAAGGGGCAGTGCGACGAACCCGGCTACCAACCGGGGGAATTGACCATTCAGCTGGACCCGGGTGGGTCCGCCAGTGGTCTGGTGCACGGTTGGAATCCTGCCGACAAAGACACCTATGAGGTCCAGGCCCGGCCCGTGGGAGCAGACTTCATAGAACAGGTGAAAGGGGTTCGCAGGGGGCCGATAACAAGCCGCAACTCCCAGACGGGCGAGTTCGAAGTGACCGGCCTGCGCCTGTCCAAGTCCTACAACTTTCTGGTCGCCCGCAAGGGAAATCTCCTCTTCGCTCAGGAGGACTCGGCAAGTGCCACTGGCCGCGCGGGAGACCATGGCCTCGTGCTTGAATTGACCTCACGTGCGGGCATCGAGTTTCACGTGGTCAACGCCAGCACGGGTGCGCTCATCGAGGAGTTCACGGCATCCGCGGGGCGGTTTCAAATGAAGCCGTTGAAGGATGCCGACGGAAAAGCCCTTGAGCACCACCCCGAGGGCCGTGCATCGTTCGCCGAGGTCGATTCCGATGGATCTCACACCACTCTGGAGGTCGCGGCCGTTGGGTTCGAGCCCTACAGGAATGAACGCGTGCAAATCAACCCGGGCAATATGCAAGACCTGGGCACCATTCGCTTGAGGCCCGTGCCGATTTTGCGTGTGAAGGTCTTGGACGACGCCACGGGGAATCCCGTAGCCAAGGCGCGCGTTCGTTTGGTTGATCCTCCGAGCCCACAGCAGCAGGGGGTTGTCATTAGAAGTGTGTCGATAGGAGGCCCACAGAAATCGGTCCGCACCAACAGTGAAGGCATTGCGGAGTTGACAACGATCCCAGGCAAGGCCATGACGCTTCGGGTGAGTCACGCCAACTACGCGACGCTCGACCTGCCCCAGCGCACCTATGCGGCTGAGGAGTTGGAGGTCCGACTCATGATTGGAGGTGGGGTGAGAATTACCGCCCGCGACTCATCGGGTGAGCCCTTGGCCAACACGAGAATCGGCCATCGTACGCCCTCTGGTGACGATGACAGCATGCATCGGACAAACGACGAGGGCGTTCGCACCTACGAGCACCTCAGCCCGGGATCCCACTCCTTCCGCATAGAGGAATCGACAGGATCATCAGGCTTCATGGTGTTCTCTGGGAGGGGCGATGACTCGCCCGGCAAGGACTGGACCCGGATCGAGGTGGGGAACAACATGAACCATGAACTTGAACTGGTGGGCCCCCCGCGTGGACTCTTGCGCGGCCGGCTGACGGTCCGAGGACGCCCCCTGGCCAACGCAAGTCTCAGCTTGTCCCCCTGGACCGGGCAGGATGACCCCATGTCACGCATGATGCCATTCAGCTCCAACCCGGAGCAGACAGACTCCACCGGGGCCTACGAGTTGAAGGACCGCAAGGTCGGAGAATACGAGCTCACCGTAGACCATCCGGGGCGTTGGATGGAAACGGTCCTGCGCGTCACGCTCAGTGAGGGTGAGAACGAGTTCAACTACGACCTCAGCGACACGATTCTCGAGGGGCGGGTAGTGGATACGGCAGGCGATGGAGTCGCCGGTGCCGTGCTCCGACCAGAGGTCTCAAGACCCGGCGGAGGATCGCGCTCCATGATGATGATCTCGGCGTCCGTTTCAGGGAGTGGCGGCGGCAGTGGCACGAGTATCATCAGTATTGGGGGCCCAGACTCCCGTACGGTTTCCGATGAGGACGGCTCCTTCCGCCTGCACGGCGTTCGGCCGGATGTAGACCTGACCTTGAAGGTCACGTCTGATGGCTATCAGCCGGTGGACGTTGAGATCGAGGAGCTCAATCCCGATGAGGTCCGGACGGGGATTGAAGTGCGGCTTGAAGTTGGCTCGACCCTGTCTATCCGGGTGCTGGGTCCGGATAGCCAACCCGGCCAATTCGGTTCAGTGAACCTGAAACGATTGAGCGGCGGAGAAGACGGGAAGGGAGATGGAGGCACACGCAGATCCAGTTTCCAGAACGGCAGCGCAGAGGTCCAGGGAATGGCTCCCGGGCGCTGGAGTCTGACGACCACGTTGTACGCGATACCGTCCGGCCCTGGTGGTGAGATGCCCGACCCCGCGGTAGACACACGGGAGATCGTTGTCGTGGAAGGTGAACCGTTGGAGGTCGAGGTCCAGTTCTGAGCACAGCCCCTCACCGGGCCTGGCTGAGAAGGACTCCTCGAGCCCCTGCGTGACTCATGCCGGACCACTCATCTGGTTTTTGCTGTCGCAACCGGCTCACCCCTGGCAAGGTCACCACCCATGCTTACACCCCTCACCCTGCGCGGTGCCGCTTGTCTGGGAGCCGGGGCTCTCTTGGCCCTGGTCGTATTCCCCCACAACACGTCCACGGCCCCAATTGAGCCGCACGAAACACCCTCCGGGGTGATCCGCCTCGGGTCTCTCCTCTCGGCCGCCCGTATCGACAGCCCCCTCAGCTCCATCCAGGCGGCTGCCGACGTGGATAGCCTTCCTGACCTGGCTCGCACACTGGAACTCGATGAGACCTTCGAGGCCTTCGATCCGGAGAAAGCCGGCTGGCGCATGGAGGGCGGCAGCGCCGTGGAGCCCGCCGAAGAGGGGCAAGCATTCGTGCTGCGCGGGCTCGGTGGTCGTGCCCGCTACGGGTGGGTTCTCCCAGCGGAGCCAAGTACTCACTACGTCTTCCGTAGGAGAATGAAGGCCGCAGGCGAAACCTATGCAGACTTCGCCGTCGTCGAGGCGAAGTCGGAGGGCCGGATTTCAGTTGGCGGGCCATTCGCCAACCACTACATGGCCGGGCGCGGACTGACCTTGAAAGTCCACTGGCCCGCGGCACCTGAAGCGGACGGCGAGTGGCACACGGCGTCGGCGTCCTTTTTCACAACACCGAACACCCACTCGCTCGCCGTGATCCTGCGCCAGCGGGTCAGCCAGATCGCTGGCCGCGGCCAGGCGGGAGCGTTGAGCTTCGATGACATCCGGCTTGAACGGGTTGAGCCTTCTCCTGAGCAGGCCATAGCCCTGCTCAAGGCTCGCTCTCAAGCCATTGGCTCTGACCCCGACCTGGGGATTGAGAAGTTCGGACAATTTCCGCCCCTCGGCGATGTGGGCGAAGCACACGGCCCTCGCGATGACAACTACTCCTACCGCTACGGGCTCTACGCGCCTCCACGCACGGAGCTGGGCTTCAGCATCCGTGTTCCCGAAGAGGCGAGCCTGAAGCTCTCGGCGTGCCTTTCCCGTGAGACCCAAGCGGGCGATGCGGCGCGATTTGAAGTTCTCTCAGTGATCGACGGAGAGGAGACCACGCTTTGGTCTCACGATGCCAAGGCTGATCCTGGAGACTGGATCTGGGAGCGAGGCCGAGTGGATCTCTGCTCCTTGGCGGGCCGGGAGATTGAGCTTGTGCTGCGCACGACCGCCCTCGAAGGACACCCCCACCCCATCTGGGGCAACCCCTCCATCGAGACCCCGCCTACGGGCAAGGGCCCCCGGAACGTCATCCTTATTGCAGTGGATACCCTGCGCGCGGATCGATTGTCCTGCTACGGGTACGAGCGCGCGACCACTCCCCACCTGGATGCGTTGGCGGCGGATGGTGTGCGTTTTGAATCGGCAACCAGCAACTGCAACTGGACCTGCCCCTCCTTCGCATCGATCTTCACCGGGCTCGTCCCCTCCCGCCACGGCGTCTTCTCCTACGGGTCCCGCACTCCCCTGCCTGAGACCCTACTGACCTTGGCGGAGCGCTTCCGCAACGCCGGCTGGGCGACGCAGGCCGTTGTGTACAAGCCGCCGCTGTACGACGGTGGGTTCGAGCAGGGTTTCGACGTAGCCCACAACGTCCCGCGCGAAGCCGTGCGTGGTGAAGACAACCTGCTCGAGGCTCTGCAATGGTTGGAGGACGCGGGCCCGGGGCGCAATTACCTCTTCTTGCATTTCAACGATCCGCATCAGCCCTTCACGCAGCCAGCCCCTTTCGACCGCGCCTTTGGGGGAGACCCCTCGCAGGCCAACGTGGAGCTGCCCTATTCCATCTACCAGGATGGTTATCCGCGCAGCGAGAAACAGCGCAACGTGATGCGTTTTCTGTATGACGGTGAAGTGAACTACGTTGACGATCGCATTGGAGCCTTCCTCACCGCGCTCAAGGAGAAAGGGCTCTATGACGACGCCGTCATCGGATTTGTATCCGACCATGGGGAGCAGCTTTGGGAGCACGGAGGCTTCGGCCACGGGCCTGCATTCGGTGGCGGCGACGCGCTCTTTGATGAAGTGGTCCGCGTGCCGCTGATCATCAAACCCGGTGCTGGCGAGTACGCGCGCGGCACCGTGATCAAGACCCAGGTACGCGGATTCGACGTTACCCCAACGTTGATGGAGCTGGCCGGTCTGCCCGAGGACACGGACCTGGATGCGCACTCCCTGGCTGCGTTCCTCCAACCAGATGCGAAGGAGACACCGGACCGGCTGGCCGTGATCGAGACCTCCGGCAATCGCGTCGCTGTTCGCAATCAGAACTGGAAGTACGTCCTGACCTACTCCAGCTCACCCAAGGAGAACCTGTTCGACCTCCAAGCGGACCCAGGCGAGACCGAGGACGTTGCGGAACAGAACGCCGAGGCCCTCTCGACCTTGCGCATGCAGGTGCTTGAGTACCTCCTCTTGCATCGGCCCGGTACCTACCTGGTAGCCAACGCAGGAGTACGCGACGGCGATGAGGACCTGCAGGTTACAGGCATTGGTTCCCCGACGTCCTTTGCCGGCTTGCGCGGGAGAGCCCGCAAGTCCAAGGACCATGGGCCCGTGGTGGAGTTCTCCGGTGAGCCCTCCGGGCCACTGCTCCTTGTGTGTGGAGTAACGCTGACAGGACCTGTGAGCGTTATTGATGGCGTCAAGCTGCCCGCAGAAGCTGCCCGCTACCAATCGGGAGATCTTCAAGCCCTGTTGAGGGAATCCGCTCCCACGTGGCACCTGTACCGAGGACCCGATCCAGTTCCCACAACTCAGCCGCAACAACAGACGATGGATGCCCGACACCTGGAGGCCATGCGAGCCCTGGGCTACGGCGGAGATGACGAGGACTCCTAATGACAGGCTTTAGAACCAGACTGCTACTTGGACTGTGCACCCTGACGCTTTTCCCCCTTGCCGCCACAGCGGGCATACCGCAAGGGGTGGATGACGGACTAACCATGGGGGCCCCCATGCCACGGCGAGCCTCGGCACGCGACCTGCGTGGCAACCAACGCGCCCTGAGAGAGTTGACCGGTGAGAAGGCCACGGTCCTTGCCTTCCTGGGAATCGACTGCCCCCTGGCCAACCTCTACGCCCCGCGCCTGGTTTCGCTTGAAGCCAAATACCGCGCGCAGGGTGTTCGTTTCCTTGCCGTGTACTCGAATAGAACCGAGACCCTGCACGAGGTAGCAGCCCACGCTCTCGACAACGAGTTTCCGTTCGTGGTTCTGCGCGACTTCGGTCAACGGCTCGCGGATCAACTGGGTGTTGACCGAACGCCTGAAGTGGTCGTATTCGGCGACAAAGGAAAGCTGCGCTACCGCGGCCGAATAGATGACCAGTATTCCGCGGCAAGCCGGAAGGCCTCTGCTGAGAATGAGGATTTAGTGAATGCCCTGGATGCCCTCGTTGCGGGCAAGCGCGTGACGGTCGAGGAGACGGTTTGCGATGGCTGCCTGATGCAGCGTACCGGCTTTGACTCTGGGGTGAGTGGCGTGACCTTCACACGCGACGTAGAGCCGATCCTCCAAGAACGATGTCAGGCATGTCACCGGCCCGGCCAGATTGGGCCCTTCTCGCTCATGAGCTACAAGGACGCTGCGTCGCGCAGCCGTATGATCGCCGAGGTCGTTGAGCAGCGTCGCATGCCGCCGTGGCACGCCGACCAACGCTACGGCTCATTTGCCAATGATCGCAGCCTCTCGGAGGAACAGATCGCGACCATAACAACGTGGGTCAGCGAAGGATCCAAGAAGGGTCAGTCCGCAGACTCCCCACCCGAAGTGGAATGGACAGAGGGGTTCACGATGAAGAACCCGGACTCAATCCTGTCGATCCCCAAGGCGATGGAAGTCCCCGCAGAAGGTGTGCTCGAATACCAATACGTGACGACGGAGACAGACTACGGGGAGGACGTCTGGGTCCAGCGTGTCGAATTGAGCCCGGGGAATGCCAGCGTCCTACACCACGCGTTGGTCTACATCATTCCGAAAGGCCGATCGGCAAGTATGTTCAACCGCCTCTCAAGCGCCCTGGTCAATTGGGTCCCCGGTTCGATGGCCAAGGTCAATCCTGAGGGTTCAGCAACAAAGATCCCCGAAGGGGCCTCCCTCCTCTGGGAGCTGCACTACACCCCCAACGGAAAAGCCACCACGGACCGCACGTCCATGGCATTGGACTTCACAGAGGAGCCGCCTGATCGCGAAACACGCTTCACGATATTTGCTGACTTTCGAATCAACGTTTCCGCAGAGAACCCCCATCACATTGAGGAGCACACCATGCGCTTCCGCAACGATGCGCGGCTGGTGAGCCTCAGACCGCACATGCACCTGCGCGGAAAGAGTTGGACCTATGAAGTGACCTTCCCCGATGGGCGCAACGAGATTTTGCTAAGCGTGCCCAACTGGGACTTCAATTGGCAGACCGAGTACTTCTTCACTGAGCCCATCGACGTCCCCAAGGGAACCGTGCTCAGTTCGCGAGCCATATGGGACAACTCCGAGGACAATCCACTTAACCCGGATCCGACCGTGAGCGTCCGCTATGGGCGACAGAGCTTCGAAGAGATGATGAACGGCTGGGTCAAGTACGATCGGGTGCGCGAATAGGCGTTCCGCCTACTTCCCACTGAACTCAAGGATCAGGGCGTCCTGGTTCTGACTGGACGAGAGATCCTTGGCTCCCGTTAGCTGCAAACCCACGTCCTCTGAAATAGGAAACGAGACAATCAGAAGCTCCTTGGCGTAGCTCACGCCACCGAGCTGCCCGAGAGCCTGCCGAAGTAGTGCACGCTCCGCATCCTCCATCTTGGGAGGATCGGCAATGGTCATGATGGCCGTGTGGAAGACGCCCTGAGAGCAGGGAAAGTGAAGGCCTAAGGAGCCATTCTCCAGCGAGATCCACGGCCCGCCCCTGCGCGCGTGAGCCAAGATCAACTCGAGGGTCTTGACGTCCATCCAGCCCTTGGCTTCCCGTTCAAGGTCCGCCTCGGCGTAGGAACTCAACACTTCTGCGGAGATGGCCGCGTTAGCCCGCACGATAGCCTCCTGTACCGATTGCAGGCGGATTCGTTGCTCCATGTCCATGGAGGGGCCTTTCTCAAAGGTGAGCTCCGCACGCAGAACGTCGACCTGCCCCAACAGCCACTCGTCCCCGATCTGCTCAAGATCGAACTCGAAGGGCCAGCCGAGGACGATGAATCGCGGCCTCTTGTCCACCATCCCTTGCATCCACGCGCAGGCAACGTCCAACCCGGAGCTACCCGCGATGAGGCCGCGGTAGGAGATGTCCAGAGTCAAGGAATCCGTCTCTTGATCGTGTGTAAGCTTGAGCTCCTGTTGCTCGAAATCCACCGTTGAGCAAGAGCTCACTAGTAGGGCAAGGCCAACGAGCAGTCGGCCGAACGGGGTCTTCATCCTTGTCCTCCTTGTTATCTTAGAGACGGCCTGGGAGCAGGTTACTTCCCTATTCCCCGGCCGGGGCTCCACGGCACGCCAGCTTGGTCAAGGGCCTGCTCAAGTGCGGGCATGGCATTCAACCGCAGCTGCTCCAACTGCTCAGCCAAGGTGGCCATGGTCGCTAGACCGATTCTGAGGCTCTCTTTGTGGCTGGGCGCCGGGCCATAGGTGGACCAGCTGGTTCCCATGGAGGCCATGCTTAAGCGGTGTTGAACCGAGACGGGGCCCGAGTCGCCTGCGTCGTCCCGCCTCGAGCTTCCGGAGAAGGCCAATTCTATGTCGTGCAGTTGGCGCTCAACCCTGGCTGCGCGGGCATCCAGCGAATCTGCATCACTCGTTGCGCGGGCCAGGACAGAGCGCATGGCCTTCACGCGTTCCAAGAGATCAGCGGTAAGGGCTCCGATCGCCCCGGCTCGGCGGTTGGCGGCTTCAAGTTCCAACCAGAACTCGGCCGCTGCAGCGGGACCGGCACTGGGCAATGAGCCCTCGCGCAGAGGGGACACCTCGAAGGAGACGGCCTCTGTGAGATCTGTCCACTGCCCCTCAACCTGCTTGCGCAGGCTCACTGTGTAGGTGCCAGGTGCCGTGAGTACGCCTTCAGGCCCTCGGCCCCGGCGTTCACCACCACCGCCCCGCGACCAGGCATCCACCGCGGGTCTACGCAGGTCCCAGGTGACGCGGTGCAGCCCCTTCTGCGCCACGCCCTCCAACCGGCGCACGACCGCCCCTTGGCTGTCGCGAACCACCAGCTCCACTGAGGGATCGGGTGCAAGCTCCTCTTCGCGCAGGGCATCCCAGCCGGGGGTCGGAGTGTCGCCACCCTCCTCGGCGATCTTGCCCTCGGCTTCCTGACGCTCGGCCTTGCGGCTCTTCAGGCCCTCGCGCAAGTAGTAGGTGAACGTCGCACCGAACGGCGGGTTCTCCGCGACATAGTACGAGTCTCCTTGAGAGGCCTTGCCCCCATTACCCAGGGTGGGCCGAGGTATGTACCAGTCTGCATCACGAATGCTGAAGAGCGCCGCCTCCTGATCCAACACCTCAGCGCTGACTTCGCGCAGGGCAGAGTAGTCGTCCAAGATCCAAAAACCTCTGCCGAAGGTGGCTCCCACCAAATCGCTTTCTCTGCGCTGGATGGCCAGGTCGCGGAACGGGATGTTGGGCGTACCGCCGGTGAGCTTTACCCAGTGGGCGCCAGCGTCCACGCTGAAGAACACGCCGAACTCAGTACCCAGGAACATCAATTCCGCACGCTCGTGATCTTGTACGAGCCGCCAGCAGAGGTGACGGTCAGGCAGATCGCCCACGATGGATTGCCAGGTCGCGCCCCGATCGATGCTGTGCAGTAGGTAGGGCTTGTAGTCACCCGTCTTGTGGTTGTCGACACAGGCGTAGACGCCGTCAGGGTTGAAGAGATCGGCCTTCAGGTCATTCACGAAGAAGCCATCGGGCACGTCCGGCAAGGAGTCCACGGCGCGCCATGAACCCCCACCATCTTCACTGACCTGGATCCGTCCGTCGTCGGTCCCGGCGTAGAGGAGCCCCTGAACCAAGGGGGATTCCGCCAGGGACGTAATCGTCCCGAACTTCGACATGGCCATCAGGTCCCAAAGCGCGTCCACGCTCCACACGCGGTCCATCATGGGGGTCCGCAAGCGGTCTGCACTGTGGGTCAGGTCGCCACTGATGGCCGTCCACTCGTCCCCTCGGTTCTCCGAACGCCAGACCCGCTGGCTGGCGTAGTACAGGCGCGTGGGCGAGTGTGGGCTGACGAGGATGGGCGCATCCCAGTTGAAGCGCTCCGAGGGTTCGTCTTCAGCGGGCTGGGGTTGGATGTAGACGATTTCTCCCGTACGGCGATCCGTGCGCACCAGGTTTCCCTCTTGCCACTCCGAATAGACGATGTCCGGATTGCCCGGCTCCGTCGCTGGTTGGTGGCCGTCAGCGAAGACCGTGATGAACCAATCCGCGTTGCGAATACCGTTGGCGCTGTCCGTGCGCGAGGGACCGCCCTGCGTAGAGTTGTCCTGGGTTCCGCCATACACGTTGTAGAACGGCTCGGCGTCATCCACGGCCACCTTGTAGAACTGTGTCACCGGCAGGTTGGCAACGAACTTCCAAGTGGCACCCTGATCGAAGGTCTCGTACAGCCCGCCGTCACATCCAGCCAACAGGTAGTCGGGGTCGGTGGGGTGGAAGGCCAGGGCGTGGTTGTCAGAGTGCTTGTTCTCCTCACCCACCTCGTTGAAGGTCTTACCGCCGTCGCGGGTCACGTGCATCCACACGTCGGCCTGGAAGATTGTGCCCGGCGCGTGGGGGCTGGCCCAGATCTCCTGGTAGTAGTGAGGCCCGGTGCCCCCGGACATGTAGTCATTGCGCTTCTCCCAGCTCTGCCCGGAGTCCGTAGAGCGGTAGAATCCGCCCTTGCGCGGTCCAAGTTCGATGGTCGCGTAGACAATCGATGAATCTTCCGGCGCGAGAGCGAGCCCTATTCGTCCCTTGTCCTCGGACGGAAGACCTCGGGTCAGCTCCGCCCAGCTTGCTCCCCCGTCGGCCGACTTATATATGCCTGACTCGGGCCCGCCATTCAGGAGAGCCGCCACCGTACGCAGCCGTTGATGCTTGGACGCATAGAGAACGTCAGGCTGCTCCGGATCCATGATGACGTCGTTGACCCCGGTGTAGGGTCCGCCCGACAGCACGAGGTTCCACGATCCTCCGCCGTCGGTGCTCTTGAACAAGCCTCGTTCGCCTCCGCCGGACCACAGAGGCCCCTGGGATGCGACGTAGACCGTATCCGAGTCACGCGGGTCCACGAGGATCTTCGCGATGTGCTCAGATGCAGCGAGACCCACGTTGTTCCAGCTCTCACCGCCATCGCGGCTGACGTAGACACCGTCCCCGAATCCCACGTGGCGGCCCCCCACGTTCTCTCCCGTCCCCAGCCAGATCGTGTCGGGCGCGTTGGGATCGATGGTGATGCAACCGGTGGAGTAGGAACCCTGATCCTCGAAGATCGGCTTCCAGGTCGTACCCGCGTTGGTGGTCTTCCAGACGTTGCCGCTGCCGACGGCCACATACCAGGTGCTCGGGTCGTCGGGATGCAGGGCGATGTCGGCGATGCGCCCCGACATGAGTGCCGGCCCCAGGTTCCGCAGACCCAGTCCGGCAAAAGTCCCGGAGTTGAATACGGATTCGGGTTCGCTCGTGGCCTCATCCTGCATGGGTGATGCGGGAAGCAAGGCGCAGGAAGACAGAACAAAACCTGAGAGGGTCAAGAGGACCATGGCTGCAGTACCGGAGGGATTTCGGGGGGAGAGGCTCATGCGGGGCACAGAGCCTACGCGATCAAAGCCCTTTCGGGACCGCGCTTCGAACTCCTTGGAGCTACCGCTCGGGCGCGCTCCGGCCCTTCTCCACGTAAGACCTAGCCAGTTCAAGCATGGATTCCACTACTTCGGGGTGATCGGCGAACACGTTGCTTTTCTCTACCGGGTCTGTCTCAAGATCGTAAAGCTGACCGCTTGGTTCGCCGGGGCCCACGGGCACGCGCGAAGGTTCCGTCCACCCCCCCGTTCCCCGACCAAAGACGAGCTTCCACTTGCCTTGTCGCAGAGCGAACAGCCCATCAATGGAGTGGTGCATGGTGGCCTCACGCAGTGGATCGGCAAGCACCTCCCCCTTCCACACCCCGAGCAGGCTGTAGGAATCCTGGCCCGCATCGTTCCCCAGCGGATGGCCGACGACCTCGGCGAGGGTGGCGAAGAGATCAGTGTGACAGGTGACCTCTTCGGTGACCGTGCCCGGCTTGACAACCCCGGGCCAGCGCACGATGAAGGGTACGCGGTGTCCCCCTTCGTGAATGTCTGCCTTGATTCCGCGCCAAGGCATGTTGGGATCGTGGCCGGTCTCGACCGTCACGCTTCGAACCTCTCCGCACATGTCCTCGCCACTGCGCCCGGGTGAACCATTGTCCGATGCAAAAATGACAAGCGTGTCGCCCGCGATTCCAGCCTGATCTACGGCATCGAGCACGCGGCCGACGCTGTGATCCACTTGATGTACGAAATCGCCGTAGATACCGGCCTCGCTCTTTCCCCTGAATTCTTCCAGGGGGGCAATGGGTGTGTGTGGCGCGGGCATCGTGAAGAACAGGAAGAAGGGCTGCTCCGGGGTAGCTGCCCGTTCTTGGATGTAGGCCACGGCCCGAGCGGTCAGCTCAGGTAGCTCCGCCTCGGGCTTCCAACCCGGTGCCATGGGACCGGGAATGCCAAAGAACTGGTTCATCTTGGTTTCGCTGGGCTCCACAACCACCCGGTCATCCTCAATGAAGCAGTAGGGTGGGAAATTGGGCACGTCATGGCCGAAGTAGTGGTCAAACCCGCGCGTGGTGGGACCCCCCAGAATGGGCTTGGAGAAGTCCACGCTGACAGAATCCAGCCCGCGGCCCCCGCCACGGTTGGGCGAGCGGCCGGCCGTGATGGGCCAATCCCAGCCCAGATGCCACTTTCCGATGCAGGCGCTGTGAAAGCCGTGCTGGCCCAACATGGCGGGCAGAGTCAGTCTTCCCTCTTCAATCAAGGGAGGATCCCACTCGAGCAAGACCGATTGCTGTAACCAGGTACGCCACGCGTAGCGCCCGGTGAGAATTCCATAACGCGTGGGCGTGCAGACGGCGGAGGGAGAGTGCGAATCGAGGCCGCGCAGCCCCTGCGATGCCAGACGATCGAGGCGGGGCGTTGGGATTTTCGACGTGGGCTGATAGCAGCCCAGATCTCCGTAGCCCAGATCGTCGGCAAGAATGAGGATCACATTGGGACTCTGACCTTCAGCGCGCTCAGGGCGCGGCGCGGGACCCTCTGCGCACGCCCCCAAGAGAAACACACCCATCAGCGAATACGCGAACTTCACGCGACCATGGTACGGTTTATTCATGCAACCCAAGTGGGATCGCCGAGAGGAACTTCTCAATGCAACAAGCCATGGCCTCGGCTTCCTGGTTGCGCTGATTCTGCTCCCTTTCCTATTGGTGGAAGCCGCACAGCGTGGCACGGCCTTACACATCACGGGGTGCGCGGTCTTCGGGATCTCAATGCTCGCAACCCTGGCCGCGTCTACGGTCTATCATTTTTCCATCCAACCGCGGCGCCGACGGGTTCTGCGCGTGGTCGATCATGCCAGCATCTTCCTGATGATCGCCGGTTGCTATACACCGTTCTGCCTGACCAGCCTGCCCAGCATTTGGGGGTGGACCCTGTTCGGACTCGTCTGGGGCGTCGCGAGCTTTGGCGTGGTCTTCAAGTTGTTCTTCACGGGTCGATACGAGGCCTTCTCCATGTTCCTCTATCTGGGCCTGGGCTGGGTGGGGATCATCGCTATCGGTCCCATGGTTGAGGCCCTGCAGACGGCCACACTCGCCCTGATCTTCTCTGCGGGGGCCGCGTTCACAGTCGGAGTCGGCTTCTACCTGCAGGACCACAAGCGCTGGTTTCACTTCGCTTGGCACCTGTGCGTGGTGGCGGGCTGCTGCTGCCTCTACGGAGCTGTCTACGCGGAACTGCCGCGCTGATCCCGGTCAGTTGAAGGTCACGGCCACGGCGTCGGTGAAGTTCGAGGTGCGGCCGGGATTCTTGTCCCTAAACCACAGTTGGAAATTCCACGTCTCCCCTGGTTGGACGGCAACCGGCGGGCTCAGAGGGATCGCGCTGGTGTCTACGTCGACCACGATCTGACCCATCGGTCCGGAGTTTCCAAGTTGGGAAACAAGGCGCGCGATGGTGCCCCCCAAGCAGATGTTGCCCTGGCTCCCGCCCGGGTTCGGCACAAATCCCTGGGTCTGGCTTGCCAGGAAATAACCAAACTGTTGGAGGGGAAGCTGGTCTGCGATCAAGCGCAGGGAATCGCCCGCAAGGGTGCTACCCGAAGCCCGAAGACGAGCGGACATCCCGCTCGAATTCAAATTCGCAGGACCGCAATAATTTTGGCCAACGGGCCCCACAAGTGCGGAGAAGGGGATCTGCTTCACGTCCAGGGTTGTTCCTGCACCGTCCTTGCCGAACAGGTTGACTGTGCCGGACACCGTTTCGCCCGACGTCACGCTGAGTTGGGCGATCAGCACTCGACCCGCGACGGGATAGCAGGGTGGGGAGAATGGAATCTCGAACCAGACCCCGTTGTTCGTGACAATCCCCCCCCCGGAGTTGAACGGGCCGAAGTCCACGCCAATGTTGAGCATGGTATTTCCGATCATGTCTTGCGAACCGAGAGCCACCCACGAATCGAGGCGCAGGTTCGGATCGATGGTGTACCCGGCCGGGTTGATCTGGGCAGAAGTGTCGCCGCCCAAGACGTTTTGGTAGAAGCCGAGGCTGTCCGTTGTCTGCACGCCGAGAAGGTCTGTGCTGTCACCATAGACGGCGTTCAGTTGTGCAGCCGGATCCGAAAGAGTCGCGAAGACCCTGACGGTGCTCACCGCCCGGCCAGCCACTATTCGGTCCAAGGCCACGATCTCGGTCTCTAGGCCATCAATTTGGGCGGCAGCGCTTGCGCCGAGAGCATGTGCCAGTAAGAGGGTGCAGGTAAGAGGACGGCAACGCATGGGGTTACTCCTGAGAGAGGATGAGGGGACAACCACCCGGTTGTCCCACTCTAGACGCAAGGGGGCCCGGCAGGGTTCCCGACAGGGCCTCTATCCCCCCGCCGCCGGCTAGCGTCCCTCCCAGGTGAAAGCCCAGATGTCCTCGTCATCCTCCGGGCCGGGCTGGACGAGCGAGTGCTGGCGCGCGTAGAGGCGCCGGTTGTAGCCCGCCCAGTAGGCATCGGAGATGAACATGGGGTTTCGCTCGAGCGTTGTCTCCCACTTGTTCAGCCGGGCCAGCATGGCAAGCCCACGCTCAGGCTCAGCCTGCAGGAGGTCACGTGTCTCTCCCGGATCTTCGGCCAGGTTGTAGAGCTGTGGAGGCTGACTCGCCGGCCGCAGGTACTTCCAATCGCCTGCCCGAACGGCTGCTCCGCGCAGGGCCATGCGCCAGATGAGAGCCTCGTGAGGATCCCCCTCTTTGGTTCCTTGAAAGAAGGGCATGAGATCCACGCTGTCGTAGATGGGACCCTCCTTGGGCTTGCGCCCCTCCCGTTCTTGCCGGTCACCGGGTGCTGGCCCACTACCACCCGCTGCTGTGACAAAGGTTGCCATCACGTCGAGGGCGGACACGGGCCGTGTGTAGACCTGCGGCTCAAGCGCCTCGGGCCAGTGATAGAGGGTCGGCACTCGGACCCCTCCTTCCAGAAAGGTTCCCTTGCCTCCTCGCAGGGGCGCATTGACCGCATGACTCACTTCCACCGAACCGCCGTTGTCCGAGATGAACACGATCATGGTGTTTTCGAGCTCGCCGCGCGCCGCCAGCCTCTCGACGAGCTGGCCAATGTTCTGGTCCATGCAGTGTTGCATGGCGCAGTACGCACGCCGCTTCTCGTTCACAATGTGGGCGTAGAGCTCCAGGTCCTCAGGCCGTGCCTGCATGGGGCCGTGTGGCGTGTTGTAGGAGAGGAAGAGAAACCACGGTCTGTCGGCATCGGCGTTAGAGGCCTTTCCGGCCGAATCGATGAAGTCCAAGGCCTCCAGGGTGAACCAGTCCGTGAGATAGGGCGTCCGAATCGACTCAGGCTTTTCGTCCCCGTAGAGAAGGCTGTTCTTCTTCAAGGTCGGCCAGTAGCCGTGGCTGCCGCCGAGCATCCCAAAGAAAAAATCGAACCCGCGCCGCAGGGGGTGCTGCTCATCAAGGGCCTTGCCCAAGTGCCACTTGCCCACCAGGCCCGTGCGATAACCCAGTGCTTGCAGTCGCTCGGAGATCAGAGGTTCGTCAAGCGGGATGCCCGCGAACTCGGGAGCGAGGTAGTCGGGGTGATGCAGATTGTGCTCAAACCCGAAGCGCGACCCGGAGCGGCCAGTGAGCAAGCCCGCGCGGCTTGGGGCACACACGCAGCTCGCCACGTATCCGTTGGTACAGCGCACACCGCCAGCAGCAAGACGGTCCAAGTGGGGTGTCTGGATTTGCAGTGAGCCGTAGCAACCCAAGTCCCCGTAGCCCATGTCATCTGCGACAATCAGCAGAAGGTTGGGCGAGCCGGTTTCCGCCGCTGCCGAGGATCCGAGGTAGGCGAGGGTGACAAGAAGGGCACAGCGTGCAGCAAGGGGCTTCATCGCCCCATGGGGCCGTGCGCGGGTCAAAAATGCAACTGCAGCCCGAACATCAACGCGCTCTCCCCGCTGCGGGCTTCGCCGTCAACGAATACATCGTCCGAGTAGACGCTGCGGACCAGGGCCTGGCGCAGGACCATGTGGCGGTTCATGACCCAGTTGAGACCCAGGGAGAAGTTCCAGATCGAGGATGAATACGTGCCCGTCGCCGCCAGCCCTTCGCTCTGCAGGAGTTGATCCGAGTTCAACTCGGAGATCCGGGCGGCCAGAATCCACGCACCGCGCCCGCTACCGGTGGCCGGATCAAAAGACTGGTCGGGGGTGACCCCCTTGAAGGACTTGCTCTCCCCGGTCAGGACACGCGCCACCTCGAGGTAGGACCCGCTAAATTCCACGTCTTCAACTCCCCCACCCGCGCGCATGCCCTGCTCCACCAACATGTGCTCGGCCTGTACGAACCACGGTCCATCAAACCAGGCGGCCTCGAATCCAAGCCTCGTGCGATTGCCGTCGAGCTGCACCCCCCCCGCCATCTGGATGACATCCCGACCGGCCGCGTTCTGCACGCTTAGATCTGAGGCATCTGCATTCAGTGAGCCCGTTGTGACAGCCAATCCCAACTGTAGGTTCCGCCATCTCGATGTGGGCTCCTGGGCGCGGGGGTGAAGCATGATTCTCCCGGCCAGGTTCACGCTTGCGTCCGAGTCTCCCGATTCCACACCGTCCGTCGCGGACACCCCATATTCCCACCGGCCCGAATTGTTCTTGCCGTTGAGAAAGAGACCGTGCTCTTCCGCTGGAGAGAACTGGTTCAGGATCGAGAAGCGCGTGAAGTTGATGTGCCGGCGGCTGCGGACTTCCTCTAGGCCGAAGGGCACTTTCATGCGCCCTGCCATGAGGAGTGCCCGCTTGGCACGGACCTCCATGCCGATCCAAGCCTCCTCAAGCTCGACACCCTCCGCTGCGAAGTTGGGTTCCACCCGAAAGTGCAGGGAGTCCGCAAACCGGCCAGCCAATTCGGGCCGCATGCGCTGCAGGCCCAGATTGGCACGCGGGGACCGCCCCTCATCCACGACCGCACCGTTTACCTGAAACAGGCCTTCCAGAATCAACTCGCTGCGACCATCGGCAGAAATCCAGCGGGGGCCGGGGGTAGCCTCCTGCGCGGCTTCAGCTTGAATAGCCGTGGCCAGCACGATGGTCAGGGACAAGCACAAGGAGTTCATGCCGCTCATGTCACAGTCGTTCCTGTAGCTGGATTCCCGACAGGCCCACAGGTTTAGTGTTCTCTTCGCGTGCAAGGACTCTCAACTCGATCGACCGTATTCCGAGGCTCTCTCCCAAATCCACAACGATGGGCTGCATGATGTCCGGGCTCAGGTCCACCTCCCTGAGCGAGAGGCCATTGACGCGAACCTCGATCTTCAGGATAGCCGCGTATTCAGATCGGCTCTTTAATTTGGCGGGCCCCTGGTAGATCACAAGCGTGTTGGCTTGAAGGCGCCGTGAAACTTCGACCTTAATCCACGGTTGCTTGTCATCCACGCTGGCACGCCAGCGCGTGCGGGCCATGGAATCTACCGCATTCTCAGGTCCAAAGTCTCCGGACTCCCAGGTTGAAGATGCGCTTGCCTTGGCGACAGCCCCCTCCAACAGGTTCACACCCTGGACCTCCAGGTTGCCCGCCATCCACTCCTCGGGCATGTCGACCGTGACGATATCCAGGACTCCGGATTTGATGGTGTCGGTTTGTGAGCCAACCTCCGGGTCTCCATTCGGTGGAACGAGGAGTACGTGGGCCTGCAGAGTGTGCGGACCCGGTTTGATGATTGCCTGACGCACAGCGAATCGCTCGTAGGCCCACGGGACCCGTTTGTTTCCCTTGACCCGTGCGATCTCCTTGTCGTCGACCAGGTAGATGACCTGATCGACCCGCAGGCCTTCCCAGCTTCTGTCGGCTCCTTGGTAAAGGTCACGGCGTTCCCCGGAGAACCCCTCGAGCCACATGGTCATCTGAGCGTCACCCGTCGCGTAGAGAAATACATCAGCCTGGTCATCGGAATACGCCTTGACTGTTCTCTCCACAGCATCCCCAGTTTGGGTCGCTGCAGATGCGCGTCGCAGAAAAAGCAGGGCAAAGCTGGTGTCGCTAGTACTCCCCCATGCGCCCTGCCCTTTCTGCCTCTTGAGGATGGTCATGGCCCCGTCCTGGTACCACGGGTTTCCTCCAATCTCATTCACCGCCATGTAGGCGCCCACTCGCTCCAGCCCATACAGGTAGTAGTACAGGTTGTTGCCCACTCTTGGGTGGCCGTCCATTGGGTAGTAATGCGCAAGCCACGCCATCCCCAGGACCCGTCCTGCGTCCACCGCTCGCATTGCGGTGGCCCCCAATTTCCGCCCCTCAAGCATGTTGGGAATCTGGAGCACGCATAGGCCTGCCGTGGTCATGGTCCCCGTCGCATCTCTCTGTTCACCACCCTCGTGATAAGTGAAACCCGCGATACGCCTTTTTCCCGACCGCTGCTCGCCCTCGATCTGGAACCAGGGGACTTCGACTACGGAGGGCTGGCTCTTCATGACTCGTTCGATCATGCGCCGCCAGACCTTGATGTCGATCTCGACACCTAGCTGGGCGGCACCCCAGAAACCCAATGCCGCGTACTGGGTGCACGATAGATCTGCATTATCGCTGGGATAACCCCAGCTCCCCGGGCGTGCATTGTTCTCCCATTCAAGCAACAGACTTACGAGCTCCTCAGCCCAAGCCCGGTGAGCCGGATCCCCTGTGGCGCCTAACGCCAACAGTTGGCAGCCCGCCGAATACACGCGAGTGGGTGGAGCCGCCTTCAGGAACTGGATCGCCATCACAACGGCTGGGTGATCTGCTTTCAATCCGCACCGTAGCAGGGTGTACAGTGCGAGACCGGTCGGCCCATTTCGATAGGGGTTGGCCTGCTGCTCCCAGGAGCCGTCCCACAGCTGTTCCCGCAGCAGATTCTGAACACCGCGGTCAATGGCCAGATTGATGCCGGTCTGCATTTCAGGGAGGGGCATTTTCTCCCGCAGAGGAACGACAGTAAAGGTGCGACCTTCACCCACGGGCAGGCTTCCCCTGAGCTTCCTGTATCGACGCTGAATCGTCTTGCCGCTCAGGCAGACGTCGTGGAGCGAAACCTCATGCAGCGCACCGGTCAGAGGATAGCTCTCATTCGAGTCCACGTACCCCCCCACCGCGACAGTGTGCTCGGGGAGGTACTTGATCGCCCCATGCTGCTCGAGCGACTGCCCTTGCAGCTTCCCATCAACATAGATGCGTTGTGTCACCCCATCGTAGGTGCCCACTACGTGGTACCAGCGGCCCAACTCAAAGGGCTCCTTCGATTCGAGGTACTTCATCTTCCCATCGCCGTCATCTGCACCCTCTGAGGAGACACCGAAAGCGAACTGGTCGTTTCGGGTTCCAAGCATGAGCCCGGTCTCAGCATTACCGTTGTCCTCAAGCGCACTGAAGAAACCACCCCACCCGGTATAGACATCAACGGCGGCCCACGCCTCGATACTGCAGGCCTCTTGGGGGAGATCTTCTGCGGCAATTTTCTGTGGGACGATCAAGACCGGATGCCCTAGTGGCCTGAGAAGCGCCGCACTCTTTCCCTTCCCCAAGAAGGTCGGAGCCGCACAAGGCAAGGCCCAGTCCCCTTCCACGGGAACCACTTGACCCGACTTGTGATTCGCCGGAATCAACACCCACCGCGCGAGCACGTCCCGCTGTGCCGGGAAGAACCCAGCACAGGTCGCCCCCAAGACCCAGCCCAACTTCAATCCCACGGTCAGCATGGCGTGGATCCTAACCAAGCCGGCACCGAGTTGGGGACAGGCCTGTGATCAGGGCAGTGCTATGCGCACGAGACCCTCTGAGAGCGGAGGCACGTTCACAATCTGCTCGAATAGGTCGCCGCTCGGCAGGCTCAACTGCAGGTTGTAGTCCCCGTTGGGGACGCCGCTCAGGGTGACGCTGCCATCCGGCCCGGTCTGCAACCCGGATGGTCCGGTACTGACGCGTCCGGCACCGACCCACTCCGAAGCGCGCGTGCCGCGTTCCATGCTGATGAAATCCACCGCCACATCTCTCACTGGCTGGCCCTCTCCGGTGAATTCCACGCGGATGCTTCCAAGACGCCGGACCTCCAAGACCTGCTGTTGGCCGGGATCGGGTGCGTGCAGAGTGAACGTATCGGGCCAGAAGCCGCCGCTGGTGATTTGGACCAGATAGGACCCGGCAGCCAGGGGGCCGAATGCCACTTGACCACCAGCATCGCTGCTTGAGCGATCGAGCACGGTGCCTGACGGGGAGTGCTTAAGGCTTGTGCCAACTCCATCGAGTGGTTGGCCCCTCTCGCTTGCCACGGCCAGGATTGGGTGGTCGCACTCATAGTGCACGAGGATGGGCTCATCGGGGGTGCTGGGCCCAAGGGTCACCTCTTGTATCTGACCCACCGCATCTCCGGGCCCTGTCGCGAAGAGCAGGATGCGCGGCTCCGTGACGTTGTGAAGAACCAATCGGCCTTCTGGATTGACTCCCATTTCCTGCCAAGCCACCACAGAGTCCAAGGGGGGCGTACCGATGCTGACATGGGGCTCGGAAACAGGCTGCCCACTGGAGTCCACGAACAGTAGGTGATGGGACTCACCCTTGAGTTCGAGCGTGATGCGGTCACCTCCAGCCCCTGACGTGGTAACCCATTGGGTCACGTGCAGATTGGTCATGTGGTCCATCACCGTGAAGATCATGCGCTCGCCAGGGGGCAGAGACATTTTGACTTCCAGGTTTTCGTCGAAGGTCTCAAGGCGAATCAGGCTCCCCGAGGATTCTGAATCACGGCCGACTTTCAGGAACAGTGCCTCTGGGACAGTCACACCCTCGTCCGCGACCAGCTTGATCACGCTGGGAGATCCGAAGTCCACGGCCACCTCGATCAGCTTGGGCTGCCCGGGCTGCACAGTGATCGCCGTATCGAGGCGGCGGTACATGTTCTCCGGCTGGATGGACAGCATGTGGTATCCCGCTTCGACCTGATCAAATCGAGCGTGCCCACTCGCATCGAAGGGCACGGGGGGGTGCCCACGCAGCATGCAGGTATAGGTGCTGAAGTCTTCAGCCTGTGCGGAGAGCAGTTGGACCTCAATGGACTCGAAGCGCTCCAAGACTATGGTGCCTGTGTTGTGGGAACTTGCCTCCACGGTCCCGATGAACAACTTGTGGGGGCTGAACCCGGCGGCGTCCACTCGCAAGGCCGCACTCACTGGCGCCAGAGCCAACCCCCTGAATTCACCTGAGGCATCCGTGTGCACTGGATCCTCCCAGGCGTCGAGCACTGCCGAGTTCGATGAGGATCTCGGGCTCACGACCGCGCCGACTACAGGCTTTCCGGTCGCCGCGTCAATCACGCGGCCGAAGCCCTTCAGGGGACTCGTCAGTTCCAACTCCACCAGGGTTCTGCCCTCTGACTCTGGGACCAGTGCCGCCAGGGAGTTTGCCGTGGCCATTTCCGAAGGGGCCAGCCCATCACTGCTTGCCAAGAGATGCACGTCGCCACGGGGTACTGCATCTAATACGAATCGCCCGTCGCTTGCGTTGTGGAACTTCTCCGTTACACGGAATGCGGAGTAATCTCCCCAGTACGTCACCTCAAAGTCACTGACAGGAGCCCCCTTGTGGACGCAGCGACCCTCGACAATCCCCGCCCGAGATAGATCCAGGTAGAAGCCCTCCGAGTTCCCTGCGGCGGGCATGTTGAATGGGCCAAATGAATTCGTGGCGAATCCAGCCGCGCTCACCCGCACGTGGACTTCGGCCTCCGGCAAGGAGTCCATGGTCACAAGCCCATCTGCTGGACTGCGGAGGTGGTAGTCCATCCACCCCTCTTGTGTCTTCCACCGCGCGGAGACCAGGGCATTGGCCAGAGGTTGAGCGTTGTCGCCTCGCACGTACAAGAGAAGTCCAAAGCCCGTCGCCCAAGGCAGGTCAACGAGCACGCTCTGTGGATCATCGAGATAGACACGCTTCTCAGCGGGCATTGTGCCCTTTCCCTGCAATCGGAAAATGTACTCACCCGCCCCCATCCAGGGGATTGAGTTGAAGGACCAGGCTCCGTCTGAACCCACTCGAATAGTGGCCAGGGGGTTACTCCACTCATCGCGCAATGCCCCGGGCTTGCGATTCCACTCGCCCATACGGACGAGGATCGAGCATGCCGCAAGCGCCTCCGGGTCCGGGGCTCCGGTCACCTGCCCACTAGCCTCGAAGGATGCTGAGAGCATCAAGGTGATGTTCCCACCCGCCGCTCGGTGTTCACCTCGCCAGAGTGGGCTGGTCAGGCCTTCACTCGTGGCGAGAAGAACGGACTGGTTGGGCAGCGGGCAGAGGTTGACGAGACCATCCTGATCGGACGTATAGCTACGTTTCACGAGCCGTTCGTGCTTGCCCCCGATCCAACCCACTGACTGCACGTGCGCTCCGATGACAGGCTCTCCGCCCGTATCCACAACCCGGATAAGGACCGGATCTACGGACTCCAGCTCCAAGGCAATGAACTCCTGCTCGGGCTCAACCTCTACCACTGCGGCAAGATGCCGTGGGGAGGTCACGTAGACGTAGCTGTCCTGTACTCCCTCCTTTGGCTCCCGCGCGAATCCGAAGTGCGCCACAGGCGTAGCATCGGAATCGACGCCCACATCCAGGTCCCGGCCTGCATCGTGCTGCGGTCCCCAGCCGAGGGCCTCTGCCCACCAAGGCGCCTGGTTGGTTCGGTTCACAGCGGGCCAAGCTCTCCAGCTCGCCATCGCGCCCTTCAGGCGCAACCCCGTTCCCGGATCGGCCTTCCCCTCAAGCACCATGGCATCCAAGCTCGTGCGGGAGCTGTCTTCTCTCACGGGAGCGCTCCCCGGAGGCGCTGCGGCAAGGGATTCCGCGGACGCGTCCATGCTCTCAGCCTCGGTCGAGGCACCCATCAGCGTCCCCTCTGGCGCATCCGTCGTTACCGCCCCCTCGGATGCGGCTGTAGTGCCCCCCCCCATTCCGATGGGAGGCCCCGCCAAGGTCTCATCTATGGTCCATGGCACACCCATCGCCGTGAGCACCCCAATGATGACGAGGGCGGCCGCCGCACACAGGAGAAGGGCCTTGGATCCAGACATGATGGCCTCCCCTAGTGGTACCCGCCGGAGTTATTGTGACCTGAGTGTCGGCACGTGGGTGGAAAAATGCCTGGTCCACCCGGTCCATTGCAGGGGTTGCAGGCCAACGCTTCTGATGCAGTACCTATAAGGCCCAGCAACACCAGGCTCAGGAGCAATAGCCCCAGCCGTGACTTAGTTTGTTCGTAATGTTTCATGCGTGAGGTGCCATGCAAGTGGTCCGAGCTGATCTTCGATCTTGGAAAGGCTCGAAGAAAAACCCGGCGAGAGTGGGGCGTGTCCGATCCGTGCACTATCCCCGTAGTGCGCGGCATAGGCGAATAGTGAACGGTCTTCCCAGCTTCCATGGGAATCCAAGATTTCAGCGGCGAAGACGGCCGTGGCTAGATCCTCCACCGTCAGACTGCAGAGCAAGGCGCCGAGACTGCAGAGGGTAGATTCGGGATCCAGTTGCGCCGCCCGCAGGTAGGACTCCGCAGCTAGTGCCAATCCTCCCAAGTCAACCTGGGATTGAGCGATGAACGACCAGGCGCTTGCTCGCACCCGGGGAGCCGTACGGGGTGTGGTGCAAGTTCGAGCGAGGCGGTTGCCCTCGTAGAATTCACCCACGTCCATCAGCGCCTTGGAGTGGCACACCCGCAGTGCGTCTGTGTCCATCAGGCGGCGCGCGCCGTGGATGAGCCTCAAGGCTGCGGATGGACGCATGGCCTCAAGTCCGAGGGCCAACTCTTGGGAGAGCTTGTACACGGGATCGTCCACCCCGCCTGGGAACCAGGCCGCCTCTGTCGACGCTTTCAGCGCCCCTTGACTCACCTCTTGCAGTTGCTGTGCCTGTCGCGCTATCTCTCCTGCGCTTGGGACCGAACCGTGAGAGGGGTGGTGAAAGTCCCTTGGACTTGAAGACGTTATCAACTCTTCCGAACCCGCCCTCATCAGGGTGGCCAACTCCTCCCTGAAGTGAACAACCAAATGCTGCTCGGTAGGCGTCCATCGCTCTCGCCAGGCCCCCTTGCTCGGAATCGGATCGACAATAGCGGATCCCAACTCACAAGGTTCGACCCGGAACAGCGCCGAATTCTCTTCGCGCGCCGTCTCGTTCAAGAGCTCCCGCAGCTCCGGGTCTAACGTTCGCGACGCTGTCTGTTGTTCCACAACGCTCATGCTTGCTCCATCGAGGCACGCGCCCCTTGGTCGGCCCACGCTCGTGCGCGGCCGATGGTTTTCACTGCCAATTGAAGAGCTCGGCGAGCCTCGGATCTGCTCACGTTCCCCAATCGGACAAAATCGTCTAGTGTTCGTCCTTGAACGAGGAGTTGATGGAACGCCACGCGCTCCCGATCGGGTAGCGCATTGGCAACAATGCACGCCGAGCGCAAATCTCCGTGGTCAATACCCAGCACGGCGCGTAGGAACTGAAAGCGAGGGGAGAGGGGCTCGCCAACAGTCTGCCCCGTCTCATCCAGTTCCTGGTCACGTGCGTGCAAGACGTCGGCCGTGCGACGGTAAACGCCGCTGAGCCAGTATTCCAGAGGCACGGAGTCCGTCCCCTCCAACTTGTTGAACCTCGCGTGGTCCCAACTCAACGCCACGCGGGCCCGCTCCACGAACGGTTGAACGTCAAACAACAGGCAGGCATGGACTAGCCAGCGTCGCGAGCCTTGGATCAGGCCAAGGGGATCGCCGTCGGCCAACGCGATTAAGCGACCTTGCTGATTCTTGCCCGCCAGCAGGTGCTGCACATCCGATAAGGACAAGATCGTTCCGGACTTCCCCACCACGGAATGGAGAGGACGCGCTTCGGGTCCGGCAGATGGGAGTGTGCCTGGTGAGCGGTGGGGTTGCATGGGGCCGGGGCGGTGTCGATGAACGCCCATGGACCCAAACTAGGCATAGCGCCCAAGAACCCGGGCATTGCTCTTACCTGCCCCGGTTGAGCAGGTGGCCTGGAGGTCCGATCCGGGCCCCTGTCCAACCCCAGCCAACACTCATAGGTCTCTGCAGGTACGTGACTTACGACGACTGGATGAGAATAGACACGCCCCCGTTCCCGCCCTCTTCCTCCCTCCCGCCGATAGGCCCGATTTCCCCTTTCAGCGAAGACACATCGAGAAGCAAGTTATCCACATGAGCCCCCTTGATGCACAGGAAATGGGCGCACCCACCCCGCTGCTAGCGTGGCTCAGGCTTAGGCGAGGGCCGGAAGAACACCCGCTCTCGGGGCAGGATGTCAGCGCAAGAGTCCTTGACCGATGCCTCCAGACCAATCAGGTCGCCGCCCTCGAGTATCGCCACGGCCGCCACCGCGGCGTCGCTCAAGGAGGCGGGGATGGCATCCCCGCCTGCGAACTTGCGCACAGTTTCCAGCTGGGATTCATCCCGGCCCAAGGCAATGGCGCATACCGCTGCCGTGCGCAGGCGAACGTCGGCATTCCCATCATGCAAGATTTCCACGAGAACCTCGCGCACGTCCTCATGATGATCGAGCCACCCGAGCGCAAAGAGGATGTTGGCCTTGAGGACCGGATCGCGCTCGCGTTTGGCCAGGCCTAGCATCTGCTTGCGCACGGCACTGGTCGACCGCCCGCACGACCCTAAAGCCCGCAACCAGTTCTTCTTGACGCCCTCGTCCTTCTCCCTGCGCAGCATCGTCTTGATGATCTTCAGTCCAGCGGAAGTGCCAAGCTGCTCAAGTCCCACCGCACACGCATTGCGTACGCGAGCCTCTTTATGCTCGGCGTAGTACTCGAAAATCTCCCAACCGCTGGCAGGAGCCACCAACCCCATGGTGTGTAGCGCTCGCACAATCACCTCGTCTCCCCCCCAGGTCGCCACTCCGCTCTGGAGTTCCTTGTAGACGTATTCCTGCGCAGCCTTGTCATCCGTGAACGCCAATCGGACGAAGCGTGCACCCTGCCCTGCGCCCAACATGGAGGCCTTCATGGTCTTGAGCTCTTGTTTCGCCTCCGCGGGGGTGAACGCTCTGCCATAGGTGTCGCCATCTGCAGGCGTGTGCAGCTCTCGGGTCAGGAAACGCACGGGCGCCCGAAGTCCCTCGGGCATGGGATCATGCTTGAGGCCCGCTCTTCGTCGGGCGTTGACGAAGCACCAGACCATCTCATCTGCGGTCATCTCGAAAGCCGCGCACTGCAGCAGCTCACCGGTTGGCGAGAACCACAGGTGCTGTGGGCTCGCCACCACGCCCTCGGCGTTCTTCGCCAGCAGTTCATCCCTCACGGCTGCCTCAACGTAACGGGCCTCGTCTCGCGAGAGTCCCGCCTGTTGCGCACACGAACAGCGCTTCTTGTCATAAGCATCCAGGCAGGCCACCAGATTGACGGTCTCCTCGGAGTGAGCTCGCACGCGGCGATCCGAGTAGACATCGTCCCAGTACTGATCGCTGCGAGCCTCGTCGTCGGCAAGCACCGCGACGAAGACAATTCGCCCCTCTTCCTGCGCTCGCGCGCGTGCTGGGGGGTACTCCTTCTCCCAGTAAATGTCCCCCGCCACGCTGGCGATGGACAATGTGGTCAGGAGGGAGAGGATCATGGAATCGAGCTTCCATCCTACGCCACCACCCCGCTCTTGTTTCTCCTTTCCTACCGTGATTTCAGCACCGACCGCGCCACCGTATCGTCGTAGACTGCGTGGCGCGCCCCTTGAAGACCTGCTCATGAAAGCCCCTCTTCTCCTAGCTCTGCTTGCCCCCCTGTGGACCGACTCCGAGGGCGAACGAATGATGGCCGACCTTCATCGGCAATGTGGGCCGGCCAGCATGTCGGTGCTTCAGGAGATCAAAGGGTGGAACGTCTTCGCAACGACCCTTGAACACGACGAGGTGTGGCTGCGCGAACTCTTGGACTCTAGACCCCTTCGCCAACCTGAACGGGTGCTGAGATTTTTGCATGGCCTGTGGCAAGCGGACGAACGCGGACCTTACGTCGGACGGATCAGGCGGCTCTCATGACTAAGAACCTCAAGACCCAAGGCGTCCGCTATGAGGAAGTCGACGACGCGTACTTCGAGAATCGGGAACTCAAGCCCTTCGCGCGTGTCTTCCATCTTTGGGCCCTCGGTGTGGGCGCTGTAATTTCGGGCGACTTCTTCGGATGGAACTTCGGCCTCGCTGCGGGCGGCTTCGGTGGTCTCTTCATCGCAACCCTCATCGTGGTCGTGATGTACGCGGGTCTTTGCTACTCGATTGCCGAGATGTCCCCCGCGCTGCCGCACACGGGAGGCGCCTACTCTTTCGCGCGCTCCTCGATGGGGCCCTGGGGCGGCTACATTACTGGGCTCGCGGAGAACATGGAGTACATCCTCACGCCGGCGGTGATCGTGGTGGGGATCGGTGGTTACCTCGGCGCTATTTTCGGGACGCCCGAGGCATGGGCGCCGCTCTGGTGGCTCCTCGCCTACGGGGCGTTCGTCGGTCTCAACATCTGGGGCGTCGAGATCTCATTCCGATTCTCGGTCTTCATCACGCTTCTCGCCCTCGCGATCCTCCTCGTTTTCTACGTTGGCGCTGCGACGCTCGTGGACTTCGATCAGTGGGCTCTCACCATCGAGCCGGAAGAGGGTGGAAGCGCCTGGCTCCCCTTCGGCTGGAAAGGCGTTCTGGCTGCGCTCCCCTTCGCGATCTGGTTCTTCCTCGCCATTGAGGAGCTCCCGCTCGCCGCCGAGGAGTCCCACAACCCCAAGAAGGACATGCCGAAAGGAATCCTCCTCGGGCTCGCCACGCTCGTCGTCTGCGCCTTCCTGACACTCTTCTTGAACAGCGCCATCTCACCAGGGGCTGCGGGGATCGCCAACTCAGACGAGCCCCTCTTCCTCGGCTTCCAGGCTATATTCGGTGATGGCATCGGCACCAAGGCGCTGGCACTCGTCGCGGTCGCAGGCCTCATCGCGAGCTTCCACACGATCATCTACGCCTACGGCAGGCAGATCTACTCGCTCAGCCGCGCCGGCTACTTCCCCCGCGCGCTCTCCCTGACGCACTCGACGAGGAAAACCCCCTGGGTTGCGCTCCTCGTCGGTGCGGTCCTCGGCTATGCGGTCGCCCTCACGATACACCTGACGGGCAAGGAGCACCCTGTTGGCGCGGTCTTGCTCAACATGGCGGTCTTCGGCGCGGTTCTCTCCTACATCCTGCAGATGGTCTCGTTCATCCTGCTGCGCCTGAAGAAACCCAACCTGGAGCGGCCCTACCGGAGCCCGGTAGGCATTCCAGGAGCCCTCGCCGCGCTCGTCATCGCTGCTGTAACCCTCGTCGCTCTCTTCATCATCGACGAGGTCTACCAGAAGGTCGTCGTCGGAGCAGCCATCTGGTACGCGCTGGGTCTCCTCTACTTCGCCATCTATGGCCGCCACCACCTCGTCCTCTCCCCTGAAGAAGAGGTCGCGGTACGCGGGGATTGAACTCACAGGGCCCAGTAGTCAGCGCTCTCTGGAATCACCCAACGAACACCACCGCTGGGGTCTTCGACGTCATCGTCCCTGCGAGTGTCGCGGTGCTCGGCGGAGCGGCGGGCGCGGCCTGGCCGCGCTAGCTGATCATCACTTGATGGCTTTCGAGAGCGCCGAGTAGCCACCCACAACGGGAAGATGCAGGTGGGTTGCGGTCAGGTCCACCGTGAGCTCCGTCCCCGGCTCGGGCCAGAGCGTGAAGTCGCGGTCGCTGGAGAAGATCATCAAACCGATGCTCGCGCCTTCGGGGATGATCTGGTCATCGGGCTCCAGATCAAAGGACAGGGTCACGGCCTCTCCGGGCGTCAGGGGTGCGCCCACTTCGGGCGATACGTAGTAACGAGAGCCTTCGTCGCCTTCTTCAAACACGCAAGGACCCGTGAGGGAGGCGTGGTTCTGCGGGTCCGCCCACCCACGGGTGATGACGTTGTCGTTGATGCTGCGGCTATCCGTCCACGGCAAGGAGACAAGCCAGACGGACAAGTTGGCTGCAGGCTTACTACTCGCGATACGCAACTTGATGCGCGCGGTTCCCGAAAGGTGCACGGGCCTCTTGAGAGGCTTGGTGGCATAGAGCAGTCGGTGAATGGATGTCTCTGCAGAGGCCAACTGGGCACCCGGGACCGAGGCGTCGTCCACCAAGGTCTCCGAGCCCTGATTTCTGGGGGACCGCATGACTAGGGTCCCGGCGCTCTGCCCGCCTTTGCCCAAGAACACCGTGACGTCTTCCGCCTCGGGATGGGGATAGTTGGCGTAGGCCGTCGGCTCACTGCGCTTGGCCCCTTCCCGGACAACAAGCGAGCGCGGATCCTTCTCGACGCCGTTCTTCACGCCACAGACGTAGCGCGTGAACCAGCGGTTCATCTCCTCCATGGGCGGACCACCTCCGTGCCCGCCTTGGTGAAAGAAGACGCGCGAAGGAACGCCCTTGGCTTGCAGCGTCTGGTAAATGCGGACGCTGTGGTTAGGCATCACGTTCCAGTCATTGAAGCCGTGGGCAAGAAAGGTCGCCGCCTTGAGCGAGCCGAGCTGGTTACCGTAGTCACGGCCCGCCCAGAATTCGTTGTAGTCGCCATTCGTGCGGTCATGGTTGGCTTGTAGCAAGTCATCGCGTACGTCGCAGTTGCACGTCTCGCGCATGGCCGGATAGCCGCTATTGATGAAGTCGTAGAGGATGTCGATGTCCTCTCCCATCCACCCGCCCGGGTGGCGGACCAGACCATTGGCCCGGTAGTAGTGGTAGTAGGATGTGTTGGGAGCGATGGGAATGATCGCCTCCAATCCATCTACGCCCGTGGTCGCCGCAGCCAGAGGGAGCGTTCCGTTGTAGGAGGTACCCGTCATGCCCACTTTGCCCGTGCACCAATAGGCCTTGACCTCCTCTCCGCCTTCAACCTCGGTAAAGCCACTCGCGCGGCCATTCAGCCAGTCGATGACCGCTTTGGGAGCCAAAGCCTCGTTCGCCCCGCCTACCGTGGGACATCCCTGGGACAGGCCCGTGCCGGGCGAAGCCGAATGCACCACGGCAAATCCGCGCGGCACCCAGGTCTTGATCTGCGAGCGCGACATAATCGGCCGCTTGCTTTGGTGCTCGATGGGGGGCGCACTGTTGCGCTCAGGCGGTGTGGCGCCGATCTCTTGGCTCGGGTTCCAGAAGTAGCTCTTGCCCCCACCGCTGGTCCCAGAGAAATAGGGACTTGTCTCATAGATCACGTGCACGCGCAGGTCTTGGGAGTCCGTCTGCCCGGGTCGAGTGACGTCTACGTGAACGCGATCGAGGGCTCCATCCCCATCGGAATCAAACTCGGTCTCAACCCAAAGGTCGTGCTGAATCCAATCCTTGGATTCCGAGAAGGCCTCGACGACTTCGGCCTGGCCGTCGACAAACTTCTGCTTGGCCTTGCCGCGCCGTTGTGCGAGGGCATCGGACGTGGAGAGACAAAGCGAAGCGGTGAGAACGAGACAGAAGATTTTGCTTGAGTGCGTCATGTGGGGCAGTACTGGTAAAAAGAAGTCGTTACTTGGGGGCCTTGAGATTCTCGTACAGAAAGCTGATGGTCTCCCAGCCTGCACCTACAAGAATGCCCAGTTGAAGCTTTGCGCCGCGAGGAAGCTCTGTCGGAGCCAAACAGGATACCGTGACTGTCTTGTCTCCGCCGCCGTAGTGAAAGTTGGGATGGATCCCAAGATCCTTCCCGCTGCTAGAAACCCAGCGACAACCACGAATCAGGTCGTAGTCACCCGAACCCTTGGCGTGGACCTCCGTGACAGTAACCACGTGAGATTCCAGCTTGAGCTTGGCCTTTCTGAGCTCCCCTGACTTGGCAGCCTTTGCCTTGGTGCCCATGGGGAGATTCTCCACCACGATGTCGGGGCCTTCGTCCAATTCCAGGACGGCGACCAGCCCTTCGCTCTCGACGTCGGTGAGGCGGAATTCATGCACCCGATAGCCGAGCCCCCCGCTGGACGCCCACGATGAAATGAGCTCGTCACTCCCAGCGGCCCGTAGATGGACCTCGTCCACATCCATGGCACCGTCCTTGAGCATGACCTTGAGCAGTTGGACCGCACGCACGCCTCCCTGCAACTCAAACCCACCCTCCTTCAGGTCCTCTTGTTCCCACAGATGCACGTCGGCCAGCGCTGCGTGATCCAGAGTCACCCAGCGCTCCTCACCTCCATGCAAGAGCTCATAGCTACCAGCAATACGCGGGATGGTCTTGAACGGCTGGGTCTCCTTTCGAAACTCAATGGAGATTATTGCGCTACCCGCGGGCAGCCAAACGAGGCGCTTGCTGCGAGGGTCACTGTCTCCCTCAACGCTGAGATCAAACATGTAGCTGCCCGTCCTCAACACCTCGCCACTATCCGTCTTGACTTCTTCCACCTCGGCGTCGTCAATGCGCCACATGGTCGCTGCCTTCTTGGCGGGAAACTCATGCAGAAGCATCAGGTTCTTGCCGCCGAACGAGGGATCGCGGACGAGCTTGTAGTCCTCTGTACCAAGGGGGCTCGCGAGGAAGAGGACGGCAAGTAGCAGTGTTTTCATGAGGTCCTCCTGTGGAATTGGTCAACCGCGGGGGCGGATGGTCGCGGGTCATCCTAGGGAATGGCCTCGGATTGTGGCCTCTGAAGCCATGTTCCGCGCGGGTGGCGGGATTAGGCACCCAGAACAGCGTGACGAAAGGGACGCTCTACGAGACAATTACAGGCCACGATCTGGAACTCCGAGTAACTTGATTCCCATGAGAAAATCCTCCGTCATCCTTCTGGTTTCCGCATTGGCCTTTGCCGGGCCCGCATCAGCAGTGCCTCACCCCTGCGATGGCTCCGACACGCCGAGCGAACAACGAGCCGACGTTGACAAGGAGGGTCCCTCGCCCATCGTCATCTATGTCCTGGAAGCCAAGGGCTCTGGCTGAAGCGCCAGCAAGCGGGCCCGTGCGGCCGTGGATTCCATGCAAGGCGTTGATCGGATGCTGGTCAGCGGAACCCGGGTTTCGTTCACCTTGAAGAAGGATGCCAAGGTTGACGAGAAGGCGCTGAAGGCAGCGCTCAAGAAGGGCAAGCTCTCCTTCGTCTCACTCACCACGACCAAGCGTCTGCCAGCCAAGGCCGCCTATATCATCAAGACCCCGGGACTGACATGAGCCAGCACCTCCGCCAAGGTCCGTGAGACCTTGATGAAGGAAATCCCAGGCCTCCTCGACGCCTGCATCGGTACCGAGATCATTCTGCAGATGAAGAAGGAAGGGCCGCTCGACACTGAGAAGGTGGCTGCGGTCCTGAAGACTCACAAGGTCAAGATGAAGGGCAAGCCCAAGAGCGACAAGTCCCTCATCCTGTAACGATGTGGCGGGGCTGCCCCTGCTACTTGCAGCAGCCGGGTGAACCCTTGATCTTGCCGCACCCGTCGCACCGGGCTGCGCTCTCATCGCAGCACTCATCGGAGCCCTTGACCTCGCCGCAGGCGCACAGGGCGGCCTTGCTGCCGTGGTCCTCCTGACAGCAACCTGGGGATCCCACAGCCAGGCCGCAGTCGAGACAATCGGAAACAGAGGAGCGGGTGGAACCACAACTGGAAAGGGATGCGGCGGCGACGACGGTAAAGGTCAGGAGCGCTTTCTTCATGGAACAGAACCGGTAGGAGTGGAGGAAGTGGTGAAGAAGGCACGCAGGATACCACGCTTGCGGCTCCACGATGGCCAAACACCGGGTCCTGTGCCCCGTCCGCAACCTGATGCTGGGAGAGCCCTTGGAGTGGGCAAGCGAATCGAGTTAACCGCCGGGCTTCTCCATGCGCTATCTTGGAGAGGTTCCATGATGAGGTTGTCCTCCACACTATTGCGCGGCGTCACACTTGCCGTGCTGCTTTGCGCGGCGGCACAGGCCCAGCGATTGGGCCAACCCGCGCCGGCCATCACTCTGGAGCACGTCTTCCAGGGGCCGGAGGCCGAGGCCGTCACCCTGGAGAGCCTGCGCGGAAAACTCGTTGTGCTGGAGTTCTGGGCGACCTGGTGAACACCCTGCATGGGTGCCGTGCCGCACCTCAATGAGCTCGCCGAAGAACTCAAGGACGACGCGGTCGAGTTCCTCCTGGTGACGGACGAAGCTCCTGCGCACATCGAGTCTTTCCTCAAGAAGCGCTCCCTGCCCGGCTGGATCGGCATCGACTCCAACAAGGACACCTTTAGCCGCTACGGCGTGAGCACGATCCCCACGACGTTCGTGATCGACGCCAATGGCAAGCTGATCCTGAAGAGTTCACCAAAAGCCCTGACCGCCAATCTCTTGAGGCGCATCGCCGAGCGCACGCCCAAGCCCAATCCACCCACGACCGTGTTTATCGAACCCGAGTCCTTCAGCGAGCGCGGTGGCTGGATGGTGGATCAGCAGGTGATGGACCTGATGGGATCGCCCTACGTACTCGCCCATGGCCTGGGCACCCCGGTGCCCGACTGTTCAGACACGGTGGATCTGCCCGGTCCTGGGACCTACCGCGTCTGGGTCCGGACCCGCGATTGGGTGGCACCGTGGAATGCGCCCGGCGCGCCGGGCCGCTTCCAGGTTCTGCTCGACGGCGCACCACTGGAGACCGTCTTCGGTACCGAAGGCGAGACATGGCACTGGCAAGACGGGGGCACGTGCGAACTAAAGGACAAGGTCCAGGTCAGCCTGCACGACCTGACCGGCTTCGAAGGCCGCTGCGACGCGATCCTGTTCTCTGCTGATACGAGCTGGGTGCCACCTCACGGGGGCGAGGAGTTGGCCGAGCTGCGTACGCGCTGCACCTCCCTGGGGCTGAAATCGACGGATGGTGGACGGTTTGATCTCGTCGTGGTGGGCGGTGGTGTGGCGGGCACGTCGGCCGCCATCACGGCCGCGCGCCAGGGTCTGCGGGTGGCGTTGATCCAGGACCGCCCGGTGCTTGGTGGCAACGGTAGCTCCGAGGTGCGCGTGTGGCCCGAGGGCCACACGAACCAAGAACCCTACCCCCATGTGGGCGACGTGGTGTCCGAGTTGGTCCGCGACAAGGGTCCCGGCGACGGCAACTCCCGTGATGGACACATATATGATGACGAGCGCAAGCTCGCCCTGGCCCGCGCAGAGCCCAACCTGCGCCTGTTTCTCAATCAGCGCGTGAACGCCGCGGAGACCCGCGACCAGAAGGTCACGGCCGTCACAGCCCAGCACACCAGCAGTGGACGCCGGACGCGCATCACCGGCACCCTCTTTCTCGACTCCACGGGCGACGGTGTGTTGGGCGCTCTTGTAGGGGCCGACTACGAGACCACTTCCACCGGCCACATGGGTGCCAGCAACCTCTGGAACGTAGCCGCCACTTCCAAGAATGAGTTCCAGCTGCGCTGCGAGTGTGAAGACGAGGATGATCCCCTGTCTCTTGCCTTCGACCAATCCACATCGCCAGCACCTTTCCCCCGTTGCCCTTGGGCGGTCGACCTCAGCGAGCGTGACTTCCCCGGTCGACAGAAAGGCGGCAACGAAGGGAATCCACTAGGCAAGCTGGGCGCCTGGTTCTGGGAGAGCGGTTTCGACCTGGATCCGATCCGGGACATGGAGCGCGTGCGCGATCTCAACCTGCGCGCCATGTACGGCGCCTGGGACACGCTCAAGAACGTCGACGGCCTGTACCCCAATCACCGACTCAAGTGGGCCGCCTACATCGCTGGCAAGCGCGAGTCCCGGCGCCTCATGGGCGATGTTGTCCTTGTGGGCGACGACTTCCGCGACCTGAAGCCCTACCCCGATGCGGCGTTCCCGTGCAGTTGGCACCTAGACCTGCACTTCCCCGAGCCCGCCTACGACAAGGACCCCGACCCGTTCATTGCCGGCTACACCCACAGCGAAGACTATCGCTACAAGGGCCCCTACTGGGCGCCCTACCGCACGCTCTACAGCCGCAACATCAACAACCTCTTCATGGCTGGCCGCAACATAAGCGTCAACCACGAGGCCTTGGGTGCCGTGCGCGTCATGAGAACCTGCGGGATGATGGGCGAGGTCGTCGGCAAAGCAGCCTACCTGTGCGTCCGGCACGGCTGCGATCCGCGTGGCGTCTACTCCGATCATCTCGATGAACTCCTCGGGCTACTCCAACTCCCTGGACGCGCGCGCCGCGAGACCATCGGCGCCGCCTTGGTCATCCCTCCTGCGCCACCCATCCTCCCACCGGCTAACCCGACGAACGTTGGCGCCGACCCGGACCAACTCACCGGCCTCGTCATGGACGAGTCGGAGGCCATAGTCGTGGGCAAGTGGAAGGCAAGTACCGTCGAGTCCAACTTCGTCGGAACTCACTACATCCACGACGACCGAGCCGGTAAGGGTGCGAAGTCCGTGCGTTGGGAGTTTGAGGTTCCCGAGACCGGCCGCTACGAAGTCCGACTCTCCTATACCGACTCAGCCAGCCGTGATCCTCAGATCCCCGTGACCATCGAGGGAGCCGGCGAGCCGCGCCTCGTGCGCATGAACCAGCAGCTCGCTCCACCTCATGCCGGTGGATTCGCCACGGTCGGCGTCTTCCAGTTCGACGCCGGCAAGCAGAGCGCGGTCACCATCTCGAACAAGGGCACCACGGGCCACGTCATCGCAGATGCCGTACAGCTCGTACGCGAAGAGAACTGACGGAGCAGGCAGGCTGACCTCAAGATAATCGCCAACGATCCTGAATGTTTCCCCTGATGGAGGGTAGAACTCTCGATTGGCGGTATGGCCACACCCCTATCCCCCCGCAACCCCGTTCTGGAGCGCCACCATGACCGAGACAACCAAATCCTCTGAGCGCGCCTTCTCGCCGCTGTCGGCCTGGCCCGTGCTGTTGGGGCTGCTCCTTGTGCCAATTGGCCTGTTGTTCCTGCATCCGGCGACGATGTTCCTGACGGTTCCCGTCGTCCTCCTCTGCCTGTGCGGACTTTTCATCGTGGGCCCGAACATGTCCCGGGTCCTGGTCCTATTCGGCACCTACAAGGGCACGGTCCGCAAACAGGGTTTCTTCTGGACCAACCCCTTCACGACCAAGCACAAGCTCTCGCTCAAGGCGCACAACATCGCCAGCGAGACGATCAAGGTGAACGACTCGCGCGGCAACCCGGTCGAGATCGGTGCCGTGGTCGTCTGGCAGGTGAGGGACACCGCGCAGGCTCTCTTCGACGTGGAGAACTACGGCAGCTACGTGGACATTCAAACCGAGACCGCGGTGCGCGCAGTCGCCTCCACCCATCCCTACGACGAGGGGGACGGCGAGGACGTGATCAGCCTGCGTGGCGACTCCGGGGAGGTGGCCGAGGAGCTGCAGGCCCTGCTCGCCGAGCAGTTGGAGAGGGCTGGGATCCACGTCTTCGAGGCCCGCATTTCGCACCTGGCCTACGCGCCCGAAATCGCCCAGGCCATGCTGCAGCGGCAGCAGGCCGAGGCCATCATCGCCGCGCGCACCAAGATCGTTGAGGGGGCCGTCTCCATGGTGGAACAGGCCCTGAACGACCTGTCCAGCCGCGGAGTGGTCCAACTGGACGACGACCGCCGCGCCGCCATGGTCTCCAGCCTGCTCGTGGTCCTGTGCGGCCAGGAAAACGTCCAGCCCATCATCAACACCGGGTCCTGACCGGGAGCCGCGGCGCCATCAGCCTGGCCGGCGCTACTGGAACAGGACGGACACGCCCCCGGTGAAGTTGGAGGTGGGGTCGGGGTTCTTGTCCCGGAACCAGGCCGCGAAGTGCCAGGTCTCGCCGGGATTGATGGCCACGGCCGGATTGCCCGGGATGTTCATCATGTCCACGTCCAGACTGAAGCTGCCCGTGGTGCCAGCGTTGCGCAGGTCCTTGGAGAAACGCGCGATCTTGCCGCCCAGGCAGAGATCACCCTGGGAGCCACCCGGCCCAGAGACAAACCCGGCGGTCTGCGAGGCAAGAAAGTACCCGAACTGAAACAGGGGCATCTGGCTCGCCAGCAGGGTCAGGTCCTGGTGCATGACGGCGGGGCTGCCGATCACGTTGATGGCGGCCATCACGCCTGTGGAGTTGATGGTGGAGTTGCAGTAGTGATTGGCGGCGTCCGTCAGGCTCGAGATGGCGACACTCTGGTCGGTGAACTCCAGCCACTCGGTGGTGGTCACGTGGTCGCGGGCGTCCCGAGAGGCCTGGCTGTCGTCCACCGTCACGTTGCCATCCATCAGATACAGTCCGTATTCGTTTCGGGCGCCGCGATACACGGCCGTGTCCGTACCCGCGTTGCCGTCAATCCGGTCCGGGCCGCCCCGACCTTCCAGGCGGTTGTCGCCCGTGTTGCCGGTCAGGAACCCGGGCTGGTCATTGCCCTCCACGTTATTGTCCTTGCCCCCGCCGATCTCGACGTCGGTCAGGTAGCGCGACTTGTAGGTGTACTCGATGCCAGAAGTGACCTCAGTGAGGAAGGTGCCCGAGAACTTGGGCACCAGCGTGGCGCGGTGGACGTGGTACTCAGGCGCAAACCCCTCCAGAATGGCCACGATCAGCGGATCGCCGGCCTCCATCTGCTCGCGGGTGGAGAACACGTACTCACCATTGTTCGGGTCGTGGCGCCAGAGTCCGTACCAGGTCTCCATGGTGAACGCGAAGTACTCGAAGGGGATGTCGACCTTCGGCAATCCGGGAGGAGGCGAATACCAACCCTGGTTGACCGCGTTGGTCGCAGCCTGCTCGATCGCCAACTTCAACGCGGGCATACCCTTATTAATTCCGTAGCCGTGCGCCAGGTGCAGGAGCTCCTCATAGGAGGCATCCCGCCGAGGGTTGCCGTTGCTGGTGTAGTTTGAGCTGCCGGCCAGGATGATCTCATCTCCCAGCAGGTCCTGCATGGGAGCCTCGTACGCGTCCATGAAGTCGTCTACGGCCGGCGGCCCGTTCTCGAAAGCGTCCTCGTCCGGGAAGAAGATCATGGTCGCTCGCCGAATGCCCATGTTGACCCGCACGCTGGCCTTATCACTTCCGTAGAGACTGCCCGGGACGTCACGGAGGTGCTGCTCCAGGATGCGCCTTGCGTGAACGATCTTGGGATTGCCAACGCCCTTGTGGACCAGGAAGTGAATCGGCGTCCCGTCGTCCGCGAGGATCTTGGTGTAGCGCTCAAACACGTCGGTGATCTTCTTGTGCACGGTGCTCGGCAGCAGCACAACCCCATCGGGCGAGCCCGAGATGTCAATGTTCTCAAGGGAATCCACGAGAGGTCCACCAATCACGCCGTTCGAGTTGGCGTGAAGGGGGAGAGAAACCAAAACGGCCGTCAGCAGGAACGGGGTGTACTTCATGTGGATGTCGTCGGACTCGGGTCGGAGCGCAGACGTCCAGCATACCTCGCGCTCCCTTATTCGGCTGAACCGCCCTCTGGCTCAGCACGACTAACCGCCAGCACGCCCGCGAGAAGGGCCTGGCTCAGGGGGAGGGCCACAGCAATCGCCCACGTGATCGGCGCAAGATATCCTCTGAAGTTCCAAGTGACGAGAACGCTAGCCAAGGCGAGCATCACAATAGAGAGGGCCCCGCCCGTTCGTATCCCTTTTCGGCTGGAGATCCACGCCACCAAGAGAATCGTCAGGGCGAGAGTTCCATAGATCATTGCCCCTCTGTCGGAGATGGCTGCACTGTCTCCATAAGCCATTGCATTAGCCCAGAGCATGGCAAGGACGAGACACGGAATGGAACTCCAGATGACCGCCTTCTCCAGCCGCGAACGAACTGCCGGACTCAGGCTGATGGCGGAGCGAATATCCCAGGAGGCAACCAAGCCTATCGCCCCCGAAACCGCTTGGATTCCACAGCAGATGAGGCACAAGCCAAAGAGGGCATTCGCAATCTGCTGTTCCTGGATGAACCGGGCGTAGGCTTCTGGCGAATCCCATATGCCATTCGTGACGGCGGTCACGGTTCTCCAGCAAGCCAATGCTAAGAAATTGATCGCGCCACTGACCAACCTCACTGCGGACAACCCAGGGGATCCCGACTGGATTCTCCCTGTAAGGCAACCCACCAGTGGGGCCCACAGAAGGAACCAGAGGAACAGAAAAAAGCCGATCAGGGCGAGCCCTGGCAATACTGTCAGGCTGTCGTTATCCCCACCCACTGAGCCCGCAAGTCCCGTATAGGCAAACCCTGCGGCGATGGGAATAAAAACATCCCCGAGCTTCGCCATTGTTGTTGCCGCACCAGACCTGGAAGAACTATCCGTCGTGACCGCAACGGGACGCTGGCTCGCGCCATCCGTCGGAACAGCCGTGCTGGATATTTCCTCCAGGCTGGACTTCACATCCCCAACGCGTTGGTAGCGGCGCTCCGGTTCTTCCTGCATGGACTTGAGCACCACCTCATCCAGCCGCACGTCCACCTGCACCTTCTCCGAGGGTGGCCGCACGACGCCTTGGGGAACGGTGCCCGTCAGCATCTCGTACAACACCACCCCCAGCGAGAAGATGTCGGCCCGGTGGTCCACCTTGGTCGGACTCGAGAACTGTTCCGGCGCCATGTAGCGCAGGGTGCCCATGGCTTGATCGCTGGCGGTCAGGCGCGCCACCGTCTCCGTGTCCATCAGCTTGGCCAGCCCGAAGTCGGCGATCTTCACTGCTCCGGTCTCGTCCATCAGGATGTTCTCGGGCTTGATGTCCCGGTGCACGATGCCCTGGTCGTGGGCGTACTGCAGAGCGGCACAAATTTGGGGCACGATGGCCAGGGCCTCGCTCGGATCGAGCCTCCCACCCTCCATCAGCTGCCGGAGGTTCGAGCCGTCCACGAACTCCATCACGATCCAGGCCAGGTCCCCTTGCTGGTCAAAGTCATGGACCGCGACGATCCCCGGGTGGGTCAACTTCGCCAGGGCCTTGGCCTCCCGCATGAAGCGCTCTTCCCAGCCGTCAATGGGCTGCGGCGCGGGGAGGAGAACCTTGATCGCCACCTGTCGGTCGAGACGGGATTGATGTGCTGAGAACACGACCCCCATGCCTCCCCGGCCCAGACACTCCTGCAGTTGATAGGAAGGCAGGTGCTCCTGCACCCTGGCCTTCAGGGAATCCAGGTCGTCAGGCCGCTTGGCGGCCTCTCTCAGGTGCTCGGCACCCAATTCGTCGGGGGTAGGTTGGTCGGTCATAACTGGAGGTCAGATGGGGAAGGGGGTCTCGTCACCCCTTGCACGGGACCATGGGGCAGATGTTACTGGCTGATTCGAGTTTTCTACCCGACTCTTGGACCTCCCCTTCAGCTGCCGCCTTCAAGGGCGAACAGGAGGGAGCGCAGCTCTTCACCTGGATCCACCCCATCGCCAAGGGTTGACCGCACCTCGCCCAGGATGGCGCTCCTGTAGCGCTCCCGCAGCCGGTGCAAGGCCACCCGCACTGCCACGGGGCTCAACCCCAGCGCATGACCCACCTGCTCCCTGTCCAACTCCTCGTGGTCCGTTTTCAACGCCCCTTGAAGCTGATCAAACACGGGACCACGCCCTCCGGCCAGGTATTCCCCCTTGAGGGTCTCAAGCGCGTTGTCCAAAACCTGACGGGCCCAGGCACGCTCAAAGGCCACCTCGGGATCTGCCCCATGGGATGGCTCCGCTCCGTACCGGCGCTCACCTTCTTCGACGTCAAGGGAAAACGTCTGCACGCCCCCTCCGCGGCGAAGCGCGCCCTCGTGCTCCAGCACATCGCGCTCATAATTGCGTAGGCAGGTGATCAACCACTGGCGGAAGGTGCCACCCTCTTCGGTGACGCGGGACAGCCCATCCTTCTCCAGGAGCTTCACAAAGAGGCCCTGCACAATATCCCCCGCACGGTCGGCGCCCCTTCCCAGCCGCCGCAAGTAGGCGTACAGGGGATACCAGTAGGCCTCGCAAAGTTCACGCAGTGCCTCACCGCGTACTTCCGCATCTGATGCGGTAGTGCGTTGGATCACCGACCAGTGGGTTGTGTGGAATCCGGAACCGGACATGCCCCAAGCCTAGCGGTTCTCGTAAGACCGCGGCTATTCGCACCACGGGAAGCCGGGGACTCTCTGTTTCTTGCAATCCCCGCTAGAGTATGGAGCAGCCCAATCTCCCTGAGCGCCCGACATCACGGACACGGATCAAGGTGTCCTGTCAACTAGAAGCCTCCCATGGCACACAAGACCATCAAGTCCTACCTCACGTCCCTCTCCCCTGAGCGGCTGGAAATGGTCGAGGCCATTCGCGCGGTCATCGCCAAGAACATCGGCCCGCAATTCGAGGAGGGCATGCAGTACGGGATGCCGGCCTGGTACCTGCCGCACTCGGAGTATGAGCACGGCTACCACTGTGATCCCAAGCAGCCTCTGCCCTTTGCGTCCGTCGGGTCGCAGAAGAGCCACGTGGGCATCTACCTGTTTTGCATCTATTGCGCGCCTGAAGAGCAGGAGTGTTTCGTCGCAGAGTGGAAGAAGACAGGCTGCCGCTTGGACATGGGCAAGTCATGCATCCGCGTGAAGAGCCTCGACCAGGTGCCCCTGCCCGTCATCGGCCGCGCCATCAAGCGCGCCACGGCCAAGAAATTCGTCAAAGCCTATGAGACGGTCATTCCAGACGCTGTGAAGAAGAAGCGCGCAGCCAAAGCCAAGTCCTAGCCCCATCTGTCCACCCTCTCCACTCGATCTCCGCCCCCATGCCGTACCGCTTTTCCCGACTCGCCGCACTTACCCTCTTACTCTTGTCAGCCTGCGCTACAACCCAGACCGACGTCCCTCCAACTCCATACGACGTGGAGGGCAAATCCCTGACCGAATTGCGAGGGGATCTCATGGGTGGAGCCGTGACCTCGGAACGTCTAATCGAGCTCTACCACGAACGCATCGCCTTGATTGACGATGCGGGTCCACTACTGAACAGCATCCTCGCCCTAAACCCGAGCGCCCTCGACGACGCGCGCAGGCTGGATGCCGAACGTGCGCGGGGTGAGATCCGCGGTCTCCTGCACGGCGTCCCGATTCTTCTCAAGGACAACATCGAGTCCAAGGACCCCCTGCCCACCACCGCCGGCTCTCTGGCCTTAGCCGAGAACTTCACGGGCCGCGACGCCCCCATCGTCGCGCGTCTGCGTGCCGCGGGAGCCATCATCTTGGGTAAGGCGAACCTGAGTGAGTGGGCCAACATCCGCTCGTCCAACTCCACCAGCGGCTGGAGCGCTGTCGGCGGCCTGACGCGCAACGCCCACGACCCGCTGCGGACGGCCTGTGGATCGAGCGCCGGCAGCGGGGTTGCCGTGGCCGCCTCTCTATGCGCCGCGGCTCTGGGCACCGAGACCGACGGTTCGATCACCTGCCCCGCTTCAATGAATGGCGTTGTGGGCCTCAAGCCCACGGTCGGTCTGCTCTCTCGCACGCACATCGTCCCCATTTCCCACACGCAGGATACCGCGGGGCCCATGACGCGCTCGGTAACCGATGCCGCACTTCTACTCTCCGTCATGGCGGGGAGCGATCCATCCGACCCCGGCACCGTCCTCGCAGATGACTTTGCGGATGCTTACCACGAGGGACTCGACACCGGGGCCAACGCTCTGAACGGTGCACGCCTTGGAGTCCTGAGATTCCACACCCGGCGACACGACGAGGGAACGCTCGCCCTCTTTGAGAAGACCCTCAACCTTCTGCGCGCAGCAGGAGCCGAGCTCGTCGAGATCGATGAGTTCTCCGGCATGCGCGGAATCGGTGGGCATGAGTTCCGAATTCTCCTGACCGAGTTGAAGGCAGACATGAACGTCTATCTCGCCTCGACCCCACCCGCCGTCACCACCCGCACCCTGGCCGACGTCATCGCCTTCAACAAGGCACACGCCGCCGAGGAGATGCCCCACTTCGCCCAGGAGTTCTTCGAGCGGGCCGAGTCCCAGCCGGGCCTCGACGACCAGGAGTACAAGGACAGCGTCACGGCCGCGGCACGCATGGCTGGCCCGGAGGGCATCGACCGCCTCTTGGCTGAGAACAACGTCACGGCCCTCATCGCCCCCACCGCGGGCCCCGCGTGGATGATCGACCTGGAGAACGGCGACTCCCACGGCCCCTCCTGCACAACCCTTCCCGCCGTCGCAGGCTATCCGCACCTGACGGTTCCGATGGGGATGGTCGAGGGGCTGCCCATCGGCTTGTCATTCATGGGCACAGCCTGGTCTGAGGCCAATCTGCTGAGGTTGGGCCAGGGGTTTGAGATGGTGCGTGGCAAAATTCAGTAGCCGTAGGATTCCCCAGCACCCAAGGACTCAACTTAGCCACGGGGTGCGAGGACAGGGCTTAGCCCTGCCTGTAGAATCGTCGGTCGATTTCAAGCAGCGCCCCACCTATCGCACCTCAATTAGCCATGAAAGCACCCATCCTCATCAGCCTCGCTCTCTTCCTCGGCAGCTCCCACGACCTCAGCGTCAAGCACGAGAAAGGCCAGGTCCGGCGCACAAGCTTCACCTTTGAGGAGCAGCGTTCCTTGTCAGAGATGTCCAGCACGATGAACGGTGAGGCGCAGGGTGGAATGGACGACATGCAGCACGAGCAGAGCTATGGGGCCAGCGGTGTCTTTGTGGACCGCACCGTCGAGTCCGTCGACTCGAAGCGCACGGTCTTTGACCGCGAGTACGAGGAGCTGGGCCTCGAAATGGCCGTCCAGATCACGCCCCCTTTCGGAGAGAGTGTGGATGAGGAGGCCTCCGGTGAAAGCGACCTCGAGGGGGAGACGGTGCGCTTTACCTGGGACGCTGATGACGAGGAATTCGATCCTGCTTTCCCCGAGGGCGAAGACGGCGACGAGGATCTGCTGGATGGACTCAGCGCAGAGTTCCCCTGGGCTTCCTACCTCCCCGAGGAAGGCGTCGCGGCCGAAGACGAGTGGGATATCGCACCGGAGGTCCTGATCCAGACCATCGAGCTGGGTGGCGACTTGTCCTTGACCAACGACCAGGAGGGCATGCTCGGCTCCGCTATGACCAAGGTCAGTGGCGGTCGGACTGGAGACTATGGGGGCGAGATGACGGCCACCCTGGTGGGTCTTACCGAGGTCGACGGCCGTTCCCAAGCCGAGATATCCCTCGAAGTGGACGTCAGCATCGTGCAGGACAATACCGAGATGGCCCGCGCGGACATGGAGCAGCCCGACGACCTTCCAGAAGGTGCGGTCGTTCCCGACCTCAAGTCCGCGATGGTTGAGACCACGTATGAGGGTGAGGGCACACTGGTCTGGGACATTGAAGGCGGCTACCTCGTCAGCCTGGAGTTCGAGTTAGAGCTGGAGTCCATTCAAACGGTTCAGTTGCTGGTTGAGTTCGGTGGCCAATCGATGGACATAGAGCAGGTCATGAGCTTCGAGGGCGAACGCTACATGTCTATCGAGGTTGAAACGGAGTAGGGACCTGAGAGGCTCCGCCTCCTCCAGGAGCAGGCCTCCTCCGACAGGGAGCAGAGAACAGGGAGCAGGGAAGCGACGAGCGTGATCCGCCTTTCAAGGCCCTACCGCTTCGGCATCCCTGCGGTGTCTAGAGGCAGAACGTCACCCTCAAGCCATCCGACACGTTCGACCCGTTTCCACCCGGTCCGGGCCCGTCCCGATACCAGCACTGAAAGCGCCAGGTCGATCCCGGCGTGATGATGTTGGGGCTGAACAGCGAACCCGGGATGTTGAGCTTCACGTCCAGCTGCCCGCTGCCGTCGATCTTGGCTGCGGGCAAGATGCGCGCCAGGCTCGTCGCCCCGGAGCCGATACAACGAAAGCCGTCGGCCAGAGCAATAGGTGGAATCTCGACCGGCCCGTAGAAGAAGTGGGCGAACTGGTTGGCGGGTGCGCCACTAAGGGTCAGGTGAAAGTCGTTCACCTGCACGGAAGTGGAACCACTCCAGCCCGCGATCGCCCCGGGTCCGACCGAATTGGGTGCCGCAACGCAGAAATTCGTCGGACCCGACGAGCAGGCGTCGAGCACGATGCTCACGTCGTCGATCACCCAGCCTAGGTATTGGTTCGAAATGAGGTCGACCGCGTCAAAGCGAAAGCGTATGAGGACATCCTTGCCCAGCCACGGCGTCAGGTCGAACCCTATCTGATACCAGCGCCACAGGAGATTGCCCTCCCCCAACCAGTTCCAGGTCTGGCCCCCGTCGTCCGAGAGATACACGAAGCGCCAATCCCATCCGCAGGAGAAGCACTCGGTATCCTCATAGCTCCAGAGCGTGAGCCAGGCATCGTTGGCCGTGGCCGGCAGGTGGACCGGGGTCACCATCTGGAGGTCTCCGACCCAGTTGGTCTGATACATACAGCCGATGTTCTCCCCGAACCACATCGCATATTTGTTGGACGGGAAGGGCGCGATGCTGGTCAAGCATCCATTCGAGGACCGCGCCCGATGCCAGAGGCCCGTGGCGGTCCAGCGTCCGGCGATCGGGGTCTCGAAGTCCTCTTCGAAGACAACGGTCTGGCCCATGGACAGTGGGGATGCCGCGATGGCCAAGAGAGCCGCGACGGTTATTCTGTTCATCATCTTTGCCTCCTGTGAGACCTCCCCTGCCCTATGGAATCCAGGCTGGAGGCGCGCCCATTAGCGTAGAGAAAACCCAGCTCCCGGTGGACAGCGATTTGAGTAACCCCGTGCCGAAGCACCTGGTGCCTATTCTGCAGTGATCTCTTTCAGAGCCTTGGTCGCCTCCGCGAGCTCCGGCTCGAACTCAAGAGCCGCAGCGAAGGCCGCCCGCGCCTTGTCCTTGTCTCCCTGCAATGCATGGATCTGGCCCTTGCGCCAGTGAATGCGTCCGACACTCGCCAGCATTTCGCCACGCGGCAGGTCGGCGAGGTAGTCGTCCAGCAGGTCCTGGGCCGTGTCGAGATCGAACTCGTGGTCGATACGCAACTGGGCGCGTCGATAGAGGGCGCGGTGAAAGGTGCCGTCCCTCTCGCCCCCCATCGCCCGGACAAACTCCCCGTCGGCCTGGTTGTAGAGGGTGGACTTCTCTTCGAGTGACTCCTTGTCCGCAGCAAGTCTCTCCAGGAGGATCCCGTGGGTCAGGGCAAGGCCCGTGTGTGCGGGGTATTTCTGGACCGCGGCAGCGCTGCTCTCGCAGCCCGCGACCGCGTCCTCCAGGTGCCCCACCAGGGTCGCCTCCAGCCCGAGGGCGGTGGGCTCGTCCATGGAGGCCAGATCCGCGATGCGGTCCTTGGCCAGGTCAGGATTGCCGCCCAGCAGCTTGGGTATGAAGCCCAGAAAGAAGATCTCCTCGCTACGGGCCGTCACGTTTGAAGGGTCGAGGTCGATGCTCATGCGCAACTCCGCGAGCCAGGGTTCCATGTTCTTCATGGCCGCCATCATTCCCCCGACGCGCATCTGCTCTGCGATCGCGCGTGAGTAGACGTGGTGCGCGTCTCCACTGGCGGGCAACAGCTCGGCGCCGCGCCGTCCATGCGCCAACGCCGCTTCGGCGTCGTGCAAGCGGCGCGCCACGACGGACAGCAGGACGTGCAGGGCTCCCTCGTCCGTGGCTCCGCGCGGGGTATCCTTCAGGGCCCGGACAAGCGCTTCGCGCGCGGCCTCGAGTTCCGCGGGCTCGTACAAGTTCCGGGCCGCTTCTAGGCTCGCGGGGTGAAGACCTTCCAGCGTGACCGACAACTCCAAGCCGCCCTGCTCGGCCGCCAGTGCCCGGTCCTCATCACTTACCTCCACCACCGCGGCGGAGCTCTGCGCCATCCAGCGCCATGATCCCACACACAAGACCAGTAGGAGGACCACCCCGGTTATTCGAATCCAGTTCATCGCCCAAGCATAGCCCCGTGGTGGCCCAGCGGTGGATCCCGTGCACGGTCCTGTGGGCATCGGAACCACCAGGACCAATGACCACACCCGTTAAGCTGGCATGCGGCTACGATTTGAGGATGCATGCACCCATCATCAAGCTGATTCCCCACGCCCTGGCTGTCGCCGCAATGACGGGCTCAGCTCTAGCACAGCAATTCGTCGAGTCCCCGGGGATGCTTGCCGGCAAGCGCTGGAGCGAGGGGGTCGAGTGTGTCGACGTGGACAATGACGGCGACCTGGACCTCGTCTTCGCCGACGGTGAGGGGTTCACCAGCGCAGGACCGAAGCGCCAGAACAAACTGGCCATCAACATGCTGGTCGAGACGGGCAGCCTGTCTTTTGTGACCGACAGCGTTGCCCGCCTGGGTGGCCTCAAGAGCAACGGGAAGGGCGTCACATCAGCCGATGTGAACGGGGATGGCTACGTGGACCTCCTGTTCCTCAACGCGTTCAACACCGACCCGCCGTTCCTGTACATCAACCGCGGCGCGAGCCAGCCGGGGTTCTTCGACATGAAGAGTGCCACAAACGGCTTCACCGTTCCCATGTCCTCCGCCGGGGCCATGTTCGGCGACCTGGATGACGACGGGGACCTCGACCTGATCCTGTGTGACTCGGGATCCAGCTTTCTGGGAGGTTCAGGAGGCAAGCCGCACCTGTACTTCAACGACGGGACGGGCGTTTTCACCGAGAACGCCGCCGCCCTCAGCGCGCCTACGAAGAAGGCCCACATGGACGTGCAGCTCGCCGATGTGGACGGCGATTGGGACCTGGACTTCATCGGGTTGAACCGCTCAACGAACAGCGGGGGCAATCACTACCTGATGCTCAACGACGGGACGGGCCAGTTCACGAACGCTTCCACTCTGCTGCCCAACACCAGCGGCAGCGTGTACGAGGCCGAGGTGGGCGACCTGGACGGGGATACGGATCACGACCTGTTTTTTGTCAGCCTAAGCGGCTTTCAGGAGGGGCACGTGCAGAACGAATTGGTCGAGACCGGCTCTCTCTCTTTCAAGTCGGGCAGCCTCCAATCGGGAAGCGTGGACGACAACGAGATCGCTCTGCTCGACTACGACAGCGACGGGGACTACGACATCATCGTGGGCTCCCTCGGCTCAACCGAACGTCTGTATCGGAACGATGGCGGCCTCTCCTTCTCGCTCCAGTCGGGAGCGATCCAAGGTATCAGCGACTCGACGCTGGACGCTGCCATTGGCGATCTGGACAACGATGGTGATTACGACCTGATCACCGCGCAGGGTGAATCGAACTCTGCACAGTGGAACAACAAGGTGTTCTTGAACAACGGTCCCGCGGACAACCTGCCCCCGGTGGTGGTGGCAACCCGCTTGCCCGATACGGGGCTCACCTGGCCCCTTGTTGTGCACGCCAAGGTACGCGACCAGGTGCGGGATGACGGCATCACCTACGTCACCGCTCATGCGGTAGCGGCGGAGAACACGGGAGTGACAAATGCCGTGAGCTTTGCGGCGGGGGCATTCAGTCCGCCTTCATTGAGCATCGCCACCGGAGACAGCGTCGCGTGGACAAACTCAGGGGCAACCAATGAGACCGTCACCAGCACTACGGCGCCCTGGACCTATGACATGGACCTGCCGGCGGGCTCGAGCGCAGCACGGGTCTTCGTGACGCCGGGCGTCTACCAGTACACCAGTTCCGCAAGTGGAGCCACGGGAACCGTGACGGTCACGGGCAGCACGATGAGTGCCCAGGGACTGGCCGCCGGTGGAACGATTTATCGCTTCTCCCTGGCGGCTCCTGCCACGCCATGGTCAACAGCTGCCGTTGAGTTGTTCTTCACCGACTGGGTCGGCAATCAATCCGTTGCCGACGGCATCAGCGTGGCTGGGAACGTGACCATTGGTACCAACTACTGCGGGCCTGCGGTGCCCAACTCCTCCGGCCAATCCGCGACCGTGACGGGCCAGGGGAGCGCCACGGTGGCGGACAACAACCTCACCCTGGTGGCCAGTGCGCTGCCCGCGAACAAGTTCGGCTACTTCCTGGTCTCTGCGACCCAGGGGTTCATCGCCAATCCCGGCGGGAGTCAGGGGAACCTCTGCCTCGGTGGAACCATTGCGCGCTACAGCGGCAACGTCCTCTTCTCTGGCTCCGCGGGCACCTATCAGATGTCCGTGGACCTGACTCTGTTGCCCCCGCCCATAAGCCTGGCGGTCTCGTCCGGTGACACGTGGAACTTCCAGACCTGGTTCCGCGACTCGAATCCCACCGGCACGTCCAACTTCACGGACGGGCTCTCCATCCTCTTCAACTGAGCGGGAACGGCGTGGAGCCCGGCGGACACAGCAGGTAGGCTGCCCCGCACGCCATGTTCGTCCCGCTACCGCCAGCTCTTCCCGTTCAGGATCAGGCTGCGCTTTTTGTGGACGTCAGCGAAGAGGCCCTACCGGGGATCACCACGACCTGCGGCTCCGAGGACAAGGAGTGGATCCTGGAGGTCAACGGGGGCGGGCTGGCCCTGGCGGACTTTGATGGCGATGCCGATCTCGACCTTGTGGTTGTAGATGGTTCGACCATGGAAAGGGTGAATGCGGGGGAGCGCGGGTTCGCGCCTCGGTTGCTGCTCAACGATGGCGCGGGCCACTTCGAGCCCGCGGGTGATGCCTGGTCCATGGCGGGCGGTCGTTGGGGAATGGGTGCGGCGGTGGGTGACGTCAATGGGGATGGCTGGCCGGACCTTCTCATCACCGAGTGGGGCCCCGATCGCCTCTTCTTGAATCAGGCCGGTGCAGGGTTCTTGGAGGTCACCGAGAGCGCAGGACTGGGCGCTTCGGCCTGGAGCACGAGCGCCGCCTTCCTGGACGCCGACCGTGACGGCGACCTGGACCTCTATGTGGCGCGCTACCTTGAGTTCGATCCGAAGGCAATCCAACCAGCGAGCTCGGGAGACGCTCGCTGGAAGGGGCACCGGGTCATGGCTGGGCCCGAAGGTCTGACGCCCAGCGCGGACGCCTTCTACCTCGGCAACGGGGATGGGACATTTGAGTTGGCTTCGGATTCCTCGGGCCTAGGCAAGGTGAAGCCCGGCTACGGACTGGGAGTCATGACCTTGGACGTGGATGCAGACGGAGACACGGACGTGTACGTGGCGAACGACTCCACCCCCAATCAGCTCCTTGAGAACCAGGGGGATGGGACGTTCATTGAGAGCGGATTCTCGCGCGGGCTGGCCTACGACGGCGGTGGACGCGAGCAGGCGGGGATGGGGATCGCGTGCGCGCACCTGGCGGGTGGAGAACGCGAGGCTCTTTTCGTGACGAACTTCTCGGGCGAGTCCAATGCCCTCTACCGTTCGTCTCCCAAGCGCCGTGCGTACCGCGACCGTTCAAGCCGTTACGGGTTGTCCGGCCCGAGTCTGATGAAACTGGGGTGGGGTACGGGTTTCTTCGACGCGGACCTCGACGGCGATCTGGATCTCTTTGTGCTCAACGGCCACGTGTATCCCCAGGCCGCCAGGATGGGCAGCGACACGCGCTATGCGCAGGATGACCAGCTGTTCCTTCAATCCGCAGATGGCGCCTTTGTTGAGCAGCGCCTGTCTGGTGGGCAGCCAGCCGTATCCCGCGCAGGCGTGGCGGGTGATGTGGACGGCGATGGAGACGTGGACATCGTCGCCCTCTCCGTCGAGGGCCGGGTGCGGTTGTTGCAGAACCGAGCGCGACAGAAAGACATGGGTGCCTGGCTTGGAGTGCGCCTTGTCGGCGCCAACGGAGCCGAGGCCATGGGCACCACGGTGACGGTGGAGGCCGGAGGCCTGGTGCAGCACCGTCGCTCACGGACCGCGGGTGGGTTCCAGGCGGCAACACCGGCCAGTTTGCACTTTGGGTTGGGCAAGAGCGTCACTCCGGCCAAGGTGACGGTCCGTTGGCCTGACGGAACCACGACCCTGATGCGTGACGTGCCGTGCAACGCATGGTTGGAAGTGTCGAAAGAGAGCGGGAGCGCGGCCGGAGGTAAGAAGTGAGTCGAAGCCCGCGTGCTGGTGTTCCCTTGCGAGCGGCCCTTCCTGACCGGCTTGCTTGCGGACGAGTGTCCGTCGTCATGCTCGCGGTCGCGGCCCTATGTGCTTGCGCGGAGAAAGAGCAGACCCCGGCCCCTTGGGTGCCTTCCATTCAGCCCGTCGACCTGCTCTCCATACTTCCGACCGCCCAAGCGGGGGCATGGGATGGACGCTGGGAAGACCAGTCCCTGTGGCCGGACGGAGCGGCGGAGTCCTATGTCGAACTTGCGGAGGCGTTTGTCGCCAAGGACTTCCCCCTCAGTCAGAGCCGCGCCTATGCCTTGCTTTCGGAGCACGCTGAACTCCCCCCCGTCTTGCATATCCTGGGCCTGACCCTGTTCCGGTTACGCCGCTACACCGACGCGGCCTATGTCTTCGAGCGCTTTCTCGCCCACGCTCCGGGGCAGGTCTCCGAGACGAGGGTGCTGGGGCACTGCTACTACAGCGTGGGGCGTTACGAGCAGGCCCGCGCGCACTACCAGCGCATTCTGGCTGCCTCTCCGGACAGCCTCGAGTCGACTTTTGGCCTGGCTTTGACCCAGATGCGCCGCGGGGAGGTCGCTTCGGGCATGGGCCTGTTCGAGTCGGTCCTGGAGAGGCAACCCGCTCACGCCGATGCGGCCTATTGGCGGGCGCGGCTGTCCTTTGACGAGGAGCTGGCGGAGTGGAAGGAGGTACAGGCCGCCTGCCGGGTGGCGCTTGAGCTCGCCCCCACCGACCCGCGCGTGTGGTTCCTCTCAGCGGAGATCGCCAATGAGCAGGGAGACGTCGAAGCCGCAGACTCGGCTCGCAGCCGTTTCGAGTGGTTGGAGTCCAAGCAGGGCCAGATACGGTCCCTTCAACAGCGGTTGCTGTTTGAGCCTCACCTCGAGAGCGCGGCCGAGCGTCTGGCCCAACTCCAAGAGGAGGTTCAGGACAAGGCGCGGCGCTTCTAGTGGGTGGATTGGAATTGCGGAGCGACGCACACCAATCACATTGGATACGCTGACAGCCTGCCATGATCACCGTTCTAGCAATGACCCCTGATGACTGGGAGCGGGTCCGCGTCCTGCGTCTCGCCGCCCTCGCTGATTCCCCCGACGTGTTCTCCAGCACCCTCGCCCGCGAGGAGGCCTTTGACGAAGAGGCCTGGCGCAAGCGCCTCTCGGGCCCCACCCAGTTCAAGGCAGAAGCGGGTGACCGGGACATCTGGCTGGACATGCCTGCGCCAAACCAGGCCGTGACGTTCATTGCGGAATCGGGTGGAGATGACGTGGGGATGACCACGGTTCTGATCGTCGATGAGCCCGGCACGGCCTTGGTGGTTGGGGTGTGGGTTTCTCCATCCGTTCGTGGACAGGGTGTTGCCCCCCGGTTGTTTGAAGAGATGCTCGCCTGGGCCCGTGACCGGGGCCTCACTCGGGTCACTCTCGACGTGGGCGACGCCAACACCTCTGCGCAGAAGCTCTACGCGAACCTGGGGTTTCTCCCCACGGGCAAGAGGGGCAGCCTGCCTGAGCCCCGCACGCACATCCTCGAGCATGAGCTTGAGCTGCGCTTGTAGACGGCACCCCCCAGGAGCCATCCTGGAGGGGGCTGGACGGCAAGGTGGACCGGGACAGGTTATTGTCGGGGGCATGAGCTGGACACTGTGCTGGATCCGAATGGGCGCGGCCACCGCGCTCCTCGCGAGCGCCAACGGTCAGGTGAGCCCACGCGGCTCGTCCATGGTCCTAGACCACCCGTGTCCCGAGGTTGGGGCGGGTCTTGGATTCTCCACCGCCGTACTCCAGATGGACGGCAAGGGTGAGAAGGACGTGGCCGCCGGAGCGCCAGGCCAAGGTGCCGTTGTCGTGTTTCATGGACGGTTTGGCAGCTACGAACCCTTCGAACTGACGAGGATCTACACGTCCACGGGGGCGGCCGTCTGCCCCGTTCCAGAACGGGATGATGGGTTTGGGTTTCACATGGCCAGTGGTCAACTCGATTCCGACCCGCTTGAGGAGTTGGTTGTTTCAGCGCCTTGGGCGGACGTTGATGGCCAGGTGGATGCTGGCCTCATCTACGTCATGGGTGGAGTGACGGGCATGACTCCCTTTCCGCTGCCCAATCCCGACCCCCAGCAGGGCGCTCTCTTCGGAAACAGCGTCGCCGTCGGAAATTTCAACGGCGACACTGTTGCCGATATAGCTGTGGGGGTTCCCGGCTATCAGGTCGGGGGCGTGACCATGGGAGCCGTGTTTGTGTTCTTCGGGCCGTGGTGGTCACCGACGATTCAGCTTGTGCCCAACCCCCGCCCCGTGGAGAACGGCTTCTTTGGGGGTCATGTGAATGCCAACGACTCCGACGGGGACGGTATTGACGAGTTGTTTGTGACGGCAATCGGCAACACGGCGGCGGGCATCCCGGTCGCGGGCCAGGCCTTCGTTTTTCCAGGACCGTTGGATCCGAACATCTCGATCGTCGTGGAGGACCCCGTCCCGAGCGCGGCGGACCTCCCCTCTCCCCGTTTCGGCATGCACATGCACGCCCGCGGGAAGTGGCTGTTGATCGGAGGCAACCGCAAGGACTGGAATGGTGTTCACGATGCTGGAGTTGGCTTTGCGGCACGTGCCCCCCTGTATGCCCCGGTCGATCTGTATTCCTACCCCAACCCGCGCAAGTCCGATCACTTCGCCTACCGCTGCCTGATCGCCGACGTCGTGGGTGACTCCCGAATGGACCTGACGTTCATTCTGATGGGTTGGGCACAACTGAAAAACCCCAACCCACGGGCCCTGGTCACCTGGGACGGTGCCAATCCAACCGGCCCTCCCACTCAGATTCGCACGATGCTCCCCGGCTCATCGGACCACTTCGCCAACGGCCTCTCCTATGGCCAGCTCTTCCCGGGCGGCCGTGAGGAGTTCGTCGTCGGCGACGCACGCTACGGCCGAAAGGGCCCGGCCCTCGTCGACGTGGGGCGCGTGGTAATTTACATGAATTGAGGGGCGCACCCTTCGCCCCGATTCACGCCCCGCAAGAAAGAGAGTGATGCGGAATGGGTACCCGGCCGACCCGGACGAGCCCCATCCGCTGAGCCGTGGAAGTTCAATATTGATGGCCCACCGATTAGACGCATGAGGTGGCATGCGGTTACCGGCAGCGAACCAGAATCCGCATGGCGCTTTCACCCGTCCCCTAGCCAGAAGCACCCCATGCCCAACCGGAGAACCCCCACTCGCCCCAATGACGGTGGAAACCCAACCGCATTGAGCTAGGTTGAGCACTCCTCCCCGGCCCGGCCTTCCCCCTTCGAAGTACCTCGCCCATGCCATCCAGTCCTGCCATGCTGCTCGCCGCAGCCCTGTTCGCCGCACCGGCCCTCGCCCAGGTCAGCGGCGACATCTTTCCGGCCCGCATCTCCCTTGAGCAGACGGGTGGTGGTTCCGTTGGCGCGACGACCTACGCCTCCTCGACCAAGCTGCTCGCCTCATGGCTGCCTTCAAGGGTGCCCCTGGCGGAGTTTCATCTTTGGTTGACTGACGAGAGTACGGGTGGGCGCACCGATTTCCTCCTGCCCGGCTCGGCGGTGCAGTTCCTGTTGGAGGATCTGAAGTCGGACACTCTCTACACGGTCGATCTGCAGCCCATCCTCCTCACGGGCCGCAAGCTGGGTGTCTTGAGCGCGTCGGCTACAACCCCGCGCGAGACCTGGCATCTGAAGGGGTCGGGCAACGACTACCAGACCTGCGATCACATCATCGACGACAGCAACGTCCTGGCCTGGCCTTTCCGTTACGGCCCCGGCGCTCCCGCCAACCTTCTGGGCAAGGTACGGCTCTACCACAAGCCATCCTTTGCGCTGGATCCCAGGCCCTCGGTCGCGATCGGCATCACGCCGGGTATTGCCACTTCTGATCCCGACTCGGTCTCTTCGTTCACGGCCATCTCGGGTTTCGGCCTGCGTCAGCCTCTGACAGCGGCCTATCTCGTTGATCGTGTTGCCGCTTTCCAGGCCGTGCCCATGACCTCCTCCATGGGAGGCGGCGTGCGTCTGTTCTTCGAGGCCCGCGGCTCGGATGGTCGGACCCGCAACATGTACCTGGACAACCACGACTACTCTCTTGGCCAGGACTTCCACCCCGGTGCCCCCACCATCGTGGAGGACACGGCCGACTACGACACGGGCGGCCCCGCGGAGCCGACGCTGGTCATCGGTGTGGAGGGCAATCCCCATGACCCGACGAGCGGCATGGTCGAGGCGCGCCAGTCCAAGCTCGGCTGGCCGACCCTGGACTCCTGGCGCTGGGATGGAGCGGTGGGTTCGTTTCTTGTGCTGACAGGCCAGGACGTCTGCGGCCAGACCAACGACGGCATCTTCCACGCGAGCTGGAACGGGACCACCTTTGACGTCACGAAAGACGCATCAGGCTGCGCGCGACCTATTGCGCTGAACGGTCATGGTCCGGTGGTGCACCATCTGGGTCAGGCCCGCTACAAGGTGTACTGGGAGGACTCGACCAACGGCAACAGCGACAAGCCCCTGCACCTGCTCTATGCGGACGGCGCCATCACCGGAGACCCGTCGGTGGTGGACATCGACGACTTCGACGCCCAGCAGCTGGCGCGCGAGGTCGACTTTCTTTGGCCTGACGGTTCGCTGATGCAGGTCTGGGACGAGAGCGGCCTGGGAGATCACGTCATCCTGTGCCCGGACGGGACGCTGAACGTGCAGGTGATGTATGTGAATCTGGGCGGGAAGGACAACAGCCAGGCTCCGTCGGCATCGACGGGGGTGGGGATGGCGGTGTTGGTTAATCCCTGAAGGGGCAACCGGGTCCACACTATTCCGCAGAAGACACCAGCGCGTCACTTGCGATCAGACTGTCAGCCAGGAGCCTGTGCACTTTTTCTCTAAGCTCATCTTCACAATCAAGTGGCAGCATGAAGTAGA